>JAESFU010000067.1_pt1 | contig 213731 bp, 186 predicted proteins | sample 9269461 | NCBI WGS metagenome assembly JAESFU01 (sample SAMN14502556, study PRJNA617107) | algae metagenome | isolation source: Stenomitos rutilans HA7619-LM2 and co-occurring heterotrophs from cave walls | place: USA: Waikapalae cave, Hawaii | collected 2009-07-28 | reverse complement strand
ATCCTGACCTTTGGGTTTGCATTCGTCGAAGGGTTTTCAGCGACTATTCCCTGGTACGCGTTCCTGATGTTTGCAAACCGAATGATGTTGTTGCGGCTCACTGTCCGGAAAAAAATACCCGGCCACTAAGCTGGAAAAGAGTTATAAGGATCATCAAGCCGGTCACCGGTGAATGATACACGTGTACTGTCGTATTTGTCTCCGTTCACGATCAGTGTTCCATCGACGACGATCGGGGCATCGGCATGTACAAACACTTTCGTTCCTTCCTGTATAATAAGCGTAGCGTTTGTGTCGACCTGGAGTCCTCCAAGTATTACATAGGGCTTTGTATTGTTCCATGTGTGCGTGCCCTGCAAGGCGACTGAACGGATGAAGTTTGCATTTTGCCCCCATGCTTCGAGCTGTACCCATCGTTGCACTCCGTTAAATGCTATACCAATGCTGTCTCTAACGATGAATGGAAGGTTTGCAGCACTTGGATCAATCTTCACCGTAACAAATACATAGATGCTGTCGTTCGGCTCAATTTCAATGTCGGATACTGTTACACCCGGAGAACCGTCGACGTTTATTTTGAAGTATGACGATTGCCCTCCGCCAAGTAGCACAGAAGTCAGTCGGAGTTTTTCTTCGTTGTTGTTATAGATGCGGAAGAACCTTGTTGCAGAACCCGTCGTAGTGAAGACTGTATCGAACTGCAGGGTATCGGATGAAACGCTTACTCGCGCATCCGGCGATGTGATGAAACCATTCTTGCGGCACGACATTACGCATGTTGCTACACAAACCAGAATTATCAGTGCTTTCATTCGCATATCAGAAGGCCAGGGTGCTAACGAACTCGTCAGCTGTAAAATTGTTCACTTCAACGTGAATGCTAAAGTAGCTATACTGACCTGAATTCCGTTTTCTTTAAGCAATGCAGCAGCACATGATTCGAGTGTTGCCCCGGTTGTTACTACATCATCTACCAGCAACACATGTTGTTTCGTAGCATGAGGTGTGTTTGCTGTGAACCGCGACCGCATATTCTCCCATCGTTGAGTCCGCGTCTTGAACGTCTGCGTGTCAGTCGTTCCGGTTTTCACCAGGAGTTCCGCAGCGACCGGAACTTTTAATATTTGGCTCATGCCGTCGCAGAGGAGTTCGGCCTGATTGTATCCCCTCTTGCGCTTTTTCTGCCAATGCATTGGAACGGGTGCGATACAGGTTATCGACTGAAAACGATTTGATATTGAAATCGCTTCACCCATCATCCTTCCAAAGGAAGTTCCGACCTCAGCCCGACCTTTGTATTTCAGAGCATGCATCACATTTTGCAGCATCGACCCCTTCGTAAAATACAAGAGACTCATTGCGGCAACCGTCGGCACTCGTCCCCAGAAAATCTTTTCAACGGGATTGTTCACCTGGTGTTCGAAACCGGTTCTCGGCAGTTCATTCAAACAACGAACACACAACATGTGCCGACTGCCGCTAAGTAAACAATTGCATCCGGCGCAAATTTCAGGAAACATCAGATCCATCAAACCGGCAACTGCCTGCGCAACCGAATTCATTCTCAAAATAAGATTCTATACAACTCTTCAACGGTACCGATGCTCACGACCTGGATCCCTGTTCGTTCGTTTGCCTTGCCATTGCCGAGCTGGTTGTACTTGGAAACGATGATCTTTTCAAATCCCAACTTCTCTGCTTCCGAAATACGCTGGTCCACGCGATTCACCGCACGCACTTCCCCGCTGAGTCCGACTTCACCTGCGAAGCAGGTATGATGCGGCAGCGGCACGTCTTCGAATGAGCTAAGGAGCGCCGCAATCACTGCCATGTCGATCGAGGGATCTTCTACTTTCAACCCGCCGGCAATGTTCACAAACACATCCTTTACACCAAAATGAAAGCCACCTCGCTTTTCTAAAACCGCGAGTAACAACTGAAGCCTTCTCAGATCAAATCCCGAAACGGTACGTTGAGGTGTGCCATACACCGATTGTGTGACGAGCGACTGAACTTCAAGAAGCAATGGCCGCATACCTTCTATGCTGGCACCAATCGCTATCCCACTCAGTCGATCTTCCTTCTGAGTGATCAATATCTCCGACGGGTTGTTCACGGGTCGCATGCCTTCGCTTCGCATTTCATATATGCCAAGTTCGGCGCTACTACCAAAACGATTCTTCATCGTCCGTAAAATTCTGTAAGCGTAATGGCGATCGCCTTCGAACTGCAACACAACATCAACCATGTGCTCGAGTATCTTTGGTCCCGCCACTGTACCATCTTTCGTAATGTGACCGATCATGATCACTGGAATGCCGGTCTCTTTTGCGAAGCGTTGCAATTCGGCCGCTGATTCTTTGACCTGTGAAATACTTCCGGGCGATGCATCGATGTATGGACTGTGAATAGTTTGTATGGAGTCAATGACCAGAAGGCCCGCGTTGGTTCTTGACACTTCCTGGAAAATGCTTTGTGTTTGCGTTTCGGCACTGACGAAAAAATTGTTGTGTGAAATCTTCAGACGATCCGCCCGCATCTTGATTTGCTGTTGACTCTCTTCTCCGCTTACATACATGATCGTGATGTGCGAAAGAAGAAGTCCGTTCTGAAGAAGCAACGTCGATTTCCCGATTCCCGGTTCTCCGGCAATCAGGGTGATGCTTCCGGGAACTATGCCGCCTCCAAGAACTCTGTTGAATTCTTTGTCGCTTGTTACGATGCGTTGAACTTCACTACTCGTAATTTCTTCAAGCAATAACGACCTTTCATTGTTACTCTCGGGCTTATAAAAAGATGCAGACTTTCGCGTGTCCTTTTGAACTACTTCTTCAATGAAACTGTTCCAAGTATTGCATGATGGACATTTGCCGAGCCATTTTGCACTTTCATAACCACAATTCGAACAAAAGAAAGCTGATTTGATTTTCGACATAAGAGTAGCGGCGGTGATCCGGCGGTTGATGCAAAGATGGGCATACGTCGTCGACAAACAGCAGGAAAAAAATCAGGAAGAAGTGGCGAAAAAACGTTGGTGTGTTGGAGGGATTTTTTTTAGAACCGACTACAAAGTAAAAGGGCCAGTATTGCTACTGACCCTTTACTTACTAACCCATTAAATTCTTGCACTAAATTACAAATTCGAACCACATAACAAAATAAATTTTTGGTCGTGTGAATAAATTAAAGCGCCGGATTTGATAGCTGCGACAATTAAACAAACCTTAACACAAACTGTTATAAATTAACGTGTTGTGCCAATTTTGAAACAGATATATCAGTGCTTGTGATAAATTGTCAGCGCCTGTTACTCACCAGTTTACGACGTGTCAAAACGGCTTCAAAAAATGTCGTTTCAGGAATTGGATTTTCGTTTGATGTAATGGAATATTAAACCCATAGTTTTGAATTATGACACCATCAATTTTGATCATTTCATTGATTTTTCTTGGTATCAGTTTGCTGGTATCGGCGGTTTTGAAGAGCAAGTTCGGGAAGTATAGCAAGATCGGTTTGTCTGCCCGGCTGACCGGTAGCCAGGTTGCCGAAAAAATGCTGCGCGACAACGGAATCTATGACGTTAAGATTACCTCGGTTCAGGGCTTCATGACCGACCACTATAATCCGGTAAACAAGACCGTAAATCTCAGCCCCGAAGTGTACAACGGTATTTCGGTAGCTTCGGCAGCTGTAGCTGCGCATGAATGCGGGCACGCGATTCAACATGCAACAGCATATAGATGGCTGACGCTCAGGAGCAAACTCGTTCCGGTGGTGCAGTTCAGCTCAGGCATGGTCCAGTGGGTGCTGCTTGCAGGAGTTATTATGGTCAACGCCTTCCCGCAATTGTTGCTGGCGGGGATAGTTCTTTTTGCGCTGACCACTATTTTTTCGGTGATCACGTTGCCTGTTGAGTTCGACGCTTCACGTAGGGCTCTTGCCTGGCTCAATTCGGCCCGGATCACCACCGCTAATGAGTATCCGAAAGCAAAGGACGCGCTGAAATGGGCTGCGATGACGTATGTAGTGGCGGCGCTCGCTTCGGTAGCGACTCTCGTGCAATACATCCTCATCTATCTTGGAGGAAGCCGCGATAGGGATTAAGTGTTTTCACTATATGACTTTTGACAAAGCCGTGCAGCTACCTGCACGGCTTTTTTGTCTCGAATTGGAGACTTGTTAAGATTCTCCTAATTTTAGCGGGCCTATTCTTTTAAAAACCAAAACGAACCAAATGAGAAAACACGTTGCGGCGTTGTTCGCAGGACTTTTGTGTTGCTTTCTTGCAACCGCTCAGACTAAAGACGTCACAGGAAAAGTCACCGACAGCCGCGAGGGTACCCCACTTCCGGGTGTTACTGTCAAAGCTAAAAACGCAAACAACAGTACGACCACCGGAGCCGACGGAACCTTTACTCTTTCTGTACCCGAATCCACTACTACACTTGTATTTACTTACGTCGGATATACAGAGCAGGAAGTCGCTTTCGGAAGTTTATTGAATGTGTCACTTGTTCAAAGCGACAAGGCGCTCGACGAAGTTGTGGTTGTAGGTTATGGAACCAAGATCAAACGTGATGTAACAGGCTCTGTTGTAAAGGTCACGTCAAAAGAAATTGCCAACACCCCGGTAACAAGTTTCGAAAGCGCCATTCAGGGGCGCGCTGCCGGCGTTTTTGTTGAACAACAAAACGGTAAGCTTGGGCAGGGCATTAAGGTGCGCATTCGTGGTTCATCGTCTATTTCTGCCGGAAACGAACCTTTGTATGTTATCGACGGCATCCCTCTCATCGTAAAGGACCTTTCTACAAATGGTGCCAGCACCAATCCTCTCGCCGATATCAATCCAAATGATATTGAATCTATCGATATCCTCAAGGATGCGTCATCAGCCGCGATCTACGGATCACGCGGATCCAACGGCGTCGTCCTCATCACCACCAAGCGAGGCAAGGCAGGAAAGTCGAAAATTGAATTCGGTTTTTTTACCGGTTCTCAAAGTCCCACCCGCAAACGGGAGTTCCTCAACGCGGAAGAATATGTTCAACTTACCCGCGAGGCCGCCATTAGGGGTGGTATCTACGATTATAGAATAGATTTCTCCGGTTACGGATCCGAACAGGAAGCAATAGACGACTATGTTGCGTTTGCCGAAAGCCGCCTTCGCAGATACTCAGCCGGAAACGACGACTGGCAAACATATAAGGTCAACACCGACTGGCAGGACCAGGCCTTTCAGGATGCTCCGATCACACAGTATGACTTAAGCTTTTCCGGCGGTAACGAAAAAACCACCTTTTATATGGGTGGACAGTACCTCGACCAGAAGGGCATAATGGTACGAAACAAACTGAACAGATATAGTGGACGATTGAACATTGACCACAAGCTCAATTCCTGGCTGACTTTGGGAATGAACATGAACTTTGTTCGTACCCTCAATAACAGGATCACAAATGACAACGGTTTTGCCACACCTCTTCAAATTGTCGCACTGTCACCGGTGTCACCACTCATCGATCCTCGCACCGGCCAGTTGAGCGGATTTACCGATCCGGATAGAAGCGACAACCCCGGCGGACCAAATCTTAATTATCCGGTATACTACAACCCATTGTTAAGTGTGAATGGAGCATCTTACGAAACAACCATCTACCGTACTCTGGGTAACCTCTTCGGCCAGGCACAAATTGCAAAAGGGCTTAGTTTCAGAACTGAGTTTGGATTCGATCAGCTCAATCAACTTGAGGAAGGTTACTATAGTCCAGTGACGGAACGCAACAACGGGTATCCCCGCGGCGGTGGCTTTACAACAAATGACATCCTGATAAATCTGACGACCAATAACTTCTTCAACTATAACACCTCCTTCGGAAATCATGATATTGATGCGGTTGTTGGTTTGAGTTTCCAGGAACAAAGACAGTTTACATCCGAAACCGAAGCTGAGGCCTTTCCTTCTGAATCGTATCGCAAACTGATCAGCGCAGCGACTAAGATCAACGCTTCGTCCGAACAAACGCGGTTTAGCTTCCTGTCTTATTTCGCAAGAGCGAACTATAAGTTCAACGAAAAATATTTGCTGGCGCTCAGTGGCCGTTTCGATGCATCATCAAGATTCGGTAAGAACAATCGTTGGGGATTCTTCCCGGCCGCGTCTGCCGGCTGGATCTTGTCGGAAGAAAATTTCCTGAAAGATTCACGTCACATCAGTTTCCTGAAATTGAAAGCAAGCATCGGCTTGACAGGAAATGCTGAGATCGATGATTTTGCTCATCTTGGTCTTTTCGCCGGTGATGCAGCATACAATTCTATTCCGGGACAACATCCTGATCAGCTCGCGAACCCGGATTTGAAATGGGAAACCACAACAAGCTATGATGTTGGCTTCGAACTTGGTTTGTGGAACAACCGCGTGTCGTTCGAGTTTGATTTCTATCAAAGAAATACCCGCGACCTGTTGCTGGATGTTGAAGTTCCTGCTACTACCGGTTTTGATATTCAGACTCGCAACGTGGGCAGGTTGAGAAATAAAGGTTACGAATTCACCATCAACTCCGACAATATTGTAACCAGTTCGTTTCGGTGGAACACCAGCGTGAATTTCGGACTTAACAAAAACCGGATCCTCGACCTCGACGGTCAGGAGCTTGGACTTGGCTTCGTAAATCGTGCGCGCGAAGGATACCCGATCGGTATCTTCATTTCACGGGAGTTTGCCGGAGCTGATCCTGCAAACGGCGACGCTCTCTATCATTTGAACACTCCGAAGGCCGATGGTACTCTCGATCGGTCGACTACTACCGATTACAACGCCGCACAGGAAGTTGTGATCGGCGATCCGAATCCGGACTTTATCTACGGCTTCAGGAACACTTTCAATTTCAAAACCTTCGATGCGGAGATATTGTTTCAGGGTGTTTATGGCAACCAGGTCTACAACGATGGCGGACAATATATGTCTGCGAATGGAAGCAACGGATTCGACAACCAGACAAGAGATCAGCTGAATGCCTGGAAGCAGCCGGGTGACGTCACAATGGTTCCGGAAGCAAGACAGTTCTTTTCGAATGGAACTAATCAGTCAAGTCGCTACCTGTCCAACGCATCTTACCTGAGATTGAAATCGTTGTCGATAGGCTACAACTTCCCATCTACCATTATAAGAAGACTTCGGATCGATCGTCTGCGTGCATATGTAAGGGCACAGAACCTGTTGACGTTTACTGATTACGAAGGATGGGATCCTGAAGTGAACGCAGATTATCAGGCAACGAATATCAACCAGGGAGTAGACTTCTACTCGGCTCCACAGGTTAGAACAATTGTATTTGGATTCAATATCGGCCTCTAATAATATGAAAACAACCAAGATGAAAAGATTACAAATCGTACTGTTAGCTGCAGTTGTTATACTTCTCTCTGTCTCGTGCGAAAAGCGGTTGGACATGAAGCCGACGCAAAGCATAGATGAAACTGAGGCCTTGAAGAAAAGTTCTGATGTTGAAGCCGCTTTAATCGGAGCGTATTCAGATATAGGGGATGATGATGTGCTCGGTGGTGGATTTCTCGTACGCGGTGAATTACTCGCGAATGTCTCCGAGATAAATTGGTCCGGCACCTTCCAGGAACTTACACAGATTTATAACAAGGCAATTCCCATCAACAATTTCGAAGTTGCAGAAACCTGGGTGGATACTTACAGGGCAATCAACACCATCAATAATGTACTCGGCGCGATTGATACAGTGATCGAAGTGAGAAGGGACAGAGTTGAAGGAGAAGCGAAGTTTTTAAGAGGGCTACTGTACTATCAACTCGTGACGCACTATGCAAAGTCTTACAATGATGGCAACCCGGAGGCCAATCCGGGTGTGCCTCTTATACTTGCTCCGACGAGGGCCCCGATTACAGATTCAAATAAAGTTGCAAGAGCAAGTGTTGCTGCGGTGTATCAGCAAATATTGGCGGATTTGGAAGAAGCTGCTGAATTGCTTCAGGACGACGAAGACATTCTGGACAATCAACGGAATTATTTTGGTTCAAAGGCTTCAGCGCTCGGTTTGTTGTCAAGAGTATATCTCCAAATAGAAGATTATGAAAAAGCGTGGGAAGCAGCCAACACTGTGATTGAAGAATGGCCATTCGAATTGACGGACAGTTATCGCGACGCATTTCCTGTCAACTATACATTAACAACGTCGGTGACCGACGCGACGAGCGAAGACATTTTCGCATTGCGTGTGAACAGTACTCAGGGCACAAACGATCTGAACACATTCTTCTCACCTTTGGGCCGTGGCGATATGACGGTCAATCAAAGTTTCATTGATCAGTTCGAGCCTACAGACGATCGACTCTCATTGTATGAGTATGACTCAGATGCGGACGTATACCTGCTCACAAAATTCGACATGATCTATTCGCCCGTAAAAATTTTACGCCTGGCGGAAATGCACCTGACCCGGGCTGAAGCAAGCTTCAGATTAGGAACGGGTGATATGGGTTTAGCCGATGTCAATCTGATCAGAGAAAGAGCGGGACTTGATCCGCTTGATGCTGCAGGCCTGACCCTTGAAGCAATCGTAAAAGAAAGAAGATTGGAACTGGCATTTGAAGGAGGTACGCTTCAGGACGTTAAGCGTCTGAAAGGCTCGGTGGGCAACATCCAATGGAACTCTTCACGCTTGATATTTCCAATCCCTTCACGTGAAATTACCGTGAATCCAAACCTCACACAGAACGAAGGTTATTAATTTACCATACTCTCATAAAACGAAAAACTCCGGCAGTGCGCCGGAGTTTTTTTATGTATTCACGAGGGTTTATAATTTGATCTCTTCGTCGTGTTTGTCGAAGAAATGGTATTCGGTTAGATGATAGTTCGTGTTTTCTTTGATCTTCAACTTGCGGCCATACTTCATTCTCCATTTCCAAAGCTTTGAGCGAAGGAATAGGTTGCCTTTGGTGAAATATGAATAGAGGATAGGATGAACAACAAGCGTAAGTTCTTTGTGCTGATGTGTGAGCAGGTAGGTCAGGTTTTTTTCAATCTCATCTTCGAGCAGAAGTGTCGACGAGATTTTTCCGGTGCCATTGCAGGTCGGGCAAACTTCCTGTGTATTGATGTTCATTTCCGGCTTCATGCGTTGCCGGGTGATTTGCATCAATCCGAATTTAGAAATTGGAAGCACGGCATGCTTGGCGCGATCGGGTCGCATGAATTCTTCCATCGCTTCCATGAGCTTCCGTTTGTTCTCAGGAAGTTTCATATCGATGAAGTCGACAACAATGATTCCGCCAAGGTCGCGCAAACGCAACTGCCGCGAAATTTCTGCGGCTGCTTCCAAATTTGTTTCAAGAGCATTCTGCTCCTGGTTGTTGCTGACGCTCTTGTATCCGCTGTTAACGTCTATTACGTGGAGAGCTTCGGTATGTTCGATGATCAGGTATGCGCCACTTGGCAAATTGACCGTCTTACCGAATGCGGCTTTCACCTGTTTCGTTATTCCGTATTGATCGAAAATCGGGAGGCCATTGTTGTAGTAAGACAATATCTCCAGCTTTTCAGGAGCAATCCTGTGTATATATGTCTTTGTATCGTTGAAGATGTTCTTGTCATTCACTACGATCTTATTGAAATCTTCGTTCAACAAGTCGCGCAGCATGCTCGTGGTTTTCGTTTGTTCGCTCAACACCTTTGCAGGAGCAACCGCGCCCCTGAGATTTTTATGAATCATCTTCCACATCTCAACAAGCATCGAGAGGTCCTCATGGAGTTCCGCTGTGTTCTTGCCTTCGGCGGCGGTGCGCACGATCACTCCGAAATTTTTCGGCTTGATCGCTTCAACGATTCTTTGCAATCGTTTGCGTTCATCTGCGGAATGTATCTTTCGTGAAACGGCAACAATATCGTTGAATGGCGTGATCACAATGAATCTGCCCGGCAATGATATCTCGCAACTTAGTCTCGGACCCTTAGCTGCTATTGGCTCTTTCAAAATCTGAACGAGGATGTTGGGCTTGCCGCTCAACACCTCATTGATCTTACCTGTTTTGATGATTTCAGGTTCGACATGGAAAGTTGCGAAGTCGTATTCGCCTTCGGCCGGATGGTTGATAGCCTGCTGTGTGAATTTGAGAAGCGATCTTGCGTAAGGACTCAGATCGGTATAATGAAGAAAGGCGTCCTTTTCAAATCCCACATCTACGAAGGCGGCATTGAGCCCGGGGATCAGTTTCTTGACTTTCCCAAGATAAAGGTCGCCCACGGCAAAGCTGGCATCTGTTTTTTCGTGATGCAGCTCCACAAGCTTTTTATCTTCTAATAGAGCTATTTCCACTCCCAAGGGAGCGGCATTGATTATTAATTCCTTGTTCAAGCGTTTTCGTCTTTGTCTTCACCCGTGAAGAGGGATGAAGTTGTATTACTTGCCAGGTATCAGTTTCGGATCTTCGATAAACGACAAATAATGGGTTCAGTAAAGAAAAGCTGGCGAAAGCCATGCAGCCGGGAGATTAACGGCTCTTTTTCTTATGACGATTCTTTCTCAGTCTCTTTTTGCGTTTGTGAGTCGCAATTTTATGACGTTTTCTTTTTTTACCACAAGGCATGTTGAGCAATTATTTTAAATGATAAATATGTTAATGCTGTCAATTCTGTCTCTTCAGTAACTCTATTCGTTGATCGATTTCTTTCAAAATCTCAGCGTTGGGAACCAGTGGCTTCACTTTTTCGTACCAGGCAACGGCGCTTTTTTTATCGCCTTTTCTTTCATAAGCCTCGGCCAGCATTACCAGGGCCTCTGCGTTTTGTGGTTGTTTGGATGCAACAAGTTGAAGTCTTTCAATGGCTTTATCCATTTGTCCGGAAATCATGCCACCGATCGCAAGATTCAATTGAGCATACATGTTTTCCGGATCCCGTTCCGCCACTTCCCTTATGATCTGAACTCCCTGCATTGGATTCTCATCGATATTGCCGAACAGGTAACAGCTTCCCAGTCCAACCTTCAACGAATCATTCGCAGGATCTATTTTCAGGGCTTTTTCAAATAACTCTTTTCCTCTCACGGCCATCCATTCTTTAAGGGATGGATCCTCCTGTCCACGCAAATTGTTTAAAAACAAATGGGCAGCAAAGGTGAGACTTTTTTGAGAATTTTCCAATTTGGCGGCCTCGCCAGTATAATATGCAAAAGGGAGCAACAAATGCGCAGAATCGCGGTACAAAGCGGCAAGCTGCCGGTATACATCGATCTGTTGTTCCTTAACGTTGCCGCGGACGACAGCGCTTTCGAGACTATTGACTTGCGATTGAATTGTTGCGGACAGTTTTTGTTTCGCCCCGGCAAGTACTTGTTCTGAAGTCAGATGCTGATGATCAGCTTCTTCGGTTGTTGGTTGCGCAACGGCAGCCTTTGGCGGAATGGTATTGCCAAAAAAGTAAACAAGGCAAAACAGGATCAGTCCAACGCCAAGCAACAAATATTGTCCCTTCTTCAAATTGCAGATTTAACCCGCAAAATTACATTTCGTCTTCCTGGTTTGACTGATCTTCTTTTACCGATTGCAATTTTTTAACTTCTGCAACAAATTCTTTTGCAGGCTTGAACGCAGGAATGAAGTGCTCGGGAATATGAACCGCGATGTTCTTCTTAATGTTTCGACCGATCTTCGCGGCCCTTTTCTTTGTAATGAAGCTGCCGAACCCACGGATATAGATGTTCTCACCATCGGCGAGAGTATCTTTGACTTCCTTGAACATGGTTTCCAGCGTAACCAAAACATCAACCTTTGGTATACCTGTTTTCTCAGATATCCGGTTAACGAGGTCTGCTTTTCTCATAATGATAGAATTTTAACAGGTTTCAAAACAAATATTAGAAAATATACCGAATCCAAACGTCACATAATCAATTCATTAATGAAATTAAACGGAAATTCCGAAAAAAGCAAGAAACTGCTGGTAATCATTTCGTTTTAATTTTTCAGGGCCGCCGCTTAAACGTTTTTTACCGCCTGTAAAGTATGAGCAGCAATTTTACCAGGAAACTGATGCATTGGAACGACTCGTCAAACAGCCGGGAGATGCCGTGGAAAGGGGAAAAGGATCCTTACAAAATATGGCTGAGTGAGGTGATCCTCCAGCAAACGCGCGTCCAGCAAGGCTGGAGCTATTACAATCGGTTTATCGAAAAGTACCCGAGCATCCGCCACCTGGCGGCCGCCCCAGATGATGATGTTTTCAAATTATGGGAGGGTCTCGGCTACTATTCAAGGTGTCGAAATCTGTTGCATACGGCCCGTACGGTCACTGAAAAATATGCCGGAACATTTCCAGCCGACTTTGAAAGTATCAGAGATCTTAAGGGAATCGGTGAGTATACTGCTTCCGCGATTGCTTCTTTTGCTTTTGGCCTCCCTTACGCCGTGGTAGACGGCAATGTTCAAAGGGTGCTTAGCCGGTTCTTCGGGATGCGATTGCCGGTCGACTCCAAAGATGGTCGAAACGAAATCATCAATCTCGCCCGCCAGAATCTTGAGACCACACACCCCGGCAAATACAATCAGGCAATCATCGATCTTGGCGCAACGATCTGTGTTCCGCGAAATCCTTTGTGCACCATTTGTCCATTGCAAACCGACTGTATTGCGTTAAACTCGGGAACGATGCATGACTTACCGGTTAAGCTGAAAGCAGTTTCCAGGAGAACACGCTACTTCAATTACTTTGTGGTTACCGACAATCAGAGAGTTCTCATAAGGAAAAGGACAGAGAAGGATATTTGGCAAAACCTGTACGAGTTCGTGATGATTGAGTCAGACTCTTTTTCGGATGATCCGCTTCAGTTGTTTCAAACCAGGTTTTCCATCAAAGCGTCCGACATACGTGAACAACCGAAGCAGGTTCGACATCAATTGACACATCAGGACCTTCACAGCCGGTTTATACTCCTCACAACTACCGAAGTCAATACGACCGGAGATTATTTCCCGGTGACACTTTCTTCTGTGGCGAACTACCCGTTTCCTCGCCTCATTACCCGTTACCTATCACAACATCCGTTGGAAAACAGATAGTTAATTCGCGCGTTTTGTTTAACGTTAAGGAACTTATTCCCTTGAAAATTGCTATAATCTTCATGGAAAAATTTAACTTTAAAAAGAATTGACCCGAGCCGACAGTTCAATATAAACACACAGATATGAGAGGGGTAAACAGGGTAATGTTAATTGGCAACCTCGGAAGAGATCCGGACGTTCAGCATCTTGAAGGAAATATTGCGGTAGCAAAATTTCCATTGGCCACTACAGAAACTTTCAAGGACAGGGCAGGCAAACTGATCTCTCAAACAGAATGGCACACGGTTGTACTATGGCGCGGGCTTGCAGAGCTTGCTCAAAAATACCTGCACAAAGGAAGTCTTGTTTATATCGAGGGGAGGTTGCGAACGAGAAGTTGGGAAGACAAGGAAGGGAACAAGAAGTTTGCAACCGAGGTCGTTGGCGACAACCTCATCATGCTTGATAAACGAACCGACTCCCATACGGGTCATCATCCGCCCTCTCATGAAGGAATCGAAGGATTTAACCCGGATGTTCCTCCGCTCCGCGATTCTTCCCAGGATCTGCCTTTTTGATTTCTTAAATTGAACTGCAATCAGCCATTCCCATATTTTTGTAATCACTGAGGGGATGCCCTGCGATCGCGCGTATTGTTAACCTTAACTATTTGCTTTGTACCACGGCTTGTGGACCCTTGTTCTGAACATGCATCTGTTTATTGCTGCCACTACCCAGGGAACGGTTCTGCTGGCCCTCATTGTGGTGGTGTTGCTGATCATTTCATTTTTTATCTCCGGCGCGGAGGTTGCGTTCTTTTCGTTGACGTATCGCGAAATAAATCTTCTGAAAACCAAGCAGGATGCTGCATGGAAACGCATCGCGAATCTGCTTGAACAACCGAAGATCCTGCTTGCATCATTACTGATCGCGAACAGCCTTGTCAACATCGCGATTATCATTCTTACCAATGTATTGATCGATCAGGCGCAAATCATCAACCAGGTGATGTGGTGGGAAAGGGTCGTAGTGGTCGTTATCAAAGTCGTCGCCATCTCTGCAATACTCATCCTGTTCGGCGAGGTGTTGCCCAAGGTACGCGCTACGCAAAACAACCTGCGCTTTGCGTACGAAGCATCATACCTTGTTGAAATTCTTTATTATTTGTTCAGCCGCATCGGTGCTCGTCTGATAAGCATGTCGGATAAAATCGAAAATTTTCTAGGGGGCAGGGCTTCGCGTGCGTACTCACAACAACAACTCGAAGCCGCCATCAAATCCACCGTAAAGGAAGAAGACGAACAGCGGATCCTCACGGGCATTTTCAAGTTCAGCGACATTACGGTGAAGCAGATCATGCGAACGCGCCTGGATGTGAGCGGTGTGGATTTCAATCTCAGCTTTGCAGATCTAAAAAGGCGTGTTGAGGAACTGCATTATTCGCGACTTCCGGTTTATAAAAGCAGTCTGGATGATATTGTGGGCATCATTCATACGAAGGATCTCATTCTCTACCTGAACGAGTCGGATGATTTCAACTGGCACAACCTGATGCGAACTCCCTACTTCGTACACGAACAGAAGTACATTGAAGACCTGTTGAAAGAGTTTCAAAGCAAGCGCATCCATTTCGCGGTTGTCGTTGATGAATTCGGCGGCACGAGCGGTATTGTAACACTCGAAGACATTTTGGAAGAAATTATTGGCGATATCAAAGATGAGTTCGACGAGGAAGAAAGCACCAATAAAAAGATTGATGATCACACCTACATTTTTGAGGGCGGTACGATGATCAATGACGTTTGTAAAATCATGAATCTACCACTTGGTACTTTTGACCAGGTGAAGGGCGACAGCGACTCGCTCGCCGGCCTGATCCTGGAAGTTGCTGGTGAAATTCCGAAGTTGAACGATTCAATTTCAATTGGTGACTTCGAGTTCGTGATACAGGAAGTTGAACGCAACCGGATCAGGAAGGTGAAAGTTAATGTAAACCCTCAAGTTGCTTAAAATGCGGGCAAGATGGTTGATAGTGATGATCATGTGCGTATTTGCGGTTGTTTCGTGCAATTCCGATTACACGATTCGTCAGAGAGGGTATTATAGGATTGATTTTCCGAAACGTGAGTACCGCTTGTTCAATACGCCTGGCTATCCTTTCAGCTTTGAGTATCCTGTATATGGGGAAGTAGTGAAGGACAGTACTTTCTTTGAGGCAACACCTGAAAATCCATACTGGGTTAACATCGACTTCCCTCAGTTCAGCGGGAAAATCTATGTCAGCTATAAGGAAATTGGAAAAAACGATTTCGATAAGCTCGTCAATGATGCGTTCAATCTTACCTACAAGCACACATATAAGGCTACTGCCATCAACGACTCTTTGATGCGCACTCCAAACGGAATCACAGGCATCTTCTTCAAAGTAGGGGGTAACGCTGCAACGGCGCGACAATTTTTTGTGACGGATTCCATTCGTCATTTCGTTCGCGGTGCATTGTACTTTGACGCTACTCCGAACGCAGACTCACTCGGCATTGTGAACGACTTCCTTGAGCAAGACATGAAACATCTTATCAACACCCTGAGGTGGAAATAATTGTTTTGCAATGCTAGCCTGCTCTCAGCGATTTTATTTTTCTTTGCGCCTAATTCAATTTATATGTACAAACTCCTGATTACCCTTTGTGTTCTATTTGTGTCTGTGTCGGATCTGGCCGCTCAGCAAAAAGCTTCGTTCATCCAAATAACAACAATTGAATCTGTGGTCGGCGGCGGCGTGGGTCGCTCGAAAATGCTCATCAGTAAACCAGACGGTACCGCAGAAGAGTTCGAGCTCGATAACCTGTTCAGTATTACGGGTATCAACTTCAAGAACATCAAATCAAATGAAACGATGATCCTGAAAACGTTGAAATCCTATACCGACGACGGATGGAAGCTGGTATCTACCGTTCCTCTTACACTCAGCCCAAATCAAGGCGGCTCCGGCATTTTCATGACACGTTATTTGCTTTCAAAAGAATAACAGGGTTTATCGTTGATCCCCTTTTTGCCCCTGCGAAAAGGGGATTTAACGAACCACGGTAAACGCCTGCTTGTATCTTTTGGTTTTGCCGGTAGTTCCGAAAACCTCAGCGAACAGAACGTAAATACCGGTTTCAAGAATTTTGTTATTGTCGTCCACTGGCTCGCAAATAATTGTTCCCTGTCTCTCCATTATCGCTGTTCTGAGGAGTCGCCGCACCACCCGCCCCTGCAAATTGTAGATACAAACGTTGGCCGTCGTCCCGACTTCAGCGAATGAATATTCAATCAACAACCTGTCGTCGATTCCGTCGTTATCTGGCGTAACGACGTTTCGCTTTGCCGCGAACGCGGATTGCCCCGAACCCGTCACTTCATAATTTGAATTTTGTCTTCCCGGAGTTCCGTATCCCGACGTGAACGACGCTGATGCCCAGTTTGAACGTTCCCTGCCCGTTATTGATGGGCTTATTCGTTCAAGCGCAACACCCGACCTGTTGCTTATCAACGGATGGTGCCAGTCCTTCGAAAAGCGGATACTGTCTATCAATTCATCATTAATGTGCCTCACCGCCAACACACCTTCATCGTCCGGCATCCCGGGCAGGTTTGGTATTTGAAGTACGAGCATCTGCTCGCCTGTACCATAATGTCGCTTTACCCAATCTGAATTCTGCGTCACCACAATGTATTCGCCGGGAAACACAAGCAACGTGTCTTTCGTTACCGGAGTTTCCGTTCCGGCAGCATCGCCTTCAATAAACAGCTGCCGGGCATCAATGATTTTTTCACTACGGTTGTACAATTCAACATAATCGAAGCCGCCTGCCGGCGGATCAAACAGTACTTCGTTGATGATAACATCGTTCACTTCCGGAATCGACGCAATGCCCAGTTTAACAGTATTGTGTTGTTGAATTGTATTGCCTGCGCAATCTGCTACCCCGTTCATCCGTAGCATGTAAATTTCATTTTCCGAAGGTTCACGGTCGACATGAAGCAGGATCCTGCGAAAGTCAGGGTAAAGAACCGACGCCCTCAGCACTTTCATTGCGTCATTCTCAAATTCAAACGCTCCGGTAGTTGCAGCACTGCTGCTGTCGACCATCTCGTCTAAATGAATCAATACACTGTCCCTCGCAATCATATATGCATTCAAAGGCTTCGGCGCATTACGGTCGGCATTTGCTGCCTCCACACTGTTTGGCGCGCCAGGCGTTCCTCCGCTAAGATCGACCGAGGCCATCCAATTTTTATCACCGACACATGCACTCATGGCGTCAACCATCTCCAACGACCATCCTCCGCGTTGCTTGGCGGCATTTCGATACCATTCTTCAGAATATGAAACCGAATGGATCAACAGCCCTTCCGCACTAAACAGCATTAGTGTACCCGTAGCCTTCGTGAGGGACGGCCATCGCTTCAGGCCGACCACCCTTGCAGCCCGAAATTTCAACACGTCGGCCTGTCTGCACAAGACAACCAGTTCCCCGGGAGCCAAAGCCATTTCTTCGTCGATCACACACTCTGTTTTTCCGTCGTGAATTTTCCAGCCGCGCAGTACCTGTATCTCCGAACCGCGATTTCTCAATTCAATATATTCGGCATCCGGAAGCCCCACCACCGGCTCCGGATCCGTCATCAGCTCGTGAATAATCACGTCCAGAAATTTCGTATGACCATGGACGTTAGTGACGCAAAGGAGCAAACAAAACAGGCTGCGAAACATGGATGCAAAATAGAACGGCCGGTGCCAGAGGCAATGTGAAAAAGCACGGCTTGACGTGAGAAAAAAACGTAAAATTTGGTGTTGATGTAATTCTCGATTATTTTTGACGTCACATGCAAACGATCAAGACAACCAAGCGCACCAAGAAACAGATTCTCATGCGGGAAGGTTGATTTCATTTGCATAAAAGTTTTTGAAGCCTTCCCTGCCGGAAGGCTTCTTTTTTTAACAACAATCCACGGCAGGTGGTAATTAAACTCCATGAAAGTAGCAGTAGTCGGAGCAACCGGCCTTGTCGGAACCAAAATGCTCCAGGTCTTAGAAGAAAGAAATTTTCCTGTGTCAGAACTCATTCCCGTCGCATCGGAACGTTCGGTCGGTAAGCAGGTATATTTCAAGAAAAAGCCGTACAACGTAGTCGGCATGCAAACAGCTATCGACCTGAAGCCTGCGGTGGCTATCTTTTCTGCCGGAGGGAGCACCTCCCTCGAATGGGCACCGCGCTTCGCTGAAGCAGGTATCACCGTCATCGACAATTCCTCTGCATGGCGAATGGATCCTTCCAAAAAACTTGTTGTACCGGAGATCAATGCAAACACACTTACTCCTTCCGACAAGATCATTGCGAATCCAAACTGCTCGACGATTCAAATGGTAGTGGCGCTGTATCCTCTTCATAAGAAATTCCTCATCAAAAGGATCGTGGTGTCGACCTACCAGAGTGTTACCGGCACCGGAAAAAAGGCGGTCGACCAGCTGATGGGCGAAAGAAACAAAGCGCTGAAGAATTCCGAGAGTGAATACCCGATGGCCTATAAGTATCCCATCGATCTCAACGTCATTCCCCAAATTGACGTCTTCCTCGAAAACGGCTACACGAAGGAAGAAATGAAGATGGTGAACGAAACAAAGAAAATTATTGGCGATGATACCATCCGCGTTACTTCAACAACCGTAAGGATTCCGGTGATGGGTGGCCACAGTGAAAGCGTGAACGTTGAATTTGAAAACGACTTCGAACTTCAGGACATTCGAAATATTCTTTCAAAGGCACCCGGCGTAACACTTGTTGATGATCCGTCAAATCAACAATACCCGATGCCGATGGACGCGCACGAAAAGGACGATGTATTTGTCGGAAGATTGCGAAGAGACGAAACGCAGGCGAATACTCTCAACATGTGGATCGTTAGCGATAATCTCAGGAAAGGCGCTGCCACCAACGCCGTGCAGATCGCTGAATATTGTGTTGCCAACGGACTTCTCGAACACAAACCTGCAAAACTCGAGGCCGTTGTTTAATATTTAGTCGATTGCCCTGTTTATGAATTTCAATAAAGGCTGTAACGCTTCCAGAGCGGTTACAGCTTTTTTTATCACGGAGCCCGACAACAATTCTTCGTCGGAAAACGTTCGCATCGCGAGCCAACTTTTGAATTTCAGATATTCAGCCGCCGGCGATTCTTTGTCGTACCCTTGCGGAACCTTTAACAGCGAAACATCGTCGCCCTTGTACAGCCCGCCATATGTGCTTCTAAACTGTTTGCCTTCAATAATGGAACTGAACTCATCAAAGCAGTAATCGATTTCCTGACGCACCTTCCTGATGTTCCCGGGCTCCGGCTTCCATAACCCTCCACCAACGAAACTATTTCCGGGGTCGATATGAATATAATAACCGGCCAGCGGCGACTTTCTTCCGCCTTTTGTAAGATCCGCACCGAAATTCGTCTTGTAAGGTGACTTATCTTTTGAAAACCTGATGTCACGATTGATCCGGAACACACAATTCCTGGCTTCAAGACCAGCTATATCAGCATCCGTCCCGGAATGTGTATCGATCAATCGCTGAATGAAGTTGGTAAATACAGTCTTACACTCTTCGTATGAAGGGCGATTTTTTTCGAACCACTCTTTATTGTTGTTGCGTTTAAGCGACTTGAGAAATCGCAGTAATGGAGAAAGATCTGTAGAAGGCATTCACAAATATCGTAAGCGATCGTGAATCGCTATCTCACGCGTCCCCAGTTCTCACCGCTTTTAATTCTGTACATCGTCATTTCACTCACTCCAAATTTTTCAGCGAGCTTTTTGATGGTGATTTTGCGGTTCTTATCGAGCAGTGTCTTTTTAATATTTTTTACTTCGGTAGCTGAAAGTTTCAGGCCCTCGTTTCTTGACGCCTGCACTTTCTTGTACGCAAGTTTTGCAGGACTGTTCTGCTGATGCTCGATCATTTCAGGAAGTGTCGCCCACCGAAGGTTCTTGACCGAATTGTCGAGTTTGTTATGATTCGAGTGAATTACAAACCTGTGTTTGACAGAAGGTTTTTTTATAAACAGTCTCGCGATCTCACGATGCACATACAAGGTGCCGTTGTTGCCGGGGCGATGTAGATTAAGTGTGCGATAACCGGTCGTCAGGGATCCTTCGAGAAGTTTGCCGTCGTTCTCCACATCCTCGGAGAAGCTTGCGATCCGGCCATTCGAAGACAAAGCATATTGTTTTCGAAGATTCTTCCAGCCAGGAAACTGCAGTGGCTTCCAAACTTCACCCTGTAATTTTTTTATCATCGCCTGTGCTTTTGTTTAAAGTTACAAAAAATCATTCCGAGAAAACCAATGGGATTATTATTGCTTCGAGCTTTCAAGCAGTTCGAGAAATTGCTTTTCATTAAGTATACGAACCGTCGAAATTTTCTTGGCTTTCTCGAGCTTCGAGCCTGCGTCTTCTCCCACGACAAGATAATTCAATTTGCTGCTGACTCCTGTGAGCAGCTTTCCGCCCGATGCTTCAACCATTCCTTCCGCCTCCGTGCGTTTCAGCGTGGGCAATGTGCCTGTAAAAAGAAACGTAAGCCCGGCAAGTGATCCTCCACTGGCCGACTGCCGTTGGGTGTTTTTTAATTGAACGCCTGACTGGCCGAGCTGCGTCAGCATTTCAATGTTGTCGGCATTGTGAAAGAACTGATACACACTCGATGCAACCTTCGGTCCGATATCTTCGAGTTCTTTTAACTCGTCTTCGGAAATCGAAGCGAGATCAAGTACGTTCGCAACACTGTGGGCAAGAACTTTTGCCGTCGTTTCTCCAACATATCGGATGCCGAGGCCATAAATCAGCCTGTGCAAAGGTTGTTCTTTCGATTTTTCAATCGCAGCCTTCAGGTTCGAAATGCTTTTCGGTCCGAATCCTTCAAGCGTTGAAATCTTTTCATACGGAAGGTGATAAATGCCGGGGATCGAGTTGAGAAAATTCAATTCATAAAATTTCCTGATGTTGGCATCGCCAAATCCGCGGATATCCATCGCATCCTTGCTCGTAAAATGTATGATCCTTTCGATAACCTGCGCGGGACAGTTTATGTTGTTACATCGAAGCACGGCTTCTCCCGGTGTTTTCACAAGCGGATCACCGCAAACCGGACAATTCACAGGAAAAATTATCGGCTGTTCATTGCCGTTACGTACATCCGCAAGCGACTTCACAATGTATGGGATGACGTCGCCTGCCCTTTCAACGAGCACCGAGTCGCCGATCATCAGGTCCTTCTCCCTGATCACGTCTTCATTGAACAATGATATCGAACCCACAGTTACTCCGCCAATAGGTACCGGATCAATCTTCGCCACTGGCGTGACCGAACCTGTTCGCCCAACCTGGAACTCGACTGCGCGCAACTTACTCGTGGCCTGACGTGCCTTGAACTTAAAAGCGATCGCCCATCTTGGGTGATGCGTTGTCATTCCAAGTTTTTCCTGCAGCTCGATGTCGTTCACCTTGATCACCATCCCGTCAATTTCGTAAGGCAGGTTGTCTCGATTCAATTCGTATTCGCGACAGAAACTGATCACCGCATCAATTCCTTTCACCACTTTCTTTTCCTTTTCCGGGCTGCGAAAGCCGGTTTTTCTCAACAAGGCAAGCGATCCCGAATGCGTGGTCAGCTCAACTGGAACCGGCTTGCCATCACGGATAAGAAAGTAGCTCACATGATAAAGAAATGCCTCAAGGTTGCGACGCCTTACCTCGGCCGCATCCTTGATGCGCAACGAGCCGGCAGCAGCATTCCTTGGATTTGCAAGCGGCGGCAGGTTGGATTCGGCGAGCTTATCGTTGTACGCCTTGAAGTTTGATTTTGTCAACATCACTTCTCCCCGGATCTCGATCATCTGTATATCGTATTGCAGGAAATCTGCAGACAATGGCACCGACCTCACCTGCCTGATATTTGGAGTGATATCGTCGCCCTGGACGCCGTTCCCTCTCGTCGCTCCACGAATCAACCGGTTGTTTTCATAAATGAGTGAGATACTCGCGCCGTCGAATTTGGGTTCAGCACAATATTCAATTGAATCAAGTTTTAAAGCTTCACGTGCACGACGGTCCCAGTCGATTAGGTCCTGTTCGTTGTATGAATTTTCGAGCGACAACATCGGAACCAGGTGCTGAACGCTCGGAAAATCTCCAGTCATCACTGTCGCAACCCGTTGGGTCGGCGAATCCTCTGTTATCAGATCCGGACGTTCCTTTTCCGAAATCTCAAGTTGTTTGAATAAAGTATCGTATTCGGTGTCGCTGATCAGTGGGTCGTTCTCTATATAATACCGGTACTCATGGAAGCGAAGCACGTCTTTCAGAGTTTCGATGTCAGCGATGTCGAACTTTCCGTTGCGAACTGATTTGAGAAGGTCTAATGAGGATTTTTGTAGCTTCTTGGTCTGAAGATCGGAATACATAAAACAATTGTCGTCCACATGTATTAAGCGACGACGATGAAGATAGATACAAATATGATTTGAATAGAAGACAGAACCATTGTGGTTGTTGCTTTCAGAATATGCTAAATTAATTATCTTGGCGAGACGATTCTGCGGGTCGGTGAAACCTCATCCATGTCGAACAACACATTGCCATATCAAGTTGCCCTGTCTGTTGACTGCGTGATACTGGGATTTATCAACAGTCAGTTAAAAGTACTTCTGATCAAGTCCGATCACCAGGATTTCCGGAATGAATGGTCGCTGCTTGGCGATCTTGTACGTCCTAACGAAACGCTGGAATGCGCGTCGTACCGCGTTTTGAAGGAAAGAACCGGCCTCGACGACGTGTACCTCGAACAAGTGTATACGTTCAGTGACATCGACAGGCATCCGGCAGGGAGAGTGATTTCAACGGCATATTTTTCGCTGGTGAACATTCGTCATCACCAATTGAAGCTTGCAGATAATGAACTGCATTGGCACACAGTAAACGAAATTCAATCGCTTGCTTTCGATCATCTCAAAATATTAAGGACCTGCATCAGGAAACTACAACAGCAGATCAATGATCACCCGATCATCTTCAACATGCTCCCAGAAAAATTTTCACTCAGGGAACTGCAAACGCTGTACGAAGAAGTGATGGAAACAAAAATGGACAGAAGAAATTTCCGGAAGAAATTTATGCTCACTGACTGGCTCGAAGACGTTGACGAACTTGAATCGGATGTGAGCCATCGGCCGGGAAGATTATACCGGTTCAACAAGCGAGCGGCGGCATCCCTCGTTTAAACATTAATTTCCAGGCAAGAGCAGCAAAATCGCTGGTTGAACTGTCTGGTACTTACCTGAGTTTTTGTTAAACAAACATTAAAAACTTTTTTAGGAGTATAAAAAATGCTCTATAATTGTGTAGAGTTTACGCAAACTCAGCATTGCACCATTTGAATTAACCAACATTAACGATGCGTTATGAGCCTTAAAAAAAGTCTACGTTTATTAACGTTGCCTGTGCTATTTCTGCTTCTGTCGCAGGCTGCAATATCTCAACAAACAAAGGCGGTTACCGGTCGTGTTACTGACAGCAAAGACGGATCTCCAGTTCTCGGAGCTTCTGTTACTGTCAAAAACTCGAACGTTGGTACCAACACCGATGCAAACGGAGATTTCAGTTTGCAGGTTCCGGCCGATGCAAAAACCCTTGTGATTTCTTATGTAGGGTTTACTTCACAGGAAGTTGACATCGTAGACGGCCCGCTGGCGGTAGCACTCCTCGGAGGTACCACTGCCGGATCCAACCTCAACGAAGTGGTTGTTGTGGGATACGGAACTGCGCGCAGAAAGGATCTTACAGGATCCGTTGCTACGGTGCAAGCCCGTGATTTTAACAAAGGAACTTATACATCTCCCGACCAGCTCATCCAGGGTAAGGCGGCAGGTGTTCTTGTAATTAATAATACAGGTCAGCCGGGTGGTTCGACAACTGTGAGGATCAGAGGATCCTCTTCGATCCGTTCCGGTAACCAGCCACTGTTCGTGGTTGACGGTATTCCGCTTTCAGGCGGATCTGCACGTCCCGGCGGACGTGGCGGCGGATTCGGTAACGACGCGGGCAACCCGTTGAACTACATGAACCCGAACGATATCGCCAGCATCGAAATTTTGAAAGATGCCTCTGCAACTGCGATCTACGGATCGCGCGGCGCGAATGGTGTTATTCTTATAACAACAAAGAGAGGTAAGACTGGTGCTCCTCAGGTGGATGTGAATGCGTCTGCAGGTGTATCAAACGTTCTTAAGAAATTGGAAGTACTGGATGCAAACGAGTACAGAAAGGCTTTATCTGATTATGGTCAGACAACAGGAGACTTTGGTTCAAGCGTAGATGCTTTCGATGCAATTACAAGAACTGCCCTCACTCAACAATACAACGTTGCAGTAGGCGGTGGTACCGACAACGGCCGTTACCGTTTTTCGGCGAGCTATCTGAACCAACAGGGTGTTATCGAGACATCAGAACTGAAAAAGATTACAGCGAACCTGACGAGCAACTTCAAGTTTCTTGAAAGCAAGAGACTCGGACTTGACTTCAACGTGCTTGTAACCCAAACGAACGAAGTAATTCCTCCAATCTCTGCGTTTGTAGGATTTGAAGGAAACCTGATTTCACAGGCTCTTCAATGGAATCCCACCCACGACCTCATCAAACCAGGAACCGATTCAGCATGGATCGATCCATTGGTTGGTGAAACAACTGTCAATCCTCTCGCTCAGCTCAGATACTTCAACGACAATGCAAGAGTAAATACAATCCTTGCGAGCATCGCTCCTTCATTCAAGATCACTGATGAGATTGAATATAAGGTGTTGTATAGTGTCAACCGCCAGGTCGGTCTCCGCAGAGGCCAGGTGAACAGGCTGCTCAACGCTCAGGGCATCAAAGACAGAGGATTTGCTTTCATTGCAAATCAGGAGCAAACGAACACTGCTCTTACCAATACTCTTAGCTATAACAAGCAAGTGACACCGGACCTGAACGTGAACGCAGTAGTTGGACATGAGTGGCTCGTGTATGACACAAGAGGTAATTTCGTTGGTGGTCAGGATTTCCCTAACGTAGGGCTGAACTACTACGACATGCTTGGTTATTCTTCTCAAGGTGAAAGATTCGTTGGAGCATTCGCTTCACCGACTACTGAACTACAATCGTTTTTCGGTCGTGCGATTTTGAACTATAAAGACAAATACCTCTTCACTGCTACTATGCGTGCTGACGGATCTACAAGATTCGGTGAAAACAACAAGTATGGTTATTTCCCATCAGTTGGTGCAGCATGGAACATCAGCCAGGAAGATTTCCTTGCAAACAACAGTTTCATCAACAATTTGAAACTCAGAGTAAGCTGGGGAAGAACAGGTAACCAGGAGTTCCCATCAGGTGCGTCTTTGAACAGATTCGGCTTCGGTCAACAAACTGTTGCTCAAACGAACTTTGGTAACGAAGATCTCAAGTGGGAAACATCAACAACAACCAACGCAGGTATCGACTTCAGCATTCTCGATGACAGGATCAGCGGTTCGGTTGACTACTTCTACAAGAAGACAACTGACGTATTGTTCGAACAAACAATCGTTCAGCCTGCTCCGAACGGTAGAATCTGGATCAACCTTCCCGGATATGTGTTGAACGATGGTGTTGAAATCATGCTGAATGGTAACGTACTTCGCTCACAGGATATGAACCTGAACATCGGCGGAAACGTTTCATTCCTTCACAATACTGTTGACGGTATCGTAGGTTTCTATGAAACTGCGGAGCTTCGCGGACAAGGTTTCTCAGACGTTCGTGGACAAAGGCTGATCAGCGGCCAGCCGCTGAACGTATGGTACCTCAGGAAATTTGAGGGTATTGACAAAGCAACCGGCCAGAGCATTTATACTGATAACGGAGAAACACTGTTCTACTCAGGAAGCCCGAATCCAACGACGCTGATCGGTGCGTATGTAGATTTCAGTTATAAGAGGTTCTCGGCAACCGTAAACATGAATGGTACGTTTGGTCATTATATATTCAACAACACCGCTGCATCAGTGCTCGGTATAGGTAACCTCGGAACAAGAAATATCGCTAAAGGTCTTGTAGGTGGTGAAATAAGAGAAGCGATCTCGAACGCTCCGGCTCCTTCGACAAGAAATCTTGAAAAAGGAAACTACATCAAGATGGCGAATGCAAGCGTTGGATACATGGTAGGCAATATCGGTAAGACGATCCGCAATCTGTACATTTCTCTGACAGGACAGAACCTGTTCGTTATCACAGACTACACAGGTTTCGATCCTGAAGTGAACACAGAAGCTGGTTTCGGCGGTATTCCTTCACTCGGTGTTGAATACATTCCGTATCCTTCTGCAAGAACAGTACAGTTGTCAGTTAATTTCTCATTATAGTAGTAGATTCTAAATTGCGAGTTATATGAAAAATATTAAATTCCTCATCATCCTGTTCGTGGCTTTTGCCTTCTCCTGCACCAAGCTGGACGAAAGGTTCAGAAGTGAAGTTGAGCAGAGCAACGAAGGGATCACAGCAACCGGTCTTTTGGTCAACGCTTACAACGCGTTGAACGGCCCTTACCAATTCGGCGACCTGTGGCACGCACAGGAGCAAACATCAGATGAAATCATCGCTCCGACCCGTGGTCCTGACTGGGACGACAACGGTCAATGGAGAGTTCTTCATGCACATACTTGGACTGCTGACCAGGGTCAGTTGAGAGGAGCCTTCAATGGCCTGCTCGGCGCCCAGTTCGCTGCCTCGAACGTTCTCCAGTTCAACCCGTCTGCACAACAGGCTGCTGAAGCAAGGTTTATCCGGGCTCTCACCATGTGGTCAGTACTGGATGGCTGGGATCAGGTTCCGTATCGTGAAGATCTTACGAACTACAAGATTCTTCCACGTACTTTAAAAGGCATGGAGGCTGTTGACTTCATCATCTCCGAGTTGAATGCGATCATGACGACGCTTCCTAACTCCGGTGCGGCATACCTGGCAAACCAGGATGCAGCGAAGGCGCTTCTCATGAAGATCTACCTCAACAAGGGCGTTTATGCAAACCGCGCGAATCCAACGTTTGATGCGGCCGACATGAATCAGGTAATCACCCTTGCTGATCAAATCATCGGTACAAACAGGTATGACCTGAACGATACGTACTTCGACATCTTCGCGCCATCAAACGATCAGCTGTCAACTGAAAATATCTACACCCTCTTCAACGAAGGAAGTGTGAACAGAGGCGGTAACGTTCGCGGTAACGCTTTCTCTACCTCTCACTATAACATGAACCCTGGTGGATGGAACGGTTTCGCAACGCTGTCTGCTTTCTACGACAAGTTTGAAGCAACAGACGAGCGTCGCGGAGCTAGCTACGACTACCCCGGAGCACCTGCAAATCCTGGCAACCGTCAGAATGTTGGTTTCCTTGTAGGACAACAGTATAACCTCACAACCGACGAAGCACTGAAAGACAGAAAGGGTGCACCATTGTCATTCACACGCGAAGTGAAACTGAGAGAAACAGGCGACAATCTTGAAATCACCGGTATCAGGGTAATCAAATATCCATACCAGTATACAGGTGGCGACCAGAAGAATAACGACTTTGTGATCTTCAGGCTTGCAGATGTAATGCTGATGAAAGCTGAAGCATTGCTCAGATCAGGCCAGGCAGGTCCGGCCCTCACTATTGTGAATGAGATAAGAGCTGCGCGTGGTGTTGGCAATCTTGGAAGTCTTGATCTCAACGCTCTCCTTGATGAAAGAGGAAGAGAATTGTATTGGGAAGGATACCGCAGGCAAGACCTGATCAGGTTTGGAAGGTTCCTGGAAGCATGGCAGGAAAAAGAAGCAGACGATGGCACACGCAATCTTCTGTTCCCTATTCCGAGCGATCAGCTGGCAGTAAATGCTAACCTGACTCAGAATCCGGGTTACTGATAAATTCATTGATTTTCCATAATTTGAAAAAGGTCATTCGATAAGAATGACTTTTTTCATTAAATAGAATCTTGAGGTAGTGGGTAGAATATCGATCGTTGTTTTCTTGTTTCTTTTTGCCTGTCGTTCGAAAGACTCCGGTTCATCGGGCTTGTTTGTTCAAATGGAGGACACGGGCATAGAGTTCAAAAACAGTATTGAGAACACAAAAGACTTCAACATCTTCAGTTACCGCAACTTTTACAACGGCGGTGGTGTAGGCATCGGTGATGTTAACAACGACGGGCTTGCTGATGTGTTTTTTACCGCCAACATGGGCAGTAACAAGTTGTACCTGAACAAGGGCAACTGGCAGTTTGAGGACGTTACAGACCGGGCAGGCCTTGGGGGCAAGGATAAGTGGAGCACCGGTGTAGTAATGGTCGATATCAACAGCGATGGCTGGCTAGATATCTACGTGTGCAACGCAGGATATCTCAATTCGCAGGCACCGCAAAGTAAGTTGTACATCAATGACGGAAAGCTGGGCTTCAAAGATTCGGCACAGGCATACGGCCTCGCTAACAATGGCGGATATACCACACATGCGGCATTCTTCGATTACGACCTCGATGGCGATCTCGATGCATTCATCATCAACAACAGTTTTATTCCCGTCAACACCCTGAATTACGCCAACACCCGCGACCTCCCGGCAAAGGACTGGCCGGTGAAGGATTTCCTGAAAGGCGGAGGCGATCATCTATTGCGCAACGACAACGGCAAGTTTGTGGATGTAAGCAGTAAAAGTGGTATACACGGAAGCCTCATCAGTTTTGGGCTCGGCGTCACCGTCGGTGATGTCAATGGCGACCGGTATCCGGACGTGTACATTTCCAACGATTTCTTTGAGAGAGATTATCTCTACATGAATCAACGTGACGGAACTTTTCGCGATGAACTCGAACAACGTGTCGGCCATACAAGCCTTTCGTCGATGGGCGCTGACATGGCGGATGTGAACAACGACGGACTGCTTGATCTTTTCGTGACAGACATGCTTCCGGATGACGACTATCGCCTCAAGACCACAACCTCATTTGAAAACATCGATGTTTATAAAGTAAAAGAGAAAGCAGGGTTCTATCATCAGTACATGCAGAACACTCTGCAACTCAACAATGGAAATGGAACCTTCAGTGATATCGCGAACTATAGCGGCGTTGCCGCATCCGACTGGAGTTGGGGGGGATTGATGTTCGACGCCGACAACGACGGCCTTACTGATCTTTTTGTTTGCAATGGAATTTACAATGATGTAACGGACCAGGACTTCATCGACTTCTTTGCAAACGACGTTATTCAAAAGATGGTGCTCACCGGCGAAAAGGCAATGGTAGATGAGATCATTTCTCAAATGCCTTCGAACCCTATTCCTAACAAGGCATTCAGGAACCTTGGTAACATGCGGTTCGAAGATGTTGCAAAAAATTGGGGACTTGATCAGCCATCATTTTCGAACGGCGCCGCTTATGGTGATCTCGACAACGATGGCGACCTCGATCTGATCGTCAACAACGTCAACCAAAACGCATTTATCTATAAGAATACAATCAATGACAAAGGGGGCAACAATTTCGTATCGCTCACATTGAAAGGGAGGGCGCCAAACACATTTGCAGTCGGAACCAATGTGAAAATTTTTTCGGATGATCGGGTTATCACGCGCGAACTGATGCCGGCCAGAGGATTTCAGTCATCGGTGGATTATAAGATCGTTGCGGGTATCGGCAATGCAAAAGCAGATTCAATTGTACTCACATGGCCCGATAATTCAGTAACCGTGTTGCGGGATGTCACACCAAACAAAACAATTGAGGTCAGTCAGCCGGATTCGAATGTTGCCATGAAAACGTCGGATACGGCATCTGTCAAACCACTGTTTCAAAGGACAACAGCTGAATTTGACAAGCATATTGAGGACAACTATCTTGATTTTTATGCTGAGCGCAACCTTATTTCTCTTCTTTCGCGAGAGGGCCCGAAAGCGGCGTACGGCGACGTAAATGGAGATAAGCTTGTTGACGTGTATATCCCCGGTGGCTCCGGTCAGGGCGGACAGTTGTACCTGCAAACATCAAAAGGTTTTGTGAAGAAAGCGATCGAAGCATTTACGTCCGATACCAAGTTCGAAGGTATTTGCGCAGTTTTCTTCGACGCTGACAAGGATCGTGACCTCGATCTTTTCGTTGGAGCCGGCGGTAACAATCATCCCCCGGGAAGTCCGCTTCTGCAGCACAGAATGTATCAAAATGATGGCAAAGGGAATTTCACATCACGGGCAAATGCATTCCCGGCAAATAGTATGAACATATCTGTTGCGGCTGCAAATGATTTTGATGGCGACGGAGATGTTGATCTGTTCGTTGGTGGCCGCAGTATTCCTTCGAATTATGGATTGGCACCAACAAGCTATCTGTATCGTAACGAAGGCACGGGCACGTTTACGGACGTTGCAAAAAACACGGGCATCGACACCGCCGGCATGATCACGGGTGCGGTCTGGCATAATGTTGCAGGGGGAAATGCCAAAGAGTTGATAGTGGTTGGCGAATGGATGTCGCCGAAAATATTCTCGTTTGAGGGGAACAGTATTTCAGAATTGAAGACAAACCTGGCTGCATACACCGGCTGGTGGCAATCAGTTTCGGTTGCGGACATGGACGGAAACGGAATCGCAGATCTCATCCTTGGGAATATTGGAGAAAATTTCTACTTGCGGCCGGGAAAAGAACAGCCGGTAAAAATGTTCATTAACGACTTTGATCAAAACGGAACAGCAGACAAAATTATCACCAGACATGTTGCAGGAAAAGATGTTCCGGTTTTTCTTAAGCGCGATCTCACCGATCAGATCGTATCACTCAAGAAGCTGAATCTACGTTATGCTGAATTTGCAAAGAAGGGGATTCAGGATCTGTTCCCGGAACAATACATCAACGGCAGCGTGGTGAGAGAATTCACATATTCGAGCTCTTGCATTGCCTACAACCAGGGCAATGGCAATTTCATTGTTGAGACGCTCCCCTCGCAGGTTCAATTGTCATGCACGAACAGTAGTTTGTGCACCGATATTGATTCCGACGGAAAAATGGACCTTATCGTTGGTGGGAATCAATTTGGGTTTTTGCCACAATTTGGAAGACTCGATGCCAATCCCGGCCTCGTGCTGCTCAACAAAGGTTCGCGGAAATTTACGACGCTTCCTCAGGCTGCATCGGGACTGAACCTCAGAGGGCAAGTACGTGATATCGTTGAAATTCCATCGTCCGGCGGCAAGTATATTCTCATCCTTCAGAACAACGAACTGCCACTATTGTACCGGCAGGCGGCCGTGCGCAAGGAGAAAGCCGATGAGTAGTCAACTCTTCAGGAAATTGGTTCTATTCGCAACCATTATAATTACGGTCAGTGGTTGCTCTAAGCAGAATCAGCATGGTCCTGCAATATTTCGTGCCCTCGGATCGGATAGAACCGGATTGGCTTTCGCAAACAGGCTCACACCAACACCACAATTCAACATGTTCAAGTACATGTATTACTACAATGGAGGTGGTGTGGCAACCGGTGATTTTAATAACGACGGGTTCACCGATATTTTTTTTACGGCAAACCAGACAAAGAATCGTCTGTATTTGAACCGAGGCGATATGCGCTTTCAGGACGTCACCGACCTTTCTGGTTTTCCAAATCCCGGTTACTGGTCAACCGGTGTCTCTGTAGTCGATATCAACGATGACGGGTTGCTTGATCTGTACGTGTGTGCTGTCGGCAATTACGAGATACTAAAGGGACGAAATCAACTTCTGATCTGTACCGGAATTGATAAGGACGGCGTACCACACTATGCAGACAGTGCGGTCAGTTATAATCTCGATTTTCAGGGATTCAGCACACAGGCTGCATTTCTCGATTATGATTCTGATGGCGATCTTGATATGTACCTTCTGAATCATGCGGTTCATCACAGCGGCCATTTCGCTGAGCGAAGAAGATTTGATAACAGCAGTGATTCATTGTCTGGTGACCGCCTGTATCGCAATGATTCGAATTCTTTTACCGACGTTACAAGAGAGGCAGGAATCAACAGTTCATCAATTGGCTATGGATTGGGCATTGCAGTAGCGGATGTCAATCTCGACGGCTACCCGGATATTTATGTTGGAAACGACTTCCATGAAAACGATTACCTCTACATCAATCAGGGCAATGGCATTTTTGCAGATGAGAGCAGCAAAAGGCTGATGCATACGAGCCAGTTTTCGATGGGGGTTGACATAGCAGATATAAATAATGATGCATTTCCGGAGATTGTTTCAATGGATATGCGACCGGAAGATCCTTACATACTTCGCCGCTCGCTTGGCGACAACGAATTCAATATTTTTCAAATGAAGGTTGGATTCGGATATAGCCATCAGTATGCACGAAACAACCTGCAGCTCAACCGCAAAAATGGCTACTTCAGCGAGTGTGGACTGTACGCAGGAATTTTCGCAACCGACTGGTCGTGGTCGCCGTTGTTTTTTGATTTTGACAATGACGGTCTGAAGGACCTATTTGTTTCCAATGGCATTCCAAAGCGCTTGAACGATATGGACTTCGTGAACTTCCTATCGAATGAAGAAGTAAAGGAAAGGATTCAGACAGGCACAATGGAGCAAAGCGATATGCAGCTCATTGAGAAGTTTCCGAAGATCAAACTCAACAACAAATTTTTTCGCAACACATCCGATGTACGGTTTTTGGATGCGGCAGAGAGCATTGAAGACGATGTAGCAACGTACTCGAACGGAGCAGCGATTGCCGACTTCGACAACGATGGTGACATGGATATTGTCGTAAACAACATCGACGATCCTGCTCTGGTATATGAGAATATCCATGCAGATGCTTCCAGGTCCCTGACAGTAAAGCTTGTTGGGGCGGCGGGAAATAAAAATGCGGTAGGAACTAAGTTGATGCTGTTTACGAAAAATGGAGTGCGCTATCATGAAAAATTCCCTGTTCGAGGATTTCAGTCGAGCATGGAAATTCCATTGTCACTTGGAAACACAACCGATGCGGATTCATTGATCGTAATATGGCCCGACAACAGCTATCAAAAAATCGAATCACTTTCGGATAGTTTGCTCACGATCCGGTACGCGGAAAATCTTCCAAAGTACAATTACACCGTATTGCACGATTCGTCGTCGTATGGAATCAAAACATTCACAGACATCACAAGTGAAGCGGGGATTACTTTTGTGCATCGGGAAAACTCGTTCAATGAGTTTGACCGCGACCCGCTGATCCCGCACATGATATCACGCGAGGGGCCGGCACTTGCAGTTGCTGATATCAATCACGATGGACTTGAAGATGCATTTATCGGCGGTGCTAAGGGAAGCCGCCGCGGACTTTTCATTCAAACTAAAGAAGGCACGTTTGTTCAATTGCAATCTCTTGCATTGGGCACGGACAGTAGTTATGAGGATGTCGACGCGTGCTGGGCAGACGTGAACAACGATAAACATGTTGACCTTATCGTTGCAAGTGGCGGAAATGAGTATCGTGATGAGGATCCTCGACTTGCGCCCCGTGTGTATCTGAATGATGGCAGAGGGACGTTGTCCAGACGCGATAATGCCATGAAACGAATTTTCGTGAACGCCTCTGTTGTTCGGGCTTTTGACTTCTCGGGCGATGGAGCTCCGGATTTGTTTATCGGTGGTCGCTCGGTGCCATGGGAATACGGAGAGCCGGAATCATCGTATCTTCTGATGAACGATGGACAGGGAAATTTTTCGGATGTAACATCCCGTTATTGCAAGCAACTGCAGCGAATCGGGCTTGTTACAGCCGCCGCAGTTGCAGATGTCGATAAGGACGGTGACCAGGATTTTGTGATCACCAAGGAATGGGGTGGCATCACAGCGTTTATCAACGAGCGAACGAAATTTTCATCGCGCGAAATAACAAAGTTGTCGGGATGGTGGAACTGTATTCTTCCAATTGATGTAGACGCAGACGGTGATATGGATTTTATTGCCGGCAATCTTGGCGACAACAATATTTTCAAAGCAACTTCTAAATCACCGTTGCAGATGTATTATGGCGACTTTGATGGAAATGGCAGGAAGGAGCAGTTACTTACTTACTTTTTGCGTGGCCAGGAAATTCCATTTGCCAATAAGGACGAGATCCAGAAGCAGATACCGACCATCAAAACACGGTACTTGTACGCAGGCGATTTCGCATCCGCTTCGCTTGAAGACGTTTTTTCTGAGAGGAAGATGAACGAAGCCGTAAAGTTTTCTGCAGATTACTTTTCAAACGCAATATTCATCAACGATGGCAAACTGAATTTCACCGCTAGTGCACTTCCATGGGAAGCTCAGTTGTTTCCGGTGAAGGATGCGGTTACTTATGATGCAAATGGTGATCAGTTCCCGGATGTATGGCTTGCAGGGAATTTCTATCATAACACTATTTCGATGGGCCGTTATGATGCGGATCTCGGTACGCTGCTCATCAATATCGGCGACGGAAGATTCCGTGCAACAGCTACCCGAAATGTGATAGTCAAAGGGGAGGTTCGAAAGCTTCGGCCAATAATAGTGAACGGACGCAACGCGATGCTCTTAGCGAAAAACAACGACAGCCTGAAACTAATGGCCCCTCAAATGATGGGAAAGTAAATCCGGGTTATCCACTGTGTAGTGTCCGAAATCGACGATCTGTCTGTAACCAGTGACTGGAAAGGGATCGCGGGCTGTTCGAGTTTGTGGTCATCCACGAACTGCTGCATATTGCGAAAGGCCTGCTCGATGGTGTATCTGCCGCCCTTTACTTCCGACACAAGAATGTTTCCAGGGATCATCATTTTAAAAAGAAAGTCGCCGGAATTGTCGAGGTTCCGGTCGACGGGTATGGCGATCATGGTATGGTATGCCGAATCGCGTTCCGAAATATTGAGCATGGCAAAGTTTGTCTGGCGCGCGCCATTTCTGGTTGCGAACCCCTTTGCATTCGTGATCATTGAATACACTTCGTTCACTGAAGGGTACGCAGGAAACACCTGCTTAAGTGTGACGAGGCGCGTATCGGTTACTTTCGTTCGTTTGATGTCGGTCCCGTATACATTTTTAAGATCTGAAAAATATTCATACTCACGGCCAAGCATAGCCGAAAGTCCATCCCTTATCTTGTTTCGCAGAAAGTAATTTTTGATGCGTTCTATTCTGTTGGGTCCGGATTTGAGTTCACACTTCCAGTGAATGACGGTAGAATCGGACTTCAACGGTATAAGATATTGCCTGCTTGCTATCACGTTGGTTCCGTAAAGAATGTCAATCTCAACAGCCTCGATTGTACTATGAGAAATTCGGAAGCGCGGTTCATCATCTGATCGGTCCGCGGGCTTCAACCAGTCATTTAATGTCGTTTGCCGGCTAAGAATGCGGTGTATCGCGGCCGCCGGAACGTTGGTGTGGATAGTTTCAGATATCGTAAGATTGGCCGGAATGAAGAACAACGCTGAACAACCCAACAATAACGCAATGGAGATTGCCACTATTAACGGTCGCTTCATGAATGAACGTTTTTCAATTGCCATATCAATCGGATGAGACGGGTGATTCTCATAAGATGTGTTGTTGGCGTGCGATAATGAACCTGATGATCTCGTTGAGATCGAGTTGCGCCCGGCCGATCGCATCATAGATGTCCTCACGGCTCACCTGCGCCGCAAAAGAAGGTGTCTTTAGTTTTTTCAAAATGCTTTTTTCGTCCATGCCTTCATACTTCGCCGGTCTTATCAATGCCGCTGCATGGATAAAGCCCGACAATTCATCAAACACATAGATCATCTTATCCATTGTCGTTTCCGGTTCAACACCGAAGTATCGGGGGCCATGTGAAGCAATGCATTGAATGATTTCGGGATCAATCTCTCTCTTTTCCAGTTCTTCGATGATTACCCGGCAATGTTGGTCGGGGTATTTTTCCCAATCCGCATCATGTAACAATCCGGCGATCTCCCATTTAAGAGCCGTTTGATCGTCGGCGTTTTCTTTTTCAACGGCCCATGCGTGCATTAATTGGCCGACCTGTTTCATATGAAGGCGAAGACGTTCGTTAGAAACCCAGGCATTCAGCAAATTCAGGGCCTCTTCCTTTGTTGGAATATTGCCCGCGTTAGAAGGATCGCCAAAGCGTTTTTGGCCCAGATCGTGGCTAAATTCAGGCGTAGTGTTCAAAACCCGTCAAATTTTTTATTGTTTTTCAATCAGTTACAAAGATGCGTTTAAAAATTCATCTCCCGATATTTGGAAGTGGCTATATGAACCACCTACCTTTGCGCTCCTTTAATCATCCCGGGTTGGCGGGATAAACAGAAAAATCATGAGCAAATTACATTTTACAACTAAACATGCTAATGCGGCTACCGTAAAGCACAACTGGTATGTTGTGGACGGTACCAATCAAACCGTGGGACGCATGTGCGCTAAAATTGCTGCTGTTCTTCGAGGCAAGAACAAAGCATATTATACGCCACATGTCGATTGCGGAGATTTTGTCATCGTTATCAATGCCGACAAAGTTGTCTTTACCGGCAATAAACTTGACCAGAAAGAATATCTCACCTTTTCGGGATATCCCGGCGGACAGAAGGCAGAGGTTGCCAGAACGCTTTTGAGCCGCAGACCGGAGGCAGTAATTGAGCGTGCCATCAAGGGTATGCTGCCAAAGAACAGGCTCGGCCGCAAGATGTTCAAGAAATTATTTGTGTATGCAGGCTCCGAACATCAGCATTCAGCACAAAAACCGCAACCGTTAACTTTCTAATCGAAACACGCAAATGGAAAAACAAAGAAATGCAGTTGGTCGTCGCAAGGAAGCGGTAACCAGGATCTTTTTGTCGAAAGGTCAGGGACGCATTACAGTGAACGACAAAGACTACAAAGAATACTTTTCACTTCAATACCTCCAGACGCAGGTTGAACTGCCGTTGAAGACCATCCAGTCACTCGACAAATTCGATGTAAAGATCAATGCAACCGGCGGTGGAATGAAAGGTCAGGCGGAAGCTGCCAAGCTTGGTATTGCCAGGGCTCTGGTTGAATTGAATCCTGAGTTTCGCCCGGCATTGAAAGCGGTCGGTGTACTCAAGCGCGACCCGCGTTCGGTTGAAAGGAAGAAGTTCGGTCATAAGAAAGCACGCAGAAGCTTCCAGTTCAGCAAGCGATAACCTATTACACAGATTGCAGATATAAAACACACATCAGCAACAATGGAAAATAACACTTCATTACAACAACAATTGCTCGAAGCGGGCGTGCATTTCGGACACCTGCGCAAGAAGTGGAACCCAAAAATGCTTCCTTATATTTTCGCTGAAAAGAAAGGAATCCATATAATCGACCTCAACAAAACAACTGAAAGCCTCCAGGAAACGGCTGCTGTTCTTAAGCAGATCGCCCGAAGCGGAAAGAAAATCATGTTTGTTGGAACAAAGAAACAGGCAAAGGAGATCGTTACAGAGTGCGCAAAGCGTGTGAACATGCCTTTCGCTACTGAAAGGTGGCTCGGTGGAATGCTCACAAACTTCAACACGGTGAGAAAGAGCGTGAAGAAAATGCAAAGCATCGACAAGATGCTGAACGACGGAAGCGCAGAGAGCCTCACCAAAAAGGAACGCCTTCAACTTCAGCGCGACCGCGACAAGATGGATAAGGTGCTCGGAGGAATTTCACAGCTTGGCCGTGTGCCCGCTGCGTTGTTCATCATAGACATCGGACACGAGCATATCGCTCTTGCCGAAGCGAAGAGACTTGGGATAACAACATTCGGTATTGTTGATACGAATTGCGACCCGAACAAAGTTGATTTTGCAATTCCGGGAAATGATGATGCAACGAAATCGATTGCCATCATAACTCAATATATAACTGCCGCAATTGCGGAAGGTCTTGCAGAAAGACAGGCTGCAAAGGATGAGGACGTTGAGGATACTGGTTCAGACGACAATGAGAAGAAGGCAGCGAGATTGCAGGCCGAAGCCGAAGCCGAAGCAACGCGTGGTCGTGGTGCGGCAGGCGCAGGTGCGGGTGCAGGAAGAGGTCGTGGTCCTCAGCAACCGCGTCGCAGGATCCAGGCAGGTGGACCCCAACGCAGACCCGGCGGACGTTAATTTAAACAGCATTTAATCTCTCGATTTGCCAGCCCGCCCCGCGGGCCCGGCTTAAACCTAACATATGACTACAGCAACAATAACAGCGGCTGATATCAATAAACTTCGCCAGGCGACTGGTGCGGGAATGATGGATTGCAGAAAAGCTTTGACCGAAACAAATGGTGACTTCGAAGCAGCAATCGACTGGCTGCGTAAGAAAGGAGCCAAAGTAGCGGCATTGCGCGGCGATCGCGAAGCAAAGGAAGGTGTGGTTATTGCAAAAACAACTGCTGACAATAAAATAGGAATTGCACTTTGTCTCAGCTGTGAAACGGATTTCGTGAGCAAGAACGCCGATTTCGTGGCTTTTGCTCAGAGCATCGCTGATGCCGCAATCACTAACCGCGTGAAAAGCATCGACGAACTGAATGCGGCTACCATCAACGGAGCGAAGATTGCTGATATGGTAAACGACAAACTCGCAAGCATCGGCGAGAAAATCGGTATTACGAAGTTCGAGCGTATCGATGCCGACTTCGTGTCATCTTACATTCATGGCGCAAACAGACTTGCAGTTCTGGTGGGACTTAATAAACCGGCTGCCGAAGCAGGTAAGGACATTGCGATGCAAATTGCAGCAATGAACCCGGTGGCCATCGATCAGGCCAGCGTTCCGGCTTCAACAATCGAAAGAGAAAGAGAGATTGTAACCGAGCAGATCAAAGCCGATCCGAAGATGGCCGGTAAACCTGCTGAAATGATCTCTAAAATCGCAGACGGCAAATTGAATGCATTTTTTAAGGAACAAACACTTCTCGCGCAGGTGTTCGTAAAAGACGGTAACAAAAGTGTTGCGGAGCATCTGAAATCTATCGATCCTGAATTACAGGTGAAAGAATTCAAGCGCGTTGCACTTGGCTAAATATTGAAGGGAACCGATGGTTCCCTTTTTTATTGCAGGTTCATTAATGATCGCCTGCTCGAATTTTGAAAAACCTTTTCTTTGCAGCGTCCCAACAGTAATCAAACCAATATAGATGCTTCCAAAGTACAAACGTATCCTGTTGAAACTTTCCGGAGAATCGCTAATGGGCGACAATAGCTTCGGACTTCATCCATCAACCATAGAACAATACGCCCGCGAAATCAAGGGGATTACAGATGTCGGTGTGCAGGTGGCAGTGGTGATCGGAGGAGGCAACATCTACAGGGGGATGAATGAAAAGGAGACGGGTATTGAACGTGCGCATGGCGACTATATGGGAATGCTTGCCACCGTCATCAATGGCATGGCAATGCAGGCGATGCTCGAAAAGATCGGAGTATATACCAGGCTTCAGAGCGCGATTAAAATGGAACAAATCGCTGAGCCATATATCAGGCGCCGAGCCATCCGCCATTTGGAGAAGGGACGGGTAGTTATTTTCGGAGCCGGTACAGGTAACCCATATTTTACCACCGATACTGCAGGCTCTCTACGGGCTATCGAAATACAGGCTGATGTTATTTTGAAGGGTACAAGGGTCGACGGGATTTATACAGCTGATCCCGAGAAAGATCCAACCGCCACGAGGTTTTCAAAAATCACTTTCCAGGAATGCATTGCGAAAAACCTTCGGGTAATGGATATGACGGCCTTTACATTATGCATGGAAAACAATCTCCCAATCATCGTATTCGACATCGACAAGCCAGGTAATCTTCATCGCGTGGTGTCCGGTGAGAAGGTTGGAACGCTTGTAAGCAACTGACATCCAACTTCGAGAGGCCTATTTTCGGCCGCCGCTTGCATTATTCAAAGAGCCGCAGTATTTTTCACTATTGAAAAGCCACTATTCAGTGGCTTTATTGTTCCGGTTCAACATCCGATGAAAGAACATGCAACTTTAATTGGTTGTTAAAGCCTCCGAACCGTTATGAACATCTTATCGATCATCCTGGGATTTAAGATCCTTGTCGGCTTGCCGGAAATAATCATCTTTCAAATCGGCGCCATTGTACTCGGTTTTTCAATTCATTTTTACTGGACCAGCAAGAAAAATATTCAATTGCCCACCGGCGATGGTGAGGGAACGAATGGAATTTCAGAGGCCGACGAGTGGAAGCTGAAGTATTTTCAGCAAATCGATCTGGCTGAAAAAACGGAATCCGAGTATATCACCGAAGTCAATACCGCTAAACAACGAAGCAAAGAATTGTTCCGGCAGATTGAAGAACTGGAAGAGGAACTCAGACACGAACGTGAGCGTCAAACTCAAATTGTGCCGGCAAAACCAGGCGATTATCTCGGTGGACTGTCCAATGCTCAGGAGCAACTTACCGAACAGAATCAGCAGATCCATCGTTTGCTGTCACAAATAGGTAATCTTAAGGACGCAGAACAAAAGCACCTTGATCTGCTGAAGTCAAACGAATTGCTCAATGATGAAATACGGGATCTGCGACACGCGCTTGCCGCAAGGGAATCGGAGCTGAAATTCGTAAAACGGCAGGATGCGGTGTCCGGAGAAATGAACGAACGCCTGCAGAAAACCTATGATGAATTTCAGGGCCTCCGTGAAAAACTAACAAAGCTTCAGACGTATATAACGGACCCGGCTAACCGAAATTTCGATTTTCAGGAACTACAGGAATCGTATTTCCGCATTACGAAAGAGTGTGATGAAGTAAGATTGAAACACCTGTCTCTTTTGGAAGAGAACCAGCGTTTGTCGCGCTTGCTTTCAGACACGGAAGACAAATTGCGTGAATCGAACTTTCAACGCAATCAGCAGATGCGCAAAATCGGATTTCTTGAAGAGCTTACTGCCGATCTTCAGGAAGTGGCGGCGCAACAAAAAAAGATCGAAGGTCAGCTACGCCGAATCGGTGAGCTGGAGTCGCTTGTTCCACGGGAGCCACAACCTGCCATCAGATAATCGTTTCGTCTATCAGGGTGTAGATTACCTTTGTTGTCATGTTAGATCTCATCGCCGACATCAGGAAAGAATACCGTCTGAAATCACTCTCAGAAACTGATATTGCCACTGATCCCTTCGCTCAGTTTAGTGTGTGGTGGAAAGAAGCGATTGAAAGCAAAATTGATGAAGTAAATGCGATGACACTCGCAACGGCTTCGGCAGACGGACTGCCTTCGGCACGTATCGTACTTCTGAAGGGATTCAGTACGTCCGGCTTCAGCTTTTTCACAAACTACCGCAGTTATAAAGGGAAGCACCTCGAGGAAAATCCACGGGCCTGTCTTGTATTCTTCTGGAAGGAACTGGAGCGTCAGGTTCGGGTTACCGGCCTTGTATCTAAGCTTGCGGAAGAGGAAAATAACCAGTATTTTTCTACCAGGCCCTTCGGCAGTCGTCTTGGCGCAATAGCTTCTCCTCAAAGTGAAGTCATCGCAAGCAGGCAATGGCTCGAGCAACGGATATCCGAGCTTGAGGGAAACACATCCGACAATAACGTAGAACGGCCATCTCATTGGGGAGGCTATATCGTAAAGCCCGTGTGTATCGAGTTCTGGCAGGGCCGCGCAAACCGGCTTCACGACCGGCTTCAATACACGATGGACGACCGCGGAAAGTGGATCATCGAACGGCTGGCTCCATGAGAAATCTCTGCCATAGTGTTCTTCAACTCTCAACGTTGTATCATGATTAAACCTTTCCTGCTCATTTCATCACTTTTGTTGCTGTCGACGGCATGCCGAAAGGACAAGCCGAAACCCGTGCTCGACTCCCAGACAACGATAACGATCACAGAGCCCGTGTCTGATGGTTATATAGAGAATGGCGAAAGGATCCGGGTGGCAGGAAAGTTGGAAGGCCCTTCGAAAGACTATTCATTCGCAAACTTCGTTGTGGTCGACCTGCATGAGCACGATACACTTTATGAAGGGCGGGTTACAGAAGACGGGACGATCCTTGCAGATTTTGAAAATACATTTACGCCGGGTGTTCACGCCATTCAGGTTTATGTGAGAAACACGCAACAACCCGAACAAAATCTTGGACCTATCGAGATTTATTTCAATGTCTGTATACCGCCGCAAAGTATTCTGGAACTCACGAAAGACGATACATCCGTGACGATTTCCTGGACAAAAACAATAGCAACCGATTTTCTGGCATATGAAGTGTCCGTCGTTCGCAGCGATACAGTGCCACCGCGTGGTGAATTTCCTACACCCAAGAAAATAGCGACGATCACGGACATCAACACTCTTAGTTTTCGACACAACGATGTATTTCCCTACTACAAGTACATATACCGGGTTGAAGTTTTGACAAACGGTGGATGTTCCGCGCGGCATGAGGGAGAGATTGAAGCTGGAGTCTTCGTACGGTTGTTTGAGAACAATGTTAACAGGTCAATTATTTACAATTACCCGCAAAATCGTTTTTACTCGATTGTGGGAGCGAGCAGTTTTGGGGGTGACGTTAAACTGGAAGATTTCGATCCTGAAACGTTTGCTTTCAGCAACCCTGTCACGATTGGAAATGAAATTCATTACATGTCGTTCGATGAAACAGGTTCGAATCTGAACACTTTTAAAAAGTTGAGTGCCGATAGGTACCAACGCTGGATGTTGAATTTGTCAACCCGGCAATTGCAGGACCTGGGAGAATTGACGCTTCCGTCGGCTTCGGTAATCGCAGGGATCTTCGGCAATACCATATTGTATCAAACGAATACTGCAACAACTCCGTTCAGGAATGTCCTTGCCACTTACAACATGACGACACAGGTTGCCACCGTGTTGAGAGAAGTATCAATCAACAATATCCACTGGATTCAAAACAATACCCGCTTTGTTGTGTACACATCGGATCGTGAGGTGCTTGTTTACGATGTTGATCTTGCAGGCAATGCGACACTTGTTCATGAAGGGCCCCTGGTCGGTCCCATTGCTGACTTTCGAAATGTTCAGACACCCTGGAACGAAAGTTACATTGCTATCGGGTCTGAACTCTACGACAACAATTTAAACCTCGTGCATACTTTGCAGCAAACTGAATATTATATCGGACTCAGCAGGGACGGAGCCTATGCGGTGTCAAGCATGAACTTCGTTTATAAGCTTCCGGAGCATACGCCCGTCAAAGACTATGGAGATGGATTTGGCAGCGCGGTTTGGTTTTCCACCGATAATTCAACCATGTACCAGCTTACGCCTGCGAACGATCATGCTGTATGGAGGCCGGCAGACAGGTTTTTCCGATACCGTTGGCGCTAGCTCTTCGGTTTTGCTTCAGCGCTTTTCTTTTTTGGCCTTGCTACCCGCGTCTTGCCGAAGGAGCCTTTGAAGATTTTGCCTTTTTTTGTTTTTTTATCGCCTCTGCCCATGTTGTGTTTTTGAGACTGCAAAAATGGTTGTTTAATACAGTATGGGCAAATAAAAAAAGCTCCAAGGGGAGCTTTTTAAGAAGTTCGATCCTACAGACTCACAATTTTGCCTGTAATTCCTTACCAGCCTTGAAACGAGCTACCTTCTTCGCCTTAATCTTGATCACAGCACCGGTTTGAGGATTACGACCGTTGCGAGCTGCTCTTTTCGACACAGAGAAAGTACCGAATCCAACGAGGGTCACTTTTCCACCACCTTTAAGTGTTTTTGTCACTGCTTCTACGAAAGAATCTACTGCAGCGTTTGATTGTGTTTTAGTGATGCCAGCGTCGTCGGCAATTTTGGCGATCAATTCAGCTTTGTTCATAGTGTAATTGTTTTAAAAATTTTGCAGAAACAAATTTATACGCTTTTTCAAACCAACAAAATTTTTCATCGAATTAAAATAAAATTAGTTCCCGCCAGAAGCCGCACGGGGTAAGGTTTTCAGGCGATTAACCGTTCCGGGCCGGATGCTCTATACAGTCTTTGAACTCTGAAACCCGCACTGGATCAAGCTTTCAGGGCATCGGCCTGAAACTCTTGTCTGGCGTGGTTTGTAGGCAGATCGACTGTATCAAAGAGATATCCACATTAGTTGATAACTTCCATTGTTGTGTCAAAACACACCAAATCGTGCGTCCACATGCCCTGCCTCGCAAATGTTGCACCCACCACTGCGCGCAGGTTTTGAACGAACCGCATGTCATCTGCGTAAAATTGAACCGCATATGTGGGACCTGCGGATTCATCGACACCGGTGAGCTTCAGCAGTTGATACTTGTGGAATCCTTGTACTGATTCTGCTTTCTCAATGATTGCACTCTTCAGCCATTGGATCCACTCGTCGTGGATTTGCCAGGTTGGATGGTAAGTGATGTTGAGGATGATCACCTTCAAATATTTAATTCAAGCAACACCGGGCAATGGTCGCTGTGCTTGACATCAGAAAGAATTTTGGTTCCGGTGAGAGCGTCCTTCAACGGTTCAGTGACATTGATATAGTCGATTCGCCATCCCTTGTTCTGCGCGCGTACCGTAGGAAATCGCTGACTCCACCAGGTGTAATTGTGCGGATCGGGATTCAGATATCGGAATGAGTCAACAAAGCCGGTTGACAAAAATTTGTCCATCCACGCTCTTTCCGCCGGCAGGAATCCGGACGAATTCTTATTGCCTTTTGGATCGTGTATGTCGATTTCTTTATGTGCAATATTGTAATCGCCACATAAGATGAGTTTTGGAATTTTTGTTTTAAGATCCTGGAGAAACAGGTAAAACTCATCCAGCCACTGGTATTTGAAACCCTGCCGTACATCGCCCGTGGTACCGGAAGGAAAATAGGCATTGATGAGTCGTACATCGCCAAAATCCAATTGCAAAATCCGTCCTTCATCATCACTCACTTTGTGTCCGTTTCCGTATACGACGTTGTCGGGCGTGCGTTTCGTGAGAATGGCGACGCCACTGTATCCCTTTTTCTGGGCCGAATACCAGAAGTCGGTATAACCAAGCGAATTGATCAATTCGTGATCGATGTTTTCTTTCGCAGCTTTTGTTTCCTGCAGGCAGATGACGTCAGCGGGATCTGTTTTCAACCACTCAATAAATCCCTTGTTGATCGCGGCACGAATGCCATTTACGTTGTAAGTGATAATGCGGAGAGGCATAAACAAGAATGTCCGGCGAAAATAAGTAGTCTCGCCATGCGGTATCGTATTTCGTTAAGTTTTCGAATCGGTTGTAAATTCCCACTCAACTATGACCAGATCGATTCAACGGATCATTCCACCAAAGGAACACGTATATCTCGATGGCCCCAAAGCCCGCAGCTATGAACTTGCATTCGCCTGGAAAGTATTTCGCCAATTCATCAAAGGCTTTCGGACCCTGCACTTTGTCGGTCCGTGTATTACAGTGTTCGGCTCGGCCCGTTTCCCGGAGTCACATCCGTTCTATCAGAAGGCCCGCGAATTTGGAAAAGAAATTGCCGCGGCAGGTTTCACCACAATGACCGGTGGGGGTCCAGGCATCATGGAAGCCGCAAATCGAGGCGCATTCGAAAACAACGGCACATCTGTCGGATGCAATATTCAGCTTCCATTTGAACAGCAGGCGAACAAGTACATGCATAAGTCCATAACATTCGAACACTTCTTCGTAAGGAAAGTGTTGCTTGCAAAATATTCATACGGATTTATCATCATGCCCGGGGGGTTCGGTACCCTCGACGAATTGTTTGAAACGCTGACCCTTGTTCAAACTAAGACGGTGACACAATTTCCTATCGTATTATACGGCAAAGAATACCACAAAGAATTGTGGCAATACCTTGAGTATATGGCGGAGCAGGGAACAATTTCGCGCGAGGACTTGAAACTGGTGATGCTTACCGATGATGTTCATGAAGCGATGAGCCACATCCTCGGATATGTCAGTGCGCACTATAAGGTGAAAAAGAGAAAGAGGTTTTTCTGGTTGCTCGAAAAACGATGACTACTCCAATATCGGGCGCAGCCAGCGTTGTGCCTCAGCTAGGTCCATGTTCTTTCGCTTTGCATAGTCTAAAAGCTGGTCCTCCTGAATTTTACCAACGCCGAAGTATTTGCTCTGCGGATGTGAGAAATACCACCCGCATACTGATGCAGCGGGGTACATGGCAAGCGATTCTGTAAGAGTTATGCCTGCTTTTTTTTCTGCATCAAGCAATTGAAACAACTTTCGCTTTTCAGTATGGTCGGGACATGCGGGATATCCGGGCGCCGGTCTTATACCGATGTATTTTTCAGCGATCAAGTCCTCGTTCGACAATTGCTCGGCATCCACGTAACCCCAATGCTCCTTGCGGAAGCGTTCATGCAGTCGTTCAGCAAAGGCTTCGGCGAGCCGGTCAGCCAGTGCCTGCAACATGATTTTGTTGTAATCGTCGTGCTGCTTTTCAAATTTTGCAACATGTTCTTCAAGCCCATGAATCGAAACTGCGAAGGCGCCCAAATGGTCCTTCTTGCCGGTATCTGCGGGGCATATAAAATCAGCAAGCGAGATGTTTGGCTGCCCGGATGCTTTCTTCACCTGTTGTCTTAAGAATTCGAGGCGCTCGAATGGCTGTCCATTTCCGTTCAAAAGATGTACGCTGTCACGTCCATCCGAATTTGCCGGCCATATTCCTACAACGCCCTTTGCAGTGAGCCATTTTGCCGATATAACGGTGTCGAGTAAACGATTTGCGTCATTGTACAATTTTGTAGCCTCTTCGCCAATAACCGGATCCTTGAGTATCTGGGGGAATTTTCCGTGCATCTCCCAGGCAATGAAAAACGGCTGCCAGTCGATGTATGCCCTCAGTTCCTGCAGATCGTAGTCATCGAAAACGACTGTGCCTGAAAGCTTTGGAACAGGAGGATGATACTTGCTCCAATCAATCGCAGTTTTGTTTTGAACCGCCTCATTGTAGGTGAGGTAGAACTTTGTTGCCTTCTTATTGCCGAAGTCGGCTTTCAATTTTTCGTACTCATTGGTAATTCCGTTCAGAAACTCTGCCTTCTGATCCTTGCTAAGAAGGTTGCCGGCAACAGTAACGCTTCGTGAAGCGTCAAGTACATGAACGACTCCATTGTCATACTCCGGTGCAATCTTGACCGCAGTATGCATGCGTGATGTTGTTGCTCCGCCAATAAGCAACGGTGCTTCGAATCCCTGCCTCTTCATTTCTTTTGCCACATGAACCATTTCATCGAGTGATGGTGTGATCAGGCCGCTGAGTCCTATTATATTTACCCGTTCTTTACGGGCCGTTTCAAGAATTTTTTCGGTGGGTACCATTACCCCAAGATCAATCACTTCGTACCCATTGCAGCCCAACACAACGCCCACGATATTTTTTCCGATGTCGTGAACGTCGCCCTTCACCGTTGCCAGTAATATTTTTGCCGAGCCATTCGACGATTCATTTTGTTGGATCCCGCCGTTGGCCGCCTTCAGCTTTTCTTTCTCGAGTTCGATGTACGGCGTCAGGACAGCGACACTTTTTTTCATCACACGGGCACTCTTGACGACCTGGGGAAGAAACATCTTGCCACTGCCGAAGAGATCGCCGACGATGTTCATTCCGTCCATAAGCGGACCTTCGATTACTTCCAGTGGTTTTGGATATTTGAGTCTCGCTTCTTCCGTATCGGTTTCAATAAAATCGGTAATTCCGTTCACAAGCGCGTGCTTCAGCCGCTCTTCCACCGAATTGTCGCGCCAGGCGTCGTTTTTCACCGCCACTTTTTCTTTCGACTTCACCGTTTCGGCAAATGTGATCAGTTCATCTGTCGCCTCGGGCCTACGATTCAGTATTACGTCTTCACACAAATCGCGCAACCCTGGTTCTATCTGGTCATACACCTGTAAGGCCCCGGCGTTCACAATTCCCATGTCCATACCTGCCCGTATCGCATGGTACAGAAATACGGCATGCATGGCTTCTCTCACGGCATCATTGCCACGAAATGAAAATGAGATGTTGCTTACACCTCCGCTCACCTTGGCGAGTGGCATTTTTTGCTTGATCTGCCGTGTGGCCTCTATGAAGTCGACCGCATAATTGTTATGCTCCTCTATTCCGGTTGCGATCGCAAAAATGTTCGGGTCGAAGATGATGTCGTGCGGCGCAAATCCAACCTGCCCGGTCAAAATTTGGTATGCTTTCTCACAGATCGTGACTCGTCTTTGCAGCGTATCGGCCTGGCCGGCTTCGTCGAATGCCATGACGACCACCGCCGCGCCATAACTACGGCAGACTTCCGCCTGCTCAATGAACTTGTCAACTCCTTCCTTCATCGAGATGGAATTGACAATGCATTTCCCCTGCACACATTGAAGTCCGGCTTCAATGATCGAGAACTTTGACGAGTCGATCATTATTGGAATACGCGCGATGTCGGGTTCCGATTGAAGCAATTTCAGGAACGTGCGCATTGCCTTTTCACCGTCTAGCAATGCGTCATCCATATTCACGTCGAGAATCTGCGCCCCACTTTCCACCTGCTGGCGGGCGACGCTGAGTGCTTCTTCGTATTTGTTTTCCCGGATCAGCCGGGCAAATTTTTTCGAGCCTGTTACATTGGTCCTTTCGCCGACGTTTACAAAATTCGTCTCGGGACGAACGATCAGAGGTTCAAGTCCTGAAAGACGCAGGAAAGGTTTAATTGAAATTCGGTTATCCATTAACGTTATTGGTGCGGTTTTCTTCAGGCAAATTCGTTTTCAACAACTGGCAATGGTCTCGGATTGTACTTCTTCACGGTTTCTGCGATCTCCCGAATGTGATCGGGTGTCGTGCCGCAACATCCGCCAACAATATTTACAAATCCATTCTGTGCCCAGTCTTTGATAAAGTCTGCGGTCTGTGAAGGTTGCTCATCGTATTCTCCCATCGCATTTGGCAGGCCGGCGTTCGGATATGCCGATACAAAGCAAGATGCAATTTGGCTGAGCTCTTCAACGTGGGGGCGCATTTCGGCGGCTCCAAGCGCACAATTAAGGCCGATGCTGAGAGGATCGGCGTGGACTACCGATACATAAAATGCCTCAAGCGTCTGGCCGCTAAGCGTTCTTCCTGAAGCATCGGTGATTGTGCCGCTGATCATCACCGGCAATTTTTCTTTGCGTGTGTCGCGGAAATATTTCTTTATCGCGTATATCGCGGCTTTGGCATTTAATGTGTCGAAGATCGTTTCGATCAGCAGCAGATCGGCGCCGCCTTCAACGAGCCCCTTTACCTGCTCATAATATGCATCAGCAACCTCTTCAAAAGATACTGCACGGAAACCAGGGTCGTTGACGTCGGGCGATAAAGAGAGCGTCTTGTTCATAGGGCCAATCGCCCCGGCAACGAAGAGCGGCGATTTACCTGTGGACGCGGAATATTCGTTCACCGCCTCTTTTGCAATTCTTGCCGCGGCAACATTTAACTCGTACGCCAGAGATTCCATCTGGTAGTCTGCAAGACTCACCCTTTGTGCGTTGAATGTGTTTGTTTCAATAATATCCGCACCCGCGGCGAGATACTGGAGATGTATTTCCTTAATGATGTGAGGGCGGGTAAGGCACAATAGATCGTTGTTTCCTTTGAGGTCGGACGACCAGTTCGCAAAGCGGTCACCGCGATAATCCGCTTCGGTAAGTTTATAGCGTTGGATCATCGTGCCCATTGCACCATCAATAACTAGAATCCTCTTCTGAAGTTCAGATCTGATGTTCATAAAAACAATTTGATGTTGGCGCAGGTGGCTGTTGGAGAACAGATAAACGGAAAGGGAAAATTTGAAGATTTCCTGACGTTTATTAGTTCAATTTTTTCAGGCCGAACAATAAACAAATCCACCTGCGGGAGCAAAGGTACGGAAATGCAACCAAGCCGCAAGGTCAGGGACTGTTGAAAGTTGAAGGTTGAAGGTTGAAGGTTGAAGGTTGAAGGTTGAAGGTTGAAGGTTGAAGGTTGAAGGTTGAAGGTTGAAGGTTGAAGGTTGAAGGTTGAAGTTTCGGGCGGCACAAGATACACGAGCCGCACGTAAAGTTCAATGCGCATAACTCATAGCTCATAGCTCACAGCTCCAGGCCAAAGCCCCGAATTTGATACCTTCGCACCATGCAGTTTTCCTCCAGTTTGCTTGAAAATGCGGTCAATGAATTCGCGAAGCTGCCGGGCATCGGCAAAAAGACTGCATTGCGACTTGTATTGCACATCCTCAAGCAGGACAACCAGTCGGTGCGCACATTCGGCGAAACGATTCTTAAGATGCGCGACGAGATAAAGTTTTGTCAGCGCTGCGGGAACGTGGCGGACGGAGACATCTGTTCGATTTGTTCGAATTCCATGCGTAAGCAGGAGGTGATCTGCGTTGTAGAGAATATCAGGGATGTTATTGCCATTGAAAGCACCCAGCAATTCAATGGAACATACCATGTATTGGGCGGAATTATCTCGCCGCTCGACGGCATCGGGCCCGATCAACTAAACCTTGAGTCGCTGTTCAACCGCATCAGGAAAGACAATATCGAGGAACTCATTTTCGCCCTCAATGCGAATATTCAGGGCGATACCACCATCTATTATATTCAGAAGAAATTGCCGCCCGGGCAACTGAGGATCACCACCATATCAAGAGGAATTGCCTTTGGAGGTGAACTTGAATATGCAGATGAAATGACTCTCGCCAGAAGTTTGCAAAACCGTGTGCCTGTCGATACGTTTGTTTCGAAGAAGTGAGTTGACTGTCAACTGCCTTTCGCCTTGAACCTTGAACCTTGAACTAAAGTGTTATATCAACTTCGGTATCCCAGTTCGCTTTCACATTGAGCTTTCGTGTGACGGGAACTACACGCTCGGGTTGCCGGCGATCGGGCAGGTACCGGCCCGCGTCCCAACGGCCATTTCGATTTGCATCCAATAATATTCTCAGGTTGTACTCTCCGGGTTCGAAGAGGTCGGAATTGAACTGGTTTGAATTCCCGAAAACGTGAGTGTACATCACCTGGTCGTTTTGAACGAACAATAGCACAGGATTTGTTGAGCGGTCAAGGTTAAGAAAACGAAGTCGCACAACTCCATACTCGGCTTTTCGTCGGGTACGAAACGAGACAGTATCCTGCGAACGGATGGTTCGGTTGGAGGAGTCTGTAGCAAATCCGGGTTCCAGCAAAATATTGTACGCTGTATTTTCTGTCCACGGATGGAGTATCCGAACACTGCGCATGCTCGTGTCCGTTACCAAAGAGAAAGCGGAAAGGGTATCAAATTTTTCTCCGCGTAACATGATCCGTGTACTGTCTATTGCTCTGACTGGCCCGCCAGGAAACAGAATGGTTAGTGTATCCAGCAGATCGAGCTGACCATTCAACAAATTCGTTTCGTACCGGAAAGATGTGTCGCGACTGGGCCGGCTTCGAGTGTTGACTGCGGGCACCGAGCGGCCTTTCGAGGTAGTGTCCTCCTGCTCTTCATAGGCGTACAACACAATGTCGTCGGGTTGTTCAACAGACTGGATGGTGGAATCGGCGAATGCAAACGCTTGTGTTTTTGTAAGGTATCTTCCTCCGCCCTGGTCCTTCATGGCGAAAATCGCAAACGTATCCGACGGCAGGCTTCTGAACATAAATCGGCCAAGGCTGTCGAGTCGTGCGATATATCTCGGCCGCTCCTTGATTACTGCCGAATCATCGAAATTGGTATGAAGCATCACAATCAGGGTACTATCCGACCGTCCGGTCTCTGCCATGATCACCCTTCCGCTGATGGTCAGTGAATCAATGGTGCGCCCTGTCGCAAACACATACCTGAAGTCGCGCAATGGATTGCCTTCGTTAAGGTCTCGGATGGCATTGCCAAAATCAATTGAATAGGTGGTATTCGGTTGCAATGTGTCCCTTACTTCCACGGTAACTGTCCGCAGTTTTAAATTGACCGTCGGGTTACTTTTCGGTACCGGTGAAAAAAGAATGGATTGCTGAGGGTTGTCGAGCTGCACATATTCATTGAAAGAAAAAACAATCTTCTTCGCCTGAAAATCAAGTGTTGAATCACCGGGAGTTACATTAAGCAATACAGGTGGCAGCGAGTCGCGCGGGCCGCCCGTCGGGGGCACAATGCTCGCACATCCGCCAAGGTTAGATGCTGAGAAGCTAACTAAACAAACAATAACAAAAAATGAAAGATACCTGAACATTCGCGTGCAAACTTAAGCCCTTGCAGGTCACGAATACCGAAGCGGTCTGTTAAACTTAAACACAACTACTGGCTCTCCGTGTCTGCCTCTTCTTCTTCGGCGTTCACTTCGTGGAGGGCGACCTGCAGTTCATTTGTTTTTATAAAGTTGCAGTAGTGGCAGTCCTTTGCACCGCAACCGGTATAAAAATCGCGCTGCTGAATCTTTTCCCACGTTGATTTGATTTGTTCCGTAACGGTTCTAACGTCTTCATCCCTGATCAACAGCTTTTGTTTCCTGTATTTCTTCTTCGCATCGGGCTCGATGAAATCGAATTCGGTGCTGACGACCTTCCAATCCCGCTTTCCGTAATGATCCATCAGTATCTTATAAAACACCGCCTGCCGCCAGTAATCACCTCCATTAGGATCTTTCTCGTGCGGTCCCATGAGCTTTTTGCGTGCCTTTTCCGGGTCGCCGGTTTTGTAGTCCACTACATTCACTTCCTTCCCATCAAACTCAAGTTTGTCGAGCTTTCCTTTTAAAGGCACACCTTCTACCACAACATTTTTTATGTTTCGTTCAACTACAACCACCTTGTTCCAGCTGTTGATGTAAGTGTCATAATAGTTGTTAAGAACATCGGCTCCATATTCCAGCCTTCGGCGGAATGCTTCTTCCACAAAGCTTTCGCGGTGACGGTGCATGTACCAGATAAAGTCATTCACCAATTCCTCTTTCGGAGGAAATGCTTTTCCGCTGCTTGATGTCATTTTTTCAAACAGCCGCTGAAGCGCGTAGTGCACTGAAGATCCAAACTCGGTTGCTTCATTCTTCGGTGAAGGAATGCGGATAAGATTCTTATAATAGAACTCCAACGGACACTTCAGATAGTTGTTCAGAGCCGTCACATTCATCACAAATTTGTCCAGGATATGCGTGATGAAATCTTCTTCGAGCTTCCCGATCTCGGGAGCTGTTTCATTAAATTGTAGCGACTCGAATTCAACAAGGGCCTGCTCCGATACAAACACTTTTTCAACGGGCAGTACATGCGAATCCAGTATTTCGGCAATGAATCTGGAAGGCTCGAGGCCTTTGCCGTCGTTCATACAACCGGCATAAGTAATGTACAGATGCTTTTGCGCGCGTGTGATTGCCACATAGAACAATCGCCTCAACTCCTCTTCAGCACTTGAACCTGCGCCAGTGGTGAAAATCGTATCAGGGAATTTGTATCCTGTCGACGGTTTCCGTTTCTTCTCCCACATCGATGCGTTGCAGCCCGATACAAATACATACTCGAATTCCAGACCCTTTGAACCGTGTGCCGTGAGCAGGTTTACGCCCTTGTCGGTTCCGGTCACCTGATGCAGCGGGATAAATACATTGTTCGCTTCCATCAGATCCACGTTGGTGATGAGCCCGCCGACAGTAAGCAGTGGATTGCGCCTTGTTTCTGCTTTCACGAAATCAAATAAGCCAATAAGCACCTGCATCAGCCACAGCTTTTCCGGACTTCGGTTGATCGAACCCAGAATGCCGAGTTTTCGCACAATGTGTTCGAAAAGCGTTTGCAGTGTTATGTTGGGCACATCGCCGATGAGTTGTTCGAGCGCGTCGGAAGCTTTCTTCAAATTGGGATGTGGACCCTTGTCGAAAAGATCCTGTGGTTTGCGGTTGGCTTTTTCGTATAACCATCGACGTAAGGAAGTGCGTTGTTCGGTGAATTGTTTTTCGGCTACCTCAACCGATAATTTCGCGATCTCGATCGGAGGTATTCCGAAGAAATCGAAATGAAGGATCTCAAACAACATCTCATCGCCGCCGTATGGCGTATCATGCTCGGCAGCAAGGAATCGCAGGATAAGTATGATCTTTCTTGAAAGCGGCAACTCCAGCAGGTTGTGGCTGTGCCTGCTAAACGCAGGAATGTTTCGGAGCCGCATGAATTTCAATAGCTCGTCGCCGTATTTGTGCTCCTTATACAATACTGCAATCTTTGCAGGGTTCACACCGGAGCGGATGATCTGATCGACTCGCATGGTGATGTCGATCATTTCATGTTTTTGGTTCTCGTACTCGAGGATGATCGGAAGGTGCTCAAGCGTACTTATCTCCGGATGGCTCGCGAGAAGATCTTTCGACAATCCGGGACGCCGTGCAATCAGCCGTTCAAAATTTCTCTCGATGAGCGTTTTTGAAATATCGAGGATGGGCTGTGTTGACCTGTAATTGTTGGTGAGCACAACCGTCATCAATGCATCGCTGTACAGATTCGCGAACTCTTCCATATTCGCCACATTCGCACCCTGGAACCGGTAGATGCTCTGGTCGTCGTCGCCGACAACAAAAACATTAGGCTGATCCCAAAAGCTGATCAGCAATTTCACCAGCTGGTTTTGGCTTCCGCTGGTGTCCTGGTATTCGTCTACGAGAATGTATTGAAACCTTTCCTGGTAATTCAGGAGCAGCTGGCGGTTTTCTGAAAAGGCCCGGATCACCCAGTTGATCATGTCGTCAAAATCATACCGGTTGCGGCTTCGCATAATTGAATTGAAATGGTCAAACTCGTTCACTGCCGCGAGGAGTTTGTCCATACGTTCTTTTTCCTCTTCGATTTTGTCGACCCGTACATCGCCTTTTTTAAAACGGCCGGTCGCCCGTTTGGTAATATAGTCGGACCTGTTGGGCAAGTCATTTACATATGCATGGATTCGCTCCGAAACATGGGCAGGCGACCAGCCTTCCCTTTTCATTGTTGAGAATAGGTTTGAGAGGTGCGGAATGTCGTGGTAAACATCTCCGCGATTTCGTTTCAGCGGGTTGTTCCTCGGCAGCCTGTCGATGATCGTTTTTAAGATTTCGATACGTTCCAGTTCCGAAACCGGGTCGAGCTCATGCCGTTCGAATTCGGAGAGATTCTCCTGGATCACATCATTGCAAAATCCGTGAAAGGTGTAGATATGAACCTTATACGCGTCGGAACCTATAAAATGCGCGAGCCTTCGGCGCATTGCAAGGGCACCTGCTTCGGTGTAAGTGAGGCAAAGAATGGTTTCCGGCAAGGCATCTGTTTCAAGAAGAATTTTGCCGATTCGGGCTGCAAGAATCTGCGTCTTCCCTGTACCCGGTCCTGCAATAACCATCACCGGCCCCTCGATCTGGTCAACCGCTTTTCTTTGCTGACCGTTCAGCTTATCATACTCTTCACGAAATCGGCTCAATAATTTTTGTCGGTTGATGCTCATGTATCAAAGGTACTGATGATGAAGACGAATTGATTTGAGTACACCTAAGGGGAAACGATTATTATCAAAAGGGGCCAAATGTGTATTTTATGGAAGCCTTCTAATAATGGGAATAAATTAACGGCTTTTGCGTTATAGTATCCGAATTCCATCCCATGAAAAACCCGAATACCTTAAAGATATTCATCCTTGAGGATGATACCTGGTACGGTTCGATGCTGCAGCATTATCTCTCCCTCAATCCGGACTATGACGTCCGGCGTTTTGAAAGCTCCATTGAGTTTTTCAACAATCTTCATGAAAAGCCGGATGTTGTAACACTCGACTACTCACTCCCGGATATGGCCGGTGATGAGGTATTGAAAAAGATACGCGAGTCGCACCCTGAAATACAGGTAGTGGTGATTTCAGGTCAGGAAGATGTTGCTACCGCAATCAGTCTTCTTAAAAATGGAGCTTTCGATTACATTGTCAAAGACGACGACACGAAGGACAGGATCTGGAACACGCTGCTGCACCTTAAAGAGATCAATGGACTTCGAAAGGAAGTGGAGGATCTCAAGCAACAGGTAAGCAACAAATACGATTTCTCAAAATTCATTCTCGGAAAAAGCGAAGCGATTCACCGCGTTTGCGCTTTGATAGAGAAGGCGTCGAAGACAAATATCACCGTGTCGATCACCGGTGAAACCGGTTCAGGTAAAGAAGTGGTGGCAAAGGCCATACATTATAATTCCGAGCGACATAAGAAGCCCTTTGTGGCGGTAAACGTGGCTGCGATACCGCGCGAACTTTTAGAAAGTGAGTTGTTTGGGCATGAGAAGGGTTCGTTTACCGGCGCCGTTACGCGACGCATCGGGAAATTCGAGGAGGCAAACACGGGCACTCTCTTTCTTGACGAAATCGGTGAACTTGACATCAACCTCCAGGCAAAGTTGCTGCGTGTGCTGCAGGAGAGAGAGCTGACAAGGGTTGGAGGAAACGACGTTGTTCCGGTAAATGCGAGGATCATCGTCGCGACGCACCGTAATCTTTTGGAAGAAGTACAGAAGAAGACGTTCAGAGAAGACCTTTACTACCGGCTTATCGGATTGCCGATCCATATACCACCATTGCGCGACAGGGGCCATGATATTGTAATACTTGCGAAGCATTTCATGGATCATTTTTGCAAGGAAAACAACCTTTCCAAAAAGTTGTTGTCGTCGGACGCCCAGCAAAAGCTTTTGAATTATCCATTTCCCGGTAATGTCCGTGAATTGAAATCGGTAATTGAACTTGCTGTTGTGATGGCAGATGACGAGACTGTTGAAGCAGGACACATCAACCTCAATACGAATGCATCGATCAACGATCTGCTCGCGAAAGAAAAGACGTTGAAGCAATACGAAATAGAGATCATGCAATACTTTCTCGACAAATACAACAAGGATGTATTGCTTGTCGCGAAGAAGCTCGACGTTGGTAAATCAACGATTTACCGGATGATACAGGCAGGCGAACTCAGCAACAAATAATTGAAACGACAGCATCGGAACAACCTTATCAAATGAAAAGCAGAATCCTTGAAAACAAACGCATTCTGGTGGTCGAGGACGTTGAAATGAACCAGTATCTCGCAAAATATCTTGTTGAATCCTGGGGCTGTATCGTGCAGATTGCAAACAACGGAAAAGAAGGACTTGAGACACTCATCGAAAAAGATTTTGACCTGGTATTGATGGACATCCAGATGCCCGAAATGGATGGCATCGAGGCGACAAGAGCGATACGAAAACTGACCGATCCGCGGAAAGCGACGATACCGATCATCGCACTTACTGCGAATGCTGCAAATGGCGATTGTGCATTATTTCTTTCAGAAGGGATGGACGACTGCCTTGCAAAGCCTTACCAGGAAGCGAACCTTTTTGCGATAATGGAGAAACACCTGAAAAAATCCAAATCAATGCATATGGATGTTGATCCCGTCGAAGCAAACAACGGAAAAGCCATCGACACGAAATCTTATGACCTGAGTCTTGTTGAGGCGATCTCAGGCGGCGATAAAGAGTTTGTCGTACGAATGGTAAAATTGTTCGTCGAAACCATTCCTACTTCTTTGAAAGAACTTGAATCTTCAACTGCCAGCCTGCAATATGATGTTGTTTCCAAAGTGGCGCATAAACTGAAGTCAACAATAGATTCGATGGGTATTGAAGAAGTGAAATCAGATATCAGGACCATTGAAATCTCTGCAAAAAAGAATGAAAATGTCGACGCCATTCCCGCTCTGGTTGCAAAGGTCAAAACCGTTGTTCACCGTGTCATTGCGGAAGTGCAGCGCGATTTTTCGTTGGACAAATAAATTTTGTTATCGCACCCTGTTTCCGCTTTCATCTACTTCACGGCTGCGGTAACGCGTATCCTTCAATTTTCCGAGGGCGTATTTAAGCGCAATTGACAACTCGCGGCCGTTATCGAAAAATACTCCGTTCGCCGCCACGGCATTGATCTCAAATGCTTCACGCGGATTCACCGAAGCAAAGATGTCGTTGTATCGAAGAGTACAAGTAAGATGTTTACCGAATGATTTTGTCAGCGAAGTATCAACTGCGTACAATGCATTTCGCTCGATAGCGCCCTGCCGGCTTTTGGTAACCAGCCATGCAGAAACGTTCAGCAGAAAGTTCGACGGTAACCGGATCTCGTTCGTCGTTTGTGCATACACGAAAGGAGAAGTGCCACGGTCAACAGTGCGATCGTCGATCAGCCTTGTATTGATCACGTTGATCACGTTCGTCGAATTCCAGATTTTGTATCGATAAGGGATAGTAAGGGAGAGACTGTATCCGCGTTCTGTTTCATAATTAACATCGCTGCGACGCAGGATCAGCCGTTGCTCATCCAATGAAAAATCGGCGTTTACAGCGCCGGAAGTCTCAAAAAAAGTCATGGCCACTGAATAGTCTTTGTATGAGAAGTTAGCTGTCAACTCCTGGTTAATCGACGGCTGCAGATTGATATTGTTAGCCCATTCAAAGTAGGGGTTGATGTATACAGTGGTTTGATTCGCGTTGCTATAATTCGGGCGATTGATGGTTTTTGAATATCTCAATCCCGCCGATTTTGTACTGTCGATCGAAACGCTTGCTGATGCCCTCGGAAACCAGTTTGTGGAGTTGTATTGTGCGTCGGTATTGGTACGGTTATCGTTGAATGAACTGTTCGCTTTTGTGTCTTCAAATCGCATACCGGCGGCGTATTCCAGCTTTTTCTTTTTTCCGGAAATTTGCGCATAACCGGCAAGGTTAGACTCACGGTAAGTGAAGTCTGCACCGATTGTTTCGACGGCTGTATTGATCATCGATGTTCCATCAGAGGTGGCGTGAGTAACAACTGCTCCGGCTTCAACTTTCAATCCCTTCTTGCTGGTTTGTTCGAAATCGAGTCGACCGGAATAGGAATCGATTCCGCTCGTCTGCTCACGAAGCTGGCTGATGCTTCGGGGCCCGGCGTTCACCTGGTCGAAAATGGAGCTGTTCAGGTGCATGTTGCGGGTGGTGTATTGTCCGCCTACAAACAGCGATCCGTTGCCTTTGCGGTGTTTGCGTTGATAATTCACTTTCGCGGTGTGATACTGTATCGGCTGGTCATTGTGTGAATCGGTAACAATGTTTTCCTGTTTCGTCGGGTCGGCGAAATACGACCGCGTATCGACATCGAAGTATTCGTTTTGTATCCGCGATGTAGAGCTGATGGAAACATAATCTTTGTCATTGATCTGACAGTAAGCGCCGAGGTCGGCAATGTATTGTGGCCTGTGAGTAATGGCTTCGACGTCGTACTCGGAAAGAATTGAATGCCGGGGTATCTCAAACAAAAATGCGTTTCCTTCCCAGGTCTTTGTTCGATTGTACTGCAATGTCGTTCTGAATTCCCATTTGTTTTTCCGAAGACTGAAGTTGGCGCTGTTCCGGTTGAGGAGATATCTCCTGACCGCAAGCGAGTGATTCAGATCCATTTTAAAGCCTTCGCGCATGCTGAACTTTCTGGTGATGAGTATCACGACCCGTCCGTCTGCATCGTATTTGGAAGAAGGATTGTTGACGAGTTCCACGGATTTGATATCGGTCACGGCAAGCGATTTCAAATCGTTCATGCTAACCCGCTGGTTGTCGATATAGATTAGGGGCGTTCCTTTTCCAATGACCGACATTGACTCCCGGTCGGGACTAAGCAAAACACCGGGCAGCTTTCCCATCAGTTCGAGAGGATCGGCTATTGAGGCAAGAGAAGGATTTTCCGTATTTAAAATGATGTTCCCGTCTTTTATGGAGATCGCTTTCTTCTGCCCCACAATCGTTACTTCTTTCAGCGCGGATGTCTTGCGTTTCACAACCACGTTCAAATTCATTTCCGCCGACACGGACAACGGCTGTTCATATGTTTCAGATCCCGGAATAAAAACGTGCAGCACATAGTCGCCCGCAGTGACAGATTCGAACAGAAATTCGCCGTTGCGAACATTCGTGTTTGCAACAGTGTTTTGATTTGGTGCGGATATCAGATGTACGGAACCTTCTGTGACCAGTTGGTTGTTGTCGTTCAGGATTTTCCCGGAAACCTTAAACGTCTGTTGAGAGAGTGCCAAAACAGGGATGATCAGGAAAACAAGCAGAAATGTTCGCATATCATGAATCTTGGTCACTAAAGTTAAAGGTTCGATAGGCCTGCCCAAACAAATAATGATGAGCGACAGAAGGGGCTGACCGATTTAGTACCTTAGTTTTTCAAGTATGGAATCTGGCGTTGTTAAAGAGAAACAGGCGATCCCCGAATTTTTATCAGGCGGTGGCGAAACAGGACGGTTGATCCGCGAGATCGACTGGGCGAAAACGTCGCTCGGTCCCGTGGAAACTTGGCCGCAGAGCCTGCGTACGTGCATCAGGATCATGTTGAGTTCGAGGCAACCGATTTGGATCGGCTGGGGTAAGGACCTGATTAAGTTTTATAATGATCCTTATAAAGAGATTGTCAAGGGCAAACATCCGTGGGCGCTGGGTAGTCCGGCTTCTGTTGTATGGCAGGAGATATGGAAAGACATCGAGGCAATGCTAAAGCAGGTGATGGAAAAAGGCGAGGGCACTTATGTGGAGTCTCAACTGCTGATCATGGAGCGCAATGGATACCCGGAAGAAACTTATTATACATTTTCTTATACTCCGATTCCCGGGGACGAAGGCGGTACCGCCGGAATGTTTTGCGCGAATACCGACGATACTGACCGCATCATCACGGCGAGACAATTGCGCACACTCACAGGCCTCGGGAAAAATCTTACCAGCGCACAGAGCAATGAAGAGGTAATTCAGCAAACAATGAAGATCCTGAAGGAAAATCCGTATGATTTTCCGTTTGCTTTGTTTTATTCGGCCACCAGCGGCAATTTGTCGCTGTCGGCTGCAACCGAGATCGGGTCGGCTGAAGAAAGTATTCCGAAATTCATTTCACTTGAAGATGAAGGTGAAATCCCACAAGTGATGAAGGGATCAATAACTGCTGAGAACATTGCATTTGTCGATGGTCTTGAGGCAAAGCTCGGTGCAATGCCGAAAGGCGCATGGCCGGTAAGTTCAGACAAGGCAATCATTCTTCCAGTGATGCAATCGGGGCGTGAACCATTTGGGTTTCTTGTTGTTGGGCTGAACCCGTATCGGCTGCTCGACGAAAAATATGGAGACTTCTTCAAGCTTGTAGCGGATCAGATGGCTACGAGCTTTGCCGATGTTCTTATGTTCGAAGAAGAAAGAAAAAGAGCCCATGCACTTGCCGAGCTGGATCGTGCAAAAACTACGTTTTTCTCTAACATCAGTCATGAGTTCCGGACACCTCTCACATTGTTGCTTGGTCCCATTGAAGAAATCAAAGAAGATCCCAGTACAGGAGAAGAACAACGAACTAGAGCGGAAGTTGCGTTCCGGAACGCTTTGCGGATGCAAAAGCTCGTGAACACGCTCCTGGAGTTTTCGAGGATTGAAGCCGGGCGTGTAGAGGGTCAATTTTCACCGGTTGATATCTGCACATTGACCACAGACCTTGCGAGCAATTTCACTTCTGCTGCTCAAAAGGCAGGTATCTCGCTTGAAATAAACTGTGAGCAAATTGAGGAGCCTGTATATGTAGATGTGCAGATGTGGGAGAAGATCGTATTGAACCTTGTTTCAAACGCGTTGAAGTATTCGGATCACGGAACGATACGCATCAATCTTGCTCTCAAAGATCATTCTGTTGTTTTCAGTGTTGCCGACACCGGCGTTGGAATACCAGAATCTGAACTCGAGAATATTTTTAACAGGTTTCACCGCATTGAGAATATTCAGGGAAGAAGTCAGGAGGGTACCGGTATCGGGCTTGCGATGGTGAAGGAGCTGGTAAGGCTGCATGGCGGGAATATTCAAGTAAATAGCAAAGTAGGCCAAGGTTCCGTGTTCACGGTTACGTTTCCATCGGGGAAGCAACACCTTCCATCCGACAAGATTGTAGAGAACAGTTCGGAAAGTATCAATCGAAAGCAGCTCGAATCGTATCTGCAGGAGGCCATCCGCTGGGCTCCGGAGGATCAACGAATAAATTATACCGTGTCTAACGTCGACGGGCAACCGAAGAGTTTGAAGCCGCTTGTTATCGTTGCCGATGACAATGCTGACATGCGCGAACACCTTGTACGACTATTGGCATCTGAATTTTCGGTGGCTTCTGCGGTTGATGGATACGAAGCTCTCGGCATGATCCGTGAGCTGAAGCCACAAATGGTCATCTCGGACATCATGATGCCGAAGATGGATGGGTTTGAACTCCTTAAATCGCTTCGCGCCGATCCCGCAACTCAACTTCTTCCGGTTATTTTTCTCTCTGCCAGAGCAGGCGAGGAGGCAAGGGTGGAAGGGCTTGGCGCCGGTGCAGACGATTATCTGGTGAAGCCGTTTTCGGGGAAAGAACTTCAGGCCAAAGTGCGCGCCAACATACAGATATCACGGGCCAGGCTTGCGGCGCAAAAGAACCTTGAGTCGTTGTTCAGCCAAACACCGGTGGCCATCGCGATCCTTCGTGGAAACCCATTGCGTTATCAACTGGCGAATGAAAAGGCATTGGAGGTGTGGGACAAGAGGAGTGAAGATGTTATCGGCAAGGTTTGGTACGATGTGTTTCCCGAGCTGAAAGAACAAGGGTTCGAAGAGATTCTTGACCGGGTGGTAACAAACGGCGAGCAGGTTGTGGTGAATGAGCAGGAACTTACAATTGTCAGGAAAGGACAACGAGAAAAAGCGTTTTTTAACTATTCAATTCAGCCGCTTCATGACGACGATGGAAACATAACCGGTATCATTACTACCGGTCTTGATGTTACGCAGGCTGTTCTTTCAAGGAAAGAGGTTGAAGAAAGTGAAGCATACTTTCGAAAACTTGCCGACACCGTTCCCGCAATTCTTTGGATCACCGAGAAAGACGGCAGGTGCAGTTATCTGAGCAAGAGCTGGTACGACATTACCGGACAGACCGAGAACGAAGCATTGGGTTTCGGCTGGCTCGAAATGACGCACCCGGACGATTTCGAAGCAACTCGCGAGAAATTCCAGGAAGCAACACAGTACGAGATTCCATTTACCGCATTATACAGGTTGAAGCAGCATGATGGAACATACAGATGGGCGGTTGATAAAGGCAGCCCGCGTTACAATTCAGAAGGCGACTTCATCGGCTTCATCGGTTCGGTAACGGATGTTCACGACCAGCAAGTCGCAAATATCGAAGTACAATATCTCGCGACACTTACGGACAGTATTGCAGACGCGATCATCGGAACCGATGTGGATGACCGCATTATCAAGTGGAACAAAGGAGCTGAAGAGTTGTATGGATATAAAGAAGAGGAAGTTATATGGCGTCCGGCGCGTGAGATACTGCCTACGGAATTCGTGAACCGAGATGAGAGACTGAATTGGAGGAGGATATTTACAGAGAATGGTTATTGGCGTGGCGAGGTTATACAGCCAACGAAGGATGGCCGGAGAATTAATATTCTTGCATCTCTTGGCCTGGTACGAAATGAACGGGCTGAAATAATCGGTGCAGTGGCCGTCAACCGCGACATCACTGAAAGAAAGCAAATTGAAAAGGCGATCAAGGAAAGCGAAGAGAGATATTCAACCACAGTACATGCTTCCGAACTTGGCCTCTGGGATTTTGATATCGCGAACAACGTGCTGGTCGCGTCCGGCAAGATGGCCGAGATATATGGTCTGAAATCGAATGACGACTACACACTTGAAACCGTTTTTGCTGCAATTCATCCTGACGACCTGGACGGCCAACGGAAATTTTTTGGTGAAATAGTTAACGGCCAGGCGGAGGAGTCCTTCACCGTGGAGTATCGCATCATCGATGCTACCAGTGGTGCAACGAAATGGATAAGGTCGCAGGGGAGGGCGTTCTCGCATGGCGACGGACACATCTACCGCACTGTTGGTGCAGTTGCCGATATTACGCGGGAGAAGGAAGCCGCAAACAAAGTGCAGATCAGTGAGTCGCGCTATAAACACATTTTTGAAGGCACACCGGTGTCGATCTGGGAAGAAGATTTTTCAGTCGCACGTCGCAGGGTGATTGAATTGGTTCAGATGGGGATCACCGACTTTCACCACTATTTCTCGACACATACTTCCGAATTGTACGAACTCATTCGCTCGGTTAAAATAAATGATGTGAATGAGAGTACCCTACGACTCGTGGAGGCAGAGAACAAAGAGCAACTTATGCGCGGGCTTGGTTCGGTATTCGTTGAAGATACCGCGGCGGCTTTCATCGAAGAGTTGCAGGTTATTGCAGGCGGTGGCGGCCATTTTGAATTCGAGACAGTGCTTCAAAGCTTGAAAGGCAAACGCATCGATGTGCTGGTTCACATTAATTTTCCGAGGGGAGAAGAATATAACAGTGTTCTTGTTTCACTTGTCGACATCTCGGAACGACGTCGTTCGGAAGCGGCGATCCGTGCAAGTGAAGCCCAGTTCCGGACACTGGCCGAAACGCTCCCGCAGTTTGTGTGGATGACAGATGCGAACGGCAATCAGTTGTACGCTTCCTCGCGCTGGCGCGACTATTCCGGTCATGAACCAGGTCCGGACACATGGCAAAAGATTGTTCATCCCGACGACTATCTGAATATGACTCGCGCATGGGAAGAAAGTCGCAGGCTTGGCAAGTACTATAGAGCAGAGTTACGTTTGCGGCACAGGTCCGGACAGTACCGTTGGTTTTCGGCACAGGGAGAACCAATTAAAGATGAAGCCGGTTCTGTCGTTAAGTGGATCGGATCCCTAACCGATATCCACGACCAAAAAGAGATTGAACAAAACCTTGAACAACTCATCTCGCAACGAACAACAGAATTGCAACGGTCGAACGAGGACCTTCAGCAGTTCGCGCATGTAGCCAGCCATGACCTAAAAGAGCCTCTTCGAAAAATATTGACATTCACAAGCAGGCTCGAAGATGAACTTTCAAGCAAGCTGACAGACAAGTCGAAAACTTATCTCGATAAAGTGAAGAGCGCCTCACATCGTATGTCTTCCATGATCGACGGAGTTCTTCATTACTCCTCACTTTCGGCATCGGAACAACCTATAAGAGATGTGAACCTGGAGGATGTGATCAAGATGGTTGAGACCGATCTTGAATTGTTCATCTCGCAGAAGAAAGCTTCGATATCGACCGAAAATCTTCCGTCCGTGCAGGGCGCGGCCATTTTGTTTTACCAGCTGTTTTACAACCTCATCAACAACTCCCTTAAATTTTCGCGGCCGCAGGTTCCACCTCGTATTAGCATCACTGCTATTGTGTACGAACAACATGGGTTGGCGGAAATTACGCTTGAAGACAATGGGATCGGATTTGATCAGGAACACGCTACACGGATCTTTGAATCTTTCTCGCGTCTGCATCCGAAAGACCAGTATGAGGGAACAGGGCTTGGGCTTGCGCTTTGCAAGAAAATTGTGTTGCGACATGGCGGCGATATTCGGGCCGAAGGGAATTTAAATGAAGGAGCCAGGTTTGTAATTTCCCTGCCATTGGTACAACGAAAGGAGTATATCTAGTTTTGTTTTCTTTTCGCATTTACACGTATAATCATACGCAGTTACACCCGATGCGTGCGCCGCACCCCATCTACTTTTGTATCGTCAGTGTATTCAATAACACAAAACATGACATATGCAAAAGATTGCGCCTTTTTTATGGTTCGACAACAATGCTGAAGAAGCAGTCGACTACTACACTTCAATATTTCGCGGATCCAGAAAACTGTCCGAATTGCGCGTGGGTAAAAACGGTCCGGGTCCCGAAGGATCGTTGCTTACAGCTTCGTTCGAGTTGTTAGGACAACGCTTCACGGCACTGAACGGCGGGCCGAAGTTCAGGTTCAACGAGTCAATTTCGTTTGTTGTTGACTGTGAGGATCAAAAAGAGGTTGATTATTACTGGGAGAAACTGGGAGCAGGAGGAGAAGAACAGGCTTGTGGATGGCTGAAGGATAAATTCGGATTGTCGTGGCAGGTTGTGCCCCGGCGGTTGATTGAACTGCTTGGCGACAGTGATAAGGAAAAGGCCGGAAGGGTTATGCAGGCAATGATGGGAATGGTGAAGATCGAGGTTGATGAGTTGGAGAAGGCTTATCATGGGAAGTGAAAAGCCTGCCCGAATAGGCGTTAGCCGAGGCGGGTGAAAAGCAAAAAAAGGGCTGGCGGTGTATCCGCCATGTACGGAGGAATTTCGCTGGCAGCCCATTTGGACAGGTACCGGTACCCGGCTCTGAGCTCATGGCTCATAGCTCATAGCCCATAGCCCATAGCTCCCAACCCTCAATGCTCCCCTGTCAAATCATAAATCTGCTGCACTCCTTTGAGCACTTCTTCGAAGTTGATCTGAAGGTCTTTCAATAATCCTTTTTCAATATCGAAGACCCATCCGTGAACGACCGGATAGCCGTTGTCGATATAAGATTTTTGTACGGCGGCGGTCTTAATGATGTTGACGACCTGTTCCTGCACATTCAGTTCAACGAGGCGGTCGTATCGTTGTTTTTCATTTGCGATGCCATCCAATTCGGCCTGGTGCAGCCTGTAGACGTCGCGGATATTTCTGAGCCATGGGTTCAGTATCCCGAGATCTTTAGGTTGCATTGCAGCTTTCACACCACCACAATTGTAGTGACCGCAGACGATTACATGTTTCACTCCGAGGTGTCGAACAGCATAGTTGATCACGGCCATTACACTCAGATCAACGTTGTTTACAAGGTTGGCAACATTGCGATGCACAAACACTTCACCGGGGCTTACGCCCATCAGGTCTTCAGCGGTTACTCGGCTGTCACTACACCCTATGTACAAGTAATCGGGACGCTGGTCCTGTGCAAGCTTTCGAAAGAAGTCTTTGTCATTGACGGTTTTTTGTTCCATCCATTTCCTGTTGTTCTCGAAGATTTGTTCGTATGAGGTCATATGCTGCAGATTGAATCGATTTGGAATTTAAGGAGCATCAAATATAATTCACGGGCATTTAAAAAAGTCGGTGGCGAATCGCATCTGTTTTGCCAATTGCCGCTTGTTCACTACCCTATACAACTGCAACGCTCGTTTGGTTTAAGATTGTTTGTTACATTAACGCCACATACTTTTCCATATGAAAGCGATATATACTATTATCCTGTTGGTTTTTTCAAATGTGTTCATGAATTTTGCCTGGTACGGTCATCTCAAGTTCAAAGATTATTCGTGGGGGAAAAACTTAGCGCTTCCAGCTGTGATTCTTGTCAGCTGGGGAATGGCGTTGTTCGAGTACATGTTGCTGGTACCGGCGAACCGCATTGGTTTCATTGATAATGGTGGTCCGTTTACCCTGGTTCAACTGAAGACAATGCAGGAGGTGATCACTCTCATTGTGTTCATGGCATTCTCGTTTTTTGTGTTTGGGCAAAAGTTGCAATGGAACCATGTTGCAGGGTTTGTCTTACTTGTGCTTGCCGTTGCCCTGATCTTCCGGAAATTCTAATTGCGAAGTGTTGATCAATTTGACACGAATTTCAACCCTATAATCGAGGCGATGAGAGTGCTTAGAAAAAAAACCCGCCACATTTCAGTGGGTTCGTCGAAGAAAACCATCCCGACGATGGCGGTACCCGCCGCACCTATTCCTGTCCATACGGCATAAGCAGTTCCGAGTGGAAGCGTCTGTGTTGCCTTGTACAGAAGTAACATACTCAGAATAAGACAAATAAAGAAGCCGGCCAGCCACCAGATGTGAGCTGCACCGGCCGAGAGTTTTGCTTTCGAAAGGCAGGTTGTGAATCCGACTTCAAACAAGCCGGCAATTACAAGCATGATCCAGGCCATATCACGATACGTTTCTTGATTCAATATTACGTCAATGATCGGCCTGGAAACAATTCTTGCTTGAAAGATAAAGGCAGTGCTGTACCCGTTATCCCCAATCAGTTCAGGTAAATGAATTTTTCTTTGATGATCTTTCCATCTTTCCATTCCTGAACAGATACCTGTGTGTAGTTGCGTACTCCCCAGTCCTTGTGGGTATAGTCGTAGTTCCACAACACGTATGAGATGTTGCCGTCAACGGCAATTCCTTTTACTTCCGCTTTACGGAACTCGATGATGTTGCCAAGAAATTCAAGTTCACGTTCCCTGTTTGCGTTCTTGCTGAGAGTCGGCGCCTGGTCGTTTTCCTGCATCTCGACTTCATCATGATAGTACTTTTCGAAGGCGTCAAGTAATCGTCCTCCGGTTACAAGACTGTTCAGTTCTGTCAAAGAATTTTCAATTTCGCTTCGTGACATTGTTAAAAGTTTTTTGAATTGTGATTAGTGAAGCGGCATGTAGCCGCTAGTGAAGTGCAAAGTTTCAACAACGGGAGAAGCGTGACAATCACCTAAGGTAATTACGGGCATTCACCTAAGTTAATCGGCATGCTTGTGGGGCGTCCACACATAATTCCATATTTTTCAGGCACAGATGGATAAACCGACAACGTATTGTGCCGCGGTTCTCGCATTCGAGGCGGACAATGTTCACAAACTATACCATGACACAGCATATGGGTTTCCTATTCACGACGACAACGAATTGTTCGGGCGCCTGATCCTCGAGATCAACCAGGCAGGTTTGAGTTGGACAACTATCTTGAACAAGCAGGAAAATTTCCGGAAGGCATATGATGGATTCAATATCGCAAAGATCGCCGCATACGGCAGCAAGGATCGCGAAAGGTTGCTTTCGGATGCGGGCATCATCCGCAACCGTCTTAAAGTTGATGCAGCGATATACAATGCAGGCGTTGTACTCGAACTGCAAAAAAGACATGGCTCATTTGAAAACTGGCTGAATGAAAATCACCCTAAGGACAAGGCACAGTGGATCAAACTATTCAAATCTGCTTTCCGGTTCACAGGTGGGGAGATCGTGAATGAATTTTTGATGAGCACGGGATATCTTCCGGGTGCGCATGTTCAAACCTGTCCGATTTACAAAAAAGTATTGAAGAGCCGGCCCGCATGGACTCGTCAATGAATCAACACGGAACTGCATCATGCACGACGCATTCATCCAATACATATTTCTGATCCTCATCATCCTTGGGTTGGTAATGCTTTCTCAGAAACTGCGCATCTCATATCCCATTGTGCTTGTAATTGGAGGTCTGGCGCTGAGTTTCACCAATACGTTCCAGGATATCTCAATCGACCCTGAGCTGATCTTTTTTATATTTCTTCCTCCGCTCCTTTACGAGGCTGCGTGGCAAACGTCGTGGAAGGAATTCTGGAAGTGGCGACGGGTGATCATGAGCTTTGCGTTTCCCATCGTGATCGTTACGTCCTGTATCGTTGCGGTTGTATCAAACGCTTTGATTCCGGGGTTTACGCTTGCACTTGGATTTCTTCTTGGCGGCATCATTTCACCACCCGATGCGATCTCTGCAACGTCGATCATGAAGAATGTGAAGGTTCCAAAATCGATGGTATCAATCATCGAAGGAGAAAGTCTGCTGAACGATGCATCCAGTCTTGTTGTCTTCAGGTTCGCGCTCGCCGCGGTATTGACGCAGCAGTTTGTTCTTGCAGAAGCGGCGGTCGACTTCGTGCTTGTCATCGTGATGGGAACGGTTACCGGTTTGGTTGTCGGAGCGATATTTTATGCCATACACCGATGGCTGCCAACAACGCCAAGCATGGACATTGTTTTAAGTTTTGTGACTCCGTATTGCATGTATTATGCTGCGGAGCAATTCCATTTTTCCGGCGTTTTGGCTGTAGTCAGTGGCGGCTTGCTCCTCTCGAGCCAGCGGCAGAAAATGCTCACGCATTTGAGCCGCATACAGGGAGCAAATGTTTGGTCAACGGTAGGGTTTGTTCTGAACGGAATCATCTTCCTGCTGATCGGCCTGCAGCTTCCCGGCATTGTCGGCGAACTTGAAGGGCATTCGTTTCAGCGTTCATTGATGTACGGGCTGGTAATATCAACCGTACTGATTGTTTCGAGATTGCTTTGTACACTTGGAGCTTCGGTATTTACGACTTTCATGAGCCGTTTCATTACTACTGCAGATCCACGTCCGGGGTGGCGCGGGCCGGTGGTTCTTGGCTGGGCGGGTATGAGAGGTGTGGTTTCTCTTGCTGCCGCATTGTCGATACCAGTTGCATTGTCGAATGGTGCACCCTTTCCGCATCGTAACCTGATCCTCTTCATCACTTTTGTTGTCATACTTATGACGCTGGTGCTTCAGGGACTAACATTGCCATGGGTGATACGCAAAGTGAGGCTGCCGGACAATCACACACTTATTCCATCGCCGAAGCAGGAAAGCATTATACTCAAGAAGCTTGCTCATACTTCGCTGTCCTTTATTACCGAACAGTATCGCGACGAAGCAAAGCAGAATGCACACCTTAGAAATATGGTAGAGCGGCTCGACCTTGATGCTACACATTTCCGGCACGTGTATGAGAATGACGATGCTGCGGATTCATCGGTGGAAGCATACCACCTGATCTCTTTGGAAGTGATAGATCGTCAGCGTCAGTTGTTAAACGACATGAACAAGCGATCGGAGTTTGATGAAGACATCATCCGCAAATATCTCGCATTACTGGACCTGGAGGAAACAAAGGTACGCGAGTCGCTACCTGCCGGTACTGCGAAGTAATCGTGTCGGCCTGTCCCTTCTGATACGTGTTTCGCTGAACAATCCATACATATCTACCGGCTTGCGTTTGCTGTCTTTTACCGCCCATTCGCCCATGGCTTTCAAAATCGGCATCAGCGCTTTTCCTGAAGGGGTAAGAGTGTAAGTGACATGAGGAGGCACGACCGGCTCGGCTTTCCTTATCACCAAATTATCGGCCTGTAATTCCTTAAGTGTCTGGATCAGCATTTTTTCGGTGATTACCGGGATCGCTTTTTTCAGGTAGCTGTAGCGGCGCGGGCCCGATAACAGGTGGTATATGACGATTGGTTTCCAATGTCCGCCCAGTTTGTTTAACACATAAGACACCGGACATTCCAGCATTGAACGTTTTTTATTCTCGTTGAAGGTTGAACTTTCTTTGACTGTTGCCATCTACATACTTTTAGGTAAGTACTTGCTGAAAAGTAAGTATAAAGGTAGCTTTGACTTCTCAAAAAACAAACAGTATTATGAAGTATGTTATCACCGGATCAATTGGTAATATCAGCAAGCCCGTTGTTGAGCAGCTTGCATCAGCGGGGCACGATGTAACGGTGATTACTCGCGACGAGTCCAAGACCAAAGAAATCGAGTCATTGAATGCAAAGTCGGCGGTGGGATCTGTAGACGATGTCCAATTTCTCACCACTGTGTTTGCACGAGCCGACGCGGTTTACCTCATGATTCCTCCGAACTTCGCCGCCGCAGACCATCTTGCATTTCAAAAGTCTGTTGCCGACAATTACATACAGGCTCTCGGCGGCAGCAGCGTAAAATACATCGTAGTGCTCAGCAGCATAGGGGCACACTTGCGAAACGGCGCCGGACCGATAGATGGTGTTGGTTATCTCGAGGAACGTCTGATGCAGGCGTTTCCTGATACGGCAATCAAAATCCTTCGCCCGTCTTACTTCTACCATAATTTGTTCTCGCTGATCGGACTGATCCGAAATGCCGGTATCATGGGAGGAAACATCAACGATGGCAGTGAGAAGATGGTGCTCGTTCATCCTTTGGATATCGCTTCCCGTGTTGCACACCATCTTTTGAATCCTGACTTTGATGGGTATTCGATAGAATATATTTCAAGCGACGAGCGTAGCACTGAAGAAATTGCATCGGTGATTGGTGGTGCGATTAATAAACCCGATTTGAAATGGGTTCCTTTCACAGATGAGCAAACGCTACAGGGAATGATGCAGGCCGGACTGCCGGCTGAACTCGCAAAGCAATACACTCAGATGGGTAAAGCTTTGCGAGCGGGGCTGGTGCAGGAAGATTACTGGAAGAATCGCCAGGCGGTGTCGGGCAAGTATAAATTAGAAGACTTTGCTGCTGAATTTGCTCATGCTTATCACGCATAAACATGTTCTGTTCTTTTTGACACTTCGTTTGCGATTGCAGGTTGCTGACGCAGCAGTTGCCTGATCGCTCCGAGGTGCGACAGAAGTACAAGCGGAACGATGGCACAGGGCAGCCAAGTGAAGGGGAAGTAAAGGACGCCGATGTTTGGCTGGTCGAAAGCGAGTTGTTGAAATTGAAACGGCGCCGCCAGAATTGCGATTGTAACAATGTTGATGAGGAAGCCGAGGCAGATGAAGTTCCACACGAGCAATAAAGTTTTTTTGCGCTGTTGATAACGAAATGCTACTCCAAACATCACCAAAGCAGTGAAGCCTGAGAGTATGTCGGGGTTCGCACCTTCGAAAGTCATGATTTGCGGAATACCCTTACGAAGAAAAATAAAGAATAGAAAAAGTTCGACTGGTATTCTTATCGCATGAAGCAGTGTCAGCTTGCGGAGGTCGAGGCCATCGATAAACCGGCGTCCCTTCGCTGTTATGAAAAGGCCGAGGATTGCAACAAGCGGTGGTGCGATCAAGAAGGCAAAGGGTGGTGGCAGGGTATTAGTTTGTTGATAGAAGCCGGTAAGAGAAATCACTGCCTGCACGGCAAGCCAGCCGAGGGCAACAATGAGGAAGGCAGTCGATTTGTTGGTTGCCCGGTAAAATAAATACACAGAAATTAACGTGAGCAGGATGAATCCGGCGATGATGGAAGCGGGAATGTTTTGCATTACTATAGTTTAGACTGCAAAGCAATTGAACGTTTCCGTCAATGCTCTTGTCAAATGGCAAGAACGAATCTATCGTCTCGATAAATCTTTTCGAATGCGACTAAGCGAAGTGTCGGTGATGCCCAGATATGAGGCAATCATCTTTAGTGGAGCATGTTGAAAAATCTCAGGGTTTGAAGTGAGCAGTCGCTGGTAGCGCTCTTCAGCCGTTTCGGTGATCATTGAAAGCATTCGGGTTTTAAGTGTTGAGAAACCTTTCACGAGAATAAATCTTCCGAATTCACGAAAGTGTTCCATGCCATGAAACAGCGAATTCAATTGCTCGTAGGTGATTGAATATCCGGTACTGTCTTCCAGTGCATGCACATTTTCTTTTGATGCGGTTCGCGTGAAGAACGACGAAACTTCGAATATCATTTCATTGGGCCGGTAAAAATTGGTGGTGATCTCATTTCCTTCAGGATCTATTGCGAAGGACCGCATGAAGCCAGCTTCAAGAAAGAAATATTCATTGCAAATTTTCCCTTCGCGCAGCAGCAACTCGTTTTTGAGAACGGCCCTTTCTGCAAAGTGGCCGGCAATGATAGTTGCGTTGTTTGCTGAGACGAGTCCTGAATTTTGGAGAAACCGAGTGAGAGATTGCTTTTCCACTTGATGGGCGGTTTGGGTAATGACAAGTTACTTCTATTACCATAGGTTAACCAAATTACTTACCCTACCCGATTGGAATAAGCTTCTTCATGACGCCAGATTTGCATGAAACAAAAACAACAAATCGGCAATGAAAAAAGTAATCTTTCACACCAATGACGCAATATCGCCCATCTTCGTCCGACTCCTCCTGGCCATCGTACTCTTCGCACATGGCGCTCAAAAACTGCTGGGCTGGTACGGCGGCTTCGGCTTCGACGGCACCATGAGTTATTTCACGGAAACAGTTGGCCTCCCATGGATCATCGGATTCATCGTGATCATCATCGAATTTTTTGGACCGATCTTTCTTGTACTCGGACTTGCCACCCGTATCTGGAGCTTTGGCATCCTCATTGTGATGGCTGGTATCATCATCACAAGCTTCAACAAATATTTCTTCATGAACTGGTCAAACACACAGCCGGAGGAAGGGTATGAATTTTTTCTTTTGGCAATAGGAATGTCGATGTCCCTGGTTGTATCTGGAAGTGGGAATTGGTCGGTGGACAGGATCTTAAGTCGGAAAAGTCAATTGCACAAAGGATCGCGCATTACAGCGACACCGGCTTTGACCGCATGAGTTATTTCTGTCTGAAATACTTGAATTGTTGATCAATTAGCGAATCACTTTCCGGCGCGTATTCTGCTCAAACTTTGCGGTGTAATTCCGAGGTATGCCGCAATCTGATGGTTGGGTACGCGCTGCGATATATGAGGATACCTCTCAAGAAATTCACTATAACGTTCCGCAGCGGTCTTCGTAAGCGTCGATGAAAGTCTTCGAACGGTAGTAATGAATGCATTTTGAATCAACAGTCTGAAATGCCTTTCGAGCTTCGGTACTTTCTCATACAGCAATTCGTGGTCGGCCCTGGTAATATGCAGCACCTCGGTGTCTTCGAGGCAATCGATATTGTAAATGGTTGGAGTTTCGGTAAGGTAACTATACAAATCACCCACCCACCAGTCTTCAATTCCGAACTGAACAATATGTTCCTGCCCGCGTTCATCAATTTCGTAGGTCCGAGTGAGTCCACTAATGATAAAAGATTCGTACCTCGCAATATCACCTTCCTGTAAAATGAATTGATGTTTCCGATACTTTTTATGTGAGTACAATGAAAGAACGACCGACTTTTCTTCTTCGGTGAGGGTTACGTACTTACTTAGATTCTTGATCAGCAATTCAGACATAGGCAGCTCGTAGATAAGCGAACCGCTTATACTGGCAATGTTCGCTCTCAAAATATCGGAAACGTTTATCAATTGCCGGCATCATGAACAGGCTTTTTTTGGAGTTTATGAATGGCGCACCCGAATTGAATATGCCTGCCCTGCCATCAATTGTCTAAATGTTCATGGCCAGCCTTCCGTCCGGAGTACCTGAACGCTAGCCTTATCCCGGAATACGATTGATATACTTTTCGATTTCCTTCACCTGCTTTACGATTTCGGGGCTAGTCGGCTTGAGTGCTTTTGTTTTCTTGAAAAAATCCTTAGCAGCCCGGAATTCGCGTTTGTTCATCATGATGTTGCACATCTGGAGATATGCGGCCGCTTCATTTTCCTTGTCGGGAAGGCCCTTGCGAATTGCCTGCCTGATATAGCTTTCGCCTTGTTTGAAGTTGCCTTTCTGCATGTTGATCATGCCGATCTGCAACAGGTTGGCGCCTTCTACTTCCTTAATTGGCGAGCCAAGGTCGATTCCTTTTTTCATGTTCTTTTCAGCGCTGTCGAAATCCTGTTTCATCATCGCGAGCTGGCCCTTCACGGTATAGTACGCCGAACGCACGGGTTTGTAAAGCAGATTTGGGAAGCGAACGGAGTTGATCACCTTTTCTGCGCCTTCCATATCGCCTTTTTCCATGTGTTCCTGTATGAGTCGGAGGGGTCCGATGAAGAAATGACCGGCAATAAGGATCAATCCGATGAGATATGCGGGGAATGCCGGCCAAAAGCCGCTGTATATATTGGCAACAACGCCAATGATCAACAGGAGGATACCAATTTGAAGGCGGTATCTGATTAAGAGTATGTAGAATTTCATTGTTTAAAAATTGGGGGATGCAAAGATAGCTAAAGGATTTCAGGTCGTTTGGTCGTGTTTTTCATTTCCTCGAAACCTGTATTCTGACTATTTTTGCTGCCCTTGGTCCCGTAGTTCAACGCCCGCCCGTTCCGAACGGAACGTTCGGGCGGGCCCGCCCGTTTTGAAAGAACGGTCGGGTAGAGATAGAATAGAAGGATATTTTTTGGTCCCGTAGTTCAACGCCCGCCCGTTCCGAACGGAACGTTCGGGCGGGGATAGAATAGAAGGATATTTTTTGGTCCCGTAGTTCAACGGATAGAATAGAAGTTTCCTAAACTTTAGATACAGGTTCGATTCCTGTCGGGACTACAAGCTGTGGTGAGGTATGTATTATGCGTATGTGGTGAAGAGCAGTCACAAGGAGTACTACTACAAAGGTCACTGCCACGACCTCGATAAAAGAATCCGCGAACACAATCTGGGAATGACGCGCTCCTTAAGACCTTACATTCCGGTTGAATTAATTTACTCCGAACAGTTTGAAACCGAACAACAAGCAATTGAGCGCGAAAAATACTTTAAGTCTGCGGCGGGAAGAAGATTTTTAAAAACGAAACTTGCTAGGTAAATGGGAGTCCAGGAGCGCCCCAAAAAAGCACAATCCCGGAATGAATGGCGATTTCAACCTTAGGCAAGCAATGACAAACCTCTACAGCGTTCTGGAGCAACTCAAAATCAGAAAGGCGATGTTTCTGGGAAACAATTACAATTTTGCCTCTCTCGATTCTTTTATTTCAGGCTTCGTTGGGGCTGCTTCCCACACACAGCTACAACTGAACAACTATCCGAACTTCACATATTTTAGTACATGGCTGTTGGGTCACCTGGAAAAAAATTTTGGCTTAGATGGAGGCTGGCATTGGCAATTAGCGAATAGAAATCCAAATGATGACGAAATGGCCTTTAATGAGTTTTTTCATTTCCTGGACGTTTTTAAAAATTCGAAAGTTCATTCAAAGTCCATTGTACTTGACAGCGACGCAATCGACTTCAACAAATCAAATGGGAAAAAGAGATCCGTGATGCTTGATGGAAAGGAAGTGGAAGCGAATGAAACGCCATGTAAAATTGTATGGACAAACATAGACAACTCGACGACAGTTTGGCTTAACTATTTGGACAAAAGTGAAATCACCCTTTATCACAGTTGCTGCATTAACCCAAATGCTGCGATGGATGAATTGAAAGCCGAGTTTGGCGAGGTAAAAAATGAATGGACGGAGATACGCAACAACTCTCATCATAATATTTGCAATGGGAATATTTAATTCATTCGGTCAAGACAAATCCAGACCAGACCCCTATTGGGAGTTTGAGAAGCAAACGCACTTCCGACCCAGATTAAATAAAGGTGATTTTTTCAGACTGAATGGCTTCGACTTTGGCTGGTTTGTGTTGGAACCAATTTCCAAATTCATTGAGGACAAAGACCATGAAATAGAGAAAGGAAAATCTTTATCGTATGGCCAAAAATGCATTCATTATTGGTGGTATGTTAATGCAGAAGTAACGAACGGTGGATTTATACAGTTCTATTATAATGGTTATGGTCCTTATGTGCCGACAATCATTAAGGGTCTTGAATACATTGGCGATAAGAAAATGGCGGAGCTGATTCAGAGAGCCGAGAGCATCTATCAAAAGAATAAAAAGGTAATTGACAAAGCCCGAGAAAAGGACTTGTTCGATAGTGAGTTATATCAGAAACTTGAAGAAATGTCGGCATTAGACGATGAGTACTACAAACTCAACGACAAGACCATGGCTAAAATAGAGAAGTACATTAGAAAAAATCCAAATGAAATTTGTTTGGATGAAGAAGGGAAAGAATTTGATACGAAATTTTCAGGTGAGTGTAGAACATTTTATTCTGGCAACTTACCTAAAGAGGTTTTCAATTTAGAAAATGGTATTATTCATGGAGAGTTTAAAAGTTTCTATGAAAGCGGAAAAATAAAAGAGCAAATACAATATTTAAAAGGCGAGCAGACAGGAGAGCGAGTTGAATACTACGAAAATGGGAATAAAAAGTATTCGGTTGTGAAAGACCCGGCATTAAAGCAGTTTGAGCATTATTGGTATTATGAAAATGGACATCCAAATAAGTTGGAACATAAGCTTTTGGACAGCGATAAAAAAATTGGTGAGTATAAAGAGTGGTATGACAATGGACAACTTGCAGAGACAGGCAATTATGTTTCAGCTTACGAAAGAGATGGCAGGTGGCTTAAATTTCATAAAGACGGGAGCAAAAAATTAGAGGCAGAGTTTAAGAATGGCGATTTCTTAATTCAAAACTGTTGGAATGAGAACGGTGAGCAGACATTGAAAGATGGGACCGGGCTTTATGTTTATGATTATAGTGGTTGGGAAGGACATTTAGACCATAACGAACACGAGTACAAAAATTATAAACGACATGGACAGCAGAAGACGTTTTCAAACGGCATATTAAGCCTCTACCAGGAAATGCAGGACGGCGTTGCGCATGGCTACACACGTAATTACTATCAAAATGGAAAATTAAAGGCTGAAGAGTTCTATCAACATGGAGTAGTAGTATCGTCAAAAACTTTTCCCAAGTCAGACAACCTGGTCGGCAAAGTCACCTTTCAGTTTTTGATGAAGGATGAATGGTTAAAAGATGGAGACCTGCCCACAGCAGATACTTACCCTGTTTGTTTAAACGAGGATGACATAAAGCATATAATACAAACCCCACCTTCTCTTTTCGAACTCGAACATCAAGACAATGCGGGTTCGACATGTTTATGGCTTTCTATCGACGACAAAGGAAATGTAACGGACGTAGAATTTAAGTCGGCTTCCTTCACACGCGGAGAAGAACTTTACGATGTGGTGGATCAAATGAAGTTCAAGCCAGCGACGAAGGATGGTAAAAATGTATCTTCATTTATCTACGTTATTGCGAATTTCACCGTAGAATAGTTGAAGCATCATCATAGCTAAACATTGACATCCTGTGCAGTCAGTTTTCACGTATTCAACCCTTTTGCTTACCGGCTATTGTATATCGACAATTGCCTTTCTGGTTGCAGCGATCTTTCAGCAACAGCTTAAGCGTGTATGGAGTGATTATTTGGATGTTGCTAATCTCTTTGTTCTCGTTTTCACTTTTTTGGTAACGACCATAAGCGTCATCAGCTATTATAACAATTATACAGGGGGGCGGCGGAACGATCTGCAACATCCAAATCATTTAAGTCACTTTTTGACCACTGTAGTATTGATCGGGGTTGTGCCCTTAGTTTATTTGTCCAAACGACTTCGAAGGAAAGTCCTTGTTACAATAGGCGTAGTTGCCTGCGTTACGTGGGTTTTATTTAACGAGGTAGTATACATTTGGATCACACATTATTATCGGGATTATGTGCCTTCTAGCTGGTCCTTTTCTCATGCAGAAAGTCCTTTGCCCTATGTTGTGGCTGCAACAGTCATTTACTTTGCGGTTGCCTTCACCGTGGCCATACGAAAAGGACAACACAGTCTTACCCGACGCAAAAAGCTTTGAGCAGATTCTGCTTATCAGCCCAATCGATTCCTAAACTCACTTGGCGTTACACCCAACAATTTTTTCACGTACCGGGTGAAATATGACCTGCTGGAAAATTCCATTTTGTCGGCAATCTCTGCAATGTTCACGTTTTTGTTTTTCAGCAGTAGTATAACCCGTTCCTTCGCATACCGCTGTATCCATTCCGACGCCGTTACATCCGTATTAAGCTTGCATACATAGTTCAAATATTTTGGCGTAATGTGAAGATGATCGGCATAAAACTGCACTTCACGTTGTTCCATGCAATGTTCCTGTACCAAATGCATGAACTGCTCGTACAGGGATCCACTTTCTACCGTGCGTTTCCGGCGTTCATATTCATTGGCGAAGATGTGCCACATATCAAAAAGAAATACCTGCATCTGTAATTGCAGTATCTCGTTATAGAAGCGATGTTTCGATTCCAGGTAGCGATTGTATAATTCGGAAAAGTTTGCAAGTACTTTCACCTTGTCGTTTTTATCGGACAAGTGCAATACCGGTTGGGCTTTGGAATGCAATACCACATCGATCCCCCAACTTTGGTCAGGAATGTTATTGTCGAGGAAATCTCTTTCCACGAATAAAACATTCGCTTTAAAATTTTTTGAAAAGGTTACATCTGTCAATCGGCTATCGGCAAACCAAAACACGAATTCGCCCGCTTTCCCTGAATAGGGCTTCTCACTGAACACGAAGTTTATTCTCCCTCGCCTGCAGAAGATATGCGTATGATAATGCTTCAAAAAGCCGGCGGGGAACTTCACTTTTCCGGATGATTCAATCAGGATGACCTTCTCCATATCAGACTGAATTTTTTGGCTGCGTTTGTCTTAGTAAGTATACGTAATATTTGAAACAATTTGCGCCATTAGTGTAACATTTAGGATATCCTGGCTGGCTACCTTTACCGAAGTATTAGTAAAACAGTTCACTAACGATAGAAAGTTGACAAATGAAAAACATAGTCTTTATAAGCATTCTGTCCTTTTTGCTGATTGGAGAAACTTATTCGCAAACAATCCAACGCACAGTAGAGATAAATAAAGCAGAGCACTACACCTTTCTTTTAAGTGATAAGGTGACACGGCAGGCCGTAACTTTCAAGAACCGGTATGGAATTACAATATCCGGTGATTTGTATACGCCAAAGAACATCGGCAATCAGAAACTCGCCGCAATCATTGTTAGTGGACCGTTCGGTGCAGTAAAAGAGCAGTCTTCTGGTCTGTATGCAAACGAACTGGCCGTAAAGGGATTTATAACATTGGCATTTGACCCTTCATTCACCGGAGAAAGCGGGGGAGAAGTACGTAATGTGGGCTCAGCTGAAATTATTACAGAAGACTTTAGTGCAGCGGTAGATTATGTTGGGTTGCTACCTTCCGTTGACCGCGCCCAAATTGGGGTAATGGCAATTTGTGGATTGAGTGGAATGGCACTAACTGCCGCCACAAGCGACAGTCGCATCAAAGCAGTTGCCACCGCTTCCATGTATGATATGTCGCGCAGCATTAGCCGCAATCACAAAGACGGTTATACAGTCGAGCAGCGCAAAAAGGTGGTTGATTATCTGAGTGAGCAGCGCTGGAAGGATGCGGAGAACGGCAAAGCTGCATTGGGATTGCATGAAGTTCCGTTTGATGAAAAAGGCAATCTTGTGAAAGGCGACCGTGTACTTCCTGAAGTGTTACCGAAGAATCCGAACCCGGTTCTGGCTGCGTTCTTCGAGTATTACAGAACTCCAAGAGGTTTCCACCCAAGGTCCATTAACTCTACAACCGCATGGACCGCTACAACACCCGTGTCATTCTTTAGTTTTCCGATGGCCGCAAACATTGATCTGATTTCACCTCGCCCAATCATGCTGATTGCGGGTGAAAATGCACACTCACGGTACTATTCGGAGGATGTTTATAAGAAAGCTTCGGGGCCGAAGGAACTGGTGATTGTACCTAACGCGGACCACGTTGATTTGTACGACAAATTAGATGTCATTCCTTTTGATAAGCTAACCTCATTCTTCACCGAACATCTTAATGGTGAGAAAGGTAGTAAAGCAGCAACGCTTAACGGCAGGGCTGTCACGCAATAAGCTTAGCATCACAATAATAAATTCATATGAAAACATTTATTATAGTCACAATAGCTTCTTTCGCATTGCATATCGTTGGTTGTACGGAAAGAGGCTCAATTAAAGAAGGCTCCGAATCAGGAGCCATCTTTTCAAAAGGAGAGTTAGGCCCTGCTGAGAACTTTACCGGAAGAGCGTGGGCTTTAGGTTTGGTAGCGAATGACACCACCTACAATACAGTTGTTGGCAATGTATATTTTGAGCCGGGAGCCAGAAGCAATTGGCATATTCATCCTTCCGGTCAGATTCTGATCATAACAGAAGGCGTAGGTTATCACCAAATAAAAGGGCAACCAAAGCAAACCATCCGCAAAGGTGATGTTGTGAAGTGCCCACCCAATGTAATGCACTGGCATGGTGCAAGTGCCGATACCGGCATGCAACAGATCTACATTCTACCGAAAACGGAAAAAGGTATAGTCACCTGGTTAAATAAAGTAACAGACGAAGAATACAATGATTCCAAGTAGTCCTTTTGAAGTGATGTCACTACATGAGATACTGGAATGGGTGGCAGATTATTATTTCAAAAAAGTCGGCGATGAAAAAGATCATGGAATCACAAGCAACATTTGCGCAGTTCGGTGTATGCCGCTCAAATGAAATCTTTTTTCGATGATATATTCGATGCAAATAATATGCGTAGAATGTGATACTATTTGCGTGATAAGTGTACCATTTGGGAAAATAAGAGCCAGTAAGTTTGTGATTCGATTGATCAAGTCATATGCAAGCGATCCACATAGATATATTTCAACGGCTACTCCAGGGGGAACCTGTTCACTTCAGTGATTCAGAGTATCACAGAATAATCAGTGCATGTGATGTCACGCGAAAATTGCTTGTTCAATTGAACGCCGAGTCAAGTCCAGATCAGATCAGAAGACTGATTGGCATGATCACCGGTAATGAGATTGACTCATCGACGATGGTGTTCCCGCCCTTTCAAATCAATTATGGGAAGAACACCAGGATCGGAAAGAATGTGTTTATCAATTTTGACTGTACGTTTCTTGATCTCGGAGGCATAATCATAGAAGACAAAGTAATGTTGGCCCCGAAAGTGAGTCTCTTAACTGAAGGACATCCGGTTGACCCAAATTCCAGACAGACACTAACTTCAGGAAGAATACATATTAAAACGAATGCGTGGATCGGTGCTGGTGCCACCATTTTGCAAGGGGTCACAATTGGTGAGAATGCTGTTGTCGCTGCAGGAGCAATTGTGTCAACAGACGTTCCTGCAAATACGGTTGTAGGCGGAATCCCGGCGAAGCACATCAAAAACATCTGACCACCAAAAAATGAAATCTATCCTAAGGATATTTTGCTGTTTTTAACCATCAACACAAAAGATTATGGACACCCAAACGGAAAATAAAATCGCAGATCCGATGCTTCGAAGAGGCTTTCTAAAGGCAGCAACCTTTTTAGGTTTAGGAACGATGACTCTTGGATCGATGAAAGCTTACGCATCCGACACACCGCCGAATAAAAAGAAAAAAGGTATCGGAACCATACTAACGAAAAAGCGGACGTTAGGATCAAAGAGAAATCCCCTCGAAGTTTCAGCCATTCAGTTGGGCTGCATGGGAATGCACAGCGGTCGCGGTATTCACCCCGACCATAAAAGCATGGTCAAACTAATCCGGGACGCTGCAGAACGTGGCTGCAACTTTTTCGATACTGCTGAAGTTTATGGACCGTATGTGAACGAAGAGTTGGTCGGAGAAGCACTTGCATCGATACGAAACGAAGTTGTCATCTCCACCAAATTCGGATTTAAGATCGGCGGCACGGGTGGCTTGGACAGCAGCCCTGGAAACATTCGGAAAGTTGTGGAGCAATCGCTCAAGCGCCTCAAAACCGACCGGATAGATCTCTTGTATCAGCATCGTGTTGATCCCAACGTGCCAATTGAAGATGTTGCAGGCACGGTAAAAGATCTTATTAAAGCCGGGAAAGTGCTGCACTTCGGACTCAGCGAAGCAAAAGCAGAAACCATCCGAAGAGCTCATTCGGTTTGCCCGGTTACCGCGGTGCAAAGTGAGTATTCTCTTATGACCAGGCTGCCAGAAACTTTCGTCTTCTCCACAATGCAGGAACTGGAGATAGGGTTTGTGGCTTATAGTCCGCTTTGCCGCGGTTTGTTGGGCGGAACTCTTACAGAATATTCCGATTTGAAAACAAATGACATTCGTGGTGCGTGGCCGCGCTTTCAGCCAGAGGCAATACGATCAAACATCCGGATTGTTGAGGCCCTCAATGAGTATGGCAAGACAAGAGGCATGACTTCATCTCAACTATGCATAGCATGGATGTTGTCAAAGTATCCATTTATTGTTCCCTTGCCCGGCACCACCAAGCTTTCACACCTGGAAGAAGACCTGAGAGCCGCCGACTTTGTTTTAACCGCAGCAGAGATAAACGAAATTGAAACTAAAGTAGAGAAAATCGGTGTTGTTGGCGGCCGCTACGATGCCCTGCAACAGTCGCGGGTAGAATACTAGTTCACTTCATCAAACTTCTGAATTGCATGACCTACTGTTTCATGGTACGTCTGTGACAGGGCGATGCCGCAGCGCTTGCGATGTTTGATTCGGTACGGTCTCTTTTATACGACGGCTACTTCTAACGGTTTGGCCATTGGAAAATCAACGGGCACCTGGGTAAGGTTGTGCAGGTAATTCATTGCAATCTTCTCACTGACTTGCAGAATCACATCCACGAGATTAGCGTTGGTATAACCGGCATCATAGAATGCCTGTAGGTTTTCTTCTGATGCTCGGCCGCGGTTTTCAGTAATGTCCTTCGCGAGGCGCACCAGGGCTTCAAGCTTTGCATTGCTGCTGTTGCCGCCCCGAAGATTTAGAATTTCATCCTCAGAAAAGCCGTTCATTTTACCTAGAACAGTGTGGGCACTCTGGCAGTAAACACATCCGTTGGTTTCGCTTACTACTAAGTTTACCGCTTCCTTTTCTTTGTTGGTAAGAGAAGATTTTGCATTCTGAAAAGCGAGGTACCGGCCCAGGCCCGTTTCTGAATGGGCAATCGTCGCGTACAGATTTGGTACCATACCAAGCGCCTTGTGGAGCTTGTCGAAATGTGCAGCATTTTCTTCTGATATGGTTTCTTTTGTCGGAACTGTAAAGGCTTTCATTATTGTTTGTTTGTGTTTGTTGTGTAGATCACTCAGTAAATTTTATCGTCTCCCAATTGCCATTCGCCTGCTCTATGTACTTCGCGCGGTTTTTGTCCCACATTGCCTTCACGTCCTGATTGTAGTTGAAATACAATTTGCCGTTTAAAATCGTCCACGTATCTGCTTCAGTCGGAGCCTTGTGTCCTTCTGCGGTTCCATATGCGCAATACCCGCCATACTGCGGGGCATATTTCTCCGGCGATGCTTTGAAGCTGTCAAGGTTTTGTTGTGAAGCAAATTGCCAGTTTGCTTCTTTCCAATTGAAACTGTAATCGGCTGTGCCTTTTGTTGCTTTACTTTCTGTGAAGAAGGCTACAGGGTCGTAGCCACCAATGGCAGCACCGTCTTTTTGGAAAATCTCTGCACCTTTTTTTGTTGATGTGGAGCACGCCGCAATAAATGCGACTACTGCGAAAAGAAAAAGTTTCATGTATACTTAATTATGACGGTTATTCTGTTGGTCGAGAAAAATGTCTCCGATTATTCCTGTGAGAAGATGAACAGGTTCATCTGTTATTATACTGACGCAAGCTTTGCGGATTCCTTACAATCATCTCAAGGATATTTGCAGACCCCGCACAACCACTAACATCTTCAAAAAACTGAAGGATTAGAAGACGCCTTTTAACGCCCACTGAAATAGCGATTCTTGTTTACCCCACCCTGCCCTCCGGCCGCATAATTCTATACAACCTCCCAGATTTTCCGTTCTGAGTAAGTCCTTTTGCCAGTATCGTAAGCGAAAAGCCACCAGAAGCAGTTCATTTGCTCAAATTTCTTGAAGCACATGGTACGTAGACTGGCTATTCTGGTATTCTGCATAAGCCTTCTCTTTCAGGCTGTTGCAAACAATAACCCGGGGAAAATCAGCGGCGTGGTACGCTCCGCCGACGGCTTGCCTGCCCCCTATGTAACCGTCACCGTGAAGGAAACAAGCCAGTCGACCATCACGAACGAAGACGGCGTCTTCACCATATTTCAAATTTCCGCAGGAAGCTACACGCTCGTGTTTTCTGCCACCGGCTTTGAAGCAGTTGAAAAAACCTGTGAGGTTGGGAAAAACCAAAGCATGAATGTTGAAATCTCTCTTACTCAGTCTGCAAAACAGCTTTCGCAGGTAGTAGTCACCGGTCAAAAAAGAAGAACGTTCACGGTCACAAAAACCAACATCCCTCTCCTTGATATACCAATGTCCATCCAGGTGATCGACCAGCAGATCATCCGGCAACAAGGCGCCTTCGATCTTAAAGACATTGTGCGCAACGTAAGCGGAGTAAACCAAACCGGGTCGTACAACGGCGGTTACCAATACTTCAACAGCCGCGGGTTTGACATGAACAACTGGACAAACTTTCGGCGCAATGGTACTTTGCTTTGGAACATGGGCAACCACTACGCCGATTTCTATGAAAGCGTGGAATTCCTGAAAGGCCCTTCTGCAATCTTATACGGCGATGTGGCACCGGGTGGCATCATCAACTTTGTTACAAAGAAACCTTTGAATTACCAATATGGACGCGTCGAAATGCGTGTTGGGCAATACGGATTGTTCCGTCCCGCAATCGATGTGAGCGGTCCGCTCGATAAAAACGGAAGGGTGCTGTACCGCCTTAACACATCATACGAAAAATCTAAAAGCTTCCGGAACGTGGTGGAGAATGAAACGGTGATGATGGCTCCGGCGGTAACCTGGAAGATATCGCCAAAGGCGACATGGAATGTTGAACTCAATTATAAAAAAGATGAGCGTGTAGGTGACCCGGGCCTTGTTTCACCCGACGGAACATTCGATGGACTTAGTCGCATCTCCGAAAAAACTTTTCTCGGTGAACGCGAGGCGACGTACAACTATCGGAACACGGCGCTGTTTTCGAATTTCAAACTGTACCTGAACAAACAATGGTATCTGCAGCAAACAACCAGTGTGATGCAAACATTGCGTACTCCACTAAACGTATACGTAAACAACGATGCAGACAGTAATGGAAACGTTTCGCGATATCAATATTTTTTCCGTCAGAAATTCAATACGAAGACCGCTATGCTTGACGCAGTTGGCGAAGTATCAACCGGGCCTCTCCGCCATAAGCTGTTGATCGGCGTGGATTATGTTGACGATGCTATACATGATGGCGGTTTTCTGCAGGAAGACATTGCCGGCACAATCAACCTATTTAACCCGCAGCAAGGCACTGCAAATCTCAAAGCGTTGCCGTTGATTTGGGATAAGAACGTAGCTTTCACGACACGCCTCGGTGTATATGCACAGGATCAGATATCATTTTTACAGGATAAACTTCATCTTCTTCTTGGCGTCCGTTACAACAGGTATGTGAGCGGAACAAGGTTCGAGAACGCTGCCGATAAACCTGCCGATTATTCAGAGATTGTTGAAAAGCCCGTCGTTCCGCGATTTGGAATTGTATACAAACCTCTGCAGAACATTTCCGTGTACGGGTCGTATGCAGAGAGCTACGAAGTGAATGGAATAGACTGGATCGATCCGAAGAAGCAAGTACCTCCAACTCTTGGAAAGCAATTCGAAGTTGGGATGAAGGCCGACCTGCTGCAACGTCGCCTTGGAGTTACGCTTTCAGTGTTCAATATTGAAAAAGAAAATGCTTACAACTGGGGAAGCTCTTCAACCCAGCCAACTTTCGAATACATTTCATGGACGGCCGAAGACGGCGGCTGGTATACGTACCAAGCCAAATTGCACCGCAGCCGCGGTATTGAGCTCGACATCAACGGCAAGATCTCCGACAATCTTAACATTCTTGCCACCGGCTCATACATCAAAGCCGAAGTAGTAGATGATATTGTTTATCCAAAAGGCAACTGGCTCTCAAACCAGCCTCGCGAGCTGTTCAGCGTTTGGACGAATTACAAGTTCAGCAGAGCGCTTAAAGGTTTATCGGTTGGCTATGGAGTATTTTATAAAGGATCGTTCTTCGCTGATTATACCAATGCTCCGGACGGAAAGGTTCCGTCAAATTATACGATGGATGCAGCCCTTGGCTATACCTGGAACAAGTGGGGCGCGCAGTTGAACGTAAGTAACTTCACAAACCGCATTTCTTATTTGGGCGCCTTCGGTTCATGGGAGCCGCAATGGACCAGAAGAGCTGTCCTTACATTGTCGTATCAATTGTAAATGAGCCGAACGAGCCGTCTTCTATTCTCGATACACTCCTGGTTGGGATTGTTGGCGGGTATTTTCATTCTCTCATTTTTTGTTACGGGCAGTGTGATAGTGTTCCGGAAAGAGTTGAACGATTGGCAGCATCCGCATCTTCATGTCGTTCGCGACGAGAACAGATCCTATTTACCTTACAATACGCTCTATCAAAGAGCAAAAGAGCAGCAAAAGGATCTATACCTCTATTCATTTCGCTACATACCGCAAACGAAAACTGAGAGCATCGAAATGCGGGTGTATAGTCCCGCAATGAAAAAGTATGGGCTTCTCTACCTGAATCCCTATACTGGCGATGTGTTGGGAACAACCTGGAACAACAGCCTTTATGATCTGATGCTCACGATGCACTACACTTTCTTCATTGGTAAGGTAGGAGAATTGCTCGCCGGGATATTTGCGCTCGCGCTGATTGGTTCAGTCATCACCGGCATCATTGTTTATCGCCGGTACATAGGGCGTATGTTGACTTTTCGATTGACCATGAAGTGGCACAACTGGCGCCGCGTTTCATCCAACCTGCACCGGATCATTGGTGTGTGGGCGCTGTTGTTCAACCTCATTCTTTCGGTGAGCGGCTTTTATATGATGCTTTATGCTTTCGATTTGAAAGCACAATTCGGAGCCAATGCTTCTTCTTCGGTGTCGGTGCCTCCGATCGTGCAACAAAATATTGATGTTCTGATTGAACGAGGCGAGGCACTTCTTAAAGATGGAAAATTTCATTATCTCGACTTCCCCAGAAACGAAGGAGAGCCTATCACAATTTATACCAATGGCGGACTGTGGCTTTGGGGAGATTACAACAACAAAGTAGAGTATGACTATACAACGGGTGAAGTGCGTCGCGTGTTTCATCAAAGCCAGATGAGCGGCAAAGAAAAATTTGAGTATGCGTTATACACTCTTCACTATGGTCAGTATGGAGGGAAAGGCATCAAACTTATGTACTGCTTTTTTGGCCTGAGCGGTGCGGTCCTTTCCATTACAGGCTTTGCTTTATGGTACCGGAAAAGGAAAAATCACAACGGGAATATTAAGCGCGCACGGGACGCAAAGGTGCAGACCTGCAGGTGACTGATGTTTTGAATATTTCAACCATTTGTACTTGTGTTTGTAGCCACCCCCTTTATGCCTGACAGCATGATAAATGAATTGTATGTCAGTCTTCAATTGCTTCAACCCCTTTCCGTTTCAATTCTTCGAGAGCGGCTCGCATGGTTTGCAGTTGCTGAATGGTATGGCCCTGCCATGCGGCAACTTCACCGATAACGCGCAGTGGATCCTTCGTCCGGTATGACTTAGTGGGATTTCCAGGAAATTTTTTGTCGGTAAGGTTCGGGTCATCTTCAAACGGTCCTGTTGGTGACACGATGTAGATACGCTCTCTTCCTTCACCTAGTGCAAGTTCAGCTCCCCAGATTGCCGCCTCCATCGTAGCTGCGAAGTACACATACTTCGCCCGGTTTCTCTTTCCGTAATTCGATTGATAGCCCGCCTCAATAAGATCTCCTGCTTCCAGGTTTGCTTTTGTTCCATGATAATATACTTCTGAGTTCATATCGGCATCGGGAACCTGATGCAAGTTTTGATCGGCATTCATTGTTCGAAGTATTGATTATTGTTTCGTAGTGAGCGTTGCAATATTTCTGTTCATTATTTCCAGTGCATCCTCAAAATATCTTTCCAGTGTTTTTAATTGTTCGGCGGTGAACGATGCAAACAGTTTGTCGGTTTTGTCCTGGAAATCCTGGTATAAAGGGCGGAGAATCGCTGCAATTTTATCGGTGTCGGGTACGATGATGATTTTCCTTCTGTCTTCCTTATCAAGCTGTCTCTTCACCAGTTTCTTTTTTTCAAACCTGTCGATCAGACCGGTTACCGCGCCTGTCGTTAATCCGGTAAGATTTGCCAGTTCGCCTGCCGACATTTGTCCCTTCTGCAACAAGAACCCGAGGTATTTGTGATCGGTTCCTGCGAACCCCGCTTCTTTTCCGATCGTTTCATGCATTCGGATTGAAGTATAAGCAAACTGCTGACTGAGTTTTCGCAACTGAACTACCGTTTTATTAGATGCCATACAGCTTAGTGGATAATTATCTTAGTGACAAAGATAATGAACTCCCATATACAAACTTTTAGAGAGACTTGTTTTTACTGAGACACGCCTGTCAAGTTTACTGTTAGCTGAATCAGGTCCATATCACGCGGTTGGTATATTTGTCATCGGCATGCATGCGACAAATACTTCATATGGTCAAATTTCAGACTGGGAAATACATATTTTATGTTCATGTTGGTTCTGAGCCCGAAGCGTTTCGTGGATGGTTAGATCGTCCTGCTTTTTCTGACGTAGTGGGGTTGCAGCATCCTGGAACTTCCGTTTACATAGGAATTGATGAAATGGATAGGGCGGGAACGGGGGTGATTGCTTTCAACACTGACCTGCTTGACACCAGTTTTTTTCACCCGGAGTTGTTGTTTTTACAAGTGACCAACACACTTTTTGTTGGGGCAGGTAGCAAGGCAATGACTTATTCCTTAAAAAACAAAGTCAAACTATCCGACAGAAACCCATACGCATTCTGGTATTGGGCAAAACACGACAACTTCATTGTTATGAATGCTGAACTTGAAATCGCTGTTTATGATTATGAAGGCCATTTCATTTGGGCTGCACCGGCAGAGCCTCCGTGGACATACGGTATAGACGGGAATACTTTGATACTCGATATTATGGGTGAAATCAGGAAATACGAGTTCGCCACCGGCAAGATGGTACCGTGATAATGGAATTCTCGAAGCATGCTCCGTAACGGTGTCAGATATTCACTTAGTCCACGATGTTCAACGAAACGAATAACTAAGTCTGAGATCAATGAAATCGGCGACGTGCCTGTGAGCACGCAGATTAAAGCCTATTCCCCACCGCTGATTGACCATATAATGCAATCCCCATCGGTGATAGATCCGATCATAGTAAGGAGTCTGATCAAAAACATACACCCCAAGTTGCTGGCTGAATTGAAATTTTCCCAAAAGAAATTGATGCCCGAACGCCACGCCCGCCCTGACTGCACTCGCATCAATCGTATCACGTTTGAGTTGTGTCTGCAATGATTTGTCATGAGATATTTCTGCACCCAGCGTTAACATACTTATCCGACCGACCTGCTTGCCACCTTGCACATTTAATCCGACCAACGGCAACCTTTTGCGGTTTCCGTTTCTGTCGGTCCCTTTTTTGAACATACCAAAGAGGCTGATGTCATATTGCAGCGGCTTGTGCTTCCAGAATTTTTCTTTCGTGCGAACGCCAGTATAATACGCACCCGTAGATTTTTGATACCTCAACGACATGCCAACAGTCGGCCAGTTGATCCCCTTATTCGGCTGACTGATTCCTCCATTTGATATGTGCTGATAGTTAACCGTCGTGTTCAATGACCATTGATCCGAGAACCTGTGCCATAAGCCGATTCCGACCAACAAATAGCCGCTGACACTTGTGCTGTACGATTGGTTTGAAAAATTCTTTAGCGAATCAAATGGATTCGTCAGGTATGAAAGTCCGGCTGCGCCTTTCAGGGAGAAGAAGGTTCTTTTGCCCAATCTGTAATTTGGTTCCAGGAAGTAAGCGGCCGTGATGCTTTTTCCCAATATCTCCGTATCGTAATCATAGTATGCCAGCAAAACTCCTTTACGCGGAAAACAATTGCACAGGTTCCAGGTTGCCTCGTCATTTCTTTGCCAGCCAAATTCCAGTTCGATACCTGTAGGGCGAGCGCCCTTTGTATTCTCAACGGCCGGAGAATGCGCAAAAATGAATCCATGTTGAATGCCTGCACTGATGCTGAAAATATTTGGCCGCGTTGAAGAGGCAACAAGCGTGTCGGATCCTTGCCCATAGGTCATGTAAATCGATACACAGCAGATCACCCAGCACAGTAGCCTTTTGTTACACAACCGCATGCGTTGTTATTTTCCGACAATGAGCAAACAGTGAATTTATTGATTATTTCAATTTTCTTTTTATCATATTCTTTTCCGACGCGGTCTTCGCGAGCCCGGCCGCTTTTGTAAAGCATTCGTTTGCCTTCGCGGTGTCTGTCGCGGAGTACAATTCACCGAGGAGCAAATGAAAAAAATGGTTATCGTGCAATGCCAGCGACTCCGCTGTTTCAATCGCAACCTCTTTTCCTTTCACTTTTGATAGTGCCAACAATCTGTTGAGAGCCGCAACCGGCGTGTATCTGATCTCTAACAAATGATCATAGAGCTGAAGAATGTTTTTCCATTTCTCAATAGTATCTGGTTTCACAGTGTGCCAGTAAGCAATCGCCGCTTCGATATGATAACTTGAAAGAATGTTGCCGACCGATCCCTTTTTCAAAAAATACGCACCGGTGGAAATCAACTCCCGGTTCCAGCGATTTTCGTCCTGCTGTCCATATAAAACGATTTCGCCTTCACTGCTCTTCCTGGCTGGGAGTCGGGATGAGTGAAAACACATCAATGCATACAAAGCATTCACTTTCGGTTGATCCGTAGGCGCATAATCGACAAGCATTTTTGTAAGTCGCATCGCTTCCATGCAAACGTCTTCGCGGATGATATCTTCACTGGTCTCCGACTAATATCCTTCACTGTACATCAGGTATACTGCCGCAAGCACAGAGTCGAGTCGATCATTGATAGAATCGGGTGGCGGAAACTCAATGCGCAGTCCTTCGTCCCGTAATTTTTTCTTTGCGCGCATCAGGCGCTTGTTGATCGTATCCTTCGAAGTAAGAAATGCGGTTGCTATTTCATCGATCCCGAACCCACATAATATCCGTAGCGCAATCCCTATTTGCGATTCGGGCGCGATCGAAGGATTGCAGATGGTAAACAGCATTTGCAGCTGGCTATCCAGAATATTTTGTTCAGACAAGTCGATGTCGAAACCAGTTTCGGTAGCATCGTACAAACGTGGAGCAATCTTCTTTGCAAACAACTCGTTGCGGTGTATGTAATTTTTTGCTTTGTTTTTTGCAACTGCATACAACCATGCCGTCGGATTGGGAGGAACACCTTTATACGGCCAGCTTTCGAGAGCTGCAATGAATGTATCGCTGGCAATATCCTCCGCTACGCCGATATGTTCGGTGCCAAACATTTTTGAAAGGACGGAGCTTATGCGGCCAAACTCCGTCCTGAACAAATGAGGTATCAGTTCCTGCTCTGCCATCAGTGAACGCCATCGTCTTTCGCAATGCGTCGTACTTCCACGCTGTTGCCTTCGCCCTGCAACACAGGACAGCCTTTCGCGAACTCCACGGCTTCTTCAACAGAGTCTGCTCTTACCACGATAAATCCGCCGATCGTTTCCTTGATGTCGCCAAACGGGCCATTGGTTAACATGGGTTTCCCCAGTTTGGTGGTGATGACTTTGGCGTTGTCGAAAGGGAGGCCGGTGCCGCTCACAAATTTGTTTTGTGCGGCGATGGTGCCGATCCATTTCATTGTTTGCGTCATCCATTCCTGCAATTGTTCCGGCGAGGCAATCGCTGCGCCGTCTTCATGTCTCATGATCAGTGCATATTCGTCCATAAAACTGTTTATGATAATATCAATCGAAGTTGGCTGAATTGGACAAAACCCGGCATCAAAATGTCCGATGCAAATCTCCGAATTGTGCTTCAAAGTCGGGTTCTACCCGATCAATACAACGAAAGCGAACAATTCGTTGTCAGACAAACGTGAAAAGTGTATCACGGAATTTCAAGCAGCGAAGCGGTTAACATATGTTAATGGAATTACTTGACTTATGCGATTGTACAGGTTTTGAACCAACAGCAACTTTGCCTCGCAAAAATGAAATACCTAAACACAAACAAAAAATTTACAATGAAACAGCTGGTTAATACGGTGAGCACACTGCTATTAATGTCTGCATTGCTTGTTGCCTGCAGAAAAGACAATGATTCACCCAACGACTATCCCCAATCCAACGAAGTTCGATTGGTTTTTGATTCGCTTCCCGGCATCTCCGGTTCAAATCAGGCAAATCTTTACGCGATCGTCAGCATCAGCAAAGCGAGCGGCGAAGAAATTATCTCAAACCGGCGGCTGGCCCTGACATTTTCGAACAAGTTCGTCTCGGAAAAGCTTGATCTTGACAACAACAGGTACAAGATCACTCGTCTCCTGATCGTAAAAGGAACCGAAACGATCCAATTTGCCGCACCAGTCGCTAATTCACCAAAGGCACAACAGGTTGCGAAACCGTTGAGTGTCGAATTCTCGGTGCCGAAACCGTCGCTGCAGGATATCAGGATTGACATACTTAAGGTTGTCGCGACCGACCGGCCGGAGGATTTTGGTTATCCCGCTGGCACCTTCGACCCCAAACTGAACGATAGCGATTCCTTTTTTAAGATTAAAGTGAAAGCCGTTTTCCAGGTAGGTAACATCCTTTACGACAGCATTCCGGCAGCATTGACGGTCACCACATGGGACAGCAGCGGCCAGGTGAATTCGCGTGCGATTGATCTTCTGCCAGGAACAAACGTCATCTCGGTAATAAAAGCCGCACGTAAGTATCAACTGAAAATTCAGAAATGGGGCACGACTGACGAGAGATTGATAGACAGAACGGAAATCAATGAAGAAACAGTTTTTTCACTTGGTGGAAGCAGGCAGGCAAAGAAGCTCAGGCTTGAAGAAGACTACTTACTGGTGTCTGGTTCATATGTGCCGGACGGCAAAGTCATCTACACTTATCATCCTGATGGTCTTATCAACAAGGTTGAATACTATCAGAAGAAACCTGAGCACAGCGATCTGAAAAATTATTTCACCGATTTCTTCAGCTATGCCGGTAACAATGTGTCAAAGATTGTTCGGAAGGACGCGAACCTATCGACGGTTGGTTTCACGGACTTCACTTACGGCGAACAGCATAAAGTCACCAATATCCACCATAAAATATACGACACGGAAATTTTTGCGGCAGTCGACTACTCGTACAGTGGACCCGATGCATGGATCACTATCGACTACCTGTACAACAATGGCCAGGCAATGGAATATAAAATGACGTTCAGGCGCGGGAACAAAGTAGAAGATGCTGCAGTATCGTCAACCGGCAGCAGAGAAGGTGGAACGTACCAGTACGATTTTAACGTGAATCCTTATGCGCACATGAACATGCCCGACCTGTATCTTTCTAATCTTTCAAGAAACAACTTGACAAAAGAAGACAAAGGATATGGCGGAAACATTCCTTCGAACGTACCCTATAAGTTCGAATATCAATACGATCAGGACGGTTATCCCATACAAGTGATAAAGAGCTACAAGTCGTATGCAACAGGTCAGGAACTGTTTAAAATCAAGACAGTATACTCCTACCAGTAATAACTCTTGTACCTTATCCTTCAATTGGCTGGCCTAGCGCCGGCCAATTTTTTGTTAGTGATAGTTCAATTCACCGACACCCAGTTTTCCAATTGCCCGGCATTTAAAAATGCTTCGCCGTTGCATTCAAGCGGTGACGCATTACGCGCGGCTGCAGATATCTGAAACGAATCGCGTGATGCAACGCCAAACGTGTTGAACACTGAATCCGTCATTACGTGAAAAATCGACATCAGCCTCATACCCTTCCAACGGTTGGTATTATCATTCGGCCCGTCAATTGATGTCTGTACAGCCACAGCAATGTCGGACATTGTTTGATTGCCCACATGGTTCCCGATCCACTGCCCCGCGCTCAGAGTGTCTCCAACTTTCAGCGGTGCATTCAGATTGACATGGAAAAGAATAAACGTAAAAGCTGGATGGTCGCGGCTTTGAATATGAATTTGACTACCTGCCCATTCTGAGAATACAACATTCACCGTTCCGCGAACGGGACTAAAGATTCTCACCGTTGACCAATCGGCAGCGGACGGCAGAAAATAATGCTTCATGCTTCTGCAGCTTTCGAAATCGTCGGTGTAATCATGACCCATGCCCGACCGGAACTTGCTCACTTTGGCAATACTATCTACTTCGATGTAGTTGTGGGCAACAAATTTCGGAGCTTGTGAAGCGTCCAGGTCGAAGGTTGAATCCAGTTTTGGGGCCGGAGGTGGCGGTGTGTTAGTGTTGTCCGGTTGATTGTTTCCTGTATTGCCCGGATTACCCGGATCGCCGTTGTCTTTTTTACAAGCTGCAAATGCAATAATTGCAATAAGTATAAGTCGTTTCATACGGTGGGATTTCAATATGAAAAACGACCCTTGTCAATGAAAAATTGTGAAAAAAAGGCTGCGAACGCTGGATTCACCGGATCAGAACCGAAGCTTGAAGCCGCCATTGACAATGAAGCCCTCAACCGGCGCATAAATATCTTCAAACACAGGATTGTCAGGAGAGCCTGTGTAAATGGAACCGAATTTCGATTGCCTTGTATCGGTAAAGTTTTCAAAATTGATGAACACGGATAAGTGTTTCCAAATCTTTTCTGCCATGAGTCCTGCGATCCAGTACGATCTTCCGATCGTTCCATCGTTCAGTTTCTGCCTGCTGAAGTAATATGCTTCAAGCCCCACTTTCCACTTCTCCTCAACTTCAAACATGAGAACGTTGTTCAGGCGATGCCTGGCGGTAAGTGGTAGCCACTCGCGAATATTCTCGGAATGCGTATATGCATCGGTGTAAGTATATCCAATGAAGAGTTTAAATGGTTCCCAAAGGAAACGAAGGTTCGTTTCGATGCCTCTTGTATCAAGGTGCCCGGTGCCGTTTACAAATTCAAGTTTTCCGTTGGGAGCAGTGCCAAGCAACAATGGATTGTTGAGCCTCGTGTAAAAGAACATTTGGTTGATGTTGACCCCGACTTTGCCGATCGTCGTGCGATAGTTTATATCCCAGTTACCACCAACCGATCTTTCATTGGACGTCGAACTGGTATTTATCGGCAAGACATTTCGGAAGTGAATTCGTTCCGTTTCTTCCGTAAAAATTGTGGGTGTCTTATACCCGAGGCCCCCACCGATACGTGTAGTCAATTTGTCGGTCAGTTGCAGCAGAGCAGAAACCCGGGGAAGCAACTCGAACCCATAATCATTTACATAGTCAGCCCTAAGGCCTGTTTCAACGGTAAGTCGGGAAATAGAAAACGAGTTCTGAACGAACGCTCCGAAAGTGTTGAAATGATAATCCCTTCGTTGCTCCGGACCGTTTGACTCGTCAGCAAGGTCGTCGGTTAGAAAGTTCAAACCGAGTACCCAACTTGATCTGGTCGTATTGGTTGTAAACGTGAGTTCCGAAAACGAAGATTGTTGAACTGCTTCGAAGACGTGACCGGGGATATTGATGGTGCGATCAAAGCGGCTGTAACTATTCTTAAATTGGATTGCAGAATTGTCGCTGAGCCTTTGCCGCAGCCCAAGCTGCGACGTCAACCTGTTTGTTTTGTTGCGTTCAAAAAAACCTGAGCCACCTTCCTTAATATATTGAATGCTGCCACCGATCCTGTCTTCTGTTACATAGGTTATCCCGGCATCGAGTGTGAGCTTTCCGGCATATACAAACAGCCGGGGGTTGAGGGTATACCTTTCAAACTTGGGGATCGCGGTAAAACCGGTTGATGCCGGATCGAAAGCTTTATTGCTATTGCGGGCGGCAAAGACCGTAATTCCTGTTTTTTCAAATCGCTTGCTGAAAAAGCCGGTAAGGTCAAGACCACCGGCAGAGGTACCGTTTGCCATGAAACTTAATTCGCGTTCAGCCTTCGGAGTTTTCGAAACGAGATTTACGAGACCGGCGATGGCGCCCCCGCCATAGAGCGTCGATGCAGAGCCTTTTATAATTTCTACCTGTTGCAAATCCAGCGGAGTTATTTGCATGATGGAAAGACCGCCGGAAAATCCGGCATACAGCGGATAACCGTCACGAAGAAGTTGCGTGTACCTTCCCTCGAGACCCTGAATGCGGATGCCTGCGTTGAACGAGGTTGCGGAAGTTTGTTGCACCTGGATTCCGGTGCTTTCACTCAACAACATCCGTATTTCGCCGGGACGCATATTTGATTTTTCTTGTAATTCTTCCCCGGAGATTACTTCAACCCGCGTTGGAGTATTAGCAATGGTTCTGCTGATCCTGGTTGCGGTTATCACCACTTCCTCCTCCTCTTCTTCCTCCGACTGCACAAGTTCAACATATAGCGTGTCACCCGTAAATGGGATCAAAACGTTTTTCGTTTGTGTTTCAAATCCAGTAAATGAAATTGTAAGGGTTTGCTCGCCAGGAAATATGTTCGGGAAGATTGCAATTCCGAGAGAGTCGGCGATAACTGTTCGATTACCCTCGTTCCATTTTACGGTTGAAGACGGAAGCGCATTTTTTGAGCCGGTTTCAACAACCGACACGATGAGCGAATGTTGGGATTGTACATCCGAAAGCACACAGCACAGGAAAATCAGACTGCAAACGCTTTTCATAAATGTGGTAGCCGGCATCAACAATGCGTTGCTTTGTAATTAAATTGAATCAACAAGCGAAGTTAGACAAGATATATCCATTGCCGCTTATGATAGCAGTTACTTTCAAACCATTGTCGGAGGCCACATGGCCGGATCTGCAGGTGTTGTTCGGTTTGAAAGGAGCCTGCGGTGGCTGCTGGTGTATGACCCCGAGGTTGCCAGCAAAGCTTTACAACGAATGTAAAGGCGAAAAGAACAAACAGCTATTGCATAATCTCATTCGGGATGGCCAACCGTTGGGAATCATCGCGTACAATGAGAAAACACCGATAGGATGGTGTTCCGTCTCGCCAAAAGACAACTTGCTTTCTATGAAACCCTCGCGATTGATGAATCATACGGAGACAAAGAACGTGTGGAGCGTCGTGTGCCTGTTCATTGCAAAAGAGTTCAGAAGAAAAGGGATTTCATCCTTATTGATCAGTGGCGCAGTCGAGTATGCTTTTAATAATGGAGCTGATCATGTGGAGGCGTATCCCTCGATTCCAAAAATTAAATCAATGCCGGATGTCTTTGCCTGGATGGGAATTGAAGCATCGTATAAAAAGGCTGGATTCCGACTACTGAAGAAATTGTCTGATAGTCGTGTGATCATGATGAAGTCGCGAATCTGAATCTGTTATGTGTCCATCAACTCATGTCCACCATCTTTGTGTCTCCGGCGTGTTAAGATGTACAACTTCACCAATCATTGGATGAATCAGTTTGACGCCGCGTGCTTCCGCTTCCTTTGCAACCCTAATGATCGGTTCGTTCCATGCGTGTAACGATAGCATAAATTTTCCCCAATGTACCGGAAGCACCAATTTCGCTTGCAGGTCGATCGCTGCCTGCACTACTTCTTCCGGAAGCATGTGAATGTACTTCCAGCTATCATTGTACTGCCCGTTCTCAAGAATTGCAAGGTCAAATGGACTGTGTTCCGTTCCTATCGATTTAAAGTGACTTCCGTACCCCGAGTCGCCGCCGATATAAATTTTTTTCGTCCGTGTCTTCAGAACAAACGACATCCATAGTGTAGCGTTCCTACGAAATCCGCGTCCGGAAAAGTGACGTGCCGGCGTTCCTGTAATGATCACGTCGTTGTTCAATTGAAATGTCTCTTTCCAATCGAGTTCATTAACGTTCTGAAGTCCCCACTTCATGATATGGGCTCCAACGCCGAGGCCCGTAACGGTTTGCGATACCTTGCCACTAAGCTCCATGATTGTTTTATAGTCCAGGTGATCCCAGTGATCATGAGTAATGATGAGGAGATCTATATGCGGCAGGTCAACCGCTTTGAATACGTCGGTGCCCTCGAAACTTTTTGTTGTGCCTGCAATCGGAGAGGCGTTGCCACTAAATACCGGATCAACAAGCACAACAAATCCATCGACTTTCAATAAGTATGATGAATGACCGAACCACACCAGTACGTCGTTCGGTGGCAGTGCAAGCAAATCAGTTTTTATCGATGGGATCGGTTTGTTCGGCTTTCTATCAGGCAGGCGACTAAAAAAATATTCCCTTGTTACCTTCGCCCAGGAAGAATTTTCTGCGAGCATCGGTGTGGGTTCCAGGTTGTGAAATTGTCCGTTGCGAAAATTTTGTGAATGCTTGATGGTATCGAATTGTGCGAGGGAGGGCCGGCCGCCGAATTCGGGTTTGGTTGTAAACCACCAGATGTATGCGATTACCATCATCAAACCGATCAAGATTACAATGCCCGCCATGAGATCTTTCTATTTAATTTGTTCGCCTTCCTGCAACGAAGATATGCACAGGTTGGGCGGCAACATCGACAAGTGGAGAAGGCCCTCAAGGAATTTCTGGATTTTCACAATCCGAAAAAATAATTGACGGTGACGGATACCTACCACTGATTGGTTATCTTGAATTGTATAAACGAAGTATGAGAAGATCGAAAGTATTAATTCTTGGCGCTGGGTTTATTTCAGACATCCACCTCGAATCGTATCACCGGTTTGTTCCCGAGGCCGAAGTAGTTGCAGTGTATGCGCGCAACAAAGAGCGGGCTCAAACATTTGCTTCAAAATTTCATATTCCGATGGTTTTCGACAACCTTGATGCGGCGATCGCTGAATCGGGTTGTGAAGTTGTTGATATCTGCCTTCCAAATTTTTTGCATGCTGAAGCAACCATCAAGGCGGCACAAGCAGGCAAACACGTTATCATAGAAAAGCCATTGGCCGTCACCCTTGAAGAGGCTGACCAAATGATTGAAGCATGCAGGAAGGCGAACGTTAAGCTGATGTATGCCGAAGAACTGTGCTTCGCTCCGAAATATGAAAGGGTTCGCACTCTCGTGAAAGAAGGAGCAGTAGGCAATGTGTATATGCTCAAGCAATCGGAAAAACATTCCGGTCCGCACAGCGAATGGTTTTACGATGTGAACCGCTCCGGTGGAGGTGTGCTCATGGATATGGGTTGTCATGGTATTGCGTGGTTCCGTTGGATGTTGGGCAATGCCAAAGTGAAATCGGTATATGCAAGCATGCAAACGGTTTTGCATAATAAGATCACCAGAGGAGAGGACAACTCTGTGTTGATCATCGAATTTGAAAATGGTGTCACCGGCGTAGTTGAGAACAGCTGGGCGAAGCATGGCGGAATGGATGACAAAAGCGAAGTGTATGGTACCGACGGAGTAATTTATGCCGACCTGTTCCTCGGAAACGCCGCACTTGCTTATAGCAACACGGGCTATGGGTACGCGATGGAGAAAGCTGGATCCACAACCGGTTGGAGCTTTCCGATTTTCGAGGAAGTGTTCAACCAGGGATATCCGCATGAATTGAAGCATTTCATTCAATGTGTTCAGAACAATGAGCAGCCGCTTGTTACCGGTGACGACGGACGCGCAGTGCTGGAGATTATATATGCTGCATACGCTTCGGCCGGACAGGGTAAAAAAATTGACCTGCCCTTTGCGCCAAAAGTGAAAAAGCCAATCGATCTGTGGCTTGGTGATTCGTGAAATTTTCTTTCCTGATAAAAAAATAGTTATGAATAAGATCATTGTTTGGCTTGTATTTGCAACAACGGCAACCTTCAGCATAGAGAGTTGCAAAGTGAAGCCGGGCGCCTCTGTAACGGTATCCAGCGACAACGGGCGATGGAGTGCTGAGCGCGCACAATCATGGGCAAGAGAAACGGGTTGGCTGGTCGGCTGCAATTTTGGTCCGAGCAATGCAATCAATCAACTTGAGATGTGGCAGGAATCGACTTTCGACACTGCGACCATCAACCGGGAGCTTGGCTGGGCCGCGTCACTCGGATTCAACAGCATCAGGGTGTTTCTTCATAACCTCTTATGGGATCAGGACTCGGCAGGCTTTCTGAAGAGAATGGATCAATTCCTGGCGATTGCCGACCGTCATAAGATCGGAACGATGTTCGTCTTATTCGACGGCGTATGGGATCCTTTCCCGAGAGCCGGACAACAACGCGATCCGAAACCGCATGTGCACAATTCGGGATGGGTGCAAAGTCCCGGCGTTGAAATTTTAAAAGACACGAGCAAACACGACGGACTGCGAAATTATGTACAGGGGGTAGTGAGCCGCTTCAAAAATGATAAGCGGGTACATATGTGGGATGTTTTCAATGAACCCGACAATATCAATCGGCCGGCATATGTTGAACACGAACCACAAAACAAAGCGGCGCTGTCGCTAATTCTACTGAAAAAATCGTTTGCCTGGATCCGGGAAGTGAATCCAAGCCAGCCAGTCACTTCGGCGCCGTGGAAGGACGATTGGAGTGATACTTCAAAACTTTCGGAAGTCGACAAGTTCATGTTCAACAATTCAGATGTGATTTCTTTTCATTGCTATGACGACCGGCAGGGAATGATCAACCGCATAAATCAGGTAAAAGTGTTTCAGCGACCGGCGGTGTGCACAGAGTACATGGCCCGCGCGCAGAAGAGCACGTTCCAGGAAATATTACCGGTGTTGAAAGAAAACAATGTCGGAGGATACAACTGGGGTTTTGTTGCAGGCAAAACACAAACGATCTATCCCTGGGACAGCTGGACGAAGCAGTATACAGCCGAGCCGGAACTTTGGTTCCATGATATTTTCAGAAGCAACGGCGAACCCTATCGCCAGGATGAAGTGGACTTTATAAGGTCTACTACCTCCGTGAAACGGAACTAAACGTTTTTGCCAGGATCAGCTTCGGTGGTTGTGATGCGCGACATCATGGACGGCTCGTTCAATCCGTAGATCAGGATCAGCGCCTTTACAGCTTTTACGATCTCATCGTATAGCACGGGCTTGGTAACGAACAAATTTGCGCCCAGCTTGTAACAGGCACGCCGATCGTCTTCGGAAGACGAAGTGGTGAATATTACTACGGGAATATTGTTGAGATATTTGAATCGCTTGATTTCCTGCAAAACCTTCTTTCCATCGAGCTTCGGCATATTGAGATCTAACAGTATCAGTGACGGGTACTCAACGCTTGTCATCGCCAGAAGTCGTTCGAGAAATTCGATTCCATTGTTGAAGCTGACGATCTTCTTCCAGTAACCAGCCTCGCGGAACGCTTCGGTGAAAGTCAGTATATCGTCATCGTCGTCGTCGACTATCAGAATTGGATTTGCTGTCATTTATAGGATGTTACGGCGACAGAAAATCAAAAATGATGCTAATATGGATTAACAAACGAATTGACTGGTGAATTCGTTCCTCATTGGCAGTAAGGGCACGTGCTTAATTACCCACATTTTAGATTTTTTTCAACTAAAAGTGCATTGGTTTACAAGGCATAACATTTTTGCCGTTAAAATTTTCTCACCAAAATTTTAGTTTATGCCTAACAGTTCAAAAGGCCAGGGAAACCAGGACGGCCAAAGCAAGGGAAAAGGAAGCAAAGGCGGAAAACAAAACACATCGAACCGCGGATTTGCATCCATGGATGAAGAAAAACAAAGAGAGATCGCAAGCAAAGGAGGTAAAGCCTCTCATGGTGGTGGCAGAAGCTCGGGAAGCGGCAGCAAGGGTGGATCACGCTAATTCGGAATAACCATTACACTTGATCTTTATGCAGGCCCGTCTTGCATAAAGATTTTTTTTGCCCGTTCGTATAACACTAATTGATTCTACTTAGCATCAATACTTGATTTGCAATAAACTTAAATACTCCGGCCGGAAAAGCTGTGCTGCGAATATCGGGAGCCATATTTTCACATCACCAAACACCCTGATCCATTCATTTGTGAATAACCAAGGCTAACTGATTAACTGACCCCTAAACCAAGTAGCCCTTTCCTAACCGAAAGGGCTATTTCTTTTTGGTCCGGTCAATAAAAATCCCGGCTTGCGCCGGGAGGTCCGGGGTTGTTGCCCCGGTTAGTAGAATTAATCGTGATACATACAACGGATCAGAAAACCTTTATATTGTTTGAATCGTCTGAAAGGCTGTGAAACGAATGGCGTCTAATCGGATAATGGTAAATTGTACAAGCAAGCCGTTCAATACTCATTCCGCGCCACCAAATATGGCTCACATCGATAAGGAAATATTACACATCCTGCTTGTTGACGATGATAAGGATGATACGCAACTGTTTACCGATGCTGCGGGTAAGTTGTCGAGTCCGTTCCTTTTTTCGAAGGCTGAAGATGGCGAGCAGTTGTTGAAGTTTCTTAGTAATAAATTGATCCCCGATATTATTTTTCTTGATCTGAACATGCCTGGCATCAGTGGCCGGGAATGCCTCAGGGCCATTCGCTCCAACAGTGAGTACGACATGATTCCTGTGATCATCTATTCTACATCATCGTCACCTTCGGATGTGGACGCATGTTTTCGCGGCGGGGCCAGTATGTATATAGTGAAGCCGCATTATTTCAGCGAGATCCTTTCGATACTCCGCAATGTATTGGCGATCGACTGGAACGAGTATCTCACAGTACCCCGTTCACGAGAATCGTTTGTATTGAAATTAAGGAACTGACCTGCTCAGTTGTTTACAAGCTCCATTTTGATGTTGGATCTTACATATTCGTTGGAACCGAGAGGTACCTCAACGAATCCTACTTTACGGTAGAGTGTAAGAGCAGGCTCCAGACTTGTATGTGAGAAAAGAACGATGTTTTTTGCGCCCAGTTCGCGCGCTTTTTCGATGGCCTGCTTTATCAATTGTTCGGCAATGCCCTGCCTGCGGAATGCGGGATCAACCGCCATCTTTGTCACTTCAACAGTACGTTCATCGATACTTCTCAGCGCAACGGTTCCGGCAATCGTATTGTCGCGACGTGCAAAAAGTATCGCGCCGCCACCCGCAAGAATTGCACTTTCAGGGTTGGTCAGAATATATTCATCCATCTCCTCCATTCTGAAATATTTTTCTATCCACTCGCGGTTGAGCCGTTCAAAGGCTTTGCGGAACTCCGGCCGGAATTCAACTATCTCAATATTTGCGGCGGTTGCATTCATATTGCTTCTTTTACGGGATTAACGGTTTTAATGTCTCTGGCCACACTTACCACATCATTCACAAGTTTAACGAAATCGGCTTTCGTGGAGCGGTGATTGGTATGAGCGACACGGATTAGATAAGTTCCATCGATCATCGTGTAAGATGGTGCTGCCAGTCCACGCATATGCAACTCCATCAATATCTCTTTGTTGAGTGCGTTGAGTTGCGACTGATCCATTCCCTGTTCGACGTAGCGAAAGCAAACAACGTTCAGTTCCGGTTCGTTGAAGAGTTCCAGGTTTTTGTTTTGGCGGACAAGCGCAGCAAGGAAACGCGCCTGGTCAATATTTTGTCGTATTAGGGTCCTGTACTTTTCCAGCCCAAATTCTTTCAACGACATCCATACTTTGAGCGCCTTAAAACCTCGCGACAGTTCCAAACCGTAATTATTGTATGGATCTGGTCCTGCCGAAAGTCCGTGTTCATGTTTTGAAAGATAGTTTACCGTTGATGAGAATGTATCGCGATGTGTCTGACGGTTTCGTATCAAAACACAACCTACCTCATAGTTTACATACATCCACTTGTGAAAATCAAAACTGAGACTGTCGGCCGTTTCGATACCTTTTAATTGGTCGGAGAATTCAGGTAATAGTTTTGGAACGGCTCCGAAGGCACCATCAACATGAAACCACATGCCATACTTTTTTGCAAGAGATGACAGTTCTGCCAGGGGATCTATTGCTCCTGTGTTGACCGTTCCTGCATTGCCAATGATGCAGAAAGGAAGAAGTCCTGCTGCGATGTCCTCAATGATCTGGCTTTCCAGTTCGGCAATATTTATCCGCTGATGTTCGTCGACGCCGATTCTTTTGAAATATCGGTTACCGATGCCGATGACTTCTGCGGCTTTCAATACGCAATTGTGTGTTTCCGCTGATCCATACATTACCGGATGTTTTTCGAGAGCCTGTACTCCGTCGGACTTGATCACTTCATCCAGGCTTTGTCTCGCGGCCAGAAGAGCAGTAATATTTGCAACGGAACCTCCGCTTGTCAGGATGCCGCTCGCATCTTCCGGAAAGCCCATCATCTTCTTACTCCATTCGATAACCTGCTTTTCAACATACATCGGCATGTGTTCGCCAATGCTGACATTGCTGTTCATTGCCGATGCAAGCATATCGGCAAGCATACCCGAAGGCGTGCCACCACCCTGTACCCATGCCCAGAACGATGGGTGAATATTATTGGTGTTAAATGGAAGGACGTTGTTCAAAAAATCTTCATAGACCAATGAAAGTGGCTGACCTTCTTCAGGCAGCGGTTGATCCATACTGTTAAGCGCGAAGCGCGAAGGCTTTTTCCAGACAGGCCGTTCACGTACGGTTCTAATGTAGTCGATCATATGATCGAGCATTGTATGACCCAACGCACGGAACTCGTTCCAGTCTTCCGGATCCAGCGACTGCTCGCGACCGGTTATCGGTTGTTCGATTGCCATTGTAATTGATTTGAACAACAAAATTCGAAGATTCTAAGTATATAAAACAGATTCAGTTTTTGTATTTTTGACTATATCAGTTTCGACCTGCGAAAGTCTACTACTTCGACCGATCATCTCTATTTACAGATTGCCGACAAGGTTGAGAATCTAATAGACCAGGAAGTTCTGAAGATCGGCGACAGGTTGCCATCGGTAAGAGTATTGAGCGATGAATATGGAATCAGTATGGGAACGGCATTCCAGGCGTATTATCATCTTGAAGGAAAAGGATTGATCGAGGCGCGGCCGAAATCCGGATACTATGTTCGGTTCAGTAGAAGAAGAATGCCTTCGCTTCCGAATGGCACAAAACCTCAACCAGTTCGATCCGATATCAACGTCGGAGAAATGATCACTTCGGTGTTCAGCCACATGACCTCGAACGACATCATTAATTTCTCTCTTGCATCTCCGGCAATCAAGTTGTTGCCTGTTGCCAAGTTGAACAAGTCGGTGCTGCAGGGGTTGCGGAATTCTCCATCGAGTTGTTTGCCTTATGAAAACATCCAGGGTAATATTGATTTAAGAAAGCAGGTTGCAAAACTTGCATTGAATTGGGGCGGCCGTGTGAAGCCGGAAGATTTTGTAATTACTTCCGGTTGTATTGAAGCGCTCGTTATTGCACTTCGCACCGTGGCAAAGCCAGGTGATACGATTGCGATAGAGAGTCCGACTTACTTCGGCATTTACCAGATGATGGAAGCTTTGGGCATGAAGGCGGTTGAGATACCGACGGATCCGGTAACCGGAATCGATATTGGTTTTCTGAAACACGCGATCCGTAAGTTTTCGGTAAAGGCATGTTTATTCGTCACCAATTTTAGCAATCCGCTCGGTTCGACGATGCCTGACGAGAATAAGAAGGAACTTGTTGAGATCCTGACGCGCATGCAGGTACCATTGATCGAGGACGATATTTATGGTGAACTGTATTTTGGAAAGAGCCGGCCGAAGACATGTAAGTCGTTTGATAAAGAAGGATGGGTGATCTACTGTTCGTCGTTTTCAAAATCGCTCGCGCCCGGCTATCGAATCGGATGGGCACTGCCTGGAAGGTTTACTGATGAATTTATCCGCTTGAAACTGATGCATACGATCAGTAGTCCGAGTATCACTCAGGCAGCACTCGCACATTTCCTTGCAATCGGAAGGTATGAGTACCATCTTAAGAATTTGCGGAAAGCCCTGCACACGCAGAGTTTGCGCTATTTGCAGGCGATCACGACTTACTTCCCGGAAGATGTAAGGGTGTCGCAACCGAATGGCGGATTTGTACTGTGGATCGAACTGAATAAAAACATCGATGCCTACATGTTGTACCTCGAAGCAATGAAATACAACATCTCAATTGCGCCTGGAAAAATATTTTCATCGCAGGGTCAGTATGGGAATTGTTTGCGAATCGGGTACGGACGACCATGGAGCGATGACATAGATCATGGACTTAGTATACTCGGGTCGCTGATTCGAAAAATGCAGAAGAGATGATTTACCATCCTCCATCCTTTTCCACAGATCCGAAAAGAAATTGTGTATAAAATAAATCGCAAAATTTTTCATGAAAGAAAAAAAACTATTTAATATTGTGAAGGGAATTTGATTCCCGGTACTTACTAACCCATCCACATAATAATCCTTCTGATTTTTCAGAGGGATTTTTTCTTTTATGCCCTTTCGTTATTTCGTTTTCTTCAAACCCTTCCAGGTTCTCACGCAATTCACTCCCGTGGAAGGAAAGATTACCCTGAAACATTTTCTGAATCTTCCTGCAGATGTTTATCCGGTCGGGCGACTGGACTACGATAGTGAAGGATTGTTGTTGTTGACAAACGATAAGAAACTAAATACTCGCTTGCTTGATCCGCGGAATCAGCACGAGCGCGAGTACTGGGCACAGGTGGAGGGCATGATCACTCCGGGAGCCATCACAATGATGGAGCAGGGAGTAACGATCAACGTCAACGGTTCACTGTACAAAACAAGGCCCGCAGCAGTGAGGCATCTCGAACCCGCTCCGGACGTGCACTTGCGAAGACCGCCGATTCGTGTCCGAAAAAATATTCCAACGTCGTGGATCAGTATCACTGTCGTTGAGGGAAAGCACAGGCAGGTCAGAAAGATGACGGCTGCGGCGGGATTTCCGACTCTTCGTTTGATTCGCGTGCGCATCGGTTCGATCCGCATCGATGGTATGATTCCCGGACAGATGAAAGAAATGGATGCGACAAGTTTTAATCACAACCTCTTTAATGACCGGCGTTTTTAGGAACCGTAACTTGCATCGCAACGTATCTTGGAAGATCGAAATAGTCACAAATGAAATTTACGGAACCGGTTTCAGTAGGATGGTTAGCGGAATACATCTCAGCCGATATGGAAGGGAACACGGCGGGATATGCGTCGGGCATCAATGAATTACACAGGGTGGAGGAAGGTGATATTGCATTCGTAGACCATCCGAAGTACTATGACAAGTGTATCAACAGTGCAGCGACTGTAATTATCATCAACAACCGCGTCGCTGTTCCGGAGGGAAAAACGTTGTTGATCCACGATCAGCCGTTTGAAGCATATCAGAAGATCGTACGATACTTCAGACCCTTCGAACCTTCGCTCGAGATGCGCAGCGCCTCTGCAACGGTGGGCGAAGCTTCGGTAATATTCCCGAACGTCTATCTCGGCAATCATGTTTCGATCGGAAGCAATTGTATCATCCAGCCAAATGTGACGATACTGGATCACTGCATTATTGGAAGCAACGTGATCATTCAGGCAGGAACTGTCATCGGTTCCGATGCCTTTTACTACAATACCAAAAAGAACCGCGACGTATGGTACAAAAAAATGGAAAGTGCCGGCCGCGTGATCGTTGAGGATGATGTTGAAATTGGCGCAGGTTGTACCATCGACCGAGGAGTGAGTCATGATACGCTGATTGGCCGGGGCACCAAGATCGATAACCTGGTTCACATCGGTCACGACACCATTATAGGAAAAAACTGTTTGATCGCCGGCCAGGTTGGAATTGCGGGCGCGACAACGATAGGCAACGGTGTTACTTTATGGGGACAGGTTGGGGTTTCGAAAACACTCACTATCGGCGATAACGCCACTCTCATGGCGCAAAGCGGCGTTGCCGGTTCGCTTGAAGGTGGGAAAAGTTACTTCGGCTCGCCTGCGGAAGATGCAAGAAAGAAAATGAAGGAACTCGTTTGGGTAAAAAGAATTGAAGAGATCTGGAACCGGATAAATCACAAGTGATCTCTCTCTGGTTCATTGTACGTACACAAAGTCGTACGGCAAGGCTTCCGCAAGTTTCTTCCAGGCCCAATATCCGGTGTTGATCACATCGTACTGCTCGTAGAAATATCCGTTCTGTTCTACAACGAAACCATCGTTGACACTCAGGATCGTGACCTGTTTGTTTGTGTTCGCAGGCAACTTGAATTCTTCCAAAAACCTTTTGTCGGGGAATACTCGTTTGTAGCTGACACGATACAGCCCGTTCCAACTCAGCTCCACGGAATTGCTGTCCGCAATGTACGTGGTCGAATCATACAGGTTCGTCAGCAATACGGCGTTCGTACCGCGGGCATCTTCCAGTGATTCAACGATAAATCCTTCATCTTGTACGGTGCTGTCCAGTAACGACCGCATGAAATGCAATCTGGAACCGAGATAAGTTCGTGCGCGGTTCTTCGCCCATTGTTCCTTTACCTCCTGGGTCGTATCGATTTCCGTGAAGAAAGGATAGCCTGTGTACTGACTGATGTTCGTATTGTAATCGTAGCTGAATGAGTCAAGCTGGAAGCGGATGATATACCCGAGAGAGTTGTTTCTGATCAGGACATCCTCGCGTGAGGTTACCTTAAGCCGATGCCGCTTCTTGTTCTTTGTGTAAAAGAACCTCAATGCTTCGGGGTTTTGTATTGAACATCCGGATGCGTTCGGGCTCGTTCCGATAAAATGGTCGGTAAAAAATTTTCCGAAACGTTCGAGACCGTCGGCGACTTCATTGCTTGCAACCACGGCCACTTCCGACAACGTTTTATCCACCTGTGCAAGTGTTATAACCATCGTGTCGGATGAAGCGGTTGAATTGCTGAGCCTGAGTGTTTTTGTTTCGTAACCCGTATAAGAGATGACAAGGTCGTAACCCCCATTCGGCAGCTTAAGAAAAAATTTCCCTTCGTTGTTACACGTTGTTCCGTAGGTAGTATTCTGGCAGAAGGCCGAGGCGCCGGCAAGCGGCTGATTCGTCGCCGAGTCGACCACTTTCCCGATTATGGAAAAAGTTTTTTCCTGCGACAGGGCGGATAATCCCGTCAGGCAAAGAAGCAATATTATGGCTGGTGTTTTCATTGTTATTGGGTTGCGGTGCTAATGCAAATATGTAACCAGTTATTGATATGCGCCAGAGGTCAGATATTTTTCACAAGCTTTTTCGATAACCGAGTCGATCGGCTCATAACTGAAGCCGGGAAACGCCTTTAGAAACTTTGAATTGTCGAACAAGGTCCGGCTATGAGCAATTTTTGCAGTCTCACTTGTAAGCAGCGGCCTGGACCCGGAAAAAATAGATTTAACTTTTTCAAGTCTCCAGGCAAGCGCCGTGATTGCAGGCGATGCGTAAAATCGCGGTTTATTTTTCTTGAACGACGTTGCGATGGCGTTCGAAACGTTTTGAAAGCTCCAGTTGTCGGAATTAATAATATACCTCTCCGAATGAATTTCGGAGTTCAGAAGCATGATCGAAGTGCGAGCGACATCTTCCACAGAGACAAATCCAGTCAACCCTTTTGTATAAAATGGAAATTGATTGAATACCGTTTTAAAGATTGCTGAGCTTGAGTTGTTCCAGTCGCCAAAGCCAAGCACTGTTGATGGATTTACGATTGCGCCCTTCAACCCTTCGGCAAACCCTCGCCATACTTCCATTTCCGCATGGTACTTGCTGCGTGCGTAGTGGGTATGTGCCGAATGCGATTCCCATTTTGCTGTCTCATCTACCTTACCACCGTCCGTTCGTCGTCCTATTGCCGCAACCGAACTAACATGAATGAAGCGACGAATGTTATTGTCGATAGCTGTGTTCACGACATTGGAGGTCCCTTCTATATTTGTTTTGTACATCAGCTCGCGGTCGTTATTTCGAAAGCTGACGATGGCTGCCGAATGGATCACCATTTCAACTCCTTGCATTGCATCTTCGAGCGACGCGAGGTCGAGCACATCGCCGGTTACCCATTCTGCCTTATCGAGAATGTGGGAGTCAATGAAATGCGGAACCTTATTGGTTCGGCGTAGCGCACGAACGGGAACACCGCTTTGTACAAGCTCTTTCACAACGTACGCGCCGACAAAACCGGTCGCACCGGTTACCAGTACCATCGGGGTTGGATTTTTTTGCGAACGCGGATGCTGATGTGCATGGAGTAAATAGCTGAGTTCAACTGATGCTATTGTAATTATAATATCCTGTGCCTGACTTACGTCCCAATTGTCCGTTCTGTACCATTCTTGCCTGAACTTCGGAGGGTTGAAGTCTTGCCGGTTTTCCCATCGCTTCATACACGGATCGGCTAACCGCATAATTGACATCGTTGCCAATCAGGTCCATCAATCTGAATGGTCCCATCTTAAATCCTGTTGATTCGATAAGCGCATCAACAGTTTCATACGACAAACCACTATCCTCTACCATCTTCAAAGCCTCTAGATAAAAAGGTCTTGCAACCCGATTCACAACGAACCCGGGAGAATCCCTGCAAACGATCGCTTGTTTTTTCAGTGCCCCCGCAAATTCACGGAGCAGGTTGCAAGTGTGCTCATTCGTTGCATCGCCAGCAACTATTTCAACGAGTTTCATCAATACCGGGGGGTTGAAAAAATGAAGTCCCGCGAAGCGCTCAGGTTTATCGATGCAAGCGGACAATTCGTTTATAGAGAGCGATGACGTGTTCGACGCAATAATTGCATTGTCGTCGATGTTGTCGCGCAATCTCGTGAATAGTTCTTTTTTTACTTTAGGGTCCTCGACAATTGCTTCGATGATGAGATCCGAGTTGCAGTCGTGCAATGAATCGGAGAAGGTGATATTAGATCTGGTTGCTTCTGCGTCTGCAGAAGAAATCTTTCCACTGTTCTTCAAATGTGCCAGCTGATGATCCAGGGCTGCGGAAGCCTTTGCAAGATTTTCGCGTGCTATATCCCACACCACTGTTCTAAACCCTTTGGAAGCGCAGAGCTGTGCGATACCGGAACCCATGGTGCCGGCGCCGAGTATTGAAACGTTTCGGATAGTTGCCAACGACTGGTAATTATAAAGCCGAACTGAATTGTTTCAGGAACCGGATATCGTTTTCGGAAAACAAACGAATGTCGCCGATACCATATTTTAATAATGCAGGCCGTTCGATACCGATACCGAACGCAAATCCATTGTACTTCATCGGATCAATGCGGCAATTTTCGAGAACTTTGGGATGCACCATGCCGCAACCCAGAATCTCAACCCAGCCGGTATGTTTGCAAACGTTGCAACCCTTGCCTTTGCATAGCTGGCAACTGATGTCCATTTCTGCGCTTGGCTCGGTAAACGGAAAGTAGCTTGGCCGGAACCTGATCTTCACATCATCACCATACATCTCCTGTACGAAATAATAAAGTGTTTGTTTAAGGTCAGCGAACGATACGTTCTCATCTATATATAAGCCTTCAACCTGGTGGAAGAAACAATGCGAGCGGGCGCTGATCGTTTCATTTCGGTACACCCGTCCCGGGCAAATGATTCGCAACGGCAATTCGCCCTTTTCCATTTCTCTGATCTGAATATTGCTGGTGTGCGTTCGTAAGAGCCAATCAGGATTCTGCTGAATGTAAAAGGTATCCTGCATGTCGCGGGCAGGATGGTGAAGCGGCAGGTTCAGTGCGGTGAAATTGTGCCAGTCGTCCTCTATCTCCGGCCCTTCTGCAACTGCAAATCCGAGGCGACCGAAGATTTCGATGATGCGATTCTTCATCAGGCTGATCGGATGACGACTGCCCATAGGAACCGGGGTTCCCGGTAGCGTTACATCAATTCCCGTGTCGTCGTCAGCAACGATCGAAATTGCAGACTTCGAATTGTTGTAACTGTCCTCGACAAATTGTTTGAATTCGTTGAGAAGCTGACCGTACTCTTTTTTCTGATCGGAGGCAACAGACTTCATTTCATTAAACAATTGCTTCAGCATCCCTTTTGTGCCCAGGTATTTGATCCTGAAAGCTTCGAGTTCGTCGGCAGTTGTTATCGGTTGCTCCTCGATCTCTCGACTGATTGTTTCTATCCTCTCCTTTAGCGGATTCATTCCTCAAAGATATGAACCGATTCCGATGACTGATTGCGGAAACGTGAATGCCGAATTTCTATAACTTGCAATCATGGCCGATTCGCTTCATATCGCCGACTTTCTCGATCCGGTTGAGGAAGTCCGATACTCATCTGTAGGATATCTTCCTTCACAAATCGGCCATCAGATCGATCGTTATTCCGAGGAATTTCCTGAAGTAAAGAATTGTGACATTGCCATTGTTTTTTGCCCGGAATACCGTGGCGACGGACCCGCCGCGAACGAAGACGGACACATCATTCGCAGCGAATTGTATGCACTGTACCAGTGGCACACCGACATGCGCCTTGCAGACCTCGGCAATATCAAGTCCGGTTCTTCTCTTTCTGATACCGTCGCTGCATTGAAAACGGTGATTAAAGAAGTTACGGCAGCCGGCAAGACCATTCTTATTGTTGGAGGTTCGCACGACCTGACGCTGGCGCAATACTATGCGTTTGTCGATAACAAAAAAGTGATAGACGTAAGTTGTATTGATTCGTTGCTTGACCTCGAATTGAACGCCGAAGAGAAGTCGCGCCACTTTCTGATGGAGATATTGACCGGCGAACCAAATTATGTAAGGCATTACAACCATATTGGCTTCCAGAGCTACATGGTGCATCCCAATCTTGTAGAGACGCTCGATAAACTTAGATTCGATTGTTATCGTGTGGGTCATGTAAGAGAGAACATTGAAGAGATGGAACCTGTGATCCGCCAATCGGACCTTATCAGTTTCGACATCAGTTCTATCGCGAATGGATATGCGCCGTGTAATCGTTTGTCGCCAAATGGACTTACCGGTGAAGAAGCATGCGCGTTGTTGCGTTTCGCAGGCATGAATTCATCCGCCCACTCCATCGGTATTTACGGGTATCGCTCCGAAACCGATATGCATAATCTCACTGCCAAACAGGTTGCACATATGATCTGGTATTTTATTGACGGCAGAAGCAGGGGTAAGAAGGAACCTTCGTTCATCGATCGGGACGCATTCAATGAATACCATACAGCATTTGCTGAAGTATCAACAACGTTTCTTCAAAGTAAAAAAACCGGCAGATGGTGGATGCAAATGCCCGACAGCCAGTTTATTGCTTGTTCATACAAAGATTATGTTGTGGCGAGCAGTAACGAAATCCCTGAACGATGGCTGCGTGCACAGGAGAGAAGCTAATGTATAATTTTGTCGATAGGCTGCTTCCAAGTATATCAACGCTGTTGGGTGTCGTAGTCGTCTTAATCTTTTCAGGTTGTTCAGCGTCGCGTCACGCAAAAACAGCATTGCGCGATTTTTCCAACGATTCTCTTGTTGCAAGTGCTCACACCGGCTTCAGTTTGTACGACCCGGAGCGGGGGAAACCGATTTATGAGTCGAATGGTCAAAAACGATTTGTGCCGGCTTCAAATATGAAGATTCTGACCTGTTATGCAGCGCTTCGGAACTTACCGGATTCAATCTCCGCTTTCAGGTATGCAGAATCGGATTCCGCCGTCTTCCTGACACCACTTGGCGATCCTACATTTTTGCATCCGCGATTCAACAGCGAACATCTGGTAAGGTCGTTGAGATCGTCAAATAAGAAACTGTACATATATACCGGTCATTGGAACGAGGAGCCGTACGGCAGCGGTTGGGCATGGGACGACTACAATGATTATTATATGGCGGAACGATCGGTGATGCCAGTGTATGGAAATGTGATCCGATTCATTCAACAAAAGTTTCCTTCCTCCGATCCCGGTGGCGACTCGTCCATTTCGGTCTTTACTGTTCCGGATATTGACTGGAAAGTGAGATTTGGAGAGACGAGCGATTCTGTTTTCAGGGTGAAACGTACAAAGGATGCCAATGAGTTCCGTGTTCAGCAGGGAAGTGGCAAATACACCGAAGTTGAGGTTCCTTTCATTGTTGATGGCGTAAGCTCGACCATTGCGCTCCTTCGGGATACGATGCAGCAAGAAATAGCTGAGATCCGTACGGTTGCTCCGTCACAGCCGACGCGTGATCTGCGAAGCCAGAGTCGTGATTCGGTTCTCCGATACATGATGGTCGAAAGCGACAATCATTTTGCTGAACAGTTGCTGCTGATGGTAGCGGAAAGGAGACTTGGGAAGATGAATACCGGACTCATCATCGACAGCCTGCTGAAATCAGATTTCAACTTTTTAATTCCAGGTCCGAGATGGGTCGACGGGAGCGGCCTGAGCCGGTACAATCTGATAAGCCCGCATGACCTGGTAAGTACTATCGACAGGATGCTGCGCGAATTTGGCAGACAAAAACTGGAAGCGATATTTCCGACATCCCACCAGGGCACATTACGTTCATTCGAAGCTTCGGATAGTGGCCGGATCTATGCAAAATCCGGATCGCTGAGCGGAATACTTGCATATAGCGGATTCATGTATACGAAGAGCAAGAGACTGCTGGTGTTTTCGCTAATGGTTGAAAATCATCGCGGTTCTGCGACAGCGGTAAGAAGAAAGATCAACTTGATGCTTACCCGCATCCGTAATTCCTACTAAAATACAGAGGCGGCATTCCTCCACCCAACGGATTGTTTAAGGATTGCGTAAAATGAGTTCAAAGTCTGGGCTTCCATTAAACCGTACCCTTTTTGGACGAATACAATTCGATTGGAACGATAAATCATTACAAAGATGTTAACAAACAGACATAGCGGCTATTTAATAGCTTTATAAGGTCAAAGGTTACATTTTTTTAATGTTGAAAAAAGGCGGTTGAGTTGGGAAGTAGCCCTGCTGATATGGAGTTGATAGCCGGTTGTCGACAGAACGACAGGCAGGCCCAGGAAAAATTGTATAAGCAATTTTACGGGCCGATGATTTCCATTTGTCTCAGATACACAAAAAACCAGGACGATGCTATTGAGGTCTTGCATAACGGATTTCTTAAGGTGTATAAACACATACATACTTTCGAACCGGCGAAAGCTTCGTTGTATACCTGGATACGAACGATAATTGTGCATTCGGCAATAGATTATATACGGCATCGCGACAGGTTTTATCCGGCGGTTCAAATGGAACAAGCGGAAGAACCTTCCATTGATAGTGATGCGGTGTCGCGGCTCTCAGCAAACGAATTGCTGGCCGTGATCAAACGCCTGCCCCCTGCGACGCAGGCTGTTTTCAACCTATATATTATTGAAGGATACACGCACAAGGATATCGCTTCGATGCTGAATATTAGTGAAGGAACGAGCAAATGGCATCTGAGTCATGCGCGGAAGCAATTGCAACAATTGTTAACGCCATTGCAACTTTAAGATATGAGGGATAAGAAGACATATGATCATATCATAGCAGAAAAGTTGAAGCACCTTCCGGGGCCGGACCCGGAGGAGACCTGGCCGGCGATGAAGGCATTGCTGGACTCTAACCAAAAACCGAAGGGATTTTATTTTCGGCGATGGATGGGCGGGTTGTCGTTACTGCTGTTGCTGATCTGCGTCTCGATATTTTATTTCGAGTCGCCACTCACTGAAAGTTCAAGGTCTCAGGCAACAAAGCTGAATCCCCCGCCCGAACAAGTGACCGGTTCGCAAACTTCCGAGCCGACTCAAACCGAAGCAAACAACACAACAGAAAATCCAACAGATCAATATCGAGAAAATTCTACTCAGACTACAAAAGAAAATAAGGATACTAAGAACACTACGGCGATCCCTGACAACACGGCCACCGATGCAGGAACTCAATTGAGAGAAGAGAGCGCGTTGCAGACACCGGGTGGTCCAGCCGGCAACAAGAGTAAAACGAATATCGGTGCAACGGATGATGTACCGAATGATGCAGCGACTCTTAGGTCGAGCAAACCGATTTCAGATGAGAATCGTGAAGCACCTCAAAAAGCAAATACAGTAAACAGAAAAAGAACCACTGAAGACGCTGATGAAAGTGGTTTGTCCGGCGATGCAGTCAATCTGCCCCGGGTACGACCAGAGACAACAACTAATCGAAGGCCGGTTGCAGGAAAATCGGACCGCAACAATAATCCGATCACTGATGTTTCGGAGAGGCCGTCCGGGATAACAGAAGACGATGATTTGAACCCTGTGATTGCGGCATCCAAAGACGCGGCTGCCTTGAATTTTAATCGTCCTTCGGCAACGATCAGGACCTCGCCTCGTTCGCCGTTGAACCGGATCATTGCAGTTTCATCAACTCCGGCGAAAGCAAAGAAGTCGCGTTTTGCCCCTGCAAAAAGAACATTTGCGGCGGGATTTTCGTTTCCGCTTGGCTTTCCACTCGGCGATCAACGTGCCCTTGGATACAATTTCAATGCGGGCTCAAACACGGTATCAGATTACATTCCGGCACCGCATCTCCAGTATCATATTCATTCGAAGTTGTATTTGCAAACGGAATTGCAGTTTATATCGCCGCAATATATACAGCCAGTACTGTTATCGCAATACAATCAGCGGTATTCTCCGAATATGCTGATACGGCATTCGGTGTACGCAGAGAAATTGTATTATTTCAACATCCCGGTTGGAATACATTATAGTCCTTTCGAACATTTTTATCTCGGCACGGGACTGCAATTCTCATCGCTTATCAGCGGTGTTGCATTGTTTGAGGACAAAAAAGTGTATAGTTCCGGCAGTGAAGAACTTGTTCGCGGGGAGTATCAGAAATTTCGAAATGATACGCTCTCGCAAAAGTTCGACAACAGCGAACTTCGGTTGGCACTCGACGCCAATTATTATTGGAACAAGTTTACTGTTGGTTTACGTTACAACCAGGCGCTGAGCAACTATGCGAGCCTGCGCGCAAATGCCGGCCTGCCGCTGTTCCAGGACAAAAACAAATCGCTGCAGTTTTATCTGAGGTACAATTTGTGGGAGAGGAAGTAGAAGAGAGTTGAAGGTTGAAGGTTGAAAGTTGAAGGTGAGCGTTAATTGTTAGTTACGGATTGTTACAAAGCTGACCTGGATCTGGAACAGTTCGAACTTATAGAGCATTCAACCAACCACCTACTTTAACTGTCAACCTGCCTTCGCATGCCGGATCGGGCAGGCTTTCAACTTTCAACCTTCAACTTTCAACCTTCAACTACTTCTTAAACATATACTCCAAATGCTCCACCTTAAACTCAATATACGTTGGAGCGCCATTCGCAGTTGAATTCGGATGTGAGCACTGGAACAGATCATAAACGAGTGAATGCATTTCTTTCTCCGTCAGAGATTGCCCTGTTCTGATCGATTGTTGCATGGCAACCGTCCGAATCAATTTTTCTCTTTTTGAAAATCGGATCTCGTTTGTAAAATGCTTGTATTGTTCGATCATCGATTCAATAATATTCTTCTCATATCCCTGCTGCAAGTCGGCTGGAGTACCCTGAATGATGAATGATTCTTTGCCGAACGATTCAATGTGATAACCGAGAAAATGCAACTCGCCGAGTAACTCATGCAGGATCACTGCATCCTGTGGACTAAGATCGATCGTTACAGGAAAGAGACTTCGCTGGATCGAAACCGGCTTTCCGTCAAATGCGTTTGAAAGGCGCTCGTACAGTATCCTTTCATGCGCCAACTGCTGGTTCACCACAATGAAGCCCTTTGGTGAAGACGCGATGATGTATGCATTCGCTATTTGAATGGGACGAAACGTGTGTTCTTCAATTGTATGAAACTCCTGCTGTTCAGGAGCAACGGCATGAGAAACATCTTCTCTGGTTTCGTTTGCGGGAGCGGCGGCGCTCCAGGGTTTGAAGTTGCTATCGCTGCGCTCGATGAAGTGAGCCTGGTTTTTCTTCGAGAATGTATTGAAGAGAGGCGACGAACTTACAGACGCCCGTTGTTCTTCAGTCACCGGCCTGCTGATCGCATGCAAATTCTGGATCGCAGGATCCAGTTCAAAATCGAGAGTGGGAGTTACACTGAATTGTGCGAGCGCATGCTTTACAGCTGCCTGAACAAAAGCATAAACGATCTTTTCGTCTTCAAATTTAATTTCCTGTTTTGTGGGATGAACATTTACATCTATTTGTGAAGGATCGAGGTCGATGAACAACACGAAGAGCGGAAAACTGTCGGCCGGAATCATCTCGTGATATGCTCCCATGATCGCGTGATTCAGGTATGCACTCCGGATGAACCTGTTGTTTACAAAAAGATACTGGTCGCCGCGTGTCTTCTTCGCAGTTTCCGGCTTTCCGACGAAACCGTAAATGTTGAGGTAGTCGGTTTTTTCCTGCACGCTCACAAGTCTGGCATTGTATTGACTGCCGAGCACCTGTACGATCCTTTGTTTCAGGGTTCCTTTTTCAAGATGAAATATTTCCTGACCGTTGCTCGTCAATGAAAAAAATACTTCGGGAAAAGCGAGTGCAATACGGATGAACTCTTCAACGATGTGGCGCATCTCCGCCGGGTTGCTTTTCAAAAAATTCCGGCGTGCGGGAACATTGAAGAACAAATTTTTCATTGCTATCGATGTGCCCCTTGTAAAAGCGATCTGCCGCTGATCCGTCACGGCGCTGTTCTCTATTTCAATGTACGTGCCTGTTTCATCGCTTTCGGTTTTCGTCTTGAGTTCAACCTGCGCGACTGCTGCAATGGATGCGAGTGCTTCACCTCTAAAACCCATTGTTCTTATATGAAACAGATCATCGATCTTTTTGATCTTTGAGGTGGCATGGCGTTCGAAACACATGCGTGCGTCGGATTCGCTCATTCCTTTGCCGTTGTCGGTAACCTGTATCAGCGATTTGCCGGAGTCGTTCACGAACAGTTTGATCTCGGTGGCACCTGCGTCGACAGCATTTTCCATCAGTTCTTTCACAGCACTGGCCGGACGCTGAATCACTTCACCCGCCGCGATCTGGTTGGCGATATTCTCCGGCAACAATTCAATTATGTCTGCCAATTCTAGCTTAATTTGTGATGCAAATCTACTGCGAATAAGTCAGCGGCACCCCTTGTAAAATATGAAGCGATTTCCCCTTGTTCTCTCATTGGTATTGTCATCGGTTTTTTGTTTCTCCCAGGATAGTAAGTTAGCGGCTCAACGTTGGGCAGACAGTGTATTCAAGACCCTGTCGAGCGACGAAAAGATCGCGCAGCTGATGATAGTTCGACTTTCGGCGATTGATCTCGCTACCCGAAAAGTCACTTTTTATACGCAAGAAGTCGAATCCGCTATTAAAAAATTCAATATCGGCGGTATCTGTCTTTTCCAGGGAGGTCCTTTGCGACAGGCTCAGATCCTCAACTATTTTCAAACGATTGCAAAGACCCCGATACTCGTGTCGATCGATGCCGAGAATGGAGTCGGTATGCGCTTCGACAGTGTTGCAGGATTGCCGAGACAGATGATGATGGGCGCCGTTCAGGATCCATCGCTGATCTACCAGTACGGACGAGTAGTTGGTGAACAATGCAAAAGAATGGGCATCCATGTCAATTATGCACCCGTCGTGGATGTCAATAACAATCCGGAGAATCCGGTGATCAATGACCGGTCGTTCGGTGAGGACAAATTTAAAGTTGCACTGTTCGGCATTCAATACATGAAAGGTTTGCAGGACGTGGGCGTAATGGCTTCTGCAAAACATTTTCCAGGGCACGGCGATGTAAGTGTTGATTCTCACGTCGATCTTCCGGTGATCCCAAAATCGAGAGCAGAACTTGATTCAATGGAATTGTATCCGTTCCGTCAGTTGATCGCCGCCGGCGTTGGGAGTGTTATGGTGGCTCATTTATCGATTCCTTCAATTGACAATACAAAGAACCGGCCCTCGTCGCTGTCGATTCAGAATGTAACAAAACTTCTTCGCAACCAACTTGGTCACAAGGGACTCACTTTCACCGATGCACTTGAGATGCGCGCGGTGCGTAATTACTTTCCGGATGGCGAAGCTTCGGTTCAGTCGCTGATCGCAGGAAACGATATGTTGTGTTTGCCGGGTGATGTATCGGAAAGCATTGCCCGAATTAAAGAAGCGATCAAAAAGCGAAAATTGAGTTGGAAGAACATCGATCAGCATGTAAAGCGAGTGCTCATCGCAAAATATCAATACGGGCTTGCAAACACAAAGCCGATAGAGCTTCGAAACCTCACCGAAGATCTGAACAAAGATGTTCCTTTCATGCGATCCCAAATTGCTCGCAATGCCATCACGGTATTGAGAAATGAGGATCCTGCAATATTTCCACTTGCCAAAGGAAAGCGAATTGCATACATCGGATTCGGTCTCACGAAAGACAACAATTTTGCAAAGCAATTGCGTGATGAATACGATGCTCATGTTTATTATTTCGATCACAAGCTTACTGAGGCCTCTGTTCAGCCGCAGCTCGACCTGTTGAAGGGTCGCTACGACGTTGTTATCGCCGGTTTGCACGGTTATAGTCGCGTGCCGACCAATAATTTTGGATTGAGCGCACCGTCTCTGCAATTGTTGAAACGATTACAGGCAGAACATCGGCTCATCACGATGGTGTTCGGCAATCCGTATGCGATCAAAAACTTTTGCGATAATAAAATTCTTGTTGCCTGTTATGACGATGATGCACTCACTCATGAAGCTGCGTCCGACCTTTTGAACGGCCGGTTTCTTGCAAAGGGAAAACTTCCGGTTACCGTTTGCGAAGAATACAAGTACGGTGCAGGCATCATCAGCGACAGGCTATTGCAGGCTGTGCGCCCTGCCGATCTTGGTTTTCAGCCCGACAAATTACTCACGATAGATTCCGTTGTAAACGACGCGATCCGACAGAGAGCAATACCCGGTGCCGTGGTGCTGGTAGCGAAAGACGGTAAGATCGCGTATGAAAAAGCCTTTGGCCATCTTACGTATGACAGTACCGAAGCAGTGTACCCCGAAACGATTTATGATCTCGCATCGGTAACGAAGATCATGGCTACCACGCTTTCGGTAATGAAATTACATGAAGAGAAAAAGCTTCCTCTTGATTCAACGCTGGGAAGTTTTCTTCCCTGGGTACGCGGCACCAACAAAGAGAATCTTACTGTAAGAGATATCCTTTTGCACCAGGCTGGCTTGCAGGCATGGATACCGTTCTATCGTGAAACGATCGACTCACTGAATATGAACCTTGCAGATGCGAGGTATTATACTCCTTCAGCTGACTCGCTACACACTGTTCGGGTTGCTGAAAATATGTACCTCAGAAATGATTGGGTCGACACGATGTACAAGCGAATACTTGAAAGTAAAGTCGGCGCTACGTATACGTATGTGTACAGCGATAACGATTTCATTTTTCTTGGAAAGATCGTGGAGTCGCTCTCAGGCATGGCTCTCAATGAGTATGTTGAGAAAACCTTTTATGAACCGCTGGGACTGCGCAATACCACTTTTCTTCCGCGAAAGAAATTTGCAATAACAAATATTGCTCCCACTGAAAAGGAATCCGGTTTCCGGAACCAGTTGCTGCGCGGCGATGTTCACGACCCCGGAGCGGCCATGTTCGGCGGCGTTGCGGGCCATGCGGGTTTATTTGGAACCGCATATGATCTTGCGGTTCTCAGTCAGATGTTATTGAATGGCGGAACGTACAACGGACATCGGTTCTTCGAAACAGAAACGATCAATTACTTCACTTCTTACCATGCTACCAGTCGGCGTGGCCTCGGGTTCGACAAACCTGAGCGCGACAACGACATGCGAAAGGACCCATATCCAACACTTTCAGCATCGCCGCTCACATTTGGTCATACCGGTTTCACGGGCACCTGCGTTTGGATCGATCCAAAGGACAACGTTGTATTTGTTTTTCTCTCCAACAGGGTGCACAACAATGGCGACTCATCGAGGTTTTTGAAGATGAGTATCCGGCCGAAAGTGCATGAGATCATCTATCAATCGTTAAATCCGCCATCACCAACAGTTCAAATGAATCGCCCAGTCGGTAGTATTAACTAAATTCGCAGAATGATCCGCAACGAAGAATTAGTGCAGGACGTCGTCATCAAGTTTGCAGGCGACTCCGGCGATGGGATGCAACTTACTGGCAGCCAGTTCACAAACAATACAGCAATGCTTGGAATCGATCTCGCGACGTTTCCGGATTTCCCTGCGGAGATCCGTGCGCCGCAGGGGACGTTACCCGGCGTGAGCGGTTACCAGCTCAGATTTTCAAGCGACCGCGTTTTTACTCCAGGTGATGAATGTGACATTCTGGTTGCAATGAATGCCGCTGCACTGAAAACGAACTTGAAGGCCCTGAAGAAAGGCGGCAAGATCATCGCGAACACCGACGGTTTCGATACAAAGAATCTGCGTCTTGCAAATTATGCCGACAATGTAAATCCGCTCGAAGACGATTCGCTTTCGAACTACCATGTGATCAAGATGGATGTGACGAAGATGACGCGTGAAGCGCTGAAGGACGTTCAAATGGGAACGAAAGAAAAGGATCGCGCGAAGAATATGTTTGTGCTCGGCTTCCTTTACTGGATGTACAACCGAAGCATGGAAAACACGATTTCGTTTCTGCGCGATAAGTTTTCTAAGAAACCCGAGATACTGGAAAGCAACATCAGAGCCTTGCAGGCGGGTTACAATTTTGGCGATACAACCGAAACATTTTCGACGCGATTCCGGGTCGAGAAAGCAAAGATGGATGCGGGAACGTATCGTTCTATTATGGGGAACCAGGCTCTCGCTTACGGATTGATAGCGGCGAGTCAGAAAAGTGGATTAAACCTGTTTCTTGGATCGTATCCTATCACGCCTGCGTCCGACATTCTGCATGAATTGAGTCGTCACAAAACTTTTGGTATAAAAACCTTCCAGGCGGAAGATGAGATCGCGGCGATAACTTCGGCTATAGGTGCCAGTTATGGAGGGTCTCTTGGGGTTACGACAACATCGGGACCCGGCATGGCACTGAAAGCCGAAGCGATGGGACTTGCAGTAATGCTTGAGATCCCATTGATCATTTGTAATATTCAACGCGGAGGACCTTCGACTGGACTTCCAACAAAAACAGAACAAAGCGATCTGCTTCAGGCATACTACGGCAGAAATGGCGAATGCCCGATGCCGGTGGTTTCTGCCTCGACACCCAGCGATTGTTTTGCGGCAGTTTTTGAAGCTGTAAGAATTTCGGTCGAGCACATGACACCCGTTATTTTTTTAAGTGATGGATACATCGCTAACGGTGCAGAACCCTGGCGCTTTCCTGTGTCTGACGACTTGCCGGCAATCAAAGTGCAGTTTAAAACTGAACTCGGCCATCTTGAAGAAAAATTTCAGCCGTATTTGCGCGATGAGAAACTCGTTAGGCCCTGGGCGATTCCAGGTACGAAAGGTCTGGAGCACAGGATCGGCGGGCTCGAAAAGCAAAACATTACTGGTAATGTGAGTTACGAACCAGAAAATCACCAGCTAATGGTGAAGATCAGGCAGGAGAAGGTGGACAAGATTGCCGATCATATACCATTGCAAAAACTTGATAGCGGTGCTGATTCAGGTGAGATACTTGTGCTGGGATGGGGAAGCACTTATGGCGCGATCAAAACTGCGGTGGCCGAATTACAAAAAGAGGGACACGCGGTGAGCCATGCTCATTTGCGATACCTGCGGCCATTTCCGAAAAATATTGGCGACATTCTTAAAAACTTCCGCACGGTTGTCGTTCCGGAAATCAACAACGGACAATTGATCAGGATACTTCGCGACGTATATTTTGTTGATGCTAAAGGCTACAACAAAATCATGGGAGTTCCTATTACGAAGACAGAATTGGTGGAGCATCTCAGAACGCATCTCGCTAATGCCTTCAATTGATCCCCGGAGTTACACCTGTTGCTCTGCAACCACGAATGCGATACCGAATGCAATGATAGCGGCAATCAAACCGTACATGAATATGTTGTACGATATCCGCAGGAACTTGTATTTGCGTGCGAGAACAACGCCGAGGTAATAAATGTCTTTCGTCATACTGCCATACAGGTATTCGCGGTCGTTCATCATTTCTTTCATTGCCCACTCGTAATCGGCAATTCCCATATTGTAAAAGTTTCCGAAGAACAACAGGTTCACCTGTTTGTTTTCGATGTCTTCCTTTCGAAAGGTTCCGCCGCTGATATTCGGCCTTGTTGCAAGGATGGCGAAGATCACTGCAGCGAGGCACACTCCCACAAGAATGATGGTAGGAATAATGTATTCGGGGTAGAACTGCAATTTGCCAAGGAGTACGGAAACCATGATGGAGATTACGATCGTGTTGACCGAGATCATGATATTCGCTTTGCTGTCGGCCATCTGGCTTAGGTTCACGTGGTTTTCCGACATGATGCGAAACATCGCAACAATGCCACGCTCGGTGCGCGATTGTTTCTCCTTCTTATCTTTTTCTTTTTTCTTCTCATCCTCCGACGCTGGTGGAGGTGGCGTTGCAGTAAGTTCGGAGACACCATTCGATGATGGAGGTTTCGGCAGCCTCAACTCTTCAGGCTCAGCATCTTCTTTACCCGATTTCGTTTCCAGCTCGTGAAGGTTGATCTTCTTGACAGGATCAAGTCGTTGCTTCGCGTAGTCAGTAAAGTATTGATGTGATTGCAGAAATTCAATATTCTTTTTCTTCCAGTCCTTTTTGGAGATCCTGTTCTCAAGCACTTTATTGATTTCCTGACGGAGCAACTTATTCTTGTCGGCAAATGCACTTGTACCGAGATGGTACAGGTCGGCGTCGCACAAAATTTGTTCAATGAGATTCTTTGGTGATTGCGGCATTCTCGTAGCGAGAATCGAATTCTTGACTTGTTCAATCAACTCGGGCGCCGCAGACCTCGCGTTCAAAAAGTGCTCAGCCACTCTGACGCTTTCGTCTTCATGATGAAGAATGCCGGCTGAATAACCTGTGTCATGGAACCATGCGGCGAGCAAAAGCACTTGTGTGTCACCGTTAGACAACTTATAATGCTCCGCCATCGTTTCACAAATCCTCACTACATCGCGGGTGTGATCGAGGTTGTGAAATACCAATTCCGGACTGATTTTGTTTTGAAAAAAACTCCTTACAAACTGCTGTGCTTCGTGAACAAGGGTATCAGTTACCGGCATGCTGGTACAAACTTTGAACGAACTAATTTAGGTATTAAAGGTTGTATATTTAAAAACCATAACAAATCCATGCCAGAAGGCAGAAGTTCTTCGTACATATTAGTTGCTCTTGCTTGTTTGCTTGTCTTTCAGGGCTGCGACTCTTTTTCAGGACGTTCATTTCTGCCTCGTATTGCCGGGTATAATGAAAAGACAAAACATGTTTATGTGCTGAAGAAGAAGCTGTTGGAGGTCTCGGGCATCTGGTATGAAACCCCTTCGCGGATGTCGGCGATCAACGATGAACAGGGCGTATTGTTCCATCTGAATCTTTCAAATAATGATCTTGAATCGTTCAAATTCAAAGGAAAGGGCGATTACGAAGACCTTGTTAAATCCGGTAAGAACTATTACATAATGGAAAGCAATGGCGATATCCATGAGGTTGCGGTTGATTCGGGCGTGGTGTCGAAGCAATATAAATTTCCGTTTGAAGACAAGGTGGAGTTTGAGTCACTCGTGTTGTATGGCAAAGAGAACAGGCTAGTCTTGATTTCAAAAGATCAGCGGACCAAAAGGAGTGGAATAATCGCATACGGCTTCGATCTTGCTTCGAAGCAATTTCTTCCTGAACCTGTCTTTAGCATCCCCATGAAAGACATCTTTCAAATATTGCAGGATTATTCCGGTGAATGTAAGCCATCCGCTGCTGCACTGAATCCGAAAACCAACAAGCTAATGATCATCGCTTCCATTGGAAAGGTTCTGCTGGAATGCAGTCGCGACGGGCGATTGGAGAAGGCATACAAGCTAAATCCGGGGCAATTTCCGCAGCCGGAAGGTATAAGTTTTGCAACCAATGGAGACATGTACATTTCCAATGAAGGACTCAACGGTAAGGCAACTATATTGCATTTTCCTTACGGCAATTAGCTTTGGCTAATAATTAAATTTCAAAATACGCTCCGCATAACGAATATGAATAGGCTCTTAAGACTGATTGTCGTTTTATTGTTCACCCTGGGGCCGTCTTCATTGTTGCTTTCGCAAACCGACTCAATTGCCCGTCGCATCATTCTGATTGGCGACGCCGGCAAGCAGGAAGCAGGAAAACATCCCGAACTTGAGCTTGTAAGGAAGTTGTTTCCGCTAGACGCAAGAACCACTGTAATATTTCTCGGCGACAATATTTATCCGCAAGGACTGCCATCACAATATGCAAGGAACTATCAGGAAAAAAAGCAGATCATCGACAGCCAGATCAACCTCGTAAGGGGCACTGCTGCGACTTCTTATTTTATTCCCGGAAATCACGACTGGATGCAGGGACGCTCAGGTGGATGGCAACAAGTGATCAACCAGTGGCGGTATATCGAATCCCTTCAATTGAACAATGTAAAGTTTGCTCCTTCAGGCGTGTGCCCGGGACCTGATGAGATAAGGATTTCGGACGATATCACCCTTGTTGTGATCGACAGTCAATGGTGGCTTCACAGATTCGAGAAACCGTCGGTTCGTTCGGGCTGTGATGTGCAGTCGGAAGCAGAACTTCTCGAGGCACTTAAAGAGATCATTCAGCGCAACGAAGACAAGTTGCTCCTTTTCGCAGCGCATCATCCTTTCATTACGTTTGGAAGACATGGTGGTTATTACAATCTCAAGCAGCATATTTTCCCCTTCACCGATCTCAACCCAAAGCTGTACATACCCCTGCCTGTGATCGGGTCGATTTATCCCATCGCGCGCGGTGTGTTTGGAAATATCCAGGACACCAAGCATCCGATTTACAAAAATTTCAGCAAGGATGTCGACAGTTTGCTGAGCCAGCATCCATACTGCATAAGAGTTGCAGGGCACGAGCACAACCTGCAGCTCATTCAACGGGCAAGTCAGTATTATATCGTCAGCGGCGCCGGATCGAAAACCTCGGAGCTGACCAAGGATCATGACCTTCTTTTTGGGGCTGTGAAAACCGGGTTTGCAGTGATTGAGCACATCAAATCCGGAGGAATGCAGGTGAGGTTCTTTTCTTCAGCCAATGACACTGCCGAAAGCCCTTTGTTCAGCTATCGTTTGCCAGCACTCGATTCAACGCGGCCGAAACGAAAAACAATGGCCGTACCGAATTTTCCCGACTCGGTCACAGTGGCCGGCGCTCCATATTACAAAGCGGGGCGATTTAAGAAATGGTTGCTTGGTAAGAACTACCGTGATGAATGGACAACGCCGGTTCGTGTTCAGGTGTTTGATATCTCCAAGGAGAAGGGCGGACTGAAACCTTTGAAGCGGGGTGGTGGCATGCAAACGAAATCATTGCGCCTTGAGGATGCAAAAGGAAATGAATTTGTGTTGCGAAGCATTGAGAAGTTCCCTGATGCAACGCTGCCGGAAGAGTTCAGGCAAACAATCGTAAAAGACGCGGTGGTCGACGGTATTTCTGCTTCATATCCGTACGCCGCACTTTCGATACCCCCATTGTCGGCCGCTGCGCAGGTTCCGCATCCATTGCCCAAACTTGTTTATGTTCCCGACGATCCGCGGCTGGGTTACTATCAACAAGATTTTGCAAACACGTTGTGCATATTCGAAGAAAGAGAGCCGGGAGGATTAGGCAACAACGTTTCGACTGAAAAGGTACTCGACAAACTAAAAGAAGACAATGATGATCGTATCGACCAGCAGGCTGTATTGAAGGCCCGTTTACTCGATATGTTCATCATGGACTTTGACAGACACGAGGATCAGTGGAGATGGGCGACGGAGGATACAGGCAAGGGCAAGATCTATTTGCCGATCCCTCGCGACAGGGATCAGGCGTTCTTTGTAAACTTCGGAAAGATTCCAAAATATATCAGCAAACCATGGATCCTGCCTAAGTTCCAGGGCTTCCGCGCAAAGGCGAAGAACATCAACACGTTCAACTTCAATGCGCGTTTCTTTGACCGCACGTTCTTAAATCGGTTGCCGAAGGAAGAATGGTTGCGACAGGCAGATACACTTATCAGTCAGATGACCGATGAGGTGATTGAGGAAGCGATCGAGCAACAGCCACCCGAGGTGTTTCAATTTTCCGGCCCCACGATCATTCAGACCTTGAAAGAACGCAGAACGCATTTGAAGCAGGAAGCAGAAGAGTACTATAAGTTTCTTTCAAAAGAGGTAAACATCACGGGAAGCGACAAAGCCGAATTTTTTAAAGTTTTGCGAAATGATGATGGTTCGCTTGATGTACAGGTATACAAAATCTCGAAGGACCGCGAAGTTGAAAACCTGATGTATGAGAGGCGGTTTAATTTTCTGGAGACGCGCGAAATAAGACTGTATGGCTTTTCAGGCAAGGACTCATTTGAGATAACGGGCAGCCCTAACCGAACTATCATCGTCAGGATCATTGGCGGCCCCGAACAGGATTACATCAGGAACGAAAGTGAGGTGCCGCCATCGAAGACATTCGTTTATGATTTCGAGCCGGATTCGAACGTCATCGTGGGCGTTGGCCGCGAAAAGAAAAGGTTGTCCGACGATCCGGCCATTAACGATTTCAACCGCCGCGAGTTCAAGTATGATTTGTTCATACCGAAGCTTGCGTTTGCCTATAACCGCGACGATGGTTTATTTCTGGGCGCTGCGATAAAATATGTCGGACATGGATTCAGGAAGGAGCCATACCACTATATCCACGAGTTCCGGGCGGCGCATGCGTTGCTTACGAATGCATATCTGTTTCAATACAATTTCGAAATGACCGGCTTGATCGGAAGTGCCGATCTGCTGGTGCAGGCAAGATTGCGTGCTCCGAACAACACGATCAATTTCTTTGGAATCGGAAATAATACGAGGTCCGATTTGAAGAACGGCAAGAATATCAGGTATTACAGAACCCGATTCCTGCATGGAGATATCAGCGTGCTTCTCCGAAGAGAACTCGCGCCGGATATTCATTTTCTGTATGGCCCGGTGTTCGAGTATTATGCGGTTGACAGTACGCAAAACAGGGACAGGATCATTGACTTTCCATCGACGGTCGGCCTGGATTCTTCTGTTTTGTATAAAGACAAGAGTTTCGCCGGCGCGAGGACCGCGTTGGTTATTGATAACCGCAATGATGTGAATTACCCGACAAGGGGCGTGCGATGGGTGACAAGTATTCAATACAATCATGGTATTGGCAAGTTTAGCCGGAATGTGACCCAGATGTCGTCGGACCTCTCGGTGTATATCAGTTCGAATCTGCCTGCCCGAACTGTAATTGCTGTACGTGTAGGCGGTGGTGTCAATTTTGGTACATATGAGTTTTACCAGGCCCAATTCCTTAGCGGAACAGAGAACCTTAGAGGCTTCAGAAGATTTCGATTTGCGGGAGATAAAATGTTCTTCAATAACGTTGAGGCCCGCATCAAACTGAAAGATTTCAAAGCCTACCTGTTTCCCGGTACCCTTGGACTGCTGGTATTTCACGATGTAGGACGTGTATGGGCGAAAGGTGAAAGCTCTACACGATGGCACCATGGGTATGGGGCGGGACTATGGCTCGCACCCGCGAGAAGGTTCGTGGTTGCCGCTTCGTATACACGTTCGCGTGAGGGAGCGCTGCCTCTTGTTTCACTTGGCTTCCAATTCTAAGTTGTGGATTCGAAACTTGCTCGGGTGGATTCGTTCAGCCGGATCGTTCAATTGCATTATGGGCGCTGATCAAATTTTCGGTTGCTCAATCGCGTTAGCAGCCGGACGATTGTCAGGATAGAATTCAACCAACGTGTTGGCCAAGTGCTTAATTTCTTTGCCTTTCCTTGAACCTGCTCTCTTTGGTCGCTGGTTTGTGTTGTGCGGGCGGGGTCTTTTCGTTGCCAACATTGATCGCTATGCGTAAAGCTTTCAAACCGCTGACGCCCTGCAATTCCTCGAGTTCAAAGCGTTCAATCTCGCCAACAAGTATTCCCGTGTTTTGGAGATACTCGATGTATTCAAGGTATTCGTTTGCTTCGCGCGGCTGCGAATACACGATTGCAATCTTTCCAGGTTGAGTCAGTCGTTCGTTCGAATCTCTGATATGAACCTTGTCAATACGTTTCTTGATGATCTCGTAACGAATATTGTAAGCCCCGTCCACATCAAACTTGCGTTCGGCAGTTCTGAAGCTGATTGAAATCGGGTGACTATGTGCAAGGATCAGCTGTGTTGTCTGCAACGGGATCTCAAGATGTTGTTCAAGCTCCTTGCTCAACTGAGCCGCCTTGGCAAGGGTCGTCAGTTGCCAAATCTTCAGATTCTTCAAATAGAAATCATCAAAAGGAAGGTTCGGCGAAATCGATTGACCGATATAAATATTGAAGTCGACACCGTCGGTTACAAATCTTTCGAAGTAGTGCGGATAGATGTCTTGTGCAGCCTGTTGTTCCTTATCAATGAATTTCGCAACTGCCTTATTGATATGCGTAATGCTTTCGTCGAAGTTCCTGCGGTGATGGTAAAGCATATCAACTACCGAAGTAACAGCGGTAAAATATTGAGCAATGTCTTCTTCAAGCGATGGTAAGATCGTGCGAATGTGGTTGAAGAGTTTCACGATCTCATCCTTCAGGAATTGGTTGATCGATAGTTCTTCATCCGACAAAATGATATTTGAAACGGAGTGGCTGTATTTTTTGATTTTGTAATCGATCTCTTCAAGAAGCGGGAAAGCGGTAAGCTTTCTGGCCTTCTTTATAATTGCACCCGCCATTTCGAGCTGCTCGAGCATGTCAAGCTGAATAGCATGGTTTCGTTCGGTAGACGAATTACGAATATCGATCGCGCCGTAGAGAGGATACACATTGTCAAAGACTATCGACTCCACTTTCGCGTCTTCATCCTGCTGCGATCTTGTAAGATAATTCAACGCAGCTTCGGTGAACCTCCATTCTACCGACCTCTGAATTGCGGTAAACTGATCTTTAATCACTTTGTCGATCTGAGAGTCGAGATTTTCTGCGCTCTTTTTCACTGCAAGTTCGAAGAGAGATATCGCGGGCTCCAGCTTCAACACAAGTGATTCGCTCAAAACGTCTTCGCGTTCCGAGATCACTTCAAGTGTTCCTATCAGGCTATCTCCGTAGAACAGCGGGTAAATGATGATGCCCTTCCATCCTTGTTCCTGGAGGTGATAGAGAAATGAATATCGCTGTAGCGCCTCATCGTCGATCGTGTGGATGACGACGGGCGATTTTCTATCCGAAAATACATTTTGAAGGTTCTGTGACAGCGTCTGTTTTTCTTCGTCGTTCGTCAGGTTTTTCAGGAATACACTGTTTGCATTGTGTAAAGCTGAAAATACAAGATGATTGTTCACATTGAAGAAGGGAGTGATGCCAATCTGAAGGCCCGGTACTCCAAGCAGGCTCTGAACTTCCCTTTGAATCCGGCTGAAGGTTTCGACATCGGAGTACGATCCGAGGGTGAGTAACGAATTTTTGATATTGTTGATCGACTCGCGTGAAGTCACATCGCGAATATTGACGATGGCGATGCCTTCAAATTCGAAGTCTTCAAGTTTCAACCAGTCGAGTGACGAAGGGCAATCCAGTATTTCATGAATCTTGAATGAGCGGCACAGGCAGTCGTCGGGTGGTTTCGGCACAGTGCTCTTCGCGTGGACATCGATAAATCTCGAGTCCACTTCAAGTTCCAGGAATCTATCAAGTCCGGTATGCGGATTGTTGAATGGGTAGACGGATACGACTTTGCCATTCACCTTTACACCGTAAAATTTTTGCAATATCAGTTGGAACGCGCCCGCTCTTTTTTCAGCAGTAACTTTCTGTTCGGTTCTTTCATCAGGAAGGACTATCGATCGATTTGTTTCGTCGATAAAGAGTTTCCGAAAATAATCCGAGCTGTATACGGTTTGATAAGTGAGCGGCACAGAAACCGCAAACAGATTATCGTCGTTCGAGAGAGTGACCGGAAAGATCGTTGCCATAATCTGTTCGATCAATCCCGCATGTTTTTCGATCACAGACAGATCATGGATAGGTTCAAGAAGTTCCGGGTACTCGCGGATCTTGTCCAGCAGATATTGGTACAGCTCTGACGTGCCGGTTTTCTTTTCGGCAATCACCCTTTCCCATTCTCTGATGAGCGGCCTGAATGAAAGGGCCGTGCTGGCGTTGGCCAATATTCCGGTTGCTGTACATGTCATGCGAACCAAATTGAACGCCAAAGGTACGAAACAGGTAGAACTCGGAACATCCCCGCTACCGGTGGCAGCCATTTTTAACGGAAGCGCCGATCTGATTTGTTAAAGTTATCACGCACGCTTTCGGTTGAAAACATAGTAAATGCCAAGATCAATCGACAGATAGCAGTCGTTCTTGCGACGGTTGCCCCGCGGGGCACCGGGTGTCTGCACAGATCCCGGATCAATCTCACCGCGTCTGTCTGAAAGGTCCATGGCGTTTCGGACCTGTTCCGGACTCCGATTGCTCTGCAATGCCAATCGATCAGGATAGGAACCGCTGACATCATCCAGGTAGTCAGTGTTCATGAACCGGTTGATCAGTTCCACCCTAAGATGGCAGCGTGCATTCAAATCACATTTGAATCCAAAACCAAATGGAAATGCCAGGCAATTAAGACTGTATGGGACGCCCTGGCCCTCGGTGCGCAGCGGTTGCAACCTGACCCAATTTCCGCGATAATGAGCCTCAGGATCAAAGTGAACGATGCCGATACCTCCCGATACAAATGGAGAAATCAAACCCACTGCATCAAGGAGTAATGGCAGCGGATACAAATCCGCCCGCAACAACAGTTCGCGAATGCGGGACCGAAAATGAAGGTTCCGCCGGTATCTTGGGTTTGCAAACCCCTCCGGTATCAGTCGATCGTCGTTTCCGATGGTGCCGATGGCAGCCGAAAGCCGGAATCCAATCTTCTGCCGGTATAGCAAACCCAGGTTTGCCGCAAAAGACATCCGCGACTCAGAAAGACGCAGATCCCGGATGGGGCCGGGCAGATCCGAAGCATTGCCGCCGATATCGGTCAGGCTGTTCATCGCTCCGATAACAATTCCGGCTTCGATGAGCCAGCTGTTGTCGAGATACCGGTCGTTGTAAAAATAAAATTGAGAAAAGGTGGGACCAGCAAGAAGCACCATGGTCATCTTCAAAATCAGAATCCGCAGCATATCCGTCGCTTTCTTCTATTGCAAGGTCGAAGAAGGGAGTTCGGATTCAATGTAGTTTTTGCGGTAAAATTTACAGATTTTCCTCAGGCCGCATTCTTCGCACTTCGGGCGCCGTGCGACACATATATATCGGCCATGAAGGATCAGCCAGTGATGGAACTTGTGTACAAGTTCCGTTGGGATGAATTTGATGAGTTGTTTTTCCGTGGCCAGCGGTGTTCGGGCATTCACCGACAATCCGATGCGCGCAGCGACCCGGAACACATGTGTGTCAACCGCCAGATTCGGCTGGCGGTCCACTACAGAAGTAATGACATTGGCTGTTTTTCTGCCAACTCCGGGTAACATGATTAACTCGTCAACGGTCAAAGGCACCTCGCCATTGAATTTTTCTACAAGCATTTGTGCCATCCCGAGGAGATGGCGCGTCTTGTTTCCGGGGTATGAAATGCTTTTGATGAGCGGGAACAGCTCGTCGTAAGTCGCTTTTGCCAATGCAAATGCGTCGGGATATTTCTCAAAAATAAAGGGAGTGGTCATGTTGACCCGTTTGTCGGTACACTGTGCCGACAAAATAACGGCAACCAACAGTTCGTAGGGACTGTCGAATATCAGTTCCGTTTCCGCTTCCGGTGCATGGCGCTCAAAAAAATCGATTACGAATTTGAAACGTTCCTTCCTCGTCATTCTTTTATGAAAGAATGCAAATTAAGAACGGTTCAGTGATCCTGTACCGATTCAGGCGCGGTTTGGCGCGCGTAATTGAGAACCTTAAGTACCGTAGATGTTCTGGGAGATTCGAGGCCTTTGTCGAGTACGTCAAGAGAGCTTTTCAGTACTTCAAGTTTTTCACGCAGAGCCCAATCGTTCTGAAGAGCAGCCTCGATGGCAGAGGTCTTCTCCTGAGAGGTCTCTTTGTACAAATACTGTACAAGCTCCTCCGGTGTAAAGAGTAGAGTCATAAGCAAACCATTTATGTCCAAATATTCCGAAAGAGTCAGTTTCGGAGTCCGTCCGTGATTAGAAACGATGAGTGGTTGATCTTATTGTATTGGATTTCAGAATTCTGCAAGGGCAGGGCGACCAAGATAATAAATGATTGGAAACTAACGAATAGGAAAACTACGTGTCTTTTTTCGGACCGTGTAAATCCGTAAATATTCAACGAGTCGGCTCCGCCTGAAACACAAATACGTCCTCGTTGTCGCGCTTCATCCGGTATTTTTCGCGCGCATACTTCTCAAGGATCAGGGGATCAGTTTTCAATAAATGAAGTTCTTTTTTTATGTCCGCGATCTCATTCTGGTAATGAGCGCGGCTCCGCTCCAGGTCATTCAGTTCCGAACGGTGCCTGAAGTGTGTGGTGATAATGTCCCTGTCATCGAAAAACAACATCCACACTGCAAAAGCGCATGCCGCAAGTATGTATTTGTTTCGAAACCTCGATAACATCGGAACGGTTATTTTCCAAATTTAAGCTTGTCCTTCAAATAAATCGCAGAATCACCAAGCGTTTCTTCAATCCGGATCAGCTGGTTGTATTTCGCAATCCGGTCGGTGCGGGAAGCAGAACCTGTTTTTATCTGACCGCAGTTTAGTGCCACTGCAAGATCAGCGATAGTAGTATCCTCTGTTTCGCCGCTGCGATGGCTCATGATGGTATTGTATCCGTTGGTCTGTGCAAGTGTCACTGCATCGATCGTTTCCGTGATCGTTCCAATCTGATTTACCTTCACAAGCAATCCGTTTCCAACCCCTTTCGTGATTCCTTCCTGCAGCCTTTGAACATTCGTTACGAAAAGATCATCGCCAACAAGCTGGATCTTCTTTCCAAGCTGATCGGTGATCATCTTCCATCCGTCCCAGTCGTCTTCTGCCATGCCATCTTCTATCGAAACAATCGGATATTGCTTCACCCATCCTGCCCAGTAGTCAACCATTTTCTCACTGCTTAGTTTCCGGCCATCGGATTTATGAAAATGATATTGCTGGCTTTTCGCGTCGAACATTTCACTTACCGCCGGATCGAGCGCAATGCTGACCTGCTTTCCGGCCGTGAAACCCGCAGCCGTGATAGCTGTCATCACCGTTTCAATGGCCTCTTCATTGCTTTGAATATCCGGTGCGAAGCCACCTTCATCGCCAACATTCGTACTGTATCCTTTCTTCTTTAATACCGATTTCAATGCATGGAAAATCTCAACTCCCCAACGCAAGCCTTCGCTGAATGAGGAAGCTCCCACCGGCATAACCATGAACTCCTGGAAATCGATCTTGTTGTCGGCATGTGCACCGCCGTTCAAAATATTCATCATCGGCACTGGCATCACCTTCGCATTGGTTCCGCCGATGTATCTGAATAAAGGAAGTCCTGCTTCAAGCGCCGCAGCCTTTGCAGCGGCCATGCTCACCGCAAGCATTGCGTTTGCACCAAGTGAAGATTTATTGGGGGTCGCATCCAGTTCGATCATTGCACGATCAAGCCCTGCCTGGTCGGCGACTTCGAAACCGATAAGTTCCGGAGCGATCGTCTTGTTCACGTTTTCAACGGCTTTCAACACACCTTTCCCAAGAAAAAGCTTTTTGTCGTTGTCGCGAAGTTCCACTGCTTCGTGCGCGCCGGTGCTCGCACCACTCGGCACTGCCGCTCTACCGATTACATCCTCATCTGTAATAATATCCACTTCAACTGTAGGATTTCCGCGGCTGTCGAGTATCTGTCGTGCATGAATTTCAGCAATAACGCTCATAACTTTTATTTTGGTTGGTTCTCTTCGTTTGATACCGTTGTCAGTGTTCTGAAAATCTCTTCAAGCCTTTGTTCACCGGTTTGCAAAGAAACTATATTCAGATTATGCTGCAAAGACAGTTCAAGTATTTGTTTGCGAGCCGCTTCCGGCGATGTAGTTTGAAGTTGTACTTCGTTGGGGCCAATCATTCGCATTGAAATCACATCACGCAACGAAGCAAACAAACCATCGGGCACCGCTTCATTGAACATCACACGCAGTTCTTTCGTGTTGTGCAATAACTGAAGATCGCGAATCGATGAATCTGCAACCACATTGCCTCTGTTGATAATGATCACCCTGTCGCAAATTGCTTCGACTTCCTGAAGAATGTGCGAAGAGAACAAGACCGTTTTTTTTCGGCCGAGGTTTCTTATGACTTCGCGTATCTCCAGTATCTGTATTGGATCAAGGCCCGTAGTTGGTTCGTCAAGAATCAATACTTCCGGATCATGAATGAGTGCTGCTGCAAGCCCGAGCCGTTGTTTGTAGCCTTTCGAGAGCTGGGCCGCTTTCTTGCTGCTCTCGGGAGTCAGACCCACAAGATCTATCACCTCTTCGATTCGTTGATTCCGGTTCGCAACATTGTGAACGTCTGCAACGAATTTCAGGTACTCCCTCACATACAGATCCATATACAGGGGATTCGACTCCGGAAGATAGCCGAGCTTTTTCTTCGATGCCACCGGATCGTCGGAAACGTTTATTCCGGCAACGCGTGCAGTGCCCGCGTCGGGACTGATGTATCCGGTAATGATCTTCATTGTTGTCGACTTCCCTGCGCCATTCGGGCCGAGAAAGCCAACGATCTGACCGCTGCCGACAGCGAAGCTGATGTTGTCGACCGCTTTACGGTCGCCATAAGATTTCGAAACCTGGGTTACCTCTATCGACATCGGCGCAAACCTACTGCAAAATTTCAGGCTTTGTTTACTTCGTTATTGCTCGTGGGCAGACGTATCGTACTCTGTGTAATCGCCCTTTATTGCGTACCATCCGAAAATTGCAAGTCCTATTGCAATTGGTGTGAAGATGGTTATGATGATGATCCACGGAATCGGCTTGTTGATATCTGCTTTACCGCCCGCCGTAATGTTCACATATGCGATGTATAGCATTACTGCGATGGTCACAGGGCCAAGTACGAGTGCAATGAATCCGCAAACTTTCTTGAAAACCACATGTGCCGGCGGAAACGGCTTTAAAGCTACCCAGCCGATCAACACTGAAACGGCGGCAACGCCCACCGGATACCATAACCCGGACAAATGATCGGTTCCGGGAATGGTTGTGATCAGCGTTGCAATGAACGGAACCATTCCTCCAAAAACTCCATTGCCGATATGATAGGGTAACGACATCGACGTGTACCTGATGCGTGTAGGAAATAACTCCACAAGGAATGCTGCAATGGGACCGTACACCATCGTTACAAACAATACCATTAGTGCAATGAGTGCAACCATTCGCCATTTGTCGGATGAACCGAGAACGATTTCGCGGGTCGATTGGGAATTTTGGGTTGCTGTTGTTTTTTCCGTGATCTTTTGCTGAGCGCCCGTGGCAAAAAGTTGTACGGTTGTTTTTGTATGAATTGAATCAAGTGCTGTTCCGGGAAGTTGTTCGGATGTTTGTGTGATCAGATTTTGATGCAACGACTTCGTGTCGGTCGCTTTTTTCGAAATGTTATAAAGCTCGTCGAAGATCGGGCGATACAAAAGCACGCCAAGCAACATACCCGCAAGCATAATGTTCTTTCGTCCCACACGGTCGGAAAGCCAACCGAAAAAGACAAAAAACGGTGTTGCAAAAACAAGTGCAATGAGGATGATCGTATTGGCTTGTTCGTATTCGATGAAGCATTTCGTCAGAATAAAATTTTGTGCATAAAACTGACTTGTGTACCAGATAACTCCCTGTCCCATTGTGGCGCCGAAGAGCGCAAGCAATACCATCCTGAAGTTTTCTTTCTTTCCGAAACTCTCTTTTAATGGATTTGTGGAGGTGCGGCCTTCGGATTTAAGTTTTTGAAAAATTGGTGATTCCTTCATGCGAAGTCGAATGACAATCGAAACGAACACAAGCACGATCGAGAGCAGAAATGGAATGCGCCATCCATCGCCATTCGTGAACTCATCAACACCCACCACATTTCTTACGGTAAGTATCACTCCGAGAGAAAGAAACAGTCCCAAGGTTGCTGTCGTTTGGATCCAGCTGGTGAAGAACCCGCGTCTGCCGGGAGGGGAATGTTCGGCAACATACGTTGCCGCGCCGCCATATTCGCCCCCTAGAGCGAGTCCCTGCAGAAGTCTAAGCAACAACACGAGGAAGGGTGCGAGCCCTCCGATTGATGCATACGATGGAACGCAGCCGATCAGAAAAGTGGACGCTCCCATCAACACGAGTGTCAGCAAAAAGGTGTATTTCCTTCCGATGATATCACCCAGCCTTCCGAATACAAGCGCTCCGAACGGACGCACGATGAAGCCGGCCGCGAACGTTGCGAGTGTTGAAAGCAGCGCCGCTGTCGGATCAACGTCGGGAAAGAATTTTCTTGAAATGATCGTCGAGAGGCTGCCGAAAATATAGAAGTCGTACCATTCGATGAGTGTGCCTACCGAAGAAGCGGTGATGACTTTCCAGATTCCGTTTGGATTGCGCATGCGTATTGATTGTCGACTAATTCGCTGTCGCTACAGCAATCTTGGAGTCGGCGGTTCCGTAATAAATAAACCAACGGTTATTGAATCGGACGAGGCCCTCTACGAAACATACATGATTTACCTGGCCGGTGATTTCGTAGGGCTTGTCGGGTGCCATCAGGTACCTCGGGTTTCTCGCAATGATCTTAGTTGGATTTTGTGCATCCATCAACGCCTGTCCCACAGCATACGTGCCTTCGGTGAGAGCGGTGTCGCCGATAGATGGAACGTTCCTGCTGTTATAAATAAGTTCGATGCCTTTGTCCGTCAGCATTGCGGCGGGACCGGGCTCAACAAGATCACTGTCGAAATATCCATTGCGTGGCCCGAATACAATCTTGACTTCCGGAATCTCTTTTGCATAATGCCGAAGTGCGATCTCCGGCTTTTCGTTGTTTTCGTAAAGCACCGGTGTCCAGTTGACAAGATCTGTGGATGTCGCCGCCCAGATGTTTACGTCTCCCCAGTACATCCAGTACAGACCGTTTATTTTCACGGCAACGGGACTTCCTGATTCGTAAGAAGCGAGGATAGCACCGGATTTTGACCACTTGTTTACATATTTGCCGTCGTATGCGCGTTGAAAAACATGGCCATGTTTGTTCCAATGCCGCAGATCCGACGAAGTTGCAACCATCAGTCGCGCAAGTTTGCCGTCATATGCGGTGTACGTCATGATGAACCTTCCGCTGCTATCGCGAACGATCCTTGGATCCTCGCAACCACCTTCCCATTCAAATGTGTTTTGTTCGTCATTGTCAGGGTATAACACAGGCTCCTGGTCTCTTTTGAAATGAAGTCCGTCTGTACTAACAGCGATGCCTATGCGAGAAGTGCCGGCATGTTTTCCAATGGTATCTTCTGCGCGGTACAACAGGTAAACCGTGTCGTTCACTGCGATGGCCGCTGGGTTGAACACGTCCTTATTCTCCCATTTTAATTTCGTTTTACGCACCGGGCAAATAAACTCGCCGGATCCGGCGGCGAGGATCGGATTAACGGAATCTACTTTTGAAAAGGACTTGATGGTCCAGTTATCCCCTTCGGGGCTTTTTGATGGAGGGTTGCTGCAATGTTGAAGCAGCAAAGAAATGCAGCAGGCAATCAGTGATGGTCTTGAAAACATGCGAGGAAAATACGATTTCTGTTCAATAAACTTTCCTGTACCGCTCTTCTCGCGAATTTTTCATGCTTGTTTTTTTGCATCAACTAAATTCGGGCAACAAATGATCGCCATGCCTTTTGAAGTTCGGATACGCAATAGAGCCGACTATGACGCAGCATACAAAGCAAGTGTTGAAGCCCCGGAACAGTTTTGGGGCGCAGTTGCAGAAAGTTTTCTTTGGAAAAAGAAATGGGATAAAGTGCTATCGTGGAACTTCCGCGAACCTTCGATCAGGTGGTTCGAAGGTGGGAAGCTGAACATTACCGAAAATTGCCTCGACAGGCATTTGCCGGCTCTTGCGAATACCCCGGCGATTATTTGGGAACCGAACGATCCGGAAGAACATCACCGTGTGCTTACTTACGGCGACCTACATGCGAAAACGATTCAGTTTGCAAATGTCTTAAAGAACAATGGCGTCAGGAAAGGAGATCGTGTTTGTATCTACATGGGAATGGTTCCTGAACTAGCGATCGCTGTTCTTGCTTGCGCAAGGATCGGTGCAATTCATTCGGTGATCTTCGGTGGATTCAGCGCTCAAAGTATTGCCGACCGGTTGCAGGATGCACAGGCAGAATTTATTGTTACATCCGATGGAGCCTTTCGCGGCAACAAAGAGATTCCGTTGAAATCGGTTATTGACGACGCACTTGTTCAATGCCGATTTGTTCGAAGAGTTATTGTACTCACGCGAACACGCACACCGGTGAGCATGATCAAAGGGCGTGATGTGTGGTGGGAAGATGAGATCCGAAAAGTTGAAACGCAGGGTAATCCCAATTGTCCCGCGGAAGAGATGGATGCGGAAGACATGCTCTTTATTTTATACACCTCCGGATCCACCGGCAAACCGAAAGGCGTTGTGCACACCTGTGCCGGCTACATGGTTTATGTGAATTACACATTCATAAATGTCTTTCAGTACGAACCCGGATACATTCATTTTTGTACGGCAGATATCGGCTGGATCACCGGCCACAGTTATATCGTTTATGGCCCATTGAGTGCCGGCGCAACGTCGCTGATGTTTGAAGGAATACCCACCTGGCCGGATGCATCGAGGTTGTGGTCGGTGATTGACAAGCATCGGGTGAACATTTTGTATACCGCGCCAACTGCGATCCGTTCATTGATGGGGTTTGGTACCAAACCATTTGAAACCGCGAATCTGTCTTCGTTGAAGGTGCTCGGAACGGTGGGTGAACCGATCAATGAAGAAGCATGGCACTGGTATGATGAGAATGTTGGAAAGAAAAAGTCGCCGATCGTAGATACATGGTGGCAGACCGAAACAGGTGGTGTCATGATTTCGAATCTTGCGGGTGTTACCCCCGCCAAGCCTTCGTTTGCGACGCTTCCTTTGCCCGGAATTCAGCCACTGCTTGTGAATGAGAATGGTGAAGAAATAAAAGGCAATAATGTAAGCGGAAATCTTTGCATTCGATTTCCCTGGCCCGGCATGCTGCGGACAACGTATGGCGATCACGAACGTTGCCGCCTGAATTATTTTTCGACGTATCAAAATCTTTATTTCACAGGCGATGGCTGTTTACGTGATGAAGATGGTAATTACCGGATAACAGGCCGTGTAGATGACGTGCTTAATGTAAGCGGTCACAGAATCGGAACCGCAGAAGTTGAGAACGCCATCAATATGCATACGGGCGTGGTTGAAAGCGCGGTGGTGGGCTATCCTCACGATATTAAGGGCCAGGGAATTTATGCTTATGTGATCTTCAATGGTTCGATTCCGGATCTCGAGCTTGTGCGAAAAGACATCAATCTCACTGTAGCAAGAATAATTGGTGCGATAGCAAAACCCGACAAGATTCAATTTGTATCAGGACTGCCGAAGACAAGAAGTGGTAAGATCATGAGAAGGATCTTGAGAAAGATTGCAGAAGGAGAGACTTCCAGTCTTGGAGATACAACAACGTTGCTTGATCCGGGGGTGGTGGAGGAAATTGCGAGGGGTAAGGTTTAGGGAAGGTCAAAGTGAAAAGTGAAAAGGGAAAAGTGAAAAGTGAAAAGGGAAAAGTGAAAAGAAAGGTCTCAGACGAGTCTCGGTGTGCGAAGCGAACCGGACTCGTCGTTGATGTTGGCGCTACGACGAGTCCCCTCGACCTGCGTCTCGGGAGACTCGTCTGAGACACAAGGCAGACTCGCTTGTGGCGTAAGTGAAAAGTGAAAAGTAAAAAGTAAAAGAATGTTTCAGACGAGTCTCGGTGAGCGAAGCGAACCTGACTCGTCGTTGATGCTGGTTCTACGACGAGTCCCCTCGACATGCGTCTCGGGAGACTCGTCTGAGACACAAGGCAGACTCGCTTGTGACGTAAGTGAAAAGTGAAAAGTAAAAAGTAAAAAGAATGTTTCAGACGAGTCTCGGTGAGCGAAGCGAACCTGACTCGTCGTTGATGTTGGCGCTACGAGGAGTCCCTTCGACATGCGTCTCGGGGGACTCGCCGGTGACTTAAGGCTCACAGCTCATAGCTCAAAGCTCATAGCTCAAAGCTCAGAGCATAAGTCACCTCTGCACCTTCACAGTCGTGCCGACATTCACATATTGAAAAAGATCATCGAGGTCTTCGTTCTTTACAGAGATGCAGCCCTGTGTCCAGTTCGTGAAATCGTCCACTACAATATCATCGTTCGGCCACGTTCCGTGAATTGCAATGCCGCCGCCGATGCGCGCGGTTTTCGGTATTACTCCTCGTTGTTTTCTTGATTTGAATTTATCCCAGCTCTCCTTGTTCGGATAGTCAAGCATCAGCATTTTGTGCCATTTCTGATGAGGCTTTTTCGAAATGATTTTGAACGTTCCTTCGGGTGTCTTGCGATCACCTTCCATCATCTTATCCTCGAGAGATTTGCTGCCGAACACTACCGGGTATGTGGCATACCATCCTTCGTCGTCATACACCCGCAACTCATAGTCGGATTTATCAACAATAATGTAAATGTTTCCGGTGGGATCTGAATTGGTGAGGCTCCTTCTCACCGACCTTTTTTGGCTTACTGAAAATGCCGTAAGTGCAAGCAACGCGATGGCGACCACGCCCGAAAGAATCCTTGTTTTCATTGAACCGTTCTTTAGTGTAAAGACCAGCGGATAGTAATCTAGTTTAAGTAAGAAAATTCTTTAACAAGGTCGGTGGGTCTAGTATCAAAGTAACGCGACAGTCAATTACATATTTTCGCTGTGGAAAAATTTGAAGGTTGTATTAACCTTCATTTAACGTTCTTCAGGCAGCGAACCGCAGCAGCCCTTCAAAACAACTTCGTTATGAAAGTCCTTTTTTACATTTTGCCGATACTTGCCGGTGTTGCGATGACTGTTCAATCCGGCATCAATAGTCAGTTGCGTGCTGCTATCCAACATCCAATCATGGCAGCATTTATTTCTTTCGTAGGAGGAACGCTTGCACTTGCCGTGCTGGTTTTTTTTACGCGGGGATCGTTGCCAAACAATTCTGTGTATGGGGCTATCGACTGGTATAAATTTACCGGCGGCTTTCTTGGAGTGTTTGTAGTTACGGTCACGTTATTATCTGTGCAGGAAATTGGCGCTGCAAATATGTTCGTGCTGATCGTGGCGGGGCAGCTGATAACAGCAGTACTGATGGACCATTTCGGTTTACTCGGATTGAAGGTGAATCCGATAAGTGTACAAAAAGCGATAGGAATTTTTCTTCTGGTTGCCGGCGCCTACCTCGTGAATAAAAAATAAAGCCATCCGAGTGGATGGCTTTCGCTTAGTTTTCGGATGATCACCAGTTGCTGAGCCGGACTCCGAAACTATAAGGCGTTTGATCGAGACTATTTTCAAACATGCTTCGCGTAGCATAAGAACCGTAAAGTCTAACCGGTCCCATACTTATTTCTCCGATGTATGCGAGTTTGGTCTTCCGTAAGTCGAAGTCATCGCGTTCTTTATGTTTGCCTTTGTCGCCACCAATTGTCTTTTGGCGTGACGAATACAGGTAGCCAAAACTCACACCTCCACTGAATCCAATCGAAAATCTTCGCTTTGGAGTGAAATTGAAATTGAGCATTACGGGCACCGTCGCATAATCAGCGGCAAGTTTATTTTTCCTGTAATCAACGGCATCCATTACAACAAGTGGCTTTTCGTCGGGCTGAAAGCGGATATTTTCAGTGTAACGGTAGTTGTTGAGTTCGACGCCAAGTCCATACTTAAAGTTCAATACATGCTTTATCAGGTTTACGCGTTGCATGAATACCCAGATGTTGACGTTGGTTGACTTGATCGTTCTCTGGTTGAACCAGTCTTCGTTCGCGCCGGGAGGAAGTGTTCCATTACTTATCGCCTGCGCGTAATTGGTGTTGTCACTTATTTGGTTGATACCAAGATCAACGATCCACCAGTTGGTGCTGACGTCCGACGGAGTGTAATGCCGGCGCCCGTATGTCCGATAGTCGTCATTGCGATCCTGGGGATTGTTTCCCGGTTTTTTAATGATGATGATCTCGCCGATCACCAACGTGTCGGCAGCATTGCCGGTGGTGTCGGTACGGGTCGAATCTGTCTGGGCCGTCAACCCGCAGGCAATAAAGATCCCCGCGAGGAGTAAAAAAATCCTATTCATACAATCTCAATTTTTCGATTATTTATCAAGTGCAAACTGCAGGTTTCCGATGCGAACCGATTTGGGGGCATGCGATGATTCGCTCGAGAGCGCCTTATCGAATATTCTTGACGCCTTCCTGAAAATGCCTCTCAACCTCGTTTTTGGATTGATCGTTGTATTCGCAACGTATAGAACATCGTCTTCAGCCTGTGGCTCGAATGTGAACTTTGCAACATCGGTTTGTGGTGCCGCAGACATCGGTGCTTGCTGGGCTGCAACTTCGGTTGTCAGTGATGTACCGTTCGATACCTGCGACTGGGCAACCCTTTCCAACGGCCGGTCCGCGGATGCGATAAGCACATCAGTTTCAACCCTCGGAACTGCGGGTTCGGAACGCATCTTCGAATCTGCCGTGGTGGTTTCACCGAGGCCGCGGCGTTGCTGTGCAAAATTGCCAGACTGCGTTCTTCGGCGTGTTGGATCGCTTTCCTTCAATATACTTTTAGCTACTGGTTGATCCGGGACGACTGCAGGTTTGTCGGCCTGAGGCAATTGACGCTCGGGCAATGTAGCTGCGGTCACCGGTTTGTCGTTTGTATCATTGTTCGCCTTCTGCTGAGGCTGCTGTTGAGCAACAACCGGTTCCGACGAACGGTTAGGGAACAGCCAGATTGCGCCTGCCGACAAAAGGAATATTGCTGCTGCTGACCATCGCATCCATACGGGCACGATCCTTCTTGTTTTCTCATGCCTGTAGAGCTCCTCTTTGTTCCGATAACCTACCGAATCATCGGCAATCAGCCTGGCCTTGCCGACCAGGTTGAAAGAGGCTTGTCTTCCGGTTTCAGCAACAGCGAAGGATTCAACTTCTTTTTTCTCAACGTCGTTCAATTCGCCATCGAAATAGAGGACCAGCATTTCCTCATAATTTTTTTCGTTCACCGTCGAAGAGGCGCTTGTATGGTACAAAGCCTCCTTTGAACCAAAACTCACCTGGTCATTGCTTTCGAAAATCGTTTCTTTCAACGCGAGGAATTCCGGCATCAAATCAGGATTTGAATCGAGAAATTGCTCAACGGTTCGCCTGTGTTCATCCGACAACTCATTGTCGAGGTACAGCAGAAAATATTCTTCGTATGTAGTACGGTTGATGTCCATTTCACAAAACGTTTTCGGCCCTCACCAGGAAATTTTTCAGTGTAAGTCTCGCCCGATGCAGGTACACCTTGACCTGGCTCTGATTGAGTCCTGTTATTTCGCCAATTTCCTCATACGAGTATCCTTCATAGTCTTTCAATAGCACGAGCGATCGTTGTGTTTCGCTAAGCCGTTCAAGCGCTTTTTCGAGAATCTTCTTAGTGTCTGGTTGCGACATTTGTTCAAATACCGGTTCTTCTGTTGTGATTTCCCGGATATGCGTCCGTTTTGACTTTCGAATATGATCGATCATCTGGTTATAGGCCACCGTAAAGAGAAACGACTTAGACCGGTTGCCGTCAACCGACGCCCTGGCATTCCACATTTTTTCAAAGGCGGACTGAACCACGTCCCGTGCGTCTTCTTCATGGCCCAAATTCTTCAAAATGAAGCGGTACACCCGGTCGGCATACAAGTCAACGCATTCATTGAACTCCTTTTCTGTCATAAGCGGTACATGTGGTACGATGGAAGGAAGCGGAAAGTTACAGGATGGTTCAATTTATTTGGTGGTTGGGTTCGGCTTTGGGCTGTGAGCTGTGAGCTATGAGCTTTGAGCTATGAGTTACTCGGCATTAGTAAAATCGAAACGGGAGGTCAAGAACAAAAGGTGAATGCTGTCACTTGCGGTTTCTTACAAGCCGGCACCCACTAGAATCTATTAGACAGTGTCAAATAATTTTTCCGACGGCACACTCTTAGGGTCATAGCCCAAAGCTCATAGCTCACAGCTCATAGCCCAAAGCCCCTACAATTCCTACCTTCGCCCTATGAACTCAAAATTCACATCCCGCATTGATGCGGAACTTGAAGAAATCAGGGCAGCCGGACTGTTCAAGAAGGAAAGAATCATCGAGTCGCCGCAGGGCGCCGAGATCATAGTGAACGGAAAAAAAGTGCTCAATTTCTGCGCAAACAATTACCTCGGCCTTTCATCACATCCCGAGGTGATTGCCGCCGCAAAAAAATACATCGATGAACGCGGATATGGCATGAGTTCGGTCCGCTTTATTTGCGGTACACAGGACATTCACAAAGAACTTGAGAAAAAACTCTCAGAGTTTTTGGGTACAGAAGATACCATTCTGTATGTGGCGGCCTTCGACGCGAATGGCGGTGTTTTTGAACCATTGTTCAACGAACAGGATGCAATAATCTCCGACGAACTCAACCATGCGTCGATCATCGACGGCGTACGACTATGCAAAGCGCAGCGGTACCGATACCTGCACAATGACATGAACGACCTTGAGCAAAAACTCAAAGAAGCATCTGACAAGCGGAGCCGGATAATCGTCACCGACGGATCATTCAGTATGGACGGAACAATCGCCCAACTCGACAAGATCTGCGACCTTGCCGATCAATATGACGCTATAGTGATGATCGACGAAAGCCATTCGAGCGGCTTTCTCGGTAAAACCGGTCGAGGAACGCACGAGTATCGCGGTGTGATGGGTCGCATCGACATCATTACCGGCACTCTTGGAAAGGCGCTTGGCGGTGCATCCGGAGGATTTACCAGCGGAAGCAGGCAGGTGATTGAAATGCTTCGTCAACGTTCGCGACCATACCTTTTTTCAAATACGGTTGCCCCAAGCATAGTCGGAGCCAGTATTGCGGTTCTCGACCTGCTCAGTCAGACCACAGCACTTCGCGACAAACTCGAATCGAACACTAAGTATTTTCGAAAACGAATGACCGAAGAAGGATTCGACATCAAGCCGGGCGATCATCCCATAGTACCGATCATGTTGTACGACGCCGTCATTGCTCAGGAATTCGCGACCCGACTGCTCGAAGAAGGCATTTATGTCATCGGCTTTTTCTTCCCTGTTGTGCCGAAAGGCAAAGCACGCATACGGGTACAACTGAGTGCGGCTCATGAGCAACACCATCTCGACAAGGCGATCGAAGCATTTGTAAGGATTGGAAAGGAAACTGGTGTTGTGAAACCAAAAGAAGTTTCTGCCTGATCACCGCGCAGCAATCATACTGATTTCCACATTGGCATTCTTCGGCAATCCCTTTACTGCGACTGTTTCGCGCGCCGGAAAATCACCAGTAAAATACGACGCGTATATCTCGTTCACTTCTGCGAACAGCGCCATATCGGAAAGGAAGATGGTCGTCTTGATCACATTGTTGAAATCCATTTGAGCTTCGCTCAATATCCCTTTCAGGTTCTGCATTACGCGCGTTGCTTCGGCCTTAAGGTCGCCGGCGACCATCGCTCCATTCGCGGGATCAATCGCTACCTGCCCGGATATGAACAGCAGGCCTCCATTCATAACGGCCTGGCTGTACGGACCAATAGGTTCCGGAGCGTTCGATGTGCGGATGATTTTCTTTTCCATCTTGTAAAATAAAGAAACTTTCAAGTTCGACCGGATGACGAAGAAATCATCGTCTGCATTTGCTTCGCGAAATAAACTTTCTTTGCCGAAACATGGTTATGACCGTTGCGATTCTCGCAGACAAAGAACTGGTGAAGGAGTTTGTGGCACAAATTGGAACGATGGCTGAGATCATTTATGCCGACAGCCTTCGTTCGCTGCTGATCATCGAAGCGGACATGTATTTTGATTTTGAGTTTTCAGAAGATGCAGAACGTATCGGCAGGTTGAAAGCACTGGCATCGAAACCCGTATTCGTGAATGCGGTAGACACGCCGCGGTCGCTGCTCGGAAATTCGTTGATCCGCTTCAATGGATGGCCGACCATGGCAGGGAGAAGCAGGCTGGAAGTTTCGGCAGCTCCTGAAATGGAAGCCACCTTGATGAAATTAGAGGAGGAAGGGCTGCCGGTGGTGCGTGTTCCGGACATGATCGGGATGGTAACGCCACTCATTGTTTCAATGATCATCAATGAAGCTTATCATACGCTTGGGGAAGGTGTAAGCTCGAAACAGGAGATAGACCTTGCAATGCGAACTGGCACCAATTATCCGTTTGGGCCGTTCGAATGGGCCGATAGGATCGGTATTGAGAGAGTGTTTCGATTGTTGCAAAGGATGGCCGAAACCGGGGGCGGGTACGATGTTGCTCCTTCCCTTAAAGAAGAATTTAATAACCCCCAGACGAATTTGTAAACTGCCAATGGCTCACATCATTGCAATTGATACGGCACTGACTTCAGCCTCGGTCTGTTTGCTGAATGAAACCGAAGTCATCGGGATGCTGAAGAACGACGAGCAGACAAGCCATGCGAGGTGGATACACAAGGCAATCGGGCAACTGCTTGATTCATCATCCTTAACACCGATACAAATCGATGCTGTGGCGGTTAACGCCGGGCCCGGCTCATATACCGGCCTGAGGGTCGGAATGGCTACGGCAAAGGGGCTTTGTTATGCATTGAACAAACCTCTTATACTGCTGAATAATCTTGAGCTCATTGCCCGTAGTGCAATGAAAAGCTGGAACGGCGAGGCGATTGACTACGTATGTCCCATGATCGACGCACGGCGGATGGAAGTGTATTATTGTTTGTTTTCACCCGCTATGGACAGCATCGTTCCGCCTTCCGCAACAATTGTAACAGACTCGTTTCCCGGCGCCACTGCAGAGACGGCTGCTGTGTTGTTCTGCGGCAACGGAGCGTTCAAAATGAAGAAATTCAACACGCAATTGAATGCGTATTATTCTGATGTCGAAGCAACGGCGGTATCAGAATTGGCATCAATGTCGCAGGAAAAATTTCGATTCGCACAATTTGCTGATTTGGCCTACTCGGAGCCTGTGTATGTTAAGGAATTTTATGAGCAGCAACGCAATACATCTTCTTAAAAATCTAATCTGCACCAGCATGTGTATGCGAATTAATCTAATTTTGCGCTGGAGTTGAACAAAACAAGAGGTGGAAATGAATGTATCCAGTAACTATTCGATGATTCTGAACCCGGAGAATGACAACGGTGAACCGGTGAAGGTTGATTTTCTGAATCTGAAGAAGGCGGCCATGATCCTGCGCGCTTTGAACCATAAGCTGAGGCAGCAGATCGTGAAGCTTATCGATGAGAATAAGAAACTTACAGTAACGGAGATCTATATACGCCTGAGGCTCGAGCAGTCCGTAGCTTCCCAGCACCTTGCGATCCTTCGAAGAGCGGGCGTAGTGAAAACGAATCGCGACGGCAAGTTCATCTATTATTCCGTTAACAGCTCCCGGGTTGAAGACATCATGAAATGCGTCCACAGCCTTACCGGCTCGTGACTTCCGCCTATAAACGGCACAGCGAAGTTTGACTACCTTTGCCTAAATTATCCTGTATGTATGTAAAGCAATTATATACCGGTTGTTTGAGCGAGGCCGCATATTATGTTGAAAGCGAAGGAGAGGCGGTGGTAATAGATCCCCTGAGGGATATTGAGGAATATGTGCGGCTGGCCGAATCGAGAAATGCCCGAATCAAATATATTTTCGAAACGCATTTCCACGCCGATTTCGTAAGCGGCCACCTCGACCTGCAGAAAGCAACAGGTGCGCAGATAGTATTTGGACCGCAAACCGAAACCAATTTTCCGGTTTACGTTGCGCGCGATGGCGAACAGTTCAAGGTTGGAAAGATCCGATTCGATGTTCTGCATACACCCGGGCACACACTTGAGTCGACCTGCTACCTGCTACACGACGAATCCGGTAAACCTACTGCCGTATTCACCGGTGATACTCTTTTTGTGGGCGACGTTGGCCGGCCAGACCTCAGCAGCGGAGACCTTTCGAAAGAAGAACTTGCTTCAATACTTTACGATTCGATTCAAAAGAAAATTCTTCCCCTTGCAGATGATATCCTGGTGTACCCTGCTCATGGTCCCGGCAGCAGTTGCGGCAAGAACCTCGGTCCCGAAACAGTGAGCACGATTGGCACGGAGCGTCTTTCGAATTACGCACTGAAAGCTGAGTCAAAGGAACAATTCATCAAAGCCGTCACCGATGGTCTTCAGGAACCACCGCAATATTTTCCTATCAACGCAAGAATCAATAAGGAAGGTTACGATAGTCTCGACGGCATCCTGGCCGATGCAATGAAACCTTTGTCGGTAGGCGAATTCAGTGAACTCGCTGCTAAAGACGACGTGATCATACTCGATACGCGAAATGCAAATGAATTTACACAGGGCTTCGTTCCTGGTTCGGTAAGCATTGGACTCGAGGGCCGATTTGCTGAATGGGCAGGCGTGCTTCTTCCATTCGACAAACGAATTGTGCTCGTCGCAACGGAGGGAACCGAAAAAGAATCTGTGGTTCGAATGGCACGTGTTGGCTTTTCCAAATTCGTAGGGTTTTTGAACGGTGGATTTGCCGCCTGGAAGGCAGCAGGTAAAGAGGTGGATATGGTTGTTGATATTGAGGCCGACGAACTTGCGATGGATCTTCCGTACGACCAAAACCTTTTGGTACTCGACGTGCGGCGTGAAACTGAGTTTGGTGATGGTCACGTTCGCGGTGCATTGAATCTGCCACTTGACGACCTTGCAGATCCGGGCAACATGGCCAATCTCGAAGAAGAGCAGAATATCTACGTTCATTGCGGTGGCGGATACAGAAGTGTTATAGCGGCGTCGCTGCTTAAGAAGCAGGGCATACACAATCTTCGAAATGTGCTGGGTGGATGGGATAAGATCAGGGAGCAAAAAGGCATCGAGGTTGTGAAAGAGGATAGGGTTTTGAATTGATTATAGGCAGGGACTTGATTATTAGCTGTCAGCTTTCAGCTATCAGCTGTCAGCTGTCAGCCGTCAGCTTCAGCGATCAGCAAGGTTCCGGAGTTTACGTATGTTTCGATTGTTGCAATAACGAGCATTGTTTAATGAATAAGTGCATGTTGAATAACCGTCCCTGATGTATTATCTTCTTTACGGCTTTGTTTACTTGTTTTCACTTTTACCGCTTAGGGTTTTATTTATCATTTCGGACGGGATAGCATTTCTCCTATACCGGGTTTTCGGATATCGCAAAAAAGTTGTGCGGTCAAACCTGTTGATTGCATTTCCTGAGAAGTCAGAGGAAGAACGACGTCAGATCGAAAAGAAGTTCTACAGGAACTTCGTCGACAACTTTATCGAAACCCTGAAAATGATTTCCGGTGGACCGGCTTTCGCAAACGCACATTTCAAAGCCGACCCACGCGTTATGGCCGAAGAGTTCGCGAAGGGCAAGCGCTGCCAGTTTCACCTCGGACATAATTTTAATTGGGAGCTTGCGAATGTAGCGGTGTCGGCAGTGACCGATTACAAGATGCTGATCGCGTACATGCCGATCACTAACAAGGCGGTAGATAAAATATTTTATAAGATCAGGGGAGCAAGCGGCAACGGACTGCTACCAGCCACCAATATGCGACAGGCGATGTTGCCCTACCGGAACACCCAATATTTGCTGGCGCTGGTGGCAGATCAGGTTCCGGGCAATCCGGAAAAGGCATACTGGCTCAACTTCTTTGGCAAGCCCACGCCATTCGTTCGCGGTCCGGAACGAGGAGCAGTAGCAGGAGATCTTTCAGTGATCTTTTCGAGAATTTATAAGGTCAGGCGCGGCCACTATGTTTTGGATTATGAACTGGTGACCGACAACCCCGCTGCTCTTGCCCCTGGTGAACTTACGCGCAGGTACGTTAAATATCTCGAGGATGCGATCCGCAGAGACCCCGACATGTGGCTCTGGAGCCATCGCAGATGGAAAAAAGAATGGAAGCCGGAATACAAAAAGCTTTGGATAGATACGGCGCCCCTACCGGGTAGTTGAAGGTTGACGGTTGAAGGTTGAAAGCCGGAGGCCGTAGGCCGACGGTCCCGATGAATGTCGGGATGAAGGTTAGTTGACGGTTGACGGTTGACAGATGAAGGCACGGCCGAGCGCTTCAGCTGAGGCGGGTTGAATGTTCAATGTTAATGGTGCGAGATCTCGCAACTGTCAACCGTCAACCGTCAACCGTCAACTCTCTTCAGTGGTTGATCCACTTCTTCGATTCCTGCTCCAAATGACTTACCACCGTTTTCACTCTGAACTTGTTCTTCAGATGTCGCGCGAGTGCGTCCGCAGCATAAACGCTTCGGTGTTGCCCGCCGGTACACCCAAAGCTCACCTGCAAACTTTTGAAACCGCGCCTGATATAATCTTCAACCGATATGTCTACGATGTTGTACACGCTGTTCAGGAACTCCGCGATCCTTGTTCGTTGCTCGAGAAAATCCTGAACCGCTTTATCTCTGCCTGTTTGCGCCTTGTATTCTTCAAACCTCCCCGGGTTAAGCAAGCCCCGACAATCGAACACGAAACCACCGCCATTGCCACTTGTATCTTCAGGAAGATTTCGTTTGTACGAAAAACTGTTTATGTACACCACCAGCGGAGTGTCGTCGGTTGCACGGATCGGTTCGAAGCGCAGGATAATATCATCTGCGGTGATCAGCGCAAGTAATCTCTCAAACTCAGGCAATACGATCCCCACGGAATTTTCAGAAACAAATCCGCGAAGGTTGCGAAGCGCGAGCGGAATACTGGTGAGGAACTGCGCCTTTCTTTCAAACAATCCCCGGAATCCATAGGCACCAAGCACCTGCAGCAAGCGAATCAATACATATCCGTTGTACTGGCTGGTAAATCGTACGCGGTCAACTTTCTGCCGCAACTGTTCTTCCACACAGTCGATATAGTATTCGAGCAGGTTTGTCTTCCATTCGGACGTTAGCTCTGCGCGTGCCTGCCACAGCATAGAAGCAACATCATATTGCAGAGCGCCCTTCATTCCTCCCTGGTAGTCGATAAAGTACACGTTGCCGTCGCGAACCATAATGTTGCGGCTCTGAAAGTCGCGAAACATAAAATACTTGTGGTCAACGCGCGAGAGATAAGTTGCGAGATCCTCGAAATCTTCAAGAAGCTTTTCCTTATCGTAAGGTATCTGGAGCGTATCGAGGAAATAATATTTGAAGTACAGCAGGTCACTGATGATGGCCTGCTTGCCAAATTCCCTGCTGGTTATGCATTTCGAATAATCGAGATGGTTATCACCTGTTATCTGGAGCCGTGCAAGTTCTTTAAGACTCAGTTGAAAAAGCGCATATACTTCCGCGTTAGGTCCGTCAGACTCCAGTACGTTCAGGAGTGAAACATCTCCAAAGTCTTCCTGCAGGTAAATATTTCCATACTCATTGATCGCCAGAATTTCGGGCACAGGGGCTCCGGCCGAACGGAAGTGTTGGCTGAAATAAACGAATGTCTGGTTCTCCCGAATATTGTTCCCGTATGTGGCAATAAAGCTTTTAGACGTAGAGTGTATGCGAAAATAGATTCTGTTGCTACCGCTTTGGGGGATCTTGCTGATCGATTGCAAAGGCAGACCGATCTTTTGCTGAAATAGGGTACGGATCTCGTTTAAAATATTTTCCATGTTCGTTGGATATGGCAAAAATCATTAAAATCAACTGAAAGTTTCAACTTCCCGACAACACCGAATTGCGTCGTGCCTCGGAAATGAGAGTGTCTTCATCCCAGCCGGTATCCCGCATGATGTCGGCCTCTTTAAAATCCGACTGCAGCACCCGGTCGAGTTCTTCCATGTATCCGCGCGCCGTATTGATGTACTCATCCTGGTCGCGGATCGACGCGAGTTTCTTAAGATTCTCCTCGTCGTATTTGAAGAATGTTCGCGCTGCGCGATGCGCCGCATAAGAACGATGTCCGAGCATCTTCATTGCGTCGATGCCAAGTCTTAACGAGGTGTCGATCGTTTCGCGATAAACGTGCAACATTCCGGCGTTCATCAGGTCGTAAGCATCGTAGCGGTTTTGTGCGCGGACGAGCATCCGGAGGTTTGGGAAATGTTTTTTTACCGTTTCTATGAGCTCAAGTCTTTTCTCAGGCGGTTCAATTGCAACGATGATCAGCTTAGCCCGTTCGGCTCCTGCGGCAAACAACAGGTCGTGCCGCGATGCATCGCCATAATAAACCTTGAAGCCCAGACGCCGCAATAGCTCCACACGATCGGAGTCGGTATCGAGTATCGTGGCACCGATTCCGTGTGCGCGCAAAAATCTTCCAACCGTATTTCCGAAGTGTCCGAATCCTGCGATGATCACCGGGTTCTCTTCGTTTATTTCGTCGGCGGGGCGTTCGTCGGCTTTCTTTCCGCTTAAGAATCTCGGCTGTAGTACCCTTTCATTCACCAGCATCACAAGCGGAGTTAGCGCCATACTTATTGCAACCACCGCCATCATCGGATCGATCACGGTTCGTGGAAGAATGCCTTCGTCGAGAGAAAATGACAAGAGGACAAAAGCGAATTCGCCCACCTGGCTGAGTCCAAATGCAAACAGAAGATTCTGATCGAGACTTAGCTTGAAAATCTTCCCAAGAACAAACAGCACCAGAATTTTTACCGACATCAACAACAAAACAAGTCCGAAAATCAGTAGGGGACTTCCTAATACAAGTTCGAAGTTGATGGATGCGCCGACTGCGATGAAGAACAGTCCGAGCAACAAACCCTTAAAAGGATCGATATCGCTTTCGAGTTCATGTTTGTATTCACTGTTCGCAAGCACGACCCCGGCCAGAAACGTCCCAAGAGCAGGGCTGAGCCCAACCTGTGTCATTAATACAGCGATGCCTACAACCAGCAACAATGCGGTGGCCGTGAAGATTTCCCTGAGTCTGGTGGCCGCTATGTACCTGAAAAGCGGCCGCACGAGGAACCGTCCGCCAACTACAATCGCCGCCACTGAGCCAAACACCACAAGTGTATGTTGCCACCCTGCGAGATTGGAAACCCAGGTGCTGTTCGAGTGACCTGACTGGGAGGCCGGCGGCGCCGTAGCAAGCAAGGGAAACAGCGCAAGCATCGGGATCACTGCAATATCCTGGAACAGCAAAACCGAAAATGAACTTTGACCGGCGGCAGTCTTCATTAATCCTTTCTCGTTCAGCGTTTGCAGCACAATTGCCGTAGACGAAAGGGCGAGTATCATACCAAGCGCCACTGCAGGTTTAAACGCAAATCCAAATGAGATAGCGATGATAGAAATAACAGCCGTAGTCAGCAATACCTGCAAACCACCAAGACCAACGATTGGGCGACGAAGCTTCCATAGCAATTCCGGTTCGAGCTCCAGACCGATGATGAACAACATCATCACAACGCCGAATTCGGCAAAGTGCATAATGTCTTCGCCTTCGGTTCCTACGAATCCCAGGATAGCAGGTCCGATGATGATGCCAGCAAGCAGGTAGCCAAGCACGGAACCGAGCCCGAGCTTTTTCGCAAGTGGAACCATTATGACTGCGGCGGTGAGGTAAACCAGTGCCTGGAATAAAAATGAGTTCTGATCCATCTTGGAGTGTTAAGCTTGTTTCGATAATACAGCTGCATCGTTAAGATATTCAGCGCGCTCAAGATCCGCATAGTCGAAGCGGTTCTCGAACAGAGCCGATACGGCCTCCTGATACAGGTTTGCGTGCACCATGATGTCCTCATCTTTCAGCCGATGGGTTCCATGCACAACAAAGGGAGGCAAGTACTGCATGTGGCATAAGCGTGCAGTTTGCTCAAATGGCGTAAGCAATTCGCGTATGGTATAGCGGTTTCGACCGGTTCTTGAATACACTTCCCGTGATCCGCCGCATGATATACAATTCAAGATTCTTTTTCCGGTCAGAGCAGTTCCTCCGGCTCCATACGCCCAGCCATGTTCAAGAACCAGGTCCATCCACTGTTTGATGATTGCCGGCGCACTGTACCAATAAAAAGGATGCTGCCAGATAATGATCGAGTGATCTGTAAGGAGCTGTTTCTCGTACTCGACATCAATGTCAAAGTCGGGATATTGTTCATACAGATCGTGAAAGGTAATTCCGGGAATACGGCGCACAGCACCTGCCAGTCTCCGATGAACCCTCGACTTTTCAAGCGCCGGATGAGCAAAAAGCAACAAGATCTTTTCCGCCATAGTCGACACAATTTAAGAAACGAGTATGAATGGCCGGTTTGTGTAGCTTAGCCCCGGGGTCCCGAAATTTTTTCTACATGCTTAAAATATTTATTCTTCTCGTTCGTCAGCCTATCTGAATGCCCGACGTGCTCGCGATACCATCCAAAATGACTGCTGATAAGAAACGCTCGATTACCCACATTGTCAACGCTTACAGCAGGAGATTGTTTGGGTTCATCCGGAAACGGGTTGATTCGAACGAGGATGCGCAGGATATTCTGCAGGATGTGTTCGTTCAGTTTGTCGGCGCCACCGAACCGATCGAACAAATGACCGCATGGTTGTTCAGGGTAGCACGAAATAAGATCACTGATTCGCAACGTAAAAAGCGACCTGACGAATTTTTTGGAGATGCAGAAAGTGAAAATGGTGATCTCTTTCTGGATGCGGACCTGATATCCAGCCAGAACCCGGAGACAGAGTTCCTTCGAACATTGTTTTGGGACACCCTGAACAATGCACTCGATGAATTGCCACACGAACAGAAATATGTGTTCATCCGTCACGAGTTAGATCAGGTTCCGTTTAAAGATATATCCGAAGCGACTGGCACACCAGTCAACACACTCATCTCACGCAAGAGATATGCAGTGATGCACCTGCGTGCGAGACTGCAGACATTGAAAGAAGAACTTTTAAATTATTAACTGTAACAAAATGAAATCGAAGCGACCAAAGAAAATAGCAATGATCGTGTTTTTCGCGATTCTTGCTCTCGGTGTATTCAGTTTGATTGTGATGTTGCTATGGAACGCGATACTCCCCGAAGTAGTGAATGTTTCGCGAATCAATTACTGGCAGGCGCTTGGAATACTCGTGCTTTCGAAGATCCTGTTTGGCGGTTTCCGCGGCGGCGGACGGTGGAAAGAAAGACGTGAACATTGGATGAGAATGAGAGAGAAATGGAACACGATGACGCTGGAGGAGCGAGAGAAATTCAAGCAAAATTTTGGCAGCCGCTGCGGATGGAAAATGCAGAAGAGCGATTCATCATCCCCAACTGTCGAAGCTCAACAATAAGTTCGCATGAGAGTTCTTGTATTCAAAACAAACATCCGATACAAAAAGGAAGTCAGAAGTTTGACGGGCTACCTCGATAAACTTCCCGGGTTACACCGATGGAACGTCGACCTTCACGACACTGACAAGGTGCTACGAATTGAAACGAGTCAACTTGAACCTGAAAACATTACGCAGGTGATACATACGGCCGGGTATAAATGCGAAGAGCTGCCGGATTAATGGCAGCTCTTCGATATTAATGAGAACCGTTTGTTAATTGCTGATGCCGCCACCCTGACTGCCTACGCGCTTGTTCTCATCATCAAGGCCTGTTTTTCGTTGACGTGCCGCTTTGATCTGTGCACTTCCGAAACGATACGTAAAGTTCAATTTAAGTTGCCGGCTTTCCCATCCACCTCCTACTCTCAGATACTGACCTGCGAAATTGCTGATGCCTTCCCACCTCATCGTCTGGAAGATGTCGCTGACAGATGCTTTGAGGTTACCCTTGCCTTTGAACAAAGTTTTTTGAACACCGGCCTCGATCGACCACATTTCCTTGCTTTCAAATGTTCCCTGCCAAATCGATGGGGATCCATACCATCCGCTCGCTTCAGCCGTCCACCCTTTGCCGAGTTTTGCCGAATGCTGCGTAAAGATGTTGAAGGCATACACATCCAGATCGATCGTACGGCCGACTCCGAAGTTCGCTTTGTAATGTGTATAGTACATGTTCAGATTCGTGTAAACGCTGTACCATTTGATCTGCAACGGATAGCTGATGTTCAGACTTGTGATGTCCTGTGTAGCAAGATTCTTTTTCGTGATGAAGCTTTTTGATTTCTCCGCGGTATCTATCAGCTGCGTAAAAACGTCGCTAACGTGAGAGTAATTCAGCGTCGTGTTCAATTTGTATTTGAACGTGTGCGTTATACCAAAACTGTTTGTGTATTGCGGCCTCAATTCAGTATTACCTTTTTGGTAAGTGTATTCGTCGAGTTTGAATTCGAACGGATTCAGGTCCTGGTATGCCGGTCTGTCGATACGCCTGCTGTAGGTGAAGCTGAACTGGCTCATCGGATTTTTGTTGAGCGTAAGAGCGGCGCTTGGAAACACATCGGTGTAATTCCGTTTAAAACCGGAATCGTATGTAATGTATGAACCCCCGTTCCAGCGCTGGCCATTCGAAATACCTTCAGCGACTGTATTCTCTACGCGCACTCCCGCCTGTATCATGAATCCTTTGAACTGGCGGTTATAATTTACATAAGCCGCATTTATATTCTCCTTGTAATTGAAATCATTGCTTCTGTCTCTGTCCAGGTCTTTCGAAGAACCGTTTACATTGAATCGTCTGAAGTCGTTTGTCGTTTCTACATAAGAAACCTTTCCTCCCACACCGAGGCGGCCTTTTTTGAATCCCTGTTCATAATCGCCTTTCAAACTATAGATATCGATATCTGTGGGAGCGATCATGTTGTAAATACGTTGCTCGAGCGGATTGCCGGACGGATCGAAATAAAAGTTCGGTTGGAGCTGATCACTGTTGATGCGATATAAGCCATAATCCGCATCCAGGTTGAGTTCTCTTCCGGATGTGTCGGCATACTTGTAATTTACATTCACGTTTGCATGATCTCTCGTCATCGCATTGTTGTTGTCGGCTACCAGAACTTTCACCGGATCGCTTGTCGGTTGATAGCTGATGTCTGTGCGGCTGTAATTCGCAAAGCTGTTGTCTGATATATTGCCGTTCACCATAATACCAAGGGTGTTCTTTGAATTGATGAAATAGTCGACCCCGGTTTTAAAATTGTGCGAATTGTTTTCGAACGTCATTGTATTACGGCCATTGAACAGTGTATCTAACTGTAACCTGTAAAGATTCATAAAGCTTTCGTTCCTGCCGTAGTTATAATTGTAGTTCGCGAAAGCATTGAACTTTTTATTGCGGTGATTCAGTGACAGGCCGGCATTGTATTTCGGTAAGATTCCGATGTTGTATCCTGTGGTGATAGATCCGTTGGTGCCAAAGGATTTATTTTTCTTCAGTCGGATGTTGATGATTCCGGCATTTCCGGCCGCTTCGTATTTCGCTGACGGATTTGTGATGATCTCGATCGATTCAACCGATGATGACTGGATCGTTTTCAGATAATCAGAAAGATCCTTGCCAGACAACGGAGTCGGTCGTCCATCGATATAAACCTGTACGCCGTTTTTACCGCTCAGACTAAGATTGTCATCTTTATCGACGAGTACACCCGGCGCCTTGCGCAGGAGTTCAAGCGCATCCTGGCCAACTGCATTGATGCTTCCTTCGACGTTCAGGATGGTTTTATCAGCTTTCACTTCCACCATTGGCTTGCGCGATACGACCGTAACTGCTTTCAGGTCTCCAGATGCCTGGCGAAACCTGATGTCGGCCACTTTATAGTCTTCAGACCCGTTAAAGTCGAAGGGAGTTGAATAGAAATCGGCACGACCGGTGAAGGTGCCATGAATAATGTACTGGCCGGCGGGAATAAGGACGAAAGAGTATTGCCCGGCTTTGTCCGACAGGCTGATCTTGACGAGCGAAGAATCCCTGGCATTGCGCAAACTTAATGACGCGCCCGGCAGCGCTGTGGCGTCTTGATCAAAGACCTGCCCCGATATGTTCTGGCCATTAACTAGATAAGCTGAGAGGACCAAAAACACGAGTATAACTGCTTTCATACGTAAGGTTTAAGCGGCCGCAAGGTAACCAGTAACTCGACAAGTTTGGAAGCCGCCTTTTCGAATGGTAAAAGGGATGTTTCAATGGTACTAACGGGTGTTCGTTCACAGGCGCGAGCGATCAGGCGAAAGCTGACTGCTAAAAGCCGACAGCTGACAGCCGAAAGCCGACAGCCCGAGTCAACGTCCCTGCCCTCTCAGGTACACCCTTTGCATTCACTTCAAAAAAGCTGATATGGAAAAAAGGGTAATGGGCATCGTCCTTTCGCTGCTTGGCGTCGTGGGGTTGATACTTGCAGCGGTCAATTTCATGAACGGCGGCGGAGGTTCCAGAAACGTGAAAGAAATCATTATTTACGGCCTTCTCGGCGCAGTTTTTTTCTTTGCAGGAATCGGGCTTGTCCGCACAACACGCGACAAAGCAACCTGATCACTGGCATCCCTTTACAAAGGGGTGTTTAGAATCGTAAACCAACACTCCAATGTCCCTGAACCTCACAGTGTCGCGTACGGTGACGGGTTCGCCGTATCCCTGCAGTAACGTGTCTCCCTGAATTTTAAACACCACTTCTCTCACAGAAAGAATTCCTTCCGACTGGAAAGTGTAATCAGCGACCAACAGGCTGTCGCGCAGCATTCCGCGTATCGTTCCATCGTTATGATCTCGTTGCTCCCAATGATAGCTTAGAGCACCTTTCACTGAATCGCCTTCATAGCTTACAACAAGTGTGGCAGTATCTTTTCCGATCGTCATCCTGTAGCAACCTTCGACATCGGGGCGTGAGACTAATACAGAATCTGTTTTACCTGTAGTTCCGTCACCTTTCGGGCGGCATCCGCTTATCGAACTGCAGAAGAAGCCAATGATAACAATCCATTTCATGGTCTTTGTCGTTGAATGCATATACGTCAAAAATAGTCTTCAATCGTCTACAAAGGATTGATTCGTCTAACCCTGGTCAACAATCCGGAAGTGTAGATGTTCTTACACACCGTAAAAAAAGCGGTTGAATGGAAGCCCGGGCAACGATGAAAAGAAGTCACATCCTGTTTGAGTAAGCGGACAATTGACTGTTAGCTGTGTTCCATTGGCATCACATTGGTAAACCTCAATGGGACTTATCTGTTACTAAAGAAAGGCTGATGTTTACGCACAAATTCATGTTTGCTACGGGTATCGAAAATAGTTACCCCACGATCGTTTTACCTGATGGCACGAAGAAGCGTGTGGATGAAATGGAAAAGACGGGGCATTACGAGCTGTGGGCGCAGGATCTTGAACTCGTTCAAACACTTAACATCCCTTACTTGCGATATGGTCCGGCGTATTACAAAACGCATGTGTCACCCGGGGTGTATGATTGGGAATTCACCGACATGACCTTTCAAAGGATCAAGGAACTCGACATCACGCCGATCGTTGATCTCTGCCATTTCGGTGTTCCTGATTGGCAGGGCGATTTCCAGAACCCCGATTTCCCGTATTATTTTGCCGAGTATGCCGGTGCCTTTGCAAAGAGGTTTCCGGATCTTAAGTACTATACGCCGGTAAATGAAATTTTCATAGCTGCAACATTTTCGGCTCAGTACGGATGGTGGAACGAACGACTGTCGAGCGACCGTGCATTTGTAACGGCGCTTAAGCATCTATGCAAAGCCAACGTACTTGCGATGCATGAGATTCTGAAAATTCAGCCGGAAGCAATTTTCATACAAAGTGAGTCGTCGGAATATTATCATCCCATGCGGCCGGAAGTGCAGAAGCATGCGAACTTTTTGAACCAGAAGCGCTTTCTCGCGCTCGATCTTACCTATGGATATCCTTTGAAAGTGACCATGTACGAGTACCTGCTCGACAATGGTATGACGAGAGAAGAATACCATTGGTTTCAGCAGAACCAGGTGAATGCGAGGTGCATCATGGGTAACGACTACTATAAAACGAATGAACACCTGGTTCATCCCAACGGAACTACTTCTGCATCCGGTGAAATATTCGGTTACTATGTGATCACACATCAATACTACACGCGGTACCGGCTTCCGATCATGCATACAGAAACGAATATCGTGATGCCGGACAGTGTACAGTGGCTGTACAAGGAGTGGGCGAATCTTGTCCGGTTGAAACGTGACGGGGTACCAATAGTTGGATTTACGTGGTACAGTCTGCTGCATCAGGTCGACTGGGATACTGCGTTGAGGGAAGATGCCGGACGGGTTAACGAACTCGGATTGTACGACCTGAACAGGAACATCATGCCGGTTGGTAAAGCGTACAAGAAGATCATCGAGCAATGGAAGGGTGTAATCGAAGAGGAGAGTTTCGGTTTGAATTATTAGTAAACATTCGATCGAAAATTACGAGCGGGCACAACGTTTGTACTATGTGAACAAAACACCCAAATGGACAAACGATTTCTTGGATGGCTGCTTTGTGTTGCAGGCCTTGCTGGTATGGTGCTCGCCGTTTATCTGTTCATGACCGGTTCCGGCGGAAAAGGGCATTTGTTTGAAGTCAGCGGCTACCTTATTGCAGGTGCGATAGCATTTTTCTCGGGGGTCCATTACGCATATACGAAGAAGACGGCTGTTGTCAGGGAGAATGGCGGTACGATTCCGTCGATACCTGCAACACCCAGAATCGAAACGATGCTGCGTCCTTCCACATTACGCGAAGTAACTGTGGCCGACAAAAAATAGTACAACTTTTATCCTAGATCTACTTTTCTTAAGTGTCTGACCGGTTTACTAAAGGCGGCAGATGGTTCCTCATTTCATTCCCGTGGCTCACGTTTTGAATCCAGTGCACAAACGTTGTTGAATGCCTGAAGGTCCTTCCATTGTGTTATTGAAAGAACAGATTCAGCAATTCAAGGGTAAAAAAATTGTTTCCGTGTCAGGAAACTCGAAGATCGATTTGCAGAGAATGGAGGGCAAGAAGGTCACAGATTTCAAATCGTGGGGCAAGCACTTCCTCATTTGCTTCCAAGGATTCACAGTGCGCGTGCATTTCTTGCTGTTCGGTTCTTATCGTATCAATGAAGAAAGGGATAAGCCACCGCGAGTTTCACTTACATTCGACAATGGATTTCTGAATTTATATGCAACCTCTGTGCGATACATCGACGAGGACCCCGATGATATTTACGATTGGAGCGCGGATGTGATGAGTGATTCTTGGGATTCGAAAAAGGCTTCTAGAAAGTTGTTGAAGATGCCCGACACAATGGTTTGCGACGCGTTGCTCGACCAAAACATTTTCAGCGGAGTTGGAAACATTATCAAGAACGAGGTGTTGTACAGGATCCACGTTCATCCTGCATCTTTGATTGGATCACTTCCAGCAAAACAGAAAAGACTCCTTATTGCCGAAGCAAGAAATTACAGTTTTGACTTTCTGGAATGGAAGCGCAACTATGTTTTGAAAAAGCACTGGCTTGCACACACGAAAAGGATCTGCAAGCGATGTGAACTAACTATCACAAAGGAATATATGGGTGTTACGAATCGTCGCACATTTTTTTGCGAAGGATGCCAAGTAGAGTATAAATGATAGCGGAGAGCGGAAAGTGATAAGTAAAAAGTGAAAAGCCTGCCCGAATCGGCGTTAGCTGAGGCGGGTGAAAAGCCTGCCCGAATCCGCTTAAGGTGAGGAAGGAAAAGTTAAATCACAGATGCCGGCGTAACCTTATTCTTTTACCTGTTTACTTTTGCCCCTCAATTTTACAAATGCCCCAACTTTATTCACCTTTCAGCATCAAGTCCATTGTCCTGAAAAATCGAATTGTAGTATCTCCGATGTGTGAATACTCGGCCGAAGATGGACACGCGAACGACTGGCACCTTGTTCATCTTGGCAGCAGAGCCGTGGGAGGCGCGGGTCTTATTATTATGGAAGCAACTGCCGTGTCGCCCGAAGGACGCATTACCTATGGCGACACCGGTATATGGTCCGATGATCATGTGCCTTTTTTGAAAAGGATCACATCGTTCATCGCGAACCATGGTTCTGTGCCTGGAATTCAAATTGCACACGCCGGCCGGAAAGCAAGCAGCAAATTACCATGGGAAGGTGGAGCTGCGCTGAAGCCCGAAGAAAATGCCTGGCAATGTGTTGCGCCTTCGGCGATACCGTTCAAAGAAGGTGATCCGGTGCCGACGGCACTTGATGCTGCAGGTATAAGCAAAGTGATCAGTGATTTTACTGCAGCAGCAAAACGCTCGCTTGACGCAGGTTTCAAGGTTCTTGAAATCCATGCGGCGCACGGTTACCTCCTGAACGAATTCATGTCTCCAATCTCCAACAAGCGAACCGATGAGTACGGAGGTTCCTTCGAAAATCGAATTCGGTTGTTGCTCGCCGTTATTGACTCGGTTAATACGGTTTGGCCTAAAGATCTGCCTTTATTCGTTCGTATTTCCGCAACGGATTGGCATCCCGATGGCTGGACCATTGAAGATTCAATTCGTCTGGCTCCAATGTTACGCGATCGGGGTGTTGATCTGATAGATTGTTCTTCGGCAGGAAATGTTGCTGGGGTAAAGATACCGGTCGGGCCGTTGTACCAGGTACCGCTTGCTGCGCGCATCCGCAATGAGGGTCACATCGCAACGGGGGCAGTCGGACTCATAACAACAGCCCAGGAAGCAGAAGGTGTCCTTACCCGCGGCGAAGCCGATCTTATATTACTTGCAAGGCAGTCGCTCCGCGATCCTTACTTTCCGTTGCATGCGGCGAAAGAACTGGGTGTTGATGTTGAATGGCCGGTACAATACCTGCGCGCAAAAAATTAGCAGTCGATGAGTCGTCATCGCCGACTCTCAGAGATTGGACCGCTGTTGAATAAAAAAAACTGCTCCATAGGAGCAGTTTCAATTTTTTAATACGATTTCAAGGCTGCCTCACTCCGCACCATCTGTCTTCGCCCTCTCGACTGCATACGCACCAATCTTTTTGCCGGCGATCAGTCCCTGTTCACAGTCGCTGCGATAGTGTATGCCACCATACATTCGAGAAAGCGACGCTTCTTCAGCCATCTCGTCGAACAACTGAGCCCGATCTTTCAGGATGTGGCCCAGGATCGTTGCTGCAGCGCCACTGAATGTTGAATGCCCTGAAGTATATGACGGAAAGTTGGGAACGCCCGTGATAGTTTTGATCTCCGTCATCACCTGTGACGGCCGTGGGTTGAAGTAAAAGAACTTCGCATCCCAGCAAACAATAGCCGCATCCATCAGCGACATATTCAGCAGGGCGAAATTTCGCGCCCAGCGCACTTCGCTGAAACTTTCTTTCACAAATTCTTCGGCGGCAATTGCGTTCCAGTGACCGGGAGGTGTATACGTTCCGGCGCCATCCGCCCAAAAATGAACGATTTCCATTCTGTCCCTCGAAAAATCCTCGCTAAATTTTTTCACTTCCTCACACTCCGCTCTGAAGGCATCAGAGTTTGTGGACGGCGGTGGCGGTGGTCGCAGAGAAATTGCAGTGAGTGAATCGAACAGGAAAGCTTTTACTTTTCCGAACAACGGCAACATCGGCGGCCGCTTCGGAGTTTCGAGGCTGAGCCAGCATTGTTCGCCTTTTGCGATTGTTTCATCTTCAAACTGTTTCCAGATGGCCGGAGTTCCAATTGCCTGGCCTGCACGATCCGTTCTTGCACGCGCGACAAATTTTTGTGCAACCTGTTTGCCCAGCGCTTCACCTGCTTCCAGTTCGCTGCGAACATTGGCGCCAGCCATCATGCGATACAATTTATGCTCGTACGCTTTTTCCTGTACAAACGCGATCTCCGTCGGAAACAACAACTTCATCAGCTCAACAGTTGCACCCGCAACCACTGCGTCTTCACTTGGATACGAAGGCAATTCCGACATTGGAACAAGAGCAACGATGCTTGAATCGACGAGGTAAGGCGACTTTCTCGAATACAAACTCTTGTAATGCCATGCCGCTACCAGTGCATCATACTGCGCCGCTGCAACATATGCATAGGCACGAGCAGCGTACGGCGGGTTTGCAAATGGGAAAAGCGGATAAGCAAACGGATTCGCTGCACTTGGCGCCGGGTACGTGCCATCTTCTTTCTGATACGGAGGCAGGTTGTACTTGGCAACAAGTTCGCGCATGATCTCGTTCCAGCGCAACACCGCTCCGGCGCTCCAGTATTCGATAATCTTTTTCTCCTTATCTCCGAGGTTTGCCTGCAGTGCTTTGATCTCATTCAATTCAGCGACATAACCTGGGGTGTTCGTGGCAACCGGGGCACTTACCGCAAATTCGGTCGGCGATGTTAGCAACACCGTCTTCCACGTGCCTGCGTTCAAATCCTGGTTGCCGGGGTTTAATGCACCGAAGTCGTTTGATTCAGTAAGATTTTTGCTGCACGACACTGCACAGAGGCACAGGACCAGAATTATCAACTGTGTTATTCTAAAAGTTCTCATTACTTGATCGTTTGGGGATTATTTTTTCGCGAATTCAAACACGTAGAACACGCCACCATTGTATGTTGTGGCCTGACCTACATTACGACCTTCAATAGTATGACGGGCGCCACCGGTAAGTTCGAGTCCTCTGATTGATTTAAATGTGTATTTGAAATTGACGCCCACTTGTGTGGCGTCCATTTCGTTACTTACAAACGGCATGTCGTTTTTCCGTATGTCGAAGCCGCCCAGTGTGTTCATGCGGTCAACAACTGCCTCTGCGATCCAGCGACTTGTTCTGTATCCTGCGCGAGCTCCATACGATGCGACGTCGGGCATTTTAACCTCGTTCGTATAATGCATTTGAGTAGTGTAATACGACTGCCGGTCGAGTTTCACATTGGCTCTGTGTATGTAAGCACCGGTACCGGTCACGAAGAAGTCGCCGAACTTTACGTCGGCAATAACACGACCGGAAACCGATCTGCTTTGTAAGCCGATCGACAACGGAAGGAAGTCGGGTGAATAATTACCTATTGGAATTGAAAACCCGGCAAGCGCAAAGAGTGACAGAGTTGGAGCTCCCAATTTCTTGCGAACCGGATTCCATTTCAGCGACATCGAAAGATCCTGGATACCACTCATGCCACGCAGTGTTCCGGCTGAGGCCTTCGTTGAAACATACGGCAAATTGAAAAGGACATTCAATTTGTTCGTAACGCCGTAGTTTCCCATCACGCCAATCATTTGTGTAGACACGGTACCCAGGTTCTGGTTGTCGCGTTTAAACGTTCCTTCCCAGTAATCTTCCCAACTGCTGTAGCTGTACATGACACCGGCACAGAACTGATTTTTCTTCATCATCAGCGCATCCATATCGGTCTGGCCAAACGAGGAACGGGAAATTGCGCAAAGTAAAACTGCAATAGCAATTAGGCGGCTATGCTTCATTGTTTAGGAGTTGAAAAGATAATGAGATAACCGGCTGCTGTTCATGAAGAAGCCGGTTACCTGTTTAAAGATGTGTTAGAGGCGAATCGATAGACCTACATTGATCGAGTAGTCCGCAAACGCAGCGTCGCCCTGTGCGAAAGTGCCGGTTGCTGCAGTGCGAAGTTTATCGGCATTGCTTTGCGTGCGGTTTCTTTCGACAGCAACAGGTACCGATGCAAATGCCACAAGTCTTTTGAAGCTGTAGCTTGCACCGGGTTCTACCGACACAACATATCCTGGTCTTCTAAAACCACCGTCGCCGCCAATGAGGTCGCTCGACGGTATTCCTTCTATGCGCATTCCGGCTGAAGCAGTGAATCTGTTGAATGAAAAGTTTCCGCCCGCCCTTGCCATGAACTGATCAGGAACACTCATCGTGGTTGTATTGTAGTCGATCGCAGTTTGCGACGGAGTTCCGCCTCTTGCAGTTGAAACGCCATTGTGTTCACGAGGGTTCACGAGGTAGTAGAAGTTGCCATACACACCAACGGAATGCGTCACATTGTAATATGTGTTCAATTCAGCGGTGAAGCCGGTACCGCCATCTCCAAGTTGAATTGACTGGTCAACAGGTCCGAGCAACTTTGCTCCGTCCGATTTGTAAAAAAAGTCTTCAACTTCGTAATCACCGGTTGGCAGCTTAATCCCTAATCCGAGCTGAATATTTCCTTTCATTGATTTCACAGGGTCGAGCAACCAATGATATGCGCTGATACGGATATCGCCGAGTCCGAATGAATGTGTGTTGTGACGCGCTCCCGGCCCGGAGTTGTTGCCTCCATGTTCGTATAAGGATGACCGTTTGTTTGCAATGATCGGGGCATCGATTCCTAGTGACCAGCGGTTGTTGAATTGACGAACAAGTGTCAGATTCAATGAGTGTGTCCAGTTGATGACCTCGGTATTTTTTTCAAGTCTTTCGTGTTGCTCCTCTTTTCCGACGAAATGCCGGAAGGAACGGAAATAACGATACGATGTGTTCAGCTGCCATCCTTTGCCGCCGCTGATTGCATCCTGCTTGGTGCAGGTGGCTCCGGTGGCGCGAATCGCCACACATCCCTGAGCATTGGCATTATGATATATTATCGAAGCAAGAAGAATTATAGAAAAGCACTTAAGCATGATAGTTAGTTTGTTGGTTATTGTTTACTTGTCAGGTAGGTCTCATCTTTCCGCCTGAGCTTCAGGCGATCGACAACAAGGGTGCCTACCTGTCTGCCTTGTTTATTGCCTTCGTCCAGATCGAACCGGTAATGAATACCGCCGTACAGCCTTGAAATCGATGCTTCAAGTGCCGCTTCCCGGAATGATTTGAACGTGCGGGACTGGATACCGAACTCCACGCTCGATGTATCCTGGTAAGTAAAATTGTCACCGAATATCTCAGTCAGCACCTCAGCGGTGGCAGCCGAAATCACCGAATGACCACTTACATAAGAAGGAAATGGGGGCGTTTGAATAAATGGCCGCCAGTCAGGATCGATGTATTTGTTGATTACCGTTTCGGGCCGAACAATGTTGCTCCTGTACTTTTCATCCCAGCAACTGATGAATCCGTCAAACAACGCTATTGACGCTTTCGTATAGGCATAGACGGTAGTATTGAAGTCGCTCTGCGCTTTTTCCGCCGCGATACCAACGATGTTCATCCAGTGCCCACCCGGAGAAAACTTTTTCGTTGCAAACATCACATGTCCCGTAATGTTCATCTTGAACGGGTTATCGTCCCAGAAGTCTGCAATATGCCGCTGCTCCTCTGTAAGGTTGTCGATGGTTGTTTTTACTTCCATCGCTGCTTTATAGAAGGTGCTTGAGGTATCCTTCATATCGTATGCAGGCGCCTTTGAAGGTTTGCATGCCGCAGCAGAATCGAGCACCATCGGGCGGATTTCCATCCAATGCGCTTCCACTGCCGAAGCATAAGCCGGCGGAGTAGGAACCCATCTGCCTTCTTCTTCAGTAACAGTGAATTTGCTTGCCGAGCGTGTTTCAGCATAGTTGTCCTTGCGAGCCCATTTCAAAACCGAAGCAGCTATCGTGTCTGCAAAGAATGCAGATTCGCGCATCATCTGATCGGGCATTCCGCTGTCTTCCGCTGAATCAAGCAAATGCTGGTAATAGCCCATCATGCTTCCCTCCGGAAACGTCACTGCGTTACCCACTTTTGTGAAAGCAAGAAGCGCGGCAAGTTTGTAGTCGATGGTAGTTCCGGCTGCAGGTTTCGGCATGGGAGGCATATGCTTGATCAAGCCAGACAACGAACGAAAACTGCTGTCGCCCGCTGCAACACACTCATACGCGGCGATGTTCGCATATGCGTAATTCCTCGAAGCAATCATCGGCGGGAAATTGTTTTCCAGCACGATGTCGTTGAGCTTTTTTACCGTCTTTGAATAAACGACCGGGTTGTTCGTGAATTTTGTATAATCCCCTTTGGGCTTACATCCGGCTATTAGCAGACCAAATGCTGCGACAGCCACCAAATACTTCATAACTATGTTGATTGGGTTCCTGACTGATTTTTATTCCGTGTAAATCAGCAGGCAACTTCCGGCGGTTGAGCCGGTGAAGTGAGATAAGGAGCGGTATGGTCACCGATCGAAGTGTAGGTATATGTCGAAGCGTTGGTACAAGCCATCGACACCGACCAGTTGTTTCCTTCAGGCATATAGTCAATAGACAGTGACTTTGAAGAAGAAGTCTTGCCTGATGGATTTTCTTTCGAACCGGTATTGTGGTTAAGATCGTTCACGAGTTGAAAGAACTGGTCTCTCGAACTCTGTATCTCCATTTTTGATTCGTTGGGAACGCAGAGCAGCACGAGTTCTCCGTCAACCACTTTACGTTTCACATACTTGTAATGTATGCCGTTGATTTCTATTTCTCCATTGAAACGTTCGAAGTCCTGCCAGTCGGTGGTATAAGGAAGATTAAGCGGAACGCGTAATTCGAAAAGGTCGGCCTCGTTGAAGTTGTTGTTGTCAAGACTTACTTCGAGCTGAAGATCTGAATGTTGTTCAAGGTAATGAGAGTACAAACGATACCCTATCCAGTTGAACAGCAAGAGCCCAATAAGCAGTATGGAAGCAAGTCGTTTCAATTTCTAAGGGCGACTGGCAAGATAAATGATTTCTTTAACATTTAGAACGGTATAATCTTCGGCCATTGCGATGATATTCTCAAATGATTCAAAATCAACTTTTTTGTGCGATGTGAGAATGGTAACGCACTTCATGCCGGCGTTTGCAGCGGCTTCAACTCCCTTCGGAACATCTTCAAAAACCACGCAATTTGAAGGCAACACATTCAGGGCTTTCGCTGCATTTAGAAAGGTTTCCGGATCCGGTTTGCTGGTTTTCACGTCTTCCTCCCCGATTATCGCGTCGAATAAATGGGCGATACCGAGTTTTTCGAGGATCAGATCGATATTCCTGTGGTAACTGGCGGTGCCAATTGCAAGACGAAGTCCCTCGTTCTTAGCCTGTTTCAAAAAATCTTCAAGTCCATCGAGCAACCGCGCTTCGGGCAGAAAAAGCTCGCGATAGTATTCTTCTTTTTTCTCCGCCATTTCTTTAATGGCGTCATCGTCCAGTTTCCGGTCATGAAAGATTCTTCGAAGAACCTCGCTGTTCTTTCCATACAATTCGCGGAAGAGTTCGTCGCCCTCCAACTTGCTGCCGTTTTCCGAAACAACACGGCGCCATGCACGGTAGTGATAATCCATGTTTTCCATCATCGTTCCGTCCATATCAAAAACGAACGCTTCGACTTTTCTACCCTTCATCGCCAATCTATTGAACGGTATACGTTTTTCGGTCCGGTCCGGCGCCTGTGATCGTAAGCTTTTTCCAACCGGGAGGAAGAGCGGATTTGAGTTGAACGATTCCTTTTGGGGTAATGTCAAGTCCGCCAAAACCCATTAGCAGCGATTGAACGATTCCGCCTGCCCCCGTGGCAAAGTACGGGTTCGTGCCTCCCTTCGTTTCGGCAATCACGCGAAACGGAGGGTTGAGGTTGGGAACATACGCATCCTGAAAAAACTGGTACGCTTTGGATCCATTGTTCAATCTTGCATACAACAGGCTGAAGATCGCCTGCGTCATCGCAGGTGTGCCCTGATTGGGTACCCTGGTTGAATAGTATGCAAGATCTTTCTCAATTGCCGCGGGGTCCTTTACTTCTTTAAGTGGGTAAGCAAGAAGATTTACATCCGCCTGTTTAATGCCCTCACCGTTATAGGTAGCATGCTCACGGGTTGTTCCATCGGGAAATTTTAGAATTGGAATATTGTTAGCAACATCTGCCCAGTCTGCATCAGCTGGTATTCCAAGAATTTTTGCTGCATCCAGCGCAAAACGCAGATTTGCTTTTGCAGCCGCATTGGTAAATGCGTTGTTGTCTACGTTCTCGGCCCACTCATCAGCAGCAACTACGTTTTTTATGTCGTAACGGCCGGGACCATTTTTTTCAACGCGACTTGCCCAGAATCTCGCAGTTTCCGAAAGAAGTGGCCATCCTTTTTCGCGAAGCCAGTTTTTGTCCTGCGTCACCGCAAAGTAATTCCATGCTGCAATACCTACGCATGCGGTGATATGATGTTCGAATGGTCCGCTCAACGCCCATACGGGAGTCTCTTCAACTCCGGTCGCTGCACTTTCCCACGGAAACATGGCTCCCTTGTACCCATGGGCAAACGCATTTTTTTTAGCGGCATCCAGGCGCTTAAATCGATAGTCGATCAGTGATTCTGCAATCTTTGGCTGAAGCACAAGAATCGCCGGGTACATCCATAGTTCCGTATCCCAGAACACATGTCCATTGTATCCGAGGCCGCTCAATCCCATTGGCGACAAAGAGAAGTCGCTGCCTTCCCTGGTAAAGGAATACAGATGATAGATCATGCTGTGAATGTCCTGCTGACTTTGAGGGTCGCCTTCTATCTGCACGTCGCTCTTCCACAACTCGCGCCATGCGGCAGAATGGAAGTTTACAAGACGATCGCGGCCCTCGAGTTTTGCAAAAATCGTGAGCCGTTCGGCTTCATTCAGAGGATCATCGTGATGTGCTGATGTTATGGATGACCCTGCGATGGAAAACGTATACGATTCACCTGCCTTCAGCTTCCTGGTAAATTTCATCAGGTGCATGTTGTTGTCCCACATTTCGTGGATCACCCGCGGTTCATGACCGTGTTGTTCAGAGAAGAGAAATGTATTTGATGCGCACATTAAAAGTTTGCCTGTTGGACTTCTTGCCGAAGAAGTGAGAAGACTGATCACCACATGCGGCCTGTCGATTTCGTTGTAGTAATTCTGCACATCACGGAGTGCGTCGGGAGCTTCCATGACCGAAGCGGTAGAGATGGTAATATCTTTTTGGGCGGTTACTGTTACATCCATTAACACCGTGAAAGGCAGATGCCGCAATGCATAGTACGTATATGAAACGTTTGCCTTGCCTGCATGACTGAATCGGCCGGTGAAAGCGGCGCGCTGCATGTCGAGCTCCTGCTCGAGTCCTGTTGCATTAGAAGCGTTGATCCTTGCACCATCGATATCGAGGTTCATGTTCAGCAGATTGAAGCTGCGAAGGAAGTTGCTGACACGTCCGCGGCCGTACTGGTCGTAAGCGCCTGCGAGTACAACGTCTTTTACTTTAAAGGGCTCGGGAGCAGAAACGATTCCGATCATGCCATTGGCAACCGTAATGCCATAATAATTTGACGGATCTATCTGCGAAGCCCTGATCTTCCAGGGATCCTGGCAAAATGCAGCGGCAACTAACGTTAATGTACATGCGAAAAATGCTAAGAGACGTCGTGCTATTGCAGCCATCATTGGTGATTGTGCGGTTGATTTAAAAAGGAAGTTCCTGATTTTTCTATTACAGTTAACTTTAATCATATTCCGACTACATGACGATAGATTCACACGTTCATTTCTGGAAGTACGACAAAAAACTTTATCCTTGGATCGACGCAGGCATGAAAACGCTGCGCGCCGATTATCTTCCGGATCACATCCGGCTAAATCTGAAGCGAAATGGGATCGAGGGATGCATAGCAGTGCAGGCGGCTGAAAGCGAATATGAAACCCGTTTTCTGAGCGAACTCGCTGCAAGCAATGACTTGATAAAAGGCGTGGTGGGATGGCTCGATCTGAAGGCGCCGAATATTCGTCAGAAGCTCGAGGAATTTCGGGTGTATCAACCAATCGTTGGCTACAGGCATATCGTGCAATCGGAGCCCGACGATTTTCTATATAACGCCGACTTCCGGCGGGGGGTGAGGCTTTTGAAGGAATTCAATTATTCGTACGATATCCTGATTTTTCCGAGGCAGTTGAAAGCAGCGATCGACTTTGTTTCAGCATTCCCGGAGCACAGGTTCATCCTTGATCATTGTGCCAAGCCGTCGGTGAAAACCGGTGAAATCGATGAGTGGGCAGCGGGTATAAAGGAACTTGCAAAGGCACCGAATGTGTATTGCAAAGTGTCGGGACTTGTCACCGAGGCCAAATGGAGGGAATGGAGCGCCGGTGATTTTTATCCCTACCTCGACGTGGTGTTTGAGAACTTCGGAACCGACCGTCTGCTGTTTGGCAGCGACTGGCCGGTGATGCTGCTTTCAGGAATTTATGTGCAATGGAAGAGCCTTGTCGAAAAATACCTGGAGAAATTTCCGGAAGAAGAGAAGGAAAAGGTATTCGGCCTTAATGCCGTCCGTGCCTATAACTTGCAGGTCGAGGCCTGAACCGCTCAGCCTGCCATCCTGTTGTTCGACGAAACACTTTCAATCAGACCCCTTACTTCGTCAGGAGTCTTTTTCAGTTTTTGGGAAAGATGTTCGAGCAGCTGGTCTTCGTTTCCTTCGTTGTATTGAAGGTCCTCGTCGCTCAGGTTGATGTCGGTCTCTTTCAATTTCTCTTTGACTTCTTCCCATGAAGCGTTTAATTTCAGTGCGCGCATAGATATTTTTCATTTATACTTTAAAAAACTGTTCCACTATCGTGACGCCTCAATCCCACCGCCGCTATTGCCTGGCCCTCGACCTAAAAGATGATCCGCGATTAATTGCCGAGTATGAGAAATGGCACGAAAAAATCTGGCCGGATATAGAGGAAAGTATTCGCAGTTCGGGAATCGCCGATATGGAAATTTACCGCACCGGAAACCGTTTATTCATGATCATGGAGGTAGATGAAAATTTTTCGTTTGAAAAAAAGTCGAGGGCAGATGCCGGGAATCCGAAAGTGCAGGAGTGGGAGGAGCTTATGTGGAAATATCAGCAGGCGATTCCATCGGCCAAACCCGGAGAGAAGTGGGTGTTGATGGAAAGAATTTTCAAGCTGTGATGCAACTGCGTGATTAGGTTAAGTGAAAAGGGAAAAGTGAAAATTGTATTGACGACGAGTCCTCCTTCGGAGAGACTCGTCTGAGACCGCGACTGCGTGATTAGGCTAAGTGAAAAGGGAAAAGTGAAAATTGTATTGACGACGAGTCCTCCTTCGGAGAGACTCGTCTGAGACCGCGTATTGACACTTTCAACTTTCAACCTTCAACTTTCAACTCCCTTACATGTTCCTCCTATACTGCCCACCGACTTCGTACAAAGCGTGAGTGATTTCTCCGAGACTGCAACATTTCACCGTTTCCATTAATTCCTCGAACAAATTCTCGTTCGCTATCGCTTTTCGTTTCAATCGGTCAAGTGCCTCAGTCTTCCTCGCGGCGTTCCGCTTTTTAAATTTCTGCAGGTTATCGATCTGCTGGTCTTTTTCTTCTGTTGTGCTTCGGATCACTTCTCCTGGCTGCGAAGTAGGACTGCCGGCTTTGTTCAAGAATGTATTTACTCCGATCACCGGCAGTTCGCCGGAGTGTTTAAGACTTTCGTAGTGCAGACTTTCTTCCTGGATCTTGTTGCGTTGGTACATGCGCTCCATCGCTCCCAATACTCCGCCGCGGTCGGTGATCCTGTCGAATTCTGCCAGAACGGCTTCCTCTACGAGGTCGGTAAGTTCCTCGATAAGAAACGAACCCTGGTTCGGGTTCTCATTCCTCGTGGTCCCGAGCTCACGGTTGATGATGAGCTGAATCGCCATCGCACGACGAACCGACTCTTCGGTTGGAGTGGTAATCGCTTCATCATAGGCATTTGTATGCAGCGAATTGCAATTGTCGTAGATCGCATACAGCGCCTGAAGAGTTGTTCGAATATCATTGAAGTCGATCTCCTGTGCATGCAAACTTCTTCCGCTGGTTTGTATGTGGTACTTCAATTTCTGACTTCTTGCATTTCCCTTGTATTTGTCGCGAATCGCTTTTGCCCAGATACGTCTTGCGACACGACCGATGACGCTGTATTCGATGTCCATTCCGTTGCTGAAGAAAAACGAAAGGTTCGGTGCAAACTCGTCGATGTGCATTCCACGGCTGAGGTAGTATTCCACATAGGTGAATCCGTTTGCAAGTGTGAACGCCAATTGCGTTATGGGGTTCGCACCCGCTTCAGCGATATGATAACCGCTTATGCTTACGCTGTAAAAATTTCTTACTTCGTTATCAATGAAAAATTGCTGCACGTCGCCCATTAGCCTTAGCGCAAACTCGGTGCTGAAGATGCAGGTGTTTTGCGCCTGATCTTCTTTCAGTATATCGGCCTGAACGGTGCCACGAACCTGGGACAATGCTTTCGAACGCAGCTCACGGTACACTTCATCCGGCAAAACCTCATCACCACTTACTCCCAACAAAGTCAGTCCAAGTGCCTGATCCTTTGAAGGTCCCGTTAAACCCGGTCGTTTTTCTTTGTGGTGTATCCAAACCGGGTGCCGGCCCGGAGACGAAGGATCATGATACTGCGGCCTTAATCCTTTTTCAAATTTCCGGCCGATCGTCTCCGTTATTTCCGCCCACTTGTTGTTTTCGTCGATCCACCTTTCACATTGCTGATCGATCGCGGCATTCATAAAAAAAGCCAGGAGCACCGGGGCCGGACCGTTGATCGTCATACTTACCGACGTACTTGCATCGCACAAGTCGAAGCCGCTGTACAATTTTTTCGCATCATCGAGTGTTGCAATGCTTACACCTGAGTTGCCGATCTTTCCATAGATATCCGGACGCGTGTCGGGATCCTCACCATAAAGAGTAACCGAATCAAATGCAGTCGAAAGCCGTATGGCAGGCTGGCCCGCGCTTACGTAATGAAAGCGTTTGTTTGTTCGTTCGGGTCCGCCTTCGCCGGCAAACATTCTTGTTGGATCCTCATTTGCACGTTTCAATTCGAACACTCCGGCGGTATAAGGAAACTGTCCTGGTACGTTTTCACGCAATTGCCACTTCAAAATATCGCCCCAGTCGTTGTATCGCGGTAGCACGATCTTAGGTATCCTCGTACCCGAAAGCGTTTTCGACCCCAGGTCCTGACTGATCGTTCGTTCGCGGACGGTATACACAAGCTTGTCTTCGCCGTACTTCGACTGAACCGCCGGCCATTCGTTGATCAACCGCAAACACTCTGCATGAAGTTTTTCGCGCCTCAGTCGAATATTGTCGTGAAGAGTGGATTCGCTGCGACCGTCCAGAAGCTTTGCAGCTCCTTCGAGCATATACAATTCGGAAGCAAGCCGGCACTGTTCATCAACCCATCTGTCGTACGATCGACATGCGTCACTGATTTCGGAAAGATATCTTACCCGATTTGCGGGAATAATGAGTTGTTTCCTTGAACTATCGTCAAATGATTGCGGCTCGCGGAATGACCTCCCTGTTTTTTTTGCCAGTGTCTTCAGCAGCAGCTCGAACAATGCGTTCACACCGGGGTCGTTGAATTGCGATGCCATCGTACCGACCACAGGAAGATCATCGTCGGCTGCGGACCACAAACCATGATTGCGTTTGTACTGCTTTCTTACATCATGCATCGCATCGAGCGCGCCCGGTTTATCAAATTTGTTGAGTACGATGATGTCCGCAAAGTCAAGCATATTGATCTTCTCGAGCTGGCTTGCCGCACCGTATTCCGGAGTCATAACATAGATGCTCAGGTCACAATGGTCGAGAATGCTTGCATCGCTTTGACCGACGCCCGCGGATTCCAGAATGATGAGATCAAATTTTTCTTCCCGGCAAATGCGGATGGCATCGCTCACATGTGAACTCAACGAGCTGTTGTCATCGCGTGTTGCAAGTGAGCGCATGTATGCACGCGGATGCGAGATCGAATTCATTCTGATACGATCACCAAGCAACGCGCCACCGGTTTTCTTTTTACTTGGGTCAACACTTATTACTGCAACTGTTTTGTTTTCGAATTGGTGAAGGAATCTTCTCACGATCTCGTCGGTCACCGATGATTTCCCTGCGCCACCAGTTCCCGTAAGTCCCACAACCGGTATTGGTTCCGGTAGTGGTTGTCCGTTTGCCAATGACTGTCCGTTCAGTTCGGCAAGTGTGATCTTTCTTGCGATCCGGCGGATGTCTTTGTATTCTCCAAGTGGAAGACTTCCATTATGAGGAAGACTTCTTAAATCCGCAGCAGGCGCCGACTCGCGGCATTTCGCCAGCAGGTCGTCGATCATTCCTTCGAGTCCGAGTTTTCTTCCGTCGTCGGGTGAATAAATGCGTGAGATGCCGTAGGCATGCAGTTGACTGATTTCCTGCGGGAGAATTGTTCCTCCGCCGCCTCCGAAGATTTTGATGTGGCTGCAACCGCATTTCTCAAGCAGATCCTTCATGTATTTGAAGAATTCGACATGCCCGCCCTGGTATGAAGTGATGGCGATTCCCTGAACATCTTCTTCGATCGCACATTCAACGATCTCCTGCACGCTTCGGTTATGACCGAGATGGATCACTTCCGCTCCCTTCGCCTGCAATATTCTGCGCATGATATTGATTGCTGCGTCATGACCGTCGAACAATGCTGCGGCGGTAACTATGCGGATCTTGCTGGTCATGCGGCAAAGTTAGTTATTCGCGTAAAGCCTGTGACATCATCAAACGATTTGAGCATTTGCGACTAACTTGCGCCCTCAATTGCATAGCATGCTCAAGTTGTTTGTTTCTCTTGTCGCGGGTTTCTGCTTTTTTTCTGCCTGTTCTCCCAATAACACCACGGAAGCGCCCGAGCTCAAACAATATTTCGACAAGTCTGGCACTGATGGATTCTTCGCCATGTTCGACAATGGCAATGGCAATTTTACGATTTATAACATGCCGCTTTTTCGCGACAGCCAGTTCCTTCCTGCATCTACTTTCAAGATCGTCAACGCCCTGATCGGCATTGAAACCGGTCGTGTACGTGATGAGAACGAAGTGTTCCGGTGGGACAGTGTTGTAAGAAGCGAAGCCGCCTGGAACCGCGACCTCAGCATGAAGGAAGCGTTCGCAGTGTCAGCGGTTCCCTGGTTCCAGGAATTGGCACGAAAGATCGGTCGCGATACCATGCAGCGATGGATCGATACCCTCGGTTACGGAAGTTTGAAGAAAAAGCCCGTTATCAGTGAGAAGAATCTGGACACTTTCTGGCTTGACAATTCGTTGAAAGTAACAGGCGACGAGCAGCTCGGTCTGGTGAAGAAGCTTTATTTCGGCCAGTTGCCCTTTCAGGCACGGACCCAGCGCGTGGTAAAGGACATCATGTTGCGCGAACAAAATGCAAACTATTCGCTCAGCTACAAGACAGGCTGGGGTTTCGACGAAAGAAATCATGCCATTGGCTGGATCACCGGGTGGATCGAAGAAAACAAACACCCGTACTTTTTTGTCTTATTGATGGATTCGCCTGATCGCAATTATGATATGACAGATGCAAGGGTCAGCGTGCTGAAACAAATTCTTGCCGCCCAGGGATTCATGCAGGGTAAAAAATAGATTAAGCACCATATTTGCAGCGTAGGGCGGAACAACTCTTATGCTGAGAGAATTTCAATTTCAAAACGGCGAAGTACTGACGGGGCTGATGATCGTGCCACTGGTCGTCATGCTATTTATTGAATTCATTCGCTGGAGGAACCGCACGAAGCAAAAGATAGGCGATCCGAAGCTGGTGTCGGAACTTATCAGGGGTTACTCGTTTCGTAATTCTCTCATAAAATTTGTTCTCCTTGGATTAACTGTCATTGCGGTGATCCTCGGCGCCTCCAACCTGAAAAAGCCGTCGGGCATGCAACAGGTAGAGCGAAAAGGAGTAGATGTACTGATAGCGCTGGATGTGAGCAAAAGCATGCTGGCCGAGGACATCAAGCCCAACCGCCTCGAAAAATCAAAATTGCTTGTTTACAAATTGCTGTCGAAACTGTCGGGCGATCGCGTTGGTCTCATTCTTTTTGCCGGCCGCGCGTACCTGCAGATGCCATTGACAAGCGATCATTCCGCCGCAACCATGTATGTTCAAAACGCGTCGCCGGCGGTGGTTCCAACCCAGGGCACCGTTATCTCCGAAGCGTTGAAGCTTGGAATGAGCGCATTCAACACGAGTGAAAGAAAATTTAAAGCAATGGTGCTGATCAGCGATGGCGAGGACCACGACGCATCTGCACTTGAACTCGCCCAACAGGTATCTGAAAATGGCATCATGGTCAATACCGTCGGCATCGGATCTCCAACCGGCACACCGATTCCGGATCCGGCAACGGGGCAATACAAAAAGGATCCGGCCGGAAATACAGTGATCTCGAAACTAAATGATGAACAACTGAAACAGCTCGCGGCCACAACCAAAGGGATGTATGTGCTGCTAGAAGATGTGGATGTTGCTGCGGACAACATCATGCAACAACTTGCAAAAATCGAAGAGACTGCGCTCGAGGATGCGTCATTTTTAAACTTCCGGTATTACTATCAGTGGTTCATTGCAGCAGCACTGATCATGCTGGTTGCAGAATCACTATTGCCGGAACGCAAATTCGGAACAGCATGAAATTTCGGTTATACATATCTGTTATACTGCTGCTGATGTCTATGCAAATTGCGGTGTCCCAGGACGCAAATGTTCTGGTGCGCCGCGGAAACAAGGCATACAGGAGCAAGCAATTCGAGAAAGCTGCCGGCGATTATTCCAGGGCAGTGGAAGCCGCACCCCAGGATGCGGTAGCGCGTTTCAATTATGCAAATGCGTTATTCAGGACCGGTAAGTTTTCAGAAGCCGGCAAAACCCTCGAAGAAGCGCTGAATACACCTGCAGGCAAGACGATTGAGCAGGAGTCGTTTTACAACAAAGGCGTCGCGCACTCCAGGCAGAACCAGCTTGAGCAAAGTATTGAAGCGTACAAACAGGCCGTGCGGCTTGATCCTTCGGATGTTGATGCCCGACATAACCTCCAAAAGGCGTTGTTGGAATTGAAGAAGAGAAATCCGCCGCAACCGAAGGAGCAGAAGCAGCAACAGCAGAAGCAAAAGCGTGAACAAAAGCCGCAGAAAGAAAACAGCCGGCTGAATAAACGGCAGGTCGAGCAGCTGCTGCGCGCACTTCGACAGAAAGAACAACAAGTGCAGCAGAAGATGCAGCAAAACAAGACAAGGACAACCACGCAACCGGAGAAGGACTGGTAAGTCCGGCGGCATTGAACTAACTTTGCCGCGCATTAAATGGACCTGATGCAAATCTATTCTGAATCATTAACCGCGTACCGTCGCCTTAAGACGAGTGAAGTCAACATTGGCGGATTGCTGATGGGCAATTACCATCCGGTAAGGATTCAGACAATGACTACAACCAATACACTCGACACGCGGGCGACGGTTGAACAAACCATCCGATGCATCGAAGCCGGTGCCGAACTGGTGAGGATCACCGCCCCAAGTAAAAAAGAAGCCGAGAATCTGCTGAACATTCGAAATGCGCTACACAAACAGGGGTACCGTACGCCTCTTGTTGCCGACATACACTTTACGCCAAATGCCGCCGAGATTGCCGCAAGGATCGTTGAGAAGGTGAGGATCAATCCGGGCAATTATGTTGACAAGAAAAAGTTCGAATTCATAGAATACGGCGACTCTGAATATCAGTGGGAGATCGAACGGATACGCGAAAGATTTCTCCCTCTCGTTCGCATTTGTAAGGAATACGGTACGGCCATGCGAATCGGTACAAACCACGGTTCGTTGAGTGATCGCATTATGAGCCGTTATGGTGATACTGCGAATGGCATGGTGGAAAGTGCCATGGAGTTTCTGCGCATCGCACGCGATGAGAGCTACCACAACATTGTGTTGAGCATGAAGTCGAGCAATCCGCAGGTAATGGTACAGGCTTACAGACTCCTCATTCAAACGATGACCGCGGAGTTCGGATCGAACTATCCGTTGCATCTTGGGGTCACAGAAGCGGGGGATGGAGAAGATGGGCGGATAAAGTCTGCAATCGGAATCGGAACCTTGCTTGAAGACGGTATCGGCGACACCATACGCGTGTCACTCACTGAGGATCCGGAATTTGAAATTCCTGTTTGTAAAGATCTGGTGGCGCGATACGTAAACCGCGAACAGGATCATGCGACGCAGAGCAATTCGATTGAACTTCCTTACTCGCCTTTTTCATACACCCGACGCCCGACGCGCGAGATAACAAACATAGGAGGCAAGAACGTACCAGTTGTAGTGGCCGACTTTGGTGAACAAGATGACCTTTCAGCTTCTGATCTTAATTCTGCCGGCTACACATACGATCCCGTAACCGATAAATGGAAGATACAGGATGCGGCCGCCGATCTTCTGTATTGCGGATCGAAGTTGCCCTCATTCGAACTACCCGGCACGCTTCGTCCGGTTATTGACCATGCAAGCTGGCTTCGGCTGCCAGATAGGTCGGGAATGATGCCACTATTATCGGTGCAGGACATCGATTTGGTGCGCGGTCAGAATTACCCTTGCATTGTGAAAGTCGACGGCGCTGGTGAGATTTCGGATGAACTGACACAAACTTTGCGCGGTCTTCCGCAATCTGTCCTGCTTCTTTCAAGCAGTTCTGAAAACGAGATGCAATCGCTGCGGTCGTGCATTGCGACAATATGGGCGAATGGATTAGAGAATCCGGTGATCATCCGGGTACACAGCAATGAGTCGTCAATCGACAGACAGCTGATCCAGTTTTCCTCAACTGCCGGTGCGTTGTTGCTTGATGGAATGGGCGATGGCGTATGGCTGTCCGCCAACTCACGGACAGGGGCAACCGAAAAAGTAAGCGGGCGCACGTACTTGCACAATGAAAATCAAAAGCAGTTCTTAAACAATACTTCATTTTCAATACTGCAGGCTACGAGAACGCGAATCTCGCGAACGGAATACATATCCTGTCCATCCTGCGGCAGAACCCTGTTCGATTTGCAGGAAACGACATCAAGGATACGCGCGGTGACGAATCACCTGAAAGGGGTGAAGATTGCCATCATGGGTTGTATAGTGAACGGGCCCGGTGAAATGGCGGATGCCGATTTCGGATACGTCGGCAGCGGCCCCGGAAAGATTACACTTTACAAGGGAAAAGAAGTGGTGAAAAGATCTGTCAACAGCGAAGTTGCAGTCGAAGAACTGATTATGTTGCTGAAAGAAAGCGGAGCTTGGATCGATCCGGTGACTGTCGATGCACTACCGGCTATAGCCGACCGCTGACAGCTGATAGTGACCGCTGACAGCTGATAGCCAACCCTGCCGTGTCAGCTACTATACCAACCATCAATAATCCCCAAGCGTCTCAGGCAGTTGATCGAGTGCCTTCTTCAGTTGCTCGTCATTTGGAGCGACACCATGCCAGTTGTGATCGTTCTCCATGAAATCGACGCCCTTGCCCATTACTGTATGCATGATGATCGCAACCGGTTTTTGTTTTCCGGTTTCATCTTTTGCTTTCTTCAGCGTTGCCACGACTTCGTCCATATCGTTTCCGTTCATCTCGAGTGTTGCCCATCCAAAGGCGTCGAACTTGGCTTTGAGATTACCCAGGCTCAAGACTTTTGAGGTTGGTCCGTCGATTTGTTGTCCGTTGAGGTCAATGGTTGAAATCAGGTTATCGACTTTATTGTGCGCCGCAAACATCACTGCTTCCCATATCTGGCCTTCCTGCAATTCGCCGTCGCCGTGTAAAGAAAAAACTGTTGAACGATCATTGTTCAGTCTTTTTGCAAGAGCCGCGCCGATCGCCACACTTAGACCCTGCCCCAGTGAACCAGATGCTACGCGAATTCCGGGCAAATGCTCATGCGTTGTGGGATGCCCTTGGAGTCGTGAGTTAATCTTGCGGAAAGTTGAAAGTTCTTTTACATCAAAATATCCGGAACGTGCAAGTGTTGAATAGAACACAGGCGAAATATGTCCGTTCGAAAGAAAGAAGACGTCTTCACCCACTGCATCCATGTTGAATTCGGGTGAATGCTTCATCACTTCGAAATACAATGCGGTAAAATAGTCTGTGCATCCGAGTGAACCGCCCGGGTGACCGCTTGCGGATCCATGCACCATTCGTACGATATCTCTGCGAATCTGTGAGGCTATTTCCTGTAACTGTGGCATAGGTCGCAAAGCTAGGGAAATTGAATATTGGGTTACTATTGAAGTGAAATTCGGAAGAAGTTCAGTTGGTTAGCGTAAGCTGCGCGTAGTTTTACGTGCGGGATTTACGGAAAACTAATATTCAAAATAGTTGTTTTTAGAAAAACATGGAGTATTTTGCAAGTCACTATAGCAGTTCCGCCGGCTAATCCGTTACTATAGTATAGATTAAACCAAAACCTGCGTGATGTTCGATGTTTTTCTGTCAACGGCGATCTCGTTCACCATCACCTTTTTCGCCATTCCCGCGATCATCACTGTAGCCGAAACAAAAAAGCTGTATGATGTTCCGGATGAACGCAAGATCCACAGGTTACCGATCCCGGCGTTAGGAGGTATCGGCATCTTTGCCGGCTTCACACTTGCATGTCTGACAAGCATTTCCTTTACACTGGCCACTGAGTTTCAATATTTTTTCGCCGCGGCGATCATCATCTTTTTTCTTGGTATCAAAGATGATATTCTCGTGATCTCTCCAATCAAGAAGTTCATAGGACAGGTGCTCGCTGCATTTCTGATCATTTATAAAGGTGGGATCCAGATCAAAAGCATGCATGGCTTTTTCGGGATTTACGACCTTCCGGAGATTTTTAGCCTGATGCTTACGTACTTCACCGTGATCGTCATCATCAATTCATTCAACCTGATTGATGGTATCGACGGACTGGCAGGTTCGCTCGGTTTGATGGCCTCGATTGTTTTCGGCTTTTACTTTTTGATGGCGCAGATGGTCCCTTATGCTGTTCTTGCTTTCTCTCTGGCAGGCAGTCTCGCGGCGTTCCTGATATTCAATTTTCACCCGGCTAAAATTTTCATGGGCGATACCGGATCGATGCTGGTCGGGTTGGTGAATGCCATCCTTGTTGTCAAGTTTATCAATGCCGCCCAGACTCCGAGTGTTGTGTTTCCTGTGGCCGCTGCACCGGCGATTGGGTTTACCATCCTTCTGATTCCTTTGCTCGATACGCTGCGCGTTTTCGGTATAAGAATCTTTCACCGGCGCTCTCCGTTTAGTCCCGACCGCAATCATATTCATCATCTGATGCTGGACAAGGGTCTTAATCATACGGCCATAACGCTCGGACTGGTTTCGGCCAACATCCTGTTCATCGTCACTGCCTACTTTACCCGCAGTTACGGTTGTACCTGGCTCATCCTTTCAGCCATCGGTATATTTTTCACCGGCATTGCCACACTCTATTATACGAGAAGGCAACCGCGTGTATTTGTGGCGAAGGCCAAAATTCCCGAACTCAACTCTACGAAGATTGTTCCGTTGACAAAGGACACCATCCTCGAACATCATAATTAGACCGTCGCTTTTCTGCCTTCCTTTCGCTCTCCCTTGAGGTGAAATTCTGTACGTTTGCATCCCAGAATCAACATCATATGTCGGAAGAATTGAGTAAGATCATTAGCAATACGCACGATTCGATGAGCAAAAGCATCAGTCATCTGGAAACGGAGCTTATCAAAGTGCGGGCTGGTAAGGCGACGCCGAATATCGTGGATGGCATCGTTGTAGATTATTATGGAAATCCTACTCCCATCAACCAGGTTGGAAATATCTCTGTTGCGGATGCGAGAACGCTGACCATTCAACCCTGGGAAAAAAATATGCTTCAGCCGATCGAACGCGCAATCATCGGAGCAAACATTGGCATCAATCCTCAGAACGATGGAAACATGATCCGCCTGTTTATGCCGCCTCTTACAGAAGAAAGGAGAAAGGAACTGGTAAAGCGCGCGCAGGGCGAGGGCGAGCATTCTAAAGTAGCTATTCGCAGCCTTCGCCGCGAGGCCATGGAACAAATTAAAAAATTGCAGAAGAACGGTCTTAGCGAAGACGTATGTAAAGACGGCGAAAAAGAAGTTCAGGAACTCACCGATGAATACATCTCACTCGTCGACAAACACCTGCAGGCGAAGGAGAAGGAGATTATGACGGTTTAGGGCGTTTCGGGTGGCGGGTGTCAGGCTTTGAGCTATGAGCTTTGGGCTATGAGCTATCAGCGATCAGCCTTCGGGTTGAAGGCTCAGGACAACCTTTTCCCGATACCTGATACCTGACACCCGATACCCGATACCCGACACCTGATACCCGACACCCCATTAAAACCTCGCCGAGAAGCCCACACCCAGCAATTGGCGGATTTGCACCCGACCGATCGCGTTATCATCGTACAACAGATCCCAGGCCACATTGGCGGAAAGGTATTCGTTCACCTTCAGCGCAATGATATTAGTCCAGAATAAATCAACATTCTGGGGCTCGCTTCTATAATTTGAAAACGCATCGAGCCTGGATTTGTATACCACGTTTTTCATTACTTCCTGGTTGAACGTCGCACTCAGAAACGCTCCGAGCTCACTTCTTGATTTGCTTCCGGGCTCCACACCATACGCGCCGATCGAAGACAGAAAATCGTCTTGCACAAGAACCCATCGCTGCGTCAGAGGAGAAAGAAACAACGAAAACCGGTTCGATGGTTTGTAATCCATACCTAAACTCAACAACACATAAGCAGGTGCAAGAAATCCTGAGGTGAGTGTCTTTGTCTCCGTACCATTCACATTATCAAACGAAAAGCCATCGGTGAATTGCGTTCTGAAGTTGAACAGCGTGGATGCGAACCATTTCTTTGAAACCTGGTAGCCGTATTTCGAAATCAGGTCGATGCGATCATCGCTTTTCCGCGTACCAAGGCTCGTTGTGTTTACATAACCGTAACCGAGGTCGAGGCTGTTTGCCCACGAGTGCCGGTCGAGCCGGTATATCGCAAACACGTTCAGAAATCCAACCGCAGAAAACGAAGATTTGTCGCCACCGCCCTGCCAGTTTGAAAGTGAGCCCTGTGTGAGGTTAAGCGTAAACAAACCGCCTGTCTTCCACCCTTTTTCAAGGGCAGTATCTTCAGGCGCTGTCTTTGCCGCTTCGTTCTTCAGTTCCTGCACGGTGGCGTCCTGTGCATTTGTACACAGAGCGGAGGCCGCCATGAGAATGACGAGGATAAGGTGTTTCATATTTCAAAGGTTGATTATCGTTGCCTTAACGAATCGCGAATTTCAATAAGCAACTTGTCGGTCGACGACACTTCATCTTTGGTTGTGACTGGCGGAGGTGTTTCTCTTTTCAATTTGTTGACGGCCTTGATGAAAAGGAAAATAACAAATGCCACAAGAGTAAAGTGGACGACTACGGTAAGAAAGTTGCCGTACGCGAAAATTGGTCCCTGAGCCCTGGCTGCCTGTAACGGGAGGTCGCGACCAATGCCGCTTTTAAGCGGAATGTAAGCATTCGAAAAATCAGGGGATCCTACAATACTGGCGATCAATGGCATCATCAGGTCATTCACGAGCGAGTCTATGATGCGAGAAAACGCCGCCCCGATAATTACACCCACTGCAAGATCAATTACACTTCCTTTGACGGCGAACTCTTTAAATTCTTTGAAGAGAGTCATATGGGTGAGTTTTGGTGTCGACAAGTCAGGCGATGCCGGTTTCCTCCTTTTGTTTGATACCAGGGTATTGCATATTCAAACGTTTGAGCGAGGCAATGAGTTCTGAGGTTATCAAAAATTCCTTGTACCAGTTTTGATCTGCCGGAACGATCGTCCATGGAACTTCGTTGCAATGTTCAAATGCATCCTCATACATTTTCATATACTCATCCCATAGTTCGGCTTCTTCAAAGTCTTTTTCATTGTACTTCCATTGTTTCCTCGGATCCTTCAGGCGTTCCTGCAACCTTTCCTGCTGTTCTTCTCTCGATACGTGAAGATAAAATTTGTGAATGGTGGTACTGTTGTGCCTTGTCAGCAATCGCTCAAAATCATTGATCGCTTCCATCCGCAACTTTGCAGTATGATCGTTGCACCATCTGTGTACGCGAGTGATGAGGATGTCTTCATAATGCGAGCGATTGAAGATGCCAATCATCCCTTTCGCAGGCGCAACCGAATGAACGCGCCATAGGAAGTCGTGCGAAAGTTCCAGCGGCGAAGGTGCCTTGAAGGAAGCGACGGTCACACCCTGTGGATTGAGCGCTCCAAAAACATTTCGTATCACACCGTCTTTTCCGCTTGCGTCCATCCCCTGGATCACCACCAGTACCGAGTGCCGGCTTTCGGCATACAGCAGATTCTGAAGTTCGTTCAATTCCTCAAGCATAGCCTGCATCTGTTCTTTCGTTTCCTGTTTCTTCATATGCTCGGGCGCGCGCGTCGAAATATCTTTCAGTTTCATGCTGAGGTTTTTACCTGATCTTAAAAGATCATACCGTTAAATTATCGCATTTCGCCTGAATAGGTAGATTCGCGGAAATTTTGTCGATGCCCCAGAAGAAAAGCAATTTGTTCAACTGGTCGGTTTTTATCATTCTTTGTTTCATCTGGGGCAGCTCTTTTATCCTGATGAAAGAAGGGATGAAGGAACTTTCAGCCTATCAGGTCGCTTCGATTAGGATACTTAGCGCCGGACTCATACTCCTTCCTTTCTCGCTTTCCAAGTTCAGAACGATACCGCGACAGTACTGGCGCTTTATATTCCTCTCTGCAATGCTTGGCAGCTTTATCCCAGCCTTTCTCTTCTGCATTGCTCAAACCCGCATCACCAGTTCACTTGCCGGTTTTCTTAATGCATTGACGCCGATCTTCACAATTGTTGTCGGCATCCTTGTATTCAACAACCGCTTCCAAAAAAACAAATGGCCCGGTGTGCTGATCGGATTTGCAGGCATGGTATTGCTGTTCCTGAGTAATCTGCCTTCAGGCGCAGAAAACCTTTGGTTCACTGGTTTCGTCGTACTGGCCACCATGTCATATGCCATGAATCTGAACGTTGTGAACCGTTATTTGAAAACGGTCCCTTCGCTGGACATCGCTTCACTCGGTTTCGGATTCCTGATCATCCCTATGCTCATCGTATTATTTTTTACCGGCTTTTTCTCACATAATTTTAGCGACTCCGACGTACTGGTTTCTTTAACTGCCGCATCAACGCTTGGTGTTTTCGGTACTGCGATTGCCTCCGTTCTCTTTTATGTGTTGATCAAGAGCGCAGGGACAGTTTTTTCTTCAATGGTCACGTACGGGATTCCTTTTGTCGCATTGTTCTGGGGCGTATTGGACGGTGAGGAGGTTACGGTTCTACAGTTCGCCGGGCTTACGACAATTCTGTTTGGCGTTTATCTGGCAAAGGATTGAGGCAACCGCACAAATACTTAGGTCGATCACCACGACGTTCTTCTTCACACGTTACCCACGAAGGGATTGCAGGCGAATAATCCTGTTCTTTCTCTCGTACCTTGGACCCATTCATGCATACCTCGTATCAAATCAAGCTCCCGCAGTTCGAAGGACCGTTCGATCTGCTGCTGTTCTTCATAGAAAGGGACGAACTCGACATCTACAATATCCCCATCACCCGGATCATCGATGACTTCCTCGATTATGTTCATTCGCAGGAGAGCCTGAACATCGAACTCTCGAGCGAGTTCATTCTTTTCGTTTCGACACTTATGCGCATCAAAGCAAAAATGCTTCTTCCGCGCAAAGAGCTTGATGAGCATGGAAATGAGATTGATCCAAGGAAGGAACTGATCGACAAGATCCTCGAATATCGAAGATTCAAAGAAGCTGCCGCTAAGATGGCTGAGATGGAAGCGATCCGGATGCTGATGGTGAAGCGCGGAAATATTCACCGTGAATTGTCAACGATAGGAGAAGAGAGCAGTGAAGGAACAGAGATCCAAAATATTACATTGTTCAAGTTGATGAAGGCGTTTGAACGTGTCATGAAGCGGGTTGAGGAACGGAACAATAAGCCGGTTCACACCGTGGTGAGATACAATTATACGATGGAAGAAAGCCGCGCCTTCATGCTTTCGATCGCCGCAAAAGAGCGGGTACTTAGCTTCGAAAAAATATTTGAGACTTGCGAAAATCGCATTCACGCCATATTCACTTTCCTGTCGCTTCTCGAACTTGTTCAACAGCGTTTCCTTTCCATCATCATGGGGGAAGGAAAGAACAATTTCATCATTGAATATTCAGAGAACGAAGAAGAACGCGCGGTACTGAATTAAGATCTCACCGTAATCTTTTCATTCATCATGCTACGTACGGCGTCGGCGATTGCCTGCGCGTCAAATCCGCATTCGCGGTGCAGTTCTTTCGGAGATCCATGCTCGATGATCTCATCGGGTATACCGAGTATTTTTACTTCTCCGTTGTATTTATTGTCGGCCATGAATTCCAACACTGCTGATCCGAATCCACCTTTGACAGTGCCGTCTTCGACAGTGATGATCTTTGAGAAACGGCTTAACACTTCATGCAGCAACTGTTCATCAAGCGGTTTCACAAAACGCATGTCGTAATGCGCGGGGTCAAGACCTTCGCTGCGCAACTGACGTATTGCAGTTGTAGCAAAGTTACCGGGGTGACCAAAGCTGAGAATGGCGATCCCTGACCCGTCTTTAATTTTGCGTCCCTTGCCGATTTCAATTTCTTCAAATGCCGTGCGCCATTCGGGCATTACACCTTCGCCGCGCGGATAGCGGATCACAAATGGAACATCGGTACTCTCAAGCTGGGCGGTATACATTAGGTTCCTCAGCTCTTTTTCATTCATCGGAGCGCTCACCACCATGTTTGGAATGCAGCGCATATATGCAACATCGTATGCTCCGTGGTGCGTAGGACCGTCTTCTCCAACGAGGCCCGCGCGATCCAGACAAAAAATTACCGGAAGTTTTTGGATCGCCACATCATGGATCACCTGGTCGTACGCCCGTTGCATGAACGATGAATAGATGTTGCAAAACACCTTCATTCCTGCAGTGGCCATCCCCGCACTGAGCGTCACGGCATGCTGCTCGCAAATACCAACATCGAATGCCCGGTCGGGCATCTTTTCCATCATATATTTCAATGAAGAACCTGAAGGCATCGCGGGTGTGATACCGAATATCCTGTCATTTCTTTCAGCGAGTTCAATCAGCGAATAGCCGAATACATCCTGGTATTTTGGCGGCTGAGGAAGCTCGTATTGTTTCTTGTAAATCTCACCGGTGATCTTATCGAACAGGCCGGGTGCATGCCATTTGGTTTGATCCTTTTCTGCAAGTGAATAGCCTTTTCCTTTCACTGTTACTACGTGCAGAAGTTTAGGTCCCGGGATATCTTTGAGATCTTTGAGAGTATCCAGCAGCTTGGTGAGATTGTGTCCGTCGATCGGACCGAAGTACCGGAGCTTCAAAGCTTCGAACAGATTGCTGCTCTTCGTGATGAATCCCTTGATGCTGTGTTCGAGTTTGCTTGCCATCTCACGTGTGAAGCGTGCTCCGATAGGCAGTTTGCCCAACGCCTTCCATATATCGTCCTTCAATTTGTTGTAGGTCGGCGAAGTGGTGATGTCGGTGAGATATTCTTTAAGAGCACCAACGTTCGGATCGATGCTCATGCAGTTGTCGTTCAAAATAATAAGGAGGTCGGTATCTGCAACGCCCGCATGATTCATTCCTTCGAATGCAAGACCTGCAGTCATTGCGCCATCACCTATCACGGCCACACATTTGCGGTCCTCGCCTTTGTATTTCGCCGCCATTGCCATCCCCAGTGCCGCCGAAATGGAGGTCGACGAATGACCGACGCCAAAACTATCGTAGTTGCTTTCCGCTCTTTTGGGGAAGCCACTGAGCCCGTTATACTTTCTGTTTGAAATGAAATTGTCGCGACGGCCCGTGATGATCTTATGTCCGTATGCCTGGTGACCCACATCCCATACGAGCTGGTCATACGGTGTGTTATAGATGTAATGCAGCGCAACGGTAAGTTCGACCACGCCGAGACTGGCACCAAAATGTCCGCCGTGAACGCTCACGACGTCGATAATATATTGCCTCAGTTCCTGGCTGAACTGATGCAGTTGCTCGCGGCTCAGTTTCTTCAGGTCGTCAGGAGAGTCAACAGCTTTTAAAAGAGGTCCCGGCGTAAGATCCATGGGGTAAAAGTAGGTTGAAATTGTTGGTTTTCCGACGGTGAGGTTGAGCTTTGGCTATGAGCTTTGAGCTATGAGCTGTGAGCTTTGAGCCTTTCTGCCAATACCTGCAATTCCGTTTGGCTTGATAATGAATTTTGACTGTTCGGTCTTTGAACAAGCCGGGCACTTTACATTGTATCGACATTGTATGTTGATAAGACCATCCCCTAAGACCATGCTCATAGCCCATAGCTCATAGCTCAAAGCTCAAAGCTCACAGCTCAATTCCAAACAATCCGCAACCCCAAATGTTCATACTTCGTCTATTCGTGGATTGGCGTACTTTGAAACGGAATCTTTAACATTTGGCCACCGATGGGAAGCTAATTCGGCCCTCTATCCCAAATCCAGGACGCCTCGGAGCTAAATTTTTAGTTTTGAACGTGAGAAAAATGAGTATACTCAGGAAAATATCCAATTATTGGTGGTGCCAGTTGTGTGGGTGGGGAATAATCGGTTTATCATTTCTGTTTTACGCATTTTCTTTCAGCCAGGAGATCACCGCCGATTATATTAATAAGATCCTGATCGTGATGGCCTCCGGCATCATCAGTACCCATCTCCTCCGATTCGTCATCAAAAGAAACAACTGGCTTCTTCTTCCCGTTGAAAAGGTGGTGATCAGGCTCGGCATAGCAATTATTCTTACAAGTTTGCTTTTTTGCTTACTCGTCATGGGATTCAACCAGGCGATGGGACTCGCCGAAACCAGGGGCAACCTCGACTTCTCGACGCGGCTGTTTGCGAATATCGTCAACATCGGCATCTATATCATTCCCTGGGTGTTGTTGTATTATTTCTATCATTACCTCGAAAAAAGTCGTCGTCAGCAGTTTGATACCCTCAAGTTGGAGGCACTTGTGAAAGAGCTGGAACTCAAGACGATCAAATCTCATATCAATCCTCATTTCATCTTCAATGCCCTCAACAGCATCCGAGCATTGATCGACGAAAATCCGGGTCGTGCGCGAAACGCCATCACAGAACTAAGCAATATTCTAAGGAGCAGCATGCAGGCGGAAAAACTCGAAACGGTGCCTTTTGAGAAAGAGCTAAACATTGTGAAAGATTACCTGGCCCTTGAGCATATCCGATTCGAGGATCGGCTGAAAGTCGAATATTCGATCGACGAAGAAACTCTCGACCAACCGGTGCCACCCATGATGTTGCAGACTCTGGTCGAAAACGCCATCAAACACGGTATCGGCAAGCAGATGAGCGGTGGCGTTGTTAAAGTGATTTCGGATTTCAAGGACAATTTTCATGAATTGATCGTCCAGAACTCCGGGATGCTCAACGGACATAAGGATTCGGACGGGTTCGGATTGTCGAGCACCAGGAACAGGCTGCACCTACTTTTTGGCGAACGTGCAAATTTCGAGATTCGACAAAACGGTTCGCTTGTCGAAGCCACCGTTTTGATACCCACTGAACAAAAATAGACGTCACATGATCAAAGCAATTATTATCGACGACGAACGCCTTGCCAGGAATGAACTAAAAAAACTTCTTGCCGACTTTCCCGAGATCGAAGTCATTGCCGAGGCCGCCAACGCGAATGAAGGCATCGAACAAATCGAACATCTTAATCCGGAACTCGTATTCCTCGACATCCAGATGCCGGGCCGAACGGGATTTGATATGCTCGCCGAACTCGACAAAACGCCGCATGTGATATTCACAACGGCTTATGATGAATATGCGCTGAAAGCGTTTGAAGTGAACGCGCTCGATTACCTTCTCAAGCCGGTTGATTCAAAGCGACTTGCTGACGCGATCCAGAAACTTCACCTTCAGGAGGAGCGCGACCAGAATCATAACGGTGCCGGGCCGGTCAACTTTAACCGGTCGATCCTGCATGAAAATGACCAGGTGTTCGTTAAAGATGGAGAACGGTGCTGGTTCGTAAAGTTGTCGGACATCAGGTTGTTTGAAAGCGTCGGCAACTATGCCAAAGTGTATTTCGGACCGAACAAGCCATTGATCCTGAAATCGCTGAATGCGCTCGAAGAGCGGCTCGACGAAAAGATTTTTTTCCGGGCAAATCGAAAGCACATTGTAAATCTTCGACTTATAGATAAGATCGAACCGTATTTCAACGGCGGATTGTTGCTGGAGCTGAAGGGTGGGGAAAAAATCGAAGTGAGCAGAAGGCAAACGGTAAAATTCAAAGAGATGATGAGCCTCTGACAACTTGAATGAAGTAAAACATCTCTTTAAGAATACATCTGATTCTCAAAATCATTATGACAAAATTCACCATTCCCCTTGTTTTCTTTGTTCTTTGCTACACAAGCATTTTCGCTCAGATAATTGATAAGGTGATCTCAGCCACTGAGGTCGAAAGAATTGAGCGCGCCCTTTCCGCAGACGATATGCAGGGTCGCGAAACATTCACACCTGGTGCCGACCGCGCTGCAGATTTTATCGCCGCCGAGTTTCGGAAAGCCGGTGTCCTGCCACTTAAATCGGACAGCTATTTTCAGGAATTCGAGTTTCAAAGAAGAGTGTTCGGAAATGCGTCCGTGTCACTGAACGGTTCGGCAGTTACCGATAAAAATGTCATCGCCTTTTCGTCCAAACCCGATTTTACTGTAAACGAAAACTCCGGTTACGAGCGAATCGTGGTGGGCCCAAAAGACACGTTGTTTCCCGTTGTCCAACGGCTTATCGGAAGCAAATCGAATGCAATTGTGTTTGTAGATACGGTGCATGCAAGACTGTTCAATGGTCTTCGCAAGTTTCGTAGAGAGTCGATGCCTCTGGAGAATTCTGTTGTATTCATCCTTACTTCATTGCAACCGACATCATTTTCGGTAGACTATCACCAAACAATAACACCGCTTCGCCTTCGCAATGTTGTGGGAATGATACCGGGGAAGAAGCGCAAAGACGAGTATGTAATTTATTCCGCGCATTATGATCACCTTGGGATAAAGAAAGCCAATGCCGAAGGCGATTCAATCTTCAACGGCGCAAATGACGATGCCGCCGGAGTTACAGCGGTGATCATGCTCGCAAACTATTTCAATCAAATCAAAAACAATGAACGTTCGATCATTGTTGCGGCGTTCACTGCTGAGGAAATAGGCGGATACGGGTCACAGTATTTTTCGCAGCAACTCGATCCTAAAAAGGTAATGGCAATGTTCAATGTCGAAATGATTGGAACCGAAAGCAAGTGGGGTAAGAACAGCGCCTTCATCACCGGCTACGAACAAACTGATATGGGCGCTATCATGCAAAAAAATCTCCAGGGCAGCGCTTTCACATTCCATCCGGACCCATATCCGGAACAACAATTGTTTTACAGATCGGACAATGCCACGCTTGCAAAGCTGGGCGTTCCGGCACACACGATCTCTACTTCAAAGATGGACGTTGAAAAGTTTTATCATACGCAGGACGATGAGATCGAAACACTGGACATCGCGAACATGACGGAGATCATTAAGGCAATTGCAATCAGCTCTCAATCGATCGTAAGCGGGAAGGATACGCCTTCAAGAGTCAACACCGGTAAGTTGAGAAAGTAAGGGGTTTAGGCTTCAAATTTCCGGCTCACCCGTTCGAACTCCTGCACGATCGCTTCGTTCATCAGGTTCCCCATTGATCCTTCGTGCGTGTGTTTCAGCATATCGGCGGAAGAGAACGAGAATTTATTTTCTGCGATCTGATTGCCTACCTGCCTGTAGGCTTCACGGAATGGAACCCCCTTGTTGACAAGCGCATTCACCGCCTCGACACTGAAGATATAACGGTACCGCTCATCCGAAAGGAGATTGTCGGTGACCTCGATGTTTTCAATCATCAGTATTGTCATCGCAATGCATGATCGGACCGATTCGATCGCGGGAAAAATTGTTTCCTTGATCAGTTGAAGGTCGCGGTGATAACCGGAGGGCAGGTTGGTAAGCATCAATGTAATCTCGTTCGGCACAGACTGCAGCCTGTTTGTGCGTGCACGTATCAGTTCAAAAACATCCGGATTTTTCTTGTGGGGCATAATGCTGCTGCCGGTTGTAAACTCGGCGGGGAATGAAATGAAGCCAAAGTTCTGTGACAGGTAAAGACAGCAGTCGGAAGCAAGTTTATTCAGTGTCGCCGCAACACTGCTGAATGCGAATGCTAACGCTTTTTCCGTTCTGCCTCTTGTCATTTGAGCATATACGGAGTTGTGATTCATCGTCCGGAAGTTCAAAAGCTTCGTAGTCATTGTCCGGTCTAACGGGAATGAAGAACCGAAGCCCGCGCCGCTTCCGAGTGGATTTTTATTGGCGACCGAGTAAGCTGCGGCCAATAATTCAAGGTCATCTATGAGGCTCTCTGCGTATGCTCCGAACCAGAGACCGAACGATGAAGGCATCGCAACCTGGAAATGCGTGTACCCCGGAAGCAACACCGATTTATACTTCTCACTTTGACGGATAAGCAATTCAAACAATCGTGACATTTCATCTTTCACAGCCAGGATCTCTGCACGGAGAAATAATTTGATGTCGACCAGCACCTGGTCGTTCCTGCTGCGACCGCTATGTATCTTCTTTCCAGCCTCACCGATTTTTTCAGTCAGCAGTATTTCAACCTGCGAATGGATGTCCTCTACACCGTCTTGTATCCGGAATTCTTTACTCCGGATTGTTGCAAGGATTTCGTTCAAGCCATTCAGTGCCTCATTGGTTTCTGTTTCGGACATGAGGCCGACCTTTCCAAGCATCGTTACATGTGCGATGGAGCCGGTCACATCGTGTTCAGCTAACAGCAGATCAAACTCACGGTCACGGCCAACCGTAAACTGTTCAATCAGTTTAGAAGTGTTTGTATCGTCCTTGCTCCAAAGTTTCATGCTCGTGTATTGCTGCTGGCGTTTCACAAAAGTTGCTCGAGTAGACGCAGGTAAATATCGACTCCTTCTTCGATCTCCGCCTTATAAATAAACTCATTCGCGGTGTGACTCCTGGCCGAGTCGCCCGGTCCCATTTTGAGGGCCGGGAAGGGCATCAGTGCCTTGTCGGAAGTCGTCGGTGATCCGTAGTAACTCCGCCCCATTTTTTTTCCCGCAAGCACCAGCGGATGATCGAGCCCGATCGACGAAGATCTCATCCGCAGGCTCCGAGGATTGATATCCGCTACAACTGCTCCCCTGATGGTATCAAGAATTTCTTCGAACGTGTAAAGTTCATTCACACGAATATCAACAGTGAACCTGCACTCTGCCGGCACAACGTTGTGTGCCTTGTTCGTCGTTTCGATGCTGGTAACGGACATCTTCACGGGTCCAAGAAGTGGCGAGATACGAGAAAAACTATAATGGCGGAACCAGTCGATAAACGGCAGTGCTTTGTAAATGGCGTTATCTCCTTCATCTCTTGCGGCATGTCCGGCTTTCCCATTCACTTTGCAATCGAGAACAAGCAAACCTTTTTCGGCCACAGCCATCTGCATCTGTGTTGGTTCACCTACAATCGCACAATCGATCTTCCCGAGATGCGGAAGGATCATTTCAATTCCATTTGATCCGGATATCTCTTCCTCAGCGCTTGCGGCTAAAACAAGATTATAGTTGAGTGAAGGTTTATCATAATAATAAAGGAAGACCGCGATCAGCGAAACCAGTGATCCGCCCGCATCATTGCTGCCAAGACCAAATATCTTCCCGTCTTTTTCGATCGGATTGAAGGGGTCCAGGGTGTAAGCGGAATTTGGCTTCACAGTGTCGTGATGCGAATTCAATAAGATGCTGGGCTTTGTATCGTCGTAATATTTATTGAACGCATACACATTGTTGCCGACCCTGTAGTGGGCAATGTCGCGATTGCCGAAGAATTTACACAACACACCAGCAGTTTCATGTTCCTCTTTGGAGAACGATGGAACCGAAACCAATTCTTTCAGCAATTGTACAGCCTCAGCTTTTAACTGCTGACTGCTTGTTGATGCATGGTCGATATTTTTTGCCGGTTCATTCATTCAATGGTAATTACTGTTCCCGCGTCGCCGGACGAAAGAGTTTTTAAATGTTCGGACTTGCCGATAATCACTTTCGACACCTTGTGTTCCAGTGCCGAGAATGCGTTGTCGAGTTTCGGGATCATGCCCGAGAAGATCGCCCCGCTGTTTTTTAGTTCGGCATATCGCACCCTGTTCAGTGACCTGATGACGGTACTATCATCGTCAGCATTGAGCAGCACGCCGGACTTCTCGAAAACATAGATCAATTCTGTTCGGTATCGCGATGCTGCCGTCTTTGCTATCTCCTGTGCGATTGTATCGGCGTTCGTATTCAGCAACTGGCCCTTCCTGTCGTGTGTAATCGGTGCTACAACCAGATCAAGTTTTCGTTCGATGCACTTCTCTAAAAAATCAAGGTTTACTTCATCGATATCGCCCGCAAATCCGTAATCGATTGAAGAAGATTCGCGCTTGTGCGACCTGATGAAATTTGCATCTGCGCCAGAAACACCGAGGCAATTGCAGCCGAATGATTGCAGCAAGGCAACGATTGTTTTATTGACGTAACCTGCATACACCATGGTTACGACCTTAAGAGTTTCCTGATCGGTAATACGCCTTCCATCTTTTAATTGCTGCGGTATGCCGAGTTGTTCCCCAAGTCTTGTTGCGAGTTTGCCGCCGCCATGAACCAGAATCTTCGGTGAAGGGATTGCAGCGAATTCGCTCAGGAACGAGTGCAAGCGCGACTCATCGTCGATGATATTGCCTCCTATCTTGATCACCTGCAGGTTCATGCGGATCAGTTGTTTTTCAAGATTTCTGAAATGACCGCCTGCGCAGCCCATACGCGGTTCGAAGCCTGTTGCGTCACGATACTGTTGGGACTATCCAGTACCTCATCACTCAGTTCCACATTTCGTCGCACAGGCAGGCAATGCATCACCCTCGCGTCATTCGTAAGTGCGATCTTCTCATTTGTGAGCATCCATTCGGGATCATTGCTATAGATCCTTCCATAATCCTGGTAAGTGCTCCAGTTCTTTACATAAACAAAATCAGCGTCCTTTAATGCTTCATCCTGGTCATGAGTGATTCTTGCATTGCCGGTGAATTTTGGATCGAGTTCATAATCTTCAGGATGCGTGATCACAAAATCTGCCTTACCCCATTCGTTTATCCACTCGGAAAAGCTGTTGGCAACGCATTGCGGCAACGGCTTCACATGCGGCGCCCACGTGAGCACGATTTTCGGACGGCGCGTAGAGGTTGCGCGGCTTTCTGTGATTGTGATAATGTCGGTGAGACTCTGCAAGGGATGAAGAGTAGCGCTTTCAAGGCTTATCACAGGAATGCCGGCATAGCGAATGAATTGTTGTATGAACAGTTCGCTGTAATCGTCCTGTTTGTTTTGCAGGGATGGAAATGTGCGAACGCAAAGGATGTCGAAGTATTTTCCAAAAATCGGTGCGGCATCCTTCACATGTTCTACTGTGTTTCCACTCATGATGGCCTCGTCTTCAAATTCCATCGCCCATCCTTCCTGTCCAACATTGAATACGACGGGTTCAATACCCAGGTTTTGGGCTGCAATCTGTGTACTCAATCGGGTGCGCATGCTCGGATTGAGGAATATCATCCCGATGCGTTTGCCTTTTCCAAGCGAATGATCTTTAAGCGGAGCATTTTTGTAATCAAGGGCCGTTGATACAAGGTGGTCGATATCACGGGCATCCTTAACCGAAACAAATTTTTTCATGCATTGGTTGCTTGAGCGGGTTGATGGTTCATCGACTCAACCTCTTCTTTCAGGCACTCAATAAAACTGTCGACATCTTTCTTTCTTAAAGCAAGTGAAGGCAGTAGCCGAATCACGTTGGGCTTCGCTTCACCTGTGAATATTTTATGATTTTGAAGCAAGTTCCGTTTAAGGTCCTTCAAATGTGGCGGAACATCGAATCCGATCATCAATCCGCGGCCGCGCAGATTCAGCAGGTCGGGAACCGATTTCAATTGTTCAAACAGATAGTTTCCCGTGTCGCTCGCATTCTTCATGAGATCTTCCTTTTCGATGACTTCAAGCACTGCGAGAGCGGCAGCACAGGCCAGGTGATTTCCCCCGAACGTGGTTCCAAGCATGAAGTGCCGGGGCTGCAGATGAGGCGCGATCATGATGCCGGCAACCGGAAAGCCGTTTCCCATACCTTTTGCGAGAGAATAGATGTCGGCATCCACATTGGCAAAATCATGTGAAAAGAACTTCCCCGTCCGTCCATAACCGCATTGAACACTGTCTGCAACAAATACGGCGTTGTGTGCCGTACACAGGCGGCGAATGGTTTGCAAAAACGATGGTGTCGCCACATGGATACCGCCGATGCCCTGGATCCCCTCAACTATTACTGCGCAGATCTGATCGCCCTGCGCCTTGAAGACTGCCTCGAGCGATTCTTCATCGTTGAAAGGCATGAAGATCACGTTTGGGTTCTGATTCACCGGAGCGACAATTCCGGGATTATCGGTCACAGCCACTGCAAGCGAAGTGCGTCCATGAAATGCTTTTGTGAAAGCGATGATTTTTTTCCGGCCGTTGAAGAAGGAAGCAAGTTTGAGTGCGTTCTCATTCGCTTCAGCTCCGGAATTACAAAGAAACAATTGATAGTCTTTGCGACCCGAAACTTCGCCAAGCTTTTCAGCAAGTTCCTCCTGCAGCGGTATCCTCACCGAGTTTGAGTAGAATCCAACCTGTTGAAGTTGATCTGTTATACGTTTGACATAATGAGGATGAGTATGACCAATCGATATTACAGCGTGGCCACCATACAAATCGAGATATTGATCACCGTTTTCATCCCACACATACGAACCCTTGGCCCGGGTGATATTGATATTGTTGATTGGATATACGTCAAATAATTTCATCGTCGTGTGTTTAAAATGCGGTTGCTTTCATCCTGAGGCCCTCACATTCGTCAAGACCCATCATGATGTTCATGTTTTGAACGGCCTGTCCGGACGCGCCTTTCAGGAGATTATCGATGATTGAATGCACGACGAGAATGGTTCCGACTTTTTCAAGATGGATGATACACTTGTTGGTGTTCACTACCTGCTTTAAGAAAATTGCTGATTTACTGATATGAGTGAAAGGGTGATCCGCATAAAACTCTTCGAACAGTTCACTGGCCGATGCAAGGGTTCCCTCGTATTTTATTTGTGAGCTTACAAAAATGCCGCGAGTAAAATCGCCTCGCCATGGAATGAAATTAACGTCGACAGGGGATCTGGCCGACAATTGGCGTATCGACTGACCTATCTCCCTGATATGTTGATGCGAAAGCGTTTTGTATGCCTGGATATTGTTTGCGCGCCATGAGAAATGACTCGATGAAGTCAGTGCCTGTCCCGCGCCGGTCGAACCTGTGATGCCTGTTGTATATACCTGGTCGAGTAAATTTTTTTGCGCAAGTGGAAGCAGCCCCAGCTGAATTCCTGTTGCGAAACAACCTGGGTTCGCGATATTTTTTGAGCTTGCAATCTGCTGTCTGTTGAGTTCAGGCAGACCGTATACAAATTTGCGATCATCGAAACTCGAATCGCCGGCAATGCGAAAATCCTGCGAAAGATCGATTACCCTGACACGAGATTCAATTTCGTTTTCGGAAAGAAAAGTTTTTGCTTCTCCATGACCGACGCACAGGAACAGCACATCGATGCCTTGCTCAAGATGGTCGGAGAACATAAGTTTTGTATCTCCCAGCACGTCTGCATGTACATCGTGCACCGGCTTACCCGCATTGCTTCGGCTATGGATGAACGTTATATCCACTGAAGGATGGTTCAGCAGGATGCGGATGAGTTCGCCTCCGGTATATCCGGCGCCGCCGACTATGCCAACCTTAACTTTTGCCATCTGCGTATTCTTTTACCTGGTGGTAAATCATGGTTTGATTGCCGAAGATCTTGCTGAACCCGCGCACGTCTTCTCCGGTCCAGCCATTGTTCATTTCTCCGTACTTGCCGAAACGGCTGCTCATCAGGTCATACCGGGATTCGATGCCGGTAATTTGAAAGCGGTATGGCATCAGTTGAACGAAAACTGTTCCGGTCACAGTTCTCTGCGAGTGTTCAAGAAATTTTTCGATATCTCTCATCACCGGGTCGAGTATCTGTCCTTCGTGCAGCCAGTTTCCATAAAATTGGGCAAGCTGATCTTTCCACGACAATTGCCATTTGGTAAGTACATGTTTCTCGAGTGCATGATGCGCTTTGAGAATGACCATCGGCGCTGCTGCCTCAAAGCCGACTCGCCCCTTAATACCGATGATCGTATCACCTACATGGATATCGCGGCCGATCGCATATGGGCCGGCTATGGATTGCAGAAATTGTATGGCATCTGAAGCGTGAGCAAATTTTTCGTCGTTCACCCCGCGCAATTCACCTTTTTCAAATTCAAGCCTAACGGATTCTTCGCCTTCTTTGGTCATTTGCGTTGGCCAGGCCGCTTCAGGGAGCATGCCATTGGAGTTGAGCGTTTCGCGACCGCCGACGCTCGTGCCCCATAGACCTTTGTTTATCGAGTATGCGGCTTTTTCGAAATTCATTTGTACTCCCTTTGACCGCAGATATTCGATTTCCTGTTCGCGACTTAGACGCAAATCGCGGATGGGAGTAAGAATTCGGATTCCGGGAATCATGATATTGAATACCATGTCGAACCGTACCTGGTCGTTTCCGGCGCCGGTGCTACCGTGTGCCACTGCAACTGCTTTCAATTCCTGGACGTGATCGGCGATGTGCAGTGCCTGGCTTAGCCTTTCGGCGCTTACACTGAGAGGATAGGTTTGATTTTTCAATACGTTTCCATAAATCAGAAAACGGATGATGGAATCGTAATAGTCCTTTACAGCGTCGATGGTGGTGTGGGTTCTTGCGCCCAGAGAATAAGCGTGTCTTTCGATTGCTTCCACTTCATCCACGTTAAAACCGCCGGTGTTCACGGTAATGGTGTGTACTTCGTAGCCGAGGTCGTCGGTCAGGTACTTCACGCAGTATGAAGTGTCGAGCCCGCCACTGAAACCCAATACAAGTTTTTCCTGAGGCATGTTCTGATGTTGTCCGGAAAAGACCGGTTATAGGTTAAAGAAATAATGCAGCAGAGATCTTGATTTGGATGCTGTGCGGTTCTCCTTTTTCAGGAAAGGTTGCAACAGTTTCCATTGCTTGATCCGCATGAAACGCTCATACAGTCGTGAGCGCTTCTTAAAATCCTCGGTGGTTTCAATTGGTTCGTAATGATCTTTCGGATCGTAGAGCATACCGGTACACAAACAGTTTTTCCTTTCCTTGCTCATCAGGATGTCGTAGTTCACACAACTTTTACAACCGGCCCAGAAAGCTTCGTCCTGTGTAAGTTCAGAATATGTAACAGGTTCATAGCCGAGTTCGGAATTGATCTTCATTACGGCCAGACCGGTTGTCAGTCCGAATATTTTTGCGTCGGGATAAGTTGAGCGGCTAAGATCGAAGATCTTCCTTTTGATAAGGCGGGCAAGTCCGCTTTTGCGGAATTCAGGAGCAACAATGAGTCCCGAATTCGCCACATATTCTCCGTGGCTCCAGGTTTCGATGTAGCAGAAGCCGGCCCAGATGCCGTCGTTGGTAAATGCGATCACAGCTTTGCCTTCGCGCATTTTGTCGCGGATGTAATCCGGACTTCTTTTGGCGATCCCGGTACCGCGTGCGAGTGCGGAAGCGGCCATTTCGTCGCAGATGATCTGCGCAAACCCTTCATGGCTTGCGTTGGCGATCAATATTTGAAAATCTTTTTGCTGGTTCATTGTCTGATAAGTGAAACGATGTTAAAATTCATGGACCAGGTCCACATGAATCAAGAAATCCTGAAGTGCAGGAACAATGGTATGGATGGGAGGTATCAACGTCGTACCCTGACGGGGACTGGACGGAAAAAAACTGTACCGGGAAGTACAGGGAAAAACCTACGCAGCAGTGCAGCAATTCCGGCTGCGGCAGCGATGATTATGGCAGGTTTTTTTTGCATTTCACTTGAAAATATTCGGTGATCTAAAATTTAGCTTACAAAGAAACGTATTTTTTTGAACGAAGCATTAAATAGTTTCTAAAAGTTTGGGCGTGGGGAGTTAAAGTTTGCAGTGGGTTGTGGGCGGTCAGCAGTGAGGGGTCTGCTATCAGCTATCAGCTTTCACCTATCAGTTGTCTTACCTATCTGGGACAAGCTGTTCCAACACGCTGATACCCCCTCGTCTGTGACTTTAGCTCAAAGCTCAAAGCTCATAGCTCACAGCCCCGTCTTAACCGCCCTCAACAAATAGCTTCTAATCGTATCCGCCTCCTGCCACCGTAACAAATGACGCCCGGTGGGAAAAAACACAAACTCCGCAGGCTTGCCTTTCAGTACCCGCTTTGCATAATCAAAGTTGGCGGGATCAACAATATTATCGTATCCACCCTGCATAACGGTGGTGGCTACACGAAGTTTGGGCCATTGGCTGTCGAGTTTGTACAATTCCGAGGCGTGGGCGAATTTCTCCGCTGTTGCCGTTTGGATGAATTTCGGGAGGAACCTAACGAATATGCCTGACCGAAGATATTTATGGAACCACCAGAATTTTTCTTTCTCAGGATCGATGGCAGGCGCCAGCATGAACAGGTGCCTGAATTCATCCGGATACCTGATCGCCATTGCAGCTGCGATCGGCGCGCCGTAGGAACTGCCGAGTACAACGCCCTTTTTGAAGGAGCGGTTCACGCGAAGCACTTCGTGCAGCGCTATCGCCTGCTGCTCGATCGAAGTTTGTGTACGGCGGTTTCGTTTGAATTTTGATTTGCGGTATCCCGGCCGGTCGACCGCGATGATATGGTAATGTTTCTGAAGCAGTGAGTCGTCGAGCATATTCCTGCTGCCATACCATGCGCCGGGTGCTCCATGGATCAGAATCAGCGGAGGAAGCGTATCACTTCCGGTGGTGGCACAAAACACTTCAACGGAATCGTTTTCCACGGTGAAGTATACCGGCTTCACGGCTTTGCCGGCATAGTGAGCTCGTATCTGTTTGTCAGACATCACCCATCTTCGAAAACATCCGGTACAGCACAACAGTACAGTGATATATACAAGCAGTTTATACATCCGGATCATGAAGTTAATAGTTCACGTTCAACGCTAACACACTGTAATATGAACGTTTAAGCGGATTTATATGTTCTTTCAAATGCGGTAAAGTTTTTGCATTTTTGTTGAATAGCTTAGCCGAATGCCGCATCAGATTTATCAGTCTCTGTTAAACCGGAAAGCCCGATCTGTAAAATCCTTTGCCGTACTTATTGATCCGGACAAAGTGAATGATGAATCGGTGCTCGACCTGGTTGAACTCGCCGTTGATGCTTCGGTCGATTATCTCTTTGTCGGTGGCAGTCTCGTTGTAAGCAATCATCTCGACGCGGTGGTCAGACAAATAAAAAAGCATTGCGAGATACCTGTGGTTCTTTTCCCAGGCAGCCCGTCGCAGATTTCAAAACACGCGGATGCGCTATTGTACCTGTCTCTCATATCCGGCCGTAATCCCGAATTGCTTATCGGGCAGCACGTAATCTCCGCGCCCTTCATCAGACAAAGCGGACTCGAAATACTTTCCACCGGCTACATGGTGATCGACGGAGGCGCACCTACCACCGTTTCTTATATCAGCAACGCATCGCCGATTCCTTCAGATAAAAATGAGATCGCGGTATGCACCGCCATAGCAGGTGAACTGTTGGGAATGAAACTGATTTACATGGATGCCGGAAGCGGAGCGAAACGCGCGGTATCCGAGTCGATGATCGAATCCGTGGCGTCACAAATTTCCGTACCGCTGATCACTGGCGGCGGAATTACCAACCCTGAAAAAGCTTACCGCAACTGCCGCGCAGGCGCCGATGTGATAGTCATCGGCAACGCCATTGAAAAAGATCCTACACTCATCAGAGAGATGAGTAGCGCGATTCATGAGGTTGTTAATATGTAGAGGTGCTGTTACGTAAGTACCAGCTGTCAGCTATCGGCTGTCGGAGCGACTAACTACCATGCATAACCGCAATTAGTACATGCACGATTTGTTGCCCGTATTTTCCGCATCCGGCCTTACTTCAATACCGAAATTTCTTAACGCCAGCAAACTTTATTCCTTTTAATAAGTGGTATTTCTCTGTGTTTCGCCGTGAAACTCGCGTGGAATCTGCACGACAAATTATCCACGAGCTGTTATGCACAACCTGTTAATATTTCACCAATGGGAAATCGGGTGCAGAAAGATATTTTCGTCTTCTCCGAACGAATAGAGGACATCACGAGCAAGAACCACATTAAATAATTAATAATTTTTTTCAGGGCCATGAGTAAGAAAGAGCAACCAAAGGGCTTACGCTTCACCCGCCGCTTTACCAAAGAGGGTGTAAACGTTTTCGATTTGTTTGAATACGACTATCGCACTTCAGTCATCCGCAATCCCAGCGGCGAAGTGGTTTTCGAAATGCAAAACGTTGAAGTACCTAAACAATGGAGCCAGATCGCGACAGATATTCTAGCCCAGAAATATTTTCGTAAGGCAGGTGTTCCTCAGCCCGACGGTTCAACGGGCCGCGAAACTTCTGTCAGACAGGTTGCTCATCGTCTTGCCAATTGCTGGAAAGTCTGGGGAGAAAAGGCCGGTTACTTTGAAACCGCTTCCGATGCAACAATTTTCTACGAAGAGCTCGTGTACAGCATCCTCAACCAGGCTTGCGTTCCTAACAGTCCTCAATGGTTTAATACCGGTCTGTACGAGAGCTACAATATCAAGGGTAAACCTCAGGGTCACTATTATGTTGATCCGGTCGATGGCCAGCTAAAGAAATCGACTTCCGCCTATGAGCGCCCGCAGCCTCACGCTTGCTTTATTCTAAGTGTTGAAGACGATTTGGTAAACGATGGCGGTATCATGGACCTCTGGATCCGCGAAGCCAGGATATTCAAATATGGCTCCGGCGTCGGTACAAACTTCTCGAATATTCGGGGAGAGGGAGAAAAGCTCAGTGGCGGCGGTACTTCCAGCGGACTCATGAGTTTCCTCAAGATCGGTGATCGTGCAGCCGGTGCAATCAAAAGCGGAGGCACTACGCGCCGCGCCGCGAAAATGGTTTGCCTTGACCTCGACCATCCGGAAGTGATGGACTTCATCAACTGGAAAATGGAAGAAGAGAAGAAAGTCGCCGCACTCATCGCCGCCGGTTATCCGAGCGATTATGAAGGCGAGGCTTATCGAACCGTATCCGGACAAAATTCTAACAACTCAGTACGCATACCCAACGAATTTTTTGAAAAACTCCAAAACAACGATGACTGGGAACTGAAGGCTCGTACCGATGGAAGGACGATGAAAAAGATCCCTGCTAAAGAAGTTTGGAATCAGATCGCGTATGCGGCTTGGCGTTGCGCAGACCCGGGTACCCAATACGACACCACCATTAATGAATGGCATACCTGCCCGAACGGTGGACGCATCCGGGCCTCCAACCCTTGTAGCGAATACATGTTCCTTGACAACACCGCATGTAACCTCGCTTCTGTTAACCTCAGGAAATTCTATGAGGAAGACACGAACCAGTTCGATGTGGAAGGATTCGAGTACACATGCCGGTTATGGACGACCGTTCTGGAGGTTTCTGTACTTATGGCGCAGTTCCCTTCGAAAGAAGTTGCACAGCTTTCTTACGACTACCGCACACTCGGCCTCGGCTACGCTAACCTCGGTTCAATGCTGATGGTAATGGGCATTCCTTATGACAGCGAAGAAGCCCGCGGTATCGCCGGAGCGATCAGTGCTATCATGACGGGGATCTCTTACAAAACTTCTGCAGAGATGGCATCCATCCTTGGGCCATTCCCAAGATTCAAAGAAAACCGTGAGGAGATGCTTCGCGTCATGCGCAATCATCGCCTCGCTGCTTACGATGCCGACGAGTACGAACAACTCGGAATCAAACCACAAGGTATCAAGGCAAAATATTGCCCCGACTACCTTCTTACTGCTGCGACCAAAGCATGGGACGAAGCAGTACAGCTCGGAGAAAAATTCGGTTACAGAAACGCACAAACAACTGTAATCGCACCGACAGGTACCATCGGACTCGTAATGGATTGCGATACCACAGGTGTCGAACCGGATTTCGCACTCGTCAAATTCAAGAAACTCAGCGGCGGTGGGTATTTCAAGATCATCAACCAGTCTGTTCCAACAGCGCTGCGCAACCTGAAGTACTCCGAAAAGGAGATTGATGCGATCATTAAATATGCCGTTGGGTCCGGAACTTTCGCCGGTGCTCCTCATATCAATCATCAGTCCCTTAATGAAAAAGGATTTCTTGCTGAAGAAATCAAAAAGCTCGACGCTGCCGTTGCAACTGCTTTCGAAGTCGGATTCGTATTCAACGTATATACACTTGGCGAAGAATGCCTGCAACGACTCGGGTTCAAACCGGAAGATTACTTCAATTTCGAATGGAACCTTCTTGAAGCGCTTGGTTTCAGTGAAGATGAAATCGCAGATGCGAATGACTTTGTATGCGGAACAATGACGGTTGAAGGTGCACCATACCTGAAGGATGAACACCTTCCTGTATTTGATTGCGCAAACAAATGCGGCAAGAAAGGTGAAAGGTTTATTCATGCGCATGGCCATATTCGTATGATGGGCGCGGCTCAGCCATTCATCAGCGGAGCCATCTCAAAAACCATCAACCTGCCAAACGAAGCGACCGTAGACGAGATCGCCGATGCTTACAAATTGAGCTGGGAACTTGGTCTTAAAGCCTGTGCTCTTTACCGCGACGGATCGAAACTGTCGCAGCCACTTAGCAACAAAAGCGACAAGAAAAAGAAAACAGAGGAACCGGCTGCTAACGCTGAGGCACAACCGCAGCCCGAAACATCCAATATCGTTGATGTAAGCAAACTGACCGTTCAGGAATTGCTTGAAGAAGTTCAGAAGCGCGTACAATCTTCACCCGATACGAAATTGAAACGTCAGCTCGCAACCATCGTTGAGCGCAGGACTCTGCCGGCTAAGCGCCGCGGGTTTACCCAGAAGGCGAAGATCAACGGACAGGCATTGTTCCTTAGAACAGGCGAATACAGCGACGGCACCGTTGGTGAAATTTTCATCGACATGGCGAAAGAAGGTGCAACAATGCGCAGCATGCTAAACTGTTTCGCGATATCGATTTCGATTGGCCTTCAATACGGAGTTCCACTCGAGGAGTTTGTAGAAAAGTTCGTGTTCACAAGGTTCGAGCCGGCCGGCATGGTGGATCATCCAAACATCAAAAGCACAACGTCGATAGTGGATTTCATCTTCCGCGCACTTGCATACGAATATCTTGGAAGAACAGATCTCGTGCACGTACTCGACAAACCGGAAGTGATGAATACCGGGACCGATGATTGGGATGAAATACCGACATCGCTCGAATACGAAAAAAAAAATCCGCAGCTGAGTGATCTCAGGATCGTTGCACCTGTTGGTCCGAAGAACGTGGAAGCAAAGGCTTCGAAGCCAGCCGCCAAACCGGTGAACCAGAAAGCTGATGTTTCAAACGGACTGGATGCAGTGAACAAAGCAGCTGTGACATACGGTGGCGATGCCCCGGCTTGTTACACTTGCGGTCACATCACAGTCAGAAGCGGTACATGTTATAAATGCCTCAATTGCGGAAACAGCATGGGATGCAGTTGATAAAGAAATAAAAAGTTATTGTCCCCGGCTCAGCCTGGGCCACAACTTCCTTGGACGGTTATTTTTCGATAAAGTCAATCCACTCATATTTTTTGGGTGGATTTTTTTTGTAATATCATCGCTCATCCAATGAATATAACCATGCTCGCATTCTTTCGCATTCTTGCTTTCTGCGGAATCCTGCTTTGTGTTTCCATTGCAAATGCACAGCAGTCGCAGCTCATCTCCGGCCCAATGCTCGGCCAGATTGAATTGCGAACCGCGAAGATCTGGATCGAAGTAAAGCCGGGCGCACAAGTGGAACTTAGCTATTGGAAGAGCACCCAAAAGAATACGTTACAAAAGATACGTAAGTCTTCAAACGCAAGCGACTGGTTTGGGGCCATGGTATTCGATCTTGTCGGTCTTGATATTGGGAGCGAGTACCAATATGAGGTTCGGGTAGCCGGTCGCAAATTGGCGGATGCGACTGGTACATTCCGCACCAAGGACCTTTGGGAACACCGGAAACCCGCTCCCGACTTCAGTTTTCTCGCGGGCAGCTGCGCATACAACAACGAACCGGTATTCGATCGACCGGGTAACCCCTATGGCAGCGACTCGCTGATTTTTGCTTCGATGGCAAAAGAGAAGGCCGACTTCATGATCTGGCTTGGCGACAACTGGTATACCCGCGAAGTGGATTTCTTCAGCCAATGGGGATTATGGTACCGTGCACACCGCGACAGAGCGGCAAAGATCCTGCAGCCATTGCTGAAAAAGATGTCGCACTTCGCGACCTGGGATGATCATGATTATGGTCCAAACAATGCCGACAAAAGTTATGTGCTGAAGGAAGAGAGCCGGAAGGTGTTTATGAACTATTGGGCCAATCCTTCGTACGGGTTGGATGGAAAAGGAGTGTATACTCGGATAAGTTATTCGGATGTCGATTTCTTTTTGATGGACGACCGGTACTTCCGGTCGGCCGATAATCTTACCGATTCAATAAGCGGCAGGCCAAATGCGGCCAAGCGCATGTGGGGCGCGGAGCAAATGGAATGGCTCAAAAATTCTTTGAAAACGAGCTATGGAAGTTTCAAGGTGATCGTGAATGGCAGCCAGGTGGTGAACCCATTGTCGAGTGGCGATGGGTTGGTGCATTACCCGGTAGAGTACGCCGAGCTCATCAATTTTATCCGGGAGCAGGATGTTTGGGGAGTTGTGTTTCTCACCGGCGACGTTCATCGAAGTGAGGTGATGAAAATTCAGCCCGAAGGGCTATACCCCCTTTACGATATTACTTCCTCACCGTTGACCGCCGGTGTATTCAAGGCGCGCAACCCACAACCGAACAACGCCCGGGTACCTAATACGCTTGTGGAGCAACACAACTATGCAAAGATTTCCGTCACCGGCAATCGGAACGAACGGGTGTTGAGTCTTCAGTATCTCGATGTGAACGGAACTAAGATTTCGGAATTTTCCATATCTCAGGACCAACTCCGTCCCCGAAAGTGAATAAGCAATTCTTAAATTTAGAGTTCAAGATTGCTTATGACCGTAGAATTTGGTTACGATAGGAAACAGGTGATACAGGCGCTTCGATACCATTTTCTACAACGCATCGAAATAAGGGTGTTGCTGATAGCGATCAATGTATTCGCAATTGCATCCGCCATCATGCTTGCACTGGATATAATTCAGGCATTGCCGTTCCTCATTTTTTCGCTGCTTTGGTTGCTGCTGATGCTTGTGATCTGGAGAATATTGCCGCGAAGTATTTATCGGCGTTCACTCACTTTCCGCGATCACTTCGTAATGCATTTCGACGAGTCGGAAGTTGTTTTGCAAACGGTAAGGGGAAGTAAAGGGTGGCCCTGGCAATCGTTCAGTAACTATCTGGAAAGTCCTTATTTCTTCCAT
>JAESFU010000066.1_pt1 | contig 218250 bp, 209 predicted proteins | sample 9269461 | NCBI WGS metagenome assembly JAESFU01 (sample SAMN14502556, study PRJNA617107) | algae metagenome | isolation source: Stenomitos rutilans HA7619-LM2 and co-occurring heterotrophs from cave walls | place: USA: Waikapalae cave, Hawaii | collected 2009-07-28 | reverse complement strand
GGGTGTTCGCCCATGATCAGCGTGCGATCCTCACCCTGCTCCGCCCTGAACTCGCGGAATGCCTGTCCCGGCTGGGCGGGTTCGCGATGCTGCAGCTCCTGGGCTGCCGGGGGCGGCCCCTCGCCGAGCATGAGGTGCTGGCGCCAGTTGTCGCCGTGCATCTCCCGCATCTCGGCCCCGAACTGCGCGTAGGAGCCACCCTCCGCTTCGGCGTTGCGGGTTTGCGCCTGATCGGGGTGTTCGCCTATGATCAGCGTGCGATCCTCACCCTGCTCCGCCCTGAACTCGCGGAATGCCTGTCCTGCCTGGGCGGATTCGCGGATCGCAGCCGGCGCTGCCTCGGCGGTGTCTTCAGCACGCATCGCCGGAGGAGCCGCCTTGTCCTGCGCCTCGGGCAACTCCCGGTTCGCAGACACATGGCCAACGCCGTTGCCGGGAAAGCCGGCGTGAGCCTCACCGGAGCGCTGGAGAAGATGCTGCTCCAGCACCTGTGCTGATCGTCCGAGATTGAAGTCCCGCATGATGTCGTCGTTTGAGCGATCCTGAACCAGCCTGACGGGAAAAACCGTCACCGGGCCGCCCAACCCGACGGCAGGGGTTGCCGCCGGTTGAACCGACCCGCCGCCTGCCGGATTTCGGCTGGAGGAAAGGGTCGGTGCCGGATTCGTCGGCCCGTCAAAGAGCGCGTCGCTAACCTGCCCAGCGGGCCGTACGCCTTGCGTGACCAGTTGACCGGCGCCAAGGGCGGGGGCTTCCGCATGATGGACGACCGTGACACCGGGTCCGGGGCTGGTCTGGGTGACCGGGGGTGTGGTCGTTCCACCGCCGGCGCCAGGGGAGGCGCCGCCTGTGCCGGACGCCGGCGGATCACCTGCTCCGGGAGAGCCGGGATGAACAGGCGGAGTGCCTGCCCCTGCTGCCGGAGGGGCGGCCGGAACCGCTCGAGCGGCTGTAGCGGGCGCGGGATCGGCCGCAGCCGGGTCGGCGTGCTTCGGCTTCTCGTAGTTCTCGGGCTTGCGGACACCGTACATTTCGAGGCTGTGGACGCCGCCGCGGTTGAGGAGTTCATCGAGCTTGATCTCGATGCCTACAACCGCCTTTTCCGCCTCCTTCAGCTTCTTTTCCGCGGCCGTGACAGCCTTGTCGGCCTCGTCAGCCTTCGTCTTGGCCTTGTCTTCCTTGGTCTGGGCGGCCGTCAGCCTGGCCTGGGCCTCGCCCATTTCTTCGACGTTATGCTGCCGGTTGTTGAGGTCGTCGACGGCCTTCTGGGCCTCGACCTTTTCCCTTTGGGCGTCGTCATGGTCCTTATGAGCTGATGTCTTCGTCTCGCGAGCCTTGTCCAGACCCTCCTTGGCCGTCGTGCTGACCTTGCCGAAAGTTTCGAGTTCCTTGAAGGTGTTCTTGACGTCGTCGACAAAGATGAACTTGTTGAAGTTCTTCATTGTGTCGCGCAGCGCGTAACCGGCCATGGCGAATTCCGCGACGCCGCCGGCGATGTCGGCCGCGCCCTGCGCCATGGCTGCCTTGTACCGTTCGCTCGCGGCATTGAGGGCGGCATGGAAGCTCTGCTCGATCTTCTCGTCGATCGCGGATCGCTCGAGCGAACCCAGCGAGATGAGCCCCATCCCGAGTTCCTGGAACATCACGAGATTGAAGGCCTGCATTTCGGCGGCATTGCCCCGATGCATGACTTCCTTCAGTTCCTCGATGAGCGAGTCGAGGTGGAGCTCGCCGTTTTCGATCTGGTGACGCTTATTTTCAATGACTAGCGCGCCATAGGCGATCATGGCGTCGCGCGAGGTTTCGATTGAAGCAGACATGATTGCACCTTCAAGAAGGGTGTTCGGCCGATGGCCGGAGAGAGCGATGCCGGGAAGCGAGCCGCGACGTCAGGAACGCTCGGTGACGTCCTCGGCCACAGAGCGTTGACCTGAGAGCCAGTCGTTGAACGACTTGGACGAGGACTCGTCGACCTGGCTGTCCGTCTTCAGGAGATCGAACAGCTTCTTGATCATCATGTTGATCTCGTCGACTTCCGCGGCCGCGACGTTGGCTGCCTTCTCATGTCCGGCTGCCTTCATCTCGATGATCCCTTTCGCCACGCCCGCTCCGCCGGACATCATCGTTCCGGCAGACGTGATGGCACCGCTGGCGATGTAGAAGCCCTCCTCATGGGCCGTCAGCCATTGCTTCACCTTCGCGAACGGGGCGGTCACGCTGGGACTTTTGAGATTCGCCTGGAGCGACTTGGCCGCGGCAATGTCGGTCGAATCCGATCCGGCATTCTGGGCGGCCTCGGCGAGCTTCTCCGCAAGGCGCTTGATATCGTCGCCCACCGCCGAGAGGCCGTTTCGCACGATGTTTTTCTGGAGTAGCTCCTGTTCGGCACGCAACACCTCGGGGCTGATCTCGCGTGCGGCGTCCTCGGCCTCGTCGGCAGCCCGGGCGCTGCGCGTGTCTTCCGCCACGCGTCCAGCCTGGCCTGGCTTCGACGTGCCGGCCGCGACAGCCTTCGATCCACCCTGAGCCGCCTGTTCGGCCGCCTCTTCGGCCGCCTTGACCGCGGCGCCGACACCTTCCCCGACCGCCCGTCCTGCGAGGGCGGCGCCCCCGGTCAGAGCCACGGTGAGAGCCATCAGCGCGTAGCCAAGCTCGGGTATCTTGTTGAGGACGTTCGTCGCCGACAGGACTTCCGTCAGGACCGCGACTGTGATCGCCGCAGCCGTAATAGCTGCCGTGAGCGGGGTCGCGATGCCCAGGGTTACGATGTCGAGGATGGCGGCGAAGGCGACCGTGACCGCCATGATGACCTTCTGGATGCAGTCCGCCTTGTGGGCCCTCTCCGCGTCCTCGATCGACTTCTGGATCTCCTCCATCTGTGTCTCGAAGGCGTGTTGCGCCTGGACCATGTTGGTCGCGATTTGCTGCAGCTTCGTGCCCTGGTTGGACGCATTGACGACCACCATCGTCAGCCGTGCAAAGATGGCGGCGAGACTTGTCGCGTCGCCACCGGGAGACGCGGCTCCGGCAGTCAAATCGGCACTGTTCCCGGCTGAGCCGCTGCTGGAGAGCTCGCTGAGAAAGTAAGACATGTAGTTCGAGGAGCTTAAACTAGCGCTGTCCAATGCTTCGGGCATGATGAAATCTCCTTTTGAAATGTGCTCTAAACCAAGAATGATTGCTTCAGCGCCACAAACGGCCAGCGCAGTCCTACGATACCGTCCAAAACACTCGATCCGGTCGCTGCCCCGGACAAGATCACGCTGCCAGCAAATGACAGCGAGCCGGCCGAGGCCCACGCGCGGACGCCACCACAAAAAGGCGCCCAACCAACATAGCCCCGCGGTCTCTCAGTTTGGTGACGCTGGCGCGACGCGTTCGCACGGTGCGGTCAACCGGCTAACCCGCCGTGACTTCGGCGGTCCGCATCATTCCGCCGCGACACGGGCGGCGGGATCGGGAAGCCTGATTTCACCGACATTCTGAACCTTGAAATCATTGGCGAGTTCCGCGTAGCTCAGAACGGAGACCGTCGGATACTCGGCCTCGATGAGTTTTCGGACGTAGCGCCTGACATCGGGAGCGCAGAGGACGATCGGGACCACTCCACGATCTGCGATGTTTCCGATCTGGTTCCGGAACTCCGACATGAGGGTCGTGGACTGAACCCGCGTCAGATTCATGAAAGACCCGCCGGGCGTCTGCCTGATCGACTCGCGGATGAGCGTCTCGACCTTTTGGCCACACACGAAGCTTGGAACGACCATCTTGTCGCGCCCGAGCCGCCCGCAGATGTGACGTCTGAGATGGCCGCGAACTGATTCGACCAGGGCAACCGGGTCCTTGTCGCGCGGCGCGAACTCAATAAGCGCCGTCAAGATCGCGTTCATGTCGCGGATCGAGACACCTTCAGACACGAGGCGTTGCAGGACATCTGCGGCCCGGGGGATGGTCGTCGCCTTCGCCGCTTCGCGGACGAGGTCGGGAGACATGGTCTCCAGGCTCGCCAGCATTTCGCGCACCTGCTGGATGCCCAGGAATTCAGAAGCGCTGCCCTGCAGTGCGCGTCCGACGTGCTCGGCAAAAACGATTTCCGGAGCAAGCGGCTGGATCCCGGCAGCTGCGAGCTTGCCCTCATGTGATCGATGGATCCAGCAAGCGTCTCCGTCCAGCGCCGGCTCAGCTTGGTCATTGAGGCCGATGGCACGCAGGCTGCTGCGCCGGGCAAACACCATCGTGTGCGTGGAGGGAAAGTCGAATTTCCGGACCAGGATTTCATTCACGAAGACTGCGGCCTGCTCCGGCGGCATGGCCGGGTCGTGCAGAAGCACGATGGCGGGCAAGGGAAGGCCGAGTTCGTAGTAGATCCGAAGCCGCATGTCTTCGAGCTTCTTCTCGGCCTCCATCGGCTTCTTGAGCACCACGTCGTAATTGTGCTGCACGACAATGGGCCTGAGCGGGACAAGGCCGATCTTCTCGCCTGGCTTGAAGGGTCTCGCCCCGTCAGGACCTTCGCGCCCGGCGCCGGCACCGTTGTCCTGGTTTGATGCCGATCCAGCGCGCGTGATCGCGACATAGCACCAACCGCCCAAGCCCACCGCGAGAAAGAGAAAAACCGTCGAAGGGAGGCCCGGAACGAGGGCCATTGCCGCCAGCAGGATCGCGGTGGCAATCAGCCCGCGCGGTTGCGCGTGCATTTCCGAAAACATCTGGTCGCCGATGCCGCCCGGACGGCTGTCGTCTCGCACACGCGAGACGATGAAGCCAGCGGTAATGGACGTCAGAAGCGACGGAAGCTGGGCCGCCAGTCCGTCGCCGATCGTCAGGATCGTGTAGCTTTCCAGCGCTCCTGCGAAGGTCAGCCCATGCTGGAGAACGCCGATGGCGATGCCGCCGACGATGTTCACGATCACGAAGATCAGGGTGGCGATCGCGTCACCCTTGACGAACTTCATCGCGCCATCGAGGGCGCCATAGAGTTCGCTTTCTCGTTGAACCTCGTCGCGACGCAGTTTGACGTCGTCCTTGCTGGCGAGGCCCGCCCTGAGGTCAGCGTCAATGCTCATCTGGCGACCCGGCATCGAGTCCAGCGTGAAACGCGCGGCGACCTCGGCGACACGCTCCGCGCCCTTGGTGATGACGAGCATCTGGACGACCGTAACGAGCGAAAAGAGGACGAGCCCCACCACGATGTTTCCGGCCGCCACCAGGGATCCGAATGTCTGCACGATCTGACCTGCCTCGCCGTCGGCAAGGATGGCGCGCGTCGTGGCTAGGCTGAGCGCCAGTCTGAAAAGGGTCAGCAGGAGCAGGACGGACGGGTAGGACGCGAACAGCAAGGCTCGGTCGATGTTGACCGCGATCATCAATGCCATGACCGACGACGAAATGCTGAGGCCGAGCAGAATGTCCAGCATCCATGTGGGCAAGGGGACGATGATGATGAGCAAAACCCCGGCCACGACGCCGGATATCACCAGGCTGGAGGCTGAGAAGTTGGATCGTATCAAACTCATCGAGCTGCCTCGGCGGCTGGAATTCCAGATTGCTGAAAGCCGGGGGTCGAAATACGGCGCGATTTCATGAGAGAATTTGCCTGAGCATGCCAATATTGGCGCCAATAAGGGACTTGCCGCCCTTGAACGAAAGAGGAACGTTCTCGAGTGCCGAAACCAGGTCTCTCGCGGTCAGCGCGCCTTCACCGCGTGCGTGCCAATCGGCCATGAACGTGTCGATCTGTTCCTTGGTGATCCTGAATTCGATGCACCTCAGACAGAAAATCCCGATCTGCGGACGGTCTCCGAACTCCCGCAGATAGGCGAGGACGCGGTAGAGATCGTCGAGAGCGATAGCGAGGGCCGACGGGGGAGAGGCAGCGGGCCCGAGATGCGGCTGGTAGCGCAGCATGAGCCGTGTCAGGGCAATCGCCGGATCGAGATAGGCGACGAAAAGCTCCACCCCAAATCGATCGGCCATGTCGATCGCCCACTGCCCGGGCGATCGCGCGACGAGCGTGAGCACGTCCTCTTCCCGCATCAGGGACCGTTCGGCTTCGTCCTCGAAAACCGCAAAGTCGATATCCTCTTCGAGGAGGGCCCGTAGAGCCGGCCATACATGGTCGTAGCGCCCGTCCTGGCCGAGCTGTTCGAGGCACGCTTCGAGCCGGCCGCCCGGCGCGATTGACACGCTAGGGGGAGTGATCACCGTCCATATCCTCCTCGGCCAGGACGCCTTCGAATACTTTCCGAAATATATCGGCGACATCGTCCAGGTATTGGGACGGTATCTCCTCGTCGACTTCACTATCCCGGAACAGCCCGCGCGCGAGTGGGGGGTGTTCAATGATGGGAACGCCGGCGCTCGCGGCAGACTGCTTCATCACCTGGGCGAACAGGCCATCATACTTCGCCGTGACAATCGGCAGGCGGTCGACCTCTTCGTCATAGACCATCGCCACCGCGATATGGGTGGGGTTCACCACCAGGACGGACGCCTCGGACGCGGTTCTCCGGGGGTCTGGTTGCGCCGCCTCTCGCCTGAGAGATCGCTGCTGAGACTTGATCTCCGGACGGCCATCGGTTTGCTTTCGCTCATCCCGGATGTCGTTCTTCGACATCATATTTCTCTTCGTGAAGTTCCTCAGTTGCAGCAGGTGATCGATATACCCTGCGGCGAGGACCGTTGCCGTTCCGAACAGGACAAGGGGAACGCCTACAGCGACGAGGACGTCGCGCAGGCAGGACAGGCCGCAGAAATTCCACAGCCCCTGCGTTCCCAGCAAACGCCGCTCCGTCCACAAGATGGCCGTCATGATGACGGCCGTGACGGTGATCTGGCGCAAGACGTTGAGAACTGACGCCAAGGAGAAAAGATTCTTGAGATTCTGAACAGGGTTGAGCTTGTCGGTCGACAGTTGCAGTCGCGCAAAGGAGATCAGGAACCTCGTCTGGAAGAGGGTCGTCAGCACCGAGGCTACGCTGGCGATCAGGATGGACCCGAGAATGACAGGCGCGACCGTCTCGCCGATGCGAGCGAGGACGCGCGATATGTTGCCAGGCTGCTCGGTGCCGGCCACTGCGTCGGCGGTGAAGGACATGATCGCTGGCCAGGATGCCGGGCCGAACAGCGCGACGCCCACCATGAAACCCACCGCGGCCGCGAGCCGCGCCATTTCCGCGCTGAGGGCAATCTGACCCTGATCTCTCAGGTCCCTCAGCTTCTTGCTGGTGGGCTTTTCCGTTTTGGACGCCGTCATCGCTTCGGGCTCTCGCGAGGGAGCGGGACCTCCGGCGGGTGAAAGGACTTGCCGGCCATCACGGCGGCCGGCGTGTGGAGCAAGCGTTGCAGATCGCCGTTGCGGACCGCATAGCCGAAGGCGAACAGGGCGAAGATCGCCGACATGGTCAGCTTGATCGGAAGAACGAGGATGTCCGACGCAATGTTCGGGGCGGAGCGAGAGGCGAGGAAAACGCCGATTTCCATAACGAGAATGCTGAGCAGCGGAAGAGCCGCAACCAGCCCGAGAACATGAACCATCGTTTGAACGCACGCGGACAGTGCGACCCAGATCTCCTCGCCACCACCTGGATAGCCTTCCCACAGGCCCCAGACGCCGTAGGACCGATAGACTGTCAAAACGAGAAGGGAGATGGCGCCGCTATGCAGCAACACCAATGTACCGGCCCACTCGAAAGCTGAACCCAGAATCGTGCTCGCCTCGACCAAGGCGGTGTGTTCAGCCTGGGCGGCGCCGAAAGACCGTTGCTGGTCGATCAGAAACCCTGCACTGCGCAGGCCCCACCAGATCGCTGCCACTGGCAGGCCGAGCAAGATCCCGATGGCGATTTCCTTGAAGAGGATCGGCATCACCGTCCACAGGCCAAGTGCGGGGGCGTCCTTGGCCAGGACGACCGAAACGACAAAGGGGAGGCTGAGGCTGACGAAGATGGCGAGCCGCGTCATGTGCTGGATGGCTCGTGCCGAAAAGAGCGGCACGACATAAAGGCATGCGCCCAGCCGGGCCGACGCCAGGATGATGAGGTAGAGCAGGTCTGGGGAGGCTTCGATGTGCACGTCAGTGGACGTCCGCGATGCCGAGAAAGGATAGGGCGGTGAACTTCAAGAGCTCGCTCCCGAATCCCTGCGCCATGAGCACGAAGACGAGACCCACCACGGCCATCTTGGCGCCGCTGGACATGGTCTGGTCACCGATCTGGGTGACGGCCTGAACGAGGGAAAAGAGGACGCCCGCGGCGCTCGCCGCCAGAATGGCCGGCACCGCCACCCTCGCGGCAAACACAAACGTCTTCTCAAGCATTAACGTCGGATCGATAGCCATAGACTTGACCTTGCAATATTCGGAGCAATCAATAAATGTGATATACTTCGCTTAGCGGTAGCTCAGTATGAGGCTATTCAAAATCAGCCTCCATCCATCCACCTGCACAAAGAGAAGGACTTTCAACGGCAGCCCGATGGCAGTCGGCTGAACCATCTGCATCCCCATGGCCGACAAAGATGCAGCCACGACGAGATCAATGACGAGAAACGGCAAGAACAGGAGGAAGCCGGCTTCGAAAGCCCGGGTGAGTTCTCCGGTCACAAACGCCGGAATGAGGATGAACGGGTTCTGTTCCGTGACCTTTGGAACCTCCTTGCCCTTCCAGATTTCGGCCGCGGCGCTGGTGTAGAAGGCGCGGTCCTTCTCGGATGAATGCGCAAGCATGAATTCGGAAAATGGCGCGAAGGCTGGTTCGAACTGGGCAATGATGTCTCGCCCATCGCGCGCGGGATTCCATGTCTTCAGATAGGCGTAGGAGGTTTGCAGGACAGGAGCCATGATAAACAGGCTCAGCAGCAACGTAATTCCATTCAGCGCAAAGGTCGGTGGAACGTTTTGAAGACCCATGGCATTTCGCAGCAACATCAGGATGACAATGAGCTTTGTGTAGCATGTCACCATGACGACGACGAAAGGGATCAGAGCAAGCCCGACAAGGACAAAGAGAAGGTCAACGGGATTCGGAAAGTTCTGCGCCAGATCCAGCATCGTTGGGCTCTCTGAAATGACTGTTCGCGACTGACGTCACGAGAAATGCAATTGAGTCGCCGACGCTCACGATCTCGCCGGTGGCGACCACCTGGCCCGTGACGCGCAATTGAGCCGAACGGATCGGGTCGCCGGGCAGCGTGATGATCGTGCCCGGCGCGAGGCCACCCACTTCTCCCACGGTCATCTGCACATCGGAGAGAATGCATTTCACATCCACCCGAATCTGATCGATGGAGGAAGGCAATAATTCTGGATGATGTGTGTCGCTGCTGGAATTCATCATTGAACCGTCAATTGAGAGATGGTGGCCATGGATTTTTACAGGGAATGTACCGTAGCCGGACACGACGAGGCGCCCAGCCAATACATCTGGGGAATTACTCGCCAGAGATAAAATCACGAGGTCTCCGGCGGCGAGCGCCCGAAGCTTCTCGAGCGTCCATGAGAAACTTGCGATTTCGAGCGCAGACGTAATGACGAGGTCTGGCCACGAATGCCGCGGGGACGGAAGTGCTCGCAGCGGTTGCTCCAGGGCAACGAGGTCGTCCCCCGTCGCCCTCACCTCTGCCATCAGCCCCCGGGTTGTTCCATCGACTGCAAAGATACGGCCGAGCAGGCGCCGCCCGCCGTCCTGCCTCGGCGGATCAAAGGACCATGCTGGTCGCCCGAGCCCTGATCCTTCCACGAGTTCAGCGATCCCGTGGAGTGCAGCCGTGAGCAAGGCATCGCGAAGGTCGGTCGGCAGCAGCGAGTCAACGGTTCCCAGCGCTTCCTGCAGCAAGGGCAGATGGATCGGCAGTTCCCACACGCGCAGTACGAGTTCGGCCTGCCCGAGATACATCGTCAGTTCCACGAGCGGGCTCGCCGAGACATGGGTCCCGCCGTTCAGTTCGCGGGACTGCTGTCCGGCAGAGCCGCTTCGGGGCTCATCCAGAACCCACTCGTCCCAACAGAAGTCGAAGGCGAGTTCGCGGTCATGAACCCGGAAGTGACGCCATGCTGCCCGCTGCGCCACTGCGCTCAGGCCGGCGGCGAGTTCTCTGGGAACGTGGCGCAGCGACAGGCGATCAGTTTTCGCCATGTCCGCGCTCCTCCGCGTTTTCGGAGATCTCGACGACCACGACGCTCTCGAGACGCTTGCGCAGGCGCCGCTCAATTTCCGTCTGACCCGCGCGCAGGCGGCTGAAGGCGTTCCCCTGGACTGCAATCCTGGCCATGACCTCACCTGCGTGGACCAGAAGGTCGACAGAGATCACCGAGTGGTCCTGGAGATGCACGGTGAACGACGTTTCCAGGTTTGCCTGACCGAACAAGGCTGAACCTTCCGCGCCCCGCTCCAATCCAAGAGCTCCGTCGCCATGGGATCTCCGATGGGACGGCCCGGCCATCATGTCATGTGGTGTTCGAGGACCAACCGCGTCCAATGTCGGCCGAAACGGGTGCTGCAGAGCGTGGTTGGCGTTCGAATGGCGCTGTGTGGCTGCGTCGGCTTTTGCGCGCGTTTCCAAAGCGTCGCTTCGCTCGCGGTGGTCGGGCTGCAAGGCAACCGCTGTTGGATCCGGGATAGCAGGTTCGCCTTCCAACTGGGTGAGGCGAGCGGCACCGGAGTCATGGCGGTCGGGCCGGCGAACGAGGCGCAAAACCCGGTTTGCGGTGGTCGCCAGGCCGGCAGACGTTCTGGCCTCCTGGTGTGGCGCAGGCGATTCGCGTTGCTGGGCGAGCCTTGCCCTGAACGCGTCCCTCGCCGAACGGATGTCGGAAGTCTCTTGCTCCGGAGTCAGCCTTGGTTCAGGGGCAGGCGCTCCGGCTGGCACGGGTGGGCTTGACTCGATTGTCATGACCATGCGGTCCGGGCGGGAGCGGCGACGGGGATTATCTCGTCCATTGCGGCTTCCTCCCGCGCAGCATTGATCGCCATGCGCTCCGAGCGGCGGAGGGTTTGGAAATGCGAGATGCTCTCGAGAGATTTACGACGCTGTACGGCTTGCGCGTCGGCAAGCCTCGCCTTCCGCATTGCCGTTTCGATGTCTCGTTCAGCCCTGAGCGTCATCTGCCAGGCGTAGATGCTGGCGCGGCTAACCCTATACTCGGCGAATGCCTCGTCAGCATTCTCGGTACGGGTCAGAGATTCGGGGTCCGGATCGCTTTGAAGCGCCTCCAGCAGCACGCCCGTGAGATGTCTGATGAGGTCTGTCTTGGTCGATGCCTCGCGCGACACGTCCAGGGCGCGCCTGGCCTCGGATTGCGCCGCTTCCGCCGTCTTCAAGCGGCCATCACGGATCGTCTTCAACCGCGACATCATCGATCGAGGTCCGCAATTTTGGCCAGCGCCGCCCTGCCTTGGTCGAAGTCAGCGCGGTCGGCCGTCCGTTGGCACAGGAAACTGCGGATCTCGTCTCGCCGGCCGATGGCAATGTCCGACAGCCGATCCGCTCCTCGCTTGTATTCGCCGATCTTGAGCAGCAACTCGACGTCCTTGTACCGGGACATCAACTGTCTCAACGTCGCGGCTTCGTGGATCTGCTCGTCCGCTGCGACGAGCTTCATGCATCGGCTTAGGCTTGCGAGAACATCAATGGCGGGAAAGTGACCTTCGGCTGCGAGGCCGGAATTCAAGGAGACATGCCCGTCAAGAAGGGACTTGGCCTCTTCCGCAATGGGATCCCCGAGTTCCTCGCCTTCCACCAGGACAGTGAAAAAGGCCGTAATGCTGCCGCCCGCCACTGCGCCCGTACGTTCTATAAGCTGCGGCATCGTCGCGAATACAGACGGAGGGAAGCCACGCCGGGACGGAAGTTCTCCCGCCGCGAGTGCGACTTCGCGCAGGGCGCGCGCATAACGCGTCAGCGAGTCGAAAAGCAGGACGACCGTCTTGCCCTGGTCGCGATAATGTTCGCAAAGCGTAAGGGCGGCATAGGAGGCCCGCACGCGTTCCATGGCAGGGCGGTCAGACGTTGCGACGACCGTGATGGTGCGGGACCGCGTTTGCTCGGGAAGTTCGTTTTCGATAAACTCCCGCACCTCGCGGCCGCGCTCGCCGATGAGCGCACAGACGTCCACGTCGGCCGCGATACCCCGGGCAATCATGCCGCACAGCGTGCTCTTCCCGCATCCGGCGGGCGCGAAGATGCCGACGCGCTGCCCCTTGCCGATGGTCAGGAGCATGTCGATGGCGCGAACGCCGGTCTCGAGGCGCTCGCTGATGGGCGGTCGGCTGATTGGGTTCGGCGCCGTGCGATAGACGCTGGCCTTGTGGGTGCCGAAGGGCGGAAGCCGCGCAGGATCCAGCGGCCGGCCTTCAAAGTCCACCGTTTCGCCCAGCAGAGAGTCGCCTGCTGCCACCCAGGGGGCGCGGTTTTCGAGTGCAATCGGGGTTCCGGCGCTCACGCCGCGCAGGTCACCCAAGGCTGCAATCGTGACGCTCTCCCTGAAAACGGCGGTGATTTCGCCTGGTATCCGGCGCCGCCCGCCGTCGGCCAGGATCGTGCAGACGTCTCCGACTCCGCCCTTCGGTACGGTGGCGCGAATATATTGTCCGGTGGCGTCGATGACGTTCCCAAGCAAGCGCTCGGGCGTCCATCCGTTGATACGCAGGACGGGTGACGCCATTTCGGGGTCAGGCTGCGCAACGTGAATCATGCCGCGGCCTCGGCTGGTTCGCCCTCTGGCCCTGTCAGCGACTCCAGCAGGGTTTCCACTGCAATGGAAAGAGAGGCGTCAACGCGACCGTCGGGCGTCTCGAGGACGCAGGATCCGCGAGCGAGAGAGACATCCCTGATGACGTCCACGTTTCTCGTTTCAAGGTCGGCCAGAGACCCCGTGATATGACCTGCGTCGTCGTCATTGATGAGGAGGCGTAGCGGCTTGGCATTCACCGCATAGGCCAAGGCGCGATTGATGGCGCCGTCGAGGGCTTCGCGACGCAGATCGTGGTGCAGCAATCGATCCAGCGCCTGGCCAATGATGTCGCGTGCCGTCGCGATCTGGCTCGATGCGGCCGCATGCCGTGGCTCCCGCTGCGCCAGAAGCCGGGAGATGGCTTCTCGTTGGCCGGTAGCGAAGCCCGCCGCGTAACCCTCTTCCTCGCTTGCGCGGACCCTCGCTGCCGCTTCTGCCTCGATCTCCGCAGCTTGGGTTTTTGCCGCGTCGAGGATGCGTTCGGCCTCGCTCGTGGCGCGATGGAGCATGTCGTGAGCCGTCGCGGCAGCTCGCGTGGCTTCGCGGGAAATAACGAGGCCGGGCGTCATGTCACCGGCCGCCGAGGGGTCGAACGGGAGTTTTCTCATGTTGGTTCTGCCGCTTGAAGCGTTGCCATCAGCACGGCCAGGGAGGCCGTCCTGTTGTCGCTGGTCGCGGTACGTCCCCACGAGAGGGGGAGCTCTCCGAACGTTCTCTCCATGAAGCGATGTTCGGGATTGTCGACCGGGAACATGGCCTGAGCCATGCAATACAGGCCCGTATCGTGCGCAACCCTGTTCCAGCGGTCGAGTTCGGCAGGCCATCTCAAGCTCGCGGGAAGAGCCAATGGCGGACGCTTCTGCGTGTCGAGAAGACCGGCCCGCAGGGATGCGAAGTCCATCGGAGACAGGACGCGGCGCAGTGCGGCTCCGTCGACAAATCCGCGAATGTTGGGAGCCTGAGCGCGGAAACCGGCCGCGCGGACCAGGTTCTTGTCGCGACGAGCGGCGTCGATGAACAGCAGCAGCTCGGGTTCGTTCAGCAGAGAGGCCGAGCGGTCTCCGCGAGAGCGCAGCGACCAGGTCAGCACCGCAGCGCGTGCCGGCCCACACGCTTCGAGGCTGTCGAGCGCTTCTTGGGACAGGGAGCGGTGAGGCACTTGAAGCATGGCGATTTCGGTCGAGAACGAGACGAACGCCCGCCAGTGATCGGGGCAAAGCCTCTCGGGAGGGGAGGGCATCGTCACGCTGGCCTCCCCAGACCTAACAGACGCCGCAAGGACGAGAACGGCCCGGAGGCGGTCTCGCCGTTCTGCCGCCTGCGTGACCGGAACCACACCGTGACCAAAGCCAGGAGGGATGTTGCCGTCGTTCCCGCAAGAACTCCCGCCACCATCTTCATATCTGGCTGTTCGTGCGGAAGGGCTGGACGAGGAAGTGTTTCAGCAGTGCTGGGCTGAGACTCGAAGAGATAGACGGTCACGGCGGAGTAGGCCAAGCCGGGAACGCTGTTGGCGATGAGCTGGCGGACCTTGTCGACGTCGCCCTGGAATTCGCCGCGATGCCGCAGCATCACCGCAGCCCCCGTTGGTGGCGAGGCCTTGCCGTCAGCCGCATCGGGAATGACGATATGGACCCTGGCCGAGGTGACGCCGTCGATCGCCATCAAGGTCTTGGTTAGTTCTTGCGAAAGCCCGAAATACAGGCGGACCCTCTCTTCGCCCGGCGATGAGATCATTCCCTCTCGCTTGAAGAGGGTCTCAATTCCTTCGATCTTCGGATGAGGGAGCCCGAGTTCTTGGAGGAGGACAGTAGCACGGCCGATATCTTCCTCGGGGACGAGGATGGCCGTGGATCCCGAGCGGTCCACGAGCTTTTCGGCGTGGACATTCTCCTTGTAGAGGGAGGCGAGAATGGCGACCGCCTCCTGATCGTTCAGACCCGTGACAAGACTGACCTTCCGCACGCAGCCAGTGAGAAAAAGTGCCGCGCCGAGTATGACAATCGACGTGGCGACCCGCGGGAGCTTGGCTTCCTTCTGGCCAATCATCCGGTCAGCCCTGGTTCTTCAGGAAGGTCTCGAAGTTCTGCATTCCCTTCGAGCCGACATGCGTCATGACGTCGATCTGGATTGTCACCCGCAGAACGTCCAGCTGCGTCTCCAAGAGGAGTTGAACCGGGCTGCCTGCCAGGGCGCCTTCCGGCGCGACGATCTCGCTGACCCTTTTCATGGTGTGCGAAAAGTCATCCCGCGTGTGATCGACCCACCGGGAGAATTGCGTCGCGTCGTTGGGCGCGGCCGGCGGCTGCTCGGCGGCCTGGGTGACCTGCCCTTCCTTTCCTGAGCCGGCCGAGACGAGGGAACGGAACCGCGCCCGGTCATCGGCGAGCGCCGGGCTGGTCGCGACCGTGTTTCCTCCCGCCGGTGCACTCGTCGTCAGTGCACTCGACACCATCAGCGTAGCGGTCATCGTTGCGGGTCCACGGATTGGGCCATCGACGACGCATGGGATGCCGTCGACTGCCGGAGATAGGCGAAAGCGTCCTGCATCCCGGGGGTCGTCCAGGTCTCGTCGGGCACGAACGCGACGAGACCCTCGGCCTCCTCGTCGTGCCCGCCCATCCTCAGCAGGAGGGCCCGCGCGACGATGAGTTCCGGGTCTTCAGGGCTGGTTGCCGGCAGAAGCTCCATGCGTGCGCCGTCGGTCCTGGGGTTCGCGCAAGGAACCAGCGCGACGAGGTGGCGGGCCCTGGAGACACCCGGCAAGTCGGGCAGCTCGTCCAGAGCGGCGCTGGCAGCAGCGTGGCGGCCCACCAGCGAAGCAGCAAAAGCGACCGCCACGACGGCGCGGGCCGTCGCGACGACATTGACACTCACGATGCCGTTCTGCGCCGTCATCCAATCTTCTGGGCGATTCCCTGCATCATCTGTTGGAGCGCGTGGAGAGCTCCCGAGGCTGCGCCAGTCGCGACCGAGTAATTGGTGATGTCCTGCTGAAACCTCAGGAGGTCTCCCGGGCTCGACGGATTGATCTGGCTGGCCGTATTCGCCATGCTCATCTCGTATTGCTTCTGATAGGCGAAAATCGGATCGAGCATTGTTACTGAGCTGTTCGACATGGAAGTCGTCTCCTGTACCTGCGAGTAATTCAAAAAGGTCGATAGCGCGCCGGCACGAGTCGTGAAGCCGGAGTGCTTCCTGATAGCGAGACGCGGGGAGCCCTTGCGCCAATTCCGCCGAGAGAGCCTGCAGCGAAAGAAGAAGGCGGTGCCGGACAGACGCGGTGGTCTCGTCCGGTCCGGCGACCCCCGCGAGAATTTCACCGAATGTCATGGGTCGATGTTCTCCCAGACAATCCAGTGAGGGGGACGGGAGTAGGGCACGCGTATTGTTTCGTCGTCGCTGCGGACGAGTACTCCGTCGTCATCGATGGCGACAATCTCGTTCCGCTGTCCAAGAAGCGAGCCGACCCTTACCTCGCCACCTCCCTCCAGCAGGAGGGTGGGATGGCGCGCGAGGTTCACGCCATCGATTGCCGGCAGCGACAGCGGGTCGACAAGGTCCAGCTTGACCAAAGATGCGATTCCGGCCGGGACGATTCTCTGCATCAACTGGGCCCAGGCGTCCCGCTCTGACTCGCCGGCGAGCCTCACGCGCAGTTGCATCGACGCACCTGCATCCTTCAGCTTCCACGCCGACTTCAGGTTGTCCCGGGCCGCAGCTTCCGCCACGGCCTGTGCAATCAGTTGCGGTGTCCAGATCTCGTCCAGTACATTGCTGAACTGAGCAATTTCTTCTTTCACGATCTTCAGGAACCTGGACTTCTCTTCGTCGTTCCAGGCGAAGCCCGTCAGCACCAGTTCATCGTCCCGCACGGATACCGTGACGGTCAGATGCATGCTGAGCGCTGCACTCTCGATCTCCGGGACCATCTTTTCCATGACTGCGACGTGAAAGATCAGCGGTTTGTGCCATTTGGCCTGGACCGCCGCCTTGATCCGGTGGAGATCGCCCGGGTGAGTCAGCGCGCCACTGATGACGGCCGCACCCGAGGTTTCCAGCGCTGTAAGCCGTGGCAGGAGGTGCGCCCCCGTTTCCGCCTCGCGCAAGACCTCCGCCAATGTCGCCGTGGGTCGAGACATGCCGTGGTCGACCGGGCTTGCTATGCCGAGGGTCATCGCGCAGCCGAAAACGGGGGCACCGATCAGCGCCCGCGGTGCCAGCTGTCCCAGGCTTCGGCCAACGCGCGCCATTGAATGGACGCTGGCCATTGCCCAGTGGTGAGTACCTTTTGGAGCAAGCGCCGTGAAGCGCGCATTGACGGGCCCCAACGAAAGCGCGTCGCCAACGTGGATCAGGTGTGATGTCCCGTTTGGGCCCTCGTTCCCGATCACTGTCGCCGACCAGCCCTTCACCACGATGGAGTAGCCCGCTCCGGCGTCCAGGTCGCTCAGGACGATGTCGGCATCGAGATCGCACCCGACCGTCCACCGCCCCGGGCCGAGCCGGATTGCGGCGCCAGCATGAAACCCGTTGATGATGGAGAGCCAGGCCATGGCGTAGATCTCCGGTCAGGCTGTGAAGATGACCTGTTGCGCGAAATCCTGCGCAACAGTCGGCTTCGCCAGCTCTTCGGTGGCCTCTTCGGCTTCGTCCGCCGAGACGCCCATGGCCTCTTCGTAGTTGCGCTGCACCACGGCCGCGACAACATCCTCGTAGATCGGAGGCATCTGCTCTGCGGCTTCCGCCTTGACCTTCTCGAAGGTCGCGGGATCAAAGCCATGGTCGATCAGAATTGCTTCGTTCATCTTCTCAGTCTTGGCGACGAAGGAGAGCGCCCGCTCGCAGAGCTCGGTCGCCTCGCGCGTCGAGAAGTGCACGGCCTCGTCTTCGGAGCCTTCGTAGGGGTTCTTGGCAGCGGTCGACATGGTCGCAGTTCCCTTTAGTGCGTGGTTGGAGAGGTGAACGTGTCGCGCAGCGGGGTGGGCCCCGTCCGTCTTGCCCTTGCCGCGCTTGCGTTGAGTTCGGACTTCAGCTCGTCCGTGAGGTCGCCGAGCATTTCGGAGCCGTCGACGACGCGAACCGTGAGCAGAACCAGCAGATCGGAGCGCTCGCGTCTCTCGCCGCGGCCGGCGAGGGCCGCACCGAGAACCGGGATATCCGAAAGGAGCGGAATACCGGCCGTTTCGACCGTGTCGCTGCTCTTGATCAGACCGCCGAGGGCGACGGTCTGGCCGCTCGCGATGTTAATCGTGCTGGACAGCCGCCGCTGCTGGATGGTGGGCGAGTCGATGCCCGACGAGGTCGTGATCGTCGCCGAAGCGGCGGACTGCTCGATGTTGAGCCGGACGACGTCCTCGGACGCGATGCGGGGCCGAACCTTCAGCGTGATGCCGGTGTCGACATAGGCGATCGACGGGCCGCTTGCGATGACGGAGTTCGAGTCGGACTGCTTGGACAGGATGGGGACCTTGTCGCCGACATGGATCTCGCCCTCTTCATTCTCGGTCACGAGAAGGCGAGGCGCGGACAGAAGCCGGGATTTTGACCGGTTCTGGATCGCGGTGATGATGGATTTGAGATCGGAGGTGTTGATCAGGAAGCCCAGGCCGCCCCCGAGCGTCCGCGCCAGGGGCAGGACGGACAAGGCCTCGTCGACGCCGAACGTCCCGCCCGGGCCGGTGCGGCCACCCGATGCCGTGGCCTTGACCTTCGAGCCGGAGTACAGCACGTCGGCTCCGAGCTGCATGTCGTCGCCGAGACTGACCTCGATGATGGCCGCCTGCAGGAATATCTGCCGAGACGCCTTGTCGAGAGCCCGGGCGGCCCGTTCGGCTGCGGCGATGAGTTGTGGCGGCCCGGACAAGATGAGGGCGTTCCTCTCCGCATCGACGGCGATCGTCAGGCCGCGCGTCGAGCCCGCATCCGGCGCGGCCAACTCAGGGGCCGCGACCGCAGGCGCGATACCGCTTTCCGAGTCGACGGGAGCGGCGCCAGGCGCGGATCCATCAGCCGCCGGCGCGCCTCCCGACGCCGGCCGGGGCACCATTGCCGTTGCGGGGGCGTGCTGCTCCGCCGTCGCCGGTTCGGCCGCCGCGAACAGCGGCGCGATGAGCTTGGCCACGGCGGCCGCGTCGCGGTTGACGATCGGCAGGGACTGAAGTGCGGCGTTCTGCCGGGACGCCAAATCCAGCCGGCTGATCCAGCGGCTGATCCAGCTGAGGTCGGCGTCGTTGCGCGCCACGGCGAGCACGGCGTTGGCGCGCGCCAGGGCAATCAGCGCGATGCCACCCGCTGGCCGGCTTTTGTCGGCGAGGTCCTGGGCGTCCCTTGCCACCTCACGCGCCGATGCGCCGCGCAAGGGCAACAGCGCGACGCCGCCACGGCCGGTCAGGCGGCTGTCGATCGCCGCCGACACAGAAGCTGCGTCGGCGAGGCGCTCGGGGTCACCCGACAGGGAGACGGCCCGCTCGTGCTCGAGCACGACGACGTCGAGATCGGGATAGTATTGCTTGAGCACGGCCCCGAGCGAGGTGACGGAAACATTGCCCGGGCGCAGCACTGTGCGGCCCTGCTCGTCCCCGACCGGCTTGGCCTGCCTGCGGATTTCGAAAGCCTTGCCCGAGCGCGTCACCACGAACCCTTGCGGCGCAAGCGTCCGGGCGAGTTCCACGACGGAGGACCGCAAGGGCGTCTTGTCGGCCACGAAGGTGACGGGCACCGCCGCCTCCCTCTCCGGCACGGCGATGTCCACGTTGACCTGCCGCGACACGGCGCGGGCGACATCGCCGAGCGGCGCGTCCCTGAAGTTCCACGACGTCAGGACATCCTTCGCGACCGCCTGGACGATGAGATCGTCAGCATTGACGATCGGCTCCGCGGCCGCCGGGGCAGTGGACGATCCAAGATCGATCTGCGAGCTGCCGTCCGCGTCGCCCCGGTCGAAAACCGGCGCCTGCTGCGGAACGCCGCCAGCACTGCCTCTCGGCTGGATCGCGGCGCGATTCCTCGACGGTGACGTGAGTGCTGCAGGGATCATGAAATCGACACCGTAAGGGCCGGACTCGTCGCGCGAGGCGCAACTCGCCAACCCGGTGGAGAGAGAAAGCGTCAATGAAATTGCAAGTATCGGTCTGATTTTCGCGCCGACGGCGACAGTATGCAACAACGTAAAATACCAATCGAAAGTAAAATGAGTAGACAAGTTGGCAAGGCCACCCGCCACGCCGCAATGCCTAACGATCGGTTATGAAGCTGAAATGACACGCCCGGAGCCGGGGCATTTTACCGTGTGTACGATCATGAACGCCCTCGCGATTTGCTGTGTGATCGCGGCCAGTACTACACGTAACGGTTGTATACTGATTTTGTACGCGCATCCGGCAGGGAGGCCGGCGCGGCTCCGGCGGGCGCTGAACGGTGCGGGCCGTCCCTGGGAAGCCCGCCTGGCGAGTCGCGGAAACGAGAGTCACTCCTCGCGCGCGCGTACTGGCGCGCGCTTTTCCTTCTAGACACTGGCCAGACACTTGGCCCGGACTGAGGGAAGGCGAGGGCCGCTGCCGCGCGGCGTCGGCCGGGGCGCACGAATAGCAATCGCATTTCGTGAAAAATTTCGGCTTCGACATCAAACTGCAATACAGGCTGGCTAAATACTGTCTCGCGGTCTCCGGAATTGGTCCGGTTCAAAGACACCGCGAACTTTCAACTCTTCATTTATCCACAGGAGATTCCCATGGTCGACGCTACGTCCACGTCCACGTCCACGTCCACGGACGGACACTTCAGCGGCATTGAGGACACCATCCGCTCGCTCGCCAACAGCGTTGGTAGTTTCAGCATGGACCCGAGCGCGCTAGCCGACGTGATCGCCATCGAGGCCTTCCTCGCCTTCGCCGCGGTCTCCAACGCCCGCATCGAATCCCTGTCCCACCGCCTTCTCGTTGAAGCGGACAAGAACAAGGAAATCGCCGATACGCAGGCGGCACTCTCCACGGCTACTAGCACTGATGGCTCAGCTGACGTGTCTGTGGGTACGCTCGCCAAGATCAATTCGCACTACAAGTCTGAGGATCAGCTCAAGCCGGAGGCCGAAACTAAAGACAACAAGACGACGTATCATCTCACCTCGGATCAGGTGACCGCCGCTCAGCATCGCATGGATCAGCTGGCGACTGGCCTGAGCCAGATCAGCCAGGAACTCCAGGTCCAGCTGCAGTACGCTCTCGCCTCGCAGCAGACCGCGTATGAATCTGCGTCGAAGATCATCAACGACATCAAGTCGCAGGGCAAGTCGATCGACTCGAACTTCTGATCGCCGCCCAGAGAAGCGCCAGCCGGTCATCCGGCTGGCGCTTTTTTTGTATTTCCTGCGACAACGCAGTGCTTTTCGACTGCTGCGAGCCAAGCGAAGCGCATCACGGGTCGCGCGTCACCCGGTCGACTGGCGAACCGGGCTGGCACGCCGCAAACGCGTCGCCGCGTAATCCGCGACATCAAAATGAAACAGTCGTCATTCAGTATTTGCCGGCCTGTCTTTTTGGCAGCTTTCGCCACTTTGCGTGGCTCGATGTTTGAGAAAGGTATTTCCGATGTCACAGCTCGATATTGCCGGGGCAAATTACGCTTATGCCTGGGCGAACATTCAAGATCCTAGTTTGCTCGATGCCAGCCTCTCGAAGAGCATCGAGTGGCAGGCCGAGCTTTTCGGCCGGATCCACAACTTTGAAGCCAAGGACAAGGCCTGCGACGACCTGATCACCGCTGGCCGGCATCTGAAGGCAGGAAATGAAGGCGATCCTGACTTCCGCCAGGCCGCGCAGAAATTGCTCGACAAGACGATCGTCAGCCAGTTCGCGGGCATGGGTATTCATGCGACGGGCATGACGTTCAAGGGTTTCGAGAGGAAGGTTCTCTGGAAAGCCGCGCACGGCCATTCGCTGACGGGTCACGAGAAGTCGGTTGTGAAATCCCTCGCACACCGCGTGGAAAAGTCGGCAACCTCCGTGAAGGAGAAGATTGCCGAAAAGCGGGACCTGCGTGAACATCAGGTGCAGCACTCTACCGACACCTTCGAGAAGAACATGACCAAGATTGTCAAGGACAATCCTGACGTGTTTGCGAACGTAAATAAGGCGCTACTTCCCACTCTCGACAGCTCGCGCAATACTCAGTCGCCCGTCGGTAACACTCAGTCGCCTGGGTCTTCAAACAACGTGAAGTCGCCTGCCGGAGGAAGCGATAACGCTGCCCATGCCGGCACAGGGACGGGCGGTGGTGCCGCTGCGGCGTCAGGCAGCGGCAGTGGAGCCGCGCAGGCATCGGGATCGGCGGGTGGAGCATCATCCGCAGGCCGGTCGGCGGCGGCTGATCTGTTTATGGATCCCAGCATGGACCCGTCGGCGGTGGCCGACTTTATCGCCATCATGGCTTTCCTGGCCTTCGCTGCCGTCGCGAACTCACGCATCGAGTCCTTGTCGCACCGCCTTCTCGTGGAAGCGGACAAGAACAAGGACATCGCCGATACCCAGGCGGCGCTTTCGACAGCCACGGGGACTGATGGCTCGGCCACTGTGTCTGCGGAAACGTTTGCAAAGCTCAATTCGCACTATGACGAAAAGAGCAAGCTGGTCGGCGTAGAACATACGGACAGCCATGGTGTGAAAACGTACACTCTCACAGAGGCTCAGGTCACGGCCGCGCAGCATCGCATGGACCAGCTGGCGACTGGCCTCAGCCAGATCAGCCAGGAGCTTCAGATCCAGCTGCAGTACGCTCTTGCCTCCCAGCAGACCGCGTACGAATCCGCGTCGAAGATCATCAACGACATCAAGTCTGTCGATAAGTCGATCGACTCGAACTTCTGATGACAGGGGGCGGCGCCCGCCTTTGCTGCGGGCGCCGCTCTCCATTTTCTCTCAGCGATTTCCCGACGAATTCGTCGCTTCCCCGGGCGGTGGAGTTCCGCCCCTCATTGCCGAACAGCGGATTGCGTCATGGTGACTCTCAACGACCTCGCCGCCCGCCGGACCTGGACCCTCTCGGACCGGGAAAATCTCGGCGCCGACCTCCGCGATCCGTTCGAACCCTACGCGGTCGGGCCGTTGGCCCGCGCTCTGGAGGTTTGTGAATCGGACCTGAGCGAGCGGCAGGATCATCCGGACACGCATTTCCGCATCGCCGCGCTGCTGGTGCGCGAGGGCCGGCTGGCCGAGGCGGAGCCCATCGTCGACTGGCTGTCGTCGCGCCTTCCTTTGTGGGCTGCGGTGCACGTCCTGTCGGCACGGGTGGCGCGCCTGGGCGGCCATCTCGAGCGCGCGATGCTGTGCGCCGTCATTGCCGAACGTGTTGCTCGGGGCAATGGCGACCGGCCGTCACTGGCGGCGGCGCTCGCCGAGGTTGCCGAGGTCCACCGAGCGAGGAAAGCCGACGACCGGGCCTTCAATACCGCGATGTCGGCTCTGTCGCTCGGCTCGCCGCCGGCGGCGCTGCGCTGTGCCGCGACGATCGGCTTCGCCCGGCGCGATCCTGCGGGGGCCTTCTCCCATCTGCGGCTTCTGCATGCGTTGCACCGCGAGGGCGCGGGGCGGCCCGCTTCCCCGCCTTCGGGGACGCGATGGGCGCCGGGCTCGAGCGATCGGCTGCGCTCGCTGGTGATCGTGGACGATCTCCGGCCGGGCGACCTCTTCCAGTTCATCCGGTACGCGCCGCGCGCGGCCTCCGTGGCCGACAGCATCCTCCTGTGCGCGGATGGGTCTCTCCTGCCTGCCGGCGCGCTCGCCTCCCTGGGCATATCGGACGTCGTCCACGAAGTGCCGGCAGGAGAGGCCTGGATCTTCGCCAGCGACCTGCCGTCGCTCTTCGCAACCCCCGGCGATCCGTATCCGCACGCAGACGGGTACCTTCCGACACCGCACGCCGAGCGGCTCGCCTGGGAGGCTCGGCTGGCCGCGCGACTCCCCCGCCGGGGCCTTCGAATCGGATTGGCCTGGCGCGATGTGAACGACGCGGACGAGTGCGCGGTCGCCCCTCCGCCGCTCGCGGCTTTTGCCTCGCTGCTGTCCGTCCCCGGCACGCAGATCGTGTCGTTGCAGCGCACACCCCCGGACGAGGATCTCCGGCTCATCAACAGCCTGGAAACTGTCCATCATGCCGGGACGGACCTGAACGTCTGGGCGTCGACGGCAGGCTTGCTGAGCGCGGTCGACCTGATCGTCACAGCCGACAGCGACATCGCCCAGCTCGCCGGCGCGATGGGTCATCCCGCCTTCTTCCTGTGCCGGGAGCCGCGCTCCTGGCGTTGGGCGCATGGGGGCCGGATCACGCCCTGGTACAGGTCGATGTCGATTTTCCGGCAGGCCGCGCCAGGCAATTGGGACCTGCCAATCGCCATCGTCAGCCGCGTGGTCAAGCTTGCTGCCCAGAACTGGGCGGGGAATTTCCGACCATACGACATCCTCCACATCAAGCAGACCCTCATCTCCGAGGGCCGGCTCCCACACTGACCCATTCCCCGCGGCCGCCGTGACCGGCCTGAGCCAAGATGACAGGAGCAGACCATGACGGGTGATCAGCAGGTGGAGGCGGCGCCATCCGCCGCCGGCACTCCGCCCCAGGCCGAACCGGACGCTGGTCCCAATCTCGAACCCGCGAGGCGCCTTGCTGCGAGGCTGGTGTCTGCGTCCCTGTTCGACGAGGCGTTGCCGCTTTATCGCATGCTGCGGGAAGCGCCGAGGGCGTCGCTGCCGGATCATCTGGGCGAGATCACCTGTCTCCTCGGGCAAGGGGAGGGGGCCGCTGCCCTCGTTCGGGCGGACGAATGTCTCGGCGTGTTCCCATGGAGCAAGGCCGCAGCAATCGCGCTGGCCCGCTCGCTCCATGCGGCCGGGCAGTTGCGCGATTCGGTCGAGGTCTATCGCGCGATCATCGAGCGGTGCGATTCCGTCGAGGAGAGCAAGGCGCTGGCACTGGCGCGGGGCGGTCTGATCCTGGCCGAGCGGGCGCTGGAGATCGCCGGTCCCGACGAGGTCGAGGACGAGCCCGGTCCGGCCGACTCCGACGATGAGAGCATCGAGATCATGTCCTTGCCGGCCGGGATCGCGGACCGGGAAGACGTCAGCGCCGACGAGTTGGCGCCGGCCATGGCCTCGTAAGGAGAATCTTGCCATGAAGAAGATGAATCAGGGGGAGCGCGGCCTGTTCCGCTTCCTGTTCTGGGTCGCCAGGCGCGAAACGCTGTCCATGTCGTGGATCAGCAAGACGTTGCAGCGCGCCTTCCGCAACATCAATCAGGGCCGCATCACGGATGAAGAAGCGAATGCTCTGTCCGAGGAGGCCGTCTCGCTTCTCGTGGCGGGGGATCACCAGGCGGCGCGGGACCGGTTCTCCGACCTGACGCGGAAAGCGCCCTGGCTGGCTGAAGCCTATGCGGGCCTGGCCACTGCCGAGTTGACCCTCAACCATCCGCATCAGTCCTTGCTGGCGTCCTCGCTCGGCATCGTCATCGCGGAAGGGCAGCCGGACCTCATCTATCTGTCGGCCGAAGCGCTGCGCCGTCTTGGCCAGGACGAAATGGCTGCGCAAGGCTACCAGCTCATCCTGAAAAAGACTCTCGAACCGAAATACGAGTATCTGCGCGTTGAATGCGAGCGCCGGCTTGCGGCGCTCGCCGAGAGCGCCGCGGATGCGGGCACGGCGCAGGCAGCTTACTCTGCGTGAACCTGCGCTCAAGTCCGGCGCCTGGCCGGTCTCATTGCAGCGTGAGCCACTCGAAATCGCGCTGCTGCTGCCATTTGCCGGAAATCAGGACCTCGGCCACGCCGTTCTTGTGGCGGTAGTAGAGCCGCCCGTCAGCCTGGGTTCCGGTGGCGAAGCGTGCCTCGAGCCACCCCTTCGCCATGCGGACCGGGCGGGATTGAACCTGGCGGTGGTCGTTGACGAGCTTGCTGAGCACGGTGAGCAGGGCCCGGTGGTCCGAAATGTGCTCGTCGACGAAGGACAGCGAGTTGCGCAGGAACACGATGCTGGGGAAGCAGATCTGCGCGATGCGGCGGAACAGGTCGGAATCGCGCTCCGCGCCCTTTTGCGGCCGTTCGACCTCCAGCGTGTCGTCTGCGATGCCGGCGCTCGAGTCTTCCAGCTCACGAAGTCGCTGCTCGGCTGCTTCCAGCCGCTCCTCCGCCTCCAGCCATCCGGCCTCGGCCAGGTCCCGCTGCGTTCTCTCCACGGCCAGCCGCCGCTCGAGCTCTGCGATCCGGGCATTCAGCCCGCCGACCGTGTCCCGGAGTGCCGACAGTTCCGATTGATGTGACACCTGCAACGCCGCGAAGCCGGCCCGCTGGGTCAGTGCGGAATCGAGAAGGGCACGGAGCGTGTCGCGGACGAGAGCCCCCGCATCCCGCCGGGGCGCCCTTGTCGCGTGATCATCGTCCGCCGGTGATTGGTCCAGGCTCAAGGGCAATCTCAAATCACGAAAACAGAGCTAAACATCTCAAAAACTAGCAGGAATCCCTACCACGATCCGGCGCTGCTGTCCAGGAACTCGGCTGCATCCTGGCCGCCGAGCCATTCACGGTCTGGCCCGGACGGAGCCTCCGCTGCCACACTGCACGACACGGTATCGTCGTCCAATTCTGCTAGCTATTGGGGCGGCATCGATTTTGCCGAATGCGTTTAAAGCAGTCACATTGTCCATTCATTTCAGCAGGAGATTTCGTCATGACTTGGGATGCCGATAGTGCACTAAACTACAAGAATGACCACGGAAGCCTCATGGAGTCGTGGGATTTTGGCGTTGATGGATGGGTCGTTCAAGGTGATATGGATTTGTACCACGACGCAGCTTATTATCTCGACGACTTCGAAGAGGGTAGTGACAATTATAATCACAGACTCGAAGACATGATTACGGCGTTGAATAATGCGGAAAGTCACGCCACAGCATACAAGGCCGAACAGGAGCGCCTCAATGCAAATCCCGCTCCCCCTCCTGCCCCTCCTCCCCCTCCTGCGCCACCTGTCGCGCCTCCCTTGCCACCCGTGATCATCAACCAAGGCGGTGATACGACCAACGTCGGCGGCACCACCACCACCACGGGCGGGACGACAACAACGACCGGGGCGACTACCACGACCACGGGCGGCACAACCACCACGACAGGGAGCAGTGAAACCGGGACGAACGGGACCATGGTCGTCATAGGCGGCTCGGTTACCACAAACGGCACTACGACGACGATCGTCGGAGGCACGTACACTGAGACCGGCGGAACTCACACCGACACCGGAGGCACTTCGACCAACACGGGCGGGACTGTCGTCAGCACTGGCGGGACCAGCACCAACGTTGGTGGAACGACTGCTATCCACGGCGGCACCACGACAGTCTCCGGCGGGACCATGACCGGCACCACCGGCACCACGGCTAGTTCACCCCCGCGCGGGCCGTCGGCCGGTGAGCAATTGCTGGAGCAACTGCACAGCATGTCGGGCTATATGGGCTCGTCCGCGATGGCGGATGTGGCCGCGATCGTCGCCTTCCTGGCCTTCGCCAACTCTGTGAACGCCCGCATCATCCAGCTCTCCAGCCAGCTGGCCTCCCAGGCTGCCTACCAGGACAAGATCTCGGAAATCCAGAAGCTGATGAGCGAGCTGGTCGGAGAAAAAGGCGACTTGACCGTTCCGCCCGTCAACACGGCAAAAGCCGACCACTCCGAGGAACTCTACTCCTTGCTGAACGAATTCTACGGCCACAACCAAGGAGACGAAGGGTACATCGCCGCTGGACAGCACCTCGAGAAGACACGCGTCGATCAGATCCTCAGCGCGCTGAACAACAAGTCCACGTCCAACGCGCAGATCAGCCAGGAACTGCAGGTGCAGTTGCAGTCTGCGCTGGCCACGCAGCAGACCTCCTACGAGTCGACCAGCAAGATCGTCAACGACATCAAGGCGGTCGACAAGTCCATCGACTCGAACTTCTGAGCCGCACGCTCGCGACGCCGGCCGGGCTCAACCGGCCGGCGTCGGAGAAATGGAGATGGGCGGGCTGGCACACAGGCACAGACCGCCCGTCGCCGCGCCGCCCGCCTTCGCACGTGGCAGTAACTGCACGAATTAAACCGGCCGACATCCCGTGGACAGTTGTGATAGTCGCTGCACGTGACAGCAGCGGCACGGGGGCGCCGGCAGCCCGCCTGGATGTGTGCTTGCCGGCTTCTCCGCCTGGGGTGCGGCGAACAGTCGTCGTCAAGTTCACAATCGTACAAGCGGCAGCCAAAGATTAAAATTCTCCTAAAATGATTCGTCTTGGACCAGCATTCGTGCAATATTCGTATCCTCAATAGTAAGTGGATGCGACATGACGATTGTATCTACAACAAATGCCGCGGTCGATGCGTGCGGGTCCACAGTGGCGCCGCGGATCCGTGGGTCCAGATCGCGCAGCGCGGCGCCTAGATTTACGATTGCTGCCGTACAAAGCGATCGCACCCCGGCTTCGCCGTCGGATCAGAGCCCTCCGTCGTTCTCTCCCGGGAGACGGGCCGTGACGAGCGTCGCCCTCGGGTCCTCGCGGGTCCGATTGCCGACGTCCCGCGCCGGATTGATCTGCATGAGTCTTTTGCCTGCGCTGCTCCTGTTTTCTCATCCTGCTTCAGCCGACGGATACCTCCGTACACTGACGGCGATGGTCAGCACGGAGCATTTGTGCGGCTTCCAGTATCCGGACCGGGTGAAAGCGCATTTCATGGATCAGGCGGGCTCGGAGCTCGGCGTCGAGGACGCAACACTTGCGGTCCTGCTCCGGGAGCGGACCGCAGGCACCATCGCGGAGGTCAGGGGCCGCGGCGCGGTCGCCAAATACTGCGAGGACATGAAGGTCCTGGAAAGGGTCGCCAAGGTCCTCGACTGACAGGCGAGGTGCAGACCGAGCCTCATCGGCGTGCGTCAGCGGTCCGGTCCGAGCCAACGCGCCATGCGCGCTGCGAGCCCGCGCCAGAATCCCGGCCGCAGAAGCTCGACAACCAGGCCCAAGCAGGTGAGGGCCCCGATGAGTGTTGCCAGCCTGATCAAGCCTGCAGTGTAGCCAGGGTTCGCCGTTGCCGCACGACGGGAATCATGAAGGTGCCGTTCCTAGCCGTCTCTGAGCAGTTTGAACCGTGCATTCGACAGCGCGAGCGGGACTGTCGTTGCACTCACGGCAGCCTTGCGTCTCTGGCGAAGCAAAGCGGGCCAAAATTCTGATCTGCCGCGCTCTGGTCGGCGGAACCGTCGGCGTTGCCGAGCTCGACCGCGCCGCGGATCAGCACGAGTCTGCCGTATCGCCAGCTTGCCTATGACGAAGGCTTTCCTCGTCTGCTTAATTCGCTCATCCCGCCGGAAGCGGGGCGCCCGGTACATAGAGCCGCACGGGCCTGATCTCATAGACGGCGCTGGGATTGACGCGCCGGAGATCCCGCGCGGCGGCGATCGCCTCCTCCCGGCTGGCGCAGTCGAGGAGATAGAGGCCCAGAAGCTGTTCCTTGGTTTCCGCGAAGGGGCCATCAAGAACGACGCCCTCGCCCTGACCGCGCAGTGTGCAAGCATCTCGGGTTGCGTCGAGGCGAGCCGCGGGCCCAAGCACGCCTTCCCGCGCAAGCCGCTCATGTACCGCGTGGAGGTTGCTCATCAGCGCCGCATCCTCCTCGCCCGTCCAGGACTCGACGACGTCTTCGGCGTGGTATGCGAGAAGCGCGTAAAGCATCGATCGTATCCTTGGGCGCTGAACTGCCGGCCCTAGGACGATAGACGCGGCACATTGCCGACACGAGCCGAGCGTGGCTCAGTCCGGGGATGCCTCATGCGTCGTCCCGGCAATGATGTCCAGCCGCTGGCGCGCCTGCGCAACCTCCGCGTCGGCCTCAGCCTTGCGGTGGCGCCAGGATTCCATGACCGAACTCTCGCCACCCTCTGCCCCAGGCAGATCCGTCGGCTTCACTTCGTCGATGCGCCGCCGCTTCTCCACAGCATCCTGATAGGCCTGCTGGGCGGCTACGAGATCATTGCTGCTGGCATCCATCGCGCACTTCGTCCGGCTTCGCACACCTCCAACGCGGGCAGGGGAGGCGGGTTGCGCGCTGGGCGCTTTTCCGTGCGTGCCGCGCATCGAAATCAGCGGCAGGTTTCGCTGCCATGCCAGAAGCGGCCTTTGTGCTGCAGCGCCGTTCGGCTAGAAGCGGGTCCGATGTCCGGAGCCCCCTCATGAGATCCCGGCCCCCGGGCAAGCATGCTCTCGCCTTCGTACTCGCGACGGTGCTGATCGACATGATCGGCATCGGCATCATCCTGCCGGTCCTGCCCGCGCTGATCGGCAACCTGGCGGGCGTGCCGATATCCGGTGCCTCCACGATCGGTGGCTGGCTCATGGTTTCCTACGCCGCCATGCAGTTCCTGTGCGGTCCGTTGCTCGGCAACCTCTCCGATGCGTATGGACGCCGGCCGGTCCTGCTGCTGTCGGTGGCCGGCCTCGGCATCGACTATGCGATGACCGCCTTCGCCCCCAGCATCGGCTGGCTGTTCGCGGGCCGCCTGCTGGCGGGGCTGTTCGGCGCCTCCTATTCGACGGCGAACGCCTACATCGCCGATATCACCGCTCCCGCCGACCGGGGCAAGGCCTTCGGGATGATCGGGGCCGCCTTCGGGGTCGGCTTCGTCATCGGCCCTGCGATCGGCGGGCTGCTTGGCGAGTTCGGACCCAGGGTGCCGTTCCTCGCCGCGGCCGGCCTGTCGCTCCTGAACCTGGCGTATGGCTGGCTGGTCCTGCCGGAGACTCTCCCTCGGGAGCGGCGCCGCCCGTTTTCCATCGCGCGGGCCAACCCGGCCGGGGCGCTGGCCGCCCTGTCGCGGCATCCCGTCGTGCTGTCCTTCGCGGCCGTCCTGGTCCTGCATTTCCTGGCCACTTCGGCCTATCCGGCCGTCTGGGCCTACTACACGATCGCCCGCTACGGCTGGAGCGAGTGGGAAGTAGGGCTGTCGCTCGCCACCTACGGCATCGTCACGGCTGCCGTGCAGGGCGGCCTTGTCGGGCCGCTCATCCGGCGGCTCGGCGAATGGCGGGCGGCCGTGATCGCCCTCACGGTGGAAGCGACCGTCGCCTTCGCCTATGCCGCGGCAACGCAGGGATGGATGATCTACGTCCTGCTGGTTGCCGGTGCCCTGCAGAACATCGCCATGCCTGCCATCAACGCGATGATGTCCCAGCGGGTGGGGCCGGACGAGCAGGGCGAGCTCCAGGGTGCCGTGGCGGGCCTGAGCGGCGTCACGTCGATCGTCGGGCCGCTGCTGGCAACCCAGCTTTTCGGCGCGTTTTCGGGCCCTGACGCTGCCGTGCACCTGCCGGGTGCGCCCTTCCTGGCGAGCGGGCTGATGTCGCTCGTCGCGCTCTGGCTCTTCGTGCGCCGGGGCCGCCCGGCCGCCGTGCCGGCCGCCGCGGATTGAGCGCCGCCAACGCGGCCGCTGTTTCGCTTGCAGGTTGAAACATCTAGGCTGCCCTGCACGGAATCGGGGAGCGCGGCATGAAAACTCGCGGCTGGGGCATCGGGACCGTTGCTCCCGCCGTCGCGCTGGCGCTCGCCGTGGGGCTCGATCTCATCCCCGACAGTCTCTACGAGCAGCCCGGCCTGTCCATCCTGATCCCGGCCGTCAGCCTCGTCGTGCTGATCGGCGCTGTGTTTGCCGCCGTCCATCAGGCCGAGATCGTGGCCCTGCGCATCGGCGAGCCCTTCGGGACGCTGGTGCTCACGATTTCCGTGACGGTCATCGAGGTTTCCCTCGTCGTCTCCATGATGCTGCACGGGGAGAACAACCCGACGCTCGCTCGCGATTCCGTGTTTGGGGTCGTCATGATCGTGTGCACGGGGCTGATCGGGCTGTGCCTGCTCATCGGCGGCTGGATGCACAAGGAGCAGGAGCACCGGCAGCAGGCCGCCAGCGCCTATCTCAGCGTCCTCATCGCGCTCTCGGTGCTCATGCTCCTGATGCCGGACTACACCACGAGCACGCACGGCCCGACGCTCTCGCCCGTCCAGATGGTCTTCATGGCCGGCAGTTCGCTGCTCCTCTACGGCGGGTTCCTCTACATCCAGACGGTGCGCCATCGCGGCGACTTTCTCGATGTCGGCGAACATGGAGCCGAGCACGAGAAGCCCGGCGCGCTGAGGTTCTGGAGCGCCGTAGGCCTCCTTTTCGCGGCTTTGGTGGGCATCGTAATGATGGCCGAGCATGTCGCGGCGGATGTCGAGGACAATCTGTCCGGCCTCGGGCTGCAGCGTCAGGACGCTGTCGTCGGCGCCCTCGTTGCGCTGCTCGTGCTGCTTCCCGAGGGGACCGGCGCGATCCGGGCGGCGTTCCGCAACCACCTGCAGACCAGCATCAACGTGGCGCTGGGATCGGCGCTCGCCACCATCGGCCTGACGATCCCCGCCGTGGCCTTCGCATCGCTCGTCACCGGACGGCAGGTGGACCTCGGGCTGGGACCACGCGACACGATCATGCTTCTGCTGACGCTCGGCATCTGCGTGGTGAGCTTCGGATCCGGCCGCACGAACGTGCTGACCGGGCTGGTTCACCTTACCGTGTTCGCAGCGTTCCTGCTGTTCCTGTTCGTGCCCTGACGGACACTGACGCTTCCGCCGCTCGGCGTTCCGGGATAGAAGCCGCCCCGTCCGGATCCGCATGTGGCGGCCGCTCGGGGACATGCGATGGCGACGGTGAAGGCTGCTGACGGCGGTGGGCTTTTCGGCTTTGTCGAGGGCGGCCATGCGCGTGCGGTCGCGGTGCTCCTGCTGCTCTGCCTCGTTCTGTTCATTCCCGGATTTTCCGGCCTGCCGCCGATGGATCGCGACGAGCCGCGCTTCGCCCAGGCCACCAAGCAGATGCTGGAAACCGGGGACTACGTCGACATCCGCTTCCAGACCGAGGCCCGCCACAAGAAGCCGGTCGGCATCTACTGGCTCCAGGCCGCGGCAGTATCGACGGCTCAGGCGCTGGGCTTTCCCGAGGCGCGCACGACGATCTGGCTCTACCGGCTTCCCTCGGTCCTGGGGGCTATCCTGGCCGTCCTGTTCACCTATGCGGCCGGCGTCTCCCTGACGACACGCCGGGCTGCATTCCTGGCGGCCTGCGTCTTCGGGTCGACGATCCTGATCGGCGTCGAGGCGCGCCTCGCCAAAACGGACGCGGTCGTGGCGGCGACGGTGGCGATCGCCATGGCTGCGCTGGCGCGAACGTGGCTTGCACGCAACGACGCGCAATACAGGCTCCCGGTCGCGTGGGCGGCGGCTTTCTGGGTGGCAATCGGTGTCGGCATCCTCGTCAAGGGGCCGATCACGCCGGCGGTGCCGCTGCTCGCCGCCGTCGCGCTGGGTATCCGCGAACGCTCCTTCGTTTGGCTGACGAAGCTTCGGCCGGCCTGGGGGCTGCCTCTCGTGCTTCTCGTCGTGCTGCCGTGGTTCGTGGCGATCATGATCAAGAGCGGCGGAGCCTTCCTCGGCGAGTCGGTCGGGCAGGACATGCTGGGGAAGGTCGCGAGCGGGCAGGAGTCGCACTGGGCGCCGCCGGGCACCTATCTCGCGGCTTTCCTGGGAACGGCCTGGCCCATGGCCCCCTTCGTCCTCCTCGCGATCCCGTTCGCATGGCGTGCCAGGCGCGACGATGCCGTTGCATTCCTGCTGGCCTGGGCAATCCCCATGTGGATCGTCTTCGAGCTGGTACCGACCAAGCTCCCTCACTACGTGCTGCCGCTCTATCCTGCGCTCGCCCTCATGGCCCTCATTGCCGCTGAGCGGGGCAAGCTGGCGGTAGAGGGCATGCTTCCGCGGATCGTGATGGGCCTGCTGCCGCTGCTCGCCTTTGTCCTGCTGGTTGCCGCCGGCGGCGTGGGTTGGTTCACGGAGCACTGGGTGCCGATTGCGGCGCTCGCCTTCCTTGCTGCAGCCTTTGCCGTCTCGCTGCTGGCGTGGAGGCTTGCGTTTTCCGGCCGGCTCGGGTCGTCGGTTCTGGCCGCGGCGGTCGCCTCCGTCCTGGTCTGCGTGGGAGCCTTCGGCGAGTTGGTACCCAGCCTGCGCAGCATTGCCGTGAGTTCACGCCTCGCGGCGGCAGCCGGCGCGGCGGGATGCCAGCCCCAGGGGATGGCCACGGTCGGCTTCCGTGAGCCCAGCCTCGTCTTCCTCACGCGCACGGACCTCGCCATGCCCGATCCGAAGGATGCGGCCGCCTTCATCAAGGAGGGCGGATGCCGGGTCGCCTTTGTCGAGAGCCGGAACGAAGAGGATTTCCAGGCGGGTGCGCGGGAGGCGGGAATCACGCCGCGGCTCGTGTCTCGCGTCGACGGCATCAACATCAATGGCGGACGCAAGCTCGACATCGGGGTTTACGTGGGCCAATGAACGCATCCATGAGCGCACCCGCCGCCCCAGGCTCTCCGGAGTCCGGCCTGTCTCCGGTACCAGCCGTTTCCGTCGTCGTGCCCGTGCGAAACGAGGCAGGCAACATCGCGCCGCTTGTCGCTGAGATCGAGGCCGCCTGCGCGGCGCTGGGTGCGTTCGAGGTCGTCTACGTCAATGACGGGTCGACCGACGCCACGCCCGCCACCCTGGCCGGCCTGGCATCGGACCGTCCCTGGCTTCGCGCGGTCTCGCACGCGCGGTCCTGCGGCCAGAGCGCGGCCGTCCGGACCGGCATCAGGAAGGCGCGCGGGGCGGTCGTGGTCACCATCGACGGGGACGGACAGAACGATCCCGCCTACATCCCCAAGCTCGTCGCCGCACTGGACGCGGCGGGTCCGAGGGCCGGGCTCGCGGCGGGCCAGCGCCTTGGACGCAAGGACACCGGGTTCAAGAAGCTGCAGTCGCGCATCGCCAATGCCGTCCGCGGCGCCGTGCTGCGGGACGGGACACGCGACACGGGCTGCGGCCTGAAGGCGGTCCGTCGAGAGGTGTACCTGTCGCTGCCCTATTTCGACGCGCTGCACCGGTTCATGCCGGCGCTCGTTCGCCGGGAGGGCTACGACGTCGTGCTCGTCGACGTCGTCGACCGTCCGCGACTGACCGGCGTCTCCAACTACGGCTTCTTCGACCGGCTCTGGGTCGGCATTCTCGACCTGATGGGGGTCTGGTGGCTGATCCGGCGGCGCAGGGCCGTTCCCGAGGTCAAGGATATCGCCTGATGCTTCTGGCCTTCTCGCACGGCCTCCGCGACTATCTGTGGGACGTTTTCGTTGCGCGGTTCGATTTCTGGCTGGCCTTCGGCATCGTGGCGCAGTTGCTGTTCACGGCGCGCTTCATCGTGCAGTGGATCGCCAGCGAGAAGGCCGGGCGGAGCGTCATGCCGATGGCATTCTGGGTGTTCTCGATTACCGGCGGGATGATGACGCTGGTCTACGGGCTGGTGAAGCGCGAGCCGATCATCATCCTGGGACAGGCCCTGGCGGTCGGTATCTACGTGCGCAACATCATGTTCGTTCTGCGCGAGAAGCGCGACGGATCCGCTTCGTGAGCCTGTCGTCCTCCGTCGCCGACCCCGCCTTGCGGGACATGCTGGAAACGGCCTTTCGCCTGCTCGCCCGCGGTACCGCCGACCGGCGCTCTCCCTGCCACACGCCGTCGGTGGCGACGATCGGCGAGGATGGTACGCCTCGCGCAAGGATCGTCGTGCTGCGCGCATTCGACCCCGCGGTGCCGTCGCTGCGCTTTCACACCGATGTTCGTTCGCCCAAGTGGCGGGAGCTGGCTGCAAAGCCGGAGGTCGCTCTCCTCTTCTATGATCCCGGCGCCAAGCTGCAGGTCCGTGCGGAGGCTGTGGCGGCTCTCCACCACGGGGATGCGGATGCGGATGCTGCTTGGACGACGTCGCAGCCGATGAGCCGCGTCTGCTACGGAACGTCGCCTGCGCCCGGCACTGCCATCGCGTCGGGAGACGCGTTCTCGCTGCCGGAAACCGACGATGCCATCGCCGCGGGCCGCATCAATTTCGGCGCCGTCGTCTGTCGCATCCGCCGGCTGGACGTGCTGCATCTCGACCATTCCGGCCATCGCCGGGCCGCGTTCGACTTTGTCGCGGGCGTGACGGGGTCGTGGCTGGCTCCTTGAGCCTAAGCAGGCTCCAGCCGGGCCAGTCCGGCCTCGAGGTCCGCAATCAGGTCCTGAGGATCTTCCAGGCCGATATGAAGGCGCAGGGTCGGCCCGGCCGGCGTCCACGAGCCGGTCGACCGGATGGGCGCCCCGTCGAACAGCGTCACGAGGCTTTCGTACCCTCCCCAGGAGGCCCCGATGCCAAAGAGCGTCATCCCGTCGACAAAGGCGTCCACCGAAGCGGGCAGGGCAGGGCGGAGCACGATCGAGAAGAGCCCCGAGGCCCCTGTGAAGTCGCGCTTCCAGAGTTCATGGCCGGGTGCGCCGGGCAGGGCGGGGTAGAGCACCTTCTCGACCTCCGGCCTGCCGGAGAGCCACTCTGCCACGACAAGCGCAGAGCTCTGGTGCTGTGCCAACCGGAGAGGCAGGCTCCGCAGGCCGCGCAGCGCGAGGAAGACATCCTCCGGGCCGGGCCCGTTGCCGAGGTCGGCATAGGCGTCGCGCACCGTGCGAAGGTAGGCTTCCGTGACGGAGATCATCCCCAGCAGCATGTCGGAGGCGCCGCTCGCGTACTTCGTGCCCGCCTCGATGCAGATATCCACGCCTTTCGCATGTGCGTCGAAGAAAAGCGGGGTCGCCCAGGTATTGTCCATGAGAACCGCCGCGCGGCGGGCGTGCGCGGCCTCCGCGATCGCCGGGATGTCCTGCACCTCGAAGGTCAAGGAGCCGGGCGACTCGACATAGACTGCCGTCGTCTCGGGGCGGATCAGGTCGGCAATGCCGGCGCCGATCGCGGGATCATAGAAGGTCGTGGTGACGCCGAAGCGCTTCAGGAGCTTCTGGCAGATGCGGCGGGTCGGGTAGTAGGCGCTGTCGGTCACCAGCACGTGGCCGCCTGCCTGGGTGACGGCGAGGAGTGACGTGGCGACTGCCGCGAGGCCCGAGGGGACGAGCACCGTTCCCGCAGCTCCGGTCAGCTCCGTCCATGCCTCCTCGAGCGAGGCGATCGTCGGGCTCTCCTGGCGTCCGTAGTTGAAGCGGCCCGTCCTGTCGCGGTATTCGGCCGCGCTCTTCGCCAGAACTGTCGAACCGCGGTAGATGGGAGTGTTGACGAAGCCGAACTGCTCGTCCGGATGCCGGCCGGCCATCATCAGACGCGTGCGTTTTCCGAGCCTGGCCTTGGCCTCAGGTGTCAGTTCTTTCATCGCTCGATCCGCGCAGGCACTGGTTGTGAAGGGGCGGGGGTCCGCTGCACTTGCACGAATGGCCCTCGCAGCGTCAAGGCGGAGGCGCGTGCGCAGCCGCGGGCAGGCTTGACCGGCCCGGTAAACTCTACTGAGATGCAAGCGATCTGGGTCGGGCTTTGTTCCGGGAGGGGAATGGGGCGGCCACAGGGCCTGTGCCGCACGTCCGGTGCAGTCCGAACGACGACAGTGGGAGTCGATTGCCAATGAAAATGTTCGCTCTGTCCGCGGCCTTCGCCGCGACGATCGCCTTCGCCGGCACTGCCGCCCAGGCAGCCACGCTGGACAATGTGAAGCAGAAGGGCTTCCTGCAGTGTGGCGCCAACACGGGTCTCGCCGGCTTCGGCCAGCCGGACGCGCAGGGCAACTGGACGGGGCTCGACGTCGAGTTCTGCCGCGCCATCGCCGCAGCCATCTTCGACGATCCGACGAAGGTCAAGTTCGTACCGCTCTCCGCCAAGGACCGCTTCACGGCGCTCCAGTCGGGCGAAGTGGACGTCCTCGTCCGCAACTCGACTTGGACCATGTCGCGCGACACCTCGCTCGGCCTGAACTTCACGGGTGTCAACTACTATGACGGCCAGGGCTTCATGGTTCGCAAGAGCCTGAAGATCGCCTCGGCGCTCGAGCTCAGCGGGGCGTCCATCTGCGTCCAGCAGGGCACCACGACCGAGCTGAACCTGGCCGACTACTTCCGCGCCAACAAGCTGGAGCTGAAGTCGGTCACCTTCGCCACGTCCGACGAAACGCTGAAGGCCTACGACGCCGGCCGCTGCGACGCCTTCACGACGGACGCCTCCGGCCTCTACGCCGAGCGCCTCCGCCTCGCCAAGCCTGACGAGCACCTCGTCCTGCCCGAGATCATCTCCAAGGAGCCGCTCGGACCAGCCGTCCGCCACGGCGACGACCAATGGTTCGACCTGATCAAGTGGACGCTCTACGCCATGATCACGGCCGAGGAACTCGGCGTGACGCAGGCCAGCCTCGAGGCGAGCATGAAGTCGGAGAATCCCGACATCAAGCGTCTGCTCGGGACTGAGGGCAAGTTCGGCGAAGGCATCGGCCTGACCAACGACTGGGCGGTGCGGATCATCAAGCACGTCGGAAATTACGGCGAGAGCTTCGAGCGCACCGTCGGCCAGGGTTCGCCGCTGAAGATCGCGCGCGGACTGAACGGCCTCTGGTCGAAGGGCGGCCTGCAATACGCTCCTCCGATCCGCTGATACCGCTGAGGGCGGCGCGCGGCGCGCCGCCCTTTCCGGCACACGGCTTGCAGAACGCAGTCGCGCGGAACGGAGGTCGGAATGGTGGATCAGACTGTCGGGTCGGCCCAGCCTGATCGCGTAGCGTTGTGGAACAATCCGCGGGTCCGGTCGACCGTCTTCCAGGTCGTCGTCGTTCTCCTCGTGGCCTTTCTTGCCTGGGAGGCCATCAGCAACGCCAACGAGAACCTGCGGGCGCAGAAGATCGCGCGCGGTTTGGGCTTCTGGGACACGGTCGCCGGGTTCCCGATCAGTCAGACGCTGATCCCGTATTCTGAATCGATCAGCAGCTACGGGCAGGCCTTCTGGGTCGGCCTTCTCAACACACTCCTTGTCGCGGTCATCGGCATCGTCCTGGCGACGGTTCTCGGCTTCACGATGGGCGTGGCGCGCCTGTCCCGGAACATCCTCGTCGCCGGCGTGGCACGCTGGTACGTGGAGATCGTGCGCAACATCCCGCTGCTGCTGCAGTTGCTGTTCTGGTACAACGCCGTTCTCAAGGCGCTTCCGGCGGTTCGCGACAGCTACCAGCTGCCGTTCTCCACCGCTCTCAACCAGCGCGGCCTGTTCATGCCGCGGCCTCTGCCCGGCGACGGTTTCGACTTCGTCATTGCGGCATTCTTCGCCGGCATCGTCGGTTCGATCTTCTTCCGGGCCTGGGCGAGCCGGCGCCAGATGGCGACGGGCCAGCAGGCCCCGGTGCTGACTGTGACCCTGGCGCTTGTCGTCGGGTTGCCCGTGCTGGTTTTCCTCTTGCTGGGAAGGCCGCTCGCCTTCGAGTATCCGCAAGCCGGCCGGTTTAACATCTCCGGCGGGCTGAACGTGCAGCCGGAGTTCCTGGCGTTGCTCTTCGGCCTGGTGCTCTATACCGGAGCCTTCATCACCGAAGTGGTTCGGGCCGGCATCATGGCGGTGTCGCGGGGGCAGACCGAGGCGGCCAGCGCTCTCGGCCTGCGACCGAACCTGACGACGCGGCTGATCATCATTCCCCAGGCGCTCAGGGTCATCATCCCGCCGCTGACCAGCCAGTACCTGAACCTCGTCAAGAACTCGACGCTGGCAGTGTTCATCGGCTACCCCGACCTCGCCAACGTGTTCACCGGAACGGTGCTGAACCAGACGGGGCAGGCCATCGAGGTCGTCGGCATCACCATGCTGGTGTACCTCACCATCAGCCTCGTCACGTCGTTTGCGATGAACGTCTACAATGGCCGCAAGGCCCTGGTCGAACGGTGAGGGCGCGCCGATGAGCAGCATCGCCGACATGACCGACAGCCCCGTCGACTCGGGGACAGCCTACGTCCGAACCGCGGCGCTCGATCCCTCGCCGCCGCCGTCCTCGGTCGCGGGGCCTTGGGCCTGGGTGCGGACCCATTTGCTGTCGGGGCCGTTCAACATCGCCATGACGATCCTGATCCTGGCCCTCATGCTGTGGATCATCCCGCCTTTCCTGAACTTCGTGTTCTTCGACGCCGTGTGGTCCGGGAAGGACCGCGAGGCCTGCATCCTCACCGAGCAGCGGCCCGTCGTCGGTGCATGCTGGGCCTTCGTGCGCGACCGTGCCGCCTACTTCACCTACGGGTCCTATCCGGTCCCGCAGCGCTGGCGGGTGGACGTGTTCTTCGCGCTGCTGGCGATCGGGGTCGTATGGCTGCTGTGGCTGAGGGCTCCCCGCCGCGACATCGGCGCAGTCTATTTCTTCATCGCCCTTCCGGTGCTGTCCTACATCCTCCTCATCGGCTGGCCTGCGATTGGCCTGCCGTTCGTCGAGACGAACCTGTGGGGCGGGATCCTCGTCACCATCGTCTGCTCGGCTGTGGGCATCGTCGTGTCGTTGCCCGTCGGCATCCTGCTCGCACTGGGGCGGCGATCGGCGATGCCCGCCATCCGGCTCGTCTCGGTGATCTACATCGAGTTTGTCCGTGGCGTGCCGCTGATCACGGTGTTGTTCATGGCCAGCGTGATGCTGCCGCTGTTCGTGCCGCCCTTCCTGCAGCCTGACAAGCTGCTGAGGGCGCTGATCGGTATCGCTCTCTTTGCCGCCGCCTACATGGCCGAGGTGGTTCGCGCCGGCCTGCAGGCGCTGCCCAAGGGTCAGTACGAGGGCGCGATGGCGCTGGGGCTGCCCTACGGGCAGATGATGCGCCTCATCGTGCTTCCGCAGGCGCTGAAGATCACGATCCCCAACATCGTCAACACCTATATCGGCCTGTTCAAGGACACGACGCTCGTCGTCATCGTCGGCATTTTCGACTTCCTGAAAGCCATCGAGGCGGCCCGCATCGACCCCGTCTGGGCCGCGCCGACGGTGAGCACGACCGGCTACCTCTATGCCGCCGTCTTCTACTTCATCTGCTGCTACGCCATGTCCCGCTACGCGCGCTCCGTCGAGCAGCGCCTTGCGGTCGCCGACAAACGATAGGGACCACGAGCATGAGCGCCGCTCCCGCCAGCCTGAAGCCGACCAACCTGCGCACCACCACCGCCATCGAAATGCAGGCCGTCAACAAGTGGTACGGCGAATTCCATGTCCTTCGCGACATCAACCTGACCATCGGGCGCGGTGAACGCGTGGTCGTGTGCGGCCCGTCGGGGTCGGGCAAGTCGACGATGATCCGTTGCGTCAACAGGCTCGAGGAGCACCAGAAGGGCCGCATCGTCGTCGATGGCGTGGAACTGACGAACGATCTCAAGCGCATCGACGAGATCCGGCGCGAGGTCGGCATGGTGTTCCAGCATTTCAACCTGTTCCCGCACCTCACTATTCTCGAAAACTGCACGCTCGCCCCGATCTGGGTGAAGAAGATGCCGAAGAAGGAGGCCGACGAGGTCGCGATGCACTACCTCCGGCGCGTCAAGATTCCTGAGCAGGCCAACAAGTACCCAGGCCAGCTTTCGGGCGGACAGCAGCAGCGTGTCGCCATCGCGCGCGCACTCTGTATGAGCCCGAAGATCATGCTCTTCGACGAGCCCACTTCCGCACTCGACCCCGAGATGGTGAAGGAGGTGCTCGACACGATGGTCTCGCTGGCGCAGGACGGCATGACCATGATCTGCGTGACGCACGAGATGGGCTTCGCACGACAGGTCGCCAACCGGGTCATCTTCATGGATGCCGGCCAGATCGTGGAGGCGAACACGCCGGAGGAGTTCTTCCTGCATCCCCAGCACGAACGCACCAAGCTCTTCCTCAGCCAGATCCTGCACTGAGCTCGCCAGGGGCGGACCATGCGCGCCGTCCTGCTTTTCTCGGCGCTCGGCATCCTCGTCGTCGTGGGGGCCGTGCGGGCTCTCGGCAACCGCGCCGTGGTGCTCGCGACCTCCTGTATCGCGGCTGGAGCCATCGTGGCGCTGGCGGGAATCCTCGCCGTCGATTGCGGGCAGTGCCACACGGCATCCCTGGTGGTGGCGGCCTTCGCCTCGGCGCCCTTCTGGGCGGCCGGCCTGATCGCGCTGGTCATCGCCGGAGCAGATGCCTGGCACCGCGGATGGCTTACCGCCATCGTGCTCATCGGGGCGGTTCAGGCCGCCTGGGCGGCGCCCGTCGTGAGCGCCGCGACATGGGGCGGGCGATGCCCTTGCGAAGGGTTTTGGTGGACCTCAGCCACGTCTGGACTGGCCGCCATCGGTTCGGACCGCTGGCTGGGGCTGCTCTTCCTCGTCGAGGCGGTGCTGGCCGTGGTCATCGGCTGGCGGGCCTATCGCCAGCCGGCGCGGAGCTGAAAGCCGTGATCCCGGGCTTCCGCCCTGATCGGCACTGAAGCGGGCTACGACGGACCGGTCGCGACAGGCTTGTCTTCGCGGCTGCCCCATTCGGTCCATGACCCGTCGTACAGCGACCGGATCGGCTTGCCGAGCGTCTCGAGGCCGACCGCCAGGATGGCGGCGGTCACGCCGGAGCCGCAGCTGGTGATGACGGGGCGGTCCAGATCGACGCCTGCCGATTTGAAGGCCGCCTCGATCTGCGCCGCTGGCCGGAGTTTCCCGTCCGCGATGATCGACGTTGCCGGCACGTTCAGGGCGCCCGGCATATGGCCCGACCGCACGCCAGGGCGCGGCTCGGGGGTGTCGCCGCGAAAGCGATCCGCCGGCCGGGCATCGACCACCTGCGAGGAGCCTGCCGAAAGCGCCTGCTCGACGGCCGCGAGATCGGCGACCGCGGAATGGTTCAGGCGCGGCGTGAACACCGCCGTGCGGCGGCGGGCCGGATCGTCGGTCCAGGGCCGGGCGGCGCTGCGCCATGCGGGGGCGCCACCTTCGAGGATGGAGACGTCGTCCGCCCCGAAGGTGCGGAAGGTCCACCACACGCGCGGTGCGGAGAACAGCCCCGCGCCGTCGTAGACGACGATCCGCATGCCGTCGCCGATACCGAGCGCGCCGACGTCGCGGGCGAAATCCTCAGGGCGCGGCAGCATGTGCGGGAGCCCCGTCGAGTCGTCCACGATCCGATCGACGTCGAAGAACACGGCGCCCGGTATATGACCGGCCGCGTATTCCGCGCGAGGGTCGCGCTGGTGCGCCGGGAGGTACCAGGATCCGTCGACCACAACGAGGTCGGGCGCGGAGAGATGAGCCTCCAGCCATTCGGCCGTTACGAAGGGACTGGCCATGCGCGTCTCCTGTTCGGGTCAGGCGAGAGCGATCCGCACGCGGCGGTTCTGCTTGCCCTTCTTCTCGATGCCCGTGATCAGCACCGTACCGATTTCGCCGGTGTTGCGCACATGCGTGCCGCCGCATGGCTGCAGGTCGATGCCCTCGATTTCCACAAGCCTCACGCGGCCGGAACCGCGCGGCGGCTGCACCGACATGGTCTTGACGAGCCCTGGATTGGCGTCGAGCTCCTCGTCGGTGATCCAGCGGTCGCCGACCGCGGCGTTGCGACCGATGAGTTCATTGAGCTTCGTCGTGATCTCGTCCGTGTCGAGTCCGGCATCCGGGATATCGAAGTCGAGACGGCCCTCGCCGTCGCCTATCGAGCCTCCGGTTACGGGATAGGGCAGCACGGAAGTGAGGAGATGCAGCGCGGTGTGGATGCGCATGCGCGCGTGCCGCACATCCCAGTCGATGGCGGCCGTCACCGTTTCGCCGGTAGCGGGAGGTTGGGCGCCGTCGGCCAGCACGTGAAGGACAGTCGTCTTGTCCGGCCCGTAAACCGCGGTCGTGACCGGCAGCGTCCGCCCGGTGCCGTCGACCAGCGTCCCGGAGTCGCCGGGCTGGCCGCCGCCCATCGCATAGAACACCGTCCGGTCGAGAATGACCCGACCCGCCTCGTCGAGCCCTGCGACCTCCGCGGAGGTGGACCGCGCATACGCGTCGTCGCGAAAAAGCAGGATCGTACCCATCTCGTCTCCGTGCCGGGACGCCTGTCCAAGACTATCGAGTACCGTTCGATGCCGGGCCCGGCAAGCGTCTCCCTGCGTTCCCGCGCGGCAACGCTTCGCATGGCGTAAGCGCTGCCGTGGGGATATATTGACCGGGGACTGCGTTATGGACGATCGATGCCGGAGCCGTGATCCGGTTGGGGTAGAGGCACGTAAGTCTGATGAGATTGACAGTCCGGACCGTCACGGGTCCGGACAGGGCGATACGGAAGGTCGAGCTTGAGCCTGCATCATTTCACACCGGCGCCAGAGCGTCCGATCGACGAGTTGCTCGCTGGCTACGCGGCGGGGACACTGAGCCCGCCGTTGCAGTCCCTCGTGGCTGCGCACCTCTGCCTGAAGCCCGACAATCGAGGCTTCGTGGCAGCGATGGAGGCCATGTGCAGCCGCGCGATCGAGGAGACGCATCCGTGCGCCATCCGCGACAGGGATGCCAAGCTCGCCGCGATTTTCTCGGATGGCGGAGAGCCTGCTCCCGCCCGTTCCGATACGCCATGCACGATCCTGCCCCCGCCGCTGAAGTCGCTTCTGAAGCGCGGGATCTCGGAGGTGCCGTGGAAGACCCGGCTGCCCGGCATCAAGGAGTTCAAGGTTTCCGGGCAGAGTGACGCCGAGTCGACTTTGTACTGGATCCGGCCGGGCCGGGTGATGCCTTCGCACACCCATGACGGATCCGAGGTGACCCTCGTCCTGCGCGGCGGGTTCTCCGACTCCACGGGTCACTATCGCCGGGGTGATATCGCCGTCGCCGACAGCGATCTCGACCATCATCCGCGGGCCGACGAGGACGAGGACTGCATCTGCTTCGCGGTGATCGACGCTCCGCTCCGGCTGACGGGGCCTGTTGGCAGGCTGTTCCAGCGCTTCATTGGTCACTGACCAGCGAGCCGGCCTCACGGGGCCGGCGTCGCCCCATCAGCTTTCCTCCGTCGTATCCATCAGCTTCGACACGGGAGCGGACCCATGCCGTCCGGCTATCGCGCCACGCCCGGAGACGGGGTGGTCTGGATCACGGGTGCGAGTTCCGGCATCGGGCGGGCGGTCGCGCTTGAGATGGCCCGGCGTGGTTTCACGGTAGCTGCCAGCGCGCGCCGGCGCGAGGAGTTGGAGAGCCTGGCTGCAGAGTCCGGCGGTCGGGTCCACGCCTATCCCTGCGACGTCACCGACCAGGCGGGCCTCGCGGCGGCGATCGAGGCCATCGAGGCCGCGCATGGCCCCATCACGCTCGCTTTCCTCAACGCAGGGACCTACTACCCCGACACCGGCGTGCTGTTCGACGCCGCGCTGGTGAAGCGAACCTTCGACATCAACGTGGGCGGCGTTGCCAACGCGCTCGAGCCCTTGCTGCGCCTGATGACGGAACGCGGGCGTGGGCAGATCGCGATCAACGCGTCGGTCGCGGGGTATGGCGGGCTGCCGCGCTCGGCTGCCTATGGTGCCACGAAGGCTGCGCTGATCAACATGGCGGCAAGCCTGAAGTTCAGCGGCGACGCGGCGGGCGTGACCATCCAGGTCGTGTGCCCGGGCTTCGTGAAGACGCCGCTGACCGACAAGAACGACTTTCCCATGCCGTTCCTGATCGGGGTGGAGGACGCGGCGCGGCGGATCTGCAATGGCTTCGCCAATGCCGGCTTCGAGATCGCCTTCCCACGCCGGATGGCGTGGCTGCTCAAGGCTCTCAACCTTCTTCCCTACAGCGTCTACTTCCCGCTCGTCGGAAGTGCCCTCGGCGGCAAACGCTGAAGCCAAGAGACAAGGCCGTCATGCCCTTGCGGCGGCTTCGATCCGGCTCCGGATCGATGCATGAGCGGCCGCGTCGAGCGGGAAGCCCCAGATCGCCGCGATCGCCGCGAGCTTCAGGACGACGGGCACGCCGGCATAGAGCACAGCCAGCCCGGTGAGGCCCGCCGGGCTCGTCAATCCCGCGCCGGGATCAAATCCAAGCATGCCGAGCACCGGAAAGGCGATCCCCACAGCCCCGGCGAGCGCCAGCTTCGTCGCGAGCGCCCAGACCGACAGATAGAGCCCGGCGCGCTCCTCACCCGATTCGGCCGTATCGACATCGATCACATCGGCCTGAATCGAGGCCGGAAGAATCACGTCGGCGCCAAGGGCGAGGCCGGTCACGACGACCACTGCTGCGAAGAGAACAACGTCCCCGGGGCCGAGCAGGTTTGCCGGCAGGAAGCCGGCACACGCCAGGATAATCCCCAGCGACCAGGCCCGGTGCTTCGACGTCCGGCGCGCGAGCCAGAGCCAGAACGGGACCCCGGCGATTCCACACACGAAGTAGAGCACCAGAAGCGGACCGGCGGCACTCTCCGCCTCCAGCCTGTGGCGGACGTAGAAGAGGAAGAGCGTGGCAGGAAGCCCGTTGGCGAGCCCGTTGAGGAGAAACGCAGCGATCAGCCGGCGGAACGGCCGGTTGGCGGCCATGTGCTTCCAGCGTGCCACTCCACTCAGGCGGGACCGCGACCGCTCGACAGGTTCGGGAACCGTGCGGACGGCGATCAGGGCCGTCAGGGGAAGCAGCATCGCGACTGCGACCGCGAAGGTCGTCAGCACCGCCCTGTCGCCGGGAATGCCGAAGGCGGGAAGGATGGCCGGGGTGGCCAGCGCCAGCAGCGTGCCGACGACGGTGAAGGTTTCGCGCCAGGCCGTAACGCGGTTGCGACCGGCATAGGAACGCGAGAGTTCAGCCCCCCAGGCGGAGTAGGGGATCTGGATCGTCGTCCATGCCACGGACAGCACGCACCCCCACAGCGCGAGGTGCAGGAGACCTGCACCGGCGGGCGGCGAGAACACCTGCCACGCCCCCGCCACCACGCCGGGCACGGCCGCAGCCACCCAAAGCCTGCGGCGCCCGAGGCGCGGCCGGAACCTGTCGGCCAGGACGCCGACCAGCGGGTCGCTGAACGCGTCGAGGAGCCTGACGCCAAAGAGTACCTGGCCTACGGCCGCGATCGCCAGCCCAAACTCGCCTGCGTAGAAGGCGGGGACGAGCACGTAGAAGGGCAGGGCGATGATGGCGAGCGGGAGGGCAGGGGCGGCATAGGCCGCCAGCCGCGCGGAGGAGGGTTCCTCGTCGCCGCCGGCCGGCGCGGGCTGGCCGGTCACGTGGACTTGGCGAACACGACCTGCCTGACGTCGATGTTGCCGGCGCGGAAGCCGGCCTCGCAGTAGGACAGGTAGTAGGTCCACATCCGCTTGAAGCGCTCGTCGAAGCCCAGCGGCGCAAGATGCGGCCACGCGTCGACGAACTTCTCGCGCCACGCCGCGACGGTGATGCCGTAGTCGCGCCCGAAGATGCGCTCGCCTGCCACGGTCAGGCCGACCTTCTCGCCGAGCTGGCGCAGTCCCGAAGGGGAGGGCAGCATCCCGCCTGGGAAAATGTACCGGCGGATGAAGTCGATCTCCCGCCTGTACGTTTCGAAGAAGCGGTCCTGGATCGTGATGATCTGAAGTCCGGCGCGCCCGCCCGCTGCCAGCCGGTCCCTGAGCTGCTGGAAGTAGACAGGCCAGTATTCCTCGCCGACCGCCTCGAACATTTCAATCGAGGCAATCCGGTCGAACGTGCCCGTCTCGTCGCGGTAGTCGCGCAGCTGGATGTCGACCTTCTCCGCCAGCCCCTGCTCGAAGATGCGGCGGCGCGCGTAGTCGAACTGTTCCTGGGAGATGGTGAGGCCGGTGACGCGGCAGCCGATCTCCCTGGCCGCGAACTCGGCGAAGCCTCCCCAGCCGCAGCCGATCTCCAGCACGTGGTGGCCGGGCTCGATTCCGGTGGCCCGGGCGAGTTCCCGGTACTTGCGTGTCTGGGCGGATGACAGGTCGTTGTCGCCCTCGGCGAACAGAGCCGAGGAGTAGGTCATCGTCGGGTCGAGCCACGCCTCGTAGAAGGCGTTGCCGAGGTCGTAATGCGCGTGGATGTTGCGCCGCGAGCCCGACTTCGTGTTGCGGTTCAGCCAGTGGCGCACCTGCTGGATCCAGCGGACGACCGGGCGGTTCTCCAGCATCTGCGCGATCAGGGCGTGGTTGGCGCAGAACACCTCCAGGAAGGCGGTCAGGTCCGGCGTCTCCCACTCCCCGCGGAGGTAGGCCTCCGCGATACCGATGTCTCCCGATCCGATGAGGCGCCGGGCAAAGGCGTAGTTCTTGACGAAGATCTCGGCATCCGGGCCCGGCAGCTTGCCTCCGAAGCGGAAGATCCGGCCATCGGGCATGCGTGCCGTGAGAGTGCCGGCTTCCAGCCGCGCGGCGAAGGCGAAGGCCTGGCGCACGGCGAAAGGCAGGCCACGCGTGGCGCGCGACACCGAATCGGGGCCCAGCCCGATTGGCGATGTCTTGGCGATGGTGCCGCGTTCGAGGATCGTCGTCATGGTCATGGCGCAAAAGCCTTGGTCGAAGGGCCCGTCACGGCGTCGGCGCGGGCGGCATTGGCCTGGCGGGGAGACGGCGGCGCCAGCGGCTCGCCGTCATGGCTGAGGGGAGGAGGCGCGACAGGCCGCGGCACCATGCGCAGACCCTTCAGCCAGAGCTTCAGTGCTTCCCAGTGAATGGCAGCAACGACCTTCAGCGTCAGCAATGGAAAACGCGCCCATGCTGCCAACAGTGCGGCCGAGGTCAAGGCACGGCGGCTGCCGTGGAATGTCGCAGCCAGATGGGGTCCGCCGGAGTCGGTAGCGAGAATGCGGATGGCGATGTCGTCGGTCGGCGGGCGCAGGCGGAAGAGATAGTCCATGTCCACCGCGTTGAACGGCGAGACATAGAACAGCTTGCGCCGGCTCTGCCGCAGACCCGCGGCGCTCATCTCGCCGGCGCGGACCGGCGCGACATAGGTGTGGTGCTCCCCGAACGTGTTGCGGACCTCGTAGACGGCCGCGGCCAGTCCGCCATCCCGGCCGTAGCAGAAGTAGACGGACAGGGGATCGAAGACGTAGCCCATCACCCGCGGGTAGCATTGCAGCAGCACGCGGCCGTCGGTGAGGTCCAGGCCGGCATCGGCGAGGACCCGGCCCACCCACGCCCGCAGGGACGTCCCGTCCCTCGGCCCGTGATCGGACTGGCGAAAGCTCCAGAGGTTGAACCGGTCCACCGAAAAAAACGGGCTTGCCCGATCCGCATCATCCAGCCGGTCGAGATCGATGAGAAGCGACACGACCTCATAGGTGAATCGATGCGACGCAGGCTTCATCCGCGCATGCATGACGCTCCCGACATAGAGCGATGCTGGTTCGGCGGGTGGCGCGAAGGCCTGGGCCGTCATTCTGCCGCCTCGGCAAACGGGACCGCGTCCCGGGTGGGACCGGCGCGCCACGACACGCTGGCGCCCAGCGCCTCGGCCACGTCGAGACCCGAGGCGAGCCCGTCCTGGTGGAAGCCGTAGGCGGTCCAGGCTCCGCAGTACCAGATGCCACCGTTGCCCTGGATCTCGTGCAGTTGCCTTTGCGCTGCGATGGCCGCGGCGTTGTATTGCGGATGCGCGTAGGAGTAGCGCCCGAAAGTGAGGTGCTCGGCCGGCGGCTGCGGAGGATTGAGCGTCACGAACACCGGCTTCGACCGGTCAATGCGCTGCAGCGCGTTCATCCAGTAGGACACGCAGAGGTCCGCCTCGGGGTCGTCGCCCTGGATGACGTTCCATGCTGACCAGGCCCGGCGCCGGCGCGGCATGAGGCTCGCGTCCCGGTGCAGCCAGACATCGTTGTCGCGGAAGCCGATCGAACCCAGCACATGCGTTTCAGCCGGTGTCGGATCCGACAGCAGGGCGAGGGCCTCGTCGGAATGCGTCGCCATGACGACGTGGTCGAACGTTTCGGCCGTTCCCGAGGCGTCGGTCACGATGATCCCTGCGGATGTCCGCCGGACCGAAACCACCGGACACCCAGACCTGATCCGGTGGCGGAAGGGCTCGGTTATGCGCTCGACATAGGAGCGGCTGCCCCCGACCACCGAGCGCCAGACCGGCCGCTCCCATTGCAGGAGGTGATGATTTTCGAAGAAGGCGACGAAGCTCTCGGCCGGGAAGCGCAGCATGGCGGCCGCCGACATTGACCAGATCGCGGCACCCATCGGGATCAGGTAATCGTCGCGGAACCGGCGGGAGTAGCGACCCTGTGCGAGGTACTCGCCCAGCGACAGGCCGGCGAGGGAGCCCGAGGCGCGGTCGCGGATCGCGGCGCGGTTGAACCGCAGCACCTCGAGCAGCATCCCGATATAGCCGGGGGAGAGCAGGTTGCGGCGCTGCGCGAAGAGGCCGTTCGCGACGTCGTAGGTGCGGCCGCACCATTCGAACCGGCCACCGCGAGCCGACACTGCGAAACTCATGTCGGAGGCCAGGGTCTCGACGCCGAGTTCCGCGAGCAGGGCCGTGAAGTCGGGATAGTTCTTCTCGTTGTAGACGATGAAGCCGGTGTCGACCGGGATCGGTACGCCGTCGTAATCGACCGTGACGGTCGCGGAATGGCCGCCCAGCCGGGGCTCGCGCTCGTACACGGTGAGTTCGTGCGGCGTGCTCGTCGCCAGTGCGTAGGCGGCGCCGTTCCCGCTGATGCCCGTTCCGACGATGGCTACTCGCATGCCCACTCCCTCACGTCAGTCTGCCGTGTCGGAGGATATACGGGAGCCGGAGCCATCCGGTTTGAGCGAGGCAAGAGCGGCGAGAGCCCGGTCGCGCGCCCGCCCATGGTCGACCATTGGCCCGGGGTAGGTCTCGCCGAGCCGTACCCCGGCCTCCGCCAGCACGGCCGGGGATGCTTCCCAGGGACGGTGAACGACGGCGTTGGGAAGGCCGGCCAGTTCGGGGACCCAGCGCCTCACATAAATTCCGTCCGGGTCGAACTTCTCGCCCTGCGTGATGGGATTGAAGACGCGGAAGTAAGGAGCGGCGTCGGCGCCGGATCCCGCCACCCACTGCCAGCTGGCCGCGTTGTTGGCCGGGTCGGCATCAACGAGCGTGTCCCAGAAAAACTCCTCGCCCGCGCGCCAGTCGATCAGCAGATCCTTGACGAGAAACGACGCCACGATCATTCGCACCCGGTTGTGCATCCACCCCGTGCGCCAGAGCTGGCGCATTCCGGCGTCGACGATCGGAACCCCCGTCAAGCCGCGTTGCCACAAGCGTAAGCTTTTCCGGTCGTCGCGCCACGGGAAAGCGTCGAAGCGGCGCTGAAAATTCGTCCGGGCGAGGTCGGGATTGTGGAAAAGCAAGTGATAGGAGAACTCCCGCCAGCCGAGCTCGGTGTGGAACTTGGCGAGGTCCTTCTCTGTCGCGCGGATACGCCCGTCATGCAGCGCGTGGGCTGCCGCATGCCAGACCTGGCGCGGCCCGATCTCGCCGAAGCGCAGGCGCGGCGACAGGCTCGACGTTGCCGGCATGTCCGGACGGTCCCGGTTGCCGGCGTAGAGATGCAGGCCTTCCTCCAGGAACAAATCCAGCGCCTCGGCGGCTCCTGCCTCGCCGGGACGCCAGGTCTCGCGGAAACCGCCGGCCCAGTCCGGCTTCGTGGGCAGCAGGTCGAGGTCCTCCAGGCGAACGGCGCCTGAAACCGCCGGGAGTTCCGCACCCTTGATGGACGACGGGGCGGGGCGGGGCGGCGGCGGTTCGCCTGTCGCCATCGCCGCCCGCCAGAAGGGCGAGAACACCTTGAACGGGTCGCCTACCTTGGAGCGCACTTTCCACGGCTCATAGAGCAGCGAGGCGTTGTGGCTCGATGCGTCGATCCCGGCGGCCTTGAGGTCACCCTTCACGGCGGTGTCGACTGCGATCTCGGCGGCGCCGTAACGCCGGTTCCAATGCACGGCTGTCGCCCCGGTCTCGGTGACGCAGCGCAGGACGGCCTCCCGCGCGGGTTCCCGGAAAATCAGAAGCGGGACGCCATGGGCGCGGAGCGAGTCGCCCAGTGCGGTGAGGGAATGGTGCAGCCACCACAGCGACGCGCCGCCGGGCGCGCGCATGCCCTCGCTTTCAACGTCATGGACGTAGACGGCGATCACGGGCCCGCCGGAAGCGGCGGCTTCGGTCAGCGCGGGGTTGTCGGCAAGACGCAGGTCGTCACGGAACCAGACGATCGATGAAGACGGCATGACGACCCGGTCACGAGGATAGGAGACCCGCCTGGGCCAGAGCGGAGGTTACGCACCATGCCGGGGCATGGATCAGACGCAGTGGAGAAATGCACAGCCGGCTCAAAACCTCCCGCAGAACGACCGAAAGCGGCGGCCCGTCGGCAGCAAAAGCCTGATGTCTGGTGAAGGGTGGCTCCCCGAGCAGGGCTCGAACCTGCGACAATTCGATTAACAGTCGAATGCTCTACCAGCTGAGCTATCGGGGACCGTGGCGGGGGAAATACAATCCGGGGCAGGGGATGGCAAGCGCCAATTTCGGCATCTGGCAGCGACCGGCGGAAGCCTGGCCGCCGGTGAAAGGGGTTGCCGCGGCTGGTGCAGTCTTGCTAAGGGGATGCGCCCGCGCCGGGAACGGCGCGCCGCGATGGCCTCGTGGCGGAGTGGTTACGCAGAGGACTGCAAATCCTTGCACCCCGGTTCGATTCCGGGCGAGGCCTCCACCTTCTCTCAACCAGGATGAGTTCAGGCTGGTGCGGCAGGCGTCGCGCACGGCCGGTTGGGCGCTTGCATTCTGAGCCACCCTGGCTGAAAACCCACCCGACGGGCCGCCGCAGCGGCAACGATTCAGGTTCGCGGGAGCTTTCCATGCCCGACTTCGCCCTGCAGCGCCGCATGATGGTGGATGGACAGCTGCGCACCTTCGACGTGACGCAGCACGAGGTCATCACGGCGTTTCTCGCCGTTCCGCGCGAGGCATTCCTGGGCCCCCGCCAGCAGAACATCGCCTATGTCGACCGGACGCTGCCTCTCCCCGGCACGGACCCGGAGAAAAGGCCGCGGGAAATGATGAACCCGATGGTGCTCGCCCGCATGATCCAGGCGGCGCAGCCGCTGCCGGGAGCCAAGGCGCTCGTCGTCGGCGCGGGCACCGGCTACGCGGCGGCCGTGCTTGCAAGCATGGGCTGCGAGGTCGTGGCGCTCGAGTCCGAGCCCTCCCTCGCAGCCGAGGCCCGGCGCCGCCTTCCGGAGGCCGGCGCTCCGGGTGTCACAGTGGTCGAGGGCGCACTCGCGAACGGTCATCGCGCCGGCGCACCCTACGACATCATCCTCATCGACGGAGCCTATCTCGTGGAGCCGGCCGAGGTGCTCGCGCAACTCGCCGACGGCGGCAAGCTGGTGGGCGTGAAGGGCGAGGGCAGGGCAGGGCGCGCGCTTCTCTACCGACGTTCGGGCGAGGCTCTCTCGTCGCGCCCGGTGTTCGATGCAGCAGCGCCCGTACTCGACGAATTCCGGCCCGAGCCGGCGTTCGTCTTTTGACTGCGGCGAGACGTAGTGTTTTGGAACAGTGTCGCCTTTTTGCGGCACCGTCTCAAAATCGGCTGGAATGCGGCGGGACCGTGTGGTGCGTTCACGACAGCGCGCATAAACATGTTTAGCCTCGGCTTGCTAGACTCACGACGAGGATGATGTCGGAACGTGAAGCGTACCGGCCGGCGGAAACGAAGGGTGGCGACTTGCTGAACCAATCGTCCAGGATGATGCGTGTACTTCTGCTCGGCAGCGTCGCGCTCGCAGCCATGGCGCAGAGTGCGTCTGCCGAAACGATCGAGGGCGCGCTGGCCCGCGCCTATTCAGGCAACCCGCAGCTCAATGCGGGCCGTGCCGGCGTGAGGGCCACCGACGAGAACGTGCCGCGCGCTTTGTCGGGATACCGGCCGCGCATCACGGCGTCGGGCGACATCGGCGCCCAGACCCGGGATCAGCGCCTTGGCACGGGTCCCTGGCAAAACGACAATTCAATCCCGCGTGGCGTCGGGCTGCAGGTCGACCAGAACCTGTTCAACGGCGGCCGGACCTACAATTCGGTTCGCCAGGCCGACTCGAACGTGCTCGCCGCGCGTGAGCAGTTGCGGGTGACCGAGCAGTCTGTCCTGCTCGACGGCGCCACGTCCTACATGGACGTGCTGCGTGACACGGCCATTGTGAGCCTGCGCAACAACAACATCGACGTCCTCGACGAACAGCTTCGCCAGACGCGCGACCGGTTCAACGTGGGCGAGGTGACGCGCACCGACGTCGCACAGGCGGAAGCTCGCCTCGCCGCCGCGCAGGCGGACGCCAGCACCGCGGTAGGCAACCTGAAGACCAGCCTTGCCCGCTATCGCGCCGTGATCGGTGCCGAGGCCCGGCAGCTTGCTCCGGCGCGCGCTCTCGACACCGTCCTGCCGCGCACGCTCGACGGGGCGATCGCCCAGTCCCAGGCAGAACATCCCAATATTCTTGCGGCCCTGCATGCGGTGGACGCCGCCGAACTTCAGGTGAAGATCGTCGAAGGGGAGCTCTATCCCACGGTCGGCCTGCAGGGCACCGTCACCCATCGCTGGGATTTCCAGCAGTCTAACCTGGAGAACAACACGGCCGCGGTCGTCGGCACGCTCTCGGTTCCGATCTATGAGGGCGGCGAGGTTTATGCCCGCGTCCGGCAGTCCAAGGAAACGCTCGGCCAGCGCCGAATCGAGGCGGATCAGGCGCGCGACACCGTGCGCCAGAACGTCGTCTCGGCGTGGGGCGTGCTGGAAGCGACCAAGGAACGCATCACGGCATCGCAGGCCCAGATCCAGGCGGCCGAGGTGGCCCTGAACGGCGTGCGTGAAGAGGCCAAGGTTGGCCAGCGCACCACGCTCGACGTCCTCAACGCCCAGCAGGAACTGCTGACGGCCCGCGTGTCGCTGATCACGGCCCAGCGCGACCGTGTGGTCGCGTCCTACGGGCTGCTTTCGGCGACGGGCCGGCTGTCTGCCGCCAACCTCAGGCTCGCCACCGTCGACTACCAGCCGCGGGTCCACTACGAGCAGGTCCGCGACAAGTGGATCGGCCTGCGCACGCCGGACGGGCAGTGACGCCGCGCTGCGTTACTGCAACACCTGCCGAGAAGAGGGCCGCCGCGTGCGGCCCTTTCCACAAGGGCCGGTCCCGGCGCTCCTTGCATTGGATAATGCGGCCGACATACTCGCCCGCGTGGACGTGCGCCCCGCCGCGAGGTGATTCGCCGCGTTCCCTGTGCGGCGGCATGGACGGTAGCTCATGAGTGCGAGCCTGAAGGCGAACGAACCGTCGATGGAGGAGATCCTCGCGTCGATCCGCCGGATCATTGCCGAGGACGCTCCTGCAGGCGACGAGACTTCCGAAGCCGCGCCGGCCTCAGCGCCCGAGCCTGCAGCGACCCCGGCCGAACAGGAAGACGAGGACGTCCTCGACCTCGCCTCGATCGGGCCGGCGACCGAGCCGGACGATGACATCGAGTTCCGGGAGATCGCCGAGCCTCTCATCATGAACCGGCCGAAGGAGCCGGAGGCCGCACCCGAGCCGCCGCGCGCGCCAGCCCCTGCGCCTGATGGGCCCTCACACACTGCATCGGGAGAAAGCCTGCTGTCTCCGGCGGTGGCCGCCGCAGTGTCGAGCGCGTTCGTCTCGCTCGGTTCCCTGCACGTTCCTCACGGGGGGCATACTCTCGAGGACCTCGTGAAGGAGATGCTGCGCCCGATGCTGAAGTCGTGGCTGGACGAGAACCTGCCCGGTCTCGTCGAGAACCTCGTGCGCGCCGAGATTGAGCGGCTCGCCCGCACGCCCAGAGGCTGATCTCGACAGGTCGAATTCCCGGCGCGGATTGACGAAAGCGGCCGGGTCCGCTTTCTGTGCGCGCTCGACACGGACAGGCGCCGGATGGCGCGAGGATCGCTGCAATGATGGACAAAACCTTCGACCCCGCCAGCGTGGAGGGTCGTATCTCCGCTGCGTGGGAGGAGGCCGGAGCGTTCCGCGCCGGCCGGCCCGAGCGGGCGCAGGCGGAGCCCTATTGCATCGTCATCCCGCCGCCGAACGTCACCGGCTCACTCCATATGGGCCACGCTCTCAACAACACGCTGCAGGACATCCTGTGCCGTTTCGAGCGCATGCGCGGCAAGGATGTGCTCTGGCAGCCCGGGACCGACCACGCGGGGATCGCGACCCAGATGGTCGTCGAGCGGCGGCTGGCGGAGCGGCAGCAGCCGGATCGCCGGACGCTGGGGCGCGAGGAATTCCTACGCCGGGTGTGGGAGTGGAAGGCCGAGTCGGGCGGCGCCATCTTCAACCAGCTGAAGCGCCTCGGAGCGTCGTGCGACTGGTCGCGCGAGCGCTTCACGATGGACGAAGGCCTGTCCCGTGCCGTGCTGGAAGTGTTCGTTACCCTTCACAAGCAGGGGCTGATCTATCGCGACAAGCGCCTGGTGAACTGGGACCCACGCTTCCAGACCGCGATTTCGGATCTCGAGGTGCTGCAGGTCGAGAAGAAGGGCAGCTTCAAGTGGGAGCGGCCCGAACCCGGCTCGGAGGACGGTGCGCTCGACGTCGCGGCGCTCGGCAAGGTGCTGGACCGCGATCCCAGCGGGCATCTCTATTACTTCGAGTACCCCCTGGAGGGTTCGGCCTACGCGCCTGACGACCCCAACACCTACATCCGGATTGCGACCACCCGGCCCGAGACGATGCTGGGTGATACCGCCATTGCCGTCCATCCCGAGAACGAGCGTCTCAGGCACCTCATCGGCCGCAAGGCGGTGCTTCCGCTCGTCGGGCGGCTGATCCCGATCGTCGCGGACGAGTACGCGGACCCCGAGAAGGGAACAGGCGCGGTGAAGATCACGCCGGCGCACGACTTCAACGACTTTGAAGTCGGACGACGGCACGGCCTGTCGCTCGTCAACATCCTCGATGCCGAGGCGAAGATCCTCCTGGAGGGGAACGAGGAGTTTCTGCGGGAAGCAACTCCCGAGGCGGAGACGATGACCCTCTCGGGGCTCGACCGCTTCGAGGCCCGCAAGCGCATCGTCGGCATGATGGCGGGCAAGGGGCTGCTGGCCAGCATCGAGCCGACGGGACACACCGTGCCGCACGGCGACCGCTCGAACGTGGTCATCGAGCCCTGGCTGACCGACCAGTGGTACGTCGACGCCAAGACGCTGGCCCAGCCCGCGCTCGCGGCCGTGCGCGACGGGCGCACGAAGTTTGTCCCGGAGAACTGGGAAAAGACCTACTTCCAGTGGCTGGAGAACATCGAGCCCTGGTGCGTCTCGCGCCAGCTCTGGTGGGGGCACCAGATCCCGGCCTGGTACGGGCCGGACGGGCATGTCTTCGTCGAGATGAACGAGGACGCGGCAAAGACCGCGGCCCGCGCTCACTACGGGCAGGACGTCGCGCTGACGCGCGACGAGGACGTGCTGGATACGTGGTTTTCGTCGGCGCTCTGGCCGTTCTCCACGCTGGGCTGGCCGGAGAAGACGCCCGAACTGGCGCGCTACTACCCGACCAGCGTTCTGGTGACGGGCTTCGACATCATCTTCTTCTGGGTCGCCCGGATGATGATGAGCGGGCTCCACTTCATGAAAGAGATCCCCTTCCACACCGTCTACATCCACGCGCTCGTCCGTGACGAGAAGGGCGCCAAGATGTCGAAGTCGAAGGGCAACGTCATCGATCCGCTCGAACTCGTGGAGGCCTACGGCGCCGATGCGCTGCGCTTCACGCTGTCGGCCATGGCAGCGCAGGGCCGCGACATCAAGCTTTCCCGCCAGCGGGTGGAGGGCTACCGCAACTTCACGACAAAGCTGTGGAACGCGGCCCGCTTTGCCGAGATGAACGGCTGCGTCCGCGTCGCAGGGTTCGACCCGGCCAGTGCGGGGCTCATGCTGAACCGCTGGGCGCTTGCCGAGTACGGCAAGGCGGTCGGTGAGGTCACGGCGGCGCTGGAGGCGTTCCGCTTCAACGACGCGGCGAACGCGGCCTACCGCTTCACCTGGAACGTGTTCTGCGACTGGTACCTCGAGCTCGCCAAGCCCGTCTTCGCGGGTTCGGACGCTGCCGCCGCTGCCGAGACCCGGGCCTGCATCGCCTTCGTTCTCGACGGCATCTGCGCGCTGCTACACCCCTTCATGCCGTTCATGACCGAGGAGCTGTGGGCCGTGAAGGGCGCCGACAGCCCGCCGCGGACGTCGCTGCTCGCGCTGGCGCAATGGCCTGCGCCGCCAACCACCGGCGATGCCCAGGCAGAGGCCGAGATCGGCTGGCTCGTCGATCTCGTCACCGAGATCCGGTCAGCCCGCTCGGAGACCAACGTGCCCGCCGGCACGCAGGTGCCGCTCGTGCTCGTCCAGGCATCCGACGAGACCCGGGGTCGTGCGGAACGCTGGGGCGACATGCTGAAGCGCCTCGCACGCCTGTCCGAGGTGTCCTTTGCCGACACCGCGCCGGGCGAATCCGTCCAGATGGTGGTGCGCGGTGAAACGGTCTGTCTTCCGCTCGGCGGAATCGTCGACATCGCCGCGGAACGCGCCCGTCTCACCAAGGAGATCGCCAAGGAAGAGGGCGAGGTGAAGCGCGTCGACGCCAAGCTCGGAAATCCCGACTTCCTCGCTCGGGCTCCCGAAGAGGTGGTCGAGGAGCAGCGCGAGCGTCGCGACGATTCCAACGCGCGGATCGGCAAGCTGAAGGAAGCGCTGGCGCGATTGGGCGGCTGACCCGCTGCGGTCAGACGCTCTTCGCCTCGTCTTTCACGAGAGAGCAGCCGGAGATGCGCCAGCTGCCGTCCTCCTGCTTTTCTATCGTGTAGACGGCGAGCCACTGAACCCCGTCGGCGTCGATGATCTTCACGGACTGGACGGGGCCGAGCGGGCCGTCCTTTACCTCGCCGAAAGCCCAGTCCTTCGGGCGGTACACCGGCGGGTAGCCGCGCCGGACCATGTCGATGAAGACCTCGGAGTTCGGGAACATTCTTCGGATGCCAGGCGCTGCGAAACCGTAGGCCGCGGCGGCGTCGTCGCGGCCGAACGCCTCGAGCTGGTTGCGGATGACGTCCTGGATCTGCGTCCGGTCCGCTTCCTCCACGGCCATGGCCGGGGAAACGAGGGCGGCGACGGTGAGGAAGGCAGGGGCAAGGCGGCGCATGGGTCGCTCCGGGAGGGAGAAAGGCTGCACCTCTGCGGTTATAGGCCGGTCTTTCCCCACTTCCAGAGTACTGCTCCTGACCGGTTCTCAGGGCAGGGCGCGAAGATGCCTCACGGGACGTCCTGGCGCGACTGATTCGACCGCCGCGGCAATGGCGTTCGCGTCGATGCCGAAGTGACGGTAGAGGTCCTGCACCGTGCCCGTCTGGCCGAAATGCTCGACGCCGAGTGCCCGCAGCCTGTGGCCGTGCACTGAACCGAGCCACGCCAGCGTAGCGGGATGGCCGTCGATCACCGTGACGATGCCGCAGTCGCGCGAGAGCGGTGCGAGCAGGCGCTCGACATGGCTCATGGCTCCCGTCTGGCCGCGCTGGCGGGCGCGCTCCGCGGCCGTCCAGCCCGCGTTGAGTCGGTCGGCTGAGGTTACGGCGAGCAGCCCGACGTCGCGCCGGTCTTCAGCCACAAGCCCGGTCGCGGCGATGGCTTCCGGCGCGATTGCACCCTGGTAGGCGATGACGGCCTGGCAGTTCGGGCCCGGCGGGCGCACCCAGTAGGCGCCGTCGATGATCTGGCCGGCCAGGGAGGCCTCCATGGCGCGGCGTGGTTGCTCGACCGGCCGGGTGGACAGGCGCAAATAGACGGAGCCGCCGGTCTCGTCGCGGAGCCAGCTCTTCTCCTCGACCGGACGGTCGTCCCTCTCGCCCTCGCCGTGACGCTGCATGTAGTCGAAGGCGAAGCGCAGGATGACGGCGAGCTCGTCGACGAAGGCCGGCTCGAAAGCGCACAGCCCGTCCTGCGACATGCCGATGAGCGGCGAGGCGATCGACTGGTGGGCACCGCCCTCGGGGGCCAGCGTCACACCGGACGGTGTCGCGACGAGAAGGAAGCGGGCGTCCTGGTAGCAGGCATAGTTCAGCGCATCGAGGCCGCGCGAGATGAAGGGATCGTAGAGAGTGCCGACGGGGAGCAGGCGCTCGCCGAACACCGAGTGGCTGAGTCCGAGCGCGGACAGCGCGAGGAACAGGTTCATCTCGGCGATGCCGAGTTCGAGATGCTGGCCTTTCGGGGAGAAATCCCACTTCTGCGTGGAGGCGATGCGCTCCTCGCGGAAGGTGTCGGCCATCGCTGCCCGGGCAAAGAGGCCGCGCCGGTTCACCCAGGGACCGAGGTTGGTGGACACGGTGACGTCGGGGGAGGTCGTCACGATGCGGTCGGCCAGCGGTCCGCCAGCCCGTGCGATCTCGTCCAGCAGACGGCCGAACCCCATCTGAGTCGAGACCACCGGCTGCGTATCCGCGGGAAAGCTGGGCGGCACGGGAATTAGCGGCGACTCGTGCCGCCTGCGGCCCTGCGCATGAAAGGGGGAAGCGTCGAGAAAGGCCTGAAGCCGCTCGGGCGGGAGAGACAGGCCCTCGAACCGGTCCCACTCGTGCCCCGGTCGCACGTTCATCGAGGACCGGAACGTCTCGAACTGGGCGGGCGTCATCAGCCCCGCATGGTTGTCCTTGTGTCCCGCAAGCGGCAGGCCGTGGCCCTTGATTGTATAGGCGATGAAGCAGACAGGACGGTCGTGGTCGATGGCCTCGAACGCCTCCAGCAGGGTGGGCAGGTCGTGTCCGCCGAGATTGGTCATCAGCGTCGAAAGCTCGCTGTCGCTGCGCTTTTCGATCAGGCGCGTCATCGGCGCCTGGTCGCCGAGATCATCGAGCAGGCGCTTGCGCCAGGCCGCCCCGCCCTGGAAGGTCAGCGCCGAATAGACCTGGTTGGGGCACCGGTCGATCCAGTCCCGGAGCCTGTCGCCGCCGGGCTCCTGAAAGGCCGCCTCCAGCAGCGAGCCGTATTTCAGCGTCACGACATCCCAGCCGAACGCGCGGAACAGGGCTTCGAAACGCGCATACAGCCCTTCGCGGATCACCGCGTCGAGGCTCTGGCGGTTGTAGTCGATGATCCACCAGGTGTTGCGCACGCCGTGCTTGAAGCCCTCCAGCAAGGCTTCGAAGATGTTGCCTTCGTCGAGTTCGGCGTCCCCGGCCAGCGCGACCATGCGCCCCTCCGGCCTGTCCTGCTTCCAGTGCGCGCGAACGTAGTCCTGCACGAGCGAGGCGAAGAGCGTTTGCGCAACGCCGAGGCCGACCGATCCCGTCGAGAAATCGACGTCGTCCACGTCCTTCGTGCGGGATGGGTAGCTCTGCGCTCCCTTGTAGCCGCGAAAGTTCTCGAGTTTCTCGCGCGTCTGAAGCCCCATTAGATACTGGATGGCGTGAAAGACGGGCGAGGCGTGCGGCTTCACGGCGACCCGGTCCTGCGGGCGGAGCACGGCGAAGTAGAGCGCCGTGAGGATCGTCGCCAGCGACGCCGAGGAGGCCTGATGGCCACCGACCTTCAGACCGTCGTCATGCGAGCGGAGATGGTTGGCATTGTGAATGGTCCAGGCTGACAGCCATAGGACCTTTTTCTCCAACTCCGCCAATGTCTCGATGCGCTCGTCCATGCGGCTTTTCTCCTTCGCACCGGCAGCACTGTCCATGCGAATGGGACCTCTGTCGAGTGACACCCGCGACACGTCTCTTCAATCTCGTTCGATGGCGTTCACGCTATCGAAAGATCGGCTTGAATTCCGTCAGGCGACGGCTAGTGTCACCGGCGATGAACACCACCGGCCAAGTTTCAGCCTCCGTCTGGACGGAGGAACTCGGGGATCTCGTGACAGAGGTATCCGACGCGATCACCGAGGACGCCGTCCGGCAGGGCAGCGAGCCGGAGGCAGCGCGGGCGGCCTTCATCGCGGCGATGGTGGCCGAGTGCCTCGAACTTGGCGACGATCCATCGCGTCTCGCTTCCGCCGTCTGGGGCCCGCTGACGGATCCGCGGCTCGGAATCACGCTCGGCCGCGCCTGAAGGCTGAAGGCGTTTCGTCGCCTGCCCGACACCTCCGCGTCATCGCCGTTTTCTAGACCGCCCGGAGATACCGCGGCGGAGACGAATCATGCTGGGACACGGCCGGGCTCGGGACGAGGTGGCGCGCGAGACCGTTCGTACCTACGAGCGGATCGCACCTCTCTACGACACGCTGGACGGCCCCTACGAGATCGCCTGGAAACGGCGCCTGAGGCGATCGGTGTTTGCAGGACTGTCTGGCCGCATTCTCGATGCCGGCGTCGGGACGGGCTGCAATTTCGTTGCCTATCCCCCCGAAGCCGAGATGGTGGGTGTTGATCTCAGCCCGGCCATGCTGGAGAGGGCGCGCAAGCGGGCGGCACGCAACCGGATCAGGGTCCAACTTGCGCCGATGGACCTGACGCGGCTCTCGTTTCCCGACGGCAGCTTCGACGCCGTGGTCGCGACATTCGTGTTCGGCTGCATTCCCGACCAGGCCCAGCTGCCGGCCCTGCGCGAGGTCGCGCGCGTTTGCCGGCCGGACGGAGAGATCCGGCTGCTCGACTACGTCATGCCCGATCAGCCGATCGTTCGCCTCGGCATGGAAGTGATGTCACCGTGGCTCAGCTGGGCCTTCGGCGGCACCTATCGTCCGACGACCTCTTTCTGGTTCGCAGCCGCCGGGCTCGAGGTGGTGCGACGCCAGCCAATGGCCGGCGGTGTCACCCAGCTCTATGTCCTCCGCCCGGCGGGGAAGAACTTCCAGGACTGAGGTCAGATCATTTCCAGCGGCCGCTTGCGACGCGGCGGCGGGAATGCCTTGTCCAGCGCCGCGAGATCATCCTCGTCCAGCGTCAGGTCGAGAGCGCGGCGGTTGGCCTCGACATGGGCGCGCGTCCCGGCCTTGGGGATGGCGATCACGCCGGGCTTGCGCATCACCCAGGCCAGCGCGATCTGCGCCGGCTCGACACCGTGCTTCCAGGCGATGCCCTGCAGTCCGGGCGGGGAGGGCAGGGTACCCTGCTCGATCGGGCTGTAGGCCATCGCGCTGATGCCGCGCTCCTCCAGCATCGGCAGCAGGTCGAACTCCGGGCCGCGCCGGACGAGATTGTAGAGGATCTGATTGGTCGCACAGCGCTCGCCGCCCGCGATGGCGAGCAGTTCCTGCATGTCGCCGGTGTCGAGATTGCTGACACCCCAGCGCCGGATCTTTCCCGCCTCGGCCAGCGCCTCGAAGCCTCGAACCGTCTCCTCGAGGGGAATGCTGCCGCGCCAATGCAGGAGATAAAGGTCCAGTGCCTCGATGCCGAGCCGCTTCAGGCTGCCTTCGCACGCCCTCTGGAGCGAACGCATGTCGGCATGGTGGGGGTAGGCCTTGCTGACGACGAGAACGTCGCGCCTGTAGCCCTTCAATGCTTCGCCGACGAGGCTCTCCGTCCGCCCCTCGCCATACATCTCGGCTGTGTCGAGAACCGTCAGTCCCATCTCGAAGCCCGCCTGGAGCGCGGCGATCTCCGCCCGCCGCCTGTCGGCCCGCTCGCCCATGCGCCAGGTACCCTGGCCCAGAGCGGGCACCTGCATGCCGTCGGGAAGCGTCACAGTGATGGGCATGAAGAACTCCGGCGGGACAAACGAAGCAATGCGCGAGAGGCTCTATCGTTGCTGCCAAGCGTGGCGGCGCTGAGACGGTCGCAATCAGCACAGTCGACTGGCATCACGTAAGCGTGATCGCAGCTGTTCGGCTCACACTCATCTGGTGGAGCGGAACCGTCGTAAGTCATTCCGCTTTGCGCATCCAGCAAAGGAAAGCTCAGGAGACGCCCACATGCGTAAACTTGTCGCATCTGTTGCTCTATTCACGCTCATGGCCGGTGGTACTTTTTCGGCCTCAGCAGCAAACATCGTTGAAACTGCTCAGAGCACCGGCCAATTCAACACGTTGCTGGCAGCAGCGAAGGCAGCTGGACTTGCCGACGCGCTCGCAACGAAGCAGGGCATCACGGTTTTCGCACCGACCGACGCAGCCTTCGCAAAGCTTCCGAAGGGCACGGTCGAGTCTCTGCTGAAGCCGGAGAACAAGGACAAGCTCCAGGCGATCCTTCTCTACCACGTCGTGCCCCAGGAAGTGGCGGCCAAGGACGTGCCTACGAAGTCGACCAAGGTCGCCACGCTGGACGGCAGTGAGACCCTGACGGTTCGTCGTCACGGCGAGCGCGTACGCGTCAACAAGGCGAAGGTGGTGAAGGCCGACGTGAAGGCCGACAACGGCATCATCCACGTCGTCGACAGAGTGCTGCTCCCCAAGTGAGCCGCATCGTTTACTGACGTCCTCGCGCGGCCGTTCGCACCGATCGGCCGCGCTCCTTTTTCTGTCGCGCGCGCCGGGTGTGACGGAGTATGACGAGGCATGTCGAACGCCACAGCTCCGAACAGCATCGTTTCAGTCGGCCCGGTCCGGTTCGGCAACGATCTCCCCCTCGCTCTCATCGCGGGTCCCTGCGTGCTGGAAAGCCGCGGGCATGCCCTGGAAATGGCTTCGGCGCTCAAGGAGATCACGGCAGGGCTTGGCATGCCCCTGGTCTTCAAGACCTCGTTCGACAAAGCCAACCGAACGTCGGCCTCCGGTGTCCGCGGTGTGGGGTTGTCCGAGGCCCTCGCGGTCTTCGCGGAGATCCGCGATTCGCTGGGCCTGCCCGTGCTGACCGACGTGCATGAGCCCGGCCAGTGCGCCATGGTCGCCGAAGCGGTGGACATCCTGCAGATCCCCGCCTTCCTCTGCCGGCAGACGGACCTCCTCGTCGCCGCAGCGAAGACGGGACGGGTGGTGAACGTCAAGAAGGGGCAGTTCCTGGCCCCCTGGGATATGACGAACGTCGTCTCGAAGGTCACCGGCGCCGGGAACGCCGACGTTCTCGTCACGGAGCGGGGCGCGTCGTTCGGCTACAACACGCTTGTCTCCGACATGCGCTCGCTCCCCATCATGGCGCGCATGGGAGCGCCGGTGGTGTTCGACGCCACGCACTCGGTGCAGCAACCCGGCGGACAGGGCACGTCGTCAGGCGGGCAACGCGAGTTCGTGCCGGTTCTCGCCCGCGCGGCCGTTGCGGTCGGGGTGGCGGCGGTGTTCATCGAAACGCACGAGACTCCCGACAGGGCACCCTCCGACGGCCCGAACATGGTGCCCCTGAAAGAGATGCCGGCCCTGCTGAAGACGCTGATGGCGTTCGACCGGCTGGCAAAGGCCGGCTGAGGACGACGCGGCAAAGGCTTTCGCGCAGAAGCGATCACCGGCCGCGGTACGGTGCGACGCCCTGGTCGGGAATCCAGAGGTTCGCTGGTGGCACACCCGTCTGCCAGAACACGTCGATGGGAATGCCTCCCCGGGGATACCAGTAGCCGCCGATGCGCAGCCATCGCGGCTCGAGCAGGCCGGTAAGGCGCTTGCCGATGCCCACCGTGCAATCCTCGTGGAAAGCGCCGTGGTTTCGGAAGGACCCGAGGAAGAGCTTCAGGGACTTCGACTCGACGAGCCAGCCGTCCGGCACATAGTCGATGACGAGAATGCCGAAATCAGGCTGGCCGGTGACCGGGCACAGCGAGGTGAACTCCGGGCAGGTGAAGCGGGCGAGATAGTCCGTGCCGGGGTGCGGGTTGGGAACCCGGTCCAGCACGGCTGCTTCGGGCGAGGCGGGAAGCGGCGTCGCGTGGCCGAGTTGCAGGTGTTCGTCTTGCATCGGAAGTGTCCTTCTCTTGCGCGCACCATACTGCGCGGCGTGGCCGCGTCGAGCGCCACCGCATGAAGGTTCGACGACAGCCACGCGACTTGCGCTCGCCCGCCCATGGCGTAAAAGCCCGTCGAGACCTCGCCAGGACCCGCCGGAGAGCGACATGACCGCCATCATCGACATCCATGCCCGCGAAATTCTGGACAGCCGTGGCAACCCCACGGTCGAGGTGGACGTGACGCTCGAGGACGGCTCCTTCGGCAGGGCGGCGGTGCCGAGCGGCGCGTCAACCGGTGCGCATGAGGCGATGGAGCTGCGCGACGACGAAAAGAGCCGCTACTCCGGCAAGGGCGTGCGCAAGGCGGTGGAGAGTGTCAACCGGGACATCTTCGACGCGATCGGCGGATTCGATGCCGAGGATCAGGTGAAGATCGACCAGACCATGATCGATCTCGACGGAACGCCGAACAAGAGCCGGCTTGGAGCCAACGCGATCCTCGGCGTGTCCCTCGCCGTGGCCAAGGCGGCGGCAGACGCCGCGGCGCTGCCTCTCTATCGCTACGTCGGCGGCACGTCCGCGCGGGTCCTGCCGGTTCCGATGATGAATATCGTCAATGGCGGCGCGCACGCGGACAACCCGATCGATTTCCAGGAATTCATGGTTCTCCCGGTCGGGGCGTCCAGCCTTGCGGAAGCGGTCCGGATCGGGTCCGAGATCTTCCACACGCTCAAGGGCGCCCTGAAGAAGGCCGGCCACAACACCAATGTCGGCGACGAAGGCGGTTTCGCGCCGAACCTTCCCTCGGCCGAGGCGGCGCTCGATTTCGTCATGAAGGCCATCGAGATCGCCGGCTTCAAGCCCGGCGACGACGTACTGCTCGGCCTCGACTGCGCAGCCACCGAGTTCTTCAAGGACGGTGCCTACCACTACGAGGGCGAGGGCAAGGTGCGCTCGATCGAGGAGCAGGCCAAGTACCTGGCCAAGCTTGCGACCGACTATCCGATCGCCACGATCGAGGACGGCATGTCCGAGGATGACTGGGAGGGCTGGAAGATCCTCACCGACATTGCGGGCTCGCGCGTTCAGCTCGTCGGCGACGACCTCTTCGTCACCAACGTGACCCGTCTGTCGAGGGGCATCGAGCAGGGCATCGGCAATTCGATCCTGGTGAAGGTCAACCAGATCGGGTCGCTCACCGAGACCTTGGCGGCAGTCGAGATGGCGCAGCGCGCGGGATACACGGCCGTGATGTCGCATCGATCGGGCGAAACCGAGGACTCGACGATCTCCGACCTCGCCGTCGCGACGAATTGCGGGCAGATCAAGACGGGCTCGCTCGCCCGCTCCGACCGTACCGCTAAGTACAACCAGCTGATCCGCATCGAGGAAGAGCTGGGGACGGCGGCCAGGTACGCCGGCCGCGGCGCTCTGAAGCAGAAGCGCTGAACGTCACGGTCGCGTCGCGACAGGCCCGGCGTTAACGCCCGGGCAACCATGCCGGCTCCACTCTGCCGGCATGGTCGTGCGCTCCCGCCTCCGGGCTTTTCTGATTCCCCTCGTCCTCTATCTCGTGTCCGGCGGGGTGGTGGGATATTTCGTCTATCACGCCCAGCACGGTGACCGCGGCATCGCCACCAAAATGGCGCTGAAGCAGCAGATCGTGGACCTGACGAAAGAGCTGGACGAGCTCAAGGGCGAGCACACCAGATGGGATGAGCGCGTGGCAATGCTGCGCAACGAAAGCGTCGACAAGGATCTGCTCGACGAAGAAGCCCGGCTGACGTTGAACCGCCTGCACCGCAACGACGTTGTCATCATGACAGGGAGCGGCGCGCCGCCCCGATGATGCGGCGCAGCATAAGCAGCCAACCAGTCCAGAGCGATGAACCAAAAGGCGGTTCATCCTGAAAAACTAAGCAATCTCAAAGCAGTTCTGCGCACCACGCAATGTGGTTGCGCGCTTGCCGGGCCTCGCTATCGCCATGGTGTTGGGATAGTCTCCTTCACAACGGTCCGGACAGGACCGCATGGAGGAGCCGATGGCGGTTGCCGCCCGCAAGACCCCTGCGTCGAGAGCCGACGCATCCCGTTCCACCACAGCCAAAGGCGCCGCGGGCCGGAAGGGCAATGGCCCGATCCCGCTGGAGCGCGACGAGGAGTTTCAGGCCTATCGCGACATGCTGCTGATCCGCCGCTTTGAAGAGAAGGCGGGACAGATGTACGGCATGGGACTGATCGGCGGCTTTTGCCATCTCTACATCGGCCAGGAGGCCGTGGTCGTCGGCATGCAGATGGCGACGAAGGACGGCGATCAGGTCATCACTGGATATCGTGACCATGGCCATATGCTGGCCTGCGGCATGGACCCGAAGGGCGTGATGGCCGAGCTGACCGGGCGCCGGGGCGGCTTGTCCAAGGGCAAGGGCGGCTCGATGCACATGTTCAGCGTCGAGAAGAAGTTCTACGGCGGCCACGGCATCGTGGGTGCTCAGGTCTCCCTCGGCACGGGGCTGGCCTTCGCCAACCACTACCGGGGCATAGACAATGTTTCGCTGACCTATTTCGGCGACGGCGCGGCCAACCAGGGCCAGGTCTACGAAAGCTTCAACATGGCCGAGCTCTGGAAGCTGCCGGTCGTGTACGTCATCGAGAACAACCGCTACGCCATGGGCACCTCGGTGAACCGGGCCTCGGCACAGACGGATTTCTCCAAGCGCGGCATCTCGTTCAACATCCCCGGCGAGCAGGTGGACGGCATGGATGTCCGCGCCGTGGTGGCGGCCGCGCGCCGGGCCGTGCAGTGGTGCAGGGACGGCAAGGGTCCCTATATCCTGGAGATGCAGACCTACCGCTATCGCGGGCACTCGATGTCCGATCCGGCCAAGTACCGGTCGAAGGACGAAGTGCAGAAGATGCGCGAGGAGCGCGACCCCATCGAGCAGGTCCGCAAGCGGCTCCTGGAGCAGTGGGGCATGAAGGAAGACGAACTCAAGGGCATCGATGCGAAAGTCCGAGAGGTCGTCAACGAGGCTGCGGAGTTCGCCACCAACGACCCCGAGCCCGATCCCGCCGAACTCTGGACCGACATCCTGAAGTAAATCAGGTCCGGCGCTTCTCGGCGCCGTACCCGCCATCCGGCCGAACTATCCTGCCTGGCCGCGCGACGCGCCATCCCACAGGGATCGACACCGATGCCGATCGACATTCTGATGCCCGCTCTCTCGCCGACGATGGAGAAGGGCAACCTCGCCAAGTGGCTGAAAAACGAGGGCGACACCGTCAAGTCCGGCGACATCATCGCCGAGATCGAGACGGACAAGGCCACGATGGAGGTGGAGGCCGTCGACGAGGGGGTGCTCGCCAAGATCCTCGTTCCCGCCGGTGCCACAGACGTGCCCGTGAACCAGAAGATCGCGATCCTGGCCGGCGACGGCGAGGACGCGACGCAGGTCGCGGCCACCGGCGGCGCCAGCATGCCGGGCGAGCCGGAGACCTCCGAGGCCGTGGCCGAGCCAGCGCCGGCGCAGCCGGAGGCCTACCAGCCGGCGGTCACGGATACCGCGTCCGGCGAGCCGTCCGAGCGCGTACCGGCGGTGCCCGCATCACCCCCCGGCGAGGGAGCATACGACGCCTCGCAGGAGATCCCCGCCGGCACCGAAATGGTGACGATGACGGTACGCGAAGCATTGCGGGACGCCATGGCCGAGGAAATGCGCCGCGACGGCGACGTCTTCGTCATCGGCGAAGAGGTCGCCGAGTACCAGGGCGCCTACAAGGTGACGCAGGGCCTGTTGCAGGAGTTCGGCGCCAAGCGGGTCGTCGACACTCCGATCACCGAACACGGCTTCGCCGGGCTCGCGGTCGGCGCCGCGTTTGCCGGGCTGAAGCCAGTCGTCGAGTTCATGACGTTCAACTTCGCAATGCAGGCGATGGACCACATCATCAACTCCGCTGCCAAGACGCTCTACATGTCTGGCGGACAGATGGGCTGCCCCATCGTCTTCCGCGGCCCGAACGGAGCGGCGGCCCGCGTCGCGGCCCAGCACAGCCAGGACTACTCGGCGTGGTATTCCAGCGTGCCCGGCCTGATCGTCGTCTCGCCCTTCACGGCTGCGGACGCCAAGGGCCTCCTGAAGTCGGCGATTCGGAGCCCAAATCCGGTCGTCTTCCTGGAGAATGAGATCCTCTACGGGCAGTCCTCGCCCATCCCCCGGCTCGACGACTTCACCATTCCCCTCGGCAAGGCGCGCGTCGCCCGGCCCGGCAAGGATGTAACGATCGTCGCGTGGTCCATCGGCATGACCTATGCGCTGAAGGCCGCCGAGGAACTGGCGAAGAAGCACATCTACGCCGAGGTCATCGACCTGCGCACGCTGCGCCCCCTCGACATCGACACGGTGATCGCGTCGGTCAAGAAGACCGGCCGCTGCGTGACGGTCGAGGAAGGCTGGCCGCAGGCGGGCATCGGAGCGGAGATCGCCGCTCAGGTGATGGAGCGGGCTTTCGACTGGCTGGACGCGCCCGTGCGACGCGTCACCGGCAAGGATGTGCCCATGCCATACGCCGCCAATCTCGAGAAACTGGCGCTGCCCAGCGTGGCCGACGTGATCGAGGCCGTGCGGTCAGTCACCTATCGCTGAGCTCCCGATGCGGACCGTCACCGTCAAGCGCCATGCGACCTATGCGGACGTTCAGGCCGCGCCGGCCAACATGGTTGCGGAGCTGACCAACGGGTCGCTCGGCACGCAGCCGCGGCCGAGCCCGCGGCAGTCGCTGGCCCCGGAGGACGCCTGACATGGCTGCTCCCGAGTTTCACGAACTGCAAGCACCGCCGGACGCCATCGAACAGGGCGGCCACGAGGTGGTGCGCGCCGTCGTCGTGGAGGGCGCCGTCAGCGTCGCCATGCGGCGCTCGTTCGACGACCCCTTCGTCTGGGGTGTCCTCCTCGTCGACCTCGCTCGCCATGCCGCCCGAATCTACGCGGCGGAGGCGGGACTGGCCGAGGACGAAGCCATGGCTCGCATCGTCGAAGGCATTCAGAGCGAACTCGACACTCCCACCGACCACGGCACCACTACCGCCGCCCATTGACCGAACCAGGGGCCCCGACATGCCCGTCAACGTGCTGATGCCCGCGCTTTCGCCCACAATGGAGAAGGGCAATCTCTCCAAGTGGCTGAAGAAGGAGGGTGACACCATCAAGTCCGGCGACGTGATCGCCGAGATCGAGACCGACAAGGCGACGATGGAGGTCGAGGCCGTCGACGAGGGTGTGCTGGCGAAGATCGTCGTGCCCGAAGGCACGTCGGACGTGCCGGTCAACCAGCTGATCGCGCTCATCGCCGGCGAGGGGGAGGACCCCACCTCGGTTGCGTCCTCGGGAGGCACCGCGGCGCCGGGCGCCAAGTCTCCCCAGAACGCGGCGGATATGGTCACTGCTGCGGCTCCGCCCTCGGCGGCTCAGGCGGCGGCCGCGCCGCAGTCGCAGGCCGCAGCCGGCAAGCCGGACGCGATCGCTGCCGCCGCTGTCGCAGCGGCTTCTCCTGCCCCAGCCGACAAGGTGGCCGAAGCCATGCCGGCCGCGCCCTCTGGCGACCGCGTTTTCGCCTCGCCGCTGGCGCGCCGCATCGCCCGTGAGGCCGGCCTCGACATCGGTTCGCTCAAGGGCTCCGGCCCGCACGGCCGCATCGTGGAGCGCGACGTGCGCGCGGCGCAGGATGGCGGCACCGGACGTCCTGCGGCGGCTCCGGCCGCTGTGGCCACACCGCCCGCGGCAAAGGCTCCCGCGGCAGCCCCGGCACCGGCCCCGCTGGCCATGCCTGCGTCCGACGACGCCGTGAGGCGGCTGTTCGAGCCAGGCAGCTTTGAAGAGGTGCCGCACGACAATATGCGGAAGGTCATTGCCCGGCGCCTGCTGGAAGCGAAGCAGACCATTCCGCACTTCTACCTGTCTGTGGACTGTGAGCTGGACGCGCTTCTCGCCATCCGCGAGCAGATCAACGCGTCGGCCTCGAAGGACAAGGACGGCAAGCCGGCCTTCAAGGTCTCGGTCAACGATTTCGTCATCAAGGCGCTGGCTCTCGCCCTCGTCCGTGTGCCGGAGGCCAACGTCACCTGGACGGAGACGGCCATGCTCAAGCACAGGCATGCCGACATCGGCGTGGCCGTGTCCATTCCAGGCGGGCTGATCACCCCGGTGGTGCGAAAGGCCGACACCAAGACGCTGAGCGTCATCTCCAACGAGATGAAGGACTACGCGGCACGGGCCAAGGCCCGGAAGCTGAAGCCCGAGGAGTACCAGGGCGGCACGTCAGCCGTTTCGAACCTCGGCATGTTCGGCATCAAGAGCTTCTCGGCCGTGATCAACCCCCCGCACTCCTCGATCCTCGCTGTCGGGGCGGGCGAGCAACGCGTCGTTGTCAAGAACGGCCAGCCGGCAGTGGCGACGGTCATGACGGCAACGATGTCGACGGACCACCGGGCGGTGGACGGTGCTCTGGGCGCGGAACTGATCGGCGCCTTCAGGCAGCTGATCGAGAATCCGATGGGGATGCTCGTCTAGATCCAGGCGTTGACTTGGCCCCGGTCACGGCCGATCTGAAGGGCATTGCTTCCTTCATTTCAGTCATGGACGGGGATTTCAGATGTCGGAGCCCAGAGACATGCTCATTCCAATGTTGCAAGAGATGCGTGAGGAAATGCGGTCTGAATTCAGTTCCGTGAGAGAGCGTCTCGATCGGCTCGAAGGCGGGCAAAAGTCGATCCGGAATGCCATTACCCACGAAACGGTTCTGTCAAAGTTTCTCCTCGGAGATTTTGAAGAGCGGCTCGCGGTTCTGGAGGGCCGCGTAGCAGAGCTCGGATCCTTACCGAACAAGTAGCTTCGAGTAGAGGCTTATCTTCGAAAACTCCAATCGGCATTCCGCAAACAGCGAAGGCTAAGTCCGCGGCCTCCGCAACAGCTCGAGGGGCAGCCATGGCCGACAGCTACGACGTCATCATCATCGGCGGAGGCCCGGGCGGATATGTGGCGGCGATCCGCTCGGCCCAGCTTGGCTTCCGGACGGCTGTGGTGGAGCGCGAGCATCTGGGCGGCATCTGCCTGAACTGGGGCTGCATCCCCACCAAGGCGCTGCTCCGCTCGGCCGAGGTCTACCACTATTTCCAGCATCCGCAGGCCTATGGCCTTTCGACCCAGAATGTCGGCTTCGATATCGGGGCGGTGGTGAAGCGCTCGCGGGGCGTCTCGGGCCAGCTCAATGGCGGCGTCGGGTTCCTCATGAAGAAGAACAAGATCGACGTCATCTGGGGCGAGGCGACGATCACGAAAATTGGCGAGGTCAAGGTTGGCAAGCCGACCAAGCCCGCCATGCAGCCGGCTCACCCTGCCCCGAAGGGAGTGCTCGGCGAGGGCACCTACAAAGCGAAGCACATCGTGGTCTCCACGGGCGCGCGTCCCCGGGCGCTGCCCGGCATCGAGCCCGACGGCAAGCTGATCTGGACGTATTTCGAGGCGATGGTGCCGCCGGTCATGCCGAAGTCACTGATCGTGATGGGGTCGGGCGCGATCGGTATCGAGTTCGCCTCGTTCTACCGCACCATGGGCGCGGAGGTGACGGTCATCGAGCTCCTGCCGCAGATCCTGCCGGTGGAGGACGCCGAGATCGCCGGCATCGCGCGCAAACGCTTCGAGAAGCAGGGCATCAAGATTCTCACCGGCGCCAAGGTGACCAAGGTCGAGAAGGGCGCAAACGGCGTCACCGCCACGGTCGATGATGGCAAGGGCGTGCAGACGCTCTCTGCCGAGAGGCTGATCTCGGCCGTGGGCGTGGTCGGCAACGTCGAAGGTCTCGGCCTGGAAGCGCTCGGCGTCGCCATGGAGCGTGGCACCATCAAGACCGACGGGATGGGCCGCACCAACGTTGCCGGCATATACGCGATCGGCGATGTCGCCGGCCCGCCCATGCTGGCGCACAAGGCCGAGCACGAGGGCGTCATCTGCATCGAGGCCATCAAGGGAATGCATGTCCACCCGATGGACAAGCTGAAAATCCCGGGCTGCACCTACTGCAACCCGCAGGTCGCCTCCGTCGGCCTCACCGAGGCCAAGGCCAAGGAAGCCGGCTACACGGTCAAAGTCGGCCGCTTCCCCTTCGTCGCCAACGGCAAGGCGATTGCGCTGGGCGAACCGGACGGGCTCGTAAAAACCGTCTTCGACGCGAAGACCGGCAAGCTCCTCGGCGCGCACATGGTCGGTGCGGAGGTCACCGAGCTCATCCAGGGCTACGTCGTCGCCATGAACCTGGAGACGACGGAGGAGGACCTGATGCATACGGTCTTCCCGCACCCGACCCTTTCGGAGATGATGCACGAAAGCGTGCTCGACGCGTATGGGCGGGTGATCCACACCTGATCGGCCGGACGAAGACAGGGGCAATCGGATGGACCAGACCTATGCGGCGCTCGGCCAGCCCGGCGTCGGCTTCTTTTCCATGTTGGTCATAGGCTTGCTCGCCGGTTGGATCGCGGAACGGATTACGGAATCCGACCACGGCCTGCTCACCAACCTCCTCGTCGGCATCGCCGGCGCGTTCGTCGGCGGAAAGCTGGCCGAAGTGCTGAACATCCCCGTCTTCGGCTTCTTCCGGACGCTGGTCGCCGCCATTGCGGGTGCTGTCATCGTGCTATGGCTGTGGCGGAAGGTGAGGGGCAGGCCGGCTTGAGCATAGCCGCCCCGCGGGGGAGGCAACCGGTCGCCCTTGCCGCCGTGGGTTTGAAGGACTAGGTGGACCGTCAACGGCGTCCCGAATGCGGGCCGCGACAGGAGTTTGGCATGGCAGTCCTTCTGGACACGCTCGGCAGGGATCCACGGCGCACGCTGGAGCGTCCCCGCCATCCCGAGAAGGAGCACAAGCCTGACCAGCCCGTCGCCCGCAAGCCGGACTGGATCCGCGTCAAGGCACCGGGCTCACCGCAATGGGCCGAGACAAACCGCATCGTCCGCGAGAACGGCCTTGTCACGGTGTGCGAGGAGGCCGGCTGCCCGAATATTGGCGAGTGCTGGGAGAAGAAGCACGCCACCTTCATGATCATGGGCGACACGTGCACGCGCGCCTGCGCGTTCTGCAATGTGCGCACCGGCATGCCGCAGCCGCTCGACCCGGATGAGCCGGAGGCGGTCGCAGATGCGGTCGCCAAGCTCGGCCTCACCCACGTCGTGATCACCTCGGTCGACCGCGACGACCTCGCCGACGGCGGGGCAGGGCACTTTGCCCAAGTGATCCGGGCGATCCGGGCAAAGAGCCCGGGCACGACGATCGAGGTGCTGACGCCCGACTTCCTGCGCAAGGACGGCGCGCTGGAGATCGTCGTCGAGGCGCGGCCCGACGTGTTCAACCACAATCTCGAAACGGTGCCGTCCAAGTACCTGAAGGTTCGTCCAGGCGCCCGCTACTTCCACTCGATCCGCCTCCTGCAGCGGGTCAAGGAGCTGGACGCCACCATCTTCACCAAGTCCGGCATCATGGTCGGGCTCGGCGAGGAGCGGAACGAGGTGCTCCAGCTGATGGACGACCTGCGCTCCGCGGAGGTGGACTTCCTGACCATCGGTCAATACCTGCAGCCGACCAAGAAGCATCATCCGGTCATCCGCTTCGTTCCGCCCGACGAGTTCAAGGGCTACGAGACGGTGGCGATGACGAAGGGCTTCCTGCTCGTCTCCGCCTCGCCTCTGACGCGCTCGTCGCACCATGCCGGCGAGGACTTCGCGCGGCTCAGGGCCGCCAGGATCGCCCGCCTCGGGCGCTGAGAAACCATGCCATCCTTCCGCTCCACACGGCGGGTGAGACATTCGCCCGCCGACATGTTCGACCTTGTCGCCGACGTCGAGCAGTACCCGCAGTTCCTGCCGCTTTGCGAGGACTTGAAGGTGCGCAAGCGTGGCCCCGGCCCGACCGAGGGGACCGAGCTGCTCGTGGCGGACATGACGGTGGGCTACAAGGCCATTCGCGAGACATTCACCAGCCGTGTCACGCTGGACCGGCCCAAGCTGAAGATCCTCGTGGAATACATCGACGGGCCGTTCCGCCACCTCGAGAACAGGTGGACATTCGGAGAAGACCCTGACGGTTGCATGATTGAGTTCTACATCACGTACGAGTTCCGCAGCCGCATGTTGGGCCTGCTGATGGGTGCGATGTTCGACAAGGCGTTCCGCAAGTTCGCGGAGGCCTTCGAGCAGCGGGCAGACCGGGTGTACGGCGTCGCACCACGCCCGGCGGCGACGGCCTGAGCGCGTCCCCGGTGCGTCAGCGCGCGGCTTTTTCGATCAGCTCGAGAGCGTCGCGAACAGCGGCGGCACGGATGCCGGAGCGGCCGAGGTCGCCATAGCGCCGTTCGAGATGCACGGTGCCGCCGCCACGGCGCGCCGCCGCGAAATGGACCAGTCCAACGGGCTTGGCGTCGCTTCCGCCCCCGGGTCCGGCGATGCCCGTGATGGCAACGGCGACGTCGGCGTCCGAATGCGACACTGCTCCCTCGGCCATGGCGCGGGCGACCGGCTCGCTGACCGCACCGTGCGTGGCGATCAGATCGGCGGGGACGCCGAGCATCTCCGTCTTGGCGGCATTCGAGTAGGTGACGAAGCCCCGGTCGACCACGTCGGACGAACCGGGGATCGCCGTCAGCGCTGCCGCCACGAGCCCTCCCGTACAGGACTCCGCCGTCGCTGCCCTCAGCCCGAGCGTCCTCAGGTGCGCCAGCAGCTCGGCGACCCGCGATTCCATGTCATGGCCGATGTCCAGGAAGCTCATCCCTCGTCTCCCGACGGCATCAGGGCCGACACGACGACGTGGGCCGCAAGCCCCTCCCGCCGACCGGTGAAGCCCATCTTTTCCGACGTCGTCGCTTTCAGTCCGATACGGCCGGCGGCAATGCCGCAGAGCTCGGCAAGCCGCAACCGCATGGCGTCCCGGTGCGGCCCGACGCGCGGCGCCTCGCAGACGAGCGTCACGTCGACATTGGCCAAACGGCCGCCGCGGGCGCGCAGCCTTTCGATCGCAAACGTGACGAAGCGGTCTGAGGACGCGCCCGCCCACTGCGGATCGGACGGCGGGAAGTGCACTCCGATATCGCCGTCGGCGAGCACGCCGAGGATCGCGTCGGTAAGGGCGTGCAGCACAACATCTCCGTCCGAATGAGCCTTGATGCCCACTGCGTGCGGCACGGCGATGCCGCCGAGCATCACCGGCCCCTCGCGCGCGGGGTCGAAGGCGTGCACGTCGTAGCCGGAGCCGACGCGCGGCTCGAGGCTGGGAATGAGGCGGTCCTGGGCAGCCAAGAAGTCCTCCGCTGTGGTCAGTTTCAGATTGCCGGCTTCGCCCTCGAAGACGTGGACGGCATGCCCCGCCCATTCCAGCACGGCCCCATCGTCGGTCAGACCCTCCAAGCGTTCCGCAAGGGCGCGCCGATGTGCATCCAGCAGAGCCGGGAAGCGGAAGGCTTGGGGCGTCTGCACCGCGCGCAACGCGGAACGGGGAGGGGTGTCCACGATGCGGCCGTCCGCGTCGATGCGCTTCACCGTGTCGACCAGGGGTATACCCGGCACCGCTGCCCCATGGCGCAGGGCGGCTGCGATGGCGCGATCGATCAGCTCGGGGCTTGCGAACGGCCGGGCAGCATCGTGCACCAGGACGATGTCTGGCCGCGTGTCATTGGCCGCGAGCGCTTCCAGCCCGGCCAGCACGGAGGATTGGCGCGTCGTACCGCCGGCCACGGGACCGGCGAGCTTGCCGCTGAGACCGCTGGCGCACTCTTGATAGAGGTCCTCATCCTGTTTGCGGATCGCGCAGATCACCCTTGCGATATCGGGATGGACGGTGAAGAGCCGAAGTGCTCTACGCAGCACCCGTTCGCCGGCGAGGAACCGGTATTGCTTGGGCAGGCCGGCGCCGGCCCGCTCGCCGCTTCCTCCGGCCACCACGAGTGCTGCAACGACAGGACCGCCTGCACGGCCCGACGGATCAGAAAGCGCTGAAGTCATGTGTCAGGAGTGGCGCAAGAGCCGCTGCCGGTCAAACGGCAGGCGGAACGACCGCCCTCACCAGGCAGGACGCGGCACTATCAACTCTTGTTGCAGCGCACAAAACGTGATTAGGATGCAGGCAGTCAGCGGTAGTGCCCAAAATTGATGCAGATATCGAAGTCCACCCCCCGAGGGCTGTCGATCGGACCGGTCGAGCTTGCCGGCCGCGTTTTGCTCGCCCCAATGTCGGGCGTCACCGACGCCGGGTTCCGAAGGATCGCGATGCGCTACGGCGCTTCTGCCGTCGTGTCGGAGATGGTCGCGTCGGACGAGTTGGTCAGGGGCTCCGCCGAGGCAAGACTGCGGGCTGAGGGGGACGGGATCGCACCCCACATCGTGCAGCTCGCCGGATGCCAGGCCGGCTGGATGGCGGAGGCCGCGAAGGTTGCAGAAGCGTCCGGAGCCGACGTCATCGACATCAACATGGGTTGCCCCGCCAAGAAGGTGACGGGTGGCCTCGCCGGGTCAGCTCTGATGCGCGACCTCGAACACGCGACGGCGCTGATCGAGGCCACCGTGTCCGCCACCACTCGCCCTGTGACGGTGAAGATGCGTCTCGGCTGGGACGATGCGAGCCTGAACGCTCCTGAACTCGCCCGGCGCGCCGAGGCCTCCGGGGCAAGGCTCGTCACGGTTCACGGACGCACGCGCTGCCAGTTCTACAAGGGCGAGGCGGACTGGGCGGCCGTCGCGCGCGTCAAGGAAGCGGTCGGCATCCCGGTGGTCGTCAACGGCGACTGCGCCGGCCTTGCGACCGCGAAGCGCATGCTGGCCGAGTCCGGCTGCGACGGCGTGATGCTGGGGCGCGCCACACTGGGACGGCCCTGGCTGGCCGGCATGATCGCGCGCGGCCTTCATGGCGAGCCGGCACCGGCCCCAGCCTTCCGCGACCGCCTTCTCGCGGCGCTCGAGCATTATGACTACCTGCTGACCGCGTTCGGGCGCGAGGTCGGCTTGCGCCACGCGCGCAAGCACCTTGCCGCCTATTCAGACGATTTCGCCCGCGAGGGTGGCCGGGCCGATCCGGCCCTCAGGCTCAGGCTCGTCACCAGCGACGATCCTTCCATTGTGGTCGCCACGCTCCACGCCCTGTTCGATCTCGCCGAACTGGAGGACGCCGCATGAACGTCCATCGCGACGGCTTCCCGTCGAAGCCGGCTCCGTCGGCAGGAGGGCAGGGGGACGCGATTGTCAACGCTCTCCCGCTTCCCGTGCTCCTCGTCGACGAGGTGAACAGGATCGTTGAGGCGAACTCGGCCGCCGAGGCCTTTTTCGAGACGAGCCGCTCTTTGATCCTGCGCAACAAGCTCGAAGAGCTCCTGCCCTTCGGGTCGCCCGTCGTGGCGCTCGTCGACGAAGCCCGCCGGCGGGGCGGCAGCATGAACGAGTACCGCGTGGACGTTGGCACGCCGCGCATCGGCGGCGACCGGGTGGTGGACGTTTTCGTGGCTCCGGCCGGCGAAGGCGATGCACGCGTGGTACTTCTGCTGCAGGAACGGACAATTGCCGAAAAAATAGACAGGCAACTCACCCACCGCGGCGCGGCCAGGTCCGTCAGCGCGCTCGGCTCGATGCTGGCGCACGAAATCAAAAACCCCCTTTCGGGCATTCGCGGAGCTGCGCAATTGCTCGAAACCTCCGTCAACGACGCTGATCGCAGCCTGACCCGCCTCATCTGCGAGGAGACAGACCGCATCGTGAAGCTCGTTGACCGGTTCGAGGACTTCGCCGACGGGCGGCCGCTCGAGCGCGAGCCGGTGAACATCCATGCGGTGCTGGAGCACGTGAAGCGGCTCGCTGCCTCGGGCTTCGCCCGTCACATTCGTCTTGTGGAAACCTACGATCCTTCGCTGCCGCCGGTGCTCGGCAACCGCGACCAGCTGATCCAGGTGTTCCTGAACCTCGTGAAAAATGCGGCCGAAGCTATCGGCCACGATGCCCTCGACGGGGAGATCGAGCTGACCACCGCTTTCAGGCCCGGCGTGCGGCTGACCATCCCGGGCAGCCGGGAGCGCGTCAGCCTGCCGCTCGAGTTCTGTGTGCGAGACAACGGCCCCGGCGTGCCTGACGATCTCGTCCGGCACCTGTTCGACCCGTTCGTGACGACCAAGCAATCGGGCAGTGGCCTCGGACTTGCACTGGTTGCCAAGATTGTGGGCGATCACGGCGGGGTCGTGGAGTGCGAGTCCCTGCCGCGACGGACGACGTTTCGCGTGCTGATGCCGATGCACATCTCGCGGGATGGACGCGCCGCCGACCTTTGATGGGGAACACATGCCGAGCGGTACCATTCTCGTAGCGGACGACGACGCGGCAATCAGGACGGTCCTCAACCAGGCCCTGGCAAGGGCGGGATACGAGGTGCGTTCGACTGGAACCGCCTCGGCCCTGTGGCGCTGGGTGGCCGCCGGCGAGGGTGATCTTGTCGTCACCGACGTGGTGATGCCGGACGAGAATGCCTTTGACGTCCTGCCGCGGATCAAGAAGCTTCGCCCTGACTTGCCGATCATCGTCATGAGCGCGCAGAACACGTTCATGACGGCCATCAAGGCCTCCGAGCGTGGCGCCTACGAGTACCTGCCCAAGCCCTTCGACCTGAAGGAGCTGATGGCCATCGTGGCACGGGCGCTGTCGCGGCCGACCGCACCCGCCGCGGCCGAAGTCGAACAGCCGGAGGAGATACCGCTGGTCGGCCGCTCCCCGGCCATGCAGGAGATCTACCGGGCTCTTGCCCGCCTGATGCAGACCGACCTGACGGTGATGATCACCGGCGAGTCCGGCACCGGCAAGGAACTCGTCGCGCGGGCCCTGCACGATTACGGCAAGCGCCGGAAGGGCCCCTTCGTCGCCGTCAACATGGCGGCCATCCCGCGCGACCTGATCGAGAGCGAGCTGTTCGGCCACGAGAAGGGTGCCTTCACCGGCGCACTTCAGCGCGCCTCCGGCCGCTTCGAGCAGGCGGAGGGCGGGACGCTTTTCCTCGACGAGATCGGCGACATGCCGATGGAGGCACAGACGAGGCTCCTGCGCGTCCTGCAGCAAGGCGAGTATACGACGGTCGGCGGGCGAACGCCCATTCGCACCAATGTCCGCATCGTCGCCGCCACCAATAAGGACCTGCGGATCTCCATCCAGCAGGGATTGTTCCGCGAGGACCTCTTCTTCCGCCTCAACGTCGTGCCGCTGCGCCTGCCGCCTCTGCGCGAGCGCACCGAGGACATCTCGGATCTCGCGCGGCACTTCTTCAACCTCGTGGAGAAGGAGGGGCTGCCCCGAAAGCAGCTGGACTCTGCGGCGCTCGACCGGATGCGCAAGTACCGGTGGCCCGGCAACGTCCGCGAACTCGAGAACCTGATTCGCCGCCTGGCAGCCCTTTATCCACAGGAAACGATCACGGCCGCCCTCATCGACGCCGAACTGGCCGAGCCGGCCGTCTCCGGCAATGGCGCAGCGCGTAACGAGGTTTCCGGGGACGAAACGCTCAGCGGCTCGGTGGAACGCCACCTGAACCAGTACTTCAACGACTTCAAGGGGGAGCTGCCCCCGCCGGGTCTCTACCACCGCGTGCTGCGCGACATCGAGGAGCCGCTGATCGGCGCCGCGCTGGCCGCAACTCGCGGCAACCAGATCAAGGCGGCGGAACTGCTGGGCCTCAACCGGAACACCCTGCGCAAGAAGATCCGGGACCTCGACATCCAGGTGATCCGCTCTGCCCGCTGAGGCCTGGGTGGGGGATCGTGCGCCCCACTCTTGCCGCCTTTGCGTAATCATGGTGCAACACTGTTGCCGGGCCGCATCACACTCCCGGCGTGTCTCTCCACCGTGACCGACGCAGGACGATGCATCCCGGCGTGAGCCTAGCCCTTCCCGAACCCAACGAACCGTCGGCCGCAGGCTCTCGCGAGGGCAGGCGGTTCTGGACGGTGCTCGGCCTGTTCGCGCTGGTGCTCGCGCTGTCGGCCGCGCTGGCGACTTTTCTCATCCTGATCGGCGTACTCGCTCTTCCGGTTACGGAGACGCATCTCTACCTGATCAACGGCGTTCCGATCGCCCTGCTCCTGTGGGTCGTCGGGGGCCAAGCTCTTTCGCTGTTCAGGGCCCGCCGGGCAGGCCTTGCAGCCTCTGCGCTCCACGCACGGATCGTCGGACTGTTCGCGCTGGTGGCCACCGCGCCGATCGTGCTCGTCATGATGGCGGCGGTGGGCTGGATGCTCGTAGAGCGCGGCCTCGACAACCAGTTCAGCTTCTACATCCGCGGCTTCCTGACGACGTCGACAGACGTGGCACGCGCCTACCAGGAGCTGCAGTGCCGCACGATCGGCCGCGAGATCAACCTGATGGCGGCCGACATCAGCCGGGCCCGTCCGGCCCTGGAGCAGAACCGCGACTTTTTCCGTGACTTCATGCGCTCGCGTGCGGTGTTCCTCGGCTTCCCCGTGGCGATGCTCATCAAGGCAGACCTCACCGTCATCGAGCGGATCGAGGTGAAGCCGATGGAGGGGCTACCGCCCGTCAGCAAGGAAGACATCGCGGCGGCTGCAGACCTGGAAGCGTGGTGCCTCATCCCGCAGACGGGCAACGTGTTCCGCGGCGTGCTCAAGGTGCCGGCCTTCGAGGACGCCTACCTCGTCGTGGCGCGCGCCATCGATCCGAAGGCGCTGGAGTTCCCGGCTGCGGCGGAACAGGCGCGGGTCACCTATGAGGGCGTCTCCGAGCGCAAGCGCGAGCTGCAGATCGAGTTCGCGACGCTCTACGCCATGATTTCCATCATCCTGCTTCTGTCGGCGACGTGGATCGGGCTGAACTTCGCCAACTACCTCGTGGCTCCCGTGCGCAGGCTGATCAATGCGACGGACCAGGTCGCGTCGGGCAACTTCTACGTGCAGGTCCCCTCGCGCCGAACCGAAGGCGATCTCGGCCATCTCGCCGAGACCTTCAACAAGATGACGGCCGAGCTTCGCCTGCAGCACGACAGGCTCACCGCCGCCCGCGATCTCATCGACCGGCGCCGCCGCTTCACGGAGGCCGTCCTGTCGGGCGTGTCCGCCGGCGTCATCAGCATCGACGGGAGAGGACTGATCACCGTCGTCAACCCGTCGGCCGAGCGCCTGCTGCATTCCGGCAAGGACAGGCTGATGGGCAAGCCGGTCATCGAGGCCGTGCCCGAACTCACCCCCATCGTCGCGGAAGCCCTGGGCGAGAGGCCGCGCCTGCCCGCGAGCCACATCGCGATCCAGCGTGGCGGGCTCGACCGCATGCTGATGGTCCGGGTCGCGCAGGAGCACGGCGAGGACGGCGAGGCCGGCGCGATCATCACGCTGGACGACATCACGGACCTCGTCACCGCCCAGCGCACCGCCGCCTGGGCCGACGTGGCGCGCCGCATCGCCCACGAGATCAAGAACCCGCTGACGCCGATCCAGCTTTCCGCCGAGCGCATCCGTCGCAAGTACGGCAAGCTGATCACCACAGACCGCGAAATATTCGACCAGTGCACGGACACGATCGTGCGGCAGGTCGACGACATCAAGCGGATGGTGGACGAGTTCTCGTCCTTCGCCCGCATGCCCAAGCCGACGCCGGAGGTCGAGGATCTCGCCGGTACGGTCCGGCAGGTCGTGTTCCTGATGCGGGTGGGAAATCCCGAACTGGCGATCGAGGACCGGCTTCCGGATGGTCCCGTGATGGCTCGCTTCGACCGGCGGCTGCTGTCCCAGGCCGTGACCAACATCATCAAGAACGCCACCGAGGCGATCTCCGCCGTGCCCGCCGAAGAGCGCGGCGAGGGGCGGATCGAAGTCGCCGTGACGTCGCAGGGCGGACAGGTGGCGGTCACCATCATGGACAATGGAAAGGGCTTCCCGAAGGAGCACCGCAACCGGTTGCTGGAGCCCTACATGACCACGCGCGACGGCGGCACGGGCCTCGGCCTGGCCATCGTCGGGAAGATCCTCGAGGAGCACGGGGGCGGCATCGAACTCCTCGACAGGCCGGACGGCGCGCGCGGCGCGGTCGTCAGGCTCTGGCTGCCGGAAGAGGGCGCAGTGCTCGCCCCGGTAGCCGACAAGACCGCCGACGCGCTGGAGAAGACGCCGTGAGTACACGCCTTCTCCCCACAACTCGAACCGGACAAGAAAGGGGGACGCGATGGGCGCGGACATCCTGATCGTTGACGACGAAGCGGACATCCGCGATCTCGTCGCCGGCATTCTCGACGACGAGGGCCACCGATCGCGGACTGCGGGAAATGCGGACGAGGCATTGGCGTCGATCGAGTCGCGACGACCGCAGCTGGTGTTCCTGGACATCTGGATCCAGGGCAGCCGCCTCGACGGCCTGCAGATCCTCGACATCGTCAAGGAGCAGCATCCCGACCTTCCCGTGGTCATGATCTCCGGCCACGGCAACATCGAGACGGCCGTGTCGGCCATCAAGCGGGGCGCCTACGATTTCATCGAGAAGCCGTTCAAGGCCGACCGGCTGGTGCTGGTGGCGGAGCGGGCGCTCGAGGCCTCGCGCCTCAAGCGCGAGGTGAAGGAGCTTCGCCAGAAATCGGTGCAGGCGAGCCGCATCGTCGGTCATTCGCAGTCGACCAACCAGCTCCGGCAGACGATCGAGCGCGTCGCGACCACCAATGCGCGCATCATGATCTCCGGTGCGCCAGGCAGCGGCAAGGAGCTCGCGGCGCGCACCATCCACGGGCTCTCCAGCCGTGCCAACGGGCCGTTCGTCGCCATCAACGCGGCCACGATCACGCCGGACACGATGGAGAGCGAGCTCTTCGGCGTGGAGGGGACGGATGGCCGTACCCGCAAGGTCGGCGCGCTGGAGGAAGCCCATGGCGGCACGCTCTACCTCGACGAGGTCGCGGACATGCCGCGCGAGACACAGGGCAAGATCCTGCGCGTGCTGGTCGACCAGAACTTCCAGCGTGTCGGCGGGACGACCCGGGTTCATGTCGACGTCCGCGTGATCTCCTCGACGGCCCGAGACCTCGCGGCCGAGATCGGTGCCGGGCGATTCCGTGAGGACCTCCTGCATCGCCTGAACGTGGTCCCCGTTCGGGTGCCCAGCCTGGCCGAGCGGCGCGAGGACATTCCGGAACTGATCACCTATTTCATGGAGCAGATCTCGGCGTCGTCCGGCCTGCCCAAGCGCACCATCGCGCAGGATGCGCTGGCGGTGCTTCAGTCGCACGACTGGCCCGGCAACATCCGGCAGCTGCGCAACAACATCGAGCGCCTGCTGATCCTCGCCGAAGGCGATCCCGCGGCGGAGATCACCGCGGACCTGCTGCCCTCCGAGGTCGGGGCGCTGGTTCCCACCACCCCCAGCGGTCTCGGCGGCGAGCGGCTGATGTCGCTTGCCCTGCGCGAGGCGCGTGAGATCTTCGAGCGGGAATACCTGATCGCCCAGATCAGCCGGTTCGGAAACAACATCTCGCGCACGGCCGAGTTCATCGGCATGGAACGCTCGGCACTCCACCGCAAGCTCAAGTCGCTCGGAATCGGCTAGTCATGGACGCCGGCCGGCGTTGCCGCCGGCCTCGCCCGAGAAGTCTCCAGAATGCTCCGGAGGAGCCATGAGCCGGATCGCCTATGTCAATGGCCGCTATGTTCCGCTGTCGCAGGCGTCTGTGAACGTCGAGGATCGTGGCTACCAGTTTGCCGACGGCGTCTACGAGGTGTGCGAGGTGCTGGGCGGCAGGCTGGTGGACGAGACCCGCCATCTCGACCGGCTGGACCGTTCGCTGAAGGAACTGCGCATCGGCTGGCCGGTCGGCCGGCTCGCGCTCGGCGCCATCCTGCGCGAGACAGTGGCCCGCAACCGGGTCCGTGAGGGCATGGTCTACGTGCAGGTGACACGCGGCGTTGCCCGCCGCGACCACGCATTCCCGGACAGGCTCGTGAAGCCGGCCCTCGTCGTCACCGCCCGCTCTAACGACAGGGTCGCGGCAGAGGCGCTGGCGTCGAAGGGCATCGCCGTCGTCACCACCCCCGAAAACCGCTGGGACCGCGTCGACATCAAGAGCGTGAGCCTCCTGCCGAACGTGCTGGCCAAGCAGCTCGCCAAGGAGGCCGGTGCGAAGGAGGCCTGGTTCGTCGACGCGAAAGGCTGCGTGACCGAGGGGTCGTCGACCAATGCGTGGATCGTGACGAAGGACGGCTCTCTCGTGACCCGGCAGGCCGACCACCGGATCCTGCGCGGCGTGACGCGGACCGGCATCATGGATCTGCTGAAGGGCCGTAACCTGAAGGTCGAGGAGCGCGCGTTCACCGTGGAAGAGGCGAAGAACGCGGCAGAGGCCTTCACCAGCTCGGCGACGATGCTAGTGATGCCCGTCGTTTCCATAGATGGAACGCCGGTCGGCGACGGCCATCCCGGCCCTGTAGCGCTGGCGCTGCGCGCCGGCCTGCACGACGTGACAGAGATCGCAAGCACAGCTATTCATGGGTGAAGGCGGGCTGGACCACGCTGCACCGTGGGCGGGGGAATAATCCCGGACAGCGTGACGGAGGGAATGTCTGGCGGCGCCGGTACAACGAAAGGTGGACGGTCACAAAGGCCGCCACGACAAGAACAGAGGCAGGGGCAACGACAATGGCCGCAGAGCGCACCCAGAACCTTCAGGACACCTTTCTCAATCATGTCCGCAAGAACAAGACGCCTCTCACGATCTTTCTCGTGAACGGGGTCAAGCTTCAGGGCGTTGTGACCTGGTTCGATAATTTCTGCGTGCTGCTGCGCCGGGACGGGCATTCGCAGCTCGTTTACAAGCACGCAATCTCGACCATCATGCCGGGCCATCCGGTGTCGCTGTTCGAGCCCGACGAAAGCGGAGCCGTCTCCGCGAAGGAGTGACTTGACCCGTCCCCACCACCCTGGACAGGACGACAGCCAGACCCTCGACCGGCACGTGCCGGAACCGGAAGAGATGGCCGCCCGCGACACGCGGGCGCTCGTCGTCGGACCCTACGCATCGAAGCGCCGGACTGCCGCGGCAGACGATAAGCCCAATTTGCGTGAGCCGCAGGCCCGCATCGAGGAGGCCGTCGGTCTCGCTGCCGCCATCGATCTCGACGTTGCCGAAGGTCTGGTCGTGCCCGTGGCGGCCATTCGCCCTGCGACCTATCTCGGCAAGGGCAAGGTCGAGGAACTCGCCGGCCGCATCAAGGCCGACGGGATCGGCCTCGTCATGATGGACTGCGCGCTGTCGCCCGTGCAGCAGCGCAACCTCGAAAAGGCGTGGGGCTGCAAGGTCATCGATCGAACCGGACTGATCCTCGAGATCTTCGGCCGGCGGGCCCGCACGCGCGAGGGCTCGCTGCAGGTCGAACTCGCACATCTCGCCTATCAGAAGAGCCGCCTGGTGCGGTCCTGGACCCATCTCGAGCGCCAGCGCGGCGGCTTCGGCTTTCTGGGTGGCCCGGGCGAGACCCAGATCGAGGCAGACAGGCGGGTCATCCAGGAACGGATGGTGCGCATCGAGAAGGAACTCGAGGGCGTCAAGCGCACGCGCTCCCTGCACCGCGAGAGCCGGCGCAAGGTGCCTTACCCAGTGGTGGCGCTCGTCGGCTACACCAATGCCGGCAAGTCGACGCTCTTCAACCGCCTGACCTCGGCGGAAGTGCTGGCGCAAGACCTTCTCTTCGCGACGCTCGACCCGACCGCCCGCGTGGTTAAGCTGCCGCACGGTGCGCCGGTGATCCTCAGCGACACTGTCGGCTTCATCTCCGACCTGCCGACGATGCTGGTCGCCGCCTTTCGCGCGACGCTGGAAGACGTGGTGTCCGCCGACGTCATCCTGCATGTGCGCGACGTCTCCCACGGAGACACCGAGGCCCAGTCGGCGGACGTCATCTCGATCCTGCGTGACCTCGGCGTAGACCCGGACGACCACAGCCGGCTGATCGAGGTCTGGAACAAGGCCGACCTGCTTGCGCCCGAGGAGCGCGAGCGCATGGGCGGGGTGGCCGCGCACCGTCCCGTGGAGTCCCGGCCGGTGCTCGTGTCAGCCGTGACAGGGGAGGGCATCGCAACGCTCCTCGCCGCGGTCGAGACCAGGCTCGCGGCCGAGCGGCCCGTCTTCAACGTGCGCGTCGCGCCCGAGGACGGAGCCGGGCTGCACTGGCTCTATTCAGAGGCCGAGGTTCTGGAGCGGCGCGACGGCGACGACGGGCAGGTTCTCGTCGCTGCCCGCATCCTGCCGGAGAAGGAGCCGCGGCTGCTGCGCCGGTTTCCCGGCGCGCGGCGGATGCGCTGAGCGTCAGTCCTTGGGCAGGCTCTTGGCCTCAACCCAGAGCTCTTCCATCTCGGGAAGGCTGGCCTCGGCCGGCGTTCTACCTTGCTTTGCAAGCGCTTCCTCGATGTGGCGGAAGCGCCTCGTGAACTTGCGGTTGGTGCGCGACAGGGCATCCTCGGCATCGACCTCGAGATGCCGGGCCAGGTTCGCGACGGCAAAGAGCAAGTCGCCCACCTCCTCGCGCACGGCATTCTGCTCACCGGCGTCGAGCGCCTCCTCGATCTCGTCGATCTCCTCGCGAAGCTTGGCGAGGACGGCGCGGGGGTCGTTCCAGTCGAAGCCGACCTTGCCGGCCTTGGCCTGCAGCTTTACCGCCCTTGTCAGGGCGGGAAGCGCCTCAGTGACGCCAGCAAGGACGCCGGCCTCCGTGTCGTCAGGGAGACCCGCTTCCACACGCCGCCGGCGGCGCTCGTCCTTCTCCGCGGCCTTGATCTGCCCCCACAGCGCCTTCACCTCCGCGGGCGAGAGATCCCGGGCGTCACCGAAGACGTGCGGGTGCCGCCGGATGAGCTTGGCCGTGATGGCTTCCACGACGCCGCCGAAGTCGAAGAGGTTCTGCTCTTGCGCCATGCGGGCGTGGAAGACGACCTGCAGGAGGAGGTCGCCGAGTTCCTCGCGCAGGTCGACGAGGTCGCCGCGCATGATGGCATCGGCCACCTCGTAGGCTTCCTCGATCGTGTAGGGGGCGATGGACGCGAAGTCCTGCTCGAGATCCCAGGGACAGCCCGTCCCTGGCGTGCGCAGGGCGGCCATGATGGCGATCAGGTCCGCGATGTCGCGAGACGGGGAGGGCATGCCTTGTTCTCGTGCGGGCTGGCCGTGGCAGGGCCGTGTGGGCGATCCCGCAAGACTACACGATCGCTCCCTCAGCCGGTCTTCTACACACCGGCCCCGGCATTCTCATCCACACAGGAAAGGTCGAAGGCGGCCAGCCCCTCATCGAGCAGGTCGGGCAGGTTTGGGATGCCGAGCAGGTAATCGCCGATGTCCCCCTCGCTGCGATCGCGCGCGGTGCGGGTTGCCTCGTCCCAGTCGGACGCGTCGAAATCGCCTCGGCCAATCCAGACGAGGGCTACGAGATCAGTCTTCTCGTCATCGTTGAGGCCTGCGAGGAAGTTTCGGATCTCACCCTCGATGGGATCGTCGGCACCGTCCTCAAGAACGTCGAAGTTGCGATCATCAGTAGCGTTCGAGCCGCTGTCGGGATCGGTGTCGCCTTCCTTCACGTCGAAGCGGCGGGCCTGCCGGATGAGGGCACAGACCTTGTCGAGAGCGATATCCATGAGGGTCTCCGGAGATGGCCCGCCACGGGCGGGGTGCTTGCGGAACCGGCGGGACCTCCGGCCGGTTCCATCCCGCGACCCGGAGGCAGGAATGAACGAAGAACGATACGAGCAGCGCCCGCCGACATCGGCGAAACTGAAGGCCGACATCGATGCCGGGCAAACGGGCGACAAGGTGCCTTCCAGCGATCCCGGGCTGGCACCCCTGGGCACTGACGACGAGGCTGCCGGGCATCCTCCCAGTCCGAAGGAGCGGGCCATGGCCGCCGCAAATGAACGCGGCCGCTTCGGCGGGGCTCCACCCGCGCGCAAGCCCGACCGTGAGGGAAACCGGACCGTCGTGTACCTGATCGTCGGACTCGCGCTCGTCACCGGGGCCGTGGTGGCAGGGGCGGGGTACTTGTTGTCGTGACACGGCGCTAAGAAAAAGGACCGCTCGTGAGAGCGGCCCTTTCCCTGTGTCTCAGACCAGTTGGCTGGACGCAGCCTTACTGCGCGTTGCCGGTGTTGCGATCACCGGGGTAGCGATAGGTCGGAGCGTTCTTGAGTTCGTCCTTCGTCGCGTTGACGACGCCACGATCCGGATAGGCCTCGTTGCCGTTCATCGCGACCGTCCCGGTCACGTCGTTGCCGTTGCCGGTCGTGGCGGCGGCGTTGTTGTTCGCCATGGTGGTGTTGGCGGCCGTACCGCTGGTGGCAGGCCCGTTGTTGGCCGTTGTGTTCGCCGCCGTCACAGCGCGCTGCGTCCACTGCACCTGGTTGTACGGGATGGCGACATCCTTCTCGCCGATGCCGAGGAAGCCGCCGACGCCGATCACGACCGCCTTGATCGAGCCGTCATGGCTCATCACCAGTTCGCGCACGTCGCCGATCTTCTTGTTGTCGGCGCCGTAGATGTCGAGGCCCATGAACTTCGAGGCGCGCCACTCGCCGCCTGCCGTGTTGGCGTAGAACTTGTCGCTCATTGCGCCGCTGCTGGCACCTGCGCCGGCCTGGTTCATCGTGCCGCTGGCGTTGCTGTTGGTGGTGTTGTTCATCGTGGCGTTGGTGTCGCCGCCCGGCGTCATCGGCTGCGTCGCAGCCGGCGGATTGGCCGTCGTGTTGTCCTGCGCAAAAGCGGGGGCGCAGAAGCAAGCGGTGGCGAGAAGGCCGGCGGCCAGGGTCCTGGTGATCATGGTCTGTCTCCTCGAAAAAACTGTCGTCGCAACGAGATGTTGCTGCGCGTCCTGCGCGTGCCCCCACAACGGCACAGCCCGCAAATGGTTCTCGGGCTTTGCAACAGTGCCCTCCCGGGCGGCCCGTGGCGGCGGAGGCGGAATGTGTGGGACCGCACATCGGCAAGTCTGCCTAAAGCGCATGCAGTCGGGGGGACAGGTTTGGGAGTTCGAACAAAATGGCCGGCACAGTCGCGCGGGCGCTGCTAGCGTTCAGCGTTGCGCTCGTTTGCATGGCGGTTCCAGCAGGGGCATCCCTTGCGAAGATCACCGTGGCATCGAAAGTCGACACGGAGGGGGCACTGCTGGGATCAATGATCCTGGAGCTTCTTCAACGGCGCGGGCTCGATGTCGAGAGCAAGCTCCAGCTTGGACCGACGCGGACCGTTCGTTCGGCCATCATCTCGGGCGATATCGACATCTATCCCGAATACACGGGGAACGCCGGCTTTTTCTCCGGCAGCGAGGCCGACCCGGTCTGGCGCAACGCCTCTGCGGGTTTTGAGCGCGCCCGCGAGATCGACGCGGACCGGCGGCTGATCTGGCTCAAACCGGCGCCCGCGAACAACACCTGGGCCATCGCGCTTCGCCGCGACGTCGCCAAAGCGAATGGCATTCGCACGCTGGACGATTTCTCCCGCTGGGTGGGGCAGGGCGGACGGGTCAAGCTCGCGGGCTCGCAGGAATTTCTGGAAAGCTCGGCGGCGCTGCCTGCATTCCAAAAGGCCTACGGCTTCACTCTCTCGCCCGAACAGACGCTGGTTCTCTCGGGTGGCGACACGGCGGCCACCATCCGGGCCGCCGCTCAGAACATCGCCGGGGTCAATGCCGCCATGGCCTATGGCACGGACGGCGAACTCGCCGCTCTTGATCTCGTGATTCTCGAGGACACGCGTCAGGTGCAGCCGGTCTACGCTCCGGCGCCGGTCGTACGGGCCGAGATCCTGAAGCAGAATCCCGAGATCCGGGATGCGCTAGAGCCCGTCTTCGCCACGCTCGACAAGGAAACGCTGCAGCAGCTGAACGCCCGCATTGCGCTGGACGGCATGGACGCGCGGACGGTGGCGCGGGACTACCTGACCGCCCACGGCTTCATACCGCCTGCGGCAACCCGCACCAGCCGCTGACCCCTCTCAGGGCGTCACGGCTTCAGCACCACCTTGATGCAGCCGTCCTTCTTGTCGCGGAAGGTCTTGTACATGTCGGGGCCGTCCTCGAGGCTCACCCGGTGGGTGATCACGAAAGACGGGTCGATCTGGCCTTCCTCGATGCGCCTCAGCAGATCGTCTGTCCACCGCTTCACATGCGTCTGGCCGGTGCGGATGGTGAGACCCTTGTTCATCATCATCCCGAACGGGATCTTGTCGAGCACCCCGCCATAGACGCCTGGAACGGAGAGGATGCCTGCCGGGCGGCACACATACATCATCTCGCGCAGCACGTGAGGCCTGTCGGTCTCCAGCATGACGGCCTGCTTGGCGCGGTCGTACATCGAGTCGAGCGTGGCCGTCGCATGCGCCTCCATTCCGACGCAGTCGATGCACTTCTCCGGGCCCTTGCCCGCCGTGAGTTCGTTCAGCCGCTCGACGATGCTGTCTTCGTCGAAGTTCAGCACGATCGCGCCGCCGGCCTCCGCCATGGCGAGACGCTCGGGAACGTTGTCGATACAGATCACCTGCCTGGCGCCGAGCAGAACGGCGCTGCGGATGGCCATCTGGCCCACGGGGCCCGCACCCCAGATGGCAACTGTATCCGTGGGCTGGATGTCGCACTGGACGGCTGCCTGCCATCCGGTCGGGAAGATGTCGCTGAGGAACAGGACCTGCTCGTCGGTGAGTGACGAGGGCACCTTGATGTGCGTCTTGTCAGCGAAGGGCACGCGCAGATACTCGGCCTGCCCGCCGGCATACCCGCCCGTGAGGTGGGTGTAGCCGAACAGCCCGGCCGTCGTGTGCCCGAAGGTCTTGTCTGCGATCTCCTTGTTCCGGTTGGAACGCTCGCAGACGGAGAAGTTGCCGCGCCGGCACTGGTCGCATTCGCCGCAGGTGATGGTGAAGGGGATGACCACGCGGTCACCCGGCTTCAACGCCTTGTTCTCGGATCCGACCTCGACCACCTCGCCCATGGTCTCGTGGCCCATGATGTCGCCCGACTCCATGCCGGGCATGAACCCGTCATAGAGGTGCAGGTCGGAGCCGCAGATGGCGCAGGACGTCACCTTGATGATGGCGTCGCGGGGGTGTTCGATCTTCGGGTCGGGGACGCTCTCGCAGCGGATGTCCTGTTTGCCGTGCCAGCACAGGGCTTTCATTGGGAACCTCGGGTTTCGGACGGGGGGTCCGGCAAACGCCGAGGCGTGGGACATGTTCCTGAGGGTCGGGGAGGGTACGAGAGGCCGTTGCGAACGCCCGGCCCGTCCTTGCGAGAAGCGCAGCGCCAGATCAGGCCGACAGGCCTGGGTTGTTTCGCTTCGCTCGCTAGGACGGGGAGTGTCCGGCCCTAGCAATCCAGCGTGTTGTCCCGCTCCCAGTCGGTGAGATGCGCGGCGTAGGCGTTCCACTCGGCTGTCTTGAGCTTGACGAACGCCGTGCAGAACTCCTCGCCGAAAGCCTGCCGCAAAGTCGTGGAGGCTTCGAAGGCGCGTAGCGCATCGAGAAGGTTCAGCGGCAGCCGCTTGGCTTCCTTCACCGTGTGGCCGTCGACATACATGTCGATGTCGAGCCGCTTGCCGGGGTCGCGGCCGTTACGGATGCCATCGAGGCCGGCGGCGATCATGCCGGCCTGCAGGAGGTAGGGGTTCACCGCTCCGTCGGCGAGGCGCAGCTCGAAGCGGCCGGCCTCCGGAATGCGGATCATGTGGGTGCGGTTGTTGCCGGTGTAGGTGACGGTGTTGGGCGACCAGGTGGCGCCGGACGTGGTGCGCGGCGCGTTGATGCGCTTGTACGAGTTCACCGTAGGGTTGGTGATCGCGGCCAGTGCCTCGGCAGAGTGGATGAGGCCGCCTATGAAGTGGTAGCCGGCCTTTGAGACGCCGAGTTCCCCGGCCTCGTCGTCGAACAGGTTGCGGCCGTCGCGGCTCCACAGCGAGACATGGGCGTGGCAGCCATTGCCGGTCAGCGCCGTGAAGGGCTTCGGCATGAAGGTCGCCCGCAGCCCATGCTTCTCGGCGACCGACTTCACCATGTACTTGAAGAACGCGTGCCTGTCGGCTGTGACGAGGGCGGTATCGTAGTTCCAGTTCATCTCGAACTGGCCGTTGGCGTCCTCATGGTCGTTCTGATAGGGCCGCCAGCCCAGCGCCAGCATGGCGTCGCAGATCTCGGTGATGACGTCGTAGCGGCGCATGAGTGCGGACTGGTCGTAGCAGGGCTTGGCCTGCCGGTCCGCCGCGTCGGAGATGGCCGTGCCGTCGGGCGAGATGAGGAAGAACTCGCACTCGACACCGCTCTTGAGCTCGTAGCCGTCCTCGGCCGCCTTCGCGACCAGGCGCTTCAGGAGGTTGCGAGGAGCTTGGTCGACCGGCTTGCCGGCCATCCAGAGATCGGCGGCAAGCCATCCCACCTCGGGCTTCCACGGCAGCTGGATGAGGCTCGCGGGGTCCGGGATGGCGAACAGGTCGGGGTGGGCGGGTGTCATGTCCAGCCACGTCGCGAACCCGGCGAACCCGGCGCCGGCCCGGGCCATCTCGGCGATGGCCGCCGCGGGCACCAGCTTGGCGCGCTGCGTGCCGAACAGGTCGGTATAGGAAATCAGGAAGTACCTGATCCCGCGTTCCTTCGCGGCTACGGCCAGATCCAGCGTCATGTCGTCCCCCTCCGAAGTCGCTAAGCGGATCCGAAGCAAGGACCGCGCCGCCGATCCAGCCTCAGATCCCCCCGCGCCCTGACCCGGGGATCCAGTCCGTTCCCGCCAGCGGGACGCGCGCCATTGCCGCTGCCTCGATGGTGAGGGCGACGAGATCCTCCGGCTCCAGATTGTGCAGGTGCGTCTTGCCGCAGGCGCGGGCGATCGTCTGCGCCTCGAGCGTCATGACGGCGAGGTAATTGGCGAGCCGACGGCCACCGAGTTCCGGATCGAGACGAGCTGCAAGAACAGGATCCTGCGTCGTGATGCCCGCCGGGTCGCGGCCCTCGTGCCAGTCGTCATAGGCCCCGGCCGTCGAGCCCAGCGCGCGATAGTCGTCCTCCCAGCGCGGGTCGTTGTCTCCGAGCGCCACGAGGGCGGCCGTGCCGATCGACACGGCGTCGGCTCCCAGCGCCAGGGCCTTGGCAACATCGGCGCCGTTCCGGATGCCGCCGGAGACGACCAGTTGCACCTTGCGGTGCATGCCGAGGTCCTGCAGCGCCTGCACGGCCGGGCGAATGGCTCCGAGGATCGGAATGCCGACATGCTCGATGAAGACGTCCTGCGTTGCCGCGGTGCCGCCCTGCATGCCGTCGAGGACCACCACGTCGGCTCCGGACTTCACGGCGAGCGCGGTGTCGTAGTAGGGGCGGGAGGCTCCCACTTTTACATAAATGGGCTTTTCCCAGTCGGTGATCTCCCGAATCTCCTCGATCTTGATCTCGAGATCGTCCGGGCCCGTCCAGTCGGGGTGGCGGCAGGCCGAACGCTGGTCGATGCCCTGCGGCAGGGTTCGCATGTCCGCGACGCGCGGCGAAATCTTCTGGCCCAGCAGCATGCCGCCGCCGCCGGGCTTCGCTCCCTGGCCGACGACGATCTCGATGGCGTCCGCCCGGCGCAGATCGTCCGGGTTCATGCCGTAGCGCGACGGCAGGAGCTGGTAGACGAGCAGCTGGGAGTGCCCGCGCTCCTCCGCAGTCATGCCTCCGTCGCCTGTCGTCGTCGAGGTGCCCGCCATCGTGGCGCCGCGTCCCAGCGCCTCCTTGGCCTGGGCGGAGAGGGAGCCAAAGCTCATGCCCGCGATGGTCACCGGAATCTTCAGCTCGATGGGCTTCTTCGCGAACCGCGTGCCCAGCATGACGGTGGTGGCGCAGCGCTCGCGATAGCCCTCGAGCGGATAGCGGCTGATGGAGGCGCCGAGGAAGAGCAGGTCGTCGAAATGCGGCAGCTTGCGTTTCGTCCCGCCGCCGCGGATGTCGTAGATGCCTGTCGCCGCAGCCCGGCGGATCTCCGCCAGCGTCGCGGGATCGAACGTGGCCGAGAAGCGCGGCGGCGTGCGGGGAGGCTGGCCGTCGGTCATCAGTACGCCCCCGCATTGTCGACGTGGAAATGGTAGAGCCCGCGGGCTGAACCGTAGCGGCGGAACTCGGAGACATCGACCTGGCCGGCGATCCCGGCGGCCTCGAGCTTCTTCCAGAGCTTCTCTCGGTGATGATCCGTCATGCGCTTCTCGACGCAGTCGGCCCCGAGCGACTTCGCCGTGCCCCGCACGTAGAGGCGCGCCTCGTACAGGCTGTCGCCAAGGCTCTCACCGGCATCGCCGAGCACGGTCAGCGTGCCCGCCTGGGCCATGAAGGCGGACATGTGGCCGACCGAGCCTTTCACCACGATGTCGATGCCCTTCATGGAGATGCCGCAGCGGGCGGCAGCGTTGCCGTCGATGACGAGCATCCCGCCCCGTCCGGTCGCACCGGCGGACTGCGAGGCATCGCCCGTCACGTGGACGAAGCCGGACATCATGTTCTCGGCCACACCCGTGCCGGCGTTGCCGCGCACGATCACCGTGCCGAGCTTGTTCATGCCCGCGCAGTAATAGCCGGCATGTCCCTCCACCTCGACCGTCACCGGCGCGTCGAGCCCTGCCGCGATGGCGTGTGCGCCACCCGGGTTGAGCACGCGCCAGTGCGTCTTGTTGCTGTCTGCGGGGAGCGCATGCAGTGCGGCGTTCAGTTCACGCAGCGGCGCGGCGGATAGGTCGAAGACGGGCATCAGTGCCGGTCCCAGAAATAGACCGTCGCGGGCTCGGGCTCGAACAGCCTCGCCGAGCCGATGCCCGGCAGGTCGGCGAGAGCCCGGAACTCCGAGCCGAAGGCGACGTAGGCGTCCGTCTCCGCCATGACGGCCGGCTTGCAGGCGATGGGATCGCGCAGCACGCCAAATCCGCTCTCGGTGCCGACGACGAAGGTGAAGAAGCCGTCCAGCGCGTCGAGCGCATGCTCCAACGCGACGCCGAGACTTTCGCCCTGGCGAAGCCGCCAGGTGAGATAGCCGGCCGCGACCTCGGAATCATTGTCCGTCTCGAAGCTCAGTCCCTCACGTCGCAGGACGCGGCGCATGTCGTTGTGGTTGGAGAGCGAGCCGTTGTGGACGAGGCACTGGTCCACGCCGGTCGAGAAGGGATGCGCGCCGAGCGTGGTGACCGCGCTCTCGGTCGCCATGCGGGTGTGGCCGATGCCGTGCGTACCCGCCATTCCGGCCAGCCCGAAGCGGCGCGCCACGTCGGACGGCAGGCCAACCTCCTTGTAGAGCTCCATGCGCTTGCCCGCTCCGACGACGTCGATGCCAGGCTCGCCGGCGGCGAGAGCTGCCCTGACGGCCGGCTCCCGCCCGGAGGGAACGGAGATCACGGCATGGGTGTCGCGCATCGTGACCGGGACAGGCTCGCCTGCAGCCGGCTGAAGTGCAGCGGCAATGGCTGCGAAGTCCGTCCCGGACGGTCCGCGAAGGGTGAGTTTCACGCGGCTGTCGGCGCCCTCGCCATAAACCGCAAACCCTGCCGAATCGGGGCCTCGATCACACATGACGTCGAGCATCGAGGCCAGCATTCCGCCGAGCTCGGGCTGCAATCGCTCGTCCTTCAGGAAGAGCCCGACGATGCCGCACATGACCGCGTACCCCGATATCGAGAATGGCGGGACGCTACTGCGGCACGGCTGGCGCATCAACCCTTCCGCTCACATTTTCTTCCGGAGAAGAAACAGGCCGACGTCACTGGCGGGGGTAGACGATGATCGACAGATACGTCATCGGGCGCACGACGAGCGTCTCCGGGCCGTGCGGCGCGCCGGAGTCGAAGAGCAGCGAGTCGCCGGGCCTGAGATGGTAGGTATCGCCGCCGTGCCGGTACAGGACCTCGCCGCTCAGCATGTAGATGAACTCGATCCCCGCATGCTGGAAGCCGGTATAGGCCTCCGCATCCTCGCGCAGCGTGATCAGGTACGGCTCGACCGCCACCTCGCCACGCAGGACGTGGCCGAGCAGCTCGTAGACATGCCCGACCTTGGTGCCCCGGCGCTCGATGGTGACCCCACGGCCGGCCGGCACGTAGGAGCAGTCCTGCCGTTCCTCGAAGCTTGCGAAGAGGGACGAGATGGAGACGCCCAGCGCCGCCGCGACCGACTGGAGTGTCGAGAGGGACGGGGAGATCTGCCCGTTCTCAATCTTCGACAGCATTCCCGTCGAGATCCCCGCCGCGGCGGAAAGATCGATTGTCGAGAGGTCGCGTTGCCGCCGCAGCGCGCGGATCTGCCGTCCGATCGCGAGTTCCAGCACACGGGGCGGCGCGGGAGGCGCATCCGACCCCGTCGCCAGGCCATCCTCCGGCTTCCCGCCCTTCAGCTTGTCACCCGTGCCCGCCATTCAGTCCCTCTCCAACCCTCGATTGCCTGCAACGCCGAACTACGCGGCTCCCGGCCGCCATCCCAGGCGCTGCAACGATGCGTTGTGGAGCCGGCTCAGCAGCACGAGCGCAGCGATAGCTCCGATGAAGGCCATCAGCATGTCGGACTGCGCATCCCACACATCCCCCTGCGAGCCGAGGAAGGCGGCGCTGGCGCCGCCCAGCGCCACTGCCGTGAACCATTCGATGATCTCGTAGATGGCGCTGAAGGCGCCCGGCACGGCAACGCACAGCACGGGGAGCCAGCGATTGCGCGGCTCGAGCCGGAAGGGCGACCAGCGCAGCAGGATTTCGCGGGTCAGGATGGCTGGGGTCACCCCCTGCGCGAGGTGCCCGAGCTTGTCGTAATTGTTGCGGTCCCAGCCGAACCATCCCTTGGCCCACTCACCGAGCGGTACCTCGGCATAGGTCCAATGTGCGCCCGCCAGGAGGATGAGGCAGTGCACGAAGACGAGTCCGTAGAGCAGGTCCGACAGCCTGTAGCGCCGGGAGGTGAGGACCATCGCGGGAACGGCGACGACGACCGGCAGGGCTTCCAGCCACCATGTCAGGCGGTCCGAAGCACCCACATAGGACGAGGCCGTCGCTGCCAGCACGAGGGCAAGAAGAACGAGCGGGAGAAGTCCGGGACGGGCGGTCTCCCTCGTCTTCGCGTCTCCGGTACCCACCGCGCTCATGCCACCTCCATGGATCCAGCAAAGGACGCGCTACTACGCCGCGTCAATCCCGGCCTCGACGCCAGACACCTTCACACAGGCGCCCCTGCTGGTAGGAAGGGCGGGGGAGGAGTGACGAGCGATGGACATCCAGGAGTTCGACTACGTCGTCGTCGGTGGCGGGTCCGCCGGCTGCGTGCTGGCCAACCGCCTTTCCGCCGACCCCCGCAATCGGGTTGCGCTGCTCGAGGCGGGCGGCAACGACAACTGGATCTGGTTTCACATCCCCGTCGGCTACCTCTTCGCCATCGGCAACCCGCGCGCCGACTGGCTGATGAAGACGGAGCCCGTGCCGGGATTGAACGGCCGCGCCCTGAACTATCCGCGCGGCAAGGTGCTTGGCGGCTGCTCGGCCATCAACGCCATGATCTACATGCGCGGCCAGGCCGCCGACTACGATGGGTGGCGCGAAATGGGCCTGCCCGGCTGGGGCTGGGACGACGTGCTGCCGATCTTCCGCAGCCACGAGGATCACCACGCGGGCGAAACCGAGCACCACGGCGCCGGCGGGGAATGGCGGGTCGACAAGCCGCGTGCCCGCTGGGACATCCTGGAAGCATTCATCCGGGCAGCCGAGTCGAGCGGAATCCCGCGCACGGACGACTTCAACCGGGGCGACAACGAGGGTGTCTCGTATTTCCAGGTGAACCAGAAGAACGGCCGCCGCTGGTCCGCCGCGCGTGGGTTTCTTCGTCCGGCCATGGGCCGGCCGAACCTCGCGGTGATCACCGGCGCGCACGCCACCCGCGTGATCGTGGAGCAGGGCCGTGCCGTGGGGGTCGCCTATGACCGGGCCGGCATGCCGGCCGAGGCGCGGGCGCGGCGCGAGGTGGTGCTGACCGCTGGCGCCATTGCGACGCCGCACCTGCTGCAGCTTTCGGGGATCGGGTCAGGCTCCGTGCTTCAGGGCCTGGGTGTTCCCGTCGTCGCCGACCTGCCGGGCGTCGGCGCCAATCTGCAGGACCATCTGCAGATCCGGCCGATCTTCAAGGTGAGCGGGGTGAAGACGCTGAATTCCGAGTACCGCTCGTTGCTGAAGCGCGCGGCGATGGGCGTCGAATACGCGTTCCTGCGCCGCGGCGCACTCACCATGGCGCCGTCGCAGCTCGGCGCGTTTACGCGCTCATCGCCCCGTTACAATCGTGCCAACGTGCAGTTCCACGTGCAGCCGCTGTCGCTCGACCGTTTCGGCGAGCCGATGCACGCCTTCGACGCATTCACGGCCAGCATCTGCAACCTTCGCCCGACGAGCCGCGGAACGGTGACACCCAGGAGCCCGGACCCGCGCCAGCCCCCGGCCATCCAGCCCAACTACCTTGCAACCGCCGATGATCGCCAGGTGGCGGTGGATTCCATCCGGCTCGTTCGCCGGGTCGTCGCGGCTCCCCCGCTCGCGCGCTACAAGCCGGAGGAGTACAGGCCGGGCCCCGAGCTGGTGACCGAGGACGACCTCGCGAAAGCGGCAGCCGACATCTCTACGACCATCTTCCATCCCGTCGGCACGGCGCGGATGGGACCCGACGGGGACGGGCTAGCCGTGACGGACGAGCGACTTCGGGTTCGCGGAATAGCCGGCCTGCGCGTGGCCGACGCGTCGGTGATGCCGACCATCACCTCGGGAAACACGAACTCACCGACAATTATGATTGCCGAGAAGGCCAGCCGCATGATGCTGGAGGACGCGAAGGCGGTGGGCTGAGCCGGATCAGCCCGCCAGCAAGGCTCGCGATTGCCGCGCCAGCTCGTCGCGGTCCGCGGCAAGGTTCTCCACGCGCAGCCACGTTTCCCACGCCGGCATGATGCTCCAGCCCTGCACACCCGCATGCGCGAGCGGAAGCCGGTAGTGGAAGACCGGCCGCGCGCTGATCTTCTCCCGCGGCAAAACAGCGCGGACGCCTTCCGGGTCGAGGTGCGCGAGAAGAGGCAACAGATCCATGCCGCGCCTCCGCGTCGGGTTGGCGCTCAGATAGTCACGGGCGAAGGCCGCAGCATCCGGATCATAGTCCGGCGAGAGGACGAGCCGGGCATAGGCGGATGGAAAGCACGCCGTGAGCGCCGACAGGGTGTCTTCCCGTCCCTCGGCGCAGGCCAGCCTGACCTCCTGCTCCAGCACGAGGAAGGCGCGGAGATAGGCGACCAAAGTCGCCACCGTCTCGTCTGGCGGGTCGATGTTGAAGTGAAGCCCCAGCGTGTCGAACAGGATCGTCCCTTCGCCACGGGCCCCGGCAGCATGCAGGCAGGCTACGGCGTCGTCGACTTCCGCGAGCCGGTGGAAGGGCAGGGGCCCCGTGATGAACTCGCGCGGAACAAAGGGCTGCACGAGGGAGCCGAGCCAGTCGGCAGAGCGATCGTCGAGCCTGAAGGCGAGTTCAGGGTGCCGGCGCGGGTGCACCGCCCGAAGATCGGTCTCGATTCGCAGCTCGCCGAGCCGGCTGCCGGATATGCGGAATGCGTGCGGATCTTCCTTTTCCAGCGTTCCACCCAGGCCCGCGGCGAGCGCGGCGGCGGCGGCGCGGGCTGACGGTCCGAGGAACTCCACTTCCACGCCGGTGCGGCGCTCCCGGCGAGCGGGCCGTGTTGCCGGGGCGATGTCATCGCTGAGCGCTGGCGTCTGCATTGCCCGGGAGATGGCGATTCAGGAGGCTGGTTGCAACGCCGGAGGAGTGCTGGGAACTCGCGCGCGTCAGGACCGGGCGACTCACAAAGGTTGACGTCAAGCTATTACTGTTAATTTAATAGCGCAGATGCTTTAAATTGAAGAGGCCGACTGGGAGGATCATCATGTTCTTCCGTTGGAGTGACCGGCCGGCCCTGATGTTCCCGGGCCGTGCCTATGTGATCCAGAGCCCCGGTGAGGGCTGGACAGAAGTCGACTACCGCGACATCGCCTCAGAAGCGGAAACCCTGGCCCAGGACGAATTCTGGACCGAATTCGAGAGCTGGAAGCTTCCAGGCTTTCCGCCCGAGTTTGCGCTGCTCGAGCGGAGGCCGGAATTCTTCAATCCCGTGCGGACCCGCGGGCGACGGCTGGCGTTTTTCTGAGCAACTTCCGACGAAGCTCTTCGCAAAAGCTCCCTTTTCGTGGAGCGACAGAGTGCAATTGCGACGGAGACCGATCGGGTCGCCGTCGTGAAGCTTGTCTTCCGGGCCAAAACCTGATTTTATATCAAGTGTCTGGCGGGCTCATTTCACGCTGGTTGTAAATGCCGCCGCCAGGATGGCTCCGGTTCCCGATCTGCCAGGCATACCCGAGCCGTCTTTCCTTTGACGCATACCCCGCCTTTCCTGCGCGTTGAGCCTTTGGATAATTCACGCGTGTCGCCATATAATGGCGGTGCGGAGGACACGGACGTGGCCCGTTACTACTTCGACGTTCTCGCAGGCAAGGACTGCAAGCCTGACAAGATCGGCATCGATCTGCCCGATCTGCCCGGCGCAGTGTCGGAGGCGATCGCTCGCGCCACAAAGCTCCTGAAGCAGCAGACACCCGAGGGCGAGGACCGCAGGTCCTGGATGCTCGTCGCACGCGGGCAGGACCTCAACGTCATCTTCGTGATCCGGCTGTCCATGGTGCTGACGGCACTGCTCTGGGCGACGACACGCCTGCACTGACGAGCCGCCGCCGTGACGGCGGCTCGCTGTCGCGAACCCGGCCTCAGACAGGCGGCGGATTGCGCTCGGCGAAACCACGCTGGTGCCAGTAGGGGTAGACAGGCGTGACATCGCTCGCGGCGTCGAGACGCGCGACCTGCTCTGTCGTCAGGTTCCAGCCAACAGCCCCGAGGTTCTGCATCAATTGCTCCTCGTTGCGCGCGCCGATGATGACGGTCGAGACGGTCGGACGCTGCAGAAGCCAGTTCAGCGCGATCTGCGGGACGGTCTTCCCGGTCTCGGCGGCGATCGCGTCGATCGCGTCGACCACCCGGAACAGGCGCTCGTCCTCGACCGGTGGCCCGTTCTCGGCGGTCTTGTGCAGGCGGCTCGTCTCGGGCAAGGGCTGCCCGCGCCGCAGCTTCCCGGTGAGGCGGCCCCAGCCCAGCGGGCTCCACACGACCGCGCCGACGCCCTGGTCGAGCCCGAGCGGCATCAGCTCCCATTCGTAGTCGCGGCCGATCAGCGAGTAATAGGCCTGGTTGGCGACGTAGCGGGACCAGCCATACCGATCCGACACGGCCAGCGACTTCATCAGGTGCCAGCCGGAGAAATTTGATACGCCGAGATAGCGCAGCTTCCCGGCCCGCACGAGCTCGTCCAGCGTGGAGAGAACCTCCTCGACGGGCGTGTGGGCGTCGAAGCCGTGGAGCTGGAAAAGGTCGATGTAGTCGGTGCCCAGGCGCTTCAGGGCCGCGTCGATTCCCTTCACGAGCCGGTAGCGCGAGGAGCCGACATCGTTCGGGCCGTCGCCCGTCCTGAAGGTCGCCTTGGTGGAGATGATCACCTTGTCGCGCCGCCCGCGGATGGCGGCGCCGAGGATCTCCTCGGCCGCGCCGCCCGAATAGGCGTCAGCGCTGTCGAAGCAGTTCAGGCCATGGTCGAGACAGATGTCGAGGAGGCGCCGGGCCTCGTCGGCCTGTGTGCTGCCCCATTCCTGGAAGAAGGCGCCGCGCCCGCCGAACGTGCCAGTGCCGAAGCTCAGGACCGGCACGTTGAAGCCGGACGCGCCCAATCGCCTGTATTCCATCACGTCCTCCGCGGGAGAGCGGGCCCTGAAGCCCTGTCGGGTGGGATCATCGGGCGGAGAGCATGCCCGGTCCAGCGCCCCGGCGCCATGCAGTCCCGCGCGGTGAGCGGGGCAGCGTCACTGCAGCCCGCCGGCGGCCTCGACCGGAGCGCTCACGACCCCCGCGGCACCCTGCGCCGTTGCCGCCAGGTTTCCGGCCGCCGCGTCGATCTGGTCGTCGAGGCTGCGCCGGGTGGCGGGGTCGACGATCGCGATGGGCGCCGAAACGGCGGCGCCGGCCACTGCCCCGACGGTGCTGGCGGCACCCTGCGTCACCTGGGCGATCCGTTCGCCCAGGCCGACGCGCTGGTCCGTGATCGTCTGGCCGTCGACGAGCCTCTGGCCGATCAGCTTCACCACTTCCGGGCTCTCGGCGAACTTGCCGTGGTTGAGATCGTCCCCTGTCCGCAACTTCGTCAGGTCGAGCACGGTGATCCTGTCGGCCTTGAACTCGTCCCTGTAGGGCTCGCTCTCCGGGTTCACCGCGCCCAGGCGGGGGACGTTGCCCCAGACGCGCCTGGAAACGGCCAGGGCACGGTCGTCCTGCGAGACGAACAGGGTGACGTCAGGCCGGTCCTTGCCGAGCGAGGCGAACTGGCGGCGAAAGACATCGACGTCGACGTCGGGCGCCGCGAGCATGACGTTCTTGATCCGCGGGGAGACCCGGCCGTCGCGGATCGCCATCTGGCGCAGCGACTCCAGCGCCAGCCAGTTGCCCATGGAATGCGCGAGGATCGAAATTTCGCCGACGGCGGGATCCTTCGAGAGCGACTGGAGCAGGTCCTCGAGGGCGTCGCGGGAATAGTTGGTGCTCTCCCTGTCGTAGCCATAGGCGAAGACGCTGCCGCGCGACGGCCAGGTGAAGAGCACGGGCACAACCGGCGCGCCGCTGTCGTGGACGATCTGGGCAAAGCGGAAGACGGCGTCGTCGAAGCGGTTGTTGAAGCCGTGGACGAAGACGAGAACGCGGCGGCCCGGCGTCTTTCGAACGGCCTGGCCGAACCACTTCACCGCCTGCGGCTTTTCGAGCCGCTCGGCGTAGGTGGTCACGAAGTCGGTGGCCGGATTGCCGGGAACGCGCGAGGGCCACTGCACCTCGCCAATCTTGCGCGCTGTATCGGGAGGGATCGACACGCCGATGCGGGCGAAGGCCGGCTTGTCGGCCCGCTCGCCCGTGAAGAGATCCTTCTCGATCGTGGTCGAGGCGCGGGTGGTGGCGACGAGGAGGTCGACCTGGCTCGTTCCGGCCACTGTGGTTGGAACGGGCACGAGCGCACCGATGCGGTCGGACGCACATCCCGCGACAAGGATCGCTGCAAGCAGGGCGGGCAGGGCGGTGCGGCGCATGGTGGCTCCGGGAAAGTGCAGCCGCAGAGTCCCTCCAATGGCGCCAAAATCAAGGTCGCTGATGCCGCCCCCTCCCGAATAGGGGAGGGATCGGTGCAGCGGCGGTGGGCCGGTCAGCGCGCCGGGGCGCGGCCCTGGACCATCCTGATCACGATCGGAGCCGCGATGGTGATGATCAGCAGCAGGCCGAGCAGGACGTTGATGACGATGCCGGGCACGTTCATCAGCGACAGGCCGAAAGTGGCGAGCCCAAGGACGAAGACGGCCAGCACGACGCCGGGGATGGTGCCGACGCCTCCCGAGATCGCGACGCCGCCGAGGATCACCATGGTGATGACGTCGAGCTCCCAGCCGAGCCCGATGTTGGGCCGGACGACGCCGATGCGCGCAACGAGCAGAACGGCCGCGAGGCCGGAGAGCAGGCCGGAGAGCGTGAACAGCGCGAAGCGTATCCGGTCGACGCGAATGCCCGAGAAGCGGGCCGCCACCGGGTTCGCGCCAATCGCGAAGAGCCGCCGGCCGGTTGCGGTCCCGTGCAGGACGATACCGAAGATGACGGCCAGCAGCAGGAACAGGACAAATGAGAGCGGCAGCGGAGGCATGTCGATCAGGTAGCTCTGCCCGAGCGACAGATACTCCTGCGGGAAGGTGGTGAGCGCCTGATCGCCGAGCGTGACCTGCGCGATGCCCCTGTAGAGCGACATCGTGCCGATGGTGATGACGATGGAGGGCACGCCGGTGCGCGTGACGAGCAGCCCGTTGAACGCTCCGCAGAGCAGGCCGACGATCAGGCCCGTCAGGACGAGGACGGGGACGCCGTAACCTGCCTCCGCCACGAGGCCGATGCACATGCCCGCCAGCGCAACGATGGCGGCGACGGAGAGATCGATCTCGCGCACCAGGATCAGGAGGGCCATGGCGAGCGCGATGATCGCCTTCTCGGAGAAGTTGTAAGTGGCGTCCGCGAGATTGAAGATGTCGAGGAAGTAGGGCGAGATCAGCGTGTTGCCGACGATCACCGCGGCGAGCAGCAGGCACAGGATCGACTCCCAGCGCAGCAGCATGTCCGACAGGCGAAAGGGCGGCCTGTCCGCCACCTCGTAGCGGGCCGACGTCTCGGGATTGCGGGCGGCTTCCGTCATGGCGGCCTCAGGTCTTGGCCTGGGCGGCCGCCCGGCGCGCCTCCGGCAGGATCAGCTTGTCCGGCCGCAGCTCGGCGCGGGCGTTGATGATGACGGCGAGCAGGATGACCGCCCCCGAAATCAGCATTTGCCAGAAGGGCGAGACCTGCATCACGGGCAGCGCATTGACGATGACGCCGATGAAGAGCGCGCCCAGCAGCGTGCCCGAAACCGATCCGATGCCGCCGCCGATGGAGACTCCCCCGATCACGCAGGCTGCGATCACCGTCAGCTCGTAGCCGGTCGCGATCTCGACATAGGCGACGCCGTAGCGTGCCACCCAGAGGTAGCCGCAAAGACCCGCCACCGCGCCGGAGATGGCGTAGGCGATGAGCTGCTGCCGCCCGAGGTCGATGCCGCAATAGCGCGCCGCAACAGGGTTGCCGCCGACGGCGTACAGACCGCGTCCCGGCCTCGTGAAGTTGAGAAACACCCAAGCCGCGATGGAGACGAGAACGGCGATCCAGAACACGCTGTTGAGGCCGAGAACCGTCAGCTTCGGGAAGCCCTGGAAGTTCTCGCCCATCTCCGAAGCGTTCACCTGGCCGCCGCCGCCCACGACAACGATCATGCCGCGGAAGATGGCGAGCGTGCCCAGCGTGGTAACGATCGGCGGGATGCCGAGCACGGCGATGAGGAAGCCGTTGATCAGCCCGAGCCCGAGCCCGATGGCGAGCCCCAACAGGAGGAAGACGACCGCCGGCAGTTCCGGCGCATGCTGCGCCAGCATGGCGGTCAGCATGCCGGTGAGAGCGAGGTTGGCGGCCACCGAGAGGTCGATGCCCCTCGTGAGGATCACGACAGCTTGGGCGAGCGCCATCATGAACAGGAAGGCCGTGTCGTTGAGCACGCCGAGCAGGCTGTCGCGGGCCAGGAACACCGGCGCGTACACGCCGATGCCGATCACCATGGCGACGATGATGGCCGCGAGCAGGACTTCGCGGTAGCGCAGCAGCGCGCTCATGATGCCATCGCCTCCACCGGCCCTCCGGTCGCGGCGGCGACGATGTTCTCCGCACTCCACGGCATCGGTCCGGATGTCCGGCCGCGTTCCACTTCCGCCACCACGCGTCCTTCCTGCATCACGAGTACCCGGTCGGCGAGGCCCATCACCTCGGGCAGCTCCGAGCTGACGAGGATCACGGCCAGCCCCTGCTCGGCGAGCTCGCCGATGAAGTCGTGCACCGCGGCCTTCGAGCCGATGTCGATGCCCTTGGTCGGCTCGTCGAGGATGACGACCTTGGGCTTGGTGGCCAGCCACTTTGCCAGGACGACCTTCTGCTGGTTGCCGCCTGAAAGCTGTCCGACCGACTGCTCCCACGTGGCAGCCTTCACCGAAAGCCGCGTGCCCAGGCTGCGGGTCGCCACGCGCTCTGAGGACCGGGACAGGAAAAGCCCGCGCACATGCTGGGCGAGGGAGGCGAGCGTCGTGTTCTCGCGAATGCCGAGGGGCAGCAGCGCGCCCTGGTGCTGGCGGTCCTCCGGGACATAGGCGATGCCGGCGGCAATGGCGTCGGGCGGCCCGTGGATCTCGACAGGGTGTCCGCCGATGGACACTTTCCCACGCGTAGGCGGGCTCATGCCGAAGAGGCACTGCATCGCCTCCGAGCGGCCGGCGCCAACGAGCCCGTAGAAGCCCAGGATCTCGCCCCGGCGCAGTGTGAAGGAGACGCCGTCGAACTCAGTCGCGTTGGACAGGTCCTCGACCCTGAGCACCTCATCGCCGATGGGGATGTTGCGCTTTGGGAAGACCTGGTCGATAGGCCTGCCCACCATCAGGCGGACAAGGTCGGGTTCCCGCACATTGGCCGTCAGCCCTTCGCCGACCTTCTCGCCGTCGCGCAGGCAGATCCAGCGGTCCGAGATGCGGAAGATCTCGTCGAACTTGTGCGAGATGAAAAGGATAGCCTTACCCGCCGCCTTTAGCTGCGCGACGATACGGAACAGGTCGTCGATCTCGTGGCGCGACAGCGCGGCCGTCGGCTCGTCCATGATGATCACCGACGCCTCGTGGCTCAGCGCGCGCGTGATCTCCACCATGTGCTTCTGCGCGACGGACAGCCGCTTCAGGGGCGTATCGGCGGAGAAATCCGCCTCGATGCGCTTGAGGAGTTCCTCCGCCTTGGCGCGCATGGCGCGCCAGTCGATCAGCGCGCCGCCGGGCATGTGTCCCATGAAGATGTTCTCGGCGACCGAGAGGTCGTCGAACATCACGGTTTCCTGGTGGATGGCCGAGATGCCGGCAGCCCAGGAATCGCGCGGCGAGAGCATGTGCCGCTCGGTGCCGCCGACCTCCACCCGCCCTTCGTCGGGCGTGTAGATGCCCGTCAGGATCTTCACCAGCGTCGACTTGCCGGCGCCGTTCTCGCCGATGAGCGCGGTGACCTGGCCCGGATACAGCGACATCGACACGCCGCGCAGGGCCTTCACGCCGGGGAAGCTCTTGGACACGTCCGAGAGCGTGAGGATGGGCCGGTCGGTAGGAGAGGATGTCACGCGGGCCTGCCGGATCTACGCAGAACATGGCCGGGCGCACGGCCCGGCCACGATGATCGGGTCCGGCGGCCGCGAAGGCCGCCGGCCGCAGTGCCGGATCAAAAGATCTTGGCGAACTGCTCGACGTTCGACTTGTCGAAGACGAAGGGCTCGCCCATGACGGCCTCGCCCGTATCGTCGACCTTGGTGTCGCCTTTCGCGCCCATGGAGACGGTCGACCCGGGTGTTGCGGGCTTGCCCGCCAGGATGCCGGCCATGATCATGGTCGAGGCGTAGCCGTAGTCCACCGGGTTCCAGATCGCGAAGCTGTCGCAGGCGCCCTTGAGCACGGCGTCCTTCATCTCGGACGGCAGGCCGAGGCCGGTGATGTAGACCTTGCCGACGAGGCCGCCGTCCATGATGGCCTTGGCACCCGCGCGGATGCCGATCGTGGTCGGGGAGATGACGCCCTTGAGGTTCGGGTGCGCCTTCACCAGGGCCTGCATCTCGCGGTAGCTCTTGTCGTCCTGGTCGTCGCCGTAGACCGTCGCGACGAGCGGCATCTTGGCGTATTCGGGCTTCTTCCACTCTTCCTTCATGGCGGCGATCCAGGAGTTCTGGTTCGTCATGGTGGAAGCGGCCGACAAGATCGCGACCTCGCCTTCGCCCTTCAGGGTCTTGGCGATCATCTGCACCTGCTTGGCACCGATCAGCGGCGTGGAGGATGCGCTGAGATGCACGATGCGGCCGTCCTTGGCGATGGCCGAGTCGAACGACATCACCTTGATGCCGCGCTGCATCGCCTTCTTTCCGACGGGAACAAGGGCGTTGGCGTCGTTGGCGGAGACGATGATGCCGTCCACCTTCTGGGCGATCAGCGCGTCGATGACCGCGATCTGGTCCTCGGCCGTCGCCTTGGTCGGCGCGGTGTAGATGATTTCCATCCCGCCGAGTTCCTTGGCGGCCTTGTTGGCGCCGTCACGGCACGCGTCGAAGTAGCTGTTGCCGAGGTTCTTCACGACGAGCGCGATGCGCTTGTCCGCCGCGAAGGCACGGGTGGTGAGGCCTGCCGGCAGCACGGTGGCAGCGGCGCCTGCGCCGGCCAGCTTGAGAAGGGTGCGCCTGTCGGCCGAAAAACGCGTCATATGTTCCTCCCGAGGACCGCTGCCCCAGTTTTCGGTGCAGCGTTGGGCGGACGTTAGTCGGCGGAATGCAGGACGGTCAATGGACGCTTCGCGAGCATTCCGGACCATTGTGCGCGCAAACTTGTGTTCTGCGGTTGCAATTGCCTGAAACTTGGGCTGGCGATGCCATTTCGAGCCGCGCATCCTCCGCATTGGAGGTTTGCATGATCCCTGTCATCGACGTGTCCGGCCTCGCGGGCGGATCGCCGGATGCGCTCGCGCGGATCGCCGGCGACGTAGGACGAGCGGCCCGCGGCATCGGCTTCTTTGCCGTCACCGGCCACCCCGTCCCGGGTGACCTGCAGGCCGGGGTCTTCGACGCGGCGCGCACCCTGTTTGCGCTGCCACTCGCCGACAAGGAGGCGCTCGCCATCGAGCGGGTCGGGAACAACCGCGGCTGGGTGCGGCTGGGCGGAGAGGCTCTCGATCCCTCCAGGCCCGCCGATCTCAAGGAGGCCTTCAACATCGGTTTCGACCTCGCGCCGGACGATCCGGAGATCGTGGCCGGCCGGCCCTTCCGGGGCCTCAACGCGTGGCCTGCCATTCCGGGCTGGCGCGAAACGCTGCTGCGCTACTTCGACGCCGTGCACGGCTTCGGGCTTATGCTGCACCGTGCGGTGGCGACCGACCTCGGCCTGCCCGCCGGCTACTTCGAGTCCAGCTTTGACCGGCCTCTCGCGACGCTGCGGCTGCTGCGCTATCCGCCGGCACCGGAGACCGTGCCCGAAGGCGCGATCGGCGCCGGGGCGCACACCGACTACGGCAATCTGACGCTGCTCCTCACCGACGACGCCGGCGGCCTGGAGGTGCAGACCCGAACCGGCGAATGGATCACTCCGCCCCCGCTGCCCGCCGGTGCCTATGTCGTGAACATCGGTGATTGCCTGATGCGCTGGACGAACGACGTCTACGTCTCGACGCCGCACCGCGTCGTGCATCGCGCCCCGCGGGAACGGCTCTCGGTCGCGTTCTTCATGGATCCCAATCCCGACGCTGTGGTCGAAGTAATCCCCGGCTGCACAGGTCCGGGCCGACCTGCCCGCTATGCGCCGGTGACCGGAGCGGAGTATCTTGCCCAGCGGCTCGACGCCACCTATGCCCACCGCCGCGCCGGGGCGGCAGGCTGATCTGCCAAACGCCGATCCTTTTTCGCCCGGCCGGGTTACACTCGGGCTCCCCCGGTGCCAGGAGAGGCCATGCCACGCTACTTCTTCAATGTCGTGATGGAAGGGACCGTCCTTCCCGATCCTGATGGCCAGATCCTGCCCAACGCCGACGCGGCCTGGGCCGCGGCCCGGCGAGCCGCCAAGTCCCTCATGGCCAGCAAGACCGAGCGTCCGGTCAACTGGATCGCCTGCCAGTTCGAGGTGCGGGACGAGGACGACGAGATCGTCCTTGAGTTCCCCTTCGTCGAGGCGCTCGACACCAAGGAGTTTCCCAACTGAAGGGGCCCCCGGTCTGGTCGCCTCAGCCGTCGCCTGCTGTCGCGACGCACCTCCGGCCCGGCAGGCGGACGCGGAGGGTGGGGCTGAGCCGAATCGCGCCCGGCAAGAGATGCGGCGCTACTTCACCGCGCCAGCCGTGAGGCCCTGGATGATGTAGCGCTCGAGCAGGATGCCGATGACGGCGAGGGGCGCGATGGCAGCGGTCGAGAGCGCGGCCATCGACCACCAGTTGATGCCCTGCGAGCCCGTCTGGCTGGCCACCATCACCGGCAGCGTCTTGGCGCCGGAGCTCGTGAGCAGTGCCGCAAAGAAGTACTCGTTCCAGCACAGCACGACCGACAGAATGAAGGCGGCCGCCATGCCGGGCAGGGCAAGCGGCACGATGATGCGCAGGAACGTTCCCCACACGCTCGCGCCGTCGATGGCGGCAGCCTCTTCCAGCTCGACGGGAATCGAGCGGAACTGGTCGCGCATGATCCAGATAACGATGGGGAGCACCATCAGCGTGTAGACGAGGATCAGGCCGATGCTGGTGTCGAGCAGCGCGAGTTCCTTGTAGAGCACGAGGAACGGCATCGCGAGGACGACGGGCGGCAGGATCAACTGCGACAGGAAGAAGAACGAGATGTCCTTGTTGCGCCAGATCGCGAACTTGTAGTCGAAGCGCACGAGGCCGTAGGCGGCGAGCGAGCCCAGCGCGACGGCGAGAAGCGAGGCCCCGGTCGACATCACCACGCTGTTGAGGAAGCGCTTCAGGAACTCGTCGCGGACCGTCGACGTGTTGAAGAACGTGTCGGGCGAAAGGCCCAGCGAGCGCCAGCCCCGCCAGTCCGGCTGGAAGTCGACCCACGGGATCATGTGACCCTGGGTGACGTCCACCGCGACCTTGAAGGAGGTCGTGATCGTCCAGTAGATCGGAAACAGCGAGACGAAGGCCCAGAACAGCAGCAGGGCGTAGATGATCACCTTCCCGACGATCCGGCTCGCCTGGTAGGTCGCGGCCGACGGACGGGCATCCTCGCGGTCGATCGGCTGGCGGGCGGAGGGGAGGGCCGTGCTCACGAGAGCCTCTTCATGAAACGGTTCACCCCGGCCAGCATGGCGACGACGAAGATCACGATCAGCACGAAGTAGAACTGGGCCAGCATCGTGCCGTAGCCGACGTTCGAGCGATCGCGATACTCACGGTAAATGAAGCTCGACACGGTGTCGGTAGCCCCGCCGGGCCCGCCGGATGTGACGTTGATGACGATGTCGGCGAGCTTGAGCTCGAAGATGACGCGCAGCACCACCGCCGTGACGCTGACCGGCAGCATCAGGGGGAAGGTGATCTTCCAGAAGGTCTGCCACGGATTGGCACCGTCGATCCGCGCCGCCTCCTTGATCTCCTGCGGTATGGCCTGCAGCCCCGCGAGCATCAGGATCATGACGAACGGGATCGAGACCCACGCGTCCATGGCCATGATGCTGAGCTTGGCGATGACGGGCGACGCGAAGAAGGCCGGGTTCTCCCATCCCAGCGCCCGCGCCAGCGTCGCGGCGGGGCCAAAGCGGTACTCCATGATCGACTTGCCGATCATCCAGCTCACCGCCACCGGGCTGAGCATGAAAGGCATCAGGAAGGCGACGCGAAAGAACTTGCGGGCCCGGATGTCGGCGTTGAGCAGCAGCGCGAGGCCGAAGCCGATGGCGTACTGCGCCAGTACGGCGAGCACGTACCAGACCATATTGCCCAGCGCGTTCCAGAAATACGGGTCGGCCAGCAGGGAGGTGAGGTTGTTGAGACCGTTGAACTTCCTCCCCGTGACGGAGCTGAGATTCCAGTCGGTGAAGGCGATGTAGAAGCCGAACAGGGTCGGAAAGACCACCAGGGCGATGGTGAAGAGCACGGCCGGCAGCACGAACAGCGCGCGCTGACCTTTTTCGCCGCGGATCATCACCTGGCCGGCGCCCAGCGCGATGCCCCAGGCCACGTAGGCGTAGAGCACCGGCCGCCATGTCTCGAAGCCCGACGACGTGACGTCGGCGGCGAAGAGGAACTGGTAGAGAATGATCGCCGCGAGACCGAGCGTCGCGGCCGCGATGAGGACGCGCCCTGCCGTCTTCCGCCCTTCGGAGATGATGTAGGCTGCGGCGGGATCGGCCGGTGCGGCGGTCAATGCGGTACCGTTGTCCATCAAGGATCGCGTGTTGGGGGCCGGGGCGGATCCTGGCGCGCAGGGCATGTTGCCGGCGGGGAAGGCCCCCGCCGGCGATGTCAGAGACTAGAGGCCGAGCGAGGCCTTGTAGAGGGCGATCTGCTTCTCGCGGCCGATCTGGTCCGTAAGCTTCTCCCAGGCCGCGGCAATGGCGTCGGCACCCTGCTGGGCGCTCGCCTTGCCGGCGAAGACCTTGGCAAGTTCGTCCTCGGCAACGCTGTAGTACTGGAAGATGCCGGGGATGCGCGGCTCGATGGCCGCGTTCTTGTGGTTGTAGGAGTTCGCCTGGGAATTCAGGTAGGACGTAATGAAGGCCTTGTCGTAGCCAGCTGCCACCCACTCGTCGATCTGGAAGTGGCTGTTCCGGTAGGGCTGGAAGCCCGAGGGATACGCCGCCGTCCACAGCGACAGGTCCTTGCCGCCGAGATGCGCCGCGGCGCTCCAGGCCGCCTTCTTCTTCTTCGCGTCGCTGTCGACGCGGGCCATCACGTAAACGCCCCATCCGAGATAGGCCATGTTGGGCGCGTAGTTCGGGCCCGAGGCCAGCTTGTCCCACTTGCCCGTCTTGGCGTTGTAGACGTCGTCGGAGCCCGGCAGCGTGTCGAAGCTGACGACGTCGCCGATGACCGACGAGTCGTTCGTCTTCGCGTTGGAGCCGATGTCGCCCCACCACGCCAGGATCGAGCCTGTTCCGCCCAGGAACTGCTGGAAGCCCGTCGTGTTCGGGTCGGCATTGAGCTGGTCGGCCGGCTCGGAGGGCAGGGCGTCGATAACGTCCTGGATGGCCCGCACCCAGGCCGGGTTGTTGATGCGCGGCTTCATCGTGTCGACGTCGAAGAGCCAGGCCTTGTCGTCGGGATGCTTGGCGTAGGCGGTCGCGCGGCTGCCGAGGAAGTAGAAGCCGAAGCCGCCCCAGGGCTTGGGCGCGTCGAGATAGCCGTAGACGTCCTTGCCGCCGACCTTCTTGCCCTTGAGGAACTTGGTGGCCGCCTGCACCTGCTGCCAGGTGCGCGGGATGCCCCACTCGGTCGTATTGCCGGCCGCCTTCCACGCCTTGGCGAGCTCCGGATCGGAGAACACGTCGGTGCGGTAGTTGATGGTGTGGCAGTCGCCGTCGATGGTGATGCGGTAGGTCTTGCCGCCCCACGTGCCGACCGGCGGCTTCAGGTAGCCGACATAGTCGTCATATTCGATCTGGGCCTTGACCCAGTCCGGCATCTCCGAGGCGAGGCCCTTGCCGCAGACGTCGCCTTCGAAGGGCGCGCCCATCTCGACGATGTCGAAGTCGACCGTGCCCGTGGCGATGGCCTGCTGCAGGCGGGGATTGTAGTCGGCCTGGGCGAGGTCGATCCAGGTGATCTTGGCGCCGGTGTAGTCCTCCCACGGCTTCAGGAAGCCGCGGAACAGGACGTTGTGGAGGTTCTGGTTGTTGAGACCCATGAAGCTGAGCTCGACGCCCTTGAACTCGCCGGGCTGTACGTTGGCCTTGGTGGCGGCCAGCGTGAGCTCGCCGACCTTCTGCCAGTCGGCGTCGGTCGGCTGGCCCTTGCCTACGCCAGGAATCTGGAGGAGCTGGGCGCGCAGGCTGGTCTGCGCCTGCGCCGGGACTGTCGCGGTGCCGAGGGCTGTTCCGCCCATGGCGGCGGCAGCAGTGGCGGCAGCGGCTCCCTTGAGCACGCCGCGGCGGCTCGCCTGCGCCTGCATGATGGTATCGTAGAGTCCTTGCTTCACGGCGTTTCCCCCTGACGGTTCTTGACGTCTGTGGGCCTGGCCGTCCTCAGGCTGCAGGATGCCTCACAGTGGCGGAACGTCCGGCGCGCGGAAGGCCTGGACTGGCCTGACCCGCTGTTACCGCTCTTCCAACGTCACCAGAAGCGTGCAAACTCATGAGGGACCAGGCTGCGGCTGAGTATGGAATGCGCCCTTGTGGGGTGCAAGCGCTCCGGACCTCGGGCGCAGCGTCGTGAAAATGCCCGTCAGAGGCGAAATTAGGGGAGGACGTGCGTCGATGGCGTTTGCGGGGAATTTTGGCCGGGTGTTCGGAGAGGTGAAGCCGGTCATCGCCATGGTGCATTTCGGCGCGCTTCCGGGTTCGCCCCTGCACGAAGCGCCTGCAGGGCTGGACGGGCTTGTCGAGGGATGCCGCCGCGACCTGCACGCCCTGCAGGCCGCGGGATTCGATGCCGTGATGTTCGGCAACGAAAACGACCGGCCGTACGAGTTCAAGGTCGATGTCGCGTCCACCGCGACGATGGCCTACGTCATCGGCCGCCTGCGGCCGGAGATCACCGTGCCCTTCGGCGTGAACGTGCTGTGGGACCCGTCGAGCACCATCGCGCTCGCCGCGGCGACGGGCGCCTCCTTCGTGCGTGAGATCTTCACGGGCACGTATGCGTCCGACATGGGGCCCTGGAACCCCGACGCCGGCGCGGCGCTGCGCTACCGCTCGCGACTCGGCCGAAACGACCTCGCGCTGCTCTACAACGTATCCGCCGAGTTCGCGCATTCGCTGGACGGGCGCTCCTTGCCGGACCGGGCCCGCAGTGCGGTGTTTTCGTCGGTGCCGGATGCCATCCTCGTCTCCGGCACCATCACCGGCGAGGCTGCCGCGATGTCCGACCTCGAGGCGGTGAAGCGCGTCCTTCCCCACACGCCCGTGCTCGCCAATACCGGCGTCAAGCACGAGACAGTCGCCGACGTCCTGGCCGTCGCCGACGGCGTCATCGTCGGATCGTCGCTCAAGATCGACGGCAACACCTGGAACCCCGTCGATCCCAAGCGGGCCGCAGAGTTCATGCGGCGCGCCCGTGCGGCGCGCGGCTGACGAGGCGGACATGCCGGGGGCGAGCATTCCGACCGACCTGACCGAACGTCTCTCGACGCTGACCGCGGAGCTGATGCTCATTCCCGGCCTGAGCGGGCATGAAGGCCGTGTGCGCCGGGCCATTGCTGCCCATCTCGGGGACATCGGCCTGCAGGCGAGGACCGACCGGCTGGGCAACCTCATCGCCACGATCCCGGGCGACCCTTCCGCGCCGTCGGTGATGCTGATCGCGCACATGGACCAGCTCGGCTTTATCGTGCGCCGGGTGGAGCCAGACGGCTTCGTGCGCGTGGAGCGCTTAGGCGGCGTGCCCGAGCGTGCGCTCGCGTCGCAGGCCGTGATCTTCTCGGTGGGCGAGGGCAGGGACGTGCCCGGCGTCATCGCCAACAAGAGCCACCATGCGACCTCGCCGGAGGAGAAATACCGCGTCGTCCCGTACCAGGAGCTCTACATCGACGCGGGCTTCCACGACGCGGAGGCTGCCCGCCGGGCAGGCGTGATCATCGGCACCCCCGTGGTCTACGCGCCCGGCGTGCTGCGGCTTGCGGGCGGCAGGATCGCCGGGACATCCGTCGACGACCGCGCGGCCTGCGCCGTGCTGATCGAGGCAGCGGCGATGATCGGCGCCTCGCCGGAGCGGCCGACGGTGCACCTCGTCTTCTCCGTCCAGGAGGAGTTCAACCTGCGCGGCGCCGTCACGGCCGCCCAGGCCCTCCAGCCCGACATCTGCATCCAGCTCGACCTCGTGCTCGCTTCCGACACGCCTGACATGCGCGGGAGGGGGGAGGTGCGCCTGGGCGGCGGCCCGGCCATCTCGCTCTACAGCTTCCATGGCCGTGGAACGCTGAACGGCGCCTTGCCGCATCCGGCCCTCGTGGGCCTGTTCGAATGGACGGCGGAGGCGGAGCGGATCCCTCTGCAACGCTCGGCCCATGTCGGCGCTCTGACCGAGACATCCTACGTCCAGCTCGTGGGCGAGGGCGTCGCCGTCATCGATGTCGGCTTTCCCTGCCGCTACACCCATTCGTCGCTCGAGGTCTGCGACCTCGGCGATCTCGCCGCACTGACCCGCCTCGTCGCCGCCGCCGTGTGCCGGATCGACAGGACGTTCAGCCTCGACCGGGACGATTTCGAACAATGAAGCACTATCTCGGTATCGACATCGGGACCTTCGAGTCCAAGGGCGTCCTTGTGGAGGAGGGCGGCCGCATCGTCGCGAGCGCGTCGAAACCCCACAAGATGATCGTCCCCGAGCCGGGCCGCGCCGAGCACCGCGCGAAGGAGGACTGGTGGGACGACCTCGTCTTCATCACGCGCAAGCTGCTGGCCGACAGCGGCGTCGCCCCGTCGTCCATCCGGAGCGTGGGAACGAGCGCAATCGGGCCCTGCATGCTGCCCGTCGACGCCGACGGCCAGCCGTTGATGAACGCCGTGCTATATGGGGTCGACGGCCGGGCCGACAGCGAAATCGAGGAGCTCACCGCCGCCATCGGTGAGGACACACTCGTGCAGCGATGCGGGAACGCGCTGACCACTCAGTCGGTCGGGCCCAAGATCCTGTGGCTGAGGCGCAACCGGCCGGAGTTGTTCGCCAGGACGGCGCGCGTGCTCACCTCGACGTCGTTCCTCGTGCACAGGCTGACGGGCCGCTTCGTCATCGACCACTACACGGCGTGCAGTTCGACGCCACTTTACGACATAGCCGCGCAGGGTTGGACCGATGCGCTGGCTCCAGGGATCATAGAGCCCGAGCGGCTGCCGGACCTTGCCTGGACGACGGACGTGGTCGGAGTCGTGACAGCCGAGGCAGCCGCGGAGACGGGGCTGGCGGCGGGTACGCCGGTGATCGCCGGAACCGTCGACGCAGCCGCGGAGGCATTGAGCGTCGGCGTCCGGAACACCGGCGACATGATGGTCATGTACGGCTCGACCATCTTCATCATCATGATCACCGCGAACGCCGTGCGGGACGCCCGGCTTTGGTACTCGCCCTGGCTCTTCCCGGGGCAGCACGCCGCCATGTCGGGTCTCTCGACGAGTGGCACGCTGAGCCACTGGTTTCGCGACCAGTTCGCCCGCGATCTCGACCCCGCCACCGCTTTTCCCGCCCTCGCGGCGGAAGCCGAGCAGTCGCCGCCCGGCGCCAAGGGCCTCGTTGTCCTGCCGTACTTCTCCGGCGAGCGCACGCCGATCCACGATCCCCACGCGCGTGGAATGATCTTCGGGCTGGACCTCACCCACACGCGCGGCGACCTCTACCGGGCCCTGTTCGAGGGCATCGCCTGCGGCACGGCCCACATCGTCGAGACCTATGCCGATGCCGGGCAGGAGCCTGCCGCCATTCAGGCGGTCGGGGGCGGCACGAAGAACCGGGTCTGGGCACAGGCGACGTCCGACGTCGCCCGCCGAACCCAGATCGTTCGCGAGAAGACGGTCGGGGCGTCGTACGGCGACGCGTTCCTGGCCGCTCTCGCCGTCGGTGACGCGAAGCCGGACGATATCGAGGCCTGGAACCCTGTGGCTACCCGGTTCGAGCCGGATCCTGCCACGGAGGCGGTCTACCGCCGTCAGTTCGAGATCTTCAAGGCTCTCTATCCCCGGACGAAGGACCTGATGCATCTCACTGCGAAGTAGTCGTTTTCGCCTGACGTGCCTGTGTGCCCGGGAAGCTCCGGGCTCGTCAGCAGGTGAGGGGGCCGCCTTCCCGAGGGTGGAGCCTAGACAATCCCCTGAACCTCCCGCGCCACGACGAGACAGCAATTCCCGGGCTTGACCCGCCCGGGCTGGCGCCGGCCGTAGAGGATTCCGTCGGACTGGTAGTGCAGTGTCTCCGGAGGGCGGGAGAAATCCCAGGTGCAGTGGATGCGGCCTGCTGCCTCCCCGGCGCTCACCGGGCGGCCGAGCGGATGAAACGGCTCGAAGATGCCGTCCATCGTTGCGAAGACGTAGGCAGCCGCGCCCGGCAGCTCGTAGAGCGGACCTTCGTGCCGCGCCGGCGATGCGGCTTCTGGAGGCAGCACACCGAGATGGGCGAGCACGTTGCGCACGCCCCGCCTGCAGGTCTCCAGTGCCTCCGGGGTGACCGTGCCGCCGCCCGCCATCTCGGTGCCGACGGTCACGAGCCCGGCCCGGCAGGCCGCGGCCGTGGCCGTCCGGGGGTCACCCATGTTTGCGATCACGACGCTGACCGGCGCGTCGAAGGCCCGGACCGCGGCGACGTTGCGGCGGTGGAGTTCGGGATCCGTGGTGGGCTCGACGATGGCGCTCGGCGTCATCACCAGTGACGAACCACCCGAATGGAGGTCGAGGAAGGCGTCGGCCCTGGGAAAGATGTGGTCCGACAGATAGGCGCTGATCTGCTGGGTGATCGTGCCCAGCGGCTCGCCGGGGAAGGTACGGTTGAAGTTCAGCCCGTCCACCGGCGAGGTGCGCTGCCCCTGCATCACCGCATGCACGTTGTTGGCCGGCATCAGGATCAGCCGCCCCTGCACGGTGCCGGCATCGAGGTCCCGGTAGAGATCGTGGATGACGATCGGCCCTTCGTACTCGTCCCCGTGGTTGCCGCCCTCGATCACAACCGTCGGGCCGCTCCCGTTTGCGATGACCGCAACCGGGACAGGTGTGGCACCCCACGCATCGTCGTGAGGCGAGTGCGGGATCATGATCAAGCCCGCGCGCTTCCCAGGCGCGTCGAGGTCTATCGTGCAGAATGCGGTTCCTGTTCGATCGGGTGCGATCCTGCGGCCCATCGGCGCCTCCCCTTGCCGGGCCCGGCAAGTCCGGGCATCGTGGCGCTCGTGGTGAGTTTTGCGCGCCGACCTGTCAACCGGGGGTGCGACAGAGGCGCGAAACCTGTCACCTCGGACGGTAAGGCACACCTGCACGTGTCGCAGAAGTTGCACATCAGCGTGCGACCCACATTGTTTGCAGAGGGAGATCCCGCATGGCAGCCCGCGCCCCCGGTCGAATTCCGACGCTCGTCGGAGCGGTTCTCGTCGGATTGGCAGCAGGGTTAGCGGGGTTTTTGGGCGCCGGATCGACGGACGCCATGGCGCAGGCAGCAGCTCCACCGCCGCCGCCCGTCACGGTCGCAAAGCCGGTGGTCAAGGACATTACGGAGAACGACGAGTTCACCGGACGATTCGAGGCGGTGGACAGCGTCGAGATCCGATCCCGCGTGACAGGGTATCTCGACACCGTGCACTTCCAGGATGGCGCGATCGTGAAGCAGGGCGACCTGCTGTTCACCATCGACCCGCGCCCCTACCAGGCTGCCTATGACCGCGCCAAGAGCCAGGTCGAGGTTTCGCAGTCGCGCTTCGAGTTTGCGCAGAACGACCTCGAGCGCGCCGAGAACCTGCGTAAGAGCGGCAACATCGCCGACCAGGTCCTCGACCAACGCCGGCAGAATTTCATCTCCGCCCAGGCGGAACTGGCGGGCAACAAGGCCGCTCTCGAGAGCGCCAGGCTCGACCTGGAGTTCACGCAGATCAAGGCACCGCTGCCGGGGCGGATCTCCCGCCGGCTCGTGTCGCCCGGCAACCTCGTCAACGCCAACCAGACTCTGCTGACGAGCATCGTTTCCCTCGACCCCATCCAGTTCTACTTCGACATCGACGAGCGCTCTTTCGTCGCCTACCAAAAGGTCTCCGGCCCGCAAGGCCCGAGCGAGGCGCTGGGCACGGACGTGCTCATCTCGATCACGGGCGAGCGGGACCCGACCCGCCAGGGCAAGCTCGACTTCCTCGACAACCGGCTCGACGCGCAGACAGGCACGCTCAGGGCGCGGGCGATGGTGCCGAACCCCAACATGTTCCTGACCCCCGGAATGTTTGGCCGCATCCGCATCTCCGGCTCGGCCCCCTACAAGGGCGTGCTCATCCCCGACGAGGCGATCGGCAGCGATCAGGACAGGCGCATCGTCTACGTCGTCGGCGACGACGGCGTGGCGCAGCCGCGCGTCGTCCGGCCGGGTCCCAAGATCGACGGCTACCGCGTGATCCGCGACGGGCTGAAGGGCGACGAGAGCGTCGTCGTCAACGGCATCGTGCGCGTTCGCCCGGGCACCAAGGTGACGCCCAACCTCGTCACCCTGCCGCCCGTGCGCGAGCGCAACGGCGCCTGACCGGCCTCCGCGGAGCACAGTCGATGAAGTTCGCTCATTTCTTCGTAGACCGGCCCATCTTTGCGTCGGTCCTGTCGATTCTCCTTCTGATCGTGGGCGGCGTCGCCTATGTGAACCTGCCGGTCACCGAGTATCCGGAGATCGCGCCTCCCAACATCGTGGTGCGCGCGTCGTATCCCGGCGCCAACGCCGAGACGGTCGCCGCCACCGTCGCCACACCGCTCGAACAGGAGATCAACGGCGTCGAGGGCATGCTCTACATGTCCTCCTACTCGACCTCCGACGGGTCGATGGCGCTCACCATCACCTTCAAGCTGGGCACCAACCTCGATACGGCACAGGTGCTCGTGCAAAATCGCGTGGCTGTCGCCGAGCCGCGCCTGCCCGAGGAGGTGCGCCGCCTCGGCGTCACCACCCGCAAGGCCTCGCCCGACCTGATGATGGTCGTGCACATGCTGTCGCCGGACGACACCTACGACCAGCTCTACGTTTCCAACTACGCCCGCAATAATATCCGCGACGTCCTCTTGCGCCTCGACGGCGTCGGCGACCTCACACTGTTCGGCGAACGGCAATACTCGCTGCGCGTCTGGCTTGATCCCGACAAGCTCTCGACATTCGGCCTGACGGCCGGCGACGTCGTGCGCTCCATCCAGGAGCAGAACGTCCAGGTGTCGGGCGGAGCGCTGGGAACGCCTCCGAACGAGGCCGACAACGCCTTCCAGTTCGTCGTCACCACTCAGGGCCGCTTCGACGAGCCGCGCCAGTTCCGAGAAGTCATCGTCAAGAACGCCGCGGACGGCCAGATCGTCCGCCTCCAGGACGTGGCACGCGTCGAACTCGGGGCGCAGGACTACGTCACGAACTCCTACCTGAACGGCAAGCCGGCCGTCGCGATGGGCATCTTCCAGCGGCCGGGTACCAATGCACTCGCGTCCGCGGACGAGATCATCCGCACGATGAACGAGCTGAAGAAGGACTTTCCAGCGGGGCTCGACTACCAGATCGTCTACAACCCGACCGAGTTCATCGCCGAGAGCGTGCACGAGGTCTACAAGACGCTGTTCGAGGCGGTCCTCCTCGTCGTCCTGGTCGTGATCGTCTTCCTGCAAAGCTGGCGCACGGCGATCATCCCGATCGTCGCCATTCCCGTATCGCTGATCGGCAGCGTGGCGGCGATGTCGGTGCTGGGCTTCTCGCTGAACACGCTGACGCTGTTCGGCATGGTGCTCGCTATCGGCATCGTCGTGGACGATGCGATTGTCGTTGTCGAGAACGTCGAGCGAAACATCGCGGAGGGCATGACCCCGCGGGATGCGGCCCACGAGACGATGGACGAGGTCGGCACCGCGCTGATCGCCATCGCGCTGGTGCTCTGCGCCGTGTTCATCCCCACCGCGTTCATCCCCGGCATTTCCGGCCAGTTCTACCGTCAGTTCGCGCTGACGATCGCAGTCTCGACGGCGATCTCCGCCTTCAACTCGCTGACGCTCTCGCCGGCGCTTGCGGCCCTCCTGCTGAAGCCCCATTCGACGCAACCACCGCGCAATCCCATATCGCGGCTCGGATCGGCGTTCGCGAACGGCTTCAACACGGCGTTCGACCGTGGCGCGCACGGCTATGCCAAGTCGGTCGGTGTCATCGTCCGGCGCAAGGTGATCATGCTGCCCATCTATGCCGGCCTGCTCGCGGGGACGGTGTGGATGCTGCAGAAGGTGCCGCAGGGCTTCATTCCCGTCCTCGACCGCGGCTACGCGATCGTCGTCGTGCAGCTGCCCGACGGCGCCTCGCTCCAGCGCACCGACGACGTGGTCAAGCGCGCCACGGAGATCATGCTGAAGACACCGGGCGTGCAGGATGCGGTTGCATTCGCCGGCTTCTCGGGCGCCACCTTCACCAATGCCTCGAACGCCGCGGCCATCTTCGCGCGCTTCAAGCCGTTCGAGGAGCGGACGAAGGACGGGCTGCCCGCCAACAAGATCATCGGCGACCTCTTCGGGCGCATGCAGGCCATCGAGGAGGCGTTCATCATCGCCGTTCCGCCCCCGCCAGTGCCCGGCATCGGCAATGCCGGCGGCTTCAAGATGCAGCTGCAGGAGCGCAACTCGTCCGACGTCCGGCGTGTGCTCGCGGTCGCTTACGACATGATGGGCAAGGCCCGGCAGAACCCCAACCTCGTCGGCGTCTTCACGACCTTTACAGCCAGTTCGCCACAGGTCTACCTGGAGATCGACCGCACCAAGGCGAGGATGCTGAACGTCTCGATCCCCGCCATCTTCGAGACCCTGCAGGTCAATCTAGGCCAGGCCTACGTCAACGATTTCAACGCCTTCGGGCGCGTCTATCAGGTGCGGGCACAGGCCGACCAGCGCTTCCGCATCGAGCAGGAGGACATCACCCGCCTGAAGGTCCGCTCCAACACCGGGGCGCTCGTGCCGCTTGGAACCCTCGTCGAGATCCGGCAGGTCAGCGGGCCGGACCTGATCCAGCGCTACAACATGTTCCCGTCCGTGCCCTTGCAGGGCAACGCGGCGCCCGGAGTGTCATCCGGGACTGCGCTGGACACGATGGAACAGATCGCCCGCGAGTCGATGCCGCCGGGCGTCGGGTTCCAGTGGACCGAGCTCGCCTACCAGCAGAAGCAGACCGGGAACACCGCGATCTTCATCTTCGCTCTCGCGGTGCTGCTCGTCTTCCTCGTCCTCGCCGCGCAGTACGAGAGCTGGTCGTTGCCGCTCGCGATCATTCTCATCGTGCCAATGGCCGTTCTCTCGGCCCTGATAGGGGTGAGCCTGAGGGGGATGGACAACAACATCCTCACCCAGATCGGCCTGATCGTGCTGGTCGGGCTCGCCGCCAAGAACGCGATCCTGATCGTGGAGTTTGCCCGTGAGGCCGAGATCCGGGAGGGGCTGAACCCGGTCGATGCGGTCGTGAAAGCCTGCCGGCTGCGCCTGCGCCCGATCCTGATGACGGCCTTCGCCTTCATTCTCGGCGTTCTTCCTCTCGTGATCGCCACGGGACCGGGCTCAGAGATGCGGCAGGCGCTGGGCACGGCGGTCTTCTTCGGAATGATCGGCGTGACGGTGTTCGGCCTGTTCCTCACCCCGGTCTTCTACGTGGCACTGCGCGCCCTGGTGATCCGGTTCGGCAGCAGCAAGCCGGTGCGCGCGCCAGCGCCACAACCGGGCGAGTAGGCCGCTTGTGCATCAGATTGCATCATGGGGGCTTGACCACCGCCGCCGATCGATGCATTGATCTCAGGAATTAGAACGTTCCAAACGAAAGCCCTGGTCGCTTACGTTCTAATAAGCTCATCCTATCAGTCACTTGCGGTAAAGCAGGAACTTGATCGGAAAAGGGCTCGGAACGTTCCAAATTGCAGCCGCCTTCTACGAAAGGCGTGCAGGGAGAGAAACGGCTTGGCTCAGAGCCCGAGGACCGGCACCGCCCGGCCCACCACGATCGTCGACATCGCGCGCGCCGCCGGCGTGTCGAAGTCGACCGTTTCGCTGGTTCTCAAAGGCTCGTCCCTGGTGCGCCTGGAGACGCGGGAGCGGGTCGAGCGGGCGATGGACAAGCTCGGCTATGTCTACAACCGGGGCGCCGCCAATCTCCGCACCGCGTCATCCAGCTTCGTTGGAATGGTGATCAGCGACCTCACCAACCCGTTCTTCGCCGAACTCGCGGTCGGCATCGAGGACGCGCTCTACAAGCTCGGCTTCATCCCCATTCTCGCCAACACGAACGAGGATCTCGAGCGCCAGAAGCAGGTGCTGCACTCGCTGCGTGAGCACGGCGTCGCCGGCATCATCATGAGCCCCGCCCGTGGAACGGATGCCTGGAGCCTCGCGAACCTGCCGGCACGGTCGATCCCGACGGTGATCACCATGCGCCGGGTCATCGGCAGCCCGCTCCCCTATGTCGGACCCGACAACACGGCCGGCGCGAAGGAAGCCGTCTCGCATCTTGTACGGCTCGGCCATCGTCGCATCGCCTTCTTCGGCGGCTATTCCAGCATGACCACCCAGCAGGAACGGCTGGAGGGCTATCGCGAGGCGCTGCGCGAAGTTGGTATCGCGGCCGACCCCGGGCTGACCTTCGAAACGATGCCGACCCGGGAAGGTGGGCGGGAGGCGGTCGAGCGGGCGCTGGCAATGTCGCAACCGCCCACGGCGGTGCTCTGCTACAATGACATCGTGGCGATGGGTGCCGCACGGGCCTTCTCGACCCGCGGCGTGCGTCCCGGGCAGGACGTCGCGGTGGTCGGCTTCGACGATATCGCCGAGGCCGAGCACAATGCCCCGCCGCTCACCACCGTGAACGCCGACACCCGCATTATGGGCGCCCGCGCCGCCGAGAGCCTGCTGGGACTGATCGGCGGCGCCGATCCCGCCGGCCTCTCCTTCTTCGGAAAGAGCCGGCTCGTGGTGCGCGAAAGCTGCGGGGCTCCCCGCGCTGACGTCAGGAGGACCGCATGACTATTCGCTGGGGACTGATCGGGGCCAGCACCATTGCCCGCGAATGGGTGATCGGCGCCATCCGGGCCACCGGGGGCGAGGTCGTCTCCGTCTACAGTGCCGATCCTTCCCGGGGTGCGGCCTACGCGCAGGCCAACGGCATTCCGAACGCCGCCGTTTCGATCGCCGCGCTGCTCGGGTCCGGTATAGACGCGGTCTACGTCTCGACGACGAACGAGTTGCACCGGGACCAGACCTTCGCCGCCGCCGGCGACGGCAAGCATGTGCTGTGCGAGAAACCCCTCGATCTCACCATCTCCGGCGCCCGCGCCATGGTCGAGACCTGCCGGTCGTCGGGCGTGGTGATGGGCACCAACCATCATCTTCGCAATGCCGGGACGCACCGGGCGATGCGCGACGCCATTGCCGCGGGCAGGATCGGCAAGCCGCTGTTTTGCCGCGTGTTTCACGCCGTGTACCTGCCCGAGCACCTGCAGGGCTGGCGCATCACGACACCCGGCGCAGGGGCGGGGGTGGTCATGGACATCACTGTCCACGACGCCGACACGCTGCGCTTCGTGCTCGGCGACGAGCCCGCCGAGGTCTCGGCCATGGTCCAGCAGGGCGGAATGGGCGGGGAGGGGATCGAGGACGGCGTCATGGGCATCGCCCGCTTCCGCTCCGGCCTGATCGCCCAGTTCCACGATGCCTTCACGACCGCGTTCGCGGGCACCGGCTTCGAGGTTCACGGGACGGAAGGGTCCCTCATCGGCACCAACTGCATGACGCAGAAGCCGATCGGCGACGTCCTGCTGCGGACGGCAAAGGGCGAGGAAATGCTGCCCGTAGACCGGACGAACCTCTACGAGCGCGCGCTCGCCGCCTTTCACGCGGCGATCCGCGGCGAGGGGCAGCCCGCGGCAAGCGGCGAGGACGGCGTTCGATCGCTGGCCTTTGCCGCGGCAACGCTCGAAGCGGCCAAGTCCGGCACCGCGAAGACTGTCGAACCCGGGATCTGACCGAGACACGCCATGGCCTTTCCCCGCGTCCTCACCTCCGACCAGGCCGCCGCGCTCATCCCGGACGGCGCCGTGGTGACGGTGTCCTCCTCGTCAGGGCTCGGGTGCCCCGACGCGGTGCTCGCCGCCATTGGCCGCCGCTTCGAAGGCGAGGGGCATCCGCGCGGGCTGACCACGCTGCACCCCATCGCGGCCGGGGACATGTGGGGCGTGAAGGGCATCGACCACATCGCCCGTGAAGGCCTGCTCTCCCGCGTGCTGGCCGGCTCCTACCCGTCCGGTCCGTCGTCGTCCGAGCCGCCCGCCATCTGGAAGATGATCACGGGCGATGCCATCCCGGCCTACAACGTCCCCTCCGGCATCCTGTTCGACATGCACCGGGAGGCGGCCGCCAAGCGGCCGGGCGTGCTGACGAAGGTCGGCATGGACACCTTCGCGGACCCCTCCCGCGAAGGCTGCGCGATGAACGCGAAGGCGGCGGCGGACCCGATCGTCAGCCGCGTCACGTTCGCCGGCGACGAGTGGCTGTTCTTCCCCTCCATCGTGCCCGACGTGGCCATCATCCGAGCCACCACGGCCGACGAGCGCGGCAACCTCTCCTACGAACATGAGGGCGGCTATCTCGGCCCGCTCGACCAGGCGCTGGCGGTCCGCAACAATGGCGGCATCGTCATCGCGCAGGTGAAGCGCCTCGCCGAGTCCGGCTCACTGAAGCCGCAGCACGTGCTCGTGCCGGGCGTGCTCGTCGACGTCATCGTCGTCGCGCCCGACCAGATGCAGACGACGCAGACCGTCTACGATCCGGCGATCTCCGGCGAGATCTTTCGTCCGCTCTCCTCCTTCGAGGTCCCGGACTTCGGCATCCAGAAGGTCATTGCGCGGCGGGTGGCACAGGAACTGCGCCGGGGCGACGCCGTCAACATCGGCTTCGGCATTTCGGCGAACGTGCCGCGTATCCTCATCGAGGAAGGCCGGCACGGGGACGTGACCTGGGTCATCGAGCAGGGCGCCGTGGGCGGCGTGCCGCTGCTCGACTTCCAGTTCGGCTGCGCAGCGAATGCCGAGTGCATCGTGCCCTCGCCCTACCAGTTCACCTATTTTCAGGGAGGCGGCTTCGACGCCTCGCTGCTGTCCTTCCTGCAGATCGACAAAGACGGCTGCGTCAACGTCTCCAAACTGGGCGTCCGCCCGCATGTGACGGCGGGCGCAGGCGGCTTTGTCGACATCACGGCCCGGGCGAGGAAGATCGTGTTCTCCGGCTTCTTCTCGGCGGGTGCAGACCTTGCCGTCGAGGGCGGTGCGCTCGCCATCCGGCGCGAGGGCAAGGTGCGCAAGCTGGTGCCGGCCGTGGAGCACGTCTCGTTCTCCGGCAGGCGCGCGGTCGAGCAGGGGCAGGACATCACCTACGTCACCGAGCGATGCGTGCTGAAGCTGACCCGCGACGGCGTTGCCGTGACCGAGATCGCGCCGGGCGTCGACCTCGAGCGTGACGTGCTCGGCCAGGCCGACTTCCCGCTTCTTGTCCCCGCCCCGCCCCGGCGCATGGACGCGGCGCTGTTCCGCCCCGAGCCCATCGGCCTCGATCTCGGGGGACGTGCATGAGCGACGCCTTACACCTCGCCATCGACGGGCCGGTCGCCACCATCACGCTGGCCCGGCCCGAGAAGCTGAACGCGCTGGATGCCGCGATGATCGCGGCACTCGGCGAGTACGCCCAGCGGATCGACGCCGATATCGACGTCCGCGCCGCCATCATCACCGGCGAGGGCAGGGCTTTCTGCGCGGGCGGCGACATTGCCGACTGGGGCGGGCTGCCGCCGCTGGAGATGTGGCGGAGCTGGGTGCGGACCGGCCACCGCGTCTTCGACAGCCTGGCGCGCCTGCGCGTTCCGCTGATCGCTGCCCTCTCGGGTCACGCGCTCGGCGGCGGGCTGGAGCTTGCCGGCACCGCCGACCTCAGGATCGCCGAGCCGCAGGCCAGGCTCGGCATGCCGGAGACCGGCATCGCCATGGTGCCGGGCTGGTCGGGGACGCAGCGTCTGGTGCGCCGCTTCGGCGCCGCGACCGTCCGTCGCCTCGCCTTCACCGGCGAGCTCGTGCAAGCCGAAAGGGCCCTCGCCCTGGGACTTGTCGACGAGCTGGTCGGGCAGGGCGAGGCGCTGGCCCGCGCACGTGAGCTCGCGCTCGCCATCGCCGGCCGCGGTCCGGTGGCCGTCTCCATCACCAAGCAGCTCGTCAATGCGGCCGAAGGGGAGGAGGACGTCTCCGCCACCTTCGAGGCACTGGCCGGCGCACTGGCTGCCTTCACCCAGGATGGGGCCGAAGGCGTCGCAAGCTTCCGGGAGAAGCGCCCCCCGCGCTTCACCAACGCATGAGCGCACGCGCTCTGATCATTTCACCCACCTGCCCGGAGGGGAGGGGGAGAACCGCAGCCGGAGCGTATCCGGCAACGCATGTCCGTTTGGGAGGACACTGATGAAACTCGCGAAACATCTTCTCGCCGGCGCCGCCTTCGTGGCGATGGCCAGCCTCGGCCTCGGCGCCCACGCCCAGACCAAGGAAGTCGAGGTCGTGCACTGGTGGACGTCCGGCGGCGAGGCGGCCGGCCTGGCCGTGCTGCGCAAGGCCGTCGAGGCCCAGGGCGTGACCTGGAAGGACGCACCGATCGCCGGCGGAGGCGGCTCGCAGGCCATGACGGTCCTGCAGGCGCGCATCACCGCCAAGAACCCGCCGACCGCCTCGCAGATGCTGGGCTTCGACATCCAGGATTGGGCCGAGCAGGGCGTGCTCGCCAACCTGAACGACGTCGCGACGAAGGAAGGCTGGGACAAGACCATCCCGGAGGCGCTGCAGCGCTTCTCCAAGTACAAGGGCGAGTGGGTCGCCGCCCCGGTCAACGTGCACTCGACCAACTGGGTGTGGGGCAACAAGGCCGTCCTCGACAAGATCGGCGTCAAGCAGCCGGCCAACTGGGACGAGTTCGTCGCGGCCCTCGACAAGGCCAAGGCGGCCGGCGTGATTCCGCTCGCCCATGGCGGGCAGGCCTGGCAGGACGCCACGATCTTCGACTCGATCATCCTCTCGGTCGGCGGCGCCGACTTCTACAAGAAGTCGATGATCGAGCTCGACCCGGCGGCGCTCAGTGGCCCGCAGATGAAGCAGGCCTTCGAGCGGATGGCCAAGCTGCGCACCTACCTCGACCCGAACTTCTCGGGCCGCGACTGGAACCTCGCTTCGGCCATGGTGATCAAGGGCGACGCCGCCTTCCAGATCATGGGCGACTGGGCCAAGGGCGAGTTCATCGCCGCCGGCAAGAAGCCCGGAACGGACTTCGTCTGCTTCCGCTTCCCCGGCACGCAGGGCATCGTGACCTTCAACGCGGACCAGTTCGCGATGTTCAAGGTCGGCGCCGACCGCCAGGGCGCCCAGGCGACGCTGGCCACGGCCATCGAGTCGCCGGCGTTCCAGTCGGCCTTCAACGTCATCAAGGGCTCTGCCCCGGCGCGCACCGACGTTCCGGATACGGCTTTTGACGATTGCGGAAAGAAGGCCATCAAGGACCTTGCGGAAGCCAACAAGGGTGGCACGCTGCTGGGCTCCATGGCCCACGGCCACGCCGCCCCGGCCGCCGTCAAGAACGCGGTCTACGACGTCGTGACCAAGCACTTCAACGGCCAGCTGACGACCGACCAGGCCGTCGCCGAGCTGCCGAAGGCCGTCGCCGCGGCCAAGTGAGGCCCTGAGGCCACGATCAGGAGCGGGCGCCTCCGGGCGCCCGCTTCCACCGAGGACGTGAGACGGGAGGAGGACGCACAGCCATGACGGTCACCACCATCGACCCCGTCGTCGCGCGCGACACTGGCGGGCTGCGAAGCCGGATGCAGGACTGGGTTCCGCGCCTCGTTCTCGCGCCGTCCTTCGCAATGATCCTGCTGTTCGTCTACGGCTTCATTCTGTGGACGATGTACCTGTCGCTCACCCCGTCGAAGTTCATGCCGGTCATGCAGATCACCGGCTTCGACGCGTACAGCCGCCTCTGGGCGCAACCCAGCTGGTGGGTGGCGCTGCAGAACCTCGCCATCTTCGGCGTCCTCTACATCGGCATCTGCACGGCACTCGGCCTGCTGCTGGCGATCCTGCTGGACCAGAAGATCCGCGGCGAGGGCGTGCTGCGGCCGATCTACCTCTACCCGATGGCGCTGTCCTTCATCGTCACCGGCACGGCCTGGAAGTGGTTCCTCAACCCCGGGCTGGGCCTCGAGAAGACGATGCATGTCTGGGGCTGGACGAGCTTCAAGTTCGACTGGCTGATCTCGACCGACATGGCGATCTACACCATCGTCATCGCCGGCGTCTGGCAGGCCTCCGGCTTCGTCATGGCGATGTTCCTCGCCGGGTTGCGCGGCATCGACGGCGAGATCCTGAAGGCCGCCCAGATCGACGGGGCCAGCACCTTCGCCACCTACCGCCGCATCATCATCCCGCTGCTGCGGCCGATCTTCCTGTCGGCCGTCATCGTCCTCGCGCACATGGCGATCAAGTCCTACGACCTCGTCATCGCGCTGACGGGCGGCGGCCCGGGCAACGCCACCGAGCTGCCGTCGACCTTCATGTATTCCTACACCTTCACCCGCAAGCAGATGGCCGTCGGCTCGGCGAGCGCGGTGATCATGCTGATGACGATCTGCGCGATCATCATCCCCTACCTTTACTCCGAACTGCGGGAGAAGGGCCGATGAGCGCCGCACACGCACCCTCGGCCGGGCCCGCCGGCTCGTCCTGGACGCCGAAGATCGTTATCTACGGGCTGCTGCTGATCTTCGCGGTCTTCTACCTGATGCCGCTCTTCGTGATGCTCGTCACGTCGTTCAAGACGCTGGACGAAATCCGCGACGGCAACATGCTGGCCATGCCGCAGAGCCCGACGGTAGAGCCGTGGATCCAGGCCTGGGGCCAGACCTGCATCGGGCAGGTGTGCGAGGGGATCAAGGGCTACTTCTGGAACTCCATCAAGATGGTGGTTCCGGCGGTGGCGATCTCCACCTTTCTCGGAGCGCTCAACGGATATGTGCTGACGAAGTGGCGCTTTCCCGGCCACAAGCTCGTCTTCGGGATGATGCTGTTTGCCTGCTTCATCCCGTTCCAGACGGTGCTGATCCCGATGGCGGCGATCCTCGGCCAGTTCGGCCTGTCGAACTCGACGGCCGGCCTCGTACTCTGCCACGTCGTCTACGGGCTCGGCTTCACGACGCTGTTCTTCCGCAACTACTACGAGGCCTTCCCGACCGAGCTGATCAAAGCCGCGCAGATCGACGGCGCGAGCTTCTTCCAGATCTTCCGCAGGATTCTCCTGCCTTCCTCGGGGCCGATCATCGTGGTGACGGTGATCTACCAGTTCACCAACATCTGGAACGACTTCCTCTTCGGCGCGACTTTCGCCTACGGCGAGTCCGCGCCGATGACGGTGGCGCTGAACAACCTCGTCTCGTCCTCGACGGGCGTGAAGGAATACAATATTCACATGGCCGCGGCGATGATCGCGGCTCTTCCCACCCTCTTTGTCTACATCGTCGCGGGCCGCTACTTCGTGCGCGGCCTGATGGCGGGCGCCGTGAAAGGATAAGGGCCATGGCCTTCCTGGAAATGATCGGCCTGAAGAAGCGCTTCGGCGCCGTCGAGATCCTCAAGGGCATCAACATCGAGCTCGAGAAGGGCGGCTTCCTCGTCCTCGTCGGCCCGTCGGGCTGCGGCAAGTCCACGCTGCTCAACACGATCGCGGGGCTGGAAACGATCACCGAAGGCGAGATCCGCGTCGAAGGGCAGGCGATCAACGACCTGCACCCGTCCAAGCGGGACATCGCCATGGTGTTCCAGAGCTATGCGCTCTACCCCAACATGACCGTCGGGCAGAACATCGGCTTCGCGCTGGAGATGCGCGGCGTTCCGAAAGCCGAGCGGGACAAGGCCATCGCCGGCGTGTCGAAGACGCTGCAGATCGGGCATCTGCTCGACCGAAAGCCGAGCCAGCTCTCCGGTGGCCAGCGCCAGCGCGTCGCCATGGGTCGCGCTCTGGTGCGCGATCCCAGGATCTTCCTGTTCGACGAGCCGCTGTCGAACCTCGACGCCAAGCTGCGCGTCGACATGCGCACCGAGATCAAGCGGCTGCACCAGCAGACCGCCACCACCATCGTCTACGTCACGCACGACCAGATCGAGGCGATGACGCTCGCCACCAAAATCGCCGTGCTGAAGGATGGCGAGCTGCAGCAGGTCGGCACGCCCGCCGAGATCTACAACCGTCCCTCCAACCTCTTCGTCGCCGACTTCATGGGCTCGCCCGCGATGAACCTCATCGAGGCGACCGTGGCGAGCCACGATGGCCGCTCCGTCCTGTCGCTGGCACGCTCGGGGGAGGGCGACATCCGTCTGCCGGTGCCGTCCAGCGTGGCGGCGCAATCGCTCGGCGAAAGCCGCAAGGTGATCCTCGGCATCCGTCCCGAGGCGATCACCGACCGCGACGGCGCGGACCGCAACTCCAGCGCGGTCGAGATCGTCGAGGCGCATGTGGAGGTCGTCGAGCCCGCGGGCTCGGACACCTTCGTCGTCACCCATATCGGCGGCAAAGAGGTGACGGCGCGCATGCGGGCCGACGCCGACGTGCGGGCCGGCACGCGCATGCCCTTCGCATTCAACCTCGACAAGGCCGTGCTGTTCGACCCCGGCACCGGCCGCCGCCTCTGAGGAAACGATGTCCCGCCCTGTCGCCGTCGTCACCGGCGCGGGCCGGGGCATCGGCCGCGCCATTGCTGTCGCGCTCGCCCGCGACGGGTTCGACCTCGCCCTGCCGCTGCTGTCGACCGGCGACGAGGAGGCATTGTCCGTGCTGGCCGAGGCGGCCGGGCACGGTGTCAGGGTCGAGGCGATGCCCTTCGACCTTGGCGAGGCCGAGGCACACCGGCACACGGCGCGGCTGATCGTCGAGAGCTTCGGCCGTCTCGACGTTCTCGTGAACAACGCCGGCATCGGGCAGCCCGTCCGGGACGATCCGCTCGAGCTCTCGCCGGCGCAGTTCGATACCGTGATGGACGTGAACCTGCGCGGAACGCTGTTCCTGTCCCTGGCCTGCGCACGGGAGATGGTGAGGGGCGGCGAGACCGGCCATCCCCGGGCCATCGTCACCATCACCTCCGTCTCGGCCGAGATGGTGACGCCCGAGCGCCTCGGCTACTGCATTTCCAAGGCCGGACTGTCCATGGCCGTGAAGGGGCTCGCGGCCCGGCTTGCCGAGGAGGGCATCGCGGTCTTCGAAGTCCGCCCCGGCATCATCCGCACGCCCATGACCTCGGCCGTCGCGCCCGCCTATGACCGGCGCATCGCCGACGGCCTCGTCCCCGCCCGACGCTGGGGGGAACCGGACGACGTGGCGGAGATGGTCGCGGCACTGGCCTCCGGCCGGCTCGGCTTTGCCACGGGCAGCGTCATCAATGTCGACGGAGGGCTCGCGATCCCGCGGCTCTGAAAGGCGGTCATGTCCTACGACTACATCATCACGGGCGCAGGCCCGGCCGGATGCGCGCTGGCGGCGCGGCTCACCGAAGATCCCTCCCTGCGCGTGCTGCTGCTGGAGGCCGGTGGGCCCGACAGGCACCCGCTGTTCCACATGCCCGCGGGCTTCGCCAAGATGACCAAGGGCATCGGCAGCTGGGGCTGGTCGACTGTGCCGCAGCGGCACCTCGACAATCGGGTTCTCTGGTACACGCAGGCCAAGGTGCTGGGTGGCGGATCGTCCATCAACGCGCAGGTCTACACGCGTGGCAACGCGCTCGACTACGACGCCTGGGAAAGCGAGGCGGGCTGCGCCGGGTGGTCCTATCGCGACGTGCTGCCCTACTTCCGGCGGGCCGAGGACAACCAGCGATTCGCCGACATCTATCACGGCAGCGGCGGGCCGATCGGCGTCTCGGTGCCCGTGAACCCGCTGCCGATCAGCGAGGCCTTCCTGCGCGCGGCGCAGGAGTACGGGATCCCGTACAACCCAGATTTCAACGGCAGGCGGCAGGAGGGCATCGGCCACTACCAGGTCACCGTCAAGGATGCGCGGCGCTCCTCCGCCGCGACGGGATACCTCAAGCCTGCCCGCAACCGGACGAACCTCACTGTCCGGACCGGCGCGTCCGCCCTGCGGGTGCTCGTGGAGAAGGGCAGGGCAGTTGGTGTCGAGATCGCCACCGACCGGGGGAGGGAAACCCTGCGGGCCGAGCGAGAGGTGCTGGTGACGTCCGGCGCCATCGGCTCGCCGAGGCTGCTGATGCTGTCTGGCATCGGCCCTGCCGAGCATCTCCGGGCGGTGGGCGTCGACGTGGTGCACGACCTGCCCGGCGTCGGATCCAACCTGCAGGACCACCTCGACGTCTACGTCATCTGCGAATGCACGGGCGACCACACCTATGACAGCTACGCCCGGCTGGACCGGACGGTGCTGGCGGGGTTGCAGTACCTCACCACCCGCAAGGGTCCTGTCGCATCCACCCTCTTCGAGACAGGCGGCTTCTGGTTCGCCGACCGCTCGGCCCGCTCGCCCGACATCCAGTTTCATCTCGGGCTCGGCTCGGGGATCGAAGCGGGCGTCGCCAAGCTGAAGAACGCCGGCGTGACGCTGAACACGGCGTTCCTCCGCCCGAGATCGCGCGGCACCGTGCGCCTCGCCTCGGCCGATCCCGCCGCCATGCCCCTCATCGATCCCAATTACTGGGACGACCCTTATGACCGCGCCATGTCCCTGGAAGGCCTTCGCATGGCCCGCGAGGTCATGCGGCAGCACGCGCTAAAGCCTTTCGTCCTGGCAGAGCGTCAGCCGGGCCCAGACCTCGTCTCCGAGGACGACCTCGCCGCCTACGTGTTCCGGAGCTGCAAGACCGACCACCATCCCTCGGGCACGTGCCGCATGGGGAACGGCCCGGAGGCCGTGGTCGGCACCGACCTCCGGGTGCACGGCCTGGAAGGACTGCGCGTCTGTGACAGCTCCATCATGCCGCTGCTGATCTCGTCCAACACGAACGCGCCCACCCTGATGATCGGCGAAAAGGCGGCCGACATCGTGCGCGGCCGCGAGCCGCTCCGGGAGACGTCGAACGACCTGTAGGGCTCCCCCGGGCGAGCCAGTCCGCTCTGGTCAGGGCTGCGTGGCGGCCACGGCCACGGGAGCGGGATCGTCGCGCAGGGTCAGCCAGACGTTGGGGTTCTCCGGCGACTGGCGCTTGATGAAACCATAGCCGGTGCTGCGCCAGGGTTTGATGCGCGACGTCAGATTGTCGAGCACGAAGTCGCCCCGGTTCGTCACCACCGTGAGCACGGCGTGACCACCGCCCTGCGGATCGCGAACCACGGTCATCAGAAGCGCACCGGTCGGCATTCCGGCCGCGACCAGTTCGTGCCGCTTCTCCAGCGCGAGGTCCTCGCAATCACCCTTGCCGTCGAACGGCAGGTCCCAGCTTTCCTCGATGCCCCAGTGGTCGAAGTCCTTCACCTGCTGGATGGTCTCGTTCACCTGCCCGTTGACCTTTCGCAGAAGCTCCCAGGCAGCGGCGTCAAGCACGATGCGGGCGGGGTCACCCTTTTTGCACTCGGCCGGCCGATCGGGACAGAACTGCCGCCATCCGCGCGGCGCGTCTGTGGATCCCGCGGTTTCCGCGGGGGAGGACAGCGGGATGCGCAATCCCGCCGAGGCACCCGTGGCCAAGGCCGTAAGCCCTGCGAGAAGAACGGCGACGACAACGAGCCTGGTCACGCGATGGTTCCCGGAAATCCTGCAAGGCACAGGCTTCCAAGCACGAGGCGTGCCGGCAATAGGGTATTTCACTGACAGGGACGCGTTGTCGCGCCCTGTTGCGGCGAAGACGACGCTTCCGGTGATGTTTTTTGGCGGGAGCTTGACCGATGCGAAGGCCGGAGGCCTCAGACGCTAGACCGTCACCTGTGTACCGACTTCCACGACGCGTCCGGTCGGGATCTGGAAGAAGTCCGTCGCGTCGCTGGCATTTCTCGCGAGCGCGATGAACAGCTTGTCCTGCCACAGCGGCATGCCCGACTGGGCGGCCGGCTTGATGGATCGCCGCGACACGAAGAACGACGTCGACATGATGTCGAAGGTCCATCCGAGCTTGCGTGCGATGGCGAGCCCACGTGGCACGTTGGGGCTTTCCATGTAGCCGAACTTGATCTTCACCCGCGAGAAATGGTCGCTGACGGGCGTGATCGTCACGCGCTCGTCCTCCGGTACCCGCGGCGTGTCGGCCGTCGAGACGGTCAGGATCACGTTCTTCTCGTGCAGGATCTTGTTGTGCTTCAGATTGTGGAGAAGCGCGGTGGGGGCGTAGTCCGGGTCGCTCGTCAGGAACACGGCCGTGCCCTGCACGCGATGCGGCGGCTTCTTCTCGAGATTGCGCACCAGCATGTCGAGCGGCACCTCCGAGCGCCGCGTCTTCTCGGAGAGAATGCGGGTACCGCGCCTCCACGTGACCATCAGCAGGATGAGGAACGACGCGAAGGCCAGGGGCGCCCATGCGCCGTCGAACAGCTTGAGCAGATTCGAGGTGAAGAACGTCGCGTCGATGAGCAGGAATGGCAGAACCAGTGCGGCGGCTGCCCACGGGTTCCACTTCCAGAGGCGCCAGATCACCAGGAAGGCCAGTGTCGCGTCCACCACCATCGTCGTCGTCACGGCGATGCCGTAGGCCGAGGCCAGCGCCCCGGAGGAGCGGAACAGCAGCACCAGAATCAGCACGCCGATCAGCAGCAGGGAGTTGATCCGCGGGATGTAGATCTGCCCGGAGTGCGTCTCAGACGTGAAGCGGATGTCGATGCGCGGCAGCAGGCCGAGTTGCACCGCCTGCCGTGTCAGGGAGAAGGCGCCGGTGATCACTGCCTGGCTGGCGATGACGGTGGCCGCAGTCGCCATCGCTACGACGGGGATCAGCGCCCAGTCGGGATAAAGCTGGAAGAACGGGTTTGTCACCACGTTGGGGTGGGCGAGCACCAGTGCGCCCTGGCCGAAGTAATTGATGACGAGCGCCGGCAGGACGAATCCGAGCCAGGCGATCTGGATGGGCTTTCGGCCGAAATGACCGAGGTCCGCGTAGAGCGCCTCGCCGCCCGTGACGGCCAGGAAGACGGCCCCCAGCGTGACGAGGCCAATCAGCTTGTGGGTTAGAAGGAAGGCGAGCCCATGGCTGGGATCGAGCGCCAGCATCACGCCCGGATCATCCGAGACGTGCATCAGTCCGCCGACGGCGAGCAGCAGGAACCACACCGCCATCACCGGTCCGAAGAACGTCGCCACCCGTGCCGTGCCGCGGCTCTGGACCGCGAAGAGCAGCACCAGGATCGCGATCGTGACCGGGATCACGTACTCCTCGAAAGCCGGCGTGATGAGTTTCAGGCCTTCAACCGCCGAGAGCACGGAAATGGCGGGCGTGATCACCGAGTCGCCATAGAACATGGCGGCACCGATGATGCCGAGCATCACCACCGAGCCACGGCCTTTCGCAAGGCCGCGCTGGGCGAGCGCCATCAGCGACAGCGTCCCGCCTTCGCCATTGTTGTCGGCGCGAAGCAGGATGATGACGTATTTGATGGTGACGACGAGGACGAGTGACCAGACGATCAGCGACAGCACGCCGAGAACGGTCTCGCGCGGCACGTTGACCACGTGGCCTGGTTCCGCGTGGTGAGCACCGGCAGCGGCCAGCAGTGCCTCGCGAAACGCGTAGAGCGGGCTGGTGCCGATATCGCCGTAGACGACCCCGATACTGCCCAGCGTCAGAGCGAAGAGCTTGTCGGCGTGACCATGCCCATCATGCCCGGCGGTCGCCGGAGCGGCGGGATGTGCCTCGTTCCGGGGTGCTTTTGCCTCCGCAACCTTGTCTGTGCTGTCGTGAGTGTTGCCGCTGGTCGCCATGATGGCCTTAACTCTGGACCCGGCCGACCGGGCGCGGGCGGCTTATATCACCGCTTTGCATCAATTCCATCCGCAGTGCAGCGGCCAACTGGCTCACGGCGCGGAAGATCCAGAGGAGGTCAGCTGGCCTCGCCTCACTTCCTGTGCGACGGCCATGATGACGGGCTCGGGCAGGCTGGCGGTTACCGCAAAGCCGGTTCCGTTCCGCACCCACCATGCGGTGAGGAGTGACCCGCTGCGCCGGACCGCAAGCTCGGTGTCGGCCTGCGCGGGGGCGCGCGATACGACAATGGAGAGCTTCGCGTTCGCCGGGGTTCGGTACAGCACCACCGCGCTGGCTCCGTCCGGCCCCGAGACGAGGCGACCTCCGAGCAGCGTGAACCCGGACCCGGAGAGATCAGGTAATTCCACCGCTGCCCCGAGACGACGGGCGAACCAGGCCTCGAGCACCGCGGCGTCGGCGGCTCCGAGTTCGACGGGACGCACCTCATCTGCCGCGAAGACCGTGTGGGCCGACACGGCTTCGTCCACCATACCGGGGATGCTCCTCTGGCTGGATGTCGGCGGCGAGGATTGCCCCAGGACGAGCCAGGCAGCGCCGGCGCCGAGGGTGACTCCGAGCACGAGGGATGCGGCCGCCACGATCGCCAGGCCGGAGGGGCGGCCCATGCGCTCGACGGCGACGCGGCGGTCGAGCCATGCCACTGCGAGGCGCCGGGGCAGCGGCTCCTCGAGCGTCGGGTCGAACAGGTCACGCAAGGCGCGGTTCTGCGCCACCCAGGCGGATACGGCCGCCATGTCGGCGGCGTGATGGGCGAGGTGGAGAGCCATCGCCTCGGTCTTGTCGGGCGGCAGCTGGCCGTCGGCATAGGCGTGAAGATCGGACTGGTCGACGGTACGGCCGCCCGTCACTTCACGATCCGCAGGTAGGAGGCGCCGGAGGTGACCTGAACGCCCTCGACCAGCTCGCGCATTTGGCCGCGGGCCCGGGCGAGGCGGGTCATGACGATGCTGACCGGGACGCCCAGCACCTCGGCGCAATCCAGGTACGACAGGCGCTCAAGCACCACGAGCACGATCACCTCCCGGTATTCGGCGGAGAGCCGCGGAAGCGCACCCACCGCCCCGGGCGGTGGTGGCGCGGCGGGGACCGCCTGTTCGCCGGCGCGCCGCCCCGGCGTGCGCCGGCGATTTCGGTCCGCAGTGAGAAGGTGAGTCAGAAGCCGGAGACGAAGCGAGCCGGGCGCGGCGGTGCCGTCGTCGCGCAGGGCCCTCAGGAGCGCCTCCTGCACGAGGTCGTCCGCGGCCTCGCGGTCGGGCGCGAGTGCGCGCGCCGCGCGCCTGAGCCTCGGTATCTCCTGTTCAAGCGATCCGCGAAACTCGGACATCGTTTTCCGCAGGGGCGGCCGATGGAAGTTGGAGTGCCACTCTAGGCTGTTTCGGCCGCCGGAGGAACCCGGAAAGGCGTGTGGAGGCGAGGCGAGACGACGCTTTCGCTGGCAACCGCCTTCGGCTATTCATGCGCCACGCGGGCCCGGGGGCCGCATGAATCGTTCAGGAGCGCAGATGCCAGACCCCACAACCCCGGTATCGTCGCTGCTGGCGGGCAAGCGCGGGCTCGTCATGGGCGTGGCCAACAACAGGTCGATCGCCTGGGGTATCGCCCGCGCGCTTCACCAGCATGGAGCGGAGCTGGCCTTCACCTTCCAGGGCGAGGCGCTGGAGAAGCGCGTGCGCCCGCTCGCCGCCGAACTCGGCGCCGCCGTGCTGGGCCATTGCGACGTGACGGACCCTTCCACGGTCGACGCCGTCTTCGAGGAAGCACGCAAGCTCTGGGGCAAGCTCGACTTCGTCGCCCATTGCATCGCCTTCTCGGATAAGGACGAGCTGACGGGACGCTATGTCGATACGTCCGAGGCGAACTTCACGAAGTCGCTTCTGATCTCCTGCTACTCCTTCACGGCCGTCGCGCAGCGCGCGGAAAAGCTTATGACGGAGGGCGGCTCCATGATCACGCTCACCTACTACGGCGCCGAAAAGTGGATGCCCCACTACAACGTCATGGGTGTCGCCAAGGCTGCCCTCGAAGCGTCGGTGCGCTACCTCGCGGCCGATCTCGGCCCGCAGAACATCCGCGTCAACGCCATCTCGGCCGGTCCTATCAAGACCCTGGCGGCCTCGGGAATCGGTGACTTCCGCTACATCCTGAAGTGGAACGAGTACAACGCACCGCTGCGGCGTACCGTGACGATCGAGGAAGTGGGCGACGCCGCCGTCTATCTCTGCTCGGACCTCGGGCGCGGGACGACCGGCGAGGTCATGCACGTCGACGCCGGCTACCACGTCGTGGGCATGAAGAACCCGGAAGCTCCGGACCTCACGCTCGACAAGGCCTGAGCGCATGGCGGAGCGGCCGCGCTTCTACTTCGTCCGGCACGGCGAAACCGACTGGAACGTCGAGGGCCGCCTGCAGGGACAGCGCGACATTCCCATCAACGCCAACGGACGCGGCCAGGCGGCCGAGGCCGGTCTCAAGCTCGCCAAGGCGGGCGCCGACCCGCACGGGCTGCCATGGTTCGTGAGTCCGCTCGGGCGGACCCGGGAGACGGCCGAGATCGCCCGGGAGGCGGCAGGCCTGCCGCGCGAGGGCTACGCCCTCGACCCGCGCCTCGTCGAGATCTCCTTCGGCGCCTGGGAAGGCAAGACCTGGAAGGAGGTCCGCCGCACGGAGGCCGAGCTCGCCCGCGGCCGCGAGCGCGACAAGTGGCGCTTCGTTCCGCCCGAGGGCGAGAGCTATGCCGGCCTGGCAGAACGCATGCGGCCATGGCTGGACTCGCTCACCGAGGAATGCATCGTGGTGTCGCACGGCGGCGTGGCCCGCGTGCTGATGTACCTCGTTTGCGGTCTTTCGAGCACTGAGGCTCCGAATGCCGAGATCTGGCAGGGCCGCGTCATCGTGTTCGACAAGGGCAAGGCCCGCTGGGTCTGAGACCCGCTGCACTGTTTGACCGGTAACGCCCTTTGCCCGTAAGACCCGGGCGTTTCCGGCGGATCCACTCATGTCCCACAACACGTTCGGCCACCTCTTTCGTGTGACGACCTTCGGCGAAAGCCACGGGCCGGCGCTGGGCTGCGTCGTCGATGGCTGCCCGCCGCTTGTTCCGCTGACCGCGGCGGATATCCAGGCCGAACTCGACAGGCGAAAGCCCGGCCAGTCACGCTTCACCACGCAGCGGCGCGAGCCGGACGAGGTCAGGATTCTCTCGGGCGTGTTCCAGGACGAGGCGGGCCGGCAGGTGACGACCGGCACGCCGATCGGACTGATGATCGAGAACGTCGACCAGCGCTCGAAGGACTACGGAGACATCAAGGCCAGTTACCGGCCGGGACACGCCGACTTCACCTATGACGCGAAGTACGGCATCCGGGATTACCGCGGGGGAGGGCGTTCCTCCGCCCGCGAGACCGCCGCGCGCGTCGCTGCCGGTGCAGTCGCCCGCCGGATCATGCCGGGTGTCACGATCCGGGGGGCGCTTGTTCAGATCGGGCCGCACGGGATCGACAGGTCGCGGTGGGACTGGGACGAGGTAGGCCGCAACCCGTTCTTCTGCCCCGACTTCAAGGCCGCCGACGAATGGGCGGGATACCTTGACGCCATCCGCAAGGACGGATCTTCCGTCGGCGCGGTCATCGAGGTCGTCGCCGAGGGCGTGCCCGCAGGCTGGGGCGCACCGATCTACGGCAAGCTCGACTCTGATCTGGCGGCCGCGATGATGAGCATCAACGCGGTGAAGGGCGTGGAGATCGGCGAGGGCTTCGCCTCGGCCGCGCTGCGTGGCGAGGACAACGCCGACGAGATGCGGGCCGGCAATGCGGGGCCCGTGTTCCTGTCCAACCATGCCGGCGGTATTCTGGGCGGCATCTCGACGGGCCAGCCGGTGGTGGTGCGTTTCGCGGTGAAGCCGACGTCCTCGATCCTGACGCCGCGCCTCAGCATCGACAGCACCGGGCAGGAGATCGAGGTTTCTACCAAGGGACGCCATGATCCCTGCGTCGGCATTCGGGCCGTGCCGGTCGGCGAGGCGATGATGGCCTGCGTTCTCGCCGATCATCTTCTCCGCCACCGCGGACAGACCGGGCGCGATCCACTCGACGCCTGAAAAAGACCTTTAAGCACAGCTGAAAATCTGCGCTTGCGGCTGTGCCCGCGAATTTCAGTTTTACTGAAATTCAGAATGGCATAGCCTTTCACCATGAGGCTCGCGGACTGGCTGCGCTCGAACAGAATTTCCCGGACCGATTTCGCCCGGCGGATCGGGCTGTCGAACGCCGCGGTCACGCAGCTGTGCAACCACCAGGCCGCCTGGATGTCGCGTGAGACCGCTGCGACGATCATGCGCGAGACCGGTGGCGCAGTGACCCCCAACGACTTTCTCGACGCTGCCGCGCGAAAGGACGCTGCCATGTCCCATTCCGTCAACGAAGCCATCGAGGCTTTCCGCCGCGGGGAGATCGTCATCGTCACCGATGACGACGATCGCGAAAACGAAGGCGACCTCGTCTGTGCGGCATCGCTCTGCACGCCGGAGAAGATGGCCTTCATTATCCGGAACACCTGCGGCATCGTCTGCACCCCGCTGACCGGGGCTGAGGCGCGCCGGCTCAACTTGCAGCCGATGGTCGCGGCCAACGACGCGCCTCTCGGCACGGCCTTCACGGTTACGGTCGACGTGCGGCACGGGTTGACCACGGGCATCTCGGCCGAACAGCGCTCCAACACGGTGCGGGCGCTCGCCAACGGCAATATGGGGGCAGCCGATTTCGTCCGGCCGGGACACGTCTTTCCCCTGATCGCCAAGGACGGCGGCGTGCTCATGCGCTCGGGTCACACGGAGGCGGCCGTCGATCTCTGCAAGATGGCGGGACTTCCGGCGGTGGGCGTCATCTGCGAGCTCGCCAATGACGACGGGACCGTCATGCGGGGCGACCAGATCACGGCCTTTGCCACGACCCACAATCTCAGGCGGATCTCCGTGGCGGACCTGATCGCCTACCGTCAGGCGCGCGAGAAGCTGGTCGAGCGCGTGGCGACGTTCCCCGTTCGGACCGAATTCGGTGAGCTCACCGGCTACGCCTACGTCACGCCCTTCGACACAGTGCAGCATTTCGCCTTCGTGCTCGGTGGCGTCGGCGATGGGCGCGAGGTGCCGACGCGTCTGCACCGCGCCCATGTGGTGGAAGACGTCTTCGGCGGCGGGCGATCCATCCAGAGCGCGCTGGCGCGCTGCCGGGAGGCCGGGCGCGGGGTGATCGTCTATCTCCGGGACGGGACGGCGGGCGTCCCGTTGCAACCGGTGGACCGTGGCTCGTCCGCCGAAGCGCAGCGCCAGCAGCTCTGGCGCGAGGTGGGGCTGGGGGCGCAGATCCTGCGGGACCTCGGCGTCAGCTCGATCGTGAACCTGTCCTCGTCTCAGCGTTCCTATGTCGGCCTCGGGGGCTTCGGCATCGAGATCGCGCGAAGCGAGCCGCTGGAACGCTAGGACCGGCTGTCAGCCTTGGCGAGGGCGCAGCGGGGCAGGGTGGCTCAGGCGCCCTTCATCAGCGTCACGACATGGGCCGCGACGGAGCGGCTCAGGCCCTCGAGGTCGTAGCCCCCCTCCAGCAGCGAGACGACCCGGCCGCCACAGCTCTTGTCAGCGATGTCCATCAGCTGCGCGGTGGCCCATGCGAAGTCGGCCTCCACGAGATTGATGTTGGCGAGCGGGTCTCGCACATGGGCGTCGAAGCCCGCCGAGATGATGACGAGATCGGGCCGGTGCGCCTCGAGGCGGGGCAGGATACTGACTTCGAACGCCTCGCGGAATTCAGGGCCGCCGTCGCCGGCCCTGAGGGGGACATTGACGATGTTTCCGTGCTCGCCGGTCTCGCCGGGAGCGCCCGTGCCGGGATAGAGCGGCATCTCGTGCGTCGAGCAGTACATGACGCTGGGATCGGACCAGAAGATGTCCTGCGTCCCGTTGCCGTGGTGGACGTCCCAGTCGACGATGGCGACGCGCTCGGCTCCGTGGACCTTCTGTGCATGTCGGGCCGCAACCGCCGCGTTGTTGAAGAAGCAGAATCCCATCGCCTTCATGCGCTCGGCATGGTGACCCGGCGGCCGGGCGCCGACGAACGCGTTGGACACCTTGCCCTGCATCACCTCGTCGACGGCCAGGATGGCCGCTCCGGCACCGCGCAGGGCCGCCTCCAGGGTGCCGGGCGACATGGAGGTGTCGGCATCGATCTGGAGGATGCCCTCGGACGGCGACGCCTCGAAGATATCGCGGACATACTCCTCCGGGTGGCAGAGCATCAGGCTCTCTTCGGTTGCAACCGGCGCCAACTCGCGCGCGAGGACCTGGAAGCGCTCATGTTCGAGACTGCGCTCCACCACGCGCATGCGGTCAGGCCGTTCCGGATGCCCCGCCGGCGTCAAGTGCCTGACGTAGCAGGGATGCGAGATGTAGAGGGTTGTCACGGCGTTCCCCCGGCTTTGGTCCATACTCTTCCCAAGCAGCGGGTCCGTCCACCGTCCAATAATGGTACGATATTGTTGACCCGGATCATGGCGCTGCGGCAACGCGCGCGTGCAACCAAACCAGTTTGCACAATCTTTTGTTGACGAGACGCATCCAAGGCCAGCAATGAGGAGTTGGGCCGCCATAAGGCGGAGGCTGGACGGGATAATCAGATGACGTTTCTCAGAGGCGCTTTGTTGGCGGTTGTTGCCGTGGTTCTGGCGAGCTGCAAGTACGAAGCTATGCCTGAGCCGCAGCTGAGCTCCAAGGACGCTGAACTCGTCGCCATGGTTCCCAATGTCGATCCAGGCAGCGTCTTCGAGCGCTGGCGTGTCGACTATCAGACGAATGAGCCGCCCGGCACGATCATCGTCGACACCAAGGCCCGCCTTCTCTACCTCGTGGAGCCCGGCGGCAAGGCCCTGCGCTATGGCGTGGCGGTCGGTGACGAGGCCTATGGCTGGTCGGGAACCGCCCGGATTGCGCGCAAGGCGGAGTGGCCGGACTGGAATCCCCCCGCGGAAATGGTGAAGCGCTGGCCGCACGTCCACCCGATGAAAGGTGGCCCGGAGAACCCGATGGGTGCCCGTGCGCTCTACCTCTTCGACGGCAGCAAGGACACGCTCTACCGCATCCACGGCACCAACGAGCCTGAGTCGATCGGCCGTCAGGCCTCCTCGGGCTGCATCAGGATGCGCAACATCGACGTGATCGACCTCTACAACCGGGTCCCTGTGGAAACCAAGGTCGTCGTCATTTGAAGGGCAGGGCGGTCGCGCGCGGCCGCCGCCATCTCCTGACGGAAGCGCCGCCGGGCTGGCCAGACCCGCGGCGCGGCTGGGGTGGAAGGGTGTGAAACGGTTCGGCTGGCAGCGTCAGGCTGCGTCGGCGTCGAGCATGAAGGCCGGGAGCTGGCGCGCTTCGGTATCCGCGTGGGCCTTCCTCTTCAGCTGCGCTGCGGCGGCGGCGACTGCGGGAATGCCGATCCCCCGAAATCCCGCAGCGTAGACCGCTGCCTTCTCGGCGTGAAAGTTGGGCTGCTCGGGCAGCCGTCGGCTGGCCTGGCGGGGGGCATTCTGCGCGTCCTTGGCCTCGACGTTCATGATCCAGCGTTCCTCTGCTACGCGGCGAAGTGCCGCCGCGGCGGTGTTGATGGGGCAATCGAGCCCAGCGATGGCGGGTTCATGGAGGAAACGTGGCCTCCCTGCTCGCCGTACCGGTTGGAGCCGAGAGTCCTCCAGAGCGGTGAATCGAGTTTTAACGGTCGCGTTAAGGAGGGGCGGTGCGGCTGCGCACGCGGCCGGTGTGGCCGCGGAGTACCAGGTCAGGCCGCGACGATTGCCTTGACACCGTCGGCCACGAACTGGACCGCGAGCGCGGCGAGGATCACGCCGAGAAGGCGTGTCAGCACCGCGTTGCCGGTGACGCCGAGCAGTCGCGAGATCCGTTCGGCCGCGAAGAAGGTCAGCAGGCAGCTCAGCACGACGCCGGCGATGACAGCCATCAGCAGCCCGAGCTTGAGCAGGTCACCCTGGGCACGGCCAGCGAGCAGGATGGTCGCCGTGATGGCGCCGGGGCCCGCCATCAACGGGATGGCGAGCGGAAAGGCCGCGACGTTGCGGATATGGTCGATCGTGACGGCGGCCTCGACGTCGGCCGATTTCCGCTCCGTGCGGCGGCCATAGACCATCTCGAACGCGATCCAGAACAGCATCAGCCCACCGGCGATCCGGAAGGCCGGCAAGGTGATGCCGAGTGCGTTGAGCAATTGCGCGCCGACCAGGCCGGAGGCCGCCATGATGAGTCCGGCGATCACGGATGCGCGTACCGCGACCTGCCGCCGTTCCTCAGAGGTCATTCCGGGTGTCACGCCGAGGAAGATCGGCGCAAGGCCGGGCGGGTCTACCGTGACCAGTAGGGTGACCAGCGCGGCGGCGAGGTAGTCGAGCATGCGCTCAGACTGCCACGCCGTGGAGATCGTAGGCGTCGGCCCGCTCGACCTTGACGGTCACGATATCGCCGGCCCGCAGCGGGCGGCGGGAGCCGACATAGACCGCCCCGTCGATCTCGGGCGCGTCCCACTGCGAGCGGCCCTTCGATACGGTCGGGCCGGGCTCGTCAATGATGACCTTGATGCGCCGGCCGACCCTTGATGCGAGCCGCCTGGCGCTGACGGCCTGCTGCGCAGCCATGAAGCGCTCCCAGCGCGACTGCTTCACCTCTTCAGGCACCGCGGGCAGGCCGAGGTCGTTGGCCGTCGCGCCGCGGACGGGCTCGTACTTGAAGCAGCCCACGCGCTCCAGCCTGGCCTCTCCAATAAAGGCGAGGAGCTCCTCGAAGTCCTCTTCCGTCTCTCCGGGGAAGCCGACGATAAAGGTGGAACGGATGGCGAGGTCCGGGCAAACCTCGCGCCAGCTCCGTATCCGTTCCAGCGTTTTTTCCTGGTGGGCGGGGCGGCGCATCGCCTTCAGCACCTTCGGCGAGGCATGCTGGAAGGGGATGTCGAGATAGGGAAGCACGAGGCCCTCGCTCATCAGCGGGATGACCTCGTCGACATGCGGATAGGGATAGACGTAGTGCAGGCGCACCCAGGCGCCGAGCGATCCGAGTTCGCGAGAGAGATCGATAAAGCGGGTGCGGATCTCGCGGTCTTTCCAGACCGAGGGCGGATACTTCAGGTCGAGCCCGTAAGCGGAGGTGTCCTGCGAGATGACGAGGAGTTCCTTGACGCCCGCGGCGACCAGCTTCTCGGCTTCCCGGAGCACATCGCCGATGGGCCGGGAGACGAGGTCGCCGCGCAGCTTGGGAATGATGCAGAAGGTGCAGCGGTTGTTACAGCCCTCGGAAATCTTCAGGTAGGCGTAGTGGCGGGGCGTCAGCTTGATGCCCTGGGGCGGCACGAGGTCGAGATAGGGATCGTGCGCCGGCGGCACCGCCTCGTGCACGGCAGCCACGACGCTCTCGTAGGCTTGCGGGCCGGTGATCGCCATTACGCCCGGGTGCACGTCGCGGATCTGCTCGGGCTCGGCGCCCATGCAGCCCGTCACGATCACCCTTCCGTTGTGCGCCAGCGCATCGCCGATGGCCGCAAGCGACTCGGCCTTGGCGCTGTCGAGGAACCCGCACGTATTGACGATGACGGCGTCGGCGCCCTCGTGTTTCCGGACGAGCTCATACCCTTCGGCACGCAGGCGCGTGACGATGCGCTCGCTGTCGACGAGCGCTTTCGGGCAACCGAGAGAAACGAACGAGATCTTTGGCTGAGCCGTCATGGCAGTCCGGATGAGCATGGAAGGGCGCGTCCGTGCCGCTCATGCGGAAAGCCGGACGCCGTCCGGCCGATGCTCTAATGCATTTCGGCCCGCAGGGGAAACCGGATGACTGCGGACCTTCGGCGGCGGGCCGGAACGGTCCTGTCACGCAGCACGTTCCCAAGGTCAAGCCAGCCGGAGACCTTCGATGCCGCTGACCCGCCGCCAAGCCCTCGTTACGATTGGCGCCACGGCCCTCGCCGGTTCGGCCAGGCCGGGGCGCGCCGCTCTCCCTGAAAGTCAGTTTTCCTTCGACATGGTCATCGACAGGGCTCGTGACCTCGCCTCCAGGCCCTACGAGCAACCCGAATCTGTTCTGCCGCCTGAGCTGGCCGCCCTCGACTACGACGCCTGGCGCGACATCCGCTTCCGGCCCGAGGCGGCGCTCCTGGATGGGCCGTTCAGGCTGCAGATGTTCAATTCCGGCTTTCTCTACACCCACCCGGTTTCAATCGCGATCGTCCGCAACGGCGTCGCCCGGCCGGTCGCCTATTCGGCCGATCTTTTCGACTACGGCAAGAATCGTTTCGAGAAGCCTCTACCGGAGGATCTCGGGTTTGCCGGGCTGCGGATCCACTATCCGCTGAACAACCCAAACGTGATGGACGAGCTCGCCGTCTTCCTGGGCGCCAGCTATTTCCGCTTCCTTGCCCGGGGGCACCACTATGGCGCCTCCTTGCGTGGCCTTGCCATCGGTTCAGGTCGGCCAAACGAGGAGTTTCCTGCGTTCCGGGCATTCTGGGTCGAGCAGCCGGGCGGCGAGGGTCAAGCTCGTATCCGGCTTTGGGCGCTGCTCGACGGCCCTTCGGCAGCCGGCGCCTACGCCTTCGTTGTCACGCCGGGGCAGGAGACCGTCACCGAGGTCCAGCTGCACCTCTTTCCCCGCCGCCCGCTCGACACGGTCGGAATCGCGCCGATCACCTCGATGTTCTACGTCGATGAAAACGACCGTCGGTTCCAGGACGAATTCCGCCCGGAAGTCCACGATTCCGATGGCCTCCTTCTCGAGACCGGCGCCGGCGAATGGATTTGGCGTCCGTTGCGCAATCCACCGGACGTCCGCATCTCGAGCTTCTCTGACCAGTCTCCGCGCGGCTACGGCCTGCTGCAACGCGACCGCAACTTCCTGCGCTATGAGGATCTGGAAGCGCGCTACGACCTGCGGCCATCCTACTGGGTGGTGCCGTCCGGCGATTGGGGGCAGGGCAGGGTGGAGCTGGTGGAGCTGCCTGCGCCCGACGAGACGTTCGACAATATCGTCGCACTGTGGCGTCCGGACGAAACACCCCAGCCGGGGCAGGCCTTCGTTCGGGCCTACGCCATCCACGCGCTTGCAGTGGACGCGGCCAGGCACAAGGGCGGCACGGTACGGGCCACATTCCAGGCGGTACCTGTCGCGCACGGACAGGCGCGCACGTCACCCCCGGGCACACGGCGCTTCCTCGTCGAGTTCGCGGGCGGGGACCTCGACTACTACCTCGCCGATCCGTCGAAGGTGGAACTGGTCGCCACCATCAGCTCCGGGCGGATCACTGCGACTTTTCTCCAGCCCAACCCGGTCCGGCGCGGCTTCCGCGCCGGGATCGACATCGAACTGGGCCAGGGGGAGACAGCCGACCTCCGCGCCTTCCTGAGGGCTGGCCCCGATACGCTGACCGAGACCTGGACCTTCCCTTGGACCGCGCCGTAGTCGCTTCCCTCCCCGGGAGGACGGGCGCAAGCGTCACTCCGCCGGGACGGGGTGGCCCTCCACGTCGCGTCCTCGCTTCGGCTCCGGGCGGGCATGGGCCGGTGCAGGTACCGCTTCGGCCTTGCGGCGCGAGAAGAGGTGCGACAGCCGGTCCATGTAGAGGAACAGCACCGGCGTGATGAACAGCGTCAGCATCTGCGAGACGATGAGACCACCCACCACGACGATGCCGAGAGGCTGCCGCAGCTCCGCGCCGGCTCCGGCGCCGAGCGCGATTGGCAGCGCACCGAAGATCGCCGTCAGCGTCGTCATCATGATTGGCCGGAAGCGCATCAGGCTCGCCTTGTGGATCGCCTCCTGCGCCGGCAGCCCCTCGCGCTGAAGCACCAGCGCGACGTCGATCATCATGATCGCGTTTTTCTTCACGATGCCGATAAGCATCAGCAGGCCGATGATGGCGATGACGCTGAGCTCCATCCCGAACAGGTCGAGGGCCGCGAACGCGCCGATAGCGGCCGACGGCAGGCCCGTCAGGATGGTCAGAGGGTGGACGAAGCTCTCGTAGAGCATGCCGAGCACGATGTAGATCGTGACGATCGCCGCGATCAGCAGCAGCCCCTGGTTCGACAGCGAGTCCTGGAAGGTCTTCGCCGTACCCGAAAGGGTGGTGGCGATCGATCCGGGCAGCTGCAGTTGCGACTTGATCTGGTCTGCGCGCTGGAGAGCCTGGCCGAGCGACACCCCGTTCGGAAGGTTGAACGAGATAGTGACCGCGGGCAGCTGGCCGAGCTGGTTCACGGCAAGCGGGCCGGTGGTGCGCTCGACCCGGGCGAAGGAGCTGAGCGGCACCAGCACGCCGTTGGCGGCGCGGATGCGGAGAATATCGAGGCGCTCGGCAGACCATGCCACCCCGGGATCGAACTCGATCAGCACGGAGTAGCTGTCGCCGGTGGCGTAGATGGTCGAGACCTGCCGCGTTCCGAAGCCCGAATAAAGCGTCGAGCGCAGCTGGTCGGCGGAGATGCCGAGCGCTTCGGCCTTGTCGCGGTCGACGAGCAGCGTGGCCTGGGCAGCGTTGTTCTGCAGGTCGGTCGTGACGTCGGCGAAGTTCGCCGGGTCACGCTGCATCGCATCCGCCATGCGCAGCGACCAGGGATAGAGCTCCTGCTGGTCGATGCCTTGCATCACGAACTGATACTGGCTCTTGGAGGCGCGCCCACCAATGTTCAGGTTCTGCACCGGCGTCATGTAGGTCGTGATGCCGGGGATGGCGGAGAGCTGGCGCCGCAGCTCCGGCAGGATCACGTCGAGCTTGGGCCTCTGGTCGGAGGGCTTCAGCTCGACGAACATGCGTCCCTGGTTCATGCCGCTGTTTGGGCCGCCGCCCGTCAGGCTGACGCCTGCGGTGGAGGCAACGTGGGCCACGTAGGGCGAGGCGCGGAAGACATTCTGCACCTCCTGCTGGAGCTTGCTCATCGCCTCGAAGGAGATGTCCTGCCGTGCCTCGGTGCTGACCGAGAGCTGGCCGATGTCTTCCTGCGGGAAGAATCCCTTGGGGGCGATCTGGTAGAGCCAGACCGTGCCGGCGACCGTGCCGAAAAAGACGAGCAGCACGACGAACTGCGCGCGCAGGCACAGCTTCAACCCGGCGTCGTAGAGACCCAGCAGCGCGTCGAACCCCTTTTCGAGACCGGCGCTGATGCGGCCCGGCTTCGTGTTGGGGTCGTGGGCCTTCAGGAGCTTGGCGCACAGCATGGGTGTCAGCGTCAGCGATACGAAGCACGAGGCCATGATCGAGGCCGTCACCACGATGGCGAACTCGAAGAAGACCCTCCCGATGACGCCGCCCATCAGCAGCACCGGGATGAACACGGCCACGAGCGATAGCGTGATCGAGACGATGGTCACGCCAATCTCGCCGCTGCCTTTCAGAGCGGCCTCGAGCGGGCTGAGCCCGTCCTCCTCCATGTGCCGGACGATGTTTTCCAGCATGACGATGGCATCGTCGACGACGAGGCCCACCGCCAGCGTCAGGGCGAGCAGCGAGATGTTGTCGATGGAGAAGCCGAACACGTACATGACGGCCAGTGTCGCCACGAGGGAGATCGGAACGGCGAGCGACGGGATGATCGTCGCGGACAGGCGGCGCAGGAACACGAAGATGACCAGGATCACGAGCGCAATGGTTAGCGCCAGCGTGAACTGCACGTCTTCCACTGCGTGCCGGATCGAAACCGACCGGTCGTTCAGGGTGTGAATGGACGAGTTGGGCGGCAGCTGCGTCTCGAACGACGGCAGCAGGGCCTTCACCCGGTCGACCACCTGAACGGTGTTGGCGTCCGGCTGGCGCTGCACCGCGAGCACGATCGAGCGCGTGCCGTCGTACCAGCTGGCGGACTGGAAGTTCTCGACGGAGTCGATCACCTTCGCGACGTCGCCCAGTCGAACCGGCTTGCCGTTGCGCACGGCCACGATGATGTTGCCGAACTGCGAGGCGTCGGCGAGCTGCGTCTTCGCCTCGATGGTGAGGCGTTGCTGGGCGTTCTCCAGCACGCCCACCGGAGTGTTGGCGTTCGCGGCGGTGATGGCCTGCTGCAGTTCGTTGACGCCGATGCCGCGCGCGGCGAGCGCGTTCGGGTCGATCTGGATTCGGACCGCGTATTTCTGGCTGCCCCAGATCTGGACCTGCGCCACACCCTGGATGGTCGACAGCGAGGGCGAGATCACCTGCTGCGCGAACTCGTCGAGCTTGGACAGCGGCGTGGTCTCGCTCCGGATGGCGAGGAGCAGGACGGGAGCGTCGGCGGGATTCACCTTCCGGTAGCTCGGCGGGTCCGTCATCTCGTTGGGCAGCTGACGCTGGGTGCGGGCGATGGCTGCCTGCACGTCGGCTGCTGCCGCATCGATGTTGCGGTCGAGCGTGAACTGCAAGGCGATCGAGCTGTTGCCCTGCGTGCTCGTGGTCGAGATCGAGTCGATGCCGGCGATCGTCGCGAACTGCTTGATGAGCGGGGTCGCGACCGAGGTCGCCATCGTGTCCGGTGACGCGCCGGGAAGCTGCGCCGACACGTTGATCACCGGGAAGTCCGTGCGCGGCAATGCCGCCACCGGCAGGAAGAAGCAGGAGAAGACGCCCGCGGCGACGAGCGCCACAGACATCAGCGTGGTGGCGACGGGGCGCCGGATGCAGAACTCGGAGACGTTCACGAGCGGACCTCCGTATTCTGCGCCACGGGCTTGGGTGCCTGGTCCTTGCCGGTGCGAATGGGCGTGCCGTTGCTCAGCCGCAGCTGGCCGTCGACGACGACGTTCTCGCCGGCAGAAAGGCCCTCGGTCACCGCCGTGCGCCCGCCCTGTTCGGCGAGGACCTTGATCTTGCGCAATTCCGCCGTGCCGTCGGGTTTCGCGACGAACACGTAGGGGCTGTCCTGACCGGTCTGCACGGCGACGGTCGGGACGGTGACCGTGTCGGGCTGGGTCCTGAGGTCGACCTGGACGTCGACATACTGGCCCGGCCAGAGCTCGAGGCCCTCGTTCGGGAACTCGGCGCGCACGGTGATGGTGCCCGACTGGGTATCCACTGCGCTGTCGATGAAGCTGACGGGCGCAGTCGCGACGGCCTTAGCCTGCCCGTTCGGGCGGACATGGACCGATGGTGGCTTCTTTGCCGCCATGGCATCGCGAAGGCCGGAGAGCTCGCGTTCCGGCAGCGTGAAGGACACGCGCACGGGCTTCACCTGGGTGATCGTGACGAGCCCCGTCCCGGTGTCTCCGGCCCGGACGAGGTTGCCGGGCGAAACCATGACGGTGCCGATCCGCCCATCGATGGGCGCCTTGATCTTGGTGTAGCCGAGCTTGACGCGATTGAGCTCGAGTGACGCCTTCGTCCCCGCCACGGCAGCGGCTGCGGACTTGGCGTCGGAGACGGCCTGGTCGACCTGCTGCTGGCTGCCGGCATTGGTGGAGAGAAGGTCGCGCTTGCGCTTGAGATCGGCCTCGGTGCGCTCCGCGACGGCCTCGTCGCGGGCCAGCGTCGCCTCGTTCTGCGACACCGTCGCCGCGAGTTCGCGGTCATCCAGCGTGAAGAGCATGTCGCCTGCCTTGACCATCTGGCCGTCGGTGACGTGCTGCTCGACGAGCTGGCTGTCGATGCGGGAGCGAACGGTGACGGACGCCACGGGCTCGATCGTGCCGATGGAACGGCGGCTGATGACGAAGTCCCGGCTGTCGGCAGGCGCCAGCGCGACAGCGACCGCATTGCGTCGCTGGCCTGCGCCCTGCGGTGCAGTCCCAGCCTGCTTCTGCTGGCCGTCGGCAGGCGCTTCCTGCTTCGGCAGCCGTGCCTCGACCTGCTGGCGCAGACCATCCGGCAGGCGCTGTGCGGCGCTTGCGATGAGTTCGGGACGTTCGAACCAGGCCCAGGTTCCGCCGAGCACAAGGGCCAGGAGGAGGGCGAGGAGAGTGCGCGTCATGAACGGGCTTCCTTCACGGGGGAGGACAGGAGGTCCGGGGACACGGGACGAAGTCCGCCCAGAACCATCGCGACGATGCCGTTGGCGGCAGCGGCACGACGCCGGGCGGGAACATTGGCGGCCGTCATGCGGACGGCGCCGAGAATGGCGAGTGCGGCGAGTTCAGGCTCCACCGGTCTAAAGGCGCCGCTTGCGACGCCAGTGGAGACAACGCTTTCCATGGTCACTCGTATGCGCTTCACCCTGCGGCGGATGACCGCGCGGCCGCGCTCGCCGAGGCCGGTCTCGCCATCGTCGAAGGCGCGGATGGCGGCGGTACACTGGCCGAGCGCATCCAGCACGCAGCGGACGATGGCGGAAAGGGCGTCCTCGGGAGACGCAGCGGCTTGCGCCGCGGCTTCCGCGTCGTGCTCCAGGTCGCCGAGCGTCCGCTCGATCCCTTCGAGGAAGAGCTCTTCCTTGGTCGCGAAATAGCGATAGAGGGTGGGCTTGGCGACACCAGCCGCGCGCGCCAGGTCGTCCATCTGGACGCTGTCATAGGCCGTCTCGGCAAAAAGCCTGAGCGCCGCATCGATGATCCGGCTGCGGCGGTCGCGTGACGACGCACGTGCCGGCGGCCCGGGCAGCTCTCCCGGGGCACCGTCGAATTCTGAACTGACCAGTTTCACCATGGCGCCGATTTGAACCCGCGAGTATCGCGGGTCAAATGAACTTTCCGTAAGATAGGCTCCCCCGTGCGGCAATGCGCCACGCATTGGCAGTGTGCGCGCGCTTCGCGACGACCGTGCCGTCAACGTGCTTGCTGCATCGCGCTCTCTGGAACGCTTCCCCTCGGCGATGGTTGTGCTCACGGTCGCGCTTGCGACCTCACCAGAGGAGGACGACATGGCCCGGGAGACACGCGGACCTCAGCCGGAAACGCTGGAGACGTTCGACGCCGCCGCGCGCAAGGGCGGCATGAAGCCGAAGGACGTCGGCCTGGAAGCCACGCCCGAGACGGCGCCGCGGCGCGACGATCCGAAAAGCAAGGATGCGACGGCCACCAAAGTGCTGCAGGCCGGCGTCGAGAAGGACCCGGTGAAGGCCGGAGAGGCGGCACGCAGCCGCAAGGATCCCCGTATCGACTGAGCGATGCGGCACATGGCGCCAGGGCTGCAAAGGTCGCACTGGCGCCGTGGCAGTGTCGCAGGCACGATGGCAAGGCGTGCTGCCACGGCCTAGAAGGCCTGCGGCACAGCTTACCCAGAGGGCCTTCCCATGAACGACCATTCGCCTGTCCGCAGCAACCGCACCCTCACGGACGAGCTGCTGGAGCGTCGAACCCAGGCTGTCGCCCGCGGCGTCGGCCTGGGCCAGCCGGTATACGCCGCCCGCGCCGAGAATTCCGAGGTGTGGGACGTCGAGGGCCGCCGCTTTATCGATTTTGGCGGAGGCATCGCCGTTCTCAACACCGGCCACCGCCATCCGCTGGTGATGAAGCGCGTGCAGGAGCAGCTCGACCGCTTCACGCACACCTGCTTCATGGTCACGCCGTACGAGCCCTTCGTGGAGCTCGCCGAGAAGCTGAACGCAATGGCGCCCATCTCCGGTGCCAAGAAGTCGCTCTTCGTGACCACGGGCGCCGAGGCGGTCGAGAACGCCATCAAGATCGCACGCGCGTCGACGGGCCGCTCGGACGTCATCGTCTTCACCGGCGCATTCCACGGCCGGACGCTCCTGACGATGGCGATGACGGGCAAGACGGTGCCGTACAAGACCAAGTTCGGGCCGTTCCCGGGCGGGGTCTGGCGCGTGCCGTTCCCGATCCCGCACAAGGGGCTCAGCGTCGAGCATACGTTCCTGACGCTGGAGTGGCTGTTCAAGACCGACGTCGACCCGAAGACGGTCGCCGCCATCGTCTTCGAGCCGGTGCAGGGGGAGGGCGGCTTCTACGTCGCACCGCAGGCCTTCGTGGAAGGCATCCGCAGGCTCTGCGACCAGCACGGCATCGTCATGGTGGCTGACGAGATCCAGTCCGGCTTCGGGCGCACCGGAAAGTGGTTCTCGATGGAGCACTACGGCGTCGAGCCGGACCTGATCACGGCCGCCAAGAGCCTCGCCGGCGGGTTCCCGCTGGCCGGCGTGGTTGGTCGGCAGGCGATCATGGACGCGCCGGACCCCGGCGGCCTTGGCGGCACCTATGCCGGCAATCCCGTCTCCTGCGCTGCGGCCCTCGGCGTCATCGAGGCGTTCGAGGCCGACGGGCTGCTCGCAAAGTCCGCGGAGATGGGGGAGACGGTCACGGCGCGCCTGCGTTCCATTCGCGACCGGAAGACGGGACGCCCGATGGGCGATGTCCGCAATCTCGGCGCCATGATCGCCTTCGAGACGGTGACGGAACACGGCGGCAGCACGCCTGATCCGAACGCCGCCAAGGCCCTTGCGGGCGAATGCCTCGACCGGGGCCTCATGATCCTCACCTGCGGCGTGTGGGCGGAAACCGTGCGCCTCCTGTTCCCTCTCACGATCCCTCCGGCGATCCTCGAAGAGGGGCTCGACATCCTGGAAGCCGCGCTGACGGAGCCGCGGACATGAGCGCCGCGAACAAGCCCACCGTCGGGTTCCTGGGACTCGGAGAGATGGGGCGCCCGATGGTGTCCCGCCTCCTTGCCGCGGGCTACGAGGTCACCGTCTGGAACCGCTCGCCGGGTCCGGAGAAGGATCTGGTCGCCGCGGGCGCGAAGGCGGCCACCAGTGCCGCCGAGGCGTTCGGGCGTGAGGTCGCGCTCTCCATGCTCGCCAATGACGCGGCCACCCGCGAGGTGGTCGGCGGGGCGCTGGCGGCGGGGGCCCGGCCCCGCATCCACGCCAATATGGCGACCATTTCCGTCGCGCTGTCGTCAGAGCTCGCCGCCAGCCACGCCGAGGCCGGCGTCACTTATGTCGCCTCGCCCGTCTTCGGCCGGCCAGAGGCTGCCCAGGCGGGCCAGCTCAACATCGTGGTTGCCGGCGACCGCGCAGCGGTGGCGGAGCTGGAACCCGTCTACCGCGCCATGGGCAAGGCGGTATGGCCTGTTGGGGAAGACCCCGCCGCTGCCAATGCGGTGAAGATCGGCGGCAACCTCATGCTGGCCTGTGCCATCGAGGCGATGGGGGAGGGCGCCGGCATCGCGACGGCCCATGGCGTGCCGGCGGCGCGGTTCCTGGAGATCATGACGGAGACGCTCTTCGGCGCCATCGCCTATCGCGGCTACGGGGCGATGATCGGGTCGAACACCTTCGAGCCCGCGGCCTTCAAGCTGCCGCTCGGCCTGAAGGACGTGAACCTCGCTCTGTCCGCTGCCGAGGGGGCGGGCAAGGACCTGCCGTTCGGGCAGGCACTCCGCGCACGCTTCGAAAGCGCCATCGCCGCCGGCCTGAGCGACAAGGACTGGTCCGCCATCGGCGGCATGGCCGTCGAGGGCAAGCCGGTGAAGCGGTAGGCCTCGGAGCGCCCGTGCTCCAACGCGCTGTGGCTTGGCAAGAGCGGGTCTGAAGACCCGCGGTCCACGGACGGCCGGACAAGCGCCATGTCGGACCGCGCGTCTTCAGACGCGCTGTTCGCCTTGAAGATGCGCGACTGCAGAACCCCTGTGCCGGCGGCTAGCTCGCCAGCCGCCTCTTGCGGAAGTCCCGCACGATTTCGCGCGCTGCGTTGTGTCCCGGTGCTCCCGTGACGCCGCCCCCGGGATGCGTGCCGGAGCCGCACATGTAGAGCCCCGGTATCGGACCGCGATAGGCGGCGTTGCCCAGGGCGGGTCGGGCGGAGAAGAGCTGGTCCAGCCCCAGGGCGCCATGGAAGATGTCGCCTCCCACGAGCCCGAAGGTCCGTTCCAGGTCAAGAGGGCTCATGATCTGGCGGCCCACGACCGCACTTCGGAAATTGGGCGCGTACTCCGTCATCGTATCGATCATCAGGTCCGCGACCTCGTCCCTGTGCTCGTCCCATGACCGGCCGTCCGGCAACTGCGGCGCGACATGCTGGCAGAAGAGGCTCGCGACATGGCAGCCGGGCGGGGCGAGGCTGTCGTCGAGCGTCGAGGGGATCAGCATCTCGACGATCGGCTTCCTCGACCAGCCATGTTGCCGCGCGTCCACATAGGCCTGTTCCATGTAGGCCAGCGACGGCGCGATCACGATCCCGGCGGTGTGGTGATCGGCGACGGCGCCGCCGGTCGGCAAGCAGGTGAAGTCGGGCAGCTCGGAGAGAGCGACGTTCATGCGGAACGTGCCGGATCCGCAGCGCCATCCCTCCATCCGCTCGCGGAAGTCGGCAGGCAGCACGGCGGGGTCGATGAGCGACAGGTAGAGCAGCTTCGGGTTGAGGTTGGACACGACGGCGCGGGCCCGCAGCGTCTCGCCGGCCTGGGTGACGACGCCGACGGCGCGGCCCTTTTCGACCAGCACCTCGCGCACGGCCGCGTCCGTGCGGATGGTGACACCCTTCTCGGCACAGGCTCTCGCCATGGCCTGGGTGATGGCGCCCATGCCGCCGATGGCGTGGCCCCAAATCCCCTTCTTGCCGTTCACCTCGCCAAAGCAGTGATGCAGCAGCACGTAGGCCGTGCCAGGCGTATACGGGCTGGCGTAATTTCCGACGACGCCGTCGAAGCCCAGCAGGGCCTTGAGGGGCTTGCACTCGAACCAGCGGTCGAGCACGTCGCCCGCCGAGCGGGTGAAAATGTCGAGCAGGTCTCGCTGCAGCGTCAGGTCGAGCGAGCGCAGGCGCTTGGCGGTTCCCGCCGCGCGCAGCAGCTCGGGGATAGCCGCGAGGAGGCCGCCCTTGGTGACGTTGGGCGGGGTCTCGAGCACCAGCCCGCGCAGCACCTCCGCCAGCGCCTCCAGCCGGTCGTTGTAGGCATCCAGCCTTGCCGCGTCCTTTTCGGAGAACCTGGCGACCTCGGCCTCGGTGACCCCGGGACCGGCCCTAAGATAGCGGCCGTCGGGAAGGGGCAGGAGGTTGAGAAGCCGGCGCTCGACGATGCGCAGCCCGTGGCGGGCGAGCTCCATGTCGGCGATGACCCGCGGATTCAGGAGGGACACCGTGTAGGACGCGACGGAGTTCCGGAAACCGGGATGAAACTCCTCGGTCACGGCGGCCCCTCCCACCACGCCCCGGCGCTCGAGAACGGTGACGGAGAGGCCCGCGGAAGCGAGGTACCAGGCCGCGACGAGGCCGTTATGGCCTGCGCCGATGATGATCGCGTCGGTCATGATGTCCCTGCGCAGCGGTGGCTGGCGGGGACATACTCCCGGAATGCTCCCGGGGGAAGCGACGCGGTCAGAACACGCGGCCGGGGTTGAGGATGTTCCCGGGATCGAGCGCGGCCTTGATGCGGGCCATCAGCGCCAGTTCGGGCTCGGTCCGGCTCAAAGGCAGCCAGGGCTTCTTCGTCCTGCCAATGCCATGCTCGGCCGAGACGGAGCCTCCGAAGCGCTGCGTCACGCCGTAGACCGCCTTCTCCGCCGCGAACTTCGCCTCGTCGGACCAGGCCGGCGGCATGATGACGACGTGGACATTGCTGTCAGCGATGTGGCCGAACACCGACCAGACCGCTCCCGGCAGGGCGGCCGGGACGTCCGTCCGGAGCTCCCCTATCGCGTCCTGCATGCGGTTCAGCGGGATGGAGATGTCGAAGCCGACCTCCTTCGGGAGATGGCGCGCATACTCGTACACGCTCTCGCGCAACGCCCAGAAGGCGGCACGGTCCTTCTCCGACTGCGCGAGCGTGGCGTCGAGGACGAGGCCGTTCTCGTAGAGCGGCTCCAGGGCGGTGGCGAGCACGTCCTGGCCGGGTGCCCCGGCGGGTGCCTCGACGATGAGGTAGAGATCCTTGCCGGCGGCGAGAGGGGCGGCGACGCCGATGGTCGTCGTCGCGATCGCGTAGAATTCGCTCCACATCGCCTCGAAGGACAAAAGCCCTCCGGGCAGAGCTCTCTCCAGCGCGCGCAGGACGGCGACGGCCGTGTTGGTGTCCTCGACAGCCAGAAGGGCGGTCTCGATGGCCGCCGGCCGGGGCTGCAGGGCCAGCACCGCCCGTGTGACGACGCCAAGCGTGCCCTCCGAGCCGATGAAGAGCTGCGGCCAGTCGTAGCCTGCGTTGTTCTTCAGCATCTTGTTCAGCGAGCCGACGACCTGTCCGTCCGCGAGGACGACCTCGAGTCCCCGCACGTTGCGCCGCGTCATGCCGTAGCGCAGCACCTGGTTGCCGCCCGCGTTCGTCGAGACGTTGCCGCCGATGGTGCAGGAGCCACGCGCGCCGAGATCGACGCCATACATGAGGCCAGCCTCGGCTGCTGCCTGGTGCACCATCTGCAGGGGCGTGCCGGCGAGCACGGTCATCGTGCCGCTGTCGCGGTCGAGTTCCTCGATGCCGCTCATGCGTTCAAGGGACAGCGCAATCTCGGTTTCGCCCGGCCTGGCGCCGCCCGCGAGCCCCGTGAGGCCGCCCTGGGTGACGACGGGTTGCCGGTGGGCGTGGCAGATGGCGAGGGCCTGCGACACGTGCTCCGTGCTGCGTGGCAGGAGGACGGCGACGGGGGCCTGAGGTGCCAGGCCGGCCGAATCATTGGCGTTGCGCGGCGGGATGCCTTCGCCCGTGCGGACGATGTCGGGGCCGAGGGCGGAGAGGAGGGCTTCGAGAACTTGCGTCATGACGCGCACTCATCGCACGGATTTCGCGTCGACGGAACGGAGGCCGATCTGGCCGGTTGTCGGCCGGTCGCCGCCACCCGCGCGGCAGCCTGGAGCCGGCGCGACATGACCAGTGCGGAGAGCGAAGCCGCCGGCGGCGACGCCGTGTTCCTCAAGCGCATCGCCAAGGCGACCCTGGTCGTCCTCGGCATCCTGGCGCTCGCGGCACTTCTTGTCCTGCTCAACCCACTTATTCTTTTGATCATTGCGGCCATCCTCGTCGCGACCGTGCTGCGCACGGCGGCCGAGCCGTTGAAGCGTCATGCTGGGCTGCGGGACGGCGTGGCGCTCGCGATAGCCGGGCTGGTGCTCGTGGTGCTTCTCGGCGGAAGCGGCTGGCTGCTGCAGTTCCAGATCAGGACGCAGGTGGCTCAGGCGCTGGGCTCGGCAAACGATGCCCTCCCCAAGCTCGGCGAAGCCATCGGGTATCCCGATCTTCCCCGCCAGATCACGGACGAGTTCAACCGCCTGAGCAGCGACGGCTCGTTTCTCGGTCGCGTCACCTCCTTCGGTGCCGCGACAGTGGGCGCGGTCACCAACCTCGCCATTATCCTGTTCGGCGGCATCTACTTCGCCATAGACCCGAACACGTACCGCCGCGGGCTGCTGAAGCTGTTTCCCCGTGGATCGCGGGACGAGGCGCGCGAGGCGCTCGATGCCTCCGGCCGGGCTCTCCGGATGTGGCTGCTCGGGCAGCTTGTCGCGATGGTGGTCACGGGCACCCTGACGGGGATCGGCCTCTGGCTCATCGGAGTACCGTCAGCCTTCGGCCTGGGGCTCATCGCGGGGCTGCTCGAGTTCATTCCCCTGCTCGGCCCCTTCCTGGGTGCAATCCCGGCCGTGCTGACGGCCTTTGCCGTCAGTCCCACGCTGGCGCTGTGGACCATCGTCGCCTTCGTCGCCATCCAGCAGGTCGAGTCCAACATCATCCAGCCGATCGTGACGCGGCGCTATGTCTCGATTCCGCCGGCTCTGCTGCTCTTCGCTGTCGTCGCGGCGGAGAGCCTTTTCGGCCTTCCCGGAGTTCTGCTGGCTGCCCCGCTCACGGTCCTGGCCTATGTTTTCGTTTCGAAAACCTATGTGAGGGACACGCTAGGGGAATCCACCGTGGTGCCCGGGGAAGACGCACACGACAGAGATCAAGTCGAAAAGCGACAGATAAAAGATTGATGCGATCGAGTCGGTTTAGTTATCATTTCGTAAGACCTCGACTGCAAACTCACCTTGCTCGACCGCACCAATCGGTGCTCGACAGTCTTCGCCTGCAGCCGGAATTGCATCGATGTCACTCCGTTCGACGCATCACCGGGTTCTCGTTGCCGACGACGAGCCGATCACTCTCCAGGTGATTCGCAAGCAGCTGCAGTCGCTCGGGTTCCGCGACATCGACGTTGCTACGACCGCGACCGAGGCGTTGCGCACGCTTCGGACGAATGAGTTCGGCCTCGTCATCTGCGACTACATGGTGCCGCCCATCAACGGCCTCGACCTTCGCCGGGTGATGCTGTCCAACGCCAAATGGGCGTCGATCCCCTTCATCATCGTGACCGCGCCCTCGACGCGTGCCCGCATCTGGCCGGGCTGCCGGGACATCGTCGACGACGTGCTCGCCAAGCCGTTCAGCGCCGGCCATCTCGCCATCACCGCCGCCCGCGCGCTGGGCGACATTCCCAAGCTCGTCGACGCCGACGCCGAGGTGTTCGAAATCTGAGCACTGCCTCTGCGCCACCCGCGGGTTGAAGTCCGCGCCCGGCGGGCGCACGCTGCCCAAAACAGGGTCGCGGGGAGGCGATGAGAAGCAAGGCGTATCCGAAGCTGACTGCCCTGGATGGGCCGGCCGCTTTTTGCCGCTATCTTTCCGAACTCGGTGTCGTGATGCCATGCGACGATCATGTCGACGCAGGCTCGACCTCGGCACTTGCCGATCCCATTGCCGTCGACGGCATGGCGATTGGAAATCGCTTCGCAATCAACCCCATGGAAGGCTGGGACGGCGAGACCGATGGCCGCCCGAGCCCCAACACGATCCGCCGCTGGGAGCGCTTTGGCCGCAGCGGCGCGAAGCTGATCTGGGGTGGCGAGGCCGTCGCCGTCGTGCCGGAGGGGAGGGCCAATCCCAACCAGCTCGTCATGTCCGAAGCGAATGCCGGCGCTATTGCCGATCTTAAGAAGACCCTGGTCAACAGCCATGTCGAGGCTACCGGCAGCGCCGAGGGCCTCGTCGTCGGCCTGCAGCTCACGCATTCCGGCCGCTTCTGCAAGCCGAACAGCCATTCCGTGTTCGAGCCGTGGATTGCCTACCGGCACCCGATCCTCGACCGTCGATTCGGCCAGCCGGACGATTCCAGGCTGATCCCAGACGGCAAACTCGACCGGCTGGTGAAATGCTTCGTGCGGGCGGCGGTGCTGGCCCGCGAGGCCGGATACGATTTCGTCGATCTGAAGCATTGTCACGGCTATCTCGCGCATGAGCTCCTCTCGGCCCGTACGCGGCCGGGGCGCTACGGCGGTTCATTCGAGAACCGGACGCGCTTCCTGCGCGAGGTGATCGCGGGGATCCGGGCCGAAGCACCGGGGCTCGGCATTGGGGTCCGGCTCAGCGCCGTCGACACGGTGCCTTTCCGCCCGGATCCGGCGCAATCCAGTCCGGGCCATCTCGGGCCGGGGATCCCCGAGGACCTTGCCGGCCTGTTGCCTTATCAGTGGGCGTTCGGCGCTGATCCAGAGAATCCGGTACGGCAGGACCTGTCGGAGCCCGTCGCCCTCATCGCCCTGCTGCGCGAGCTTGGCGTCCGCCTCATCAATCTGACCGCGGGCAGTCCCTACTACACGCCGCACCTCATTCGCCCGGCGATCTATCCGCCCTCGGACGGGTACCAGCCCCCCGAGGAGCCGCTCCTCGGCGTACTGCGCCACCTTCACCTGGCCCGCGACCTGAAACAGCGATTTCCCGACGTCTGCCTGGTCACGAGCGGTGTTTCTTACTTGCAGGAATTCCTGCCCAACGTCGCGCAGGCCGTGGTGCGCGAGGGCTGGACGGATATCGTCGGCATTGGCCGCCTTGTGCTCTCGTATCCCGAGTTCCCGGCGGACGTCCTGGCGGGGAGGGGAGTCAGGCGCAAACTTCTTTGCCGGACGTTCAGCGACTGCACGACCGCGCCCCGGAACGGCATCGTGTCCGGCTGCTACCCGCTTGACGCTCATTACAAGCAATCGGCGGAAGCAAAGGCCCTCGCTGCCGTGAAGGCGGCCGCAAAGGCCGCGCACTGAGGCCGGCGCCCGCGCCGGAACGCAATGACGACGCGGCCGTACAAGGCCGTGCGACAAAGGGGGGACGTCATGGCCGAGCAGAAGGAAAGCCCGCCGGGGGCTGCATTCTCCACGTTCACATTCGTTCCGGACGCGAGGGCGACCTTCGGCGCGAGTTCGACGATAGAGCCGCCGCGCGGTCCCTTCGACTACATCATTGTCGGTGGAGGATCGGCCGGCTGCGCCCTCGCGTCTCGCCTGGCGCTCGAGAGCGACGCGAGCGTCCTGCTTCTGGAGGCAGGCGGCGATGACGACGTCGAGGCGATCCATACTCCGCAGCGCTGGGTGGAGGCGCTGGAGAGCAAGGCGTGCCGGTTCTATGAAACCGAGCCTCAGCCCTTCACGGCCGGCCGAACCCACCTTTGGCCGCGCGGGCGCGTGATCGGCGGATCGAGTTCACTGAACGTCTCGATCTTTGTCCGCGGACACCGGGCCGACTTTGACTCCTGGGCCTACCAGGGGGCCCGCGGCTGGGATTACGCGTCGCTGCTGCCACTGTTCAAGGCCATGGAAGACTTCGAGGGAGGCGCGAGCCCCTTCCGGGGCACGGGCGGGCCGCTGCATGTGTCGACGCCCAAGCCGGGCCGCCGCCATCCCGGGGCCGTGGCCTTCGAGGAAGCGACGCGGGCGATGGGCTACCCCTCCACGTCCGACCTGAACGGTCCCTCCATGGAGGGGACAGGATGGGCGGACCTGACGGTGAAGGACGGCCGCAGGCAGTCGGCGGCCGTGGCCTTCCTGCGCCCGGCCCTCCGCCGTGCCAACCTCACGGTGGTGACCGACGCCCCGGCCTTGTCGCTGGTGCTGGAAAACGGTCGCTGCCGCGGCGTTCGCTACCTGCATGCGGGCAAGCCGCACATCGTGCATGCCGCAGGGGAGGTGATCGTCTCGTCGGGATCGCTGGAGAGCCCGCGGCTTCTGATGCTGTCGGGCATCGGCGATGCTGGCGAGCTTGCAGCGCTGGGAATCGATGTCGTGGCCGATCTCCCGGGCGTCGGCCGCAACCTGCAGGACCATTTGCTCGTCGGCGGTATCGTCTACGAGGGGAGGGGGCCGCAGCCTCCTTCAAACTACAACCATTCGGAGGTCTATCTCTGGGCGCGCTCAGAGCCTGCTCTGTTCACGCCGGATCTCTTCATTCACCATCACAGCCGGGCCTTCGCCGTCCCGCCCACCGCTCCTATCGAGAACGCCTACACGATCGTCCCGGGGCTCGCCCGTGCTCACAGTCGCGGGCACATCCGGCTGCGATCCGCGGATCCGAACGATCCGCTGCTGATCGACCCGCGCTACCTCTCCAGCGAGCAGGATCGGAAGGCGCTCCTGATCTCGGTGAAGCTGTCCCGGGAGATCGGAGCGAGCGCCGCCTACGCCGACATGCGCCTGCGCGAGGTGCTTCCCGGCCCCGATGTTAAGAGCGACGCGGATCTTGCTGATTTCACTGCCCGGGCGGTTCACACCTTCTTCCACCCGACATCAACCTGCCGGATGGGGTACGAGCCCGATTGCGTCGTCGACGCCGAACTGAAGGTGCATGGGATAGAGGGCCTGCGGGTCGCCGATGCGTCCGTCATGCCCTCCAATACCTGCGCCAACACCAACGCTCCCTCCATGCTCATAGGCTGGAAGTGCGCGGGGATGATCCTGGCGGGAGCCCGAGCTCAGTAATAGTAGGGCCGATAGGGACGATAATAGGGACGTGCGTAGTACGGACGCCGGTAATAGGGCGCCCCATAGTAGACCCGGTTCCCGTAATACGCACCGCCGTAGCGTGGAGAGCCGTAGTAGTTGCCGTAGCCGTAGGACACGGTCGGTCTGACCACCACCGCCGAGGAGCCGTAATAGCCACCACCGGCTGGGACGCAGGCCGCGGCGAGACTTGCCACGCCGATCGCGAACAGAACCTTCTTCATCGTCTCCTCCCTACGGGGCAGAAACACGCCACAGCTTCAAAGCTCATTCGTGGCGACTTGGTTCCGTTTGGCCCCGAGAAAGTGCGGTCGGCATCAGGCGGGAGTTCTGGAGCGGCGCGGGGCGGGTGAGGACACCCGCCCCGTCGTTGCTTGGGTCAGCTACCCGAACGCGGGGAGACACCGCTCGTCGCCGTGCCCTGCGGCGTCGGCTTTGCGGATGACGGGCCACCGGTCTGACCTGCTGAGCGGGCCGCGTCTGCCGCCGTGTCGGCCAGCTTCTTGGCCTCCCCGGTGACCGACTTGGTCGCCCTTTCCGCAACGGCCGCGACGCTGTCGCCGAGTTCCTTCGCGGTTTCGGCGAGCTTGTCGGTGGTCAGCCCTTTCTCGGCCGCGGCGTCCTGCACGTCCTGCAGAGTCGAGGCAGCCACGTCGGCGACGTGTCCGAACTCCTGCTTCGCGACATCGAGCGCCTGGTCCTTCAGGCGATCCGCCGGCTCTCCCATGAGGCGGTTCTCGACCTCGCTGGAGGGCAGGGCGGCACCGATCGCCGCGCCGATGGCAAGGCCGATCGCGCCGAGGACGAGTGGCTGGTCCGCCACGGCTCCCCATGCGCTTCCGACCCGGTCGACGCCGCGATACGCGTACTGCGTCGCCTGCCGCCTGGCGCCCGATGCAGTGTCGCCGAAGCCCTGGGCGGCATTGCCGACCGAGCCTGCTGCCTGGCTGGCCGCGCCCGCTACGCTGCCTGCTGCGCTGCTGATACCGCTGGCGGCGCTGGAGACGCCGTGGGCCGCCGAACGTGCCGCGTCCGCCACGGTGGACGCTGCGCTCTGTGCAGCTCCCGCCACGCTGGAGGCGACGCCGGCGACGCCGGACGCCGCGCTCCTGGCCGTGTCCATGGCTCCCGACATGGCACCGCGCCCGGATTCTCCGGAGGTGCCGCCGCGGTAGCGATAGTCGTCGTCCTCGTAGCGTGTCCGCTCGGGCCGCCGGCTGCCGCCGGTCAGGGCGGAGCCCCCACCGGTCAGAAGCATGGTCAGGCCGGCGCCAATCAGGAGGGCCGGCACGGGGTGGTCACGCAAGCTCGTGCCCAGGTTCGACATGAAGGCCGAAGCGCCGTTGCCGGATCCCTGCAGCAGCTCGTCGACGATCTGGCCCGGCGAGAGCCGGTCGCGCAGCTGTTCGAGCGTGGACGACAGCTGGGCGCGCGACTCGTCTGCCTCACGCTCGACGTCGCGGGAGGTGGGGGAGGACACATAGCTCATCTGACCTGCTCCTTGGCGACGGCGGCGTCCTTCTCGAGCGAGCGGACAGTCCGATCCGGGACGATCTGGGAAGCGGAGAGGGCGTTGAGGCCCTTCCGCATGACGAGATAGCCGATGATCGCGGTGACCACCGCGACGATGAAGATGGCCAGCGTCGGGTGCACGCCGAGCGTGACGAGAACGGCGACGACGCCCTGGAGGAAGAGGAAGAGGGCGGCGAGGAGCAGCACGCCGCCTATGGCGACGAATGCTCCTGCGGCGACTGCGCCGTTGACCTTCTCCAGCATCTCCGTCTTGGCGAGCCGGACCTCGGCGCGGACGAGGTCCGCAACCTGGGCGAGGGCGTCCGATACGAGCGTCGGAATGCTCGGGGCAGGGCGTTCAGAAGAGAGGCGCTCACCTGACATGGTCGTCGCCTCCACGCTCGGTGCCGCCCAGGCCCGATCCCGTGACGGTCGGCCCCGACGTCGGGGAAGTGCCCCAAGCCGTCGAGCCGCCCGGCCCGGTGGCTGCCGACGAACCGCCGCCCAGCGTGCCGGACGAGCCGGGCATCCCCTCCGACGCCGGACGGCTCGCAGCCGCGTGACGCCAGTCGTCGGACCCGCCAGCCGTTCCACCGGCGCGGGAGCCCTGTCCGCCAGGACCACCCGTCATCCGGTCGCTTCCGAAGTCACGACGGTCGCCGAGGGAGGTGCCGCGGCCGCCTTGCCAGGAGTTTTCCTGCATGGCGCTTTCCGCGCTGCTCTTGAGGAAGCGCGCGAGCACGAATCCGGTAAGCACGGTGCCGGCTACGAAGGTCGCAGGCTGCCGCCTCGCGAAGTCCATGACGGTGTTGGCGAGTTGCCCGAGATCGCGGCGGCCGAGTTCGTCAGCCGCCCGGTCGAGCCCGCCGGCGAGTTCCTGGACGTAGCGTGCCGGAACCGGCGCATCGGAGCCCAGCTCCTTCGCGGCCGCGTTCACCGCCCGCGAAAACTGCCGCAGCATGTCGGCGCCTGCGGCCTTCTGCGTTTCTGCTGCATCGGAGGCGAGGTTCGTGACATGTCCCGCGATTTCGCCCGCGGCCGCCTGGGCCTGGCCGGCGACCCGGCCAGCCGTGTCCCTGAGGTCGGAGGCCACGTCCGATACCTTGGCCTGCGCCTCGCGCGCCACGTCCTTCGCCTGTCCCTTGAGGGCTTCCGTGGACGGGGCGCCGCCCTGGCCGGCAGAATTGCCGGAGGGGTTGGCCATGTCCGTCATGCCGCTGCCCTGCCCGGATGCGCCGGACGGCTTTGGTGACATCGAGGATCCCGATCCGGCCTGCGGGGACGCGGAAGCCGGGCGAGCCGTGTTCCCCGTCGTATTTGCGCCCGGTACGGACGTTGTTCCGGCGCCACCCGGCGGAGACGTTGAGTCGGTTGCCATGATCATCACTCCTCTTGCCCCCCGTGGACCCGGCGGGATTTCGAGCGACGAACGTGATGTAGAGCGGGAAGTTCCTGAGACGGACCGTGTGCGCCGCGCGGGAGCTCAGTCGGCGTCGGCGGACGCGACAGCCGTCACCGTTCGGCCTGCCCAAAGCAGCGCGGCACTGGCGACACCGACGGCCATCGTAAGCCCGGCCGAGGGATAATGCAGGCTGTCGGTCACTCCCAACTGCGTAAAGAGCGCGGTGCCGACGCCGGCACACCCGAGGAACAGACCCACAACGGCGAGGCCATTCAGCATCGTCAGCACGATGAACATGCGCGCATCCTCAAACCGGCCGAACAGGCCGTGACGCAATCCGAGCGTGAGATCATTGAAAATGGGTTAGCGCGGCAGCCCTAATGCAACGCAGTACGCGATTGACCGTATGCGCAACCGGGGAGGGGGCTCAATTTGCGGCCGCACTTGGGGCGGCAACCCGGACCGGCATCATGCGCCTGGCCAGCGAGTCCCAGGCAAACCAGGCGACTGCCGCCGTGAGCAGCATCGGGTAGACCGGCACGCCGAAACTCCTGGACGGAAAGAAGCACAGCGCGGCCCAGAACTGCAGCATGGCCAGACCCATCCAGGGAAGCGCCGGCGTGCGCGGATCGCACAGCGCGAGGGCCACGATCGGCGCGGCCAGCACCATGTCGGATGGAAGAACATAGGGCAGGGCGAAAAGCGTCAGCAGCGGCACGAGTTCGTGTTGGCGCTCCTCGGGCACGCCACGCAAATGCATGAGGACGAGCAGCCCGCATGCGGCCAGTGCGGCCACGCCTTGCGCAAGCATGGCGGGCCCGAAAGCCAGGCCAGCCTGTCGCAACCCGGCGTACCAGGACGGCTCCCACGACCACAGGAAGCTTCTCTCCAGCATGGCCGCGCCCTGGTTGCCAAGCCCCGCCGTCAGCGCGAGCCGCCAGGGCTCGACGCCGATCACGACGAGCGAGACCGCGACCAGCACGGCTGTCGTTATCACGGCCGACGCGATGGCTGTCCAGCGCCTTTCCATCACGAGTACGAGCGGCAGGAGCAGGCCGAGATGCGGCTTGATCGTGAGGATGCCAAAGCAGATGCCCGCGATAGCAGGCCGGCGCGGCAGGAGCCTCAGGCCGCCCAGGAGAAGGATGGCGGCAAAGCCTGTCACCTGGCCGAAGAACACCGTGCTGAGGAAGCCGGACGACAGGAGGACGAGCGCCAGCGCCTGCCAGTCTAGCCGCAAGGTCCGGCGCACGAAGGCGACGAAGGCAGCCGCGTTCAGGCCGGTCCAGGCCAGGCCTGCCACGGGAAACGAAACCAGACCAAACGGGATGGCGATCAGCAGGAAGTGCAGCGGGTACGACCAGACGTGGACCAAGTCTTCGGGAAAATACGCAGCACGGGCCGCATTGTAGCGGGCGATGTCGAACAGCGGCGTGAGGTCGCCATCCAGCCAGAGCCGCGCCGCGAACCAGGTGTTCTTGAAGTCGACGAAGACGCCGGGAAACCAGCCGTCGACCCAAGCCGTCTCACCGAGGACGCCGAGGAAGAAGCGCGCGTCGAACGCCGCCGCGACCGCCAGGATCGCAGCCAGCGCAACGATACGGGACCGGTCCATTCCGGTGTGATCGGAGCTACTCACGCCGGGAGCGTAGCAGCGCCTGGTTGCCATTCCTGAAACGGGCCGCTTGCTTTCAGCGAGACCCGCGTCGGCCAACTTGCTGCCTCTGTTGTTCGAGGGATCAGTGCCAAGGGGTTGTGGCTGTTACGGAACTCCGCCACGCCTTTGCGTTCCATAATATGTCTTATGCGAATCACGGATCTAAATTCGCGTGGCTTGCTGGGTGGCAATGGGCCGCGGCAGAGCAGACGCGCTCTAGCCCGACCTGACCGCCAAGTGCCACTCCCCTGCGCCGGTCCACACCTCCGGCTGCGGTAGCGGTCGAACCGCTCCACGCATTTTCGACAAATGCCGAAAGGCTTTGGCGAGACTTGCCCTTCATGATCCGCCGCGTCCGCAGGTTGCGGTCTGGTTGCAGATGGTGCGCGCATGACTGGCCAGGCGGCCGCCCTCGAAATCACGGGCCTTTGCAAGACCTATCAGAGGCCTGCGGTGGACAGCCTCGACCTCCGGGTCGAGCCCGGCGAGTTCTACGCACTGCTCGGTCCGAACGGTGCCGGCAAGACGACGACCCTTCGCATGGTCGCCGGGCTTCTACGGCCCGACTCCGGATCGATCCGGGTCTACGGCATCGACGCCGTTGCCGATCCGCTCGCGTCCAAGGCCATCGTGGCATGGCTCCCCGACGAGCCAATGCTTTATGACAAGCTGACGCCGCTGGAGTACCTGGAGTTCGTCGCAGGGCTCTGGTCGGTGGAGCGGCGGACGGCCGAGCAGCGGTCAACAGAGTTGCTTCAGGCGCTCGATCTCTGGAACGAGCGCGACATGCGCTGCGAGGGCTTCTCCCGCGGCATGCGCCAGAAGGTTGCGCTGGCCGGCGCCCTGATCCATGACCCCCGCCTGCTCATCCTGGACGAGCCGCTCACGGGGCTGGACGCTGCGATAGCGCGGCAGGTCAAGGACCTGCTCGTGGCCCGGTTGAAGACCGGGTGCACCGTGATCCTCACCACCCACATCCTCGAAGTCGCGGAGCGGCTTGCGTCCCGCATCGGCATCATCCGGCACGGCCGGCTGATGGCCGAGGGCACGCTCGAGGAGCTGCGGGCCGCGCGCTCAGGGCGCGCCCATACGCTTGAGGATATTTTCCTTGATCTGATGGTGTCGGAGATCGCGGCGTGAGCCAGGCGGGAAAGGTCTCCGGCCCCCCTCCCCGTGCTCCGTCCGTGGCATGGCTGGTTGGCTGGGAGCTCAGGCTCTGGTGGCGGCGGCTGTCCGGTCGCGCCAGCGGCGCCGGCCGGCGCGGCCTGTTCATCGGGCTGTTCCTGGTCGTCGCCGTCTTCCTGCACCTGCTCGGACTAGGCGCGGTGAAGCTCGTCATGCGCCTGCCGGACGATCTGCCGCCCGGCCTCGTGCTGCCGCTCGCCACCGGGGCGGCGGTTGTCCTGTGGACATTGCTGACGGCGCAGGCGCTGAGCGGCGCCACGCGATCGTTCTTCGATGCCGGCGCGCTCGACCTGCTGTTCTCGTCGCCTGTCCCGCCGCACACCGTGCTGGCCGTCCGCGGACTGGTGCTCGCCATTACCACGACGGCGCCTTTCGCCGTCTTCGTCCTGCCGATCGCGAACATGGGCCTGCTCGTCGCCGGGCCGGCCTGGCTGGCGCTCTATCCGGGCCTCGTCGCGATCGGGCTCGTGGGCACTGCGACAGGTCTCGTCCTGGCACTCGGCCTCGTGCAGGTGCTAGGCGCCCGCATCACACGCAGCGCAGGGCAAATCGTTGCCGTGATCATCGGCACCGGCCTCGGCTTCGCCGTGCAGGCGTTCAACCGGCTTCCGGTCGAGGAGAAGGTCGGTTTCCTTCGGCGCCTCACCGAGAATGCCGCCGCCCCGTCCGAGGCCGAGAGGCTTCTCTGGCTACCCGGCCGGGCATTGCTGGGAGAACCCTGGGCGGTGGCCATGCTCGTGATAGCCGGTGCCCTCGTCTTCGCGTGCACGCTGAGACTGGCGGCTGCACGGTTCGCGGATGGCCGCGCTGCGGCGGCGGCCGTGGCCGACACGGGGAAGCGCACCGCCAGGGCTCCCCGGCGCACGCGCTTTGGCACGAGCCCAGCCGCGTCCCTGCGCCGGAAGGAGTGGATGCTGCTCGTCCGCGACCCCTGGGTGCTGATGCCTGTGGCGCAGCGGGCCTTCGCGCTGGTGCCGCTCTGCCTGGCGCTGGCTGGTCTCGACCGTTCGGGAGATCTGGCACTGGCCGTCAGCGGGCCGATGATCGTCATCTTCGCCGGCAAGCTGGCGAGCGGCATCGCGTGGCTGACGCTGGCCGCCGAGGATGCGCCGGAGCTGATGGCAACGGCCCCGGTGAGTATGGCTGCGGTCACGCGCGCCAAGGTCGAGGCCGCGCTGATGGCCTCCGCCGCGCTGTTTTCGGTTCCGCTCGCTCTGCTGGCCTGGACGGATTTGCGCGTCGCCAGCCTCGCAATGGCCGGCTCGATGGTCGCAACCGTCAGTGTCACTCTTCTCGCGCTGGCCGAGCCGTCCCGCGTCCGCCGCCGCGACTTCAAGGACCGTTTCCGCAACTTCGGACCCTTCGCCGTCGCGGAACTCGCCAGCACGGGCGCGTGGGCGGCCACGACGTGGCTCGCCGTGCAGGGCTCGTGGATGGCGACCGCCGGAGCGGCCCTGGCCACCATGCTCCTCGTGGCGGCCCTGGTGAAGATGATGCAGGCGACCTCACCCGGTCCGAAGGCGCGGAGGAAGCCGGCCCCCCTGCCCGCCTCTCACGCGGTCAGCAGCAGGCCGTCATAGGCTGGCTCGACATGCGCCGGCAGGGCGCGGCGGAGTTTTTCGTAGTCAAGGTCGGTATGCAGGTTCGTCAGCACGGCGCGCCGCGGCTTCATCCGCACGATCCAGGCCAGCGCCTCATCGAGTGAAAAGTGCGACGGGTGCGGAGAGGGCCGCAGCGCGTCGATGATCCAGAGGTCCAGGTTTTCGAGGGCCGGCAGGCTTTCGTCCGGGATGGCGTTCACATCCGGCGTGTAGGCGACAGTGCCGAAGCGGAAGCCGAGCGCGTCGGTGTCGCCGTGGTGCACGCGGAAGGGGGTTGCCTGAAGCTGACCCCCTGCCCCGTCGACGACGACGTCATGACCGACAGCGATGCGGAACTCCCGGACGATCGGCGGGTAGCTGCTGCCAGGCGGCGAGACGAAGCAGTAGGAGAAGCGGCTCGTCGTCAGCTCGGAGGTCCGTTCATCCATGTAGACCGGCAGCACCCGCCTCATCGCGATCACGAGCGGCCGGACGTCGTCTATGCCGTGCGTGTGGTCGGCGTGGTCATGGGTGAGCAGGACGGCGTCGAGATGCCTGATGTCCTGCCCGAGAAGCTGCTCGCGCAGGTCGGGCGACATGTCGACCAGGACGCGCGTGGTGCCGCCCGCTCCCGTCTCCTCCACAAGGATGGAGCACCGGCGGCGACGGTTCCGGGGGTTGGCCGGATCGCATGCGCCCCAGCCACTGCCGACGCGGGGAACACCGCCCGACGAGCCACATCCGAGAATGGTGATCGTCAGGCTCATGGGCGAACCGCCTTGGAGAACAGGCGGAAGAAGTTGTCCGTCGTCCGCGCCGCCATCACTTCCGGCGAGACACTTTTCACTGCGGCGAGGACCGCGTTGGTCTCCGCCACATAGGCCGGTTCGTTGCGCTTGCCGCGGCGCGTCTGGGGCGCGAGGTATGGCGCATCCGTCTCGACGAGGAGTTGGTCGCCCGGCACCTCGGCGGCGATAGCGCGAAGCTCGTCCGACTTCTTGAAGGTCAGGATACCGGAGAACGACACGCAGAAACCCAGCGCGACGCCGGCACGCGCCAGCGACGGCCCCGACGAGAAGCAGTGCAGCACCGCCTTGAAGGGCCCGGCTTCGTGCTCCTCCTCGAGGATCCGGATCATGTCGTCGTCGGCGTCGCGGGAGTGGATGACGAGGGGGAGACCGGTGTCCCGCGCGGCGGCGATGTGCGTCCGGAACACGCGCTGCGCGATCTCCCGGGGCGCCTTGTCGTAGTGGTAGTCCAGCCCGGCCTCGCCGATGGCGACACAGAGCGGATCCGCCGCCAGCCCGGCGAGCTCGGCCGCCGCCGTGTCCGGCTCCTCTTCGGCCTGGTGGGGGTGGGTACCGACCGAGCAGAAGGTCGAGGGATAGGCTCGGGCCACGGCCAGGATGCGGTCGAACTTCGCCACCCGCGTGCAGATGGTCAGCATCGTGCCGACGCCAGCCTCGCGCGCCCGGGCGACGATGGCGTCGCGCTCGGCATCGAAGTCGGGAAAGTCGAGGTGGCAGTGGCTGTCGACCAGCATTGGAACCGTCATGCCTGGGCGGCGCCCTCTTCGGGCTCCACGTAGCGCGGGAAGATCGGCGCCGGCGCGGGCAGCACGGTGCCGGCGGACAGCTTTCCGCCCTCACCCACCTCGGCGAAGTCGCGCGCGCCGGGTGGCACCGCAAGGAGATCGAGCAGCTTGCCGGCCGCCCGGGGGATTACGGGCTGGGCCAAGATGGCCACCACGCGCAGCACTTCGGCCGTAACCCAGAGGATGGTCGCAAACCTCTCCGGATCGCTCTTGCGCTTCACCCAGGGCTCCTCGGAGGCGAAATACCGGTTCGCATCGCCCACCACGCGCCAGAGTTCCGCGAGCATGGTGTGGAGCGCGAAAGCCTGCATAGCCTCGCGGGCCTTGGCGGGAAGGCCGTAGGCGGAAGCGAGCAGCGCCAGGTCCGCCTCGGACAGCGCGGCCGGTCCGGGCAGAGTGCCGCTGAGGTTCTTGGCGATCATCGACAGTGAGCGCTGCGCGAGATTGCCGAGGTCGTTGGCGAGGTCCGCGTTGATGCGGTTGACGATGGCCTCGTGCGAGTAGTTGCCGTCCTGCCCGAAGGGCACTTCCCGCAGAAAGAAATAGCGCAGCTGGTCGACGCCGTAATGCGCAGCCAGGGTGAACGGATCGATGACGTTGCCCACCGACTTCGACATCTTCTCCCCGCGGTTGAAGAGGAAGCCGTGACCGAAGACGCGCCGTGGCAGCGGCCAGCCCGCCGACATCAGGAAGGCCGGCCAGTAGACCGCGTGGAAACGCACGATGTCCTTGCCGATGATGTGCGCGTCGGCCGGCCAGAACCGGGCGCGTGGCGCATCCGGATCGGGGTACCCAGTGCCGGTGACATAGTTGGTGAGCGCGTCGACCCACACATACATCACGTGCTTCGGCGCATCGGGGACGGGAATGCCCCAGTCGAAGGCGGTCCGGCTCACCGACAGGTCCTTCAGGCCCGAGCGGACGAAGCTCATGACCTCGTTGCGACGCTCGTCGGGGCCGATGAAGTCCGGCTGGCTCTCGTAAAGGGCGAGCAGCCTGTCCTGGTAGGCGGAAAGGCGGAAGAAGTAGCTCTCCTCCTCCACCCACTCGACCGGCGTACCGGTAGGCCCGCGGCGGACACCGTCGGCGCTGACCTCGGTCTCGTTCTCGGCGTAGTAGGCCTCGTCCCGAACTGAATACCAGCCGGAATAGGCAGCGAGATAGATGTCGCCGGCCTCCTCCATCCGCTTCCAGATCTCGGCCGAGGTCGCGTAGTGGCGCGGCTCGGTGGTGCGGATGAAGTCGTCGTTCGAGGCGTTCAGCGCCGTTGTCATCTCGCGGAAGACGGCAGCGTTACGGTCCGCGAGTTCGCGCACGGGGACGCCTTCGCGCGCAGCCGTCTGCAGCATCTTTTGCCCATGCTCGTCGGTGCCGGTGAGGAAGAAGACGTCGAACCCGTCGAGCCGCTTGAAGCGGGCAATGGCGTCGGTCGCGATCAGCTCGTAGGCGTGTCCGATATGCGGACGCCCGTTCGGGTACGAGATCGCCGTCGTGATGTAGAAGGTCGGCTTTCCCGTCATAGAAACGTCCCGGTCGGGCCGCCGATCAGCCGCGCGCGGCCCGCAACGCGTCCGAAAGGTCGGAAAAGAGGGTCAGAACCAGCGCCCGGCGGTCGAGATTATAGGCATCAGCCTCCCGAACCGCGCGCGCGATCTTGTCCCATACCTCGGCAAGGGGTGCAAGGCGGGCCGGCCCCTGCGGCGCCAGTGCCCTCGTCTGCTCGGACAGCCAGTCGAAGACGGTGTCTATGAGCGCCCGGAACAGAGCGTCGTTGGACCGCGCGGCGACGCCGTCGGCCATGGCGTGCAGCCCCGTCCAGTCGACCGCTGGAAGGAGGTCCAGCGTCTTTCGCACGTGGTCCGCGACGGCGAGCGTTTCCTCGTCGAGAATGCGGAACGCCTCCCCAACCGACCCGCCGGACAGGGCCGCCGCCCGCCTCACGGTGTCTGCATCCGGGGGCGACACCGCGGCCGCTTCCACGGCCCGTACCACGTCCGCCTCGGCGAGCGGCCGGAAGGGCAACGCGCGGCAGCGCGAGCGAATGGTCGGCAGGACGCGCCCAGGCATGTGGGCGACGAGCAGGAACAGGCAGCGGGGCGGCGGCTCCTCGACGATCTTGAGAAGAGCGTTCGAGCCGAAGACGTTGAGGTCCTCGAGACTGTCGACCAGGCAGATGCGCCAGGACCCCTCCCCGGCGGTCGATCCGAAGAACTGGACGGCGTGACGAACGGAATCGACGGGGATGGTCGCCGGAATCGATTTCTTTTCCGGATTCCAGCGCCGGCGCAGGACGAAGAGCCCGGGATGGGACTGGGCCGAGATCTTGCGGACGGACGGGTCGGCAGGGGGCACCGAAAGGTCGCGGGCGCCGGCGAGATCGCGCGCTGCGGGATCGGGATGGGCCAGAACGAACCGCGCGGCCCGGTAGGCGAAGGTGGCTTTGCCCGTACCGGGAGGGCCGCCGAGGATCCAGGCATGCGGGAAGCGGCCGGAGCGGTACGCGTCCAGGAAGGCCATCTCGGCCGCCTGCTGCCCGAACAGGACCTGCGTGTCGCGCGGGTGCCGGGCGCCTTCCGCCCTGTCGAACTCCGCGATGTCTGCGTCGCCGCTCAAGACCGGGCCTCCGGCCTGACCGTCTTCTGCAGCAGACGGTCGAGAACCAGGTTCCAGACGCTGTCGGCCACATCGTCCTCCGGCAGCGCCGCATCCACCACTGCACAGCGGTGCGGCTCGTCCTTGGCGATGCGCAGGAAGGCCTTGCGGAGCCTTTCGTGAAAAGCCATGCCCTCGGCCTCGAAGCGGTCGGCGCCTTCGGCAGCGCCCCGGCGCGAAGCGGCGCGCGCCATGCCATCGCGGGCCGGAAGGTCGAGCACGATCGTCAGGTCGGGCTTCGTGCCACCCACGACCACTTTCTCCAGCGCCGCAATCAGCTTGGGGTCGACCCCGCCAGCGGCGCCCTGGTAGGCGCGCGTCGAATCGGAGAACCGGTCGCAGACGACCCAGGCGCCGCTGGCGAGGGCTGGCCTTATCGTCTCGGCAAGATGGTCGGCGCGCGCCGCGTAGAACAGCACGGTCTCCGTTGCCGCTCCCAGCTCGGCCGTCGCCCCGGACAGGATCAGGGCGCGAATCTCCTCGGCCCGGGGCGAGCCCCCCGGCTCGCGTGTGAGCACGGCGCGGATGCCGCGCTCTTCGAGCCGCGCCGCGAGGCGGCGAACCTGCGTGGACTTGCCGGCCCCCTCCCCGCCCTCGAACGTCACGAACCGGCCGCGGCCGGACCGGCCTGGCTTCATGTCCCGGGCTTCTGCAGCTTGGAGCGGACATAGCCGAGCACGAGCTCGGTCGCTGCGTCGAAGGCCCGGCGCGTCAGCTCACCCTGTGCGGCGTCCTCGTCGGCATAGAGTGGCACTTCGAGAACGAGCGTTTCCCCCCGCATGACGCGGAGCTTTCCGACCGCGGCGCCGGCCGTCACCGGCGGCAGCAACGGGCCCTCGTAGACGATGCGGGCCGAGAGCCGCTCGGAGCTGCCGCGCGGGACGAGCACGCGCACGGGCTGCTTGGCCACCAGCCCGACCGAAGAGGGCTGGCCTCCATAGACCTTCGCTTCGCCGATCACCGAGCCGGCAGGAAAGACTTCCTTGCTCTCGAAGGAGCGGAAGCCCCATTGCAAGATCCTGCGTGCCTCCTCGGCCCGATCCTTGGCCGTCTTCAACCCGTTCACCACGACGATCAGGCGCTGGCCGTTCTGGACGGCCGAACCAACGAGACCGAAGCCGGAGTCGCCGATATTGCCCGTCTTCAGGCCATCGGCCCCGACATCCATGAACAGGAGCGGATTGCGGTTCTGCTGCCTGATCTTGTTCCAGGTGAACTCCTTCAGCCCGAAATTCGGGTAGAGGTCCGGGTAGGTCTTGATGATGTGGTTGGCGAGAAGCCCGAGCTCGCGGGCCGTCACCTTCTGGTCGGGATCGGGCATGCCCGTGGCATTGGCGAAGGTCGACTTGGTCAGCCCGAGTTCGTGGGCGCGTGCCGTCATGCGGCTGGCGAAGGCGCCCTCGCTGCCCGCGACCCCTTCGGCCACGGCAATCGCCGCGTCGTTGCCCGACATCACCGTGATGCCGGGGATGAGGTTGGCCACACGGACCTTGCTGTTGAGCTGGGCAAACATCGCGGACCCGCCGGAGGGGCCACCGCCGCGCCGCCAGGCGCTTTCGGAGATCAGGAACTCGTCGTCGAGCTTGACCTTCCCCTCCGCGATCTCATGAAACAGCACCTCGAGGGTCATGAGCTTCGCCATGCTGGCGGGCACCATGAGTTCGTCGGCCGATTTCTCGAAGAGGACCGCCCCGCTGTCGGAATCCATCAGCACCGCATAGGGCGCGATGGTCTGGAAGGCCGCCTGCTGCTGTTGCGCGGCCCCAGGAAGCGCCAGGGCGATCAGAAAGGACAGCGCGGCCAGAACCCTGCAGACACCCTCGAACCGCATGGAAAAGCCGCCTCGCCTCACCCGTCACGACAGGTGGGAACAATGACCATTTCGGCGCGCCGAAATCAACGCGTCCGAAACTGCAGGGTCAGAGGCTGGCGGCCTGCCGGCGCAGCGGGACGAAGTTCTGCTCGATCAGACCGGCGAGCGGATCATTGCCGCGCTCGAACACACTGACAATGCCGGGCTCTTCAGGCGCCGCGAACATGCTGGCGGTCGTGATCGAGCCGCGCATGACGGTACGAGGCAGAGGCATGGGTACCGGACCCTTCGTCGCCGTCGGAGCGGCCGGGACCATGCGGCCAGCCTGGCCGAGGTCAAACGGGCGGTCGGGCGGCAGCGGGACGCCCGGAGCGGGCTTGGCAGCCATGGCGCGCGGCGCCGGCGCGACGGCCTCGGCTGCCGCCGGCTCCTCTGCAACTTCAGGTTCGACGGCGGCGACAGGCTCGGGAGCCGGGCGCGAATAGGCGACCGCCGGAGCCGCGACCGGGGCGGCGCTCGCCACCTGGGTCTCGGCGCCACGCAGGCTCGCGGGCAGGCCGTCGGTGCGCAAGGTCGCGATCAGACGCTCGTCGTCGCTGCCCGCCAGCGAGGCGCGGCCGAGATAGTCGACCTTCACCTTGGCAGTGCCGAGATTGCGGAAGGACAGCGCCTCCGCGACACGCTGCGAAACGTCGATCAGGCGGCCGCCATGGTAGGGGCCGCGGTCGTTGACGCGCGCCACGATGGAGTGGCCGTTCAGCATGTTGGTGACGCGGACATAGCTCGGCAGCGGGATCGTGGGATGCGCGGCCGAGACGGAGTTCCTGTCGAAGACCTCGCCGTTCGCGGTCAGGCGCCCGTGGAAGGATGGGCCGTACCAGGATGCAAGGCCAACGGCCGAATAGTTCGGGTTTTCACGCGGCGTATAGAGCCGGCCCGCGACGACGTAGGGCTTGCCGACGATCTCACGTCCGCCACCCTTGGGAACGGGGTCGCCGTCGGCGACGACCTTCGGGCTCGCGGATACGCCGTATTTGGGATCGACTCCGCCGCCGCCCTTGGAGGCCATCTTCTGCTGCGACGCACAGTTGGCGACAAGGAGAGCGGCTGCCACCGCAAAGCCGGCGCGGATCGCGCGGCGTGCGTGGGGCTCGTACAGGCGGGGGGACTGTTTCGAAACGGGACCGGGATGATCGAGGCTGGAAGGCCGGTCTGCTGTCATCGCGTCGTCCCCAGTTTCCGCCGGGCGCCCGCACGTGCCGATGTCCGGAACTGCGGCGCCCTCTCAGCCCATGGGCCGCCTCGATATGCGGCCCACAGCGTGAACACCGGGTAAACGGTTTGCGTCGAATCCGAGCAACCCGACTCGGGATCGCGAAATGCGTCCCCGACGGTGTCCATCCCGGATCGAGAACCCTGGAGCGGCGGCGATCAAGACCGGAGTCGCTGGAGTCCCGGATTGGGACGTGGGAAAACCCACTTCTCAGCGACCCTGTGTCTCTTCCGCAACGAACAGGTCAGGAAGCCTGACCCTGACAGCTAGTCGGCGATGCGTGCAGTCCCCTTCATGCCGTCGTCGCGGACCCAGTCGATCCGGCCGGGTGCGGAACGCGAGACGGTGAAGCAGAACACCTTGCCGTCGTACCACGTCTGCCACTTCTGGCAGAGGCGGTCTCCAGAGACCCACCAACGCCCGGAGTCAGACGGCTTCAGAAACCGCCCGAGCCCGACAGCTTCGCCGGACCCGTCAACGCGCCCGTTTGGCTGGTAGTAGAGTGGAAATTCGCCGCCCAGCGGAACCGCGAGATAGATCCGCTTGCCGGCGACGGCGCCGCGCAGATCATTTCCGGAGAGCTTGCCGCTTTCCGTGTTCGCAGACGCCGGCGCACTGACCGCGGCTCCCGCCATCACGGATGCCACCGTCGCGGCACCCAATCCATGCCGCAGCACCTGACTGAAACTCCCCGCCTTCATCGCTCAATCTCCGTTCCGGCGCCTCCCAACGCTACGCCTACGCATTGGGCGTGCGTTCGGATTAGCCCTCGGTTGCTGTCGAGGGCCCCGCTTCCAGACAGAGTATACTTGCGTTGAGGAAAGCAGACGTTGATGCGAACGATGGCGGGCAGACCAGGCGCGCCCTCCAGGGCGCCCCCCAGACCAGGCCGGGCGCCCTGCTTCCAATTGGAGAGGCGGAACAACCTTACTGGGGCTGTTCCTCATCGCGCTGCATGGACGCGACCGGGACGGGGCCGACACCGTCCTTCTCGTAGATGTCGTCGCGGAACTGGGCCATGCCGTCGGGCGTGGCCCATGCGGTGATGTAGACCCAATACACCGGCACCGGCGTCGCCAGCTTGGCGTCGACGCGCTGGCCGGACTCGATTGCCTGATCGATCTGGTCGCGCGTCCAGCCCGGCGTGTCCTTCAGGAGCCAAGTCACGTAGTCGCGCACATTCTGCACGCGCATGCAGCCGGACGAGACGAAGCGGAAATCGTCGCCGAAGATACCCTTGGCCGGCGTGTCGTGCATGTAGACGCCATAGGGATTGGCGATGTTGATGCGCACGACGCCGAGCGAGTTGAAGTCGCCGCCCGGATCCTGGCGGAACATGAAATGCGTGGCCTCGTCCGAGCGCCAGTTGATCTGGGTCGGGCTGACCTCCTGGCCTTCCTTGCTGTACACCCTGATCTTGTTCTCGGTCAGGTAGTTCGCGTCGGCCTGCATCTTCGGGATGAGGTCCTTCTTGATGATCGAGGCCGGGACCGTCCAGAACGGATTGAAGTTGATGTCGACGACGCGGGTCGTCATCACCGGCGACTGGCGGTCGATCTTGCCGACGCCCGCAGCGTGGCGGGTGACCACCTGGCCGTTCTCCACGGTCTCGACCAGAGCAGCCGGGATGTTGGCCACGACGAAGCGGTTGCCGAGATTGCCAGCATAGCTGCGCAGGCGAACCACGTTGGTCTCGAGCTGCCGCAGACGCGTGTCGGCGGGCACGTTCATGGCGGTCAGCGTGGCGGCGTTCACGATGCCGGTCGGCATCAGGCCGTGGCGTTCCTGGAAGCGCTTCACACCTGCCTCGACGTAGGAGTCGAACACAGGCGAATTGCCCGCGGACTGGTCGAGATCGCCCGACGCTGCGAGCCTGCGGCGCAGGGCCACCACGTTGTTGCCCTTCTGGCCGAGGCGCAGATTGTTGACCTGCGGCATCTCCGGCCAGCCACCCTGCCCGGCAATGCCGCGGAACGTCTCGATCATCTGCTCGGTGGCGGCCAGCGTCGCAGGCGAGAGCACCGGGGTCAGCGAGCGGCCGACGCGCTGCGTGGTGGCAGCGTCATAGCTTTGCGTCCACTCCGCCTGGCTGTCGAGGTCGACCGGCGCAGCACGGACCGCGCTCGACCCTGCGACAAGAAGGGCGAGCGTGGAAAAACCGAAATCGCGGCGGGTGATCGATCTGAATGAGGCCATCGGGCGTAAGCAATCCTGTGAGTGGAGGGGACCGACGCGCGCAGACTGGACGGGCTTGGTAAACGGCCCGTTCCTACGACGCGAAGCGCTCCCTGTCGATCCGACAAACGGCCGCCAGTCCGGCGATTTTATGGCGGCGCGGCAAGCATTGTGCGGTGCAGGAGGCGGTGTGACACTCATGGCACTCTCGGCGGCACTGGCGTCATTCGGCGCGACGGCACTCGTATTCGGGCTTCTCTGGCTCTACAGCCTGAGACGCAGGGACTGCAGCGTCGTCGACCTCTACTGGGCCTTCGGCTTTGCCGTAATCGCCTGGATCCAGATCGGGATGACGGCGGAAAGCAGCGTCCCGGCTCTCGTCATGGCGATTTTGGTCACGGTCTGGGCACTGCGGCTCGGCCTCCATCTCATTCGGCGACACACCAGATCAGTGGCCGAAGATCCGCGCTACCACGCGATGCGTGTTCGCAACGGGCCCGGCTGGGAGCGCAGGAGCTTCTGGATGGTGTTCATGCTTCAGGCCGTCTGCATGTGGATCATTGCATCGCCGGTTCACATCGTGACCATCGGCCCGAAAGGCTTCGACCTGCCTGCTTCCTTTGCGTCGGTCCTGCTCGCGGCCGGGCTCACGATGTTCGCAGCAGGCTTTCTGATCGAAGCGGCTGCCGATTCTGCTTTGGCCCGGTTCCGGCGTGACCCCGCGAACAAGGGCCGGCTGCTGACAACCGGTCTCTTCGCGTGGTCCCGCCACCCGAACTATTTCGGGGAGGCGCTGCTGTGGTGGGGGCTCGGGTTCGTGGCCGTGGCGTTCACGGGCCAGCCTCTTGCGCTGGCGGGACCGGCCTTCCTGCACCTGCTTCTCGTCAAGGTTTCGGGCGTGCCGCCTCTCGAGGAGCACCTGTCCTCTCGCCCCGGCTTCGCGGACTATGCGGCCCGGACGCCGGCCTTCCTGCCGCGCCCGCCACGGGCGCCTGCGATAGGCGGTCTCTCACCGACCAAGGATCCCGCCGAGTAGAACGAAAAAGCCCCGGAGCTTGCTCCGGGGCCTTTTTGACGTCGTGCACGAGGCTATGCAGGGTCAGAGGCGGTAGCGAATGTGATCCGTCCAGAAGCGCTCGAGACGGGCCAGGGCGGTGTTGACCTGCTTGAACTCCTCAGGGGAGATGCCGCCGATCTGTTCGACCGTGCGGACGTGCTTGTCGTAGAGGCCCTTGACGATCTCATGGACCTCCTTGCCGGCCTCGGTGAGGCTGATGCGCACCGAGCGGCGGTCCACCCGCGAACGCTGGTGGTGGAGGAAGCCCATCTCGACGAGCTTCTTGACGTTGTAGGAAACATTGGAGCCGAGATAATAGCCGCGCGTCCGCAGCTCACCGGCCGTCAGTTCCTTGTCGCCGATGTTGTAGAGCAGGAGCGCCTGGACGCTGTTCACGTCCGAGCGACCGCGCCGGTCGAATTCGTCCTTGATGACGTCGAGCAGGCGGCGGTGGAGACGCTCCACCAGCGTCAGGGCCTCGATGTAGAGCGGCCTGACGTCCGGCTGGCCCGCTGCCACGTCCTTCTGTTCAAGGGGCTTCAGAGCTGTCTTCATGTGTCGCCTCGTACTGCACCATCGCTGGCCTTTTTCCCGGCCTTGATCTGAATAGACAGTATTGCGAGCCCATGAAGACGAGTTTAAGCAACGGCGTGAATCAGGCTTTTACCCTTTGCGGGCGATTTCAGTCGAATTGAAATGACCTCTTTACCAAGGCTGTCCATGACCGCGTGGGAGAGGCGTTGAACGCATCCACAACGAGCATCAAACCTCGCGCGATGCAAGCCACGATAGGACGACATAGGCCAGCACGAGGGCAATCTCGGCACCTCCGATAAGGCGGCTGCCCGGGATGGCAGGTCCGGCGATGGTCACCATCAAATGGGCCATCACCGCGAGGAGCCACATCACGCCGCCCCACGTGCTGGTGAGCCAAAGCCCCACCGCCGCAACGAGATCGAGCACGGCAAAGCTGACGAAACCGGCCTGCACAGCCCCCGGCAGGGTCTCGAATGGCGGCATGCCGAGTTGCGCCGGGGTGAGGATCACCGCCCAGGCAGCGAGCCCCTTCACGATCCACAGCGCCGCGACGACCCGCATGAAGATCACGAGGTAGCGGTCCCAGGCGGCCGTGCCTGGTGGAGGCGCGTCACCGCGCAGGGGCCGCGTGCGGTGTGCGTCAGTCATTCCGGCACTCCCGTCCAGCGGGAAATCTCGTCCAGCCCGACCCCTCCGGCGGCTGCGTGAAGCCAGCGCGGCGCGTTGTCCCGGTCGACGAGAACTGCCCGGATACCTTCGGCGAAGTCGGGATTGTCGGGCATCCCGCAGGCAATCCTGTATTCGAGCGCCATCGCGGCATCGAAGTCCAAGCCACGTCCGAGCCTCATCTGCTCGCAGGCGATGGCGAGGCTCAGCGGGCTCTTTGCCCGGATGAGCCGGGCGGCCTCCTCGGGAAAGACATTGCCGCCACCCGCCGCGGAGTCGAGCCGGGAGAGGATGCCGCCCACGGTGTCAGGCGCAAAGCAGGCGCCGCAGACCTCCGGGTCGAAGCCGCTTTCGGCCGGAGGAGGCGCGCTGTACGAGTCCAGGATCGTTCCCGTATCGCCGGGATTCTCGAGGGCGGCGAGGAGCGCCTGATGCCTCTCGGACGGCACGTAGTGGGTGGCGAGCCCAAGGGCGACTGCCCTCCCCGGCCCGATGCGGGCGCCGGTCAAGACCAGCCATGGTCCGGCATGGCCCGGCAAGCGCGAGAGCACGAAGGTGGCGCCGACGTCGGGAAAGAAGCCGATGCCGACCTCGGGCATGGCGAAGACGTAGCGGTCTCCCGCCACGCGGTACCGTCCATGCACGGAGACGCCGACCCCGCCACCCATGACGATCCCGTCGATGAGCGCAATGTACGGCTTGGGATAGCGCCGGATGATTGCGTTGAGCGCATACTCCTCGCGCCAGAAGGTGAGTGCCTCCTCGCGCCTGCCGCCGAGCACCGCCTCGCGGAGCAGGCGAACGTCACCCCCTGCACAGAAGGCCCTGTCGCCCGCTCCGGTGATGGCGACGCGCTCTACCGCGTCATCGCCGGCCCACGCGGTGAGCTGCCGGGTCATCGCCCTCACCATGCCGAGCGTCAGCGCGTTCAGCGCCTTCGGGCGGTCGAGCGTGATCAGGCCCAGCCGGCCACGGATCTCGAACCGAACCTCACCGGTGTCGCCGCTCACCCCTACCTCCAGAATCCGGTGCCAGCCTTCGCCGGCGCCGCGGAGTTAGCGCGCCGCCCGAGGCAACGTCAAACCCGCGCCTCGAAACGCAGCGGCGGGCCGTCGCATCAGGACATTCAACGACTTCCGGCGCTCCCGCGGGGGTGCTACGCATGCGGCGGAGGGGCACTGGCGAGACCCCTGTGAGGAGACCGACCCATGGCGTCGCGCGTCACGTCCCTTCAGCCGGGTCAGCGGCCCCTATCGGAGGCCGAAGAGACCGCTCATCGGCTCGACCTGGCGCACAGGCCGCGGCGCAACCGGAAATCGGAATGGGCGCGCAGGCTGGTGCGCGAGAACCAGGTCACCGCCGACGACCTGATCTGGCCGATTTTCGTTGTCGAGGGCAGCAATGTCCGTGTCCCCGTAGGTTCGATGCCGGGGGTGGAGCGTCTCAGCATCGATGTCGCGGTGCAGGAGGCTCGCAGGGCCGTGGAGCTCCGGATTCCCTGCATCGCTCTTTTTCCCTACACGGACCCCAAGCTGCGTGACGCGACGGGCCGGGAAGCGCTGAATTCACAGAACCTCGTCTGCACGGCGTGCCGGGAGATCAAGAAGGCCGCCCCCGATATCGGCATCCTCACCGACGTGGCGCTCGATCCGTATACGAGCCATGGCCATGACGGGCTTCTGCGCGACGGCCGCATTCTGAACGACGAGACCGTGGCCGTGCTGGTGCAGCAGGCGATCGTCCAGTCCGAGGCAGGCTCGGACATCGTCGCGCCCTCCGACATGATGGACGGGCGCATCGGCGCCATCCGCCGTGGGCTCGATTCCGCCGGCCTGCTGGACATCCAGATCATGGCCTACGCCGCCAAGTACGCGTCGGCCTTCTACGGGCCCTTCCGCGAAGCGGTCGGCTCGAGCGTGACCCTCAGCGGCGACAAGCGCACCTACCAGATGGACCCCGGCAACACCGACGAGGCGATGCGCGAGGTCGCGCTCGACATCGACGAGGGCGCCGACATGGTGATGGTAAAGCCCGGCATGCCCTATCTCGACATCGTCAGGCGCGTGAAGGACACGTTCTCCGTGCCGACCTTCGCCTACCAGGTCTCCGGCGAGTACGCGATGATCAAGGCCGCCGCGGCCAATGGTTGGCTCGACGGCGAGAAGGCGATGCTGGAGAGCCTCGTCGCCTTCAAGCGGGCCGGCGCCGACGGAATCCTCACCTATTTCGCTCCGGCTGTCGCCGAGAAGCTGGCCCGCGCCTGAGCCGCGCGGGCGCCTTGACGGCATTCCTGCGACGTTCGAAGGCGCCATGGCTGGCAGCCGCCGCAGTCGCGGCGTTGTCCGGTTGCGGGCCGGAGACGGACAGCGACCAGGCGCGTATCTGCCGCATGGCACTCCCGGCGCTGCACGAGCCCGGATCCATCTTCGAGATCTCGCGCATCGCGCCCGGCACGACGCCTGACACGGTGCGCATCGTCTACCGGGTGCAGGAGCCCAGCCGACCCTCGCGCACGCGCTTCATCTCCTGCCGCTTCGCCGGGTCCGGCCTCGCGCCGGGCCGCCAGGACCTCGTTTCCGTGACGACCGAGGCGGGAACACTGGGCGATGCGCAGCTCTATTTCCTGCGCCGGTTCTGGCTGGCGACACCCGAGGCCATGGATCTTGACCCCGGCGACAGGCCGGCCCAGGCGCTGGTACCGGACATGCCGTTCTGGGCCGCCTATGCACTCCAGCAGTCGGTGTCGGGCCTTCCCCAAGCCTGCGTCTACGCTCTGCTGGCGGCCGCCTACTCCCTCGTCTACGGCCTCATCGGCCGCATCGTCTTCGGCTTCGGCGAACTGGCCGCGCTCGCCGCCTATGCGACGCTGCTTGTTGTAGGGATGGCGCTCGCCGGCGGCCTGGGCCTCCTCGCGGCCATCGCGCTGGCGGTGCCGGTTGCGGTCACGACTGGCGCGCTTCACGGCGTGGTGGTGGGGCGGCTGGTCGTCTCGCCGCTCGCCGGGCGTGGCGGGCTGCCCATCCTCGTCGCCACGACCGGCCTCATGCTGGTGCTGTCGGAATACATGCGGCTGGTCCAGGGGCCGGCCTTGCGCTGGGTTCCGCCGTTCATGAACCGGCCGTGGGCCTTTGGGCGATCGGGCGACTTCGTGGTAACGGCGACACCCGTCGCCATGCTGGCGACGGCGGTCTGCCTCGTGGCCGGGATCGGCCTCCTGCTGCTCCTCTGGCGGACGCGCTTCGGCAGGGCGTGGCGTGCCTTCGCCGACGATCCGAAGATGGCGGTGCTGCTCGGCGTCGACGGAAGGCGCCTCTTCGGGATCACATTCGCCCTGTCGGCGGCCCTGGCCGGGCTCGCTGGCTTCGTGGTGACGGTGCATTTCGGCGGCGTGGGATACGGTTCGGGCCTCACCGTGGGGCTCAAGGCGCTGGTGGCAGCCGTGCTCGGGGGCGTGGGATCCGTGCCCGGTGCGCTGCTGGGAGGGCTCGCGCTGGGGCTGGCCGAGGCCTTGTGGTCGGCAGCGATGCCCATCGACAGCCGTGACGTGGCAGTCTACGCACTGCTCTCGATTGTCCTCGCCCTGCGCCCTGGCGGCCTTTTCGGCTTCGGGGACGCCACGCCGCGGCGGGTGTGACGGGACGGGGCCGCCATGACTTACGCCATCAGCATTGCCGACATCCGGGCCGCCGCAGCCGCCATTTCTGGCCAGGTGCTTGCGACCCCCACCCTCCCCTCCCCGCGGCTCTCGGCCGCCACGGGCGCGGAGATCTACGTCAAGTACGAGACGCTGCAGGCGACCGGGGCCTTCAAGGAACGCGGCGCGCTGAACCGCCTGCTGGCGCTGACCGAGGAAGAGCGCCGCCGCGGAGTCGTGTCCCTGTCGGCCGGCAATCATGCGCAGGCGGTCGCCTACCATGCCCGCCGACTCGGAATTCCCGCCACCATCGTCATGCCGAGGGGCACGCCGATGGTGAAAGTCGAGAATACCCGCGGCTACGGCGCCACCGTGGTTCTGGAAGGCGACACGCTGGAGGAAGCGAGCCGCGAGGTCGAGCGCATCCTGGCGCGCGATGCGCCGGTGCTCGTCCATCCCTATGATGATCCCGCCGTTATGGCGGGCCAGGGGACGATCGCACTCGAAATGCTCGCCGCGGTGCCGGACCTCGACACGCTGGTCGTCCCCGTGGGCGGCGGCGGGCTGTTCTCGGGCATGGCGGTCGCAGCCCGTGCCATCAACCCGTCCATCCGCCTGGTGGGAGTGGAAGCGCAGCTCTACCCGTCCTTTCGCAACGCCGTGCGCAGCGAGGAGCGGCCGGTGGGCGGCGCCACACTCGCCGAGGGCATCGCCGTGAAGACGCCGGGGCGGCTGACCCTGCCGATTGTCCGCGATCTCGCCGACGACATCGTCCTGGTCAGCGAGGAGGAGTTGGAAACCGGCATCAATGCCTTCGCGACGCTTGCCCGCTGCATGGCCGAAGGCGCGGGCGCGGCCGGCCTGGCGGCTATCCTCGCCGATCCCGCGCCTTTTCAGGGGCGCAAGGTGGGGCTCGTGCTGTGCGGCGGCAACATCGACGCCCGCCTGGTCGCGGCCATCATGGTGCGGGCCTTGGAGCGCGACCGGAAGATCGTCTCGTTCCGCCTCACGATCGTCGACCGGCCGGGAATGCTGGGTGCGATCGCATCCCGGCTCGGGGAGCTCGGCGCCAACATCCTCGAAGTGTCGCACGGCCGGCTTTTCCTGGACGTTCCCGCCAAGGGTGTCTCGCTCGACGTCACGATCGAGGCGCGCGACGGGGCTCATGCCCAATCGGTGATCGCCGCGCTGGCATCCGAGGGCTGGAACCCGCGCTTTGTCGAACGAATGCGCCAGGCCACATCCCCGTGAGCCCGCGCGGCGGCGCTTGCAACTCGGGCGCAAAGGGCCACATCAGGCAGGCCGGCCATACCGACCGGCGGGACGGAACACGATGAACGACACGACCACGCTGGCGCCCTATGCGCCGCAGGATTTCAGCGGCGTCCTTACCGGTCGATGCCTGGCCGTGATCATCGACCTGATCATCGTCGGGCTGATCACATTCGCGATCTGGATCCTGCTGCTGCTCAGCACGTTCGGGCTGGCCTTTGTGTTCCTGCCGCCGCTCTTTCCGGTCGTCGGGCTGATCTACAGCGGACTGACCGTGTCCGGGGAAGGACGCGGCACGGTGGGCATGCGCATGTTCGGCGTCGAGATGCGCACGACCAGCGGGCAGACACCGCCTTTCATCGTGGCGGCCGTGCACGCCGTGTTCTTCTACGTGAGCGTCACCATGCTCACGCCTCTCGTGCTCCTGTTCGGGCTTTTGCGAGACGACCGCCGTCTGCTCCATGATCTGCTGACCGGGCTCGTGGCGGTTCGCCGCGGATCTCCCTGATCCACCTGCCCGGCAATCTTTTGCTGCGCAGAGGCGTATTCCCGCCTCAAGCCCTTGAGAGACGCGTCTGCGATGCTATCGTTGGCATGATTGAGCGGTGACACCGCGTCGAGAGGAAGCGCCGGGTGACAACCCAGTCCCGCGACCAGCCCCAGTTCTACCTGACGGCGCCGACGGCATGCCCCTATTTGCCGGGACGCATGGAGCGCAAGGTCTTCACGCACCTGATCGGCCGGCGCGCATCCGAGCTCAACGACGTGCTGACACATGCCGGCTTCCGCCGCTCGCAAACGATCGCGTATCGGCCGGCCTGCGACGGATGTCGGGCCTGCGTCTCCATTCGCGTCGTCGTCAACGACTTCGCCATTTCGCGCAACATGCGCCGGGTGCTCGATGCCAACGAGGACCTTATCGGCGACATGCGGGCCAACACCCCGACGTCCGAGCAATACTCGCTGTTTCGGCACTATCTCGACGCCCGCCACGCGACGGGCGGCATGGCCGATATGACGGCGCTCGACTTCGCGATGATGGTCGAGGACAGCCACATCGAGACCCGGGTGGTGGAGTACAGGCGGCACGGGCCGGACACTGCCATCGACGGCCGGGGACACGGTCCGCTGATCGCGGCCGGCCTCACCGACGTCCTCTCCGACGGGCTGTCGATGGTCTATTCATTTTACGACCCGCTTCTGACGCCCCGCAGCCTCGGAACGTTCATGATCCTCGACCATATCCTGCGCGCCCGGCGCATGGGGCTGCCCTATGTCTACCTCGGCTACTGGGTGCAGGGCTCGGCCAAGATGGCCTACAAGGCCCGGTTCAAGCCCCAGGAGCGGTTGACCCCGCAGGGATGGCAGCGCGTCGAGTGACACGACGCAACTTGTGACGTCAGGTTCAGGTAATACAGCACTTAAACAATTATCGGTTGCATGCAGTTGAGTTGACAAGCGGGCTCTGTGGTTCAAACTTCTTTCATCGATAAAAAGACACTGCGAATCGATGCGTTGAACCGGCCGTCCTGCGGCCCAATTCAGGCTATCTCCCGTCGTCGCCTGCGCGCCCCCGCCTGCCCTGCCGGATGGAACGCCGCATCCTTTTCTGCGACTGCGGGCTGGCCATCACACAGCAGGGGGCTGCAATGCCTCATCGTCTCCTCGCCCTCCTGGGCCATGACCTACTCCCATGGGCGCGAAACCGCTCGGGCCTGACGCTGGACCAGGCGGCGTGGCATGCCGGCGTCTCCCGTGAGACGCTCTCGGCCTGGGAAACCGGCCGGTCCAACCCGGACTGGCGGCAGTTGAAGCGGTTGGCCGAGATTTATCGCACCAGCATCGGCGTCTTCTTCCTGAAGGAACCGCCGATCGACGACAGGTACGGGAACAACGCGTGATGTAGCGGGAGCTCAGCCGGAGAACCGGTTGCTTCTCGGGAAGCCCTTCGGCGGCAGGCGGCCGGACTCGGCGCGGTTGCCGAGCCACGCGTCCAGTTCGGGCCGGGAAACGGTCCATGTGCGGCCGGACGTGTCGGTCCAGGTGAGGCCGTCTTCCAGGGTGAAGACCTTGGCGTCGGCGAGGCCGCCCTCCTTGTAGCGCTGCAGCCTCACGCCCTTGCCGCGGCCCATCTCCGGCAACTGGCCTGTCGGGAAGACGAGAAGCTTGCGGTTCTCGCCGACGACGGCGACGTGGTCGCCTTCCGCCGGGACGGCCAGAACGGCGCGCTCGTTCTCGTCGACGTTCAGCACCTGCCGACCCTTGCGGGTGTTCGCCACGACGTCGTCTGTCGGGCAAATGAAGCCGCGCCCGTCCGAGGTAGCGAAGAAGAGCTTGGTGCCGGCCTTGCAGGGCCAAGCCTGCACGATGGTGGCGCCCTCGTCGATGTCGGCGAGGAGCCGCACGGGATCGCCGAAGCCGCGCCCTCCCGGCAGCTTGCCGGCATCCAGCGTGAAGACGCGGCCATTGCTGACAAGAACGAGGATCTTGGCCGTCGTCTCCGTGAAGAAGGAGGTGAGCAGCCCGTCGTCGCCCTTGAACTGCAGATTGCCGAGGTCCTGCACATGGCCCTTGAGCGACCGGATCCAGCCTTTCTGGGTGAGCACCACCGTCAACGGCTCGCGCTCGACCATCGCCTCGGTGAGATCGATATCGGCCGTCTCGGGGGCGTCGGTGAAAGTGGTGCGGCGCTTGCCCAGGGGTGTGTGCGGGCCGAACGTCTTCTTCACCTCGCGGATCTGCCAGGTGATGGTCTTCCACTGCTGCTCGTCAGATCCGAGCAGCGTTTCGATCTGCCCCTTCTCGACGGTGAGCGCGTCGAACTCGGTCCGCAGTTCCATCTCTTCCAGCTTGCGCAGCGAGCGCAGGCGGGTGTTGAGGATCGCCTCGGCCTGGTTGTCGGTCAGCGAGAAGAAGCGCATCAACTCCTGCTTCGGCTCGTCCTCCTCGCGGATGATCTTGATGACGCGATCGAGGTCGAGATAGACGATCAGCAGGCCGCCGAGGATCTCGAGCCGCTTCTCGATCTGACCCAGCCGGAAGCGGGAACGGCGCTGCAGCACGACGCGGCGATGGTCGAGCCACTCGCGAAGAGCTTCCGTGAGGCCGAGAACCCGGGGGACGAGGCCGCCGGTCAGCACGTTCATGTTCATGCTGACGCGGCTTTCGAGCTCGGTCAGCCGGAACATCGATTCCATCAGGATGGCGGGGTCGACGCTGCGCGAGCGCGGCTCGAACACGATGCGCACGTCTTCTGTGGACTCATCCCGGACATCCGCCAGGAGCGGCAGCTTTCGCTCATTGACGAGGTCGGCGATCTTCTCGATCAGCCTCGCCTTGGGGATCAGGTAGGGGATTTCGGTCACGACCGCGACCCACGTGCCACGGCCGGTTTCTTCTTTCGTCCAGCGCGCGCGAACCCGGAACGATCCGCGGCCGGTCCGATAGGTCTCCACCATCGAGGCGCGCGATTCGATGATGACGCCTCCGGTCGGGAAGTCCGGACCGGGAACGAAGGTCATCAACTGCTCGGACGTCGCCTTGGGGTGGGCGATGAGGTAGAGCGCCGCGTCGCAGATCTCGGCAACGTTGTGCGGCGGGATCGAGGTTGCCATGCCGACCGCAATGCCCTGCGAGCCGTTGGCCAGCAGGTTCGGGAAGGCGGCCGGAAGGACGACCGGCTCCTCGTCTTCGCCATTGTAGGTGTCGCGGAAGTCGACGGCGTCCTCGTCGATGCCGTCGAGGAGAAGCCGGGCGACTTCGGTGAGCCTTGCCTCCGTGTAGCGATAGGCAGCCGCGTTATCGCCGTCGATGTTGCCGAAATTGCCCTGCCCGTCGACGAGGGGGTAGCGCTGGGCGAAATCCTGCGCGAGCCGCACCATGGCGTCGTAGACGGCCTGGTCGCCATGCGGATGAAACTTGCCGATGACGTCGCCGACGATGCGGGCGCACTTCTTGAAGGCCTGGCCGGGATCGAGGCGCAGAAGTCGCATCGCGTGCAGGATGCGGCGGTGGACGGGCTTCAGGCCGTCGCGCGCGTCCGGCAAGGCGCGGTGCATGATCGTCGAGAGCGCATAGGCGAGGTAGCGCTCCTCGAGCGCCGCCTTCAGGTCGACGCTCTCGATGCCGTCGCCGTCCTGCGGCGGGTCGACCGGCTTGCCCACGGTCCTGCCTCTCCGTGTCACGGGAATCGAGGGGAACGATTAGCGAACGCACCCCGGCCAGGCAAGCTGCCGGCGAGGGTTTTCCCCGCCTGAAACTGAAAGCGCCCGCCTCTTGCGAGGCGGGCGCTTTCGACCCTCAGGCCGCGGGAGGGGAGGAACGGCCCTCGGGAAACTGTTTGGCCCTGGCGGGCCACCGCGTCAGGCGCGAGCGTGCTTGCGGGCGACGAACCTGATGTCGCCACGGCTCAGGCCGAGGTCGTTCAGGTCGCGGTCGGTGAGCTGCGACAGCTCACGCACGGTGTTGCGGTAGCGGTTCCAGTCGCGAACCTTCTTCGCGATCGTGTTGACGGTCAGCATGGTCGGTCTCCGTTGCAGTGCGGAACGCGGAAATCCGGGGCGGAATATGGGAGCGCCCTGTTTCTCCGGTCGGCGTTTGTTGCACTGCATATAGGCCGGTGCTGCGTTTCGAGGTAGCAGAACGCCCACATGAAAGGCATTCTTAAAACGCATAGCATTTCTAAGATCCGTTTACCTTCGTGCGCGTAGCGCAATGGTGACTAAACCGATCGGGTATTTTCGCAGCTGCGCTGCGGTTATCGCGGTTCTCACTGCTGTTGCCCAAACCGGAGCGCGCGCCTAGGTTCCGGCCATGTCGCTCCCCTCCCCCATCCATGTCGTCGGCGGTGGCCTCGCCGGATCAGAAGCCGCATGGCAGATCGCCTCCGCAGGCTTTCCCGTGATCCTGCACGAGATGCGTCCCGTGCGGGGCACCGACGCCCACCACACTGACAGCCTGGCGGAGCTCGTCTGCTCCAACTCATTCAGGTCGGATGACCCGGATGCAAACGCGGTAGGGCTGCTGCACGCCGAAATGCGCCGGATGGGGTCGCTCATCATGAACAGCGCCGACCGCAACCAGGTGCCCGCCGGTGGAGCGCTGGCGGTCGACCGGGACGGCTTCTCAGCCGCGGTAACGGCGTCCCTCCAGGCACATCCCCTGGTCACGATCGACCGGGCCGAGGTGGCGGGGCTGCCTCCGGCCGAGTGGGATTCCGTCATCATCGCCACGGGTCCCCTCACCTCCCCGGCCCTGGCCCAGGCCATCCTGGAACGCACCGGCGAAACGTCGCTCGCCTTCTTCGACGCCATCGCGCCGATCGTGCACCGTGAATCCATCGATATGTCGAAGGCGTGGTTCCAATCGCGCTACGACAAGGCCGGGCCGGGTGGGACGGGCGCCGATTACATCAACTGCCCGCTGGACAGGGAGCAGTACGAAGCGTTCGTCGATGCCCTGCTGGCGGGAGAGAAGACCGCCTTTAAGGAGTGGGAAGCGTCCACCCCCTATTTCGACGGATGCCTGCCGGTCGAAGTGATGGCCGAGCGAGGGCGCGAAACGCTCCGGCACGGGCCGATGAAGCCGTTCGGGCTCACCAACCCGCACGAGCCGGACCGCAAGGCCTATGCGGTGGTGCAGCTGCGCCAGGACAACGCGCTGGGCACGCTCTACAACATCGTCGGGTTTCAGACGAAGCTGAAGCATGGCGAGCAGGTCCGGATCCTGCGCACCATCCCGGGGCTGGAGAATGCGGAGTTCGCCCGGCTCGGCGGCATCCACCGCAACACATACCTGAACTCGCCCGTGCTCCTCGACCCCGTGCTGCGGCTGAAGGCAGAGCCGAGGCTGCGCTTCGCGGGCCAGATCACCGGCTGCGAGGGCTATGTCGAGAGCGCGGCCGTGGGTCTGCTGGCCGGGCGCCTTGCCGCGTCGGAACGGCTCGGCCGCGTCATGGAGCCGCCGCCTGCGACGACCGCGCTTGGCGCGCTGGTCAACCACATCACGGGCGGACACGTCGTCACCATCGATGCCGGGCCGCGGTCATTCCAGCCAATGAACGTGAATTTCGGCCTGTTTCCGCCTCTCGAAACGCCCGTCAAATCGGAGGACGGCAAGAGGCTGCGCGGACCGGCCAAGGCCGTGGCGCGAAAGCACGCGCTGACCCGCCGGGCACGCGCAGACCTGGAAGCTTGGCTGGGTCGCGTCGACGGAGAAGGACGGGAAGCGGCGGAGTAGCGCCGCTCAGCCCCGCCAGCGCCAATAGCGCCAGAGCCGCCTGAGATCCGGCATGTCGACACGCGTCCTGAACGGGTCGTAGCCGGGCCGCTCCATCGCGTTCAGATAATCGCTCACCAGGGCGGCCGGCAGCATTCCCAGCCGAGGCGTCCGGTGGAGGCCGGCCAATCCGGGTCCGGCCTGTGCGAGGCGCTGGCGAGCGAGAGCGCGAAGATCGGCCAGCACGCCCATGAGAGAAGGCGTCGCCACCCCGGACATGGCGGCCTCCCGCGTGAGGCCATGCCGCGCCATGAGGTCTTCCGGCAAATGCAGGCGCCCCGCGGCGGCGTGCCAGGGGTAGGCGCGCAGCAGGCCCGCAAGGGCGTAGGCCACGCCCGCGTAGCCGGCCGCCTCGGCACCGCCGGGGTCGAGCCCTCCGGACAGGATCAGGCTCGCCAGCCGCATGACGACCGACGATGTTTCCCCGCAGTAGCCTTCGAGGTCTCCAACCGTCGGCGGCAGGTCGTCATAGAGGTCGGAGGATCGCGCATCGATCATGACATCGAACGCGGCTATGGGCAGGCTGTAGCGCGCAACTGCATCGAGAAGACCGCGTGCGACGGGGCTGCCCCCGGGATCGCCGCGCGCCTCGCCGGCCAGAAGCTCGCGCCACCATTGCAGGCGCATTTCGCCGGGCAGTGCGTCGGAAACGCGCTCGCGCACCCGCGCGATCTCGAGCGCGAAGGCATAGAGCGCAGCGAGGGCCGGCCGGGCCTCTGCGGGCGAGAACAGCACGGCGAAGTACCTGTCGCGGTCGTTGTCGCGCAGCAGGGCCAGTAGCGCATCGAGATCGGCGGGATCGGAGCCGGCCGGCGGCGGCATGGCGCGTCAGTCGACGGCGACGAGCGCGGCAGCGACAGGCCGGTTCTCGCCGAGCAGGATGTTGTAGGTGCGCGCCGCGGCCCCGGTCTGCATGGCCTCCACGCCGATCCCGGCGCCGCGCAGCAGGGCGAGGATTTCGGGGTTCAGGAAGACGGGATCGAGCCCGGTGCCGACGAGAAGGATGCTGATGGCATCCGCCTCGGCGACCACTGGGGCGAACACCTCGGCGGTGAGGTCCGCCGGGCCGGCCACCGGCCAGGCCGCGATGCCCGAGGGAAGGGCGAGGATGGAGCCGCGGTGCGACATGTCGGCGAAGCGGAAGCCGCCCCGCCCATAGGCGTCGATCGGATGGCGCCCCGGTACGAACCCCTCGTAGCGCCGCCCCTCCATCAGGCCGGGCTCTGCCCGGGCTCCCCGGGCTTGGCCTTCGCCGCCCGGCGCGCGGGGGCGGCTGCGGCGGGAGCTTCCGCAGGAGCCTCGCCGGACACACGGACGCCGAGATAGATCAGCACCGGCGCCGCGATGAAGATCGACGAGTAGGTGCCGATGACCACGCCGAACATCATGGCGTAGGAGAAGCTCTCGATCACCTTGCCGCCGAAAAGGACGAGCGCGAGCAGCGCCAGCATGGTCGTGACCGAGGTCATGACCGTGCGCGACAGGGTGGAGTTGATGGAAAGGTTTAGCAGCTCCTCGGTCGGCATCTTCTTGTACTTCCGCAGGAGCTCGCGGATCCGGTCGAACACCACGACGGTGTCGTTCAGGGAGTACCCCACGATCGTGAGGATCGCCGCGATCGACGTCATGTTGAACTCGATCTGCGTGATTGCGAAGAAGCCGATCGTCAGCACGAGATCGTGCAGCGTCGCGATGACGGCACCGACTGCGAACTGCCACTCGAAGCGGAACCAGAGGTAGACGAGCACGGCGACCACGGACAGGACGACGCCGAGCGTGCCGGACTGGACGAGCTCACCCGAAACGCGCGGTCCAACCACCTCGGTGCGCCGGAAATCGTAGTCCTTCTCGAAGACCTGCTTGACCCGTTCCAGCGCGGCCTGCTGCCCCTTCTCGCCACCAGGCTGCAGCCCGAAGCGCAGCGAGACGTCGCCCTTCTCGCCGAACTCCTGCACCTCGATGTCGCCGACGCCGAGGTCTTCCGTCGTTGCTCGCACCGCCGCGACGTCCGCCTTTCCGGAGCGCGCCTGCATCTCGATGAGCGTGCCGCCGGTGAAGTCGATGCCGAAGTTCATCGACACGAAGAAGAAGCAGAAGATCGCGACGACGGAGAGCAGAGCCGAGAACGGAAAGCTCACGCGCCGGAAGCGCATGAAGGCAAACTTGGTGTCGTCCGGAACGATGCGAAGCAGTTTCATGGCGACGCTCCGGTCAGAACGGCAGGTGCTGGGGCTTCGCCCAGCGGTACCACAGCGCGATCATCATGCGCGTCATGGTGACGGCGGTGACCACGGTGGTGATGATGCCAAGGATCATGGTGATCGCGAACCCCTTCACCGGCCCGCTGCCGAGCATGAAGAGGATGGCCGCGGCGATGAACATGGTTACGTTGGAGTCGATGATGGTCGCGAATGCGCGCTGGAAGCCCGCCTCCAACGACGAGACCATCGAGCGCCCGAGCCTGTGTTCCTCGCGGATGCGTTCGTAGATCAGCACGTTGGAGTCCACCGCGGTGCCGATCGTCAGGACGATGCCGGCGATTCCGGGCAGCGTCAGCGTCGCCCCGAGGAGCGACATGAGCGCGAAGATCAGCAGCACGTGCACAACCAGGGCGATGTTCGCGAACAGGCCGAACATGCCGTAGGTGACGAACATGAAGGCGACCACGAGGGCGCTTGCGACATACGACGCGAGCTTACCGGCCTGAATGGAGTCCGCGCCGAGACCCGGGCCCACGGTCCGCTCCTCGACGATCGTCAGCGGCGCTGGCAGCGCGCCGGCCCGCAGCAGGATCGCGAGATTGTTGGCCTGTTCCACCGAGAAGCGGCCCGAAATCTGGCCCGATCCGCCGGTGATCGGCGTCTGGATGCGCGGCGCGGAGATGACCTTGCGGTCCAGCACGATGGCGAGAGGCCGGCCGACGGCCTCCGTCGTCACCTGGCCGAAGCGCTGACCGCCGCGGACGTTGAAGCGGAAGTTGACGATGGGCTCGTTCGTCCGCGAGTCGAAGGAGGGCTGGGCGTCGACGAGATCCTGGCCCTGCACGATCACCCGCTTTTCGATCGGCAACTCACCGCCACCCTCCTGGTTGGGCAGCATCTCGACGTCGCCCGGCGCGGCACCCGGCTCAGCGACCAGCCGGAACTCGAGCTGGGCGGTCGTGCCGAGGATCTCCTTCAGGCGGCGCGGATCCTGGAGGCCGGGAACCTGCACGAGAATGCGGTCCACGCCCTGGCGCTGGATGTTCGGCTCCGTCGTGCCGAGCGCGTCGACGCGGCGGCGCAGCACTTCGATGGCCTGGTCGATGGCCTTGCGCACGCGCTCGTTGACGCCGGCCTCGGTCACGTTGATCTGGACGAGACCGTCGGGCTGCTCGGTTATGTCGATATTGTTGCCGGCCCCCTGCCCCAGCACGCCGCCAATGGGCTGGACGAGCTTGCGCAATTCGGGGAGCAGCTTTTCGCGGTCCGCCTGCTCTGGCACGCGCACCGATACGCCGCGAGCCTGAACGCCGATTCCGCCCGATAGCGAGATGCGCTGGTCGCGCAGGACGCGCCGGACGTCGTCACGCAACTGGTTCACCTCGCCCTTGATCAGGGCGCTTGTGTCGACCTCGAGCAGCACGTGCGAGCCGCCCTGCAGGTCGAGGCCGAGCACGATGGCCTGGTGCGGGACGAGCCAGCGCGGGATGAACCCCGGAATCGACTGCTCCACCGCCTTGCGCGTCTCGGGAAACATCAGGCTCGGCAGCGTGAAGAGCACGCCGAGGACTGTCAGGAGAATGACGCCGGCGACCTTGAGGCGGGAAAAACGGAGCATCGGACGTTGCAGGCCTTCGCAGAAGGGGCCGGTGCGGCCGGCCCGGCCGAGTTCACGACTTGACGGGTTCGCCCTTCGACCGGACGTCAGCGATCATGCCGCGCGCAACCTTGACGCGCACGCCATCGGCGATCTCGACTTCGAGATCAGCGTCGTCAGTGGCCATGGTCACCTTGCCGACGATACCGCCTGTCGTGACCACCTGGTCGCCGCGGCGCACGTTCTTCAGCATGTCCTGATGGTCCCGCGCCTTGCGCTGCTGCGGGCGGATGATCAAAAAGTACATGATCACGAAGATCAGAACGAAAGGGACGAGCTGAAGAACGATGTCCATGCCGCCGCCCGTTGGGGCAGCACCTTGGGCAAAAGCTGGCGAGATCACTGAAGTCCTCCGCACACGACGCGCCGCGCCCTTTCCGGCGATCGGGCGTTCCAAAAACCGGCGCGGACTATAGCCGCCGAGCGCCGGAAAGCAATGGCGCGGCCGCAGCCCGCCATCACGCGCGCACCAGCCTCCAATGGACTGCCGCCATCGCGAGCACGACCATGGCGAAACCCTGGTGCAGCAGGGCGAGCGGCAGCGGCACCTGCGTCACCAGCGTGGCGATGCCGACCACCGCCTGCGCCAGCACCAGGCCCGCGACCACCTTGCCCCGCCGTGCCGCGCCGGTTCCGGGGACATCCCTGTTCAGGATCCATGCCTGCACCAGCACCAGCGCCAGGAGCGCATAGGCGACGAGACGGTGGTTGAACTGCACGGTGAGCGTATTGTCGAAGAAGTTCTCGTACCAGGGCGTAACGAACAGGAGTTCGCTGGCCGGAGGCACGAGCCGGCCGGCCATGAAGGGCCAGTCGTTGTAGATCAGGCCCGCCTTAGACCCCGCCACAAGGGCACCCAGCGCGATCTGCAGGAGCACGACCACAAGCACGGCCGTGGCCAGGCCGGCGGCGACTCGCGGTGTTCGGCTTGCGGTGGCGTCCCTTTGCCTCAGGCCAGTCCAGACGGCGACAAGGGCGGTAAAGATCAGGCTCGCCACCGTGAGGTGGAGCATCAGCTTCACCGGAGCGACTGCCGTCATGCCGGGCTTCAGGCCCGAGGCGACCATGATCCAGCCTATGGCACCCTGCAGGCCGCCGAGCACACCGATGCCGGCCACAGCCGCAAGCAGCCTTCCGCGCAGGATTCCGGCGCCGGCAAAAACGATGAACCCCACGCCGAAGACGATGCCGATGAGCCGTCCGAGCTGCCGGTGGGACCACTCCCACCAGTAGATCTCCCGGAACTCTTCGATGGTCATGCCCTTGTTGAGGAGTTCGTATTGCGGGCTCGCGCGGTACTTGTCGAATTCGACGGACCACGCTTGCTCGGTCAGCGGCGGCACGGCGCCTGTGACGGGCTTCCATTCGGTGATGGACAGGCCGGAGCCGGTCAGCCGTGTAGCGCCGCCGATGACCACCATGGCGAACACGAGCACCGCAATCGCGAGCAGCCATGCCCGCAAGGCGCCTTCGCCTCGGGCTGCCGCCGGGGTCGACGCCAGCGCCGGGGATGTCAGGGCCTGCGCCATTTCCACTCTCCTCGAACGCGCACTCTTGATCGTTCGGAACGCGGCGACACATAGTCCCGCACGTCCGGCGGCTCAACGGGCTTCTCGCCGCATGCAGGACGACCCCACGGAGCGCACCATGCGTCGCACCACGCGCAAGTTCATCGGCGCCGTCGTCATGCTCGTCTTCGTGATAGCCTATGCCCTCGTGGTCATGGTGATCGCGCAGGGGCGCGTTCATGACGCGGCGCGGCCTATCCAGACCGTCTTCTATCTCGTCGCCGGCATGGCCTGGATCCTGCCGCTGATGCCACTCATCAAGTGGATGGAACGGCCGGACGCTGACGGCTGACCTCGGGAGGGCCGATCCCCGCCGGCGCGGCGTCCAGGATCCGCAGCTGTACGCGTTCGCGGCCGTTCCAGCGGTCGACGGCGAGGTGGCCGCAGACATGCACGGCTTCTCCGCGCGCGCGCATCAGACCGAGGCCGAGAGGCTGGTCGGCCATGCGGAATGCGATGGCGTTCAGCGTCGATCCGTCACCGGCCCTCAGCGTCGCGCGCACATGGCCCCGGCCGACCTCGCCGACGTCGGCGACGCGGTGGTTCGGGAGAAGGATCACCGGCTCGGGATGTCCTGCGCCGAAGGGTCCCGCCGCCTCGATCTGGTGCACGAGTTCGGTGCTGCAGCCTCCGGCCGTCACGATGGAATCGATGGTCAGCGCCCGGTTCTGGCGGGCCAGCGACACGTCGGCGCGGAGCGCCTCGGCCAGATGCGCGGCGATCTCACCGATGCGCGCCGCCTCCACCGTGAGGCCCGCCGCCATCGCGTGCCCGCCGCCCTTGCGGGCGAGGCCGGCCTCGACGGCATGCCGGACCGCCCGGCCGAGGTCGACGCCCTGGACGGATCGCGCCGAGCCCGTGGCAAGCCCGTCGTCCCCGAGGGCCAAGGCGAAGGCCGGGCGCTCGAAGCGCTCCTTCAGCCTTGCGGCGACCAGCCCGACCACGCCGGGATGCCAGCCCCCGCTGGCGACGAAGAGGACGGGATGCTCGTCCCCGAAACGCTCGAGGTCTGCGAGTGCCATGGCCTCCGCTTCGGCGAGCATGATCTGCTCGATCGCCTGCCGCTCGCCGTTCAGCCTGTCGAGTTCGCCGGCGATGTTCGCCGCTTCCGTCTCGTCCTCCCCCAGCAGCAGACGCGCTCCGAGCGCGGCGTCGCCGATGCGCCCTCCGGCATTGATCCGGGGGCCCAGCAGATAGCCGAGGTGATATGGGCGCGGCGGCCCGTCCAGGCGCGCGACATCCGCCAGCGCCCGCAGGCCGAGCCTGCCGCGCGCCTTCATCACCGCGAGACCCTGCCGGACGAAGGCGCGGTTGAGCCCCGTGAGCGGCACCACGTCGGCCACCGTGCCGAGGGCTACGAGGTCGAGCGACTCCCGGAGGTCCGGTTCCTCGCGTCCCGCCCAGAAGCCGCGCCGACGCAGCTCGCGGTTGAGCGCGACGAGGGTCACGAAGACGACCCCCGCAGCGCAGAGATGACCCAGGCCGGAAAGGTCGTCCTGACGGTTGGGATTGACGATGGCCAGGGCCGGAGGAAGCGCGACGGGAGCCTGGTGGTGGTCGAGGACGATGGTGTCGAGCCCCAGCCCGCGTGCCTCCGCCAGCGGCTCGTCGCTCGTCGTACCGCAATCGACCGTGACGAGAAGCGTGGCTTCCCGGGCCAGCATGCGGATGGCCTCGACGTTGGGCCCGTACCCCTCCGTCAGCCTATCCGGAATGTGGATCCGCACCGGGACGCCCGCGCGCATGAGATAGCCCGCCAGCAGCGCGGCGGATGCGGCGCCGTCGACATCGTAGTCGCCGAAGACGGCGACACTTTCGCCCCGTTGCACGGCGTCGGCGAGGCGGCCGGCCGCTGCCGCCATGTCGCGGAGGGAATCGGGATCGGGAAGCAGCGTCCGCAGCTTCGGCTCCAGGAACTCGGGAACCTGTGGCGGCTCGACGCCGCGTCCGGCCAGGATGCGGGCGATCACGTCCGCAATGCCGTGCTGCTGCACCATGGCGAGCGCCCGCGCCCGGCCGGCCTCGTCGAGGCGGTCGCGCCAAAGCCTGCCGGAGAAGGAGCGGATCTGTCCGAACTGGGTGCCGATCACCCTCCCTAGGTAAACCTGCGGCGCCTTTTCGCCAATCGCCCTGGCCGGGCTTTCAACGATCCTTAAGCGAGCATCCCCTACGCTCCACACGTTTCATCATGTCGATTTCATAGAGACGGATTGCCCATGACCGACACTGCGACTGCCGAGATGTGCGTGGAAATCCTCAACTGGTGTGATTCGATCGTGAAAAGCGGGAGGACCTGCATTGAGAGCGCACGCCTGATCGACCTCGCACGCGAGGCTCTCGAGACGGGACGCCACGATTTGTGCATCCGCCTCGCGCTGGAGGCCGTCGACCCTGAAGCCCCAACGAGCGTGCGCAGGATTGTGCGATGAAGGAAAATCGGATCGAGCCGGTCCTGGTCGTCGACGACACGCCTGCGGTTGCGCGCATCGTTCGCATGCTGCTGTCCAGCAGCGGCGTGCAGGAGATCGATCTCGCCCCGAGCGGGCCGGATGCCATCCGGCGGCTCGGTCAGAAGCCCTACCGGCTGGTGATGTGCAAGCGGGCCATGCAGCCGCTGAACGCGTTCGACCTGCGGCAGGTGATGCTGGGGCGCGACGCCTGGGCGCCGATCCCCTTCATCATTCTCTCGTCCGACAAGGAAGAGGATCCGGCGCGGCTGCGCCAGCTCGAGAACACGCACGTTCTGAAGGTGCCGTTCGGGGCAGAGACCTTGAAGACCACCATCGACCGCGCGATGGGGTTCGCCTGATCCGCAGGGGGAGCCCGGCGGCTCCCCCGTGGAGCCGGTTAGTCCAGCCGGAACTTCTCGAATTCGCGGTGCTCGCCGTGGATCTTGCGCACCGTGCCGGTGATCGAGCGATAGACGATCGTCTCCGTCTCGATCACGTCCTTGCCGAAGCGTACGCCAGCGAGAAGCGAGCCGTCGGTGACGCCCGTCGCCGATACGATCACGTCGCCTGAGGCGAGCTCGGCCATCTCGTACTTCTTCTTCGGGTCCTTGACGCCCATGGTGCGGGCGCGCTCGACCTTCTCCGGCGTGTCGAGGATCAGCCGTGCCTGCATCTGTCCGCCCACGCAGCGCAGCGCGGCGGCGGCCAGCACGCCCTCGGGTGCTCCGCCGATGCCGAGATAGAGGTCGATGTTGGTCTGCTCGTGCATCGTCGTGAAGATCACGCCCGCGACGTCGCCGTCGGTGATCAGGCGGATCGGCGCGCCGGTCTTGCGGACGGCCGCGATGAGGTCGGCATGGCGCGGCCTGTCCATGATCAGGACGTTGATCTCGCTCGGCTTCACGCCCTTGGCCCTGGCGAGGTCGGCGATGTTCTCGGCGGGCGACTTGTCGAGATCGACCACGCCGGGCGGGTAGCCAGGACCGATGGCGATCTTGTCCATGTAGACGTCCGGCGCGTAAAGCAGCGAGCCCGCCTGCGCCATGGCCATCACGGCGATCGCGCCCGGCATGTCCTTGGCGCAGAGAGTCGTGCCCTCCAGGGGATCGACGGCGATGTCGACCTTCGGGCCAAGCCCGTTGCCGACCTTTTCGCCGATGAACAGCATCGGCGCCTCGTCGCGCTCGCCTTCGCCGATCACCACCGTGCCGTCGATCGGGAGCTTGTTCAGCTCGCGCCGCATCGCGTCGACGGCGGCCTGGTCGGCGGCCTTCTCGTTGCCGTGCCCACGCAGGCGGGCCGCGGAAACGGCAGCGCGCTCGGTCACGCGAACGAGCTCCATCGACAGGATGCGCTCGACGACGTCTTTCGGCTTGACGGTGATCTCGTTAGACGGGGCGCTCATTCGGGCGAATCTCCTGCGGCTGCGGAACTGCTATTCGCGTTCGATGCGAATGACCTGCGGGGGCTCAGCCACGTGCCCGTCCGAGGTTACCGCCGCGACGGCGGCACGGATGGCGGCCTCCGTCGTGGCGTAGGTGATCAGGACGACCGGAACCGGTGCCCCCGAGCGTCCGGCAGGGTCGCTGGTCTTCGCTGCCGCTGCGCGGCGCTGCACGATGCTTTCCAGAGAAATCTGGCGCTCGGCCATGCGGGTCGCGATCGCGGCGGCAGCGCCAGGCTTGTTGACCACCGACAGGCGCACGTAGTAGCCGCCCTCGTGGCGCTGCATCGGCGCGCGTTCCGCCTTCTCCAGGGCGGCGACCGGCTGGCCGAACGTCTCCACCACCGTGCCGCGGGCGACGTCAACGATGTCGGCGAGGACGGAGGAGGCGGTGGCCTGTCCGCCGGCGCCCGGGCCTACCCAGGTGAGTTCGCCGACGGGTTCGGCATGAACATTGACGGCGTTGGTGACGCCCATCACCTGCGCGATCGGCCAGGACTTCGGCACCATGGTGGGATGCACACGCTGCTCGATCCCCGTCGAGGTCCGCTCGGCGACACCGAGCAGCTTGATGCGATATCCGAGTTCGTCGGCCATCTTCAGGTCGAGCGGCGTGATGGCGCTGATGCCTTCCACATGGATGGCGTCTGCATCGATCTCGGTGCCGAATGCGAGGCTGGTGAGGATTGCGAGCTTGTGGGCCGTGTCGAAGCCGCCGACGTCGAAGGTCGGGTCGGCCTCCGCATAGCCCAGCCGCTGCGCATCGGCGAGAACCTCGGCGAAGCCGAGCCCTTCCTGCTCCATGCGCGACAGGATGTAGTTGCACGTGCCGTTCAGGATCCCGGAAATCCTGTGCACCGTGTTGCCGGCGAGGGTCTCGCGCAGGCCTTTCACGATCGGAATGCCGCCGGCCACCGCCGCCTCAAAGCCGATCGACGCGCCGTTCTTCTCCGCCAGCCGGGCCAGTGCGGCGCCGTGTCGGGCGAGAAGTGCCTTGTTGGCCGTCACAACCGGGCGGCCGGCGGACAGCGCGGCCTCCACCACCGCCTTGGCCGGGCCGTCGGCTCCACCCATGAGTTCGACCACGCAGTCCACGCGGGCCGCCTGAGCCAGCGCGACGGGATCGTCGAACCATTCATAGCGCGCGAGATCGACGCCGCGGTCACGGGTGCGGTCGCGTGCGGACACCGCCACGACCACGACGGAACGGCCACACCGTGCGGCCAGCGCGTTGGCGTTCTGCTCCAGCAACCGGACGAGCGCCCCGCCTACGGTGCCGAGGCCGACGATGCCGATACGAAGTGGCTCAGTCATGCGAGCACGATCCTGTCCTGCCTCGGCTTCTCACGCGCGCGCCGCGAGCGGCACGACGTTGTGCAGCGTCTTGTCGGCCGATTCGAGGAAGCGGCGGACGTTGCGCGCAGCCTGTCGAATGCGCTGCTCGTTCTCGACCATTGCAATGCGGACATAGTCGTCGCCGTGCTCGCCGAAGCCGATGCCCGGAGCGACGGCGACCGAGGCCTTCTCGACCAGGAGCTTCGAGAATTCCAGGCTGCCGAGTTCGCGGAACGGTTCCGGGATCTTGACCCACGCGAACATCGACGCGTCAGGCGGTGGAAAATCCCAGCCTGCCTTGGAGAAGCTGTCCACCAGCGCGTCGCGCCGCTTGCGGTAGACCTCTCGCATCTCGCGGATGCAGTCGTCCGGCCCGTTCAGTGCGGCGGTGGCCGCAACCTGGACGGGGGTGTAGGCGCCGTAGTCGAGATACGACTTGACCCGCGCCAGCGCGGCAAGCAGCCGCTCGTTGCCGACGGCGAAACCCATGCGCCAGCCGGCCATCGAGAACGTCTTCGACATGGAGGTGAACTCGACCGTGCAGTCGAAGGCTCCGGGCACCTGCAGCACCGAGGGGGGCGGATTGCTGTCGTCGAAATAGACCTCGGCGTAAGCGAGGTCCGACAGCAGGATCAGGTCGTGCTTGCGGGCGAAGGCGACGAGGTCGCGATAAAAATCGAGCGTCGCCGTGAACGCGGTCGGATTGGCCGGGTAGCAGGTGACGAGCGCGATGGGCTTGGGGATGGAGTGGATCACAGCCCTTTCCAACGCGCGGAACATCTCCTCGTTCGGTTCGGCCGGTACCGAACGGATGACACCGCCCGCCATCAGGAAGCCGAAGGCGTGGATGGGGTAGCTGGGGTTGGGGACCAGCACCACGTCGCCGGGCGCGGTGATCGCCTGCGCCATGTTGGCGAAGCCTTCCTTCGAGCCCAGCGTGGCCACCACCTGGGTGTCGGGATCGAGCTTCACGCCGAAACGGCGGCCATAATAGTGCGCCTGCGCCCGGCGCAGGCCGGCGATGCCCTTCGAGGCGGAGTAACGATCCGTCCGGGGCTTGCCGGCCGTCTCGACCAGCTTCTCGATGACGTGCTTGGGCGCGGGCAGGTCCGGATTGCCCATGCCGAGGTCGATGATGTCGGCGCCGGCATTGCGGGCCCCGGCCTTGATCCGGTTCACCTGCTCGAAGACGTAGGGGGGCAGGCGCTTGATGCGGTGAAAGTCGGTGGTCATCGCTGTCGTCCCGGACCGTGGGGCCAAGCTCGCGCGCGGCGACGCGCGAAGCCAACCTTTAGCATCTGCCTGCCCGGCTGGGCAGTGTTCGTTGTTGCGGACTGGCCTACTGGGCGGCAGCTGCCGGTGGCTTCTTCTTGGCCGGCTTGGCCGGCGGCTTGCGGCCGGCCAGCCGGTCGTGCTGCGACCGCGTGGATTCGAGCTCGTTCTCAAGCTTCTTGACGTCATCCCCTTTGCGCGGCTGGAGCTTTCGGTCTGGCGGCGTGATGCCGACCGCCATGTAGTCGGCATCGCCTTTCCGGCTGGACTTGATGAAATCGGGCGGATCGGGCACGTCCGTCGCGGCCCCCACCCTGACGGCGAGGCTGTGCACCGTGCGGTTGCTCGTCGGCGAGGTCGCGTCGGTGCAGCCGGCCGTCAGGAGCGCGGCGGCGGCCGTCAGCACGAGGGGCATGGCGGGACAGCCACGTGCGCTGCGGGCGATCCGACGATCCTTGAACTTCACATCCGCTCTCCGGTGTTGCAGCGCAGCGACGACGCCGGACCTCTCAGACGAATTTCCGTGGCCCGGAGTGGCATGCTGCGCGTTAGTATGGGTTAAACGAACATGCGCCGGCGGGAAAGCCGGCGAGGCCGAGGGACGTGACGCATGAAGCCAGGCGGGCAGAACACCGGCGACGTCGACGGCGAGTCGCGGCCCCCCGTTCCTGACATCGAGGCGCTCGCGACCAACACGGCCCGCCTGATGGAGGAGATGGGAAAAGCCACTGCCGCGGCTCTCCGCCCCGTCGAGGAAGGCCGGACCAAGCCCGGCGTTTCCGAAGAGGTGAGCGATGTCGTGAAGACGCTCGGCCAGGTGGTCGAGCACTGGGCCATGGACCCGCAGCGCGTCGTCATGGCCCAGGCGAGCTTGACGAAGGGCTTTCTCGACCTCTGGACAGGCACGTTGAAGCGCATGTCCGGCGAGATCGTGGATCCGGTAGCCCAGCCGGACCCTTCCGACCGGCGCTTTCGCGATCCGGAATGGACCGAGAACCCGTTCTACGACTTCATCAAGCAGGCCTACCTCCTCACCAGCCGATGGGCCGAGGGCCTGGTCGGCCAGGCCGAGGGCATCGACCAGCACACACGGCACAAGGCAGAGTTTTATGTGCGCCAGCTGGCGAGCGCGCTGGCGCCCACCAACTTCGTCGCTACCAATCCCGAGCTCCTGCGCGAGACGATGCGCCAGAACGGCGACAATCTCGTGCGCGGGATGCGGATGCTGGCCGAAGACATTGAGGCGGGCCGGGGCACGCTGAAGCTGCGGCAGACGACGGGTGACGGCTTCAAGGTTGGCGTCAACATGGCGACGACGCCCGGCAAGGTGGTGTTTCGCAACGACCTCTTCGAGCTGATCCAGTACTCGCCGACCACGGAAACGGTACTCAAGCGCCCGCTTCTGATCGTCCCGCCCTGGATCAACAAATTCTACATTCTCGATTTGAACCCGGAGAAATCCTTCATCCGCTGGGCCGTCTCGCAGGGGCTCACGGTGTTCTGCATCTCGTGGGTGAACCCGGACGAGCGGCAGGCGAAGAAGAGCTTCGAAGACTATGCGAAGGAAGGCATTTTTCAGGCGATCGAGGCCATTGAACAGGCGACCGGCGAGACGCAGGTCAGCGCCATCGGCTACTGCGTCGGCGGTACCCTTCTCTCCGTCGCGCTGGCCTACATGGCGGAGTTGGGCGACGAGCGCATCGCCAGCGCCACCCTGTTCACGACGCAAGTGGATTTCACCCATGCCGGCGATCTCGCCGTGTTCGTCGACGAGCAGCAGGTGCAGCTTCTCGAGGACCGCATGTATGCGCGCGGATACCTCGAAGGCTCCAGCATGGCCTCGGCATTCAACATGTTGCGGCCGAACGACCTGATCTGGCCCTACGTCATCAACGTCTACCTGAAGGGCGAGGAGCCGTTCGCCTTCGACCTGCTTTACTGGAACGCCGACTCCACACGGATGCCGGCGGCCAACCACTCCTTCTATCTCCGCAACTGCTATCTCAAGAACAAGCTGGCGGCGGGCGAGATGGTGATCGGCGGTAAGCCTCTGAACCTGAAGAACGTCACCATCCCGATCTACAACCTCGCAACGCGCGAGGACCACATCGCGCCGGCGAGGTCGGTGTTCCTCGGCTCCAAGTCTTTCGGCGGGCCGGTCGACTTCGTCATGGCCGGGTCGGGGCACATCGCCGGCGTGGTGAACCCCGCGGGCAAACCCAAGTACCAGTTCTGGAGCGGCGGCCCCCTGGGTGGTTCGCTGGAGGACTGGGTGGCGGGCGCGACTGAAACGCCCGGCACATGGTGGCCGCACTGGTTCGCCTGGGTCGAGGCGCAGGCACCCGAACGGGTCGAGGCGCGCCAGCCCGGTACCGGCAAGCTGAAAGCCCTGTGCGATGCGCCCGGCGAGTACGTCCTGGTCCGCGCCTGACGCACGGCGGACCGCCGTAAGGCGCAAGCGTGGCGATCCTGCCGGGGTCGACATCGGCGGATCAGCGTGCTTCTACAGTGCCGGGTTCAACCGCGGACGGATCCCCGGCAGAGGGGTCTCCTCCACCCCAAGGACAGGATATCTCCCATGAAGCTGGTTCGTTTCGGACAGGCCGGCGCCGAGAAGCCGGGCCTCGTCGGCCCAGACGGCGTCATCCGCGACCTTTCGGCCCACGTCGCCGACATCAATGGCGCGACGCTCTCTCCCGACAGCCTCGCCCGTCTGGCCAGGATCGACCCGGCGAGCCTGCCGGCCGTGCCGGCCGGCACGCGCCTCGGTTCCTGCGTTGCCCGGCCGGGCAACTTCATCGCCGTCGGCCTGAACTACGCGGACCACGCGGCGGAGACCGGCGCCCCGATCCCGGCCGAGCCGATCCTGTTCAACAAGGCTCCGAACTGCGTGCAGGGACCGGACGACGACATCGTCATCCCGAAGAACTCCGAGAAGACGGACTGGGAGGTCGAGCTCGCCATCGTCATCGGCAAGCCTGCCCTCTACGTGCCGGAGAGCGAGGCACTCTCCTATGTGGCCGGCTATTGCATCTGCAACGACATCTCCGAGCGCGCCTTCCAGACGGAACGCGGCGGCCAGTGGATGAAGGGCAAGGGCTCCCCCACCTTCGGTCCGCTCGGCCCCTGGCTGGTGACGACCGACGAGGTCGCCGACGTGCAGAACCTGTCGATGTGGCTGGAGCTCAACGGCAAGAAGGTCCAGAACGGTTCGACGAAGACGATGATCTTCGGCGTGGCCCACGTCGTCTCCTACATCTCGAACTTCCTGCAGCTCGATCCCGGCGACGTGATCACCACCGGCACGCCCCCGGGCGTCGGCCTCGGCATGAAGCCCCCCGTGTTCCTGAAGGCCGGCGACACCATGAAGGTCGGCATCGAGGGCATGGGTGTACAGAGCCAGACCGTCCGCGCCTGGCAGGGCTGAGACGCAGGGCGCCGCGGATGACCGGGGCGCCCGCTGTCCACCCTGGCTGTCATCCCCGGCCGGAGCGCCGAAGGCGCGGAGGAGAAGGGGATCTAGGGGCCGCCAGGCAAGACCGAACTTGGCGAAAAGGCCTTGATCCCCTTCCCGCGCCTTCGGCGCGCCGGCGATGACACTGTAGAGGCGAAAGACAAACGAGGGTGGCAGCCGACGTCGCCCTTGTTCAGTTCGAGCCGTTTCCTTTTCTTAGCCCCTTTCTGGCAGGCTCACCTCAAGGGGAGCCATCCATGCGCATTGCACTTGCGGCCATCGCCGTCCTGTCCACACTGGCCGCGCTCTCCACCCCCGCCGGGGCAGCCGGCTGGGAGGACCTGCTCAGCAAGTCGTATGCGGAGTGCATGGGCAAGCCGGACGGCTCCACGCAGTCAATGGTCGAGTGCATCGACGCCGAGGTCCGCATCCAGGATGGAAAGCTGAACGCGGCCTACAAATCCGCCATGGGCAGCCTGCCCAGGGACCAGCAGGACAAGCTTCGCGCCTCGCAGCGCGCCTGGCTGGAGTTCAGGAAGCTCGACTGCGACGTGTTCTACGGCGAGCAGACCGGCACGATCGCGCGCATCGAGTCCAACCAGTGCTTCCTGCGCAAGACGGCTGAGAGAGCCGACGAGCTGGCTGCGTTCTCCCAGAACTGAGGCACCACGAAAAAAGGCCGCCCCGAAGGACGGCCTTTTCCGGTATTCCTGGCGCAGACGCTCAGCGCTTCGAGAACTGGAAGCTCCGGCGAGCCTTCTTGCGGCCGTACTTCTTGCGCTCGACCACGCGGCTGTCGCGGGTGAGGAAGCCCACCTTCTTGAGGACCGGCCGAAGCTCGGGCTCGAAGTGGGTGAGCGCCTTGGCGAGGCCGTGGCGAACCGCGCCGGCCTGGCCCGAGAGCCCGCCGCCGTCGACGGTGACGTTGATGTCGTACTGGTTAAGCCGGTTGGCGACCAGCAGCGGCTGCTGAAGGATCATCCGCAGCACCGGACGGGCGAAATAGACACCGACGTCACGGCCATTGATGGTGATCGCGCCGGCACCCGGCTTGATCCAGACGCGGGCGACCGCGTCCTTGCGCTTGCCCGTCGCGTAGGCGCGGCCGAGCGAGTCGAGCTTCTGAACGTGCTGGGGAGCCTCGGAAACGGGGGTCGCAGACCCGACCGCGCCCTTGAGGTCCTGGAGAGACTGCAGGGTCTCGGCCATCAGGCGCTCCTTGCATTCTTGCGGTTCAGCGCCGCGATGTCGAGCGACTCGGGCTGCTGGGCAATGTGGGGATGATCCGTGCCCTTGTAGACGCGGAGATTGCCGAGCTGCTTGCGTCCGAGCGGGCCGCGCGGAAGCATGCGCTCCACGGCCTTCTCGACGACGCGCTCGGGGAAGCGGCCCTCGAGGATGAAGCGCGCGGTGCGCTCCTTGATGCCGCCGGGGAAGCCGGTGTGGTGGAAGTACACCTTCTGCTCGCGCTTGCGGCCGGTGAGGACCACCTTCTCGGCATTGATGACGATGACGTTGTCGCCGCAGTCGACGTGGGGCGTGAAGGTCGCCTTGTGCTTGCCGCGCAAGCGCATGGCGATGAGCGAGGCGAGGCGGCCCACGACGAGGCCCTTCGCATCGATCAGCACCCACTTCTTCTCGACCTCGGCGGGCTTGGCCGAATAGGTCTTCATGGATCTGGTTCCGTTGTCAGCGCCGGCTGGCCGGCAGGTCGGGTCCGGACCGGAAACCGATCCTTCGCTTCAGGGGCGGTCGATACACGACACGGACAGCGACGTCAACACGGACGCACTGTGGCGCTTGCCAAAAAACCCTTCTAAATCAGCTGTTTAGCAAATGCGGTAAGATAGTAGCGTGCTACGGTTCTATATTACCCCGGTATTTCGCTGCGTTTGGGCGGGATCGAGTAGGTTGCCGTCGCATGCGCGACCATGTCGGGTTCGCCAGCCGCGAACACGCCGACATCTCCGACGGCGAGCCTGCGACCGAGCTTCAGCACGCGGCACTCCGCGCGCAGAAGGCCCGGAGCGGGCCTGCGCAGGAAATTCATGGAGAAGTTGGTCGTCACGGCCAGGCCCACGGGGCCGATCTGGGCCAGGATGGCGACGTAGAGCGCCACATCCGCCAGCGCCATCATTGCGGGTCCCGAGACCGTGCCGCCCGGGCGCATCTGGCTGGGATGGGGCGCCAGCGTCATCGTCGCGCACATTGGGCCGACCGACTCGACCGTGTAGAGGCGGCCGCGGGTGAGCAGCTCGGGGAAGTCGCGGTCGAGGAAGGCGGTGACTTCCGCGGCCGTCATCATCGTCTGCGCCATGCCGCCTCCCGTTCCCACCGGTCCCGCCTTGCCCTATCATTCCATCAACGCCCGGCGCCAGCCGCGCCCCGCCTAGGAACAAGCCATGAGCGCCGCCCCGCGACCCGAGACCGTTACCGAGCCCCCTGCCCTGCTGCGCCAGGACCTGGATAGCGTAGCGCTGCTCACGCTGAACCGCCCTGCGGCGCGCAATGCACTCTCCTCGGCACTGATCGACGACCTCGCGCTCACGCTCGACGCCGTCGCGGCCGACAGGTCCGTCAAGGCCGTGGTGATCACCGCGGCTCCCGGGCCTGCCTTCTCGTCGGGGCATGATCTGAAGGAGCTCACCCGGCTCCGGCAGGATCCCGATCGGGGGCGCGCCGCCTTCGCCGGCATCCTCTCCCGCTGCTCGGTGATGATGCAGAAGATCGTGCGCCTGCCGCAGCCGGTCGTCGCCGCAGTGGAGGGCGTCGCGACTGCCGCGGGCTGCCAGCTCGTCGCGAGCGCGGACCTCGCGGTCGCCGGCAGCCACGCCCATTTCTGCACGCCGGGCGTCAGCATCGGCCTGTTCTGCTCGACACCGATGGTGGCGCTGTCCCGCAACCTCTCGCGCAAGCACGCGATGGAGATGCTGCTGACGGGCGACATGATCGGGGCCGAGCGCGCCGCCGCGATGGGGCTGGTCAACAGGGTGGTCGAGGCCGGCACCGCGCTCGACGAGGCGATGGCGCTGGCGCGCTCCATTGCGGCACGCTCGGCCGTCACGGTGACGATCGGCAAGCGCGCATTCTACGAACAGGCGGAGATGCCGCTCGCCGAAGCCTATGAACACGCCACCCGCGTCATGGTGGAAAACATGATGGCCCGCGATGCCGAAGAGGGCATCGGCGCATTCGTCGAGAAGCGCCCGCCGCGCTGGGAAGCCTGAGCGGACACCCGCCGCTGTTGAACCCGCGGCCCCGCTTTGCTACCAGACGAACCGGGCCGGCGTAGCACAGCGGTAGTGCAGCGGTTTTGTAAACCGAAGGTCGGGGGTTCGATCCCCTCCGCCGGCACCAGTTCCCTCAGTCAGGCAGTAAGAGTGCGCCCGGTGGGCTTCACGACCGGGCTGCCGGCAGAACGCTACGCGGGTGGAAGCCTGGACCCGTCCCGTCGGCCGCCGATCATTAGAGTTCCGTGCCTGACAGGACGCTGACGGGCGTGAAAACGCCCCGCCCGACGAAGGTAGCCGAACCCTTGCGGGCTCCGGGCGTTTGCACCTCCTGAAACGACGGGGGTCGAGACAGGAGTATCGCCATGACATTCGCAGGAAAGATCAGCGCGGCCGCGCTCTCCGCGCTCGTGCTGGGCGCGAGCCTCGCATCCACGACAGGCACAGCCGAGGCGCGCAATGGCCGCCACGCTGCCGCGATCGGCGGACTCGCCGCAGGCGCGATCCTGGGCGGCGCCATAGCAGGCGCGAACCGCTCATACGCCGCGCCGGTCTACGGCGAGCCGTCCTACGCCTACGGCAGCCCGGGTTACGAGACCTACGAAGCGCCGGTCGTCGTCCAGCAGAATTGCTGGCGCGAACGCCAGGAGGTCTACGATTCGTATGGTGTCGTGGTAGGATGGCGCAACGTTCGGGTCTGCCAGTGACGCGAACGGCCCGGGACCTCGCGTCCCGGGCATCCCATGACAGAACGGGGTGAGCCCATGCGGACCGGGAAAACATCTTCGCTGTCGGAAAGCTCGGGACTGGACGAGCAGAAGCTCGCGGAAAAGGACGCGCTCGAGTCCGGACGAGGTCGCACGCGCAAGCGGGAGACCGGCAACAGCCCCGACGAGCCCGGCGGCCACGCAGCTGCCAATTCCACATCTGCACTACGTGAAATATCAAGCTCCGCCTTGGCGGAAGACAACGATGCAGTCGTGAAATAGATACTGTGTATCGGCAAATATCGGCTATCCCATTCGGGGCCAATAAGCATCTACGACCAACTCAATGACAAGAAACGTTTAGCATCTTTGTCCTAGTGTCGTGACATCCGCTGGGGGATCACACGCCATGGACAATCATCACCTTTCCGAACGCCTTTCGTATATCGGCCTCAACTCGACCGCACAGGACGCGATCCGTTCCTGTGCAGGCATCATTCAGCAGGAGCTGCCGGCGATCCTGGACGCCGTGTATATGCAGATCCGCTCCAACGCGCAGACGAAGAACCTCTTTTCCGACGGCTCTCGGATGGACTGGGCCAAGCAACGACAGCTGGAACACTGGGCTCGCATCGGCCGGGCCGAGTTCGACGAACACTATGCCACCGCAGTGACGAAGGTCGGCCACGTGCATGCCCGCGTCGGCCTCGAGCCTCGCTACTACATCGGCTCCTACGCACTGATCATCGAGGGGCTGCTCGGTAAGCTGCTCGAGGCGAGCTGGCCAAAAGGCCTCCTCGGCAAGACGATGCCGGGACTGGACACCGTAAAAGGACAGCTCGCCGGCGTCATCAAGGCGGCCCTCCTCGACATGGACCTCGCCATCTCCGTCTATATCGAGGCATCCGACCAGGCCCGCCGTGCCGTCGAGGAGAAGGCACACGAATCAGAGCGACGCGTAGCGGAGGAACGCGACAGGGCGCTCACCGACGTCGGAGCCGCTCTGTCCGCCCTGGCCGACGGCGACCTGACCCGCAGGCTGACAGGCCAGTTGCCTCCGGATTTTGCGAAAATCGGTGCCGACTACGACGTCACTGCGGAACGGCTGGAGGAGTTTGCCGAGGAGATCAAGGCGATCGCCGCGGAGACCTCGCATTCAGCAGGCGAGATCCGCGCGGGAGCGCAGGACCTCTCCAACCGCACCGAGCAGCAGGCCTCGGCACTGGAGGAGACAGCCGCCACGACCGAGGAACTCGCCGCATCGGTGAAGGCGTCGGCGCAGTCTTCCCGGCAGGCGGTATCCCTGGCCCAGGAGGCTACGGGCGTCGCCACTGATGGCGGCCGTGTCGTGCGAGATGCGGTTGAGGCGATGGCTCGCATCGAGCAGGCCAGCCAGAAGATCTCCGACATCACCGGCGTGATCGACGAGATCGCCTTCCAGACAAACCTCCTCGCCCTCAACGCCGCCGTCGAGGCGGCCAGGGCGGGCGACGCCGGGAAGGGTTTCGCTGTGGTTGCAGCCGAGGTGCGCACGCTGGCGCAGCGGTCCTCCGAGGCAGCGAAGGACATCACAGGCCTCATCAGCGCCTCCGGCGACGAGGTGACCCAGGGTGTCGACCTCGTCCGCAAGACGGGCGAGGCGCTGGAGCGTATCGTCCAGGCGTCCAACAAGGTGTCCTCGACGGTGTCGGAGATCTCGGCGGCGTCGGACGAACAGGCCGGCGGCATCGACGAGATGGCCCAGGCCGTCGCGCATATGGACGAGATGACGCAGCAGAACGCCGCCATGGCCGAGGAAAGCGCCGCCGCGGCATCGGAGCTCTCCCGGCAGGTACAGCGCCTGCGGGAGCATGTGGAGCGGTTCCGCACCAGCCGGAGCGCGCCCATGCCCGCCGCGAAGCGCGGACCTGCCCCCGAAGCCACGTCGGAACCGGATCGTCTGCGCAGGCTCGCGGCCGGGGCCTTCAAGCCAAAGCCCGCTGCGGCACCAGCTGCTCGGCCCGCGCAGGCTGCCCCCAAGGAAGCTCCCACGCGCAAGGCGGCGGGGGGCTGGGACGAGTTCTAGCGGCTGCGGCCACGCCCGGCGACGGCTGCTTGAAGAACTGCCCGGCAGCCTTGTCCTGAGTGCCCCCGGTTCCGGCCACATGGTCCACCAGACCGCGCAGGAGGCCGTGATGTCGGCGATCGCGGCGGTCAGCGACATGGCCACGGGCCGGGGCACCGGCACGGTGCCGGGCGAGGAGGCCTCCCCCGCGCCAAGCTTCGCTTCGGCGGGGTAAGGCTCAGACGGCGCGCAGAGGGACGGCCTCGGCCTTCCCCAGCGCCGCGAGGACCTTTGCGACGATGGCGGGGGCGTCGAGGCCGGCCTGGGCGAGCATGCGCTCGGGCGTGTCGTGGTCGATGTAGACGTCGGGCAGCGTCATGGCACG